>CERC01062185.1_pt1 | contig 155822 bp, 152 predicted proteins | sample 530921 | NCBI WGS metagenome assembly CERC01 (sample SAMEA2621099, study PRJEB7988) | marine metagenome | isolation source: saline water (ENVO:00002010), including
GCAAAAAAAGCTACTAAGAAAAAAGTAGCTAAGAAAGCAACTAAGAAGAAAGCAACTAAGAAGAAAGCTGCTAAGAAGCCTGCTGCAAAGAAGGCTACTAAGAAAAAAGTTGCTAAGAAAAAGTAATTTTTCTAAAAAATGACCAAACATAGGGGCCTCTTCTGAGGCCCTTTTTTATTGAGTTCAAAATCCCATCCAAATCCTATCCATTTTAAGAAGACCACTTTATACTTGATCCAATTAGACAAAGGTTGGAGTCATATGAAGCATATCAATAAGTTATTTTTAAAAGGTTTGATTGTCGTACTACCGGTTACGGTAACAATCTATGTTCTTGTTTTAGTTGCGACCAAGGCCGAGACGGTATTCGGCGGTCTTATTAAAGATATTCTTGGGGCAGAGCTTTATGTTCCCGGACTTGGAATTCTTCTAACTTTCATAGCAATTTTGGCCGTGGGCATATTGGTGTCAAACTTCATAACGGGAAGGATAATAAACTGGGCGATGGATAAGTTTGAAAACTTTCCTTTGATTAAGGCAATTTATAAGCCTCTTAAAGATTTGATGTCTCTTTTTGCCACTGGAAGTGAAAACAACATGAAAAAAGTTGTTTTTGTGAACTTTGAACACCTTGGCTTTAAGTGCATTGGGCTGGTGACTAGGGAGGAATTCTCTGACTTGCCGGTAAACTCTGTAGGGCCTAATCAAATCGCTGTATATATTCCAATGAGTTACATGTTAGGTGGATTCACGGCCATTGTGGATAAAGACAGTGTTGAGACACTTGATATCCCAGTTGATAAGGCATTTAAACTGGCAATCACTGGTTGGATTAAAGCGGAAAAGAATCGTGACTTTAAAATGTAGGCTTTGCCAGTCCAAGTCCGTTGATGAATTTTTAGAGGTAGAAAGGCCATTTAAGGCGAAATATTATATCTGTTCCAATTGCGACTTGGTGTTTTTAGACGAAACTCAGCTTCTAGAGTCCAAAGAAGAGCGCTCGCAGTATAGCCTACATCAAAACGATAAAAGAGATCCTGGGTATGTTAACTTTTTGTTCCGGTCAATAGGGCCAACTCTTAGACATATAAAACCAAACTTTAAAGGCCTTGATTTTGGTTGTGGTCCATATCCTATGTTGGTTGAGCTCATGAAAGAGGAAGGATTTGATATGGATTTTTATGATCCATACTTTTTTCCCTCGCAAAACCTAGATAAGGAATACGACTTTGTCATTAGCACTGAAGTGGTCGAACACTTTAATAATCCAAACAAGTCATGGGCTGAATTGGTATCTAAGGTGGCAGAAGGCGGTATTCTTTCCATCATGACTTCTATTCGCTATCAAGACATCGATTTCAAGAGCTGGCATTATAGAAATGACCAAACTCATATTAGTTTTTACTCTGAAAAGACTCTTGAGTGGATTGCAACCCACTTTAACCTAGAGCTCATCGACAAAGAGAAAAATGTCGCGATCTTTAAAAAGCTGTAGCCTTACTTTGAGAATATAAATGGCTGGGTTAGCTCAACCACCTGATCTTTTTCTAGTTTTGGAAAGATAATCAGATCCGCCACAGAGAACATGCAGTCCACAAACTTTCTTGGATACTGTTGGTTGTCTATTTTAAATTTTTCGACCTGTCCTTTTGAATTTATATCCAGATCAAGAACAACTCTAACTCTGTCGTTGCCTAATTCTTTAAAAAGATTGTGCTCTTTTGCACAATTGGCGAATTCTGGTGATTTTTCATTAAGCGCTCTTAACATTTGAGATTGAAGATCCCTTGCCTGGTCTCTTTTCTCAAAAGTTGAACAGGACACAAGTAAAAGCAATGCTAAAACCTTCATATAACTTCTCCGGGTTTGATAAGTGGCTGGAAACATTGTATATCAGAGTGGTCTGCTTGACAAAAATGATACCGATATTCACTAAAAAAAGGAAAGATTTATGTCAAAACCTCAAGATTTTCCAAGTGAACCAAAGAAGCTTTGGGACGTTTTCTACGACTTTACTCAAACCCCAAGACCCAGCAAGCACGAAGAAAAAATACAAGAATACCTAATAGACCTTGCGAAGAAGCACTCGTTTGAATGCCAAAAAGATAGTGTTGGAAACATAATTATGTATGTTCCAGGCAAAAACGGCAGGGAAGATGACGAACCTGTTTTGGTTCAAAACCATATCGATATGGTGACAGACTCTCTTCCTGAGGTCCAAATTGACTTTAAAAATGATCCTATCGAGACATTTATGGACGATGGATGGCTTAAGGCAAAAGGAACGACTTTAGGTGCAGACAATGGAATTGGTTGTGCTGCCGCTTTGGCGATTGCACTGGATGAAAGTGCTGTGCATCCTCCTTTGGAGCTTTTGTTTACTGTGGATGAGGAGACTGGTCTTAATGGAGCTCTTGGACTCGAGTCCAAATATTTTAAAGCAAAAAAGATGCTTAATTTGGACACTGAGGAATGGGGAAGTCTTTATATTGGTTGCGCTGGTGGAATTGATTATCAGTTTGAAAGAGATTTTGAATTAGAAAACAAGGAAGAGGGTGAATCTCTTTTTGAATTGAAGATTTCTGGACTGGTTGGCGGCCATTCTGGGCTGGATATCCAAGAGCAAAGAGGCAATGCAATAAAGATGATTTCAGAATACCTCTCTGAGGCCTTAAATGGGGCTAGTTTGAAGTTGGCCGAGCTGCGAGGGGGTAGGGCACATAATATCATCCCAAGGGATGCATTTGCTAAATTTTACGCTCAAAACACCCAATCCGATAGGCTTAAAGAATTGGCTCAGGAAATGAAAAGAAGATGGCTATCATATCTGCCAAAAGAAGATCAAAACTTTGAAATTGAAATATCACAAACTGAAGCAACTCCAGACGCATTGTCTTTTGAAAATACCTCTCAGTTTATTCAATTTGCCTCCCTTTTTCCACATGGCGCTCACGCCTATGATCTTGCAAGCGGAAGAAAGCTTGTTGGAATGAGCAATAATATGGCAAGACTGCTTCTTGTGAGAGGAAAAGCTTACGCTCAGACATCTGTTAGGTTCTTTGACCGCGAGGAGGCCAAAAAGCTTGAGCTTCAATTAAAATCTTTGGGGAAAGTATTTGGATATAAAGTTGAAAGCGCTTCAGAGTACCCCAGCTGGAAGCCTGTGCTTGAAAACCCGGTTCTAGAGACTGTTAAAGGTGTGTACAAAGAAACATTCAATGAAGAAGCTGAAGTCACCGCAATTCATGCAGGCCTTGAATGTGGAATTCTAAAAGACAAGATCGGTAAAATCGATGTAGTATCATTTGGACCCACCATTATGGGAGCGCATTCACCTGATGAAAGAGTGGATGTGGCCTCTGTTGAAAAGTTCTGGTTGCTGTTTAAAAATGTTATGGAAAAAATATAGGAGAAAGTAGTGTCTTATCAGTTTTACAAAATTATTCATGTTGTTTCGATTGTTCTATTCTTTGCTCTTTACATGTCTGCAAGTGTGAAGGACAGCAAGAAAATAAAGAAAGAAGTTATATTTTCAGGCGTTGCTTTGATTCTTATTCTTGTTTCTGGTTTTGGCCTTATCGCTCGATTGGGTATGGCCCATGGCGCTGAATGGCCTATGTGGATCAAACTTAAAGTTGCCATTTGGACGACAATTGGAATTGTTGGCCACACAGTTCTTAAGAGATATGCAGCCCATAGATTGAAGTTCTTTTGGATTGGATTTGTATTATTGATATGCGCTTCATATTTAGCAAATTATAAGATTGGATAAATTTGCCAAGGCGCTAGATTATTTTTACTATTAATACATGATACGTTTAATAATCAAATTTTATATAATGATTCTGCTGGCGGATATGATCCTAAGCTACTTCCCTCAACTTCATGACAATGAAATTGTTAAGGGAATTAGAAAGGCCGCGGATTTTACCGAGCGTCCTATAAGGAAGCTACTTCCGCCAGATCTGCCTTTTGACTTTAGTCCATTGGTGGTTATTGTGCTATTGAACCTTTTAATGGCGCTTTGGTAAGAATCTTACGAAGAAAGAGTGTAAACAGGGAAGTTTATGTTTCAAGACGACATTGAGCTTTTAGTGAGCCAAACTTTTAAAGAGGCCCAAGAGATTGAAGGAAAGAGTGAATTTCCTTGGGAGGCCACTGGTGACAGTTTTCTAGAAATTCCAAGCGACACGCCTGGCCTTCTCTATTACCTTCAAAAAAACTCTTCCACATTTGTTATACGAATGATTGAGGCCGAAGACCTTAGGTCTATGCGTGAGCGTATTATTTCCGCTCCGGAAGACTTCCCAACTTTGAGACTTTTATCTGGCGAAGACGAAAGAAGTCTTGAAGAAAAACTAAACTTCTTTGAATGTGACAACCTTCAAATTGCAAAGTCTATTAAAAGACAGCTGGCCAATAAAAGATTTCCTCTTCACGAGGAGAGAATCCTTAATGTAAGTGATCCTGGTGATAACTGGTGGATCAAACATGACCAAAAGTCCTTAAATATCTACTTTAAGCTATGTAGAACTGAGTCTATAGATACGCTCACAAAAGTTGGACCTTTGGGAGACTGCCAAGAGGCCATGTCTTGGCTCAATAAGCTTTATGGGTATTTCTCCCTACTTTTCCCTGTAAAAGACTATTCCAGCGCTCACGGACAGTTTTTCATGAGCTGCGAGCATGGAAATAACCCTCTATTTCAAGAAATTGTTAATGTCTTTACTACTGGAGAAATTGGCAATGGACTATGGGAGAGACTTAGAGAAGTCGAATCTCAAGCAAAAGAGCCTGTGGTTATTGAATCTCTAAATAAGGCAAACTACTTTCTTATGGAAATCGCTTCCATGAGAAGCTTCTGGATTGAGATCCAGGATCAGCTTTAGTGGGAATTAAAGCCCTCGGAAAGCAGACGTAGCATATTTACATGCTATTTTTTGGAGAAAAAAATGAAAATAATGGCTATCCCAATTCTTCTTTTTGCTTTCTATTCTTGTACTTCTAATAGGTACAGGGATACGGATGCTAAGTTTTGTGCTTTCCTGGAAAGTAGAGAGGGAGAATTACTTGATAAAGCAGATATTAGTTATCCATTAAACAAAAGCAAAGTGACGCTCAAAAGTGGAAAGGCTAGTTGTTCAATTGATACAAGTGCTATAAATAGCGAAGTTCGAGAACGAGGCCCGATTGTAATACCCATAACTTTAAACGTTTCAAGGAAGAGTTTAAAAGGACTTTCAGAGTTAACGCCTGGTTCGGGAAATGGTGTAGCTCAATTACTATTCCAAAACTATAATTGCTATGTGACTTGGAAACGTCGAGATTGCAAATCACACTGATTAATTAAGGTCGTAACTTTCAAAAGCCGGTAGTTGGATCTGTCTTTATTTTGTTAGGGGGTGATAGCTGATTTTTATAAATCACCCCCGAATTAGAACGTGAAGCTTCGGGCAAAAAATTACTTTGAAGTTTCTTTGGCCATAACAAAGCCTGCAACCATAATTTGAGCTAGTTGGCCGATTTCTTCGTCATCCTCAATACCGTAGAAATACTCAATGTGCTCACAGATCATCTCGATGTCATCGTCATCAAGATGCTTTTCCACAAGCTTCATCATCTCTTCTGGGCCGGATTCTTCTAGTTTAGTCAGGTATTGTTCTAGTTTTTCTTTGTCTACTCGCATTATAAATTTTTCCTTTTATTTTAAATACCTTAAGAAAATGCCCTCGTCCATTCTAAATAAATAGAATTTAGCCTTAAGAAACCTTTAAGATAATGACAACCTGTGGTAGAAGTCATGCAACTAATAAGGAACGAAAATGTTATTTAAAGAACTAAATTTAAAAGAGACCTCCCTTAAGGCCATTGAGGCGTTAGGATTTGAGAGTCCATCAGAGATCCAAGAGAAATCTATTCCATTGCTTATGGATGGGGACATAGACTTTATTGGGCAGGCACAAACAGGAACAGGAAAAACAGCAGCATTTACACTGCCACTATTGGAAAAAATTGATTTTTCCTCAAAAGATATTCAGTCTTTGATTCTTGCTCCTACTAGAGAGTTAGCAAATCAAATCTGTGAAGAAATTAAAAAACTTTCTAAATTTGAACCAGTAAGAACTCTTGCTGTTTACGGGGGACAACCTGTAAGTGGACAACTAAGAGAGCTTAGAAGAAACAAACCACAAGTAATTGTTGGAACTCCAGGTAGAGTTTTAGACTTTATCAACAGAGACGCTTTAAAACTTGAAACTTGTAAGTACGTAATCCTGGATGAGGCAGATGAGATGCTTGATATGGGATTTTTTGACGATGTTAACACTATCTTGTCCGCAGCTGGGGAAAACGCTGATAAAAAAATCTGGATGTTCTCAGCTACGATGCCAAAGCCAATTCTTGCACTTGTGAAGCAACACTTTGCTGACCCTCAGCTAGTTAAAGTTACAAGAAAGAACCTTACTGCAGACTCTGTAAAACAGCAGTTCGCAGTAGTAAGAAGACGTGACCAAGTAGAAGCTCTTTGTCGCTACTTGGATTATCACCAAAACACGTACGCAATTGTCTTCACTAGAACGAAAGTGGGAGCTAAAGAAATAACTGATGAACTAAACATGAGAGGATTTCCTTCAGACGCTCTTCACGGTGATATGTCTCAAGAACAAAGAGATCTTACAATGAAGAAGTTCAAAGAGAAGAAAATCAACCTTCTTATTTGTACTGATGTTGCTGCTAGAGGCATTGACGTAAACGACCTTACACACGTAATAAACTTCTCACTTCCTCAAGACAACGAGTCTTACGTTCACAGAATCGGAAGAACTGGTAGAGGTGGAAATCAAGGTATCGCTCTTTCAATCATTGAGCCTTCTGAGTCGAGAAGAATTAGAGATATCGAAAGAATTACCAAAGCAAAAATCGAAAAGATCGAACTTCCTAAGATCAGCGAGATTAAAGCTGTTCTTAGAGAGAAGTCATACACAGAGTTCTCTGAGTCAATCGAAGCTTTCGAGGCAATGGGCTCTGAGGATTTTGAAAACTTCAAAGAGAAGTTTGCTGATGTGGATAAAGAAGACATCCTTAAAGGTGCTTTCTCATTTATCTTTAACCAGTCTCTAAAGAGATATAAGAACGCTCAGGATCTTGATGTTAAGGGCAGAGAAAGAGATAGTAGAGACAGCGGCGCTGCCAGAAGAGGTGATAGACCTGGTGGAGCTCGAGTTCAAAGAGGCTATGAAAAATTCTTTTTGGCCTTTGGTAGAAAGGACGGAATGGATCCAGGCAATCTAATCAAAATGGTGTCAAGAGGCATGGGAGTTAGAGGATCTGAAGTTGGAAGGATTGATGTAAAAGACACATTCTCATTCTTTGAAATGCCAGAAAGATATAAAGATAAGGTTCTTGGCATGAACTCGGATTCATGGAACCAAAGAAAGATCTCCGTTGAGGTTGCTCAGGCCAACGCCGGTGGCGGTGGTGGTGGAAGAGGAAGAAGAAACGGAAACAGAAATTCCTCAAGAAGACGTTTTTCTAGATAAACTCATTTGATTTAAGCTTTCGGAAAAATTTGCTGTTTTTTCGAAAGCTTGAGTTGAATAAGCGCCCACGATACAATAAGATTAAATTTACTGTAAAAACAGGAAGTTAACTAAAAGCAGGAAGTTTAGTCTTGGAATTCATTTTTGAAGATACAGAAGATAACACCATCAGAAGGCCGTTCACGCCTAAAGATTTAAATACAAACGATGTATGGACACCTCCAGGCGAGACTCCTCAGGCCGTTAAAGCTGCACCTGCAGCACCGGCAGTAAGAAGAAAAAGCCTTCCAAGCAGCACCGGCGAAGTTGAAATTGCCAGTCCTGCCAAGCGTAGAAAAAGAAAAAGCGCTGATGTTAACTACCTTAAAAACGTAAAGACACCTCGCAAGAAAAAGAAACAAAAAGAAAAGATAAAGTGGACCTGGAACAAGGTTGGCTGGGTTATTTGTCTTTGTGTATTTCTTAGATTGATATTTATGGATAGAGGAGTGGCCCATTACTATAGAATGCAGGACACGCTTCAAGAGAAAAGAGTGGAGCTTGAGCTTTTAAAAGAAGAGAATGCCGCTCTTGTTAAAGAAATCCATGAAATTAAAGTGAATCCCGCTTATCAGAGGAAAGTTACTCGTGAACACTTGGGTGTTATAGCTCAAGATGAATATCTTATTCTATTTGCAAAAGATCGCTCGGCCCTTTCCATTTAAGGGTCACCCCAGGCCTGATTTCTTTGGCGTAATTCGATGAAGATTTAATTTCCAAAACGTGCCAAGAGTTTACCATCTTGCTTCTTGGAACAATGGACCTAGGTTCGCTTTTGGGAAAGCTTTTTAAATTTCGGTGAACATCCAATACATAAAAGTCTTTAGTTAAGAAAATGATATCTAGATTGAAGTGGGTCTCTGGCATCCAGAACTGTCGAGGCTTGTACTCATTGCCTGTAAAAAGCATGGAATCTTTATCTCCAAAGATATCTGAAGGCACTCTGCTTAGCCCATTGAGCTGTTCAATGGGAGACTTGGCCACATAGACGTTGAGGATATTTCCTGAGGGAAGAGCGATCTCACCCTTTGCCAATGAGTTAAGACGGGATCTTGCGTCATCCTTACAGCCGCATGCTATTAATAATATAAGGATTATCCCTAATTTTTTAATGAGCTTTGGACTATCTTGCGTTATAAAGAGATGCATATCTTATCCTTCAATCAACTTTATTATAGGGAGTTTTACAATGAAAAACCACAATCTCCAAGACTCAAAACTTGCTGGACACATGAGAAGCCATACTTGCGGTGAGTTGAGGGACTCAAATGATGGAGAGACCGTAACCCTATGCGGATGGTTAAATAAAGACAGAAACCTTGGTGGTTTGCATTTTATCGACATTAGAGACAAGTATGGCGTGACTCAGCTGTCTTTTGACGAGTTCAAAGGTGACATCTCCATTGTAAAAAAATTCTCACTAGAATCAGTAATCATGGCAACTGGCAGAGTTAGAAAAAGACCTGAAAGCGCTCGCAACAAAAATATGGATACTGGTGATGTTGAGGTGGTGGTTGAGAAGATTGAAGAATTGGCCCATGCTAGTGAGCCTCCATTTCTTCCACATGGAGCTGTAAAGGCCCACGAGGACCTTAAGCTTAAATATAGATATCTAGACCTTAGATCTGACAGACTTCAAAATATTCTTTCTGTTCGCTCACAGGCGATGCAAGACACGAGAATGGCGCTTTATGAGGAAGGTTTCACGGAAGTGGAAACTCCTATTCTTTATAAAACGACTCCAGAAGGCGCAAGGGACTATGTTGTTCCTTCAAGGGTTCATCCTGGAAAAGTTTATGCTCTTCCACAGTCTCCACAAACTTTAAAGCAACTATTGATGATTGGCTCAACCGATAAGTACTTTCAAATTTGTAAGTGTTTTAGAGATGAAGATTTAAGGGCCGATAGACAGCCAGAATTCAGCCAAATAGATATTGAGGTTAGCTTTGCCACTCAAGAGTATATTAAAAACCTGGCCACTAAAGTCGTAAGAAGACTTTTTAAATTGGACGAGAGCTTTGAAGTTCCTGTCATGAGCTATGACACCGCAATGGAAAAGTACGGCAGTGACAAGCCTGACGTAAGGTTTGGGCTTGAGCATATGAATGCCACATCTTTGTTTAAAGGATCAGGCTTCAAAGTTTTTGAGACAGTTATAGAGAGTGAAGGCCTTATTAAGGCCATATTTGTGAAGAAAGAAATTAAAGAGTTCTCCAGAAAAGAAGTAGACGCCCTTGTTGATGTTGTTAAACCACATGGCGGTAAAGGGGTGGCCTGGTTTAAAGTAAATTCTGGAGAAGTATCTGGAGGGATCTCCAAGTTTGTTTCTGAAGATGCATTGAAAGGGCTAGAGGAGCTTAATCCTGAGGCCGGTGATGGAACTTATTTCTTCTGCGCAGACCCTAAGGCTAGTGTGTCTCACGCATGTGCTGACGCTCTTAGAAGACACTTCGGAAAGACTTTGGAGTTGATTGATCCAAACGACTATAAGTTTCTATGGGTAAATGACTTTCCACTTCTTGAGCATGATGAGGAAGAGGGACGTTTTTACGCCTGTCACCACCCATTCACAATGCCAAAGAAAACTCAAATGGAGCAGTTCAAGAAAGGCAACTTTGAAGATCTAGCTAATATGCCGGCTGAGGCCTATGACCTTGTTTGCAATGGTTATGAAATCGGTGGTGGTTCTCTTAGAATTTATGACAATGAAGTTCAGTCTCAAATGTTTAAAGTTCTGGGGATGAGCGAAGAGGAAGTAAGCGCTAAGTTTGGCTTCTTTGTTGAAGCTCTAAAATATGGAACTCCTCCACACGCGGGCATCGCATTTGGCTTTGATCGTGTTGTAATGCTTTTAGCGAAAACGGACAATATCAGAGACGCAATTGCCTTTCCTAAGACAAATCAAGCAACTGATCTTATGAGCAACGCTCCAAGCACGCCTGAGCAAGCTCAAATGGATGAGTTACATCTTAATTTTAAAGAAAAGTAGTTAGGCTGCTTTATCCAATGAATTGATATCAATGCTTATATGTTCTTTGTGGCCCTCTTTTGCGGCCTCAAAGGACTTAAGCCACTCATCACTCACAACTCTAGTTTTTGAAAAGAAATCAGGAATTCCTCTTTTTTCTTCATGCAGAAGTGAAAGAAAGAAGAACATTCCCATAGAAAAGTAGCAGGCCACGTAAGCAAGACTTCTCTTGAAGGCCTGGGACAAGCTAGGCTCACTAGAAGTCATGTTCTCTTTGTGAGGGTAAGCTTCGTCGATAATATTCAGTTTCATAATGTGACAGCCTAAAGTTTTACCATTTAGAGCATAGCCACAATAGAGAAAGTAGGTGAAGTAAATCAGGGTAAAGACACCAAAGCTAAAGGCGTCACCCATTTGCAGTAGTGACACTTTTTGAGTTGGACTCATTGGAAGAAAAAAATTGGTCACAAAAGTTGCATATGAAAGCAGAACCATTAGGTTGAGCATTAGAACGCAGGTGAAATCGCTCATGAAGGCAAAGGCCCTTCTAAGAGTTGTTTTCTCTTTTGAGAGAGGGAAAAACTCAAAGTGCTCGGAATCATCCGGCATCTTTTGAGAGTTAATATAATCAATAAGCTTTACTACGTTGTTCTTTTCCATCATCAAACTTTTCGGCTGTAGCTTGTGAAAAGTTGAGTAAATGCTTGGGGGGTAAAATCTGCCTTACGGGGCTTCAGAAGCGGGGATGAGCTGCTTTTGTATCTTTTCGCCCATCATGTTCATATATTGAATCTGTTCTTCGCTTAGGACGTCCGAGTACTCTTTTATCGAATCATAAACTGTTGGAAATTCATCTAAAATAAGAATCTTCTCGCTGGTGGTGGGGGAAGTGTAGCCTCTTCCATTCTCATAGCCATATGCCCATCGCCAAGGAAGTCCTGTGTTTGGCCGTCCTCCAATCCTTACCGCAAGGTACATCATATAGGCGTTTGCTGAGTTGGAAACCTTTGCCACACAGCTTTCAAGCTCAACATCAGACTCTTGCCTCTCTTCAGATGTGCCTCCAATCCAGTAAGCAATGTCATGGGCAAAGCAGCAGTGGAACCATTCCTTCTTGGCGTTGGTGTCAAAACCATCAACGTAGGCCGAGCAACCATCTGTTGAGAATGGAAGGATTTGAGCACTCCAAGAAATACTCGCATAGAATAAAAGAGCTAAAGACGCTTTTAACATACTGTTGTTTATTCGGAGTATTTTTCAATACTCTTTAGTTTAAGTAGCCCTTTTGTTTAGGTGTGGTCCGGCTTGAGTTCGTCTCTGTTTCTCATTCGCTGGAATGAGTTAAATGATTCACGACAACTTAAGTCTATTTATGGCCTTCACTTTGCAGAATACATACCTAGACCATGGCCAATGTTATCAAATCAATATGTTAGTGAGGCCGGTTCGTCTAATTTTTTGACACTGAAGGGGAGTTATTTACATGAGAGAGTTATTAATTTATGCAGTTGTTTTAGGGGTGTGCTTCTCCTGCGGCAAGGACAGCGATAGTGGAAAAACGGATGACTTGGGTTATGGAAGGGTTGTTATGGCCACAGCTGCTTTGAATGACGATGGCACCTATGACTTCGGGGGTAATAATTCTAATAAGTCCCTTGTTTGTAACGAGTCATTTGTTCTAAAGGCGTTCAACTACCTAGAGGTCGCATCTGCCTACACACAAAAGGCCGTGGCTAAGTCAAAATTTGATAATGAACAAACTAGAAATGTGGTTCGAAACTATAACTCTTTGCGTGAGGATTTGAACTCTACGCTTGCAGATTGGGAGAACAAGTGCGTCTCCAATGAAAAATTGGCCCAAGTAGATCTTGTCTATGAATTTAATTTAAAAATAAGAACAAAGAAAGCCGCCAGTAATTCTTTGATTGGCAGCCTAGAGAGCATACCAGAGTACAAAAGCTCTCTCGATAGATTGTTGGGTGCCGCTGCAAAAGGACAAACTCCCTCCTTGAATGATATTAAAAACGCACATTATTACCAACAGACCTTGCTTTCGGCGGAACGTCCCATTGTGCAGCTTGAGAAAGAAAGATTCGAACGTTCCATGAATTCCTTGGTTAACGAATTGCCGGAGGGGGCCCACCAGATGGAGCTCGCGGATTTTAAAGTCGCTTATGAGGAGATAATCGAGAAAAATCTTAATAAAAAAATAGAGTACAATAAAGCTTACTTTTCAGTTCCGAGTAAAATAACAAGAGGTAAAAGCCAATGCCTTGGAGGCACTAAAACAGATCTTCTACTTAACCTGGAAGTTCGGGGGGAAGACTATTATGACAATAGACCTGTAATAATTTCTGCCCCAGGCCATATCCTGCCGGGATACATTGCTGGTCATGGTGACGAGTTTCACCTGTATGGAATTGAGACCACTGCGGAAGGAAAAGCAGAAGTCTATTACGGCAATATAAGAGATATAGCCTCTCTTGATGAGAACATTCTCGTAGTGGACGCCTTTGACTATTTATTTCTTAACGCCATTCAACACTATTTGGATGAACCAAATAAGGCCTATGAAAAGCTAGTTAAAAGAATTGTTAAAAAATACGGAATTGAAAAATCAGATGAAATGCTTCACAAAGCTTTATCTATGAAGTCTGAAGGCAGTGTTGATTCGCTTGGCTCGGAGGTTTTCTCTTTTGGAGTTAGCACCCAGGCAAGTGGGACTTTTCAACGTTCTAAATTTTCCTCAAAATCAAAAACAAACGCTTCTTTCATTCCGGCAAAGAAGGTTCTAGGTGACATACAGAAAAGGGCAGCTGCAAGTTCAATAGAAACCGCTTTGGAGTCATTTAAGAGAAAATTGGCCAGGTATGGTTACCTAAGTTTACCGGCAAGCGGGCCAACCGGCGGGGTGCTAGGGGAGTCCCTGCAACTGGAGATTGAGGTGGTCTTCCAAGAGATGTACCCGCTTATGGCAGTCGGCACAGGAGTGTACAATTGTTTCGATGGCGAAGAGCTGTACAGAATGTTCTTTGACGGGCATTCAATCGAGTTTCTCCACCAGAAGAAGCGTCTTTTTAAGTCTTCTGGGAAGGCACTTGTGGAAGACGACACTTATTTTGGTTTGGGACCTTTGGAGCAAGGGTCATATGTCAATACACCTCAAGGGTATATTGAGGAGTTTAGAGTATACGCTTGGAAAGCGTCTTCTGGCATGTCAGAAGTCGCCCCCACGGATCATGTTTGTAGAAGAGATTAAACCACTTAGTTTAAAAAACTCTTTTGTAGCTCGTAAAGTTTGTTCATGGCCTGCATTGGGGTCATGTTGCTTAAATCAAGCTTTTCGAGCTCATCCAAAATAGATGAACTCATATCCTCAAACACAATCTGTGGAAGAGGGGAGAACATGTCCAGTTGGTCTTTTGCCTTATCGCAGCCAACGATGTTGTTTTGACTGCTAGAAGTCTCCAGCTGATTTAGAATCTCTCCAGAACGATTTAGGATTTCCTTTGGAAGTCCTGCAAGCTTTGCCACGTGAATACCAAAACTTTGTCCTGCTCCTTCTTCAATGAGCTTATATAGGAATTGAACGTTTCCGTTTTCATTGACTGTCTTAACCGTTAGGTTTTTGGCCCCTGGCAAATCATCAGCAAGCTCAATAAGCTCGTGATAGTGAGTGGAAAAAAGTGTAAGAGCTTTAGTCTTTGAAACGAAGTACTCAACTAGAGACCAGGCAATGCTTAGGCCATCGTAAGTGGAAGTTCCACGTCCAATTTCATCTAGAACAATAAGAGAGTCCTCTGTCGCGTGACGTATGATTTCTGCTGTCTCGCTCATCTCAACCATAAAGGTCGATTGACCTTTAATAATATCGTCGCTCGCTCCAAGTCTTGAGAAGAGATAGTCTCTAATTCCTAATTCAGCGCTTTGAGCAGGCACAAAAGATCCAATTTGAGCTAGAAATTGGATAATCGCCATCTCCCTCATAACTGTCGTTTTACCGGCCATGTTCGGACCAGTGATCAATCCAAAGAAACTGTCGTTATCTAGACGCAGATCGTGCGGAACAAACTGGTCCTTGATTGCGGCCTTAATTAGTGGATGCCATGCCTTTTTAATATTTAGAACTTTTTTGTCTTTTGAGATTTGAGGCCTAATTAGATCGTGTTGAAATGCCGTCCATGCAAAGCTTTGGAACACATCCATTAAAGATAAAGAGTTTGCAAGCTTCAAAACCAAAGCCGAGTTTTGAGCGATTTTGCCAACAAGCGAGTTGAATATCTCTCTTTCAAGCTTGTGAAGTTTTTCTTTTGAGCTAACAACCTCTTTTTCAAACTCTGCAAGTTCAGGACTTTGGTATCTTTCGCTATTAACAAGAGTCTGCCTTCTCACAAACTCTTTTGGAACTTTCGAAACATGGGATTTGGAAACTTCAATGAAATATCCTGCCACATTGTTATGCTTTACCTTTAAGTTGGATATACCTGTCTCTTCTCTGTACCTTGCCTCAAGATCCATCAAGGCGCCTGTGGCGTTTTTAGCAAAACTTGCAAGCTTGTCTCTCTCTTTGCTGCAGCCCTGCTTTATAAGGTTGCCCTTGTCCAAGTTTGCGCCAATCTCATCATTGATGGTCGCCTCTACTTCTGACTGCAAAGAACCAAGCATTTGAAGCTCTTTCTTTGTGAACTCAGGAAGTACATTTTTAAAATTGCCTTTAAATAAATTCAGAAGCTCAACGTGACTCTGATTGGACCTGGCCAGGTTTATAAGGTCTCCGCCGTTAACCTTGCCTGTTGAAACCTTAGCTAAAATTCTCTCCAAGTCTCTTGTCTCTCCAAGGTGTTGGCGAATTTCTTGTAGATCATCATGTTTTTCAATTAAATATCCAACAAGATCCTGTCTTGCTTTAATTTGCTTTAAATCTCTAAGCGGAGATAGAAAAACTCTCTTTAGCTTTCTAGCTCCCATTGAACTTTGTGTTGAGTCCATGAACCCCAAAATAGATTCTTTGTATGTCTCCCTTCTCTTTGGAAGGATTTCAAGACCGGCCAATGTAGGGTAGGTAACCTTCATGTCTGATTCGTAAGAAATGAGTTGAAATGGCCTAAAGTGATTGATGCTCTCTAAAGACTGGGTAGAACAAATGTAGTAGCTTAAAGCGCCAATTGGAGCGATAATTTCCTTATGAAGGTTTAAAACCTCATCCCTTTGGTAAGTGGCGATTAGTTTTTCAATATAAATTGATGTGTACTTTTCTTCAAAGTACTCTTCCGACAAATGAGTTTTTAAGATGTTTTCCTGTTTCAAGTACTCTTGAAGAATGGTTGACTCATCCCACTGTCCTAAGAATGAGATAAACTCCTTTGGCCTATAAACCGCAAGTTTCTCAACAAGGCTTTCCTCGTCTGGAAAAACCAATCCAACAAAATCGCCGGTGGTGTAATCAATTAAGATAAGGTAGTGACTCTCGCTTCCTTTAAAAGCACAGGCCATGAATGAGTGGTCTTTGCTTTCACTCTTATCAAGATCAAATGGCATTCCTGGTGAAACAACTTGAGTTACCGCTCTTTTAACAATTCCCTTGGCCTCTTTTGGATCCTCTACTTGCTCACAGATTGCGACCTTCTTGCCAAGCGCTGTCACTCGATCAATGTAAGTTGCCGCTGCATGGTGAGGAATACCCGCCATTGGAATCTTATAGTTGCCTAACTTCCCTCTATGAGTAAGGGATATGTTTAGAAGTTTGCTTGCTTCAATGGCATCTTCAAAGAAAAGCTCATAGAAGTCACCCATTCTGAACATAAGCATAATGCCTGGGTATTGTTTTCTTATCGAATAGTACTGCTCCATCATTGGAGTTAGCTTTGTACCTGTTTTAACTATTTCATCTAGGGTGGCGGTTTCTATCTGTTGCACTGTCACAATGTTTCCTTGATTTTCAATGACTTATGGTTTTTGTTTAAGGATTTTCTACCATAACCCGACAAGTTCAGTCAAAGATTTCACGCTAATTAATATCTTTTAAAAGTGCTAAACCTTTGAAATAATTAAGTTTACTTTGAACTAAATAAGAGCGTTTTATGATTAATCTGCGATCAACAATTATCACCACATCCTTCGTTATAGCGACGGGACTTGTAGTTAATCAGGCCGTGGGAATCAAACCGGATGATGTGAGCAAGTCTAATTTCTTGGATGTTGAAATCATTGAGGAATCCACATTTGAGAAAATGGATTATTTCGCGCTTCAAAATGGTTCAAAAGTCATTGCCCTTAATGCGGACACTTTGAGAATTGTTAATCAAAGGGATCTCTATTTTACCCTGCCGGACGGTTTGCTCTACAATGATGCTGGAGAAGAAATTGCATTCCAAGCAAGGGAGGGCAAATTTAAGAACTTAAAAGAAGAACTATTTCTTGATGGAGACGTTGCTTTCAAGGCCACCGATGGTGACTATAATGCGGCCGAGCTCTATTATAATGGCTCTAAAGACTTCTTAGAGGCAAAAGGTAAAATCAAGGCCAATCTCCTTGATAATTCCACCAATGACACTATTAAAATAAGCTCAAATTACATGAGCTCATGGCTTAATGAGCAGAGGTCTCTTTTCATTGGCGATGTCGAAGGACAGGTCAAAAGAAAAAGGGTGTATGAGGGCTCATTTAGCTTTAAAGCCGAGAGAATGGAGTTAAACCGTAGAAAGTCCCAAATTTCACTTAACCAAAATGTATTTTTAGAACGTAATAACTATGACTTACAGGCCCAGAGGGCCGAAATTTTTCTGGAAAACTACAATAAAAAGCTCAAGTATTATGTGCTTTATGACGATATTAAACTTGTGGAGCAACTCAACACTGCTGATGGCGACTTTCAGATTAGAAAGGCGTACTCAGAGAAACTTGAAGGCTATATGTCTCAAGGAAAGATTGTGATGACTGGAGCTCCACGTGTTGAGCAAGGAGACGACTTGATCAAGGGCTACCAAATCACCCTTAGAGAAAATGTCGAATTGGTTGAGGTCGAAGAGGCCCAATCCAGCTTTAAGCTCAAGAAGGAAAAGGAATAAAAATGGCCGAAGCATGCTTAAAAGGCAGCGAACTAAAAAAAGTCTACTCGGGAAGAACGGTTGTTAAAAACGTTAGCCTTGAAGTGGAAAGAGGTCAGGTTGTTGGTCTTCTAGGTCCAAATGGAGCTGGAAAGACAACTTCGTTTTATATGATGGTCGGACTTGTTAAAGCTGATCACGGATACATAAAACTGCAGGATGAAGATATTACCAAACTTCCTCTGCATAAAAGGGCCAAGAAAGGCATAGGTTACTTGCCTCAGGAGGCCAGTGTTTTTAGAGAGCTGACTGTTGAAGAAAACATTTATTCAGTTCTTGAAATTAGGAACATGTTCAAAAATGAAAAAAAGAACTCTCTGGAACGTTTAATAAAGGATTTTGGACTGAATCATATTAGAAAGTCCAAAGGTCGTGAACTTTCCGGGGGAGAGAGAAGAAGAGTCGAAATCGCAAGGTGTTTGGCGCTAGACCCTGCCTTTGTCTTGCTGGACGAGCCTTTTGCAGGGGTTGACCCACTTGCGGTTAGCGACATTCAAAAGATCATTAGAGATCTTAAAAAACGAAATATAGGCGTGCTGATTACAGATCACAATGTTCGGGAAACTCTGGGCATTGTTGATCACGCCTATATCATGAGTGCGGGAGAGTTGCTGGTTAACGGCACGCCCGACGAAATTGTAAACTCCGAGGTGGCGAGAAAATTCTACCTTGGAGAAGAATTTAAAATGTAGAGAACTTTTTTAGAACACACACACGGAGACTAAAATGGCTCAGAAAATGTCGATGAATCTCAAGCAAACTCAAAACTTGATGATGACGCCTCAATTGCAGCAGGCAATCAAGCTTTTGACCTTGACCCACTTGGAGATGACGAATGTGATCTCGCAAGAAATGGTTGAAAATCCCATGCTTGAAGAGTCGGGTGGAGAGTCGTCTAAGGCCGAACTTGAAAAAAGAAGCAAAGAAAGCAAAGAGGCCAAGTCCGATGACTTCAATGGACCTGACATCATAGACAATTCCAAAGACAATTTCGATTGGGATAAGTACATTGATTCCTACAACAGCACATCTTCGACTCCTTACACTAAAGAGTACGCTTCAAAAGAGGATGCTCCAAACTATGAAAATATGGTTTCCAAAGGTGCGACACTTCAAGAGCATTTAGAGTGGCAACTTAGAATGGAAAACCTCACCGATGAAGAGTGGAAACTCGCTAGAGGCGTTATTCATAACTTGAATGACGAGGGCTATCTAATGGAAAACTTGGAAGAAATACTAATTGAATCCAAGTTGGAAAGAGAAGACGCTTTAGAAATAGTAAGTATGATTCAAAACCTTGATCCTGTAGGGTGTGCCACTTCCGGGCTTCAAGAGTGTTTGATGGTTCAAGCACAGGCCCTTGAACAACCCGTCCCTCTAGTTGAGATGATCCTTAAGAATCACCTAGATGATTTAATGAAGAAGGATTATAAAAATATAGCAAAAGAGCTATCTATCGAGCTGGACAAGGTTAAAGACGCTGAATGCATTATTCACAGTTTTCACCCAAAGCCTGGTAGATTGGTAAGCCCAGCAGAAACTCATTATGTTGTTCCGGATATATTTGTTAAAGATATTGGCGGCGAGCTTGTTATCAATTTAAATGATGACGGAGTTCCGAGACTTAAAATCTCAAAGTTGTATCAAAATCTATTAAAGAAAGGAAACAACGATGAGACCAATGAATATGTTCAAGACAAGCTAAGATCGGCAATGTGGCTCATTAAGTCTATAGAGAACAGGCAAAAGACTATCGAGAAGGTTGCAAACGCAATCTTGAAATATCAGCCAGAGTTCTTTAGAAAAGGCGTTGCTTATCTAAAGCCTATGATTCTTAAAGATATTGCCAACGAGATTGGAATGCATGAATCCACTGTATCTAGGGTTACAACGAATAAATACATGCACACACCAATTGGGACATTTGAATTGAAATTCTTCTTTAACGCTGGGATCGGTGGAAAAAACGGTGGAATCGACACCACCAGCGAATCCTTGAAACTAAAGATAAAAGATTTAATTGGAAACGAGGATCCTAAGAAACCGCTATCTGATCAAAAGATTGCTGATATCTTGAAGAAGAGCGATATCAAAGTTGCTAGAAGAACAGTGGCGAAGTATCGAGAAATGCTGAACATTCTACCATCCTCAAAAAGAAAAAACGCTAGTTGACCAGAAAAGGCTGAATCTTTCGGCCTTTTTGGCCGATAAGAAACATAACACTCACACCAATACCCAAAAGGAAAGAGGCCAGTTTATGAAGATCGTTAGTTCATTTAAACACATGGAACACACTCCCTCTCTTGATGAAAAGATTGAGGCAAAAACACAAAAACTAAAGAAGTACTTTGAAGGAAATTTTGAAGTCCATTGGACATGTTCTGTAAAGGAAGATGGAAAACACGCTGCTGAAGTTAAAGTCTTGGGACCTAGCTTCGAGTATCACGCGGCAGCCGTGACGGAAAGCCTTTATAAATCCCTAGACCAGGTGATTAACAAGGTTGAAAGACAGGTAAACAAGAAGAAGGACAAATGGAAAAACCACATTTCCAGAAAACATAAAAAGTCTGTAAAAGAACACCTAATCGCTCAGGCCACATGGGATGAGCAATATTGGGAAGATCGAGAAGAAGAAGATCTAGCAGCATAGGATATTCAGGCCGCTATTCAGCGGCCTTTTTCTTTGTGTATTATTGCCAAGATTGCTGGCAAGACTACAAAGTCGCTCACTAAAGCAATGATTAAAACCACTGAAACACTAGCCCCAAACTTTGCGTTTGGAACGTAGTCTCCTAGCATTAAAACACTAAATCCCAGGGCCAATAGAAGTGTTGTGTTAAATAGGGAGGGGTAAACATTTTCTACGATTTCAGCAATGGTGTCCCTTAAGCTTTTACCACCTATCAAACTTCGGTAAGCAAAGAGAAAGTGAACACTGTCATCCACGGCAATCCCAAGACAAACACTGGCAACCAAAACCGTTCCCATGTCCACTTGAAATCCTGTCACTGCATATAGCCCAGCGCCTATGGCCAACGGAAGCAAACTTGGAATCATTGCAAATACACTTAAACGCAAAGACTGAAAAATAATCCACAAGGCCAATGTGATAGTGACTACCGCTATAGAGAAGGAATGTGTGAAGGCCTCAACGATATACGGAGTTAGGTCGTGAAAAAGTGGAGTTTTTCCTGTGACCTGCCCATCTAGGCCTAATTCCTTAATTTTGTTTTTAATAAGAGCAATTTTTGCGTTTGAACTAAGGGAGTCTTTTAGCTTCCACTTCGCCGTAATTCTGACAGCGTCTCTTTGAGCGTTGATTCTATTTTCTATCGGCTGCTCTGGTGGAAGGCCCATAGAATAAAACAAGAGCTCTTGTGCAACATGCTCAGTTGTGGGGGGGATTCTGTAGTACTTCTCATCTCCACCGTGGAAGGTTTGGTTTATTTCCTTAAGGTGATCATTTATGGAAAGTGTGCTCTCAACATAACTTCTTGATTCGAGCCAATCTTCAAGAGCTTCAACTCTTTTTAAAAAAGATGGATCTTTTGCGCTTTCTCCTGGGGTGGATTTAATCATTATTTCTAAACTTCCAACAAAACCTAGTTTGTCTTCTATAAGTTCATAGGCGTTCACAAGAGGATGATCTTCCTTGAACTGCTCTATGGGATCCATATTAACCTCAAGGTCTTTAGAGCCATATAGTCCTAAAAGTCCCAATATTAAAGCAATGGAGGCGATTAAGTATTTTCGATTAATAATGAAATCTGCAAAGGCGTACGCATGCTTGGGAGAACTCATCTCCTTAGACACAGTAATTGATTCCTTTTCATGCTTGGACTTTGAAAATTTAGGAAGAAGTACCAATATCGGTCCTAGTAAAAAATAAGTGCTCAGCCAAGCGAATATTGCGCCAAAGCCTACAGCTACACCCAGTTCAGCAACGGGCATTACTTTCGCATCAAAAAAGCTAAAAAAGCCCAAAGAAGTTGTGATGGTTGTTAGTATTGTCGGGTAAAAGTTTTTAAGTAGAGAGTTTTTAACGGCCTCGAGATTTGAAAGTCCCTTTTTAAGACCTAAGAAAAAGACCGTAAGTATATGTATCGAATCTGCCAACGCCACAGTCATTAGAATTGTAGGAGCGGCACTGGTTAGAGTATTGACAGTAAGCCCTAGGTAGCCCATGGCGCCAAACATTAAAGTGGTGGATGTGCCGATTGTTATATAGGGCAGGGCCACTCCTGAGAAACTTCTGAAAAGAACAATTAGTACAATTGTGAATAACCCATATAAAAACGGAATCAGGTAAAACATGTCCGAGATAGTGATTGCTCTAAAGGCGTCGGTTAGAATTACTGGTCCTAGTGCCACAAATTTCAAATCTGGATTTTTCTGCCTTAATTCGCTGAGGATTTGATCCACCTGGGCCGTGATTTCTTGATAGTCAGGGGGGTTGTCATGTGCTGGTCGAAGTTGGGCGCTTACAATTGTAAACTCAGCATTTTTATCTAGGAAAGAGCCTGTCAAAATAGGATTGGCCAAAGCACGGGTTTTAATTCTATCAAAATCTTCTTGAGCTAGAGAACTTAACTCATCTTCGTAAACAAGGGACTCTACATTGATTTCGTCACCTTCGGCCCTAATGTCATTAAAGTTGAACACTGAATCAACTCTAATTATGTCATCTGTTTCATAAAGCCTGTCGGTTAACTGAAACACCACCTCTGCAGTCTCTTTATTAAAAAGCCCACCAGGGTTTTGAATTCCAATCATGACGCTGTCGTCGTTTCCAAAGTTTTTTTCAAACTCCCTATAAAGCTCCATTAAGGGGTCTTTGGGGTTGTACCAAACCTTATATGAGAAATCGCTCTTAAGAAGAAGAGCGCCTGCACTTACGAGTGTGTTAAAAACTAGAAAAGTTACTAGGACTTTTATTGGAGAGCTTAGAATCTTGTTAACTGTCGCTTCTTGGATTCTACTGATGACTTTTTTCATCTTCTTGCCTTTAATTTTAGGTGAAAACCTTCTTTTGATTGCAGGGTTGCCATAGGATATGGTGTAGGCATGTTGCCCTTTAAAAATTTAAATTGTTGAAGGGTGTGAATTAGTATTAATTTTATCTCAATTTGACCAAACTGCTTCCCGACGCATATTCTAGGTCCGCCACCAAAAGGGAAGAATGAGAACTGTCTTTTTATGTGATTGTCTGATTCAATAAAGCGATCAGGGTTGAAGCTGTTTGGATTGTTCCAAACTTCAGGGCTTCTTTGCGTTAAATACGGACTCACTAATACAATTTCTCCCGCTTCTATCTTCAGCCCATTTATTTCATCGTTTTCGGCTGCTACCCGCGTCCAGGCCCAACCTGCTGGGTAAAGCCTCATGGTTTCGTTGATGACTGCGTCTAAGTATGGCAGCTTATCCAAGTCTTTGATTTTAACATCCGTCACGTCAAAGTCTTTTATTTCTTCGTATAGCTTTTCTTGCACTTCTTGATGCTCTCCCAATAAACATGAAAGCCAGGCCAGGGTAAGAGCAGATGTCTCAAAACCTGCAAACATGAGGCTGATGATATTGTCTCGGACTCGTTGGTCATCGAACTTCATGTCTTCACATTCCTCTTGAGCTTGCAGCATTAGAGAGATCATACTGAAGTTTTTTCGACGTTCCTTGGACTTTTGAACTTCGATACTCTTGTAAATGACTTTATTTAAATATTCTGTGCACTTTGCGTATTCTTTTTTCTTTGAATTTACTGCCTCAGGCAGCTGGAAGGGCAGATAATTAGTCTTTGTAAGGTAGTCACTAATGGTATTTAGCGAGTAGTTTAATTTTTCAAACTCCTCGGAGAGGTCAATTCCAATGATAGTTGCAATAATAATTTCAAATGTAATCTTTGCATATAGGTCATAGACGTCGATTTCTTTATTAGATGATGTTTTGGTAATCTCGTTTTGAGTTTTTTCGACAATAATAGGGACGCAGGACTCTATATAACGTGGTCCAAAGAGTGGTTGAACCATCTTTCTTTGAACCTTCCATTCCTCGTTGTTAGTGGTGAACACTCCCTTGCCAAATAGTTGGTCAAAATTAGTCCTTTTGTAGTAGTTTTTCATGTTTAAACGCATTACATGCTTCACATCTTCTGGGGTGGACAAGACGGTGAGGATCTTAGGTCCGATTTTAATTTTAAAACTGTCTCCTAGTTCACCTTGCAGGCTAGTTAGAAGTGCTAGACGATCTTTTTGATACTTTAAAAAATTACCAATTATCGGAAGTCCTAAACTCGTGGGAATGGTTCTTTGCTCACTCATGATTTTTGTAAAACCTCAACTCGATACATTTGAGTTTTTTCTTGTTCGATTTCGTCCTTAAACTTATAGGTAATGTCAGTATATCCCGTTCTGTCGACCTCTGGAATCCTTAGGTAGCTTCTAATAACAACAACACCATCCTCTGCCAAAGATGGCTTCACTTTCTGCAGAAAGTTTTTCTCCAGCTCTCCTGAAAAATAAGAGGGGACATCACTAAAAGAAATATAATCATATCCATATTGTTCTTCTAAGTAACCCACTATGTCTTTTTGTTTGAAACCTGGTGTGAGTTTATTTAGAGACTCTTTCATTTCTCCAAAACAATCGGAATTCGTCTCTATTGGAGAACCTTCTTTGTATTCAATTTTACCAAGCATGCATAATTGAACAAAAAAGTTGTCCCTAGCAAGTCCATTTGCGAATAGTGTGTTAAAAGCTTTTGAGTAGTAGTCAAAGTGAGGCATGGGAATGTTCTTCTTAATGAAGTCTCCTTTGTACAAAAGAGCATTGAAGGTTGCCCTGTTTCCAATTACTCTGATTACAAAGTTCCAGCGCTTCCAAGGAAATCCCTTTTTTAAGTAGGCCTGCTGTTCGTCTAAGTTCTCACATTTAAATAAATTATGCGCCTTACTACCGAAAAGGAACTTTACGGCCTTTCCGAAAAGAGAGAAAGAATTCTCCCATTTTCCTTTATAGAGAAGGGAGGTCCATTCATTTACCTCGAATATCTCTTCAATAATCTCTTTTGCTTCAAAGCTTAGGGCCTTAAAAGTTTCCTTTCGAAACTCAATGTTATCCTCTGGAGAGTAGGGAGAATAGCCCCAAAACTTTAGATAATCATCTAGCTCAAGCTCTTTTATTAACTCCACCCTCAACGCTGCAAGGCCTAGCTGCGCCTCTGAAAGGTCAATGCAGTCGAGCTTCTCCACTATGGGAGAGAGAAGTGTTAGTGCTCGCGAGCCTGATCCACAGACGCTCAGAACCTTCTTGGATTGTAGTTTTTTTACAATCCTTCTTTCCATTTCACTATCTTCATTTGCCATGGAATAATTCAGCTTGTTAAAATACTTTTCAGACATAAAACTTCCTTGAAAGGGGTCCGCTATGTTCTTTATGACAAAACACATTGTGGATGCGATTGTTTTGAACTTTCGTAGATGCTTGCCCTATATGTGGGAAAGCAAGGGACTTAGTCTCCCAGTCTCCACAATTCTCATCTTTTCTGAGGTCGTTACCATACCCACGGCCCTTATGTTTGACTTGATGGCACTCAGTTTTCAGAAAAAGGACCTTCCAGTTCTTAAAGAAGATTTTGTTGATATGTCCCTTACGCCTAGTTTTAAAAAAAAGTTTAGAGAAGTTGAGAGACCCACTGGATTTAAATACTTTAAAGTTCCTCTTTGGAAGCTTGTTAAAATAACATGCGAAGCTAATTGGGAAGAATTTCAACGCATTCTTAAGTTGCATTTCCGTGAAGCCAAAGACTCTAAATCTTCCAACTCCATGTTTCTGCATATCGTGGAATCTTCTCTTCGTTGTGCCCACTATGCCAGGATTAATCAAGAAAAGGCCCATGAGCGGGGATTGAAAAGTCCTAAAAACTTCTACAAGGCACTTTTGCTGGCGCATTTGAGTGCTATTCCAACGTCCAGTTTCCTGGATTTGATTGCTTGCCCTGTCCAGAGAAGGGGAGTTCCAATTCTTCATCAAGATTTGCCCCCTGTCTGGCCGGTTTGAAGTTCCTTTTTAAAAAGAGCATACTCATGGCGGGCCACCGGCGTTTGCAGGTGATCAAAAAAGTGCTCACTGACATTTCCTTTCCGAACCATTGCACCCACACATTTATTAAAGCCATTTTTTCGACCTTGAGCTATGGCCGCATGTAGCAGCGCAGAAGCAAGTTTTGCTCCTTGATATTTTGGATCTATCAAAATGGACTTAACGATCTGTTCTTGTGAGGAATCAATAAATGAGAAAACATACCCAATTTCTTGACCGTCTGGGTCTTTAATAAAGAACGAATATTGCAGATCCATTTCTTTAACTGCAGCAATGTGAACGGCGAGATATTGCTCATAGCTGATTTTCTCGTACATGTAGTTCACCGCAAATGCCTTTAGGTTTAGATTGTACAAAATTGAAGTTTCATCCTCTCTGGATAAATCAAGATTTCTAAAGGTGTATCCCTCCTGTTTGGCAGCATCAAACGCAAGCTTTGTCCTGTTAAAAGAAATAATGCTGTCATCGTAAAACATGGAAATGTAGCCCTGGTCGAGAGCAAAACCACCTTCTTTAAAAAGACCTGGATAAAAAGAGGGATTGTTTGGCTCCCAGGAATAGTCCGCACTGCCGCTTTCAACTTTAAAACGATTTCCTAGCCAAACATTAAAGTCAATTGGTCCAATGATGGTTTTAATTCCCTTGGAACCAAGCCATTCCTCTGCCTTGGTAATCAATAAGTGCCCATGTTCCTTTTCGCTTGGTGATAACTCAAAAAAGCCAAAGTATCCTGTATCTTCATAGTCTTTGGAAACGTTGCACCCTATGCGTCCAATGTCCTCGCCGTCTTTGGTTAAAATGAAAAACTCTTTTTCAACATTTTTAAAAACCTTCTCTAGACCTTGCCAATAGGGAGCTGGGGGAAGGGGTCTATCAGGATAAAGAGAGTTTGGAAGCTCTGAAAAACGCTTCATAAACTCTTTTTTATCTTGTTCCAAGCTTAGAGCGCTAATCTTCATCATTTAAAATCCTTACTTCTCCACGGGTTGCGTTTAACTCAACCATATCACCTGATTTAAGTTTTTCCATAAGTCCACCACTTACTCCAACCACTGTAGGCAGGCCAAGCTCTCTTGCAATTACCGCCGAGTGAGAAAGAAGGCTTCCTCTCTCGATAATCAACCCAGAACAAGATGGGTATAAAGGAACCCAACCTGGATCAGTTCGCTTAGTAACTAGGATCTCACCATTAAGCTGACCTGCATCTTCAATCTTTTCAGCAACAATGACCTTGCCTTTAATTGTTCCTGGGCAACATGAAGTTCCCAGAAGAAGATTGGGGTCATCGCTTATGCGAACTTTATCCTTTAGTAGGTCTGCGCTGTTGAGGATTGTTAAGTCCTTGAGGCTTACACCTGCTGCTCCATAGGTTAAGAACCTATCAGGTGGATCTTGCAAACTTGAGTTTTCACTATACTCTTTACGCCTTAATGCGGCTGTTTCTGCCAGTAGCAAGGACTCTGATTTACCATCAATAAAGTCCCAGATTTCATTAATAGTGAGGTAAAAAACATCATCTTTGGCGTTTGTAACCTCCAAGCTATGAAGATGTTTTCCAATTGCTCTGAAGAGTTTTCTTGAAACCCCAAATGCCTTTGTTCTTAGGAAACGAAGATTTTCTCTGTTTTTAACAGCATTCCTAGTGTGTTTGAGCACCCAGAAGTAAATAGCTTTTTTTATTGGTCCAAGCTGTCCTTTGACTAATTTTTCTGCCTTATTCTTAATTTCTTGTTCTCTCAGAGACATTTGCTCAACAGAGTAATTTTTCATTCTTAGATAACTTTGCAGATTGCTGAACAGAAAACTCGGATCGTCGTTTAAATCTTTCTCTTCAAGCTTTTGCTCGTTGTTGCATCTAAAACCGTAGAGATCGAGGTAGTCTTGAATATCCTTGTGTATTTCAGGCTCTGCGCCAGATTTAAGTTTGCTCCAAACTTCTGAAGCGTCGTGCTCTAGAAGAAATGATCTCTGAGCTTCATTTTTGTCGAACTTTTCGGCCAGTTTCATAAGGGTTTTAACTGGCAGAGCGCTGTCTAAATCACCCTGACCGCATAGGAGGTCATTCTGAAGGGAAGTGGAGTCCTGCTCTATTTCAAGCCATTTTTCAGTTAACGCCTTAAGTGTGCCAAAGAAAATCATAACCAAGAAATCGTTTATGATTGGCGGCTTCCAATTATAGGTTATGTTCTTCTCCCAGCGTTGATACATTTTTTTAAGGTCCTTGAGGGATTTCTTGTTAAAGTTTGTCCCCTGATACTCTTGGTAGATATCGTTGAAGTCCTTTGAGAAAGAGTGAACCATCTTATCAATTCTGAAAAAATAAAATGTTAGCTTTGAGAAGACTTCAAGCTTTTTAAAAGTACCATACTTTGGAGACTGATTCATGAAGTCAAAAAGTTTTTGGTGCTCTTCGTTGAGGTCTTCTTTAACCCCCATCATTGTTTCCATAAAGCTCTTGCTGCTTGATGAGCCAGGCATTAATAATAAAAGCTTGTACCAGTTGATCAGGTTGTAATAGACTCGTCCTTTAACAAGCCCCAACATATTTTCATATTGCTCTTCATAGTCGGAAATAATACTTTCCGGCACTCCGAGAAGGCGACAAGTCTGTCTGTACACAATTGCGTACGCCTGCTTTGTTGCAGAAAATGTTAGGGGCGTGGTCACACCACTAAAGCTTTCCACAATATTGCTGTTATCCCATAGAATTGGTTGAGATCCATTTATATCGGGATCAAAAAAAGCGTCTGGAGGCAGAGTGGTTATAGGCCTTGATTGAACTATGTAGATCACTCCCTCTTCAATCGCCCACTCAACATCTACTGGCGCATTAAAATGTGCTTCAATTTTTAGGGCAAGTTTGGCGATGTTTATCAACATTTGATCTTGAAGACTTGCGGCCTTGGCCTTTTCTTCATCTACAGGCATCTTTACAAGGCCAGGTGTGTTCTCAGCGTGGGTGAGCATTTCTTCTTTGGTCACAAGTTTGCTTTTGATTTCATAGTTCTCTCTATTTACTTTAAAGTGGTCTGCGTCCAGAGCTCCACTTACCAGTCCTTCGCATTGGCCATAAAGAGAATCGATAATAAGATTCTTAGTATCAAGTGGGTCCATTGGATTTCGTGAAAATAAGACTCCTGAAACCTCGGAGTTCACCATCTTTTGGATCACAACACCCATTTTTATGTCACTAAGTGCGAGGTTGGCCTCGACTCTATATTTAAGAGCTCTTTCGCTGTAGGCACTTGCCCAGCATTTCAAGAGTGAGCTCTCAATGTCTTGTAATTCTCTCTGGAACAAAAAACTTGAAAACATCCCAGCAAATGAGTGCTCATCCGAGTCTTCTTCCAGTCCTGATGATCTAACGGCCAAGTTTTGACCTAATAGTCCCGATGACTTAAGCTCCTTTTCAAGAATTGATCGAAGGTCTTCAGATAGAGGAGTGCTTGTAAATAGCTTGTTTATCCTTTCTTGAGCATCACTTTCGATACTAATGTTCTTAACAGCTTCTAAGAGATTTGACTCACTTAAATAGTGGTCGAGGAAATCTGTGGAGACAACCAAAAATGGAGGGACATTTACTCCGGCCTGAGCAAGTTCAAAAAGCTTTAAGCTTTTCCCTCCACCTTTTTCTTTAAAACTATCTAGAGTAGAGTTTTGGTTTAAAATCATAGGTTCTCCACGAAGTAGTGTATGGCCGGTGCCCAAACGGTGTAGATAAGGTTGAGAGATATAAGGCCTTCAAGCTTTTTAAAATCATCTGGAGCTTTAAATAGCTTTGGCAAAGTAAGAAGAATGAGGGCGGCGGGAACAAATATCCACCAAAACATTGATAGGTAAATTCCGGCCGTGATTGCTAATGCTTGCAAGATACAGATAAATAGAGCGACTTTCTTAGGGCCGTAAACCCTAAGGTAAGTTTTAAGAACTTCGTGAGCGTTTGGATCTAGCTTTCTTCCGATCTCAAAACTAAAAAACGCGCTTAAAATCAATAAACCAAACGCATAGCCTTGCGAGGACGAAATCAAATCCGCATTAAACAAAGCGACAGCGAATAAGCAGAGGGGAAAAATGACTATTTGGTGAGAAATCGCATATAGAAGCGGCCTCGATGAAAGCCAGAGTCCCACAAAGAACTCTCGGTACATTAGAAACAGCCATATCAGCGCTACGAGCAATAAAACTCCACTCGTTTTGTTGAGTAAGAATGAGCCTATATTAAATAACAGCAGTATTGCTCCCGTGGCCAAAATCAAGTTTAAAACTTGTGTTTCTGTGACTGCTTTACGCGGCAAAGGTCTGTCCGGGTTGGCTATAATATCTTTTTCAACATCCTTGAGCTCATCCATAAACCTTAATTCGCTCACAAACAGAAAAAGAGCAAAAACCCCGACGCTAAAATTAAAGACATTCATCGCCTGATTTGAGATGGCATAAGCTGAAAACATAAGACCTACTGCCAAAATTAAATTTGGGACTATAGGCAAACGTTCCTTAATAAGAATTTTAACTGGTTGCATAACCCGCCTTTTTTAAAGTTTTATTTCTATCGATTCTTGCTTTATGTCTTTTATCCCTTATGATTTTTGCATTTATGAAATCATCAAAGCCCATATCTTTGCATTGTGAAAGATCTTCTCTAGAAAGCTCTCCAACAAGTAACCTTTGAGATTCTTTTGTCCTGTGAATAAAGCATTTTGAGTGTTTGAGGATTTTATAAATTTCTTGCTCAAGGTGAAAGTCTTCTGGTGCTTGAAAGTCTCTTCCGCCATACCAGAGCCCATCTGATTTCATTTCAATACGGTCGCCCATGTTGTGCCAGAGCTTGCCTTGGTCATCAAAAAACTTGTTTTTGTGGTTCGCAGCGGCATCACCTTGGTACTCAGGTGAAACGTGAGGTCCATGCACCCATAGTGTTTCGGCCTTATTTTTCAATGTAATGTCATCAATGGGTTTTCCTAAATACAGTGTCTGAAAGAAACCAGCTTCTTTACTTTTTGACACAGCTTCCTTCAAGTCCGATAAGGCAACAGGTTCGGCTTCGCTAGATCCATATACATGTGTGAACTCAGCACTTGGCCATAGAGTAAATGCTTTTTCATAAATGGCCGTGTCTGCTAGGGCACCACCTAGATGAAAAGACTTTAAAGAGCTAACCTTTGCGTGCTTCATCAAAGTCTTTAAAAAACCAGGGCCAGCGGCCAAGGTGTCAGGACGGAACTCTTTTGGTAGCTGGTCAAGCTGGGTGAGAGTGCTGGCTTTCCAGTTTGCGGGGATTAGTAGACTTCCTTTGCCCATGCCTAAATTTAAAAGTGTTACGTTTGTAAAAATGGTTAAATCCATCCCAGGGTTGTTTTCGTAATGAAGATGCTTTTTTAGAACATTGGCCTGGTCAACCAAGTACTGGTGCTTGCGATGAACTCCTTTTGGTTTTCCTGAAGTTCCTGAGGTGAAGGTTAGGACAGCTTCTTCATCCTCTTCCATGTCTTCCACTGATATCTTTCCTTCAGGTTGTTTATGGAGCAGGGAAGAGCTAAATTTTCTAGGTATTTGGCGTATTTCTCTTGAACGAATTCCCCAGGCCTTTCCTATTATGCCGGTCATGAAAGCTTCAGGCCTTACATTGTTGATTATTTGCTCGATGCTCTTAAGAGGCATCCAAGGCTCCACAAGCAAAAGCTTTATTCCTGAGGCAAGCATCGCTATGATCATGGCATACATATCCGGAGAGGGAGCTTCAAAGATAAGCACTGTGTCTCCTCGCTTTAAACCTAGTTCATAAAGAGCCTGCTGGGCCTTTCCCACATTTCTGGTAAGTTGTCTGAAAGTAATATTCTTTCGTGGGTCATTCAAAGAGCTTAGACCTTTAAAAAAAGTTATTGCTGGACGCTCATCCAAGGAAAAATCTGAATTTAAATAATTTGCCACGCAGTTCATTAAGGCTCTTCCCTCGCTAACTTTGCCTTGGATTTTGCCAAGTCAATTTCATCTTGGGTGATTTCACAGTCATGGCCCATAATTGCTGAAAGTTTGACTCCATGCTTTCTGGCCAAGCGGTCTATCTCTATGACTTTTTTATAACTAATGTCCCGTGATAGGCTGAAGCTTTCATGTCGTCCCTCAAGGGCCAAAATTGCGGTCTCGGCGAGGCAGGCATAAACCACTTGTCCTTCCAGTCCAATGTCACAGGTGACTTCAACATCACCAGGCAATTCAACCTCCCCACTTGCGATCACCAAGACATCTGGACGCTTGGCCGCGTCTTCAGCACTTATGTCAAAAGGCCTTGAAACATCACAGATTACACAGCCGGGTTTAACTTTTTCTATATCTAAGATCTTTTTTCCCTGGGCGCTTGTGGTTGTAATAACCAAGTCGCATCGAGACAGGTGCTCATCAGGGTTTGTGCCATAGCTGACTTTGCAAGCGGGGGAGTCTTCTTTTATTCTGTCGGCCAAATCAATTAACTTATAAGGCCTAGGAGCAATAAGTATGACCTCGCTCCATCCTTGACTAAGAAGGATTGAACTCACTTTACCAATGCTCCCAGTTGCTCCAACAACCATCGCCACTCCTTGATAAATCTTTCCCTTCTTTTTAACGAAGTTCATTTTATCAATCGCATAGGATGCGGCCCACAGTGTGGAAGCAGCGGAAAGAGAATTGCCGGTGGTTACAGGCAAAGGGGCCCTGCTATTTACCGTCACCCCCGCATCACCCACGATTTTGGTGTAGGCGCCTAGCCCAAAGATTTTACAACCACTGGCGTGGGCGTCATTGGCAAGCGACACTAACTTTGCGTATATGTTCTCTTTTGGAGATGACATCATTGCCTTGGGAGTTTCTGATATTGCGTAAATTTCGCCAGTGACCTCTTTTCCTGTGGCCTTGCTTTTGATTCCTTTTACTTGTCCATAGTGAAAACCTGGCAATAACTTAAGAGCACTCTCACTTAGTTTTCTTACTTGCTTGTACCTTCTAAAGGATCTCAGAAGGGGATGCTTGAGAAGGTGGTCTATGCTAAGAGGGTGAACCACAAAACCAAACCTTTCTGTTTGCACATCGTGTTTTTCATTCCAGTCCTCTTGAGTTGGCCTGATATTAAGTTTCTCAATGAACTTAATTGTGTCATTCGAACTAACCGGAGTTGGCTCATCTTTTAAGGCGTAAAATATGGCTTCTGTAAGACTCGTTCCATAAAGAGGCATTTCTTTCGTTGCAAATGTGCAGCTTAAAATCTTTGCAGGCTTTGAGTCTTTCAACTTCTCAAGTGTGGCCTTTGTTAAATAGTCTACGATGACTGTTTTTCCGCTTAGGTCTGGAAGTTCTAGGTAATTTAGCTGTGCATTGTTTAAAATAAACACGTCGCTATTTAGAAAGTCCTTGAATTTTGGAATGTGAGCGAGCCATTGTGACGAGAAGTCTCTATTTTGGAATTGGCGTATTCTAAGCTTGTTTAGAAAGGGAAAGTTTACTTTGCAAAACTTTTCCAATTTGGATTTCGACTTTATTACTAGTGGGGTCTTCATTAAGAAATAAGGATCAGCGAATGCCATATTGCAATCTAGAGCTTCGAGCTCGCTGATCATAGGAAGTTGAGAACTGCCTAGGAAGAAACCAATAGTCTTGCCTTTAAATATTTCCGGATGCTTTGAATTTAAGTAATTAATGGCCCACGGAATATAGGTGTCCCGAACATTTCTGCCGTCCACGACAGGAGTGTTGATAGGGAGGTTTAATAGCTCTTTAACTTGTTGATGCTCAAACACTTTCCCACCTATTTTAAAGGGAGTCGGAAAGCCTGTTATGGCTATAACGTCAAACTCATGTTCGTGTTTTAAAATGAGCTTTTTAAGCAGTGAATAGTTGAAATCCACAGCAAGCCTTTTAATTCTTATGGTCTCGCCAAGTAGCTTCACTGTTTCATCAAAGTTGTCTAAAGGGCCTATTGAAAGGTTTAAGATCTCTTTCATTTTTTGTCCTTTAGGTAGTCTCTGGCTCCCTTTATGAGGGTGGGCACTGATTCCGGAATGGAGAACTCTTTTAGTTCGCCAAAGTCCGTCCTTCTTTGTCTTGTTGAGTAGTGGGCCTCAGAGAACATATAAAAGATTAACTGTTCTGGAATTCCTATCTTTTGAAGAGTCTTTCTAAGTAGAAAATTTGATCTTACAGGCACTACTGAGCACTCAATCTCCATCTCCCTTAGACACATTTCAACAAACTGGCGAAGGTTGATTTGTTCCTTCCCAACGAAGTGATATGTCTTAGTGACCTGGTCTTGTGTTGGTGAAACTATTGCGTGAGCTAACCAAGTGCACAAACTGTCGACAGGTATTAAGGGCAAGCTTGCCTTTTTGGAGCAAGGAATGGGAAAAATTCCCAACTTTTCTATGATTTGCTTATGTTTTTCCAGCTTGAATAGGAAATTTAAAAAATAGTAAGGCCCATCAACTTTTTCTATGCTGCCCTCTAAAGTGTCTCCAACAACAATACCTGGGCGGTAGATTCTCTTTTTCACATCTCCAATATGGGTCTTATGAACTAAGATTTCTCCTTGAAGCTTGCTTCGCGTGTAGTGATCATGATGGGAGTAGTTCTCAAGTCTGTCCGCTTCAAATACTTTTCCTTTCTTGTGGGCATTAACTGCGTAAGTGGAAACATGATGAAAGTACTTTAATCTTTTGCACTTTCTGGCCAGTTCTAGAGTGTTTTGAACACCAACAACATTATGTGTATAGGCATCTAAAACATTCATCTGGAGGTCATATCCTCCTGCTAAATGAAGTATGCTGTCGATGTTCTCCACTACTTCACTTAAATCTTCAACATTAAGAAATACATCATTTGATAGGATGTCTCCTTCGACCAATTTCACATTTGAGTAATTGGCAAAAGACTCTATCGCCTTAGGGACGCTTTTTGGTCTAATTAAAAGATAAATAGTTTCGTAGTCTTCCAAAATCATTGGAATTAAACGCTTTCCAATGAAGCCGGACGAGCCAGTAATTAGAAGTTTCAAAGGCCTCTCTTTTATTCAATAATGACAATATTCATAAACTTGTCGGTTACTTGATAGAAATGCTTGAGTACTTTCTGGCACCTGGCGACTTGTCAAACTCAAATCAATTTATTTACAATAACTTAAGGTTAATAGGTCTCTTAGGAAGGGAGGTTTTAATGAGCATGAAGTTATCTATTAAATTAGTTGCCCTAATAGGCATCCTGCTACTAATGACGTTATCTTATTTCAATCATCTATAAAGTGAAGAAGGAGGCGAATGTCTCCTTCTTTTTTACACCAATCTAACTTGTGCCAAGTCGTATGAGCTTGAATAGTCCACATCATCAAGCAGGGCGCAAACGTTAAAAGCTTTTTCATGTGCTTGAATTTTAAACTGGGAATTTTGATTTAAGATTTCCCCGTCTCCAAAAAATGGAAGCTTGTCTCCATTTACTTCACTTACCTCTATGGAGTCTGTTTCAAAGCTTATTAGGTTTTTATCTGCATATGGGTAGGAGCCAGACAGAATTTTTAAAGCGCACTTCAAAAAGTCTTTTTTGTTCTGATGTTTAAAAATTGTAACGTTGAATTTTCCATCATTATTTCGTGTGTGTGGCGCGACTAGAAATTTTCCGGCAAGATTTGATTGATTGTTTATTAGCAGTAGAGGAGTTTTTACTATCTCAGAAAACTCCGAGCTTTTAACCTTTAAGTTGTATTGCTTTAAGCTGCCAACAAGCAACTCTTTGGTAAAGACCAACGGGTATACTGATGAACCCATATTTTTCATAAGACCTTTAAATCCAAAGATGCCCGCTCTATAAGCATTTATTTTTCCTGCCACGTCCGCTGCGCAACCAATGCCGCCGTTAGTGGCCATGTATTTACCATTGATTTCAATAAGATCTACTCTTTTATAAGTCTTGTGTTGAAAAGCTTTGATCATGCTCTTAATGGAAGATCCCATTCCAATTTCATTTGCTAAATCATTGGCAGTTCCACAAGGAATGATAAGGAGCTTTATGTCTGTCTTAGCAATCTTTTGAAGTATGCAGTTTGCAGTGCCGTCGCCACCAACGCTAAATATATGCTCAACTTTGTTTTGAATATCTTTTTCAAGCTCAATGTCGAGCTCTTCTTTTGAGGATGGAGCCTTAACAAGAAGGTCGTGTCTAAAAAGTTGCTTTTGAACTTCTTTGACCCACTTGATGTTTCCGCCCGAGGCCTTTGAATTTAAGTATACAGAAATATGACTCACGGCTTACTCCTTGCGTTACTTTGCCCTGAAAAAACAAAAATGTCTCAATACTGTGAATAATTTTCACTTGGCGAGGCCAAGTTGTGGAAATCTTTAAGTGCTGTTAACATTTTTTAACTACCAATGTCCGCAAGTGTGGAAGTCGGTTAAAGTCCGACGCTGTCCCGCAACTGTAAGTCAAACGACAAGCCAGATACACACTTGCAATACGTGGACTACCCGAGGAGGTTATTCGTGAAGTTTGTCCTATTGTTATTGCCTTTTATTGCCTATTCTCAAACCTACAAACTTGATGATGTTGTAATTAGTTCCAAACGAGACTTGTCAGGCCCTTTTTTCACAACTGATGTTGAGACTATTAAAAGTTTCGAAGAAGCAGGGAATGAGAAGTTAGTCGATGTTCTGGAAACCTTGCCCGGAGTTTCAATTAATCAAAGTGGGGCGCCTGGGCAACAGGCAACTATAAGAATAAGAGGAAGCGAAGGACGTCATGTTCTCGTACTAGTTGACGGTGTTAGAGTAAATGACCCCACAGATCCAAATAAATCATTTAACCCAGCTCTTCTAAACGTAGGTGACGTTGAAAGAGTGGAAGTTCTCAAGGGGGCCCAAACATTACTATACGGGTCTGACGCTATCGGTGGTGTCGTTAATATCATCACTAAAAAAGGAAGTGAGAAAGACTACATCACTCTAAGTGCTGGATACTCTCGAGGGATTCAACTAGACAATACATTTACCTTTGGGGATTCAGTGTTGCACACTCATATTTTTCATGACAAGGCCGAAGGAATAAGTGCTGCTAATGGGGAGGATGAAGACGATGGTTATGAAAACAAGGGATTCACGCTAAACTTGTTTCACTCATTTAATGAAAAGTTTGAAGGGGATTGGACCTTTAAAGTAACAGACCAGTTTTCAGATACAGACAATGTCGACTTCAGCACTGGAGTTCCAATTGATGCTGATGGCGATTATGCAAAAAATATCCAGCAGGTTTTCTCGCAAAAACTAAACTACAAGACTAGCTCTGGAAAATTGTCCCATTTGCTAGGCCTTAATAAGATCGACCGCTTTAACAAGTATGGTTCTTCCATTGTGGGCTCATATGGAAAAGAGCTTACCAACGAAATTCATTGGAACCAAAAAGTAGAAAATGGCTCTTACCTTCTGGGACTTGAAAACTATAGCGAGTCCTTTTCCCAAGATGATTTAGACGAAAAATACACAGGGCTCACCAGTTTGGTTTTAATAAGAGATTATAAGGAAGGTCCTGTTTTTGGACAATTGGGAGCTCGAGCAAGTTACCACACAGAAGCTGAGAGTAATTTCTCTCCCTCTATTGGCCTAGGCAAGTTTTATGGTGACCATAGAGTTGCTTTCAACTATCAACAAGGCTTTAAGGCCCCAACGCTCTACCAGCTCTACGGGCCTTTCAGTACTGGGAACAATGAGCTGGATGCTGAAACAAGTGAATATGTTGATTTGAACTATAGCTATAAAAAACTATTTGAACTGAGCCTTTTCTATAATCGCATAGATGATTTTATTGGTTTTGAGGGCAATTACATAAACACCGACTGGCTTGAAAGCTATGGCCTTGAAATTAACTCCCAAAAAAATATTGGCGCATACGAATTAAACTCAGGTCTTTTTCTTGCGAGCTTCAATCAAGCTGATGGAAAGAAGGCCCTTAGAAGACCATCTCAGAAAGTTACCTTTGGAGTGGGGAGAGATTTTGGCGAAGGCCAAAGCCTAAGGATCAGTTATGTTTGGAGCGGTAAGCGCTTCGATCGTCTAAAGACGAATGGTGAAACCCTGGAATTGGATCCATACTCTCTAGTTGATGTTCATTATGAAAGGAGCTTTAAAGACTTCACACTCAATACTGGAATTGAGAATGCTTTCGGTGAAGACTATAAAGAGGCCTTTGGGTATGCAGTTCAGCCGTTCACGGTCTACGGTAGAGTGAAGTATAGTTACTGAATCTTGTTTGGATCGCCTGCGTGGACCTGGGAGGGCTCTGCGCAGCATGATCCATCATGATCTTCCATCTCGGCAACCACACTGTTTTGATACTCTTCCTCTTCATCGTGAGAAAGTCCCAAGGTATTAGTAAGCGTTTGGGTTATTGACGGGGCCACAATTTTTACATCAAGTCCCATTTCTTCATATTGAGCTGCCTGTTGATAAGCAGATTCCATCTCTTCCAGAGAACACTCAAACAGAGTTTCTTCGCTCTGGATATCTATGATCTTTACTTTGAGTTCTTTGGACATATTGCTTCCTTGGCTGCTACGTGATATCTGCATCATAACTAATTAGCTCTTTCATGCAAAGTAACTCGGAGATTTAAGGCCTAAAAATGCTAGATCAAATGTTTTTTATTTATCGTGATGATTTCGTCTGTAAACTAGTTGAGAAAATGGCCGCTGAAGAGGGGATTAAATGCTACACCCTATCAGAGGTTGATGAGAATTTTGCTTACATTTTAGATGATGTTCGACCTCAGGTGGTAATTGTGGACCAAGTGTCATGGGAGAAAAGCTCTGAATTAATTGGAGAATCCCTAAAAGACGCCACTTCTGAATTTAAAACCTGCCTTCTTCACAAAGAAGGTGAGTTGGCCGGATTTGATTTTCAGATGAAACTGCCGATAAAAGTAGAAAGCTTTATTGAAGAAGTTAAAACTCTACTAAGGTAAAATGGACAGAAACAAACTTTTCACCATCTTTGGCATTATTTTAACGATAGCGTTCTTCGCTGTGACTATTTACTACAGAAGTGGGATTTTCGAGTAGTCTTCTTTGGAGCTATAAAAAAACACGACAAGTTTCTGTCTTGAGATTTCAAAAGATTTTCAACCAATTCTTGATAATGGGTATTAATCCACTGAGCGGCAAATGTTGAGTGTGTTTGAAGTATTAATATTTTATTGTTTAAAACTAGTGGTTTAGCTTTTTGAAACCATTGTCTATGAACTTCTTCACCAAGAATAAAGCGCAGTTGTTCAGACACTATACTCCATGAGTGTTGAGCTTTTAAAACAGGATTGTCTCTTTCAGTATTAAGTATTTCTTTCAATCTATGATTGATGCTTCTCTTTAATCTGTCTTCTGCTTGTTTGGTGCTGTAGCCCATGGAGGTTGAACCTTTTGTGTAGTCAAGGGATACGACAATAAAGAACTTGTGACGATTTTACAACCGTTTTGAATTGATTTTTTCCTACTCAATACTTTAGTTTAATGAAGTTGACTGGCCCTCGGGTCATCAGGCGCAAGTATGTACTTTTTTAAATTCAATCTATGAAAAATAAAGTCTGGAACTTTGATTCTATAAAAGATGCCTTGTTCATGATTGATGGTTTTTATCACGTTACAGTTTGCCAAAACTTTTGATTGGGCCGCTCCATCTTCATAAGGAATGAATAAATCAAAGTGTTCTTGCTTAGCAAGAAAGTAGTTAACGATGTATTGTCTAAGGTTGCTAATGTCCTCATCATCAAAAGCGGAGACCAAAAAACTTGCTTTAAAATTTCTTAATGCAATCTTAGGCAGAAATGGATCCTTAACTTTATCTTTCTTGGTAAAAACAATGATTTGATCTTTGCCTTCTAAGTTAAGCTCAGACAACGTTTCTTCTGTTACTTTCAAATGCTTTTTATAATTTGGATCAGAGAGATCGCAAACAATAATTAAAAGGTCTGCCTCCATCGCTGATTCTAGGGTTGTCTTAAAACCCTGTACTAGGGTGCTGGGCAGGTTCTGGATAAAACCGACAGTGTCGATAAGAATCATTGGAGGTTTTGTGTCTGGGTTTAAAGTTCTGTAGGTTGAGTCAAGTGTGGCAAAGAGCATATTCTCAGAAAGCACATCAACCTTGCAAAGCTTATTCATGAGGCTGGACTTCCCAGCGTTTGTGTATCCAACCAAAGCGGCAGTGACTGCTTGGTTTTGGCGCCTTTTTTTCTGCTGTTCTCTAGACTTTGCAATCTCTTCCAACTGCTTTTTGTACGTTTCGATCTTTCTACGAATGATTCTTCTATCAAGCTCCAGTTGCTGTTCACCTTCACCTTTTTGGTAGGTTCCACCTCTTTGCTTGGTGAAGTGGGTCCAGAGTGATTGGAGTCTAGGAAGCATGTATTGAAGCCTTGATATTTCAATTTGTATCTTGGCGTCTCTTGTTCTGGCGTGATGGGCAAAGATTTCTAAAATGACTTGGACTCTATCTATGACCTCAAGGCCTGTGATTTTTTGAATATTCCTTATTTGAGAGGCGCTTAATTCGAAGTCAAAGACGAGGTAGTGACACTCGTCTCTTTTGGCCTCTTCAGCGATCTCTTCAAGTTTGCCCACTCCAAGCATTGTGCCTGGGTCAAGCTGCTTTCTTTTTTGCCAGTAAGATTTCCCCGCTTCAATCCCAAGCGTTCTAAGCAGCTCTCTTAACTCACTTAGGCCCGCCTGTGTCTCTTGTTCATTTGAGTGATGCTCAAAGCTTTCGCACACGATACTTACTAAGGCCGCCTTGGATCCAATCTTTACTTTGTATTCTTCTTGGTTCATTTAACTTCCACTTCGATGTTGTCTATAAGGCGAACTTTGTTCACTTGATAATTTCCAAGCACGACTAGTTTTCCCTCAAACTTCTTAGGGACTGACAAGTCATTTGCGTTTCTCACTTCAATGTAGTTGAAGGATTTGTCCCTATTTAAAATTTCATTTATCTTAACTTGAACGGCCTCAGGCCCTTCACCTTTCTTTATTAAATTGGATATCTCTTGTAGTGAATTGTAGAGTGCCAGTCCCTTGACCTTTTGTTCCTGGCCTAAGTAGCTATTTCGACTGGACATGGCAAGGCCAGACTTCTCCCTAACAATTGGCATGCCCTCGACTTTTACCTTTAGGCCTTCCTTTTCACTCATAAGCCTTATTAAGGTCACCTGTTGAAAGTCTTTATTTCCAAAATAAGCTATTTTGGGATTGGTGATTTTAAAGAGCCTTTTAACCACCGTTACTACGCCATCAAAGTGTTTTGGTCGCACTTCACCTTCTAAGATTCTTCCAAGCTTCCCAGCACTGACGTGGTCATTGAAACCTTTTGGGTAGATCTCACCCTCATCTGAAGGCGCGAATACGATTACAGTTTTCTCTTCATCTTTGAACTTTGAAATTGTCTTCTCAATCTTTTGCAGATCTTCTTCGAGACTTCGCGGGTACGTTTCAAAGTCTTCACCCTTGGCAAACTGTATAGGATTAACAAATATTGAAACTACGGTAAGTTCATTTTCCTGCAATGACTTTTCAACCAAGCTCATATGTCCATCGTGCAGGTTGCCCATGGTTGGGACTAATCCCACTTGCTTTGGCCTAAGTTTTGATCTTAAGGTGTTAAATTCTTCTATGGTGGAGCAAAAATAAAGCATCAGTTACCTAAGGCCTGTTCAATTTTTTCGGCCAATTCTCGTTTGGATAGACGGCCTGAAAAGAATCTCTCGCCACTTTTTAAAATGGTGTATTGGTTCTCACCACTTCCAAATCCGATTGAGTCCTTATTGTGATTGGCATGAACGAGGTTCCCAACCAATACGTCAACTGGCTTGTCCTTCCATTTTTTAACAAAGGTATCAAGCCTATCGTTGGATTCAGCGGCGAAGCCGACAATCTTTTGATTTGTCTTTCTATCAAGCATGTCTTTCAAAACATCTGGGGCCTTAGAGATGCTAATGGAGTTCCCCAGATCTCCCTTTTTCATTTTCGATTGGCTCTGGGCGAATTCAATGTCACTCAATGCGGCGCTGGAGATATAAGTGTCATGACTTTCAAAGTGCTCTTTGACGGCCTCATGCATCTCTCTAGTGGTAGAAACTCTTATGACCTTGGAGTTTGGCAAGTGGGTTAGGTAGTCAATCTCTTTACATGAATACCTGCCCGCTATCAATGTAACTTGGCATCCAGTTTTTAAATATTGTTTGGCCAGTTCAAGGCCTGTTTTTCCTGAGGATGGATTTGTAAGATATCTTACTGGGTCTAAAGGAGCTATTGTCGCTCCTGTAGTGATTAAGATTTTTCGGTTAACTTTTCCGAAATTGATAATGGGAGTAACCGTTGCGATAAGTTCAACGTCTGCAAGTTTGCCTGCGCCCTCGTCCCCGCATGCTAATAGCCCTTCTTTGGTTGGGTGAATAAAAACATTGTCCAAGCAGCTTAACCTTTCAAAGTTATTTTCCGTTAGGGGATGATTAAGCATATTTGTGTTCATCGCGGGAAAAATTATTGTTGGCGTATTTGGACTGGCCAGGAAGATGCTTGTAAGAAGATCGTCACACAAACCATTGGATAGTTTTGCTAATGAGTTTGAGCTGGCCGGAGCTATGAGTATTCTTTCGGCCCACTTAGACAGTTCAATGTGAAGAACTGACCTTTCCTTCATGGCATCTAAATTAAAATCATCGTCTGGACTAAAGACTTCCTGTGCTCCTAGGTACTTAAAAACCTGAGGTTTAACAAACTCCAGAGCGCCCTTGGTTAGAACCACTTTTAAATCATGTCCATCTTTAACGAGCTGTCTGCAAATATCTAATGACCTGTATGCGGAAATTGAACCGCAAACACCCAATATAATTTTCAATCTTTGACCTTTTCTAGAAATTTTAACAATGCTTTGTGTATCAGATCAGGATTGAAAAGTATGGACGCGCATTGTTGAAAAGAGTCATTTCTCAGCTCGGTAAAAAGCTTTTCTCCGTTTCCACCGGTAAAATGGAGTTCGTCATAGGAAAGTTTGGCCAAAATAGACCTTATGGGCTCAATAAAGGTGCACATAAGACCGCTAGACATGGCCGTTTGAGAGTCTCTAGGCATTAATTCTATTTTAGGATTTGGATCCTTAGGTCTGTATTTATCCAAGTTAAAGCCAAAAGAGTATGTATCCAGCAATAATCCCAATCCTGGTAAAATGAAACCACCTTGGAATCCTTGCGGGGTTACCAAGTCCACTGTGGTAAAAGTGCCGCTATCAACAAGTGCAACTGATTTCTCATCTGAAAAGAAGAGATATGCAAGAATAAGTCGATCCAGGCCTAGGGTTTCGCTGTAGTTGACGGGCATTTCAAGAAATTTTTGGTCTTTAAAGTAATTAGAGACGTCGTAGACTTTAAAGTCGGAAAGCTCTTTTCGGTTCCTTGCCACATTTACACAGGCGCAGGTTGTGTTTGTTGGAGACAATGAGTGGCGAGCAATTAGCCCTGAGAGGTCACCATCAACTTTTTCTATTAAAATGCTCTGGCCATCAAAAAGTGCATATTTTGTGAGAGTGTTGCCACCGTCAATTGTGAGAGTGAACTTACTCACAGCCATCCTTTAGATAGCTCTGGATCAGCTCTTTTTTAGTTTGATACATATTGGCAATTGGAGTGCAAAAGCCTGGCACCTTGTCTGGACCTAGGCCTAGAAGATCATTGATCACCAGGACTTGTCCATCCACACCTTTTCCCGCGCCAATGCCGATTGTTGGTATTGAAATTTGATTAGTAATTTGAGTCGCGGTTTTTTCCTCAACGCACTCAAGAACAAGAGCGAATGCTCCGGCCTTTTCAAGCTTTTTAGCATTTTCTATCAATAGCTCACTTGATGATGCTGACTTTCCATGAACATAGTAGCCACCTTGCTGGTGTACTGATTGAGGTGTAAGCCCTATATGCCCCATGACAGGTATGCCAACTTGGGTGAGTCGCTCTATAAGTTCAAGCTGATAGGGGAACGCACCTTCCAGTTTTAGGGCCTCGGCCTGGGTGTTTCTAAAAAGTTTTGCGCCATTATCAAGTCCCTGTTCCAAGGTGTTGTAACTTCCAAAGGGAAGGTCAACCACGACAAACTTATCTTTGGCGCCTCTTTTTACGGCAGATCCAAAAACTTCCATTTCATTTAGTGTCACACTAATTGTTGTCTCATAACCTAGAACTACATTGCCTAGGCTATCCCCAACCAAAATCATGTCTAGCTCGGTCTCGTTTAACATTCGAGCAGTTTGATAGTCATAGCAGGTGAGCATCTGAAGTTTTTGTTCTTTACTCTTAAAGGATCTTATTTTTCGAGTGTTCAGTTTGGAATTCATTTCTAGTAAAGCTCCTTGCTTAATCTATCATGGACTTTGGTAAGTCTTTCGTTTTTCCACATTTGAGTGATGCTGCTTTTAAGCTCTGTCACATCAGTGTTTTCAAGCTTGTCCTGGAATTTCCAGTCATTGATGTCGTTATATAGTTTTTCTAGTTTGTTTGTGAAAGATTTATCAAAAAAAGTTTGTCGACCAATTTCAGAGCCTACAAGAGCGTTTGGACTTATGAGTTCAAAGAACTTTGCTGGACCCATTTTAACCATTGCTTCAGCAATGAGCTTTATCTCATGCCAGCATTCAAAGTAGGCCGTTTCCTCATTTATGCCCTTCTCAATAAGTTTGTTAAAGCTATGAAGGGCGCTATACGGCAAAATTGAGCAAAGAATAGTTTGCTCTGAAAAGAGGTCGGCCTTGGTTTCCATTTCAATGGTCGTTTCGTGAAAACTTTTGATTCCCAGGTCTTTGGCTATTTCTGAAATCAGGTTTAAAGAGCTTTCTTTGTTTTTGGCGCATTCGAGACTGTAAACACCACCAATTGCTCCTTTAGTTTCATATTGAAACCTCATTTCGCTGGCAATTGCCTTGGGTGCAAGAAGAAGCATATTTAAGTTTGGGTATTCTTTAGAAAGTTTTTCGAAATATAAAGAATGTCCGTGTGCAAATATGAAGTTACATTCTTCTTTATTATTAAGTTTTTTCAGAACATTTCTATGGGTTGAGTCTGGTGTAAGAATGGCAATGTCTCTAGTGGGAGGAGTAGAATTTTCGTTCAGCTCAAAAACCTCAAGACCTAGCTCAACGGCCAAGTCCTTGGATCTAGAGGATGGCCTAAGTCCGACATAGACCTTATACCCTGAATCCCTTAGGTTAAGTGCCCAGGTCTTTGCCTGATTCCCGAACCCTATTAATGTCAAAGACTTATGCATAGTTTCAACCTTTTGGCCTTAGTATCATGACAACAACTCCATATCAATGCTATATTGCCGCAAAGAGCAATAGGAAGGAAGGATAATGCAAACTTCTCCAGCATTCTTGTATGGCGAGTCAATTTTCACCAGCTCTCGGGCTAAAGACGGACAGCTGTTTTTTAAAGACTTTCATCTTGAGAGACTATTCTCAGGCATTGAGAACTATTATTTGGGTAAAGAGCTTGAGTCTGACCAAAAAAAAGCGCTTTTGGAGAAAATTGATAACTTTTTAATGGACCTTGAAGGCAGTGAAGAGTTTCGTGTTCGATTAACGATGTTTGCAAATCCAAGAAATGGGATTTTACCTGATGACTTTACATTTGAAGATTTAAATCTTTCATGTGAGGCAAATAAACTTAGTGAATCTCAAATGCCAGTTAGTTTAAAAACCTATCCTTCACCTTTTTCCTTGGACTACCCAAACTTAAAGATGGGCTCTTATATGCCACTTTTGAGACTAAAATTGATGGCAAGGCGGAGTGGGGCGGATGACGCTTTACTCTTAGATAACCAAGGTGGAGTTATTGAATCCACAACAAGCAATATTGTTTTTTATAAAGGGAGTGAACTTTACACTCCAAAGAAACGAATATTAAACGGAACAATAATAAAGAGTTTAAAAGAAGAATTTAATTTAATAGATCAAGAGATCAAATTGAAAGACGTGAAAGAGTTCGACGGAGCCTTTTTAACCAACTCTGTAAACATCATAACGCCTGTGTCAAAGGTTGATGAAGTTTCATATGAGTTGGACACAGACAGGCCTGCCAGAATAAAAGATGCGCTTTTGACGAGAGGTTACAATGAAAAATAAAATTGAGGTGGCATGCCCCAAGTGTGGCAAGAAGTTTAGTTACTACTCCAGCGAATTTCGACCATTTTGCACAAAAAAATGTAAAATGATCGATCTTGGTCATTGGTTTGAAGAGTCGTATAATATTAAGGGAAGAGACAACTCGGTTTACATTGAAGACCCAGACAAATTAAAAGATTTGCTTAATGAAGATTACTAAAAAATTTCTTACAGATGCCCAAGAATTCGCCCTAGATGTAGGGTATGAAGCCGGGGAGATTCTTTTAAAGTTTCAAAGAAAACGCAATACTTTGGAAGTGATGGACAAAGGCTCGGAGGGGATAGCAAGTGAAGCGGACATTAAGTCTGAAGAATACATACTGAATCGTATTCAAGAAGAATATCCTGATCACTACATCCTCTCGGAAGAAGATTACAATAAAAATCCAAAAGCAAGTTATGAAAAAGCGGCAAATGAAGAGTTCGCTTGGCTAATTGATCCATTGGACGGAACTAATAACTTTGTTAATGGAATCCCATTGTATGCTGTGTCTATTGGCCTGCTTTATAAAGGCGAGCCAGTCATGGGAGTTGTTTATAACCCGACTAGCGGAGAATGTTTTTTCGCCTCTAAAGGACAAGGGGCGTACTTAATAGATTTTCGCATCAATCCATTTAAAAAATATCACTTGATTACAGACAAAAATACTAAGGAAATGCACGAATGCATATTCTCTCCTGCGCCAATCTATGAAACCAGTTCAAGGTTTGAGAAACATTTATCTGTTTTCAGAAACAATATTATTGGAGCGAGAGCGGTGAGAAGATTGGGCACTGCTGCCCTTGAGCTATGCTATGTAGCCAATGGAAATTTCGATGGTTATTGGGAAAAAAACCTTAAACCATGGGATGTGGCCGCAGCAGGAGTGGTGTGCAAAGAGGCAAAGGTTAAAATGACCGACTTTGACGGTAAGGATTATACTCCTTTTGATCTATCGATTTTAGCCGCAAGAGAGCCACTTCATGGTAAGATATTTGGAGCGATTAAAAGATGAGGTCATTCTTCCTTCATTGACAACAATTGCTGTGAGTTCCTATAATTGTAAATGTATGAAATTCCACGGAGGGGATTAGTTTGAATTCACTTATAAATTACTTAGACAAGTACCACGCCCAGCTTACAGTTTTATTGTTAGGGCTGTCGCTTATCATATTCGCAGTCTTTGTTTGGGTATGGTTTTATAATAGAAAAAAATACCATCACCTGAAGCACCAAATTCCTGCCTCTGTGGTTAAAAACTATTTAGATTCTATTATTCAAAATTCCACCGCTTTAAAATCATCATTGTTTAGAGGGGGAGGACTTGAAGTTGACGCTCAAGGCGTTCCTTCTGTCATGCCTCTTTCAGACCTTCCAAGCAGCACTGAAATAAATGTTGGCTCAGGCTCTGATGACAGCGCTCTTAGAGCTGAAGTTTCAAAACTTCAGGCCCAGCTTGCAGAAAAAGACAATGTAATTAAAGATCTTGAGAATAAAAACACTGAGCTTGGTGGAGAAGTTAAGGCCAAGCAGGAAAGAATTGAAGAGCTAGAGGCGTTGCTTGCCAAGGCCGAGTCTGAAGCGGGATCTAGCGATGGGGATCCTGAAGCTGCTCAAAAAATGGAAGCGCTACAAAAGGAGCGTGACCAACTTGAAGAAGAACTGAAACAATTTGAGATAATCTCTGACGATCTGGCAGACCTTAAACGACTTAAGCAAGAGAACGCTCAACTTAAAAAGTCGCTTGGCGAAGGTGATGGCGCCGCTTCTGAACCGGCAGAACAGCCAGAAGACAAGGTTGAAGTTGCTCCACCTGTCGAGCAAGAGTCTGAACCACAAGAAGAGCCACTTGAAGCCGCTCCTGCTGTTAGTGAGGAGCCTGCGCAGGCGGAAGAAGCTCCAGAGGCTGAAGCCGCTCCTAGTGAAGAATCTGAAGAGCCTGCTGCTCAAGCTGCAGCCGCAGGTGAAAGCTCCGGAGAAGAATCCGAAGAAGAGGGTGAAACAAAAACACCTGAGGATCTTCTTAGTGAGTTTGAAAAGATGCTTGGTTAATCAACTAGAAGGTAAATATGAAATTAATTGCTCTTTCCTGCATGCTGGCGCTTGGCGCGCTGGCGAGCTTGCCTGCAACCGACAAGGTATCACTCAAAACTTCATCCCTAGCAAAAGAAAGTAAAAAATCAGCTCAAGACATTGAAAAAAAACTACTGACTTTATACAAAAGAAAGTACTCATCCAAAGTAGGGTTGAATATGCTAAAGAGTGAAACTCTTAGCAAAGCTCAAAAGGCGGTCCCAGCTCTAATTAAAGTCATGAAAAGCTCTACGTACCCAGATAAGAATAGATGGGTTGCAACTTTTATGTTGGGCAGAATTATGGGGAAGAAATCATCAAGCTTTATTTCGAAGTTTGCTTTTCACCCCAACTGGATGCTTAGACTGGCCGCTTTAAAAACTCTTTTGGCCTTGGATCAAAGACAGTACAAAGGTATATACGCTAGGGCCTTGAAAGACGATGCCTTAATCGTGAGGATGCAGGCCTTAGACAATATTAAAGCAATGAATTTGAATGAGCTTGCGCCATATGTGTGGGCGATGCTTTATGACAAGTCCAACTATGCGGGCCAAAGTGGGAAGAGAAAAAGAGCTCACATTATAAAGCAGGTAATCTCCACTGTGGGAGATCTTAAGTTTGAAAAGGCCAAAAAGCCGCTGCTTACGATGATTCAGGATAAAAAGTATCAAGACATCTTCTCAGAACTGGACTACTCATTGAAAAAGATCACTGGTAAAAGCTCTCCCAAAGGGGCCTCAACACTTAAAAAGAAGTTCTGGGCAAATCTGGCAAATAAATCAAAGGTAATTAGATAAAAAAATGGCCGCTTTTAAAGCGGCCTTTTTATTTAGAATGATTCGAGCAATTCTTTTTCGCGGGCCTTGTCTATTTTCTTCAACATGTTGTCATTTTCAATTAAACGGCCAATCCTATAAAGCAAAGTTTTTTCTTGAATACCATCGGTGGGAACCTCTTTCCATCCTTGAAGAAAGTCATTCTCGACTCTTTGTCGCTTAAAAATAGTAACCTTGCTCACCTTTCTTCCATAGCTGTAGCCTTCGGCCACATTCACCAAAAGTTTGAATTCTGCCGCCTTAACGGCGTCAGCGCTTCCGAAAGCGTCTGTGAAGTTAACCTGTAGGGTGTTGTCCATCCAGCGGGTTTTGATTTTGCCCGCTTCCTGGTTTTGGTATGCTATGTCAAAGCGTTTCATTACCTGAATGACCGCTTGCCACGTTTGAGTAAAGTCAGATTTGTAAGTTTGAGAAGGCATTTCAAACTCTTCGGTTATCTGGCGGAAGTTCTCGTAAGAAGCACAGGAAACCGCAAACCATAAAATTATAAAAATCTTTTTCATCTTCTTAATCTTATCAGGACAAGCTGAAAAATAAAGAGGGCAAGCCACACGGGCATTAAGGCCCAAAAACCATATCTTTGAAATATTGTCGGAGCGTAACGGGCAAGTTTTAACTCTAGATCAAGATTGCCGGTGACTCCAACACCAAGCCTTTTAACCTCTTGTCCATTGACGTTGATAAAGGAGGATATTCCGGTGTTGGTTGATCTTATTATAGGAAGATTTAATTCCAAAGCTCTCCACGTTGTAAGAAATAGGTGCTGCTCAGGTTCGGATGTGTCTCCATACCATGAATCATTAGTGAGGTTAATTAAAGCGTGTGGCCTAAACTCAATACTATTTAAATACTCCCTCAAGAATTCGGGCTTTAAGATTTCATAACAGATAGTGTTTATGAAAGTGTGTCCTGTTTCAATTTTGAAGACTGGAAAGCTCTTTCCTTCAGAGAAAAAAGAAATATTGTCTATATACTTGCTAAGAGTTTTATTCAAAGGCCCAAACGGGAGAGTTTCACCGAAAGGAATGAGTATGTGTTTGTGGTACACATTTTCAAATTCACCCTCCGAATTTATATGAAAGTTGGAATTGTATTCGCTTTGAAAGTAGTCTTCTCTAAAACCTAGGGAGTCGTAGCCTCCGACAAAAAGAGAGGAGTCGTGCCTTAACGCCAAGTCTTGAAATAGTGTTGGAACTTGAGTCTTTCCAACCTCCTTAGAGGACTGCATCGCATATGGATAGGCAGTCTCTGGCCACACTATTAAGTCTAGGTTGCCTTTATCGTAAGGCATCTGACTTAGATCCCTATATCTTTTTAAAACTTGAGAAACGGAAGCATATCCGCCTTTCTCAGAGTCCACCTTTAAAAAGTTGCTTATATTGGCCTGTACAAGCCTAACGTTTAGTTTTTCAAGATCCTTTCCAATTGGCTCCGGCGTTTTCTTTAAGAGAGGGTTGGAAACAACAAATGCGAATACTGCAACTATATTAAGGTAAGAAACCTTTTTATATCGTACGAATCCAATACCTTCCATAATCAGAAGGTAGCTAAAGAATGAATAGTAAGGAATGCCGCCTATAGGCGCCCAACCCAAATAGTCTCCAAGTTTTGCCCAGGGCTGACCAATCATGACAGGAAACTGTTGGGGGGTGAAGTACTCAATAAAAGTAAATAGAAAAGCGGCTAATAGGGCAAAGAGTGAAAACCTTTGTTCAATAAACTTTAAAAAATAACCTTTCTTATAAATCAAGTGTGTCCCCAAAGTGAAAATCCAAAGGTGGGGCGCGATTATAAAAGTGAAGAAAAGGCTTAAAAGCAAGGCGACGATATACGGAAGTTGCCCAAACTCGGCCAAAGTGTCGGCAACCCAATAAAAGCCAATAATGTTATATGAAAGACAAAATGAAATAGTGTGAAGCACCCTGGATTTAAAACTTAAAGGTTTCAAAAGGGTATATAGAAGCATTCCCATCCCAAAAAGCTGGGTAATGAGTAGACCACTCCCGAAGCCAGTGGGGAAGCCTGAAGAGTAAACAACTCCGGCTAAAAAAGAAAAAGCGTATGGCCTAAATTTTTCCATACGCAGATTCTATTAAAATAAATGTGAATAAGCATTACTTTTTGGCGAGTTTTCTAGCATTTCCACTTAGCAGTTTGTTGTGAGCAAGTGCTGCAATATCCATAGCTCTAGCTGCATCGAGCTTTCCACCACCTAATACCTTTCCTTCTAAGGACGGTACATTTAAAGAAGATGAAAGAAGAATATTTCTAAGGTGGTCATGGTTGAATTCAGGATACTTTGCTTTAATAAGAGCAACCACTCCAGTAACAAACGCTGTTGCTTGAGATGTTCCTGTCATATAACCAGACCCGTTGCCGTGGATTGCAGATTTAATTCTATGTCCTGGTGCTGCGATATCAACAGACTTAGAGCCATAGTTTGAAGAAGAAATGATCTCATTCTTCTCATTGTGCGCTCCAACTGTAATGATGTTTGAAAGTCCATAGCTCGCTGGGTAGTATTTGTTTTGCTCAATATCGATATTGCTCTTTTCATTACCTGCCGCCGCGATAATCAAAATTCCTTTAGCCTCCGCCTTCTTTAGGATCTCAAGCTCTTTATCACTAGGCTCAGGTCCGCCGCCAGAGTAGTTGATAATGTCCACGTTTTGATCAACAGCATATTCCAACGCTTTGATTGTTGAGTTCAGGTTATCTTGTCCAGATGCCTGAGGATTATAGTACTTGAGGGCCATTAGCTTAACCTCAGGAAATACGCTTTTAATAATTCCCGCTACGTGAGTGCCGTGTCCGTGAGTGTCTATCGGTTTAGTTTTTGAATTCTTTTCGTCTTTCTTCTCGTTCTTCTTTGAAAAGTCTACACCATAGTTTTCCGGCCCAACCTTTCCTTCTGAAACATAGATATTGTTTGCTAGAAATGGGTGGTTGTATTGAATTCCTGTATCCACTACGGCCACAACCACGTCCTTTTTCTTTGTGAACTTTTCCCATGATTGCTTTAAGTTGATTGAAGCAACTTTGTTTTTTGGGTTAATTGCCCAGCTTGCAAACATGCCTGAAAGATAAGACTCCGAGTAGTAAGTTTGAGCTTTTTTAATTGATGGAGTGGATTTCATCGCTAAGGCCTGTGTATTACACAATAAAGTGAATGCCGTTGCGATTGATAGTGTTAGCTTGTTCAAAATCATCCCTTTTCCTTTTTAAGATAGTCACGTTTATAGAAGCAAGTTGCTTGCCAAAAGATGGACCTGATTCTAGGGACTTGAGATCTTATATAATGGAGTGGGTGTATGCATTTTTGAAAACTGTAAATAGATTAGACAGTTTTGGATTGGTGCTATCAAAATTTTGGACAAAAAAAGAGGCGCTGGTAGCGCCTCTCAGTAGGATTTGTTTACAGATTGATCTAGGCCCTACGGAACCTTTGAGAGCTTTCACGCTCTTTTTCTTCCGCAACTTCAAGGCAAAATTCGGCCCAAGGTTGGGTCTCGAGCCGTTTTTCGCCTATTTCTTCGCCAGATTCAATGCAGAAGCCATAAACCCCTTCTTCAATTCTTTCAAGGGCGGCCTCTATTCTTCTTAGCTTTGTCATCTCGCGATCACGAATGCTAAAACTTACTTGTTGGTTAATTGTGGATGACGCAAGGTCTGCCTCATCGGCCAGGTCGTCTGATTGGATGTGAAGATCCTCGTAGTCATTCATAATACCACTGTTAAGGATTTGTTTTCTCGCTTCCAATAACTTGTGCTTAAAGTGTTCAACTTTCTTCTTATCCATAAAGATCTCCTCCTTGTAAACCTCTGAGCGCCAATCCATGCGCGGGATAAAGTATTTTAACGTGTAGTTGACCTTAAGAGCAACTTTAGATTTAGGTAGGCAAATATTTAAGGTCTAAGTTAAGTATTGCGCGGTGTGTTTGACATACCAATTTGCTCAATAATAAGATTTTAAGTTAACTTAATGAATATTGTTTAGTGGTGGTGAATGCCTGCTTTTCTTAAATTTATATTCCTGTGCCAAATGGTTGCTATTGCTTCTTGCGCTAAAAAAGTAGAGAACGATTTGGACAAAAGAATTGCTAGAACTCAACGCAACCAAGTTCAGTTGGATCCTGTTATACACAGATTCTTTCAGGAGCAAGAGCTTGGATGTGATAAAGGTGAGTGTCATCCCTCGGTGGCAAAGTTAACTATATTTGAAAGAGGAGCCTTGCAGTTTTGCTCAGGAGTGCTGGTTGCTCCAGATGTGATTTTAACAAGCTCCAATTGCTTAACGAGAAACTTAAAACTTCCAAATATTTCTTGTTTGAACAATGTCCATGCTGTCTTTCCTGGCCTTGGCTCCATGAAGCAAGAAAGTGTAAAGTGTGACTACGTTTTATCTTCCAATATACTTCAAGAGGACAAAGATCCTGCTCTTTGGAGAAGTGATTTTGCTTTTTTAAAACTCAAAACCTCACCTGGCAGAGAGCCTTTGCGGATAAGCAGGGACGGTTTAAAAGAAGGTCAAAGCTATCGTCAGTTTAAAGTTGATATTTCAACTGACACTAGCGCCAAGCTTTCAAGATCAAAATGCCAGCCTCACTACAATAGTTATGCAAACCCTTTTTCCAGAGAAAGGTATTCTCCAATGATGACTGTGTCAGGTTGTGCCTTTTCAGAAGGGAACTTGGGTTCTCCGCTCCTCAACGAGAGTGGAGAGGTTGTAGGTCTTGTAAGCGCAAACATGAACACGGAGCTTAGAAATTATATTCTGGCCAATGATATGATGCTTGGTGAGATGGTTCCTATACAGCATGTGAGCAATTTGTCCTGTGGCGACTTTCCTAGAGAAGTGAGCGCTGGCAGGCAAAGTAAGCTCGAGTGTGAAAAAACAATCGATACGCTTACCTTGGATCGCTACAGGTCAAGACTTTTAAGTTCTCGCAAAACTCATTTGGAAAACATGAAAAAAATAGAAAAAGAACTTGAAAAACCAGACAAGTATTTCAAGTGGGATATTAAGTTTTACGCCAATAACAAGGGCAATGTTCTTGAGGCCCACTTTGGCAGACCTAAATGTTTCTACGACATAGACACTTGGATCTCAGAGTTCAGCGGTGGCTGGAGAGGACGATCAGTCTATACCTATGGATTTATAGAAATGTCTCATAAAACGTATAGATTAGAGACAAAACTAGATTCCCTTCTAAGGCCGGCCTCCACAATCAAAGAGGAAGGCATGAAAAATTACAAAATCGAATTTAATCCAGCTAGCTCATACTTTGAAGATCAAACAGACGTAACAATCACTGGCCAGCTGTTCGATTCAAGTTCAGAGCAAAACTATTCGAATATAACAAATATTTGCACGGAGTAAGGAGACCTTTATTGTTTAAGGTCTCTCCAACTTTTTCCTTTTCTGCGGGCAGCGTTTCTTTGCCAGTAGTCCACGGCCTTTAGGTGCTCTTTGTAAGTGCTGGTAAAGACGTGGGTTCCGTCATTCTTGCTAACAAAGTAAATGTAATTGTGCTCCTCTGGGTCAAGAACTGCTTTAATCGCGGCAAGAGAAGGGTTTGCAATTGGACCTTTAGGAAGCCCTGGAATTTTATAGGTGTTGTAGGGTGTCTTTTGTAAAAGGTGCTTTTTCTTTAGGTTGCCATTATAGTTCTCCCAAATACCATAAATGGTGGTTGGGTCGGCCTGAAGTCGCATTCTCTTTTTCAGCCTATTTAAGTACACGCCTGCAATCGTTCTTCTCTCAAACTTAGCTCCCGTTTCCTTCTCCACAATTGATGCAAGGATTACAACTTCATGTGGTTTGAGATGGCTTTGATTAAAGTCGAGAGAAGAGGTCTTCTCTTTGAAGAGTCCAAGCATTGTTCTTACAACTGTTGAAGCTGGTGTGCCTGGTGCGAACTTATAAGTGTCAGGAAACAAGTAGCCCTCAAGGGAAGGAGCGTCTATGCCCAGCTCTTCGACGTACTCTTGCTTTTTGACCTCTTTAACAAAGTCTTCGTACGAAATAATATCTTTTGACTCTAGAATCTTTCCAACCTCATAAAGGTTCTTGCCTTCAGGTATGGTGACTCTTGTGAGGATAGGAACTCCGTCCACTAGGGTGTTGAGAATCTCGCCCATATGTTGTCCTGGAGCGATTTTGTATGAGCCAGCTTTTATTTTGCTCATCCTCTCAGTGTACTTGGCGTAGTAGTGGAAAAGTCTTGCGTCTGAAATAAGGCCCTTTCTCGCCAATCTTCCATTAACGCTTGAAAAGCCTTCTCCTGGCCTAACTGTAAAAATAACCTCGTCTCCAGAGTAAGGAGAAAAGAATATTATTGAAAAATGTATTGTTAAAAGAAATGCCGCAAAAATGGGTGCTAGAAGAGTAGATATAAGAAAAGCGCGCTTCAACTTAATGTCCTTGGTTAGAATTCAAATCAATTAGAAGACATTATAGCCTATCTGAGGATCGGTTCAAAAAATCTTCTAAAATAATTGTTGCCGCAACAGCGTCTATTTTTGAGTAATCTACTTGGAAATTATATCGAGGACTGTTCTTCATGCGATCTTCAGCCTCCATGGTGCTCAATGTCTCATCTTGAAGAAACATTGGAATAGAGACCTTGGCCTCTAATTTTTTGGCAAATTCCTTAATGGTTTTAGTCATAGTAGACTCTTTTCCATCTGTAAAAAGAGGAATGCCAAGTACTAAGACTTCAATAAACTCCTCTTCAATGACCTCAATAACTGCATCCACCAATTGCTCATCAGATTGGTACTTAATTCGACCATAGGGAATGATCATCGGATCAACACTTACTCGGTGCGTTGCTATTCCCGTGTATTTTTGCCCATAATCAATGGCCATGACATGCTTACGTTCGATAAGTTCTCTATCAATTTTACTATTTAAATCTTCTCGCATGCAGGTTTTAAACACTTTTGTAATAGATGTGTAAAGCTGGAATATTGACTTGACATGGTTGGGTTTCCCTATATTATTAAAATTAATTCTGGACATTATTTCCAAAAAAATCATTTCTTAAAGAGATTTCCTACTTATCTATCTGTGGAGAACCCATGCATTTAAACAAACTCAGAGAAAAAGACATCAAAGAACTAACCAAAATGGCCGCCAAAAATGGTATCGACAATGCGGCAGGGATGAAGAAGCACGAAATAATCTTCGCATTGCTTAAAAAACATGCCGAGGCAAAAGAAGCTATTTATGGTGAAGGTGTTCTTGAGATCTTGCCTGATGGATTTGGGTTTTTAAGAAGTCCTGGTTACAACTATCTTCCAGGTGCGGATGATATTTACGTTTCCCCAAGTCAAATTAGAAGATTTAGCTTGAGAACTGGTGACACCATCAATGGTGAGATTAGACCTCCAAAAGAAGGCGAGAGATATTTTGCCCTTTTAAAAGTTGAAAAAGTTAACTTTCAATCACCGGAGAAACATAAGCAAACAGTTCTTTTCGATAACTTGACACCGCTTTATCCAAATAAAAAGATTGATCTTGAAGACAAACCAACTAATTATTCCACAAGAATTATCGACTTGTTTGTTCCTCAAGGTTTCGGCCAAAGATGTTTGATCGTTGCGCCACCGAAAGCTGGTAAGACAGTTCTTCTTCAAGACATTGCCAATGCGATTTCCGGAAATCATAAAAAAGCTAAACTGATTGTTCTTCTCATTGATGAAAGACCGGAAGAAGTAACAGATATGAAAAGAAACGTTGACGCTGAAGTTGTATCTTCAACGTTTGACGAGCCTGCAAGCCGTCACGTTCAGGTTGCTGAAATGGTTATTGAAAAGGCAAAAAGACTTGTTGAAGCTGGCCAAGATGTAGTTATCCTTCTTGACTCAATCACTAGACTAGCAAGAGCATACAACACTGTAATACCTCCAAGTGGCAAGATCCTTTCTGGTGGTGTTGACTCCAACGCCCTTCACAAGCCAAAAAGATTCTTTGGAGCTGCAAGAAATATTGAAAACGGTGGTTCTTTAACTATTATCGCAACAGCTCTTGTTGATACAGGCTCTAGAATGGACGAAGTTATCTTTGAGGAATTCAAAGGTACTGGTAACTCTGAGATTCAACTTGATAGAAAGTTGATGGAGAAGAGAATCTTCCCTTGTTTGGATATCAATAAGTCTGCGACTAGAAAAGAAGACCTACTTATGGATCAAGGTGATCTGAGCAAAGTATTTGTTCTAAGAAGAGTTCTTCACCCTATGAACACAATCGACTCTATGGAGTTTGTTCTAGATAAAATCAAAAACTCTAAAACAAACACTGATTTCATGGAATCCATGAACGGCTAATACATGTGGCGATCTTTTAAGTCCATTTCTCTCTTTGGCCATGGCCTGCTTCCAGAAGATGAGAGCAACAAGGGAGAACATGGAGACTTGGATAGATCGCCAAAGCTTTTCACTATTGCCGTTAGACAAAACAACGGCATCCTTCTTATAAAAAAAAAGCACACCTTCCCCGGCACTATCCCTTTATTTAGTGAATATACATTCTTAAGAGGAATATCTTATTTCCTTCGATCAGTTGAGATTTTTTGTGAAAGATTAAAGTATTCTCAAGGGGAAGCTCTTGTTTTGCCATTGATTATGGCCGTATTCGTTTGGTTTCTGCCTTCACTTGTTTTGATAGAGCTTCCTATGTTTTTAAACCTTAATTGGAATGTGGAGGGCACAGCTTACCTTTTTGTGGATAGCTTGTTAAAGCTCTCACTAGTAGGCATTTACATGAAAGTCCTTTCCCGAAAGCAGCCTTTTAAGGATGTGCTTCAACTGACTTCTGCACAATGTGTTGACGCGACCAAAAATCCCATCGTCTTTATTTTAGCGGTGATCATATCGACTTTTATGCTTTCCAATCACTTCTTTTATAATGTGGGAGAAGCTTTGCCATTGGGGCTTAGGGAAGTGTATATTGTGTTATGGAAACTGTTCATATCGCTGGGGATGGCAGGTATATTATTCGAGGTCTCAAAAAGACTAAATACCAAGTTTCTTCTCTCTTTTTCTGAACTAGTGGAGAAATTCACTTTGGCGCCAGTGGATCCTGAAGTGAAGAAGGTCGCAGAAATTGAGACTTTTGCTAAAAATGAGTTAAAAAGGTACAACAGAGAAAATAAAAACGTTTCTGAAAGTAGTTGTTTTTCGATAAAAATCTCCGATATTTCGGAGATTAATTTGAGCAACAACGAGTGGAAGAAATTTTTGGAGCAATAAAAGATGTCAATGTTTGATAAACTGGACGAAGTGGTAAATCGTTACGAAGAACTTACCGAAAAAATGGCAGATCCCACTCTTTATGATCGCCAAGCAGAATTTAAGGCCGTTTCCGAAGAGCGCTCCAATATTGAAGAGCTCGTGCAAACCTATAAGTATTACAAAAAAATCAAGTCGGACTTAGAAGGCGCAAAAGACCTTCTAAAATCTGAAACTGATGAAGAAATGAGAGAAATGGCCAAAGAAGAAGTTTCCGAATACGAAGCGGAGATGCCAGGTCTTGAGGACAAATTAAAAATACTTCTTCTTCCCAAAGATCCTTTGGATAATAAGAACTGTATTGTGGAGATTAGAGCTGGAGCTGGTGGGGATGAGGCATCAATATTCGTTCAAGACGTTTGGAGAATGTACAAAAACTACTGGTCTACTCTAGGCTTTAAGTCTGAGCTTGTATCTGTGAGTGAGTCTGACAAAGGTGTTAAGGAAGTTATCCTTAACGTTACAGGTGACAAGGTTTACTCTCAAATGAAATATGAATCGGGCGTTCACAGAGTTCAAAGAGTGCCTGAGACCGAATCTCAAGGTAGGGTGCACACTTCCACAATAACTGTGGCGGTTATGCCTGAAGCTGATGAAGTTGAATTTGAGCTTGATATGAATGAAGTTCGTATTGATGTTTACCGATCCGGTGGAAAAGGTGGACAGTCTGTTAACACCACCGACTCTGCTGTTAGAGTTACCCACACTCCAACAGGTGTTCAGGTGGCCATCCAGGATGAAAAGTCACAACATAAAAACAAAGAAAAGGCCTTAAAGATTCTAAGAGCAAGAATCTACGACAGCATGGTGCAGGCTGCTCATGATGTAGAAGCCGAAAAAAGAAGAGGTCTAGTTGGAAAAGGGGATCGTTCTGAAAGAATTAGAACTTACAACTTTCCACAAGGACGTCTTACAGATCATAGAATTAACCTAACTCTCTATAGCTTGGATAAAATTATTGAAGGAGACTTATCTCCTGTTATAGACGCTTTAGTGGCGCATAACCAAGCACAGCTACTTAAGGGTGAAGAAGATTAAGACTGTTGAGAGCTTCATCCAATGTTTTTTTGAAGAAAACATTGAGCAGTTGAAGCTCAACTATCCTGGCATCAGCGCTAGGATACTGATAGATGTCTTTTGCCAGTTTTTCAACAACTCGGCAAGAAACGCAATGACAAAAGATTCAATGGATCCTTTTTTTATGAGAATAAAAGAAGGAGTTCCATTGGAATACATTGTAGAAGAAAAATTTTTCTTCAATTCACCTTTCTATGTAAATCCAAATGTTTTAATTCCAAGAAATGAAACTGAAATCTTGGTCGAAAAGGCCCTTGAGCATATCTCTAAAAGAGGCTGGAAGAGTTTTGCGGACATTGGAACTGGGTCTGGCTGTATAGCCCTTAGCTTACTGACCGAAAGCAGATCCCCGCTGAAGGGATTCGCTGTGGATGTGGATAGAAGCGCTCTCGATGTGTGTAAAACAAACCATAGAAGATTGAAAAGCAAGATGCCTATAGATTCATCTCTTGAGCTACTCCTTGGAGATCGAATCGACCCGCTACAGGAATCTGTGGACTTTATAGTAACCAACCCTCCCTACATTGATGACAACGAAGGACGAAAGGGTGTGCACCATCAAACAGACGGGCATGAACCTGAGTTGGCCTTGTACCTTCCTGAAGGAGAGTATGATTCTTGGTTTGAAAAACTTTTTAAAGACTCTCACCGTATGATTAATGATGGGGGAGCTTTATTGATGGAAGGGCATGAAGATAAATTGGATGCACTGAAAGATCTATCGTTGACAGTATTTAACAACGCTAAAATAATTCAAGACTACACAGGCGCAAAAAGATTTTTATTCGCCTATAAAGATTAAACTTAAGGAAAAGTTATATGGATTACCTAGATATCCAAGGGCCTTGCGCTCTTAAAGGAACCGTTAAGGTTTCAAGCTCTAAAAACGCTTCTCTACCAATTCTTGCGGCTACATTGCTATATCCAGGAAAATGTAGATTCACGAACCTTCCTGAGTTAAGCGATATTAATTTTTTTATTCAAATTCTTCAAAGTTTAGGCGCTACTTGTGAAGAGGGCACTGTGGATGCCTCAAGCATAGAGTCTTACCAGGCAGATTATGACCTTGTTAGAAAAATGAGGGCATCAGTTCTGGTTTTGGGGCCTCTATTGTCTAGGTTTAAGCAGGCCAGAGTTTCCTTGCCAGGCGGTTGTGCCATAGGCTCCAGGCCTGTTGATATTCACTTAAGTGGAATGGAAAAACTTGGTGCCAATATCAAAATTGAGGCCGGCTATATTGAAGCAAGTTGCGAAAAGTTAGTGGGAGCGAAGATTGTCCTCCCTTTCCCTTCTGTGGGAGCAACAGAAAATCTCATGATGGCCGCGGCCTACGCCGAGGGAGAAACCATTATAGACAATGCTGCAAGAGAGCCCGAAATTGAAGACCTGGCCAATTTTATGACCAAGCTTGGTTTTTCTGTCGAAGGTGCCGGAACATCAACGATTGTTATTAAAGGCAGAAGCGTCGAGGAGATGAGCTCCATTGAGGTTACACATGAAATAATCGGCGATCGAATAGAGGCCGCAACCTATATAATTGGCGCTCTGATCACAAATTCCACAGCTAGAGTGGAAGGTTTTAAAAGTGTCCATCTAGATATTGTGTTGGACACACTTAAGTCAATGGGCGCTCAGCTTTTAATTGAAGAAGACGCTGTTGAGGTTAGGCCTTCTGGGCAACTTAGCGGCACGCGAGTTGAGACAGCTCCTTATCCTGGGTTTCCAACTGATGCGCAGGCCCAATTGATGGCCTTAATGGGTGTATGCAAAGGTGACTCTCAAATATCTGAACATATCTTTGAAAACCGTTTTATGCATGTTCCTGAACTTGCAAGAATGGGCTACGATATTAAAGTGGATGGGCGGGTCGCATATATTAAAGGTGAATCCAGCTTAAAGGCTGCTCCGGTTATGTGCACAGACCTCAGGGCAAGCGCTGCTTTGGTGTTGGCCGCTATGGCCGCGGAAGGCACGTCTCAAATAAACAGGATTTATCACCTTGATAGAGGCTATGCAAAACTTGCTGATAAATTAAAAAGTTTAAATGTGAATATAGAGAGGGTAAAGCAATGAGTGATTGTCTATTCTGCAAAATTATCGAAGGCGAGATTCCATCCAAGAAAGTTTATGAAGATGACACTGTTCTTGGATTTGAAGATATTAAACCAAATGCAAAAGAGCATTATCTATTCATTTCAAAAGATCACTCTAAAAATGTTAACGACATGTCCGAAAAAAATCCTGATTCGATAGTGCATGTTTATAATGCAATAAGAAAGTTTACTCGAGAGAATGGTCTCGAAGAAAGCGGCTTTCGAGTGGTCACCAATACCAACCGAAACAGCGGTCAGGTCGTCTTTCACACCCATTTCCATGTTCTTGGAGGAGAGCCTTTAAAGGGCTTTGGAGCCTAACTCTTTTTGGAACGGCCTGTTTCAGAAACAGTGTTTCAGAAACAAGCTGTTTCGGCCATCGTGAAAAATATACACTCATTGTCCCGCAGCGATTGAGACTGTTGGCAATCTATCATATCACCTTCCCATACAAAATTGAGTTGCAAAGAATTGTTTGCACTCTTTGTCGAATACCCCAACGACAAACGGAGAAGACGATGAATATTTACACTTACACCCGGCCAGAGCTTTACCTTAAAGATATGCTTGCTGCTAAAAAAGAAAAAAATCCCCAATTTTCTTTAAGAGCATGGGCAAGACTGCTAGGAATGAAAACTCACACCCCCTTGCAATTAATGTTGGCAAGCAAGCGTCCAATCCCAAAGAAGTATATTCCCTTGTTTGGAAAATCTCTTAATCTATCTGATGAAGAGATCGTTTACTTGGAAATTATGATTGACCATCAAAGGGCGAGAAACGAGGAGCAAAAGAAGAAGTGTTTCGACCGTATGCAAAACGTAAGAAACTCAAAACTTTCCCAAGCTGAAACAACAGTTCAGGAGGAAGAAAAAGCTCCAGGCCTAGTACTGATTAAAACTGAAGAGAATTCAGTAAACGCTTACAACTAAAAAAAGAGGGCAACGCCCTCTCTCTCTCTCTCAATACTCTTTCCGTCTTGGCCACCCCTCAGGTCAAGACGGATTTTTTTTATTGTTCCGCTTGAAGTCCAGAAAAGATTGCTATCAAAATAGATTTTTGGAGTTGGTTGAAAGTCTTAAGCCTTGCCATTAGAAGAATAGGGCTTAGTCCAATCTGCACTGTCGCGACAAGTTTGCCGTTTGCAGAATCAAACTCAGTAATATTGAAAAATTCTCCAAACTCGTTTTCATATTCTTTCATTACTTTTTCTTCTTTTTCCTCACCTTCAAAAATTTGAGGGCTTTTGAATCCTGTAACGTAAGAGTGGGAAAGACTCGGCTTGTCGTTCTTTTCACTACGAGGCTCTTTCACATCGTGAAAAATCGCAGTTAGTTGTGTTGTACCCAAGTTTGTTTTAATTAAAAACCAAAGCTCTTCAAAGAATGCATTGCGATCGGTTCTCCAAAGATCCTTCAGGTAGGTGATCGTTGGGTAGATATGTTCAACTGTTTTGATGTTGTTGTTAAGAATCCAGCGAGCATTTACTTTTGCATATAGGTCGCAAAGTTCTTCATAATTTAAAGATTCAAAAGATTCCACGTCCAAACCTAAGCTGTCTGCTCCCACTACAGGGTAGAACTTTTCTTCATCTTCAAAAGTTTTTTGAAGTCCTTCCGGTGGGTTTTGTCCTAGAAAAAATAGAAGGTTTAAATTGGTGTCTTTGATTTCAACAGTGTCCAAGACCCGAGACTCAACTGTTGATGAGTCCACCTTTAGCTCTTTTAGCAAAAACTGGCTTTCAGACTTCACAAGTCCTATGTTGATTTGCATAGTGAAATATCCTCTTAAATTGGTCGGTTATGAATTTAAATCATTCTAACAGAGCTTGATTTAAGTTACAATACTGGCATGGGCCTAACAAAGTGCGTAGTAATTTTAATCTTTCTGTCCTTGAGCGCTTCAGCTCAAGACGAGCGATTCTTTCGTAAAATCTTCACGGATGAATTGAATCTGAAAAAGCCACGGCCTTCTGCGAAAATAAAGGTCTCCAGCCCCCTTTATATGGTGGATATCAATAGAGATGGTATTAAAGAGGGGGTTGTAACTTCTAAAAGGGATGGGCAAGACTTCTTTGAAATCAAAGATAAGTTCGGAGTGGTAAGGTTCTCTCTGAAGCTGAACGCAAAAGGCGTGGACTCCAGCGTTTATAAGGTTGAGCTTAAAACAATAACACCCACGGCGGACGTAATGCTAGTTCACTTTTATGAAGGCTATTCAGGAGTGTTCGACTACAAGGCGACTGCTAGGCTTTACTTTGTGGTCATTGAAAATAGGGATCTTAAAAAAATATACCCTTACAAAGGTCCTGCATTTTTCCTCGAAAGAGAGAAGGTAGGCAATCAATACAACTTAAGAAAGTATCATGTAAACGTTCTGGACTATAATGGTAACGGACACAATGAAGTGTCCGTTACCTATAATAATATTCAAAGATTGTATTTTTATAAAACGAAAGGACTTTGGCAGACTCTCTAGGAGGCCTTTTTAATTTCTTCGTTTTCTTCTGAAGAGTCTTTCATGTAGTCTGAAAGATTGGCGACATTGCCAGTCTCAGTGGTTTGAGATGTTGAGGCCCCTCTTGTAATTCCAAACCACATGGCGAATGGAAGTAAAATAAAGCTAAAGAGAACAATTGTTGGAACCCATTCTGACCATGCTGAACCTGAAGTTTCTTCTGCTTGAACTGTATTCCCAAATTCAAAAGCAAACTGCTGGTTTTCTGGCACTTCTGCATAGCTTTCTGTTTCCACTCCCACAAAGTCTTCAACTGCTGGTTTTCTTGCATGTGCCAGCGGCATAATAAAGAGGGCGATTAGTCCAAAATACAAAAAATTCTTGATTCTCATACAGGTCTCCTTAGATTTCTATTCGGCTAGTTGTCCCTAATTCTTAATATTTCTTTTTTAAAGGCAAAATTGACCTGAGGAATATGTACTAAAGTTCTTGTTTATACCTTCCGATATGACGATTAAGTTGAACCTGCTTAAGGGCGTAAAGTTATGAAAGAATTTACCGCAATCGTTGTTTTAATGTCTGTCTTCACCTTTGGATTAGGGGAGGCGGGACTTTGGGAAGACTTCAAAAAGACTGCCGAAACCACTCATAAATATGAGTATAAGGCCTTGAGCTATTCCAAAGAGATTAGAATGCTTAAAAAGAAAAATGAGTCGCTTAGGGCCGAAGTTGCAAAACTCAGGTCTGAGAAAGAACATTTAAAAATGGCAATGGCAGGTAAAAAGAGAGATAGGGCCATCGCAAGCATTCCTAAGAAATCTGTTAACGATCTTGTTAATTTTGACTTGTATAAGTGGAGTCCTGAAAAGCTTCTGGGTGTGGGCGAAAAAGCGCTGCACTTTAAAAAGTATGAAAAGTCTGCTCAATTCTACAATACATTGCTTGAGAAATATCCTGAACACGCTTCGATCAACGACAAGGTTCTATTCGAGGCGGGGATTGCCGCATATGAATCCAAGAAACATTATGATTGGGCCGTGGCCCACTTTTCTTCTCTTGTAAGAAAGCATCCTAGATCAAAGCTTTACCGTGGAGCAAAACTATGGCTAGGTCTTTCACACTTTCATAAGGGCAACCATGAGAAATTCGTGGCGACCGTTGAAGAGTTTAGATCAAAGTATAGAAACACCAAAGAGTGGAAAGTTCTTAGCAACTATTACGAAGACATCGCTTATAGATATAAGAAGTAGGTTCATATGCGCTCATTAGCACTTTTTATTTTACTATTTACTGCACAGGCCCAAGCAAAAATTATTGCTAGGGTTTTGGACGTTGGTGGCAACTCATTTGTTTTTGACTCCAGAGGACAGTCTAAGCAATTAAGGTTTGGCTCCAAAATATACGACATGTCAGAAGTCATGGTGGATGATTCATCCTATTTAACGGTTCTAGATCAGTCGGACAATGTTCACCACTTTTCAGGCGGAAGCTATGCGAAGTTTTATAATAACCTTTTGGAGATAAAGAACGGTTATGTTTGGACTAGCGCCAAGAAGCCGGCCTTAATTAACACGATTAACTCTGTGATAAGTTATAGCTCTGGCCAATTTATAACATCAGTAAATAGTTCAAGTCTTAAAACTCAAGTGCTTTCACTTACCGCCTCTCCAAGACTTGCAAGCTCTTTGGAGCCTAATCTATCGATTTCTGTTCCAGCAGGGCACTTTTCTTTTATTGACCAAAGTTATGAAAAGGGTCTTCCGAGAAGACCGACTCGAGTAGGTTTAAACTCTTATAAAAATATTAAAGGTCTTTTCGCCAATGTTAAGGGCCTTGAAAATACCAAGTTTGAAAAAACACTATTTTCAAATGGTGCTTCTTCAGCATCCAGAAAGATCGCCTCTGTTAGCCCCAGACCTGTTGAGGTAACCCCATCAAGAAAAAAGGGGAAGGTCATTTTTCTAAAAACTGCAAAGAGAGGTCCTGCAAGCGTGAAAAAAGAGAGCGCTATGGATTACTATAAGTCTGTGCTTCCAAAGCCAAAGAAGAAAGTTGTTAAAAAACCTAAAAAGGTCAAGATTAAGTACTATGGCTTTGACTTTAGCAAAAAAACAAAGAGAACTATCAAAAACACAAAAGTGGTTATTCAGCCCGTAAAAAAGAAGCAATCAGTTAAGCGGGTTCCGGCCTCTGCTCATACGAGAGGCATTATAAATGAAATAAATTCCGCTTTTGAAAAAAGCCTGAATAACAAGGTCATTAACAATAAGCGCCACTCTGATGAAGTTAATCAATTGATTGATGAACTCAAGAGTTTTAAGAAAGACTATTCCAAACATTATTAAGGCAAAAAAGGCCCTATCCTATTGAATTATAAAGAATTGATATAAACTCTAGTTACTAATATTTTAATAGTAACGAGGGTTTATATGTTCTACAAAGATGAGCCTGGCCTAACATACGACGATGTTTTGTTGATGCCAAACTACTCAGAAGTTCTTCCGCATCAGGCCAATCTTGAAAGTCGATTCACAAGAAACATTTCTTTAAAAATACCTATAGCTTCTTCTGCCATGGACACGGTTACTGAATCTGCAACCGCTATAAAAATGGCACAGCTTGGAGGGATAGGGGTTATACACAAAAACCTATCAGCTAAGGAACAAGCTAAAGAAGTTACCAAAGTTAAAAAGTTTGAGTCTGGCATAGTGCTAGACCCCATAACCGTTAAAGAGAACGACACTCTTTCCGCATTGAACGCTTTGATTAAAAAATATGGGTTCTCTGGCTTTCCTGTTGTTGGTGACAACAACAAGGTTGTGGGAATTGTAACAAACAGAGACGTACGCTATGAGAGTGACAACTCTAAAAAAGTAAAAGACATGATGACTGATAGGGAGCATTTAGTTGTCGCTCCTGAAGGAATATCTCTAAGTGATGCAAAGAAAATTCTTCACGCCCACAGAGTGGAAAAACTTCCAGTTGTGGACGAGTCAGACAAGCTATTAGGAATTGTCACAATTAAAGATATCCAAAAGTCGATGGACTATCCCACTGCGAATAAGGATCAATTGGGAAGATTGCGTGTGGCCGCCGCCGTTGGTGTTGGAGAAAAAGAGCAGGTAAGGGCCAAAGCTCTTATAGATGCCGGCGTGGATGCTGTTGTAATCGACACTGCCCATGGACACTCCAAAGGTGTTATGGAAATGGTTAAAACCGTTAAAGGGATGAGTAAAGATATTGATGTTGTTGCAGGAAATGTTGCAACCGCAAAGGCCTGTGAAGATCTAATCAAATGCGGAGCCGATGGAATTAAGGTCGGAATTGGTCCAGGCTCAATTTGCACCACAAGAATTGTGGCAGGGATTGGAGTTCCTCAACTGCAAGCGCTTCTCGATTGTAGAGACGTGTGCATGAAGGCCAATGTGCCCTTTATTGCAGATGGTGGAATCAAGTTCTCTGGGGACATTGTGAAAGCTTTGGCCGCCGGAGCGGAAACAGTCATGATCGGATCGCTGTTTGCTGGTACCGATGAAACTCCAGGCGAGCGTGTAATCTATCAAGGCCGTGCCTACAAAATGTATAGAGGCATGGGATCTCTGGGAGCAATGGTAAAAGGTTCAAAGGATAGATATGGCCAGGCAAGTGTTTCAGAAGAAAACAAGCTAGTGCCGGAAGGTATTGAAGGTCAGGTTCCTTACCGAGGACCTCTTGAAGAGAACATTTATCAATTGCTTGGTGGGATTAGATCTGGAATGGGCTATACTGGATCTTCAAATCTTAAAGAGCTTAGAGAGAAGGCAAAGTTTGTGAAAATCTCTCCAGCAGGACTTCAGGAAAGTCATCCGCATCAAGTAACAATTACTAAAGAAGCCCCTAACTACAGGTTGAAATAATATGAGTGACGTTTGGATTGTTGATTTTGGTTCCCAATATACACAGTTAATTACAAGAAAAGCAAGAGAGCTTGGATATTCAAGTGTGATCATCACTGTGGATGACGCCTTTGAAAAAATAGACAAGGGAGAAACTCCTCTTGCTTTTATTCTTTCAGGTGGGCCGCACTCGGTTTTTGAGGATGAAACTGATTACTCTAAAATTTTTAAGGCGGGAAGGCCATTGCTTGGAATATGCTATGGCATGCAACTTGTGGGGCAGTACCATAATGGAACTGTTGAAAAGGGTGAGGTGGGAGAATATGGTCACTCCACCGTTCTTTCTGAAAACAACTTTTCATTCCCTGGCATGCCAAAGTCTTTTAATGTGTGGATGAGCCACTCAGACCACTTGTCAAAAGCTCCTGAAGGTTTTGAAGTCATTTTGAAAAGTAATAATGGTCTTATTGCTGGCATTGAAAATAAAGATCAAAAGATCATGGCCTTGCAATTTCATCCAGAAGTTAATCACACTGAGTTTGGAAAGGAAGTTTTAAAGCATTTCTTTCATGACATTGCCAACGTTCAGCCTAACTGGTCGAACAAAGTCATGCTGGAAACGTGTCTAGAAGAAGTAAGAGAAGTTAAAGGATCAAAAGTTCTATGCGCCTTCTCCGGTGGTGTTGATTCGCTTGTTGCTGCGACTATTGCTCAAAAAGAGCTTGGTGATGACTTGTATTGCTTTTTTGTAGATAACGGACTTTTAAGACCACAAGATCACCATCACATTGTCACCCTACAAAAAGAAACTGGACTGAACATTGAAATTGTTGATGCTAGCGAAACCTTTTTGAACAAGCTTAAAGGCGTGGACGATCCAGAAAAAAAACGAAAAATTATAGGAAACACTTTTATTGAGGTTTTCGAAGACAAGGTAAAGAGTTTTGAGAAAGACAAGGGTATTAACTTTGAATACCTTCTTCAAGGAACACTTTATCCAGATGTTATTGAGTCTATAAGCCCTCATAAGAAAGGTGGAAAGTCTGTAACTATAAAGTCCCACCACAATGTTGGAGGTCTTCCTGAGAGGATGAACCTAAAGCTACTGGAGCCTTTAAAATTCTTATTTAAAGATGAAGTCAGACAACTGGGGGAAGCAGTTAGTTTAAAACATGACTGGGTTTATCGTCATCCATTTCCAGGTCCTGGCATTGGGGTTAGAGTTCTCGGAGAGTTATTTCCTGAATCAATTAAAAAAGTTCAAGGAAGTGATCAAATCTTGTTTGAGGAATTAAAAGAACAGAATCTTTATGAGGCCTGCTGGCAGGCGTTTACAGTGCTTCTACCTGTAAAGACTGTTGGTGTTAAAGGTGACTCAAGAGCATACGAAGAGGTTATTTGTGTGCGAATAGTTAATTCCACAGACGGAATGACCGCCACTTGGACTGATCTGCCGCACAGTTTTCTTAGCAAAGTCAGCAACAGAATCACAAATGAGGTGAGGGGAGTAACTAGAGTCGTCTACGACATAACTTCCAAGCCGCCTGGCACGATTGAGTGGGAGTAAGCCCACAGATTGTTGGCAGAATCGCCAAAAATACCCATAAAATTCCAAATCATAAATAAATTTCTTTGAAGCAGAGAGTTCGGGACAAGTTCCCGAATTCTCTATGTTTTTTATCAACTGATCGATTAAGTCGTTTTTGTAAACCTCAATACCCTTATAATTTTCAACAGGACAATTTCGAAGGGAGGCCCAATGGCAAATAAAGAAGTATTCCTGGAAAGCTTAAGATCACAGTACAGGAGCGATATTAAAATGGTGATTAGTGAGTGTCAGCACTTTGGCCGAACGTGGCTGGATGTTGATGCACTAAATAGCAAGTTAGGAGAGCTTCATGATTTTGCCAGCATGGCCGGCCTTTCTGAGGATGAATGGCTTGAACTGATTTATGAATTATCCCCCGAAGTATACGAAAACCTCGATTTTGGTGTAATCGCGGCATAAATATCCAATATCAAAAGGCCTTGGGAATCCAGGGCCTTTTTCTTTCCCAAAACGCTTTTTTATTCCTTCCAATCGGGATTTCCACGCCTTGACGCATGTAGTAGATTTTTACAATATTAGACAAAAATGGGATACTGGCCAGACACACAGTTAGCGAGGCATTTCCAATGAAAAACCCTTTTATGAACGCCGAAAGGCCAATTAAGGAAACTCACCCAGATAGTTTTGTTCATCTGCATCTGCATACTCAATACTCCCTTCTTGATGGGGCGTTGAGATTGGATGACTTGTTTGAAAAAGCAAAAGAATACAACATGCCTGCTATTGCGTGTACCGATCACGGCAACATGTTTGGCGCCATTGATTTTTACACCAAAGCAATTAAAGCTGGGATCAAACCAATCCTTGGCTCCGAAGTTTATTTCACTCCTGGATCAAGGTTCGACAGAAGACCTCCAAAAAAGAATAGAACCCTGGACTCTCAAGACGAAGAGGAAGGCAAGTATCAAATCCACCATTTGGTTCTTCTTTGTAAGAACGAGGTAGGCTATAAAAATCTTTGCCAACTTCTCTCCAAAGCATACTTGGAAGGAATGTATTACAAGCCAAGAGTGGATATTGAGCTTTTGCGCGAGTACGGCGAGGGACTTATTGCCACCACAGCTTGTCTTAAGGGTGAAGTGGCATTTAATTTTTTCACTGGCCAAGACGAGAGAGCAGGGCAGGCGATTCAAAAATTAAAAGATGTTTTTCAAGATGACTTCTACCTTGAGATCCAAAGACATGGACTTGAAGAAGAGCAGGTCTATGAGAAAATTATCGAGTACGGCAAAGCAAACGATATAAAGTTAGTCGCAACAAATGACTGCCACTACTTAACTAGAGAAGACGCCGCTGCCCAAGAAGTTCTTTTGTGTATTCAAACGCAAAAGACCTTTATGGATGAGAAGCGAATGAAGCTTACAGCAGATGAGTTCTACTTTAAATCTGCAGATGAAATGCGCGAGCGCTTTTCTGATCTGCCGGAGTCTTGCGATCACACACTCGAAATCGCCGACAAATGTAACCTTGAGATTACTTGGCAGGATGATGACGGCAAACAAATTTATCACCTACCTGACTTTAAGCAGTTTATTACCACTGGTGAGACCGAAGAGGATTTCTTTAAAAGAATGGCCCAAGAGGGACTTGAAGAAAGGTTTAAAGGTCCCCATTTTACAAAACTAGTTAAGCAAGAAAACTGGGAAAGTGAGCTTAAGCCTCAATACTATGAAAGACTGCAGGTTGAGATAGACACCATTCTAACAATGGGATTTCCTGGATACTTTCTAATCGTATCTGACTTCATTAAGTGGGCAAAAGACAATGATATTCCAGTTGGCCCTGGTAGGGGATCTGGTGCGGGCTCTTTAGTTGCATATGCAATGAAGATCACCAACATTAACCCGCTTCCTTACAACCTTCTATTTGAGAGATTCATCAACCTCGAGCGTATTACGATGCCCGATTTTGACGTCGACTTCTGTCAGGATAGAAGGCCTGATGTCCTAGATTACGTTACTAAAAAGTATGGCGAGGACAAAGTTGGACAGATTATTACATTCGGTAAGCTTCAGGCCAAGGCCGTAATTAGGGACGTTTCCCGAGTGTTTGGTCTCCCTTACGCCGAAACCGATGCCCTGGCAAAACTCATCCCCGACGAGCTTGGAATTACACTTCATAAAGCTATTGAAATGGAACCAAAGCTTGCAGAACTTGAAGAGCGTGATCCAAAAATTAGAAGAATCCTTCATATTTCAAAAAGACTAGAGGGTCTTTTAAGGCATGCTTCCGTTCACGCATGTGGCGTTATCATCACCAACGACCCACTCGTAAACTACTGTCCTCTCTATAAGGGCAGAGAGGGTGAGCAGGTTGTGCAGTTTGATAAAGACTTCTCAGAGCTCATAGGTCTTGTGAAATTTGACTTCCTTGGACTTAAGACTCTTACAGTTATTAAAAATGCATCCAACTTTATTCAAAGAGACCATGATCCTGACTTTGATATTGAATCCATCGATATGGAAGATCAGGCCGTTTACGACTATGTGTCTGAAGGTAAAACTACCGGTGTTTTCCAACTAGAGTCTTCTGGAATGAAAGACCTCTGCTCCAGGCTTCAGCCAGGAACGATAGATGACATTACCGCGATTAACGCCCTTTATCGTCCAGGTCCAATGGGCCTAGGAATGCATGATGAGTTTATTGAGAGAAAGTTTGGTCGAAAAGAAGTTGATTACTTCTTTGATGACCTAGAGCCAGTTCTTCAAGATACCTACGGCATTATTGTTTATCAAGAACAGGTTATGAACATTGCCCGTATCGTTGGTGGCTACTCATTGGGTGAAGCGGATATGCTTCGTAGAGCGATGGGTAAGAAGAAGCTTAAAGAAATGGAAAGACATGAGAAGATCTTTCTGAAGGGCGCCGAAGAGAGAGGGTACGACCTCAAAAAAGCAAAAGAGATCTATGACTTGATGGCGGAGTTTGCAAAGTACGGCTTTAACAAGTCCCACGCAGTTGCTTACGCCTTTATCGCTTATCAAACAGCGTTCTTGAAAAAATACTACCCGTCTTGTTTCTTTGCTTCACTACTTGGAACTGAAATGTCCAATACCGACAAGGTCACGGCATATATCAATGATGCCAGAGACATGGGAATTGAAATTCTTCCTCCGGATGTGAACGAGTCTTTATATCTTTTTAACGTTATTGAAAACAAAATCCGCTTTGGCATGGGTGCCATTAAAAACGTTGGCGAAGGCCCAGTTGAAGCTATCATTGCTGAGCGAGAGGCCAATGGCCCTTACGAAAGTTTCATAGACTTCTGTGAAAGAGTTAGCATGAAAGCGTGCAACAACAGAGTTCTTGAATCATTAATTAAAGTAGGCGCTTTCGATGATTGTGAGAAGATGAATAGAAAGACTCTTCTGGAAAATCTTGAGCTAATCGTTTCACATGCAAAGAAAAAACAGGAAGAGAAACTTGCTGGACAGGTAAATCTATTTGACCTCGATGGCGGCTTTGAGGAAACAAAAGAAGAAATGCTCAACGTAAATATTGTTGATGACTTTGATGAGAAGGAAAAGCTTGGCTACGAACAAGAGCTTCTTGGAATTTTTGTTTCAGGGCACCCCCTGCAGAAATACGAAGAGCTTTTAAAAGAGCTTGTTTCAATGCCTATTAAAGATATTCACGATCTTCCGCAAATGGCAAAGCCTGAGTTTGATTTTAGAGATCCCAAAAGAAATAAAGATCCTTCTAAGAGAAACATGACCATCGCAGGCCTTATGGTTGAGAAGAAGCAAATTGTCACCAAAAAGGGCGATCGAATGGCCTTTGCCACACTTGAAGACTTGTCTGGGAAAATAGAAGTAATCTTTTTCCCAAAAGTATACAATGAGTGTTTTGAGTTCTTGGAGGGAGATGATCCTATTGTTGTTAACGGTTATGTTAGACTTTCAGATGATAGAAGAAGTTTTTACGCCAACTCTGTTAAAAGGATAGAGGATGAGTCGGATGACAAAGTTAAGGCCGTAAGAATATCGGTCGATGTTAGTCAGTTGAATGACTTTTCCATGCCTAAACTTAAGCAGGTTCTTTTAAGCTATAGAGGGAGTGTACCGGCCCACTTTATTTTTGAAACGGCCGAGGGAAAGGCTAAGATGGATTTGGGCAACAACTATCTCGTGAATCCGACACCTCAGATGGCGGCCAAAATTAACGAATTATTGAATAATAACTCAGTTCAATTTATAGTTGATGGAAGGTTGGAACAGGCCATTCAATAAAGGAATATTATGCTCAGATACTTCGTAGCCCTTCTTATTTTTACACAAGTTTCATTTGCGGCTGATGCTGTGACAGGCAAAGGAAGTTTTGTTGCAACGAGCGACGACTCATTAAGCTTTGTAAATGAACAGCTTAAGCATGAAGGGTTTGCGGATATCGTGGGGAAAGTTTTAGATGAGATGGGACTCAACTCTCAGCTCTTCTGGCAGAAATACAATGAAGACTTTGATCAGGCCTTTGAAAGAGTGGAGAGCGTTCTTAGGCAGAAGTATCAAATGGACGACAATCCAAGCGCTAAACAGGTTGAGGCCTTTAGAAGAGTGGCCCGTGAAAGAAGACTCAAAATGAGAAGGAACTTTGGAGGCCTTGACAGGGTTGTTCAATCCTACTCCATTAAGAAGATTTCTAGATCCGCCCAAAATCCAAAAGCACGATTCATAAGACTTAAAGGCAAGGTTGATAAGAACTTGCTTGGAAAAATTTACTATCAATTCGTAAGAGGGAAGAAGTCTACTGAGTATGGAACGTTGTACATTCACGTGGACTACAACCTTAAAAACCTCACCTTTGCGGAGCTTGGAGTGGGCAATGATAAAGACTTCACCGAAGTGGTTAACAATCATTGGCTTAAGTGGTTCTCTCAAAACAAGCCAAAAAACATCGCAAATGTTGAAATTCTAAATTCTGACAAATTAAAACGTCTTCAAGATTATTTTAAGCTTCCCTATGAGCAGATGATGTCTTCAATTCCAGAGCTGTTTGTTAACTCCTTATACCTTAGAATTGAAGTTAACATGGAGAAGGTTAAAAAAGACGCGAAGTTCAACCAGTATGTGTTTGCATACGATGGCGGCCTCTTTCTTCAGGACCTCCAGAATGCTCAAATCCTAAGCTCGTTTCAGTTTGACAGACAAGTAAAGTCCTACCCATTAGTGGAACAAAGCAACATAAGCAGCCTTGTTGCAAACTACGTGTATAGGATGCCGTTTGAGCACTTTGCAAAACTTAACGGTGTGATTAAGGCCATTCCTCCAATGACTAGCATTCAAAGGCTAGCTCTTTATGAATACAACAATATTGGCGATGTTTACGAGCTTATGAAGCTTATGGAAAACAAGGGAATCAAATACTCGCTAAAGCCAAGGCTTGAATCTATCGGCAATGGTAGAGCGGAATTGGTGGTTTTCTACGATGGAGGATTAACTCAGCTAAAAAGCATGCTGAAAGACATGCAAGCGGCAAAAACATCACTATCTTTCGACTTCATTGATACAGACACTGTTATTGGTATAAAATTTAACAAGTTGCAGGACGAGAAAAAGACACTCTAGGAGTACGAGTTGGGTCCAAATTATGGCTTGTTGAGAATTGGCGCTCTAGCTATTTCCACAATTATATTTTTAACATCATGTATGCATAAGCCTATTAGGCGTAGGGGGACTAGTTATGTTCCTCGCGGCGGCCAATACGGGCAGGAAAATCGTCCTGAATTTTATCCTATTAAGAAGAAAGTGGCCCTTCTGCCATTTTTTAATGAATCACCATTTGGAAAAGAAGATCTGGCCATAACTGCGACCGAAGAGTTTAGAAGAGAGCTTGGCAGAATGAGAGACTTCAATGTCGATCCTCAAGCTCAAAGCTTATTTGGAACCAGTAAAGAAATTTACGCTGGTGGGGGAATGAAGCTTGTGCAACTCACCCGGAAGGCAAAGCTCTCTGGGGTAAATCTTGTAATTTATGGAAGGATAACCCACGCAAAAGTTCGTCAGAAAACTGATGAAATCGGAATGGTTAGAAAGACCAAAAGCTACGCCGAGAGTGTGGTCGAGGTTCGTGTATTTGATGTGCACGCCAACAAGGAAATCTTTTCTGAGAAAATAGACGGAAACATTAATGATAGCGCTCACAAGTTCTTTCTAAGTGAAAGAGATGCCACTCTCGACTATAGAAGAAACCTTCTTCGATATTCAGTAAGAGTTGCAGTGAGAAGGTTCTTGCCTAAAATTAACAAACTTGGGGCCAAGCTTGATTGGATTGGAAGAGTCGCAAAAATTATTGGCTCAAAGATCTATGTAAATGCCGGTAGAAAATCTGGAATTACTGTTGGCGATATTCTAAAAGTTATGACTGAGGGTACAGAGATCTTTGACCCTGAGTCTGGCGCACTCATAGGCGTTAGCAAGGGAGAAGTTAAAGGAACCCTTGAAATCATTGACTTTTTTGGCCCAGATGGAGCCGTTGCCATCCTTCACTCAGGTGGTTCAGTAACTGAAGGCGACTTCGTCCAGCTCTATTAATATTCTTTTTTATCTGTAAATGTTTCACTGCGTCACTTTGTGGTTGTATCTCCTTTTGGTTGTGGTAAGAAAGTCCAAACCCTTAAAGGAGAATATTATGAAAAAAATTTCAACGATCGCTAGTGCCGCCCTTCTTTGTGCGAGCCTTTCGACACCTGCTCAGGCCTCTGATTATGAAGAGCAAATGCTTAGTCTTGTTTCTGTCGGATCGACTGTAATGGGTGCAGGACTGGGTGGTATGTACCTTACCACTTTTGGTAATGCCTTTGTAGGGACCGCAATTTTTGCAGCAGCAATGTCAACAATTTATATAGGGGGGGCAGCTGGATACTACCAAGGTCTAGACAATGACTCTGTTGAGGTGTTGGCCGGAAGTGCTGAAATAGATGATCTTCCTGCTATCTCTCAATTTAAAGAAGACTTAATTGCAAACTCTGAGACAATCGAGCAAAAAGTGTTCGAAGAGACTGGGGAAGAAGTATCGATCCAAGACTTGAGCGATGAAGACATTGCAACCTTGGCCCTACATGCGTCACAGAACCAATAAGAAATAAATTAAGGCCTAGCTTAAGCTAGGCTTTTTTTATTCATTCACGTGTATATCATTTGGAGGCCGTCAAAAGTTTTGACAGTTCTGGCTTCATAAATAACTGATATTAATAGACATTCCTTGGCAAACATATTGCACCATTACTCCTAAATATTATGGAGTTGCTTATGTTTAAAGTATGGATCAAATTTTTCACTTTGTATTCCTTGTTGTTTGGGGCGGGGAGTGCCCACGCGTTAAAACTAAAGGTTAACTCGAATGATCCTGCTGTGATCGCCTTCATTCAAGACGTTGAGCAAGCTCTACCAAGAAGTCTTAAAAGAGACCTTAACAAGACGATTCAAATTTCTTTCAAAGAGTTCTTTGGAGAGACTGAAATCGAACCAGACCGAGTATGTGCTAAAAAGAAGGCCACTGCCCAGAGATATGGAGCGGCCTATATTAAAAGAGACAGAGTGGAGCTTCATGCTGGATTCCTGTCTGCTATTCAGTCAAAGTTTAATGATGAAGAAGTTGCAAGTTTAGTATGTGGACATAAAGACGTTTATACTCTGGCAAAGGGCGCTTTGATTCATGAGATCGCTCACTTTTACGACTACAGCACATACGAAAGAAAGTTTGAAAGAAACGTATGGCAACCTAAAAGGGCAAATCCCAAAAAACCTTATTTAACTTATAATGAAATACACAAGAACAACTTCTCATCAATTCCAACCTATGGGTTTATTAATGGATGGAGATTTGATGGCGCAAGAACAAAGTCTCTTGAAATTAAGCATTCAAAAATCAATCATTCGCCAGATATTTATGAGTTCCAGGATATTAAGGAGAACTTTGCTGTAAACGCTCAGTTCTTTCTTCTTGATCCTGAGTATAAATGTAGAAGGCCAGTTCAATATGAATTCATGTCTAAAGAATTTAACCATGTTCCTTTCGCTGGTGTGGACTGCAGTCAATTGGTAAGAATACCTGTTGTAATTAATGGAAAAATAAAAATCCAAACTATTAATAAGTCTCACATTAGAAATGTTTACTATCTGTTCGCTGGTGAAGCGGATAGTATGATGAGCCGTTGGGGACATGCCATGTTTAGGTTCACTGTATGTCCTCCAGGACACAGTGAAAAAAGATGTAAGGTGGATAAGCGTTATAATTTTGTGTTGAACTTCACAGGCTTTATCCCAGGTTTGGATATCGATATGATTGATGGCCTGGTTGGAAACTATGACTCAGTTGTATCCTTTTCAAAGCTTGGAGATACAGTCAATCAGTATACAATCCAAGAGGAAAGAAACCTCTATAGCTACCCAATGAATCTAAACGATGATGAGAAAAGACGATTTATTGATCTTGCGATTCAGAGAGTTTGGAACTATATCGGCTCATATAAATTTATAACAAACAATTGCGCCACAGAAGCATTGGACTTCTTGAAAGGTGTTAGATGGGAGAACGAGTTTCAAAACTTAAAAGTTTACACTCCTCTTGGGCTTAGAGATGTTTTGGACGAAGCCGGAGTTATTGAGAAATTCGATGAGCCTGAATATAAAAAACAGAAGAGTCTTCACCACTTCTTTCCTTCCAATGCCGCCAAGGTTAATTTTGCCAAGACCAGAATTGCGGAAGGATTGGGTAATAAAGATTTGAGCAAAGTGGCCATCGAGGATGTGGTTGATGGCATCTCTCATGATCGTAAACTTCTTTGGAACCTGATCATTCTTGAGAATGAGAAGCTAATGGTTATGAATCAATCTTTAATGAAGAAAAAGATTAACTATTTAAAAGGCAAGGCAAAGACCGATGCGGCACTTGCAAAAAAAGTTCAGCTTCTTTTCGCAGATCACGTAAAAACTGTAAAAAGAAACAGGCTCTCTTATGGCATCCCATTGGAATCAGACGTTGTGGTTGCTCCTTACCAGGATCTAGACATGAAAAAGGTTGTGGACTCTTTGGCATCATATCTTGGGAATAAATTTAAAACCGAGGATCAGGCCATAGAGGACCAAACCAAGAGACTTCAAATTATAGGCGAAAAAGTCAACGAACATTCAATCTTAAATAAGTAATTTCAAGGACCTAGGAATAGGTCCTTTTTCAATTCTTCTATCCATTGTAATTTTTTCCATAATTCCTTTTTTTTTGCGTGATGCGTTAGTTGTTTGTGTTACAAACCTTCCACCAAACAATTTGATTGAACAATAGAGGAGATATCAATGAAAAAACTAATTACTACAGCTCTTATCGTTAGTGCCCTTACAAGTACTGTTCACGCTAGAAGATCTGACGCTGGCGCTGCTTTTGTTGCATCTGGAGCAAACGCGACTATGGCCGGTGTATCCGTTGCTTTTGGTTGGAATGCAGTCGCTGTTCTATCTACTGCTACAGCAAGTTTCGCTGGCGTAATGGGAGCAGCTATTGGGACTGGAGTGCTTCGTTATCAAGGTCTTGATAGCGAATCGATCGAAGTGCTAAGTGGACAAGCGCTTCTTGAAGAGCAACCTGCATTGTCTTTATTCAAAGAGGATGTTCTAGCTAACGCTGAAGAAAATGAAGAGAAAATCTTTGAAGCTACTGGCGAAGAAGTGAACCTTTTCTCACTTACTGATGAAGAGTTCGCGGCTATGGCACTTGGGACTCTTGCTGAATAATCATTGTATTAATTTAAGGCCAACCATAGTGTTGGCCTTTTTTATGGAGAAAGTTTATGAAAATATCCAAACTTGTAACTGCTGGAATGCTATGTGCCTCTCTAAGTGCGTCGGCCTATACCACTGAAGAAGAAATTTCTATGCTTGTAGGCTATGGAATGATGACAGCAGGACCTACAACAGGTGTGGCTTTTACGATTGTAAATCCAGCTGTTGGTCTAGGATTAGCCACGGCCACTCTTGTAATTAATGGTATAAATGCAGGGGCAAGAAACTATCAAGGACTTGAAGAAGAAGCTATAGAAGTTCTTGCTGGTGCTGCAGAGTTAGAGGCACAGCCTTCACTTTCTCTTCTTAAAGAAGAGCTACATGCAGATGCAGTTAATTTAGAAGAGGAAATTCTAGCTGAGACTGGCGAAGAAATTTCTATTACAGAGCTAAGCGATGAAGCTCTTGCAACCCTTGTCTTAATGGCAAGCAAAGGTCAAAACTAATTTAAGAAGCTTTATAATAGGAAAAAATTATGAAAAAACTAATAAAACTACCAATTACTATTTGTCTGGCACTCGGAGTATCCAACTCAGCTATGGCCAACGTTTTTAAAGATGCTCTTGCTTTTTCCAGTTATGGCTCAGTTTACGGAGGTGACGGTTTTGTTGTTCCACTAACGACTGTTGGTGCCACAAGTGCTGTAAACCCTGTTGCCGGAGCTGTTGTTTCTGCAACGATGGCATTATACACAGTAAGTGAAGCTAATTACTATCAAGGACTCAGTAGTGAAGCGATAGAAGTTCTCGCAGGAAATGCTGAGCTTGAAGAGCTACCATCACTTTCAATGTTTAAGGAAGACGTTTTGGCACAGTCTGAAGTAATTGAAGATCAAGTCTTTGAACAGACAGGCCATGAAGTTAATCTAGAGGCAATGAGTGATGAAGACTTCGCACTACTTAGCCTTCAGGTTCAAAAACATCTTTAAACGTAATCTTATTGTAGGCCACTTGTCTAAGTAACAGGTGGCCTATGATTTATATTGAATGGGGTCATCTAGACTGGCCTCTTTGAAGCCTCTTAGTCTAAGAGCACACGAATCACATACGCCACAGGCAAAATCCTCACTTTTATAACAAGACCAAGTAAGTTCAAGAGGAGCTTTCAAGTCTTTTGCTTTGTTAACGATGTCTTTTTTCTTGTCCATTAAAACCGGAGTGACTACTTCTATGTCTCCGGCGGACGTTCCTGCTTTTATGAGTTTGTTAAATGCTTCATAGTATTCAGGTCTACAGTCAGGGTAGCCTGGAGAGTCTTCATAGTTGGCACCGATATAGATATTTTTAGCACCTATAACTTCGGCCCATGACACGGCCATGGAAATTATATGAGCGTTTCTAAAAGGAACATAGCTTGAAGGAATTTCATCTGAGTCTCCTTCAAAATCGGTAACTTCTAGTTTCTCGTCTGTAAGAGAGCTTCCCCCAATTTGGGAAAGAAAACTCATGTCCACAGTTTTTCGATACTTTGGGTCCACCTTGTAATGATCAGCTATTTTGTCATAGCACTCTTTTTCTTTAGCAGAAGTCTTCTGTCCATAAGAGAGGTGAAGAAAGGCAAGTTTGTCGTGTTTTTTGTTGGCGATAGCGGCACACACTAAAGAGTCCATGCCGCCGCTAACTAATACAAGTCCAATATCTTTCATAAAGTTTCAACAGTTCCCATGATAAAGTTTTCAATGAGATCAATTTGTTTTTGGGCCAGATCTTTTTTAGTTTCCAAGTCTCCCTCTTTAACCTTTACCATTGTGTAAAATTTGATCTTAGGTTCTGTACCAGAAGGTCTAATGTAGAGTTGATTTCCTGATTCAAACTCGAAGCCTAAAACATTGCTTTTAGTCATATCAAGAGTGGTTTCCTCTTGGGTCAATAGACTCGTGGCCTTTGAGATTTGAAAATCTTTAAAAACTGTAATCCTTTCAGTTCCAACATGCATTCCATGCTCATTTCTAAAATGATCCATTATACGCGCAATTTTCTTTTGTCCCTCAAGGCCTTCGTAATTTAAGGCGATAAGACTTTCTTGCGCATATCCAAGCTTGTCGTAGATTTCATCAAGAGCGTCCACAAGAGTCATACCCTTTAATTTGTAGTGAAGAGTAATCTCATTCATAAGCATCATTGCTGTAACGGCGTCTTTGTCGCGAACATGGTTTCTTGGCATATATCCAAATGACTCTTCCGAGGCAAAGAAGTAAGTGTGATCAGTGCCTTTTATTTCAAGCTCTCTCCATGCAGCGGCCATCCACTTAAAGCCTGTAAGAGTGTCTTTTACCTCTCCACCAAAGTGTTCGGCTATCGTAGTTTGAAGATCACTTGTCACAATACTTTTTAGCACAAGAGGCTTATTTGGAAGGGTTCCTCTTAATGAGTGTTGCTCAAATAGGTAGTAAAGCATTAAGAAGGCTATTTGATTTCCATTTAGATAAACCGGAGAGTGGTGGTGATTTACAACAACACCAAGTCTGTCACAATCTGGATCTGTCCCGTAAGCAACATCTATGTTTTCAGCTAACATTCTATCAACTGCCATCTTTAAAGCTTTTGGATCTTCTGGGTTTGGAGTTGTCTCCACCGTTGAAAATGCAGAGTCAAAGCTCGCCTGTTCTTCAACAATTTTAAAGTTTTTATACCCAAGCCTCTCGCTGGCTGTTTTACATGGGATATAGCCAGTTCCATGAAGGGGAGTGTAGATAAAGCTTGCTTGTTCGCCTTTCTCTTTTGCAAGCTCTGGCTGAACCATCGCTTTTTCAACTTCTTGGTAGAAGCTGTCATTAACTTCTTCGCCAATCCATTCGATCATTCCATCTTTAACAGCTTGATCAAAGTCTGTGGATTTAACGTCTTCCCAGTTCGAAATCTTGTTGTATGCCTCAATCACCATTGAATCTTCTGGAGGAGTAACCTGTGCTCCATCATCCCAGTAGGCCTTAAAACCATTATATTGTTTTGGATTATGAGAAGCGGTGATCATTACACCAGCTTTGCAGTTATAATATCTTACGGCATATGAAAGCATCGGAGTTGGTGTTAGCTCTGTGAAAAGGTAAGCCTTGATCCCATTGGCGGCAAATACCATGCACACTTCTTTGGCAAACTCATCAGAAAACTGTCTACAGTCATAACTAACGGCAGCTGCAAGTTCTCCAGAAAATGACTCCTTCACAACATTCGCCATGGCCTGAGTGGCCTTTCGAACATTGTATTTGTTCATTCTGTTGCTTCCCATGCCTAGGATTGATCTAAGTCCGCCAGTTCCAAACTCCAGATCCTTGTGAAAACGCTCAATGAGTTCTATTTCATTTGTCGCTTCATCTTCCAATAGGGTTTTGATCTCTGAACGGTCCAACTCATCGAAATAAGGGTTTTCAGACCAGACTCTCGCTAGCTCTATAGATTTTTCTTTCATATACAAATTGTCCTTTTTTAGCTATATAACCAATTCCAACGTAATATATTAAATAAAGACCAATTGTTAAAGTCTATAGAATGAATGGAGAACCCATATGGCAAATAAAGATATGAAACACCCAGATAACGTGGCGGGTAAATTCTATTGCACTGATCCTGACGATGAGAATGGAGAAGGATGCATTGCATGTAATGTTTGTTACAATGGGGCTCCGGAATTCTTTGCCGAAGACGAAGATGGCAACGCTTACATCAAAAAGCAGCCAGAGTCCGAAGAGGACATTGAGCTGTGCGTTGAGCAAATGGAGGCATGTCCAGTTGGCTCAATCGGAGACGATGGCGACGCATAGACAGATTTCCTATGGAAATATCTGAAATCTCGTTTACACTATAGCTAATATTATTAATCTTAAATCCAAGGGGTTAAAGGATGAATCCAACTGGGATGGAAATCTTAGCTACAGCGTTGTTTGGACTGGCCGTGGTTCACACGTTCCTAGTCAAAAAATTCGAACATATCTCTCACAAGTACCCAACCGGATCCATAGGAGCGGAGTTTTTCCACTTTCTAGGAGAGGTTGAGGCCGTATTTGGCATGTGGGCAGCAGCTTTTGTTGTGGCCATGGCCGGTACTCAAGGCGGAACTGCTGCTGTTGAGTACCTTGAGAGCATTAACTTTACAGAGCCTGCATTTGTATTTGTTATTATGGCAATGGCGGGAACAAGACCTGTTATTAAGTTTGCCGAACAAATTATTGTCGGCTTTTCTAGGCTGATACCAGGCGTGTCTAAGAAGATGGCCTTCTTTATTTCTACAATGATTATTGGCCCTCTTTTAGGTTCTTTTATTACAGAGCCGGCAGCAATGACAGTTACTGCTCTTATTCTTCAAAAGAACTTTTACTCAAAGCCAGAGATGTCGGACAAGTTTAAGTACGCCACATTGGGGCTTTTATTTGTAAACGTTTCAATTGGTGGAACACTTTCACACTTTGCAGCTCCACCCGTTTTGATGGTTGCAGGCAAATGGGGATGGGGTCTAACTCACATGCTTTTTAACTTTGGTTATAAAGCTGCAATCTCAGTTGTTCTAGGCACACTTGTAATTGCATTTCTTAACAAGAAAGAACTTGAAGGCGACTTCAGTCTTCGTCCAGAGAATCCAGAGCACATGCACCCAACTTGGTGGATCACTCTAACTCACCTTATCTTTTTGGCGTTGACTGTTATTACAGCTCACCACATGGTTGTGTTCTTGGGCGTGTTCTTGTTCTTCTTAGGCTTCACAACTGTAACTCAAGAATACCAAGATCCTGTTAAGCTAAAAGAATCTCTTCTAGTTGGATTTTTCTTAGGCGGTCTTGTTGTTTTAGGTTCCATGCAAAAATGGTGGCTGCAACCACTTCTAGCATCCCTGGATACATTGCCTCTATACCTAGGCTCAACGGCTCTTACAGGTATTACAGACAACGCTGCATTAACTTATCTAGGTTCACTTGTTGAACTAAGTGATGAGCAGAAATACTACCTTGTTGCAGGTGCTGTAACTGGTGGTGGTCTGACTGTAATCGCCAATGCTCCAAACCCAGCTGGTTTTGGGATTTTAAAAGGCAATTTTGGAGAAGACGGAATCAGTCCAGTAGGACTTTTAAAGTCTGCTCTTTTTCCTACAGTATTGGCCTTGATAATGTTTAGATTCCTGTAATCACTAAAAAAACTTACAAAGTTTTGCATATAAGGCGGGTTCAACCCGCCTTTTTTTATTCCTTTAAAAATAGCCGTAGTATTTTACCTGTTTGAATCTGCGCAGGCGGCGCTATAGAATTGTTTTGCAACGTAAGAAAGGGAGTTTTTTACTGTGAATAAAGTTTTGTGCATTATGATCGTTTCACTTTTCTCAACACCAATCTTTGCTAGTGGGAATCGTGAACAAATCCAAGACAGCATGCTAGATCGAACAAAAGACGCATTGATGTCATATGAGATAGTAGAAGAGAAAAGCAAAGAAGTAATGAGCCAAATCAAGGCCAAAGTCGAAAATTCAGCAATAGGCAAATATAAGACCACAATCGCCGCTGCAGTTCCAATCGTTACTGGAAAAGTCGCATTTAGCTACGGAGACCTTAGAGTTTCATATAGCGCCCAATCAGCAAGAACCAAGCTCGATTACAGGCTAGGAGAGAGATGGAAAGTCTTTCATCGAAGTGAAAAAGATGACGGCGAAAGAACTGGAGTAGATTACTCCGTGCGGTTCTAAGTAAATCTCTCAACAACTAAAGTTAATCTTTAAACTGACAGTTTCCGATAGTAATATATGGAAAAATTACTATTCCACATATTAATTATCTTTGGTTTCTCTTCCCCTGCATTTGGGAAGGTCGAAATTTCAATTCCCGAATCTAGATGTGAGACTGTCGATACTCTATCGTTTATGAATAAAGAGGTAAAAAAACTCTTTTCCACTCCAACTGAACAAGGAAGCCTGGGCTGGTGCTATGGGCTTACAGCTGCAGAACTTATATCCGCCGAAATCGGCATGCCAGTATCCGCCGCACACATCTCGGCACTATTTAATAAGAAAGCTGAAAGTAATTTCTTTATTCGCACAATGAAAAAGTTTTTAAATTCTTCATCATCAGATGTTTATGAAAGTGGAGAAATTGATCTTGCAATTAAAAATGTGCTCCAAAAGAAAGTTTGTCTAGAAGATGATATGCCATTCATTGACAATTCTAGCGGGGGGCTGCCTTCCGCTATCTTAGGCCTAGATAGGGCAAGAAAAGCGAAGCTTAAAGGTGAAGAAGAGTATGCTTGTCATGAAATTGCGAACTCAAAGGCATTGCTAAACCTAGAATATTCTATAAAAGAAATTATGGAAGTCTTGGATCAATACAGTCTAAATTCGGGGATCGAAAAGTTAATGGATCAGCACTGCGGTGATCAGAAAATTAAGGTCCCTATAATGAAGATAAAGAGTATAAGAGTACCCAGGCGTGGCTCAAATAAAGAACTTTCTGCAAAATTGGGAAAGCTCTTTGGAAAGATTGAGAAAAAACTCGTGTCTGGCAAACCTGTTGGTATTAGCTATGATGCCATCAAGGTTTCCTCTTATGATTCTAAACATACAGGTTCTGTAATTGGTCGCAAGTGGTTCAATGGCAGATGCAACTTTAAAATTCGAAACTACTGGGGGGATAACTGCTTTGAATACAACCGAAAAGATATTAGTGCTTGTAAGCACAATGACAGTGGTGCATTTTGGGTAACGGACCAGAAGTTTTTCGAAATGGTTTATAAAATAACCCTAATAGAGTAGTCAACTACCTGAGTGAACAAGGGTGAAGGGTTGACTAATAAGTGAGTTTCAAGGTTAGAGACTAATATTGTAACTAGAAACTCCGATATTAATGCATGAATCCTATTAAACTTTCATTCATTTTGCCACTTCTTCTTATATCGCAAAATAGTCTTCAGGCTGAAAGCCTTAAAGTTAAGGTTCCTAAGTCACTTTGTTCTGATTTAGATATAAGAGACACTATGAAGTCAGATGAATTAAAAGAGCATTTTACCAGGCCTAGGAGTCAAGGTAGTAGCGGCTGGTGCTATGGTTTTGTGGCTGCAGATCTACTTTCAGTTGAGGCTGAAGTTCCTCTTTCTTCTACACATGTTTCATCAATCTATAACTCGGCTATTTTTAAAGAAGCTTTGGAGAACGAAAAAGGTAAATTCTATATATATAAGACTTATAAAAGGACTAGCAGGAAAGGGTCCGATCCAGAGTTTAAAAAGATTTTAAGCGGAGGAAATATTTATTGGGCCGTAAAGGATTCAGTAGATAAGAGATACCTATGCTCTGAAAAAGACCTTCCTTTTGACGCTAGCGGGCTGGAGACCACCAAATCTGAACTTATTAATAACTTAGAAAATATCAAGAAGTTGGAATGGCCAAGCCTTCCTTCAAAACTTGGGTGCGAACGAGCCAAATCTATAGTTGAATTCTTGGGGGTAAATGCCTCCGTTTATGAGGTTTGGAAATTGATTCTAAACAATAATGTTAACATTTCTTTGGAAAAACTTACTTCAATGAGTTGCAAAGATCCTGTCAAATTAGATAGTTCTATTGAGGTAAAACGTCTTAAAATTCCTAAGGCTGATAGCAAAAAGTACGCGAGAAGTAGTTTTGGTAAAAGAAAGTTGGAGCGTGACACAAAAAAGATTATTAAAGCTTTTAAAAAAATTGGGTATCTTCTTTCACATGGCCGACCTGTGGCCGTTAACTACAATGCCAACCATATAAGTATTGTGGAAGGAGATCATAGCAGTAGTATAACTGGACGAAGATGGAAAAATGGAAGATGTGAATACAAAGTCAGAAATAGTTGGGGAGAATCCTGTATTGAATATAATGATTCTGACATCACCGGATGTAACCGTGAGGAGGGATCGTTTTGGGTAACAGATCAGAAACTGTATGAAATGGCTCAAGACATTTTTTATATTGACTCTTAGTGCCTATAAAGCTTTTGGTGGTAACCTAACTTTACCGGATGCAAAGAGGGTCACCATTAAGGTTGAAGGGAACAAAATTTTTACCAAGGAGTGTAAAGCACCTTCAAATTGCTTTGATTTTCCTAAAGAGTTAAAGTTTTACTCATACCAAAGTCCATTGTTTTCATTGTGTTATCAAAGTGGTGGAACTCCTAAGTTTGTTAAGATTGATGGTAAAAAACACAAAATAGAATTCTGCTTTAAAAATAACAAGGGAGTAGACCTGGAAACTCTGATGAAGGCATATAAGGCTTACAAGTAATCTTCTTAAGTGAACTTTAAGAGAAAAATCTTCCCGAAGCATAAAAGAAAGTTCCCACTTATAAAGTTCCCACTTATAATGTTGTAATGAATAAATTTATAGTTACTTACCTTTTTTTATTACTATCAGCTTCAACCTTTTCTTCAGAAATTAGCGTTCTATTTGTGAAAGGCACTGCTTATGTTACTGATGAGTCTACTCAAAAGCGGCTCAATAAAGGTGATGTCATCAACGAGGGTGAGAGCATTGAGACAAAAAAGAATTCATTTTTAATTCTTAAGATCAGTGAGCATTCAAAACATAAGATTGATCCTGAAACAATTGTTCAAATTGAGTCACTTCCATATAAGTTTGAGGGGGGAGAAGAGATTGAACAGCCAGCTCAGATTTACTTAAAAGTAGGCACCATAATGTCTGAGATATTTGAAAAGTCCGACAATGAGAGTGCCATCGTACGAACCAACTCAACATCTATGGGAGTTCGGGGAACTAAATTCCTAGTTAATCAAAATGATAGTGATGTTCTTTTGAGTGTTGAAGAAGGTGTAGTCGAAATTAAAAATAATAATCAAGCAGACATTGTTGAGGCCAATCAGTCAGTTGTTGTTGAAAATGACAAGGTATTCACCGCCGTTCGTCCATACAAATTTCAAAAACAAATTAATTGGAGTTTTAGAGAGGATACTCTGCGCTCATTCAATGAGGTGAGGGCAGCTTATAAAAGTGAGTTCTTAAAAAAGAGGCGTCCTTGGAAAAGAGATCAATTGCGTTGGCAAAACTTTAAAAAAGAAAGAAAAACTCGCTTAGAGCACTATCAAAATGAAGTCAAAGATCTAACCAAAAATAAAAAACTGAAAGTAAAAATGAAACAAATCCAGAAACGTCTCATGGAAAGAGCTGTCTTAAAGGACAAAAAAGATTTAATTGATCATAACCGACCCAAAGAGACGATAAAAAGACAACTTTTGGAAAGGCCAGCTTTAAATAAGGATCTAAAGCGAGAGGCATGGAAAAGAAGAAGGCAGATTAGGCGTGAGAATCACGATAAACCTTCAGGGAAAAACACCGCTACCGACCATCAGCAATAAGTGAGAAAATTTAATTTGGATTTAATCTAAGAGAATGGTGGTCGTAGCTGGGATTGAACCAGCGACCCCTTCGATGTCAACGAAGTGCTCTCCCACTGAGCTATACGACCTTAATCAATCAAGTATCGGTAAGTTACTTTATTAATCCTTGCATAGTCAATTTTTTTTCTGCTAGCATTGCGGCAAGTCAAAAAGGAGTCGCATGCGTATATTTCTCATCTTTTCTTTCTTCCTTCTGAGCTCTTGCTACCAAAATCAAACAATAAATTTGAATAAACAAAGCAACGCAACTTTCTGCCTTTTTGGAGATGCTGGTACAGGAACTAAAGATCAAGAGAAAGTAGCAAGGCTTTTGAAAGAAGAGAATTGTCACGCTTATTTTTATTTAGGAGATATTATCTATCCTAAAGGTCTCACTTCTGCTGAGGACAAGGCCGCACAAGAACTATTCTTTAAATACTATGGTGACATTCTAGAAAGAAAAGACATGTTTCTTATGATGGGCAATCATGACTATCATGGAAATGTAGAGGCCTGGCTAGAAATCGCAAAAAAACACCCAAAACTTCATTACCCATCTCACTATTACTTAGCAAAAATAAATGATGTTTGTTTTCCCATAATGAATACAACTGATTATAAACTTCAACAGATGGTATGGTTAAACTCATTAAATCTTAATGGATGTAAACACAAAATCCTTTTAGGACATCACCCCGCCAAAAGTTCAGGAAAGCATAAAAGTCCTTATTTTCCACTCAACCTCTTTCTTAATTACGCTATGAGCTTTGCCAATACTTATGTCGCAGGCCATGACCACCATCTTTCTTACGAGGGTGAGGTAAATGGTGCACACCAATTTGTTTCCGGTGCCGGCGGCCAGTTGCGCAGTGTTAATGAAGAACTCGCGGTTTTTGCCAAGAGTCGACTAGGCTTTATAAAGATTACTCAAGAAGGCGATGATCTGGTGTTTGGTCTTATTGGACTTGAAGAAAATAAACGCAAGGTGTTGTTCACTAAAAAAATCACAAGCGCTTTGGCTAATCCCTAAAGATTTGCTAAATTCCATGGATGATTTCAAGGCTTCATCGTAAATTTATACCGTGGGTAGTCGCTCATTCTTTTGAGTATTGGTACTACTATATTGGGGCCTTGGTTTGCCTCTATTATCTTCATCACTTTCAAAGTATTCTGCCAGGGCTTGCAAAAGACCTGGGCGACAAGGTAATGTCCGATCAATTGAAAGATATTGAGCTTTCAAAGTTCTTCTATCTCGCTTTTGCCATTCTGTTTTTTAGAACATTCTCAAGACTGCTTTTCTTTTATCCAGCTCGAGTTCAGCAAAAGAACTTGCGTCTTGAAATTATGCAAAGACTTGAAAATGCTCTTCCAAAAACATACTCAAGCTTTAGTGACGGAGATCTTTTTCAGACAATCGTAAATGACTTTAACCGTTTGCGGGGTTTTATTGGGTTTGCTCTTTTGCAGGTTGGAAACATAATTATTGCGGCCATCATCTTTATTCCAAAAATACAGGAGTTCAATGAAGCCTTTCTCATAGCATTTACCCCATTAGTGGCATGCGTAGTTTTATTCAGCGTTCTTGTTGTAGTCTTCCAACCTTTTGCTAGAAAGAACATGGATGCGTATGCCGATGTTCAAAACTTTGTGATTGAAAGTTATTCAGCAAAGAAGACGATTAAAAACTTTCACTCTGAGAACTCATTTTACCAATTGTTCAGACAGTACTCAGGTGTAGAGCTTCGATACTTCTTCATTTCAAGTCTTGGGCGAGTGTTCTCATTTCCTCTTGTAAAGCTCGGAGTGGGAGCATCCTTAATTTGGGCCGCTTTAATTGTGAAGGAACAAGGGCTAAGTGGTACGGATTTAATATTTTTCTCAGGGTTTCTTTATTTGATCCTTGAACCTCTTTTATTTCTATCTTGGATAGGAATTGTAACAAGCCAAGGCTATGCGGCCTGGGGCAGGATAAAAAAGTTGATTCGAAGTCTTGAGCAGAACACTGTTGAAAGTTGGTATAAAAAATATGAAGACTTTCAAAAAATTGAGCTCCCATTTTGGGGAAAAACTGTTGACCTGGAAATAAGGCCTAAGTCTTGGAATGTTGTTATTGGTGATACTGGTTCTGGAAAGTCTTACCTTATAGACAAAGTTGCCGAAATCCTACGCCACAACAAAGCGTCCTATTCATATATCAAACAAGAGCCTTATTTATACAATGACACAATTGCAGAAAACATCTTTCTTGGTGAGCCGGCCAAGGGGGAGAAGCTTGATCTTGCAAAAAAATGTTTGGTCGAGTTTGGTCTGAACCTCTTAGCTCCTACTGTTGATGAAGTTTTGGCACTTGAAGTTGGTGAAAATGGAAAAAAGGTTTCTGGTGGACAGGCAAAGAGAATAGCACTCATACGAAGTTTAGTTGCTGATGTTGATTATATCATTTGGGATGATCCATTCTCATCTGTGGATCTAATACTAGAGCAGCAGATTATAAAGGTGCTCAAGAAGGATGAAAGACTCAAAAATAAAACCTTCATTTTAACGTCTCATAGGTTTAGCACTGTGAAGGCCAGTGACTGGATTGTTTTCATAGAACAAAATCTAGGAATTAAGGAAGTGGGGTCTAAGGCCGAATTGTTGGAAAAGGAAAGTTTGACCAGTGAATATTTTAAAAAACAAATGGTTTGATTACATCTACATTCCAAACAGCAAGCTGTTGATCTTCTTCATCTTGCTTGCCTTGGTTGCTGCCAGTGTGCTTGGCTATTACACTCCAATCATTGTCTCCGAACTTTATGACGGTTTTGATGAAGGCGACATTATTATGCCGATTATTTACGCCCTCGGGGGACTCTATGTCGGTGAATACTTGGCCTCAGTTGTCTATCAATTAGGGATATCCCGCTACGTTCAGAAACTTTTGCAGCATATTCGTTCTAAAAGTTACAAAAAGTGGATACTTACATATGACTCTATAGGTAAGGGAAAGTTTGGTTCACACAATTACCCTATGGGAGAGGTAATTGCTAGAATCCTTAATGATACCGAGGCCGTAATTGAGATGGTAAGCTCTGGATCATTTAAGATCTTCATCGATTTTGCCTTCATCATTTCAAGCCTCATTAGTTTTGTGCGTTTGAATACCGTCTCTGGTGTTGCCTTAATTATCGCAGAAGTTTTGGTATGTGCTGCCTTAATTATTGGAAGTAAGCAGATGGGCAAAGTTTATATGGCAGTTAGAAAATCAACAGGGCACCTTAATCGCTCGGTTGCCAATCTGTCTGCAGGATTAAGACATACCTTTCACACTCCCAATGATAGCTTCGCCTCCAAAAAGTCTAAGACCGCGTTTGAAGACTTTTTAAAAAAACAACTTACGGCCAATATCTGGGACGCAAGCTACTTTGCTATCGCTGAGAGTTTATTCCCAATTCTTCTAGCGTTGCTGGTTATTGTATTTCCATATTCAAACATTGTTGAAATGGCAATCATTGCGGCGATCATTGATTTGATTCAAAGATCAATCACCCCGATTAAAGAAATTGCCTCCAAGATTTCAGGAATTCAAAGGGCCAAAACTGGAATGGATAGAATTCTTGAGTTTAATGAAGACCTTGAAACACTGCCTCACTCGGAGGAAGGTGAGGACCTTAAAACAATTGAAGACTTTAAGAGCCTCTCAATTGATGTGGAGAGCTTCACTTACCCTGTTAAGGGAGAAGAAAGTTCAAGCTTCGAGTTAAAGAATGTTGGACTGCACGCCAAAAGTGGAGAGCTAGTGGGAATTGTTGGCATGTCCGGCTCTGGCAAATCCACCTTCCTTAAGATTCTGTCCACAGACATCCTGGCCTCCAATTCGTTAATCAAGATAGAAAGAACTGATCATCCAAATATTGAATTTCGTGGAGACAATGTTGAAGGCATGTCCATGTACAAGCGACAAGTAAGCATCGTTAGTCAAGATTCACATGTCTTTAGTGAGAGTTTAAAGTTCAATATCACTTTTGATATCGGTACCGAGGAAGAATTCCAAAAGTTTTGGGGAGATGTTAAGGAACGTATACCTTATCTTGAAAAGTGGGGGATCGACCCTGATGAGGTTGTGAAACCAAATGATTTATCGATGGGGCAAAAGCAACTCATCTCGGCGCTGCGGTCGTGTTATTTGAAAAAGCCAATTGTTCTTTTTGATGAGATTTCTTCTGGACTTGATTCTGAACTGGAAGAGGCCTTAAGAAAACTTGTACTCCTAATTCAAAGAAACTCCCTAACTGTGATTGTTGCTCACCGAGTGGAGACAATCGTAAAAGCTGGTCAGATTCTTGTTTTAAAAGACGGAAAACTTGATGGAGTTGGAACTCATAGGGAGCTGCTAGAAAAGAATGCGACGTATCAAGAGTTTATCTCTCAGGTAAGAATGTCTTAGTCTGATTTAATTTTGCTCTGAATCTTCTCTTAATGTATCCTTTTCAAGTACTTAATTTAAAAGGAGAGAGCGATGTTAAAACCAATGTTGGCCGCCATTCTAGGTGTGGCCTTTCTGTTTTCTTGTGACAATGGAACTTCAAAGCCAAACTACAAGTTTTTGAAAGCACCTAAAGAGGGTGTTGCCGCTAAAGTAGGTGAGCTAAAGATTACAAATGAAGAGCTTACTAAAGGCATTGAATCAGAACTATACGAGCTTGAGAATAAGATCTTTGATACTAAGATGAACAAGCTTAAGTCTCTTATCATTGAGAAGCTAATGGCGCAGGATCCCGCTAAGAAAGGTCTTACAAATGAAGAGTACATGGACAAGCACATCGCTAAAGGTGTGAAGGTCTCAGAATCCGACATTAACAGCTTTGTAAAAGAAAAAAACATTCCTAAAGAACAAGTTAACGCTCAGATTAAAGAAAGAATTCGCGGTTACTTGATTGCGGAAAAGAAAAAAGATGCCGTTGAAACTTGGCTCGCTAAGAAAACCAAAAGCACTGGCATAGAAGTTTACCTTGATAAGCCAAGAAGACCTTCTTTTGATGTAGAGGTGGGAAAAGCTCCTGTAGCAGGACCAGAAAGCGCCCCAATCACAATTGTGGAATTTAGTGACTTTCAATGTCCATACTGCTCAAAAGCAGCTGAGACAATTAATAAGGTTAAAAAAGACTATGGAAGCAAAGTAAGAGTTGTATTTAAGCAATATCCACTTCCGTTCCATTCCCAGGCAAAAATGGCGGCTAACGCGGCACTGTGCGCTTGGGAACAAAAGCCAGAGAACTTCTGGAAAATGCACGACAAGTTGTTTGCTGACCAAAGCAAGCTTGGCAAAGAGGGACTTCAGGCCACAGCTAAGTCTGTAGGCGTGGACATGGAGAAGTTCAACACTTGTCTTGATGGCGGAAAGTACATGAGCATGATTGAGAAAGACATCCAACAAGGAAAAGATCTTGGAGTTAAATCAACTCCAACATTCTTTGTGAATGGAAAACTTCTTCAAGGCGCTCAACCTTATGAGGCCTTCAAAGAGCTTATCGACGAAGAGCTTGCCAATAAATAATTCTTAATCCAAGGGTAAGTTTTTCCGGTTCACGTTGTGGATCAGAAAAATTTACCCGAACTCACTACTACTACAAAAATGATACAATCTTACTGGGCAGGATGCCCATGTGAGGTTTAGAATGAACGGCGTAGATTACACCCAGAGACTTAGCAGACAAAGAGAGCTCTTTCAAAGAGATTTGGAGAGCGCCAATCGTTCCCATGAGACAGCTCTGGAAGACATTCAAGCAGCTAAAGAAAGCCAACTCAAAGAGAACTCTAAAAACTTTTCTGAAAGAAAATTAGAGCTGGAAAAGGCGTATGAAGACCGCTATGAGAATCTACAAACCTCCCAGAAAGAGGCCTTAAAAGAAAAAAACAAGGCCTATGAACAATCATTACATCAAGAAAAAATCAAAAATGCTGCACAATCTCGTGAAAACATTAAAAACTGGCGACAAGAGATTGATGAGGCCAAAAGAACCTTTAGTCACAACCTCGAAGACACAAAAAGAATGGATAAAAACATTCGTGAGCAAGTTAAGGAAAATGCTGACAAAAGAGTGAAGTCAGTGCTTAGTGAGTCTGAGAAGAAGGTTGAAGAGTATAAAAAGAGCGCTTTGGGAAGCGCTAAGGATGTTCAAGAAAAACTCGACGCCGAGAAGAGACAGTTAATTAGGACCCAAGAGCGAGAACTTAATAAAGTCACTCGAGATGAGATTGCAAAAAGAAACGAGTTAAAAGATCGGGTGACCAGGGATGTTGCCAAAATACGACAATCCAGAGAAGAGGAGAGTGAGCGTCTTCACGAAAAAACTCGTCAAAATATGGATAAAGTTAACCAAGATGCCGCTTTAAAACTTAAGAAAGTGGGCGAGCAAACCAATACATTGATGGAGCGGGTTAACAAAGCTCAGAAAGCTGAAATAAAGAACCAAAATGAAAGTCTCAGAAATGAGATGATGAAGATGGAGAAGCAACACAACCGCGACCTTGAGAAGCTTGAAACTAGACACAAGGCCGCTGGTATTGGAGCTGGATCACTTCAAGGAAAGCTTCGTGAAGATCAAAGAGCGGAGCTTGAAAATCAAAAAAGACTGAAATCCAAAGAGTACATTGATCAAAGAAATAGACTTACTAGAAACTTTGAAAAAGAGATGAGTAGGGCTCGCGAAGGCTTCCAAGACACGTACCGCGAAATGAGTATTGAGGCCGCTGATAAAAGAGTACAGGATAAAAGAAATCTAACGGCCATCAATATCAAAGAGCGCTTGGCGGACAAAAGAAAGCTTCAGAATGCCAATAAAGAGCATGAAATTGCTTTAAAGTTTCAAAGTGAAGCCGAAAGTCAGACCCTTAAGTCTGAGCGTAAAGATTCTAGAAGAAAAATTGATGCGATGAAGGAAAACTTCAATAAAAGCCTTAATGACGCTGTGGAAAGAGGAGAGCTTTCCATTAAGTCTGTCCGTGAAGAAATGAATAAAGAGAAAAGAGAACTTGCTGAAAGACTTCACGAGCAAAACGCTTTTCAAGAGAAGTTCCTAAGGGCGTCTCAGAACGATAAAATAGAAAAGCTCACCGACAAGTACGAAGAAAAAATTGAGAATCTTAGGGCAAAAAACGAAGAGCTTAGGCTTAATATGCACAATAAAATCAAGCAGGTTAAGGCAAATAGCGCTCATGAGATTGAAAGACAAAGAAAAGAGTTGATGAAAGAGGCCAATTTAGAAAAGCAAAACATTAGAAGTGTAGCTGAGGCCAATGAAAACAAGCTAAACAATCGTCTGGAAAAACTTAGAAATGAGTTTGACAGAAAGCTAGGTCAAACAAGACTTAATAATGACGCTAAAGTCAAAGAACTGACCTTTAAGTACGAGAATGAATTAAAAGCAGAAAGAACCAAGTATCAAGATATTATTGACCACAACAACAAGTTCTTTGAAAGAGAGTTAGCTCGACTAAAAATGTCCAACGAAACAGAAAAAGACAGGTTAGTCACTCAGTACGAAACTAGAATTAATCAATTGCAAAACGCTTTTAAAAACAAGCAACGCGAGCTTGAGCAGTTCAATCAATTGCAAAGGGCATAACTCTTAACTTGTTGTTCAATCATGTGGTAGATTATGACTGAACCAACAATTAAGGAAAGAGTATGACTCGTAGAGCAAAAATAATCGCAACCATAGGGCCTAGCTCCAACACCGTTGAGATGCTTGAAAAACTCATTAAGGCGGGAATGAACGTTGCCCGCATCAACATGAGCCACGGAACCCATGAAGGCCATGCCCAAACAATAGCAAATATTAGAAAAGCAAGTGAGAACGTAGGCTGGGAGGTCGGTGTTCTCTGTGACCTTCAAGGGCCAAAGATACGCGTCGATAAACTTCCCGTACCTCTTGAGTTAAAAGAAGGCGAAGAGTGGGTGATTGGTCAAAGTGACATTAAAGACAAATATCCGGAATATAAAGATAGATTCATCCCCACTGTATATAAAGACCTTGTTAATGATGCTCATGAAGGCGCACACATCCTTTTTGATGACGGGCTTATGGAGGCCCACGCAATTGAGAAAGATAGAGATGTTTTAAAAATTAAAATTGTCATAGGTGGAACACTTAAGTCGAACAAGGGCATTAATCTTCCAAACGTTAATGTTTCAGCTCCCGCTTTCACTGAAAAAGATCGGCAAGATCTTATGTTTGGCCTAAAGCAAGATGTTGATTTCTTCGCTCTTAGTTTTGTTAGAAGGGCTGAAGAGGTTCAAGAAGTGAAATATCTTCTTCATAAATTAAAAAAGCACACTCCGATCATCTCCAAAATTGAGAAACCTGAAGCGGTTGAAAACATTAGAGAGATCATGAAGGCCACCGACATGGTCATGATCGCAAGAGGAGATATGGGAGTTGAGGTTGGAAACCACCATGTTCCAACCATTCAAAAAAGACTCATTGGTCTATGCAATGAGGCCGGAGTGCCCGTGATTACCGCAACCCAGATGCTTGAGAGTATGACTACCAACTCACGACCTACTAGGGCAGAAGCTAATGATGTTGCCAATGCAATATGGGATGGCACTGATGCTGTCATGCTCAGTGGAGAGTCCGCAGCCGGACAATACCCTGTTGAAGCTGTAACGATGATGGATAATATTGTTGAAGAGGCGGAAAAGCTTCCTAAAGAGCGTCCACTTCTACGACATATGGACCTTCATTCAGTCTCTGCTTCAATTCAGGTCGCAGCATCAATTATCGCCGAAAAAACAAATGCTAAATGGGTTGTAAGTGTAACTCAAAGTGGGAACTCATGCCTAAAGATGAGTAGATTCCGTCCAAAGGTTAGAGTTTTAGGCTGCACCAATTCAAAACAAGTCATGAGAAAGATGGCTTTATATTGGGGAATAAGCCCATTCTATTTCGAAGAAAAAGAAGAAGACCTAGCAACTCTTCAAGAGCAAATGATTGATACGCTTAAAGAAAGGAATCTCGTAAATACTGGTGACAAGGTCGTTATAACACATGGTGATGGTAAATTCTTTAAACAAGGCAGCTCCAACAGCGTAAGGCTAGAAATCATCAAAGACGTTCCAAAAGTCTCCAACAAAGAGAGCATTCAGGGAAAGTCTGAAACCCTTCAGCAAGAAATACCTGGAGGGAGAATTTTGTTGGATACATCTCTATGTGCTTCATGTCAGAACTGTGTACAAGTTTGTCCTCACCATATCTGGAAGATTGAAGGCGAGCATAATGAAACAACCATCAATGTCGAGACCGCACATAAGTGCACTAAAGATATGGAGTGCGTTTCCAAGTGTCCAACTGGCGCTATCGAGATTATAGACACGGATCTATGAGTCTATTAAATCTTTCTGATGAATTCCTAAAAGGAATACAAATCGTGGATTGGGGCTATACTGAGGCCTCAACTCCCGTGACCTTTAACCATTTTGATAAGTGGGCGCAGTCCGGACTTGATGGGGGGCTGAAGTATCTTACCGATCATAGAAAGGATCTAAGAAAAGACCTTAAAGAGGTTTTTCCCGAGTTTAAGTCCGCTCTTGTCTTCTTATTTGAGTACGCATCAGAAAAGAAGCGACTACAAGAAAGTGATTCACCTTTAAAGATTGCTTCCTATGTTACAGGCTTTGATGGAATGGATTATCATCATTGGATAAGGGAAAAGCTAGACTCTATTACAGCAAAGCTTTCTGAAGAATTATCTGATCTGGAAACTTTTTACTCCATAGATGCTCAACCTGTGCTTGAAAGAGATCTGGCCTACAGGGCGGGGCTGGGGTGGTTTGGCAAAAACAGCATGCTTATTAGTAAAAAGCATGGAAGCTATTTTATTATTGGAACACTTCTTTTAAATCAAAAACTTTCGCTACCGACAAAGCTCTCAGTCGAACCTGACCATTGTGGCAATTGCACCGCTTGTATTGATCATTGTCCTACAGATGCTATTGTTGCAAACAAAGTTGTTGATGCATCAAAATGTATAAGCACTTACACTATAGAAATGTTTAAAGAAGCTCAGGCACCAAAGGGATACCCTTCGCAATCAAATGAAGTCTTCGGGTGTGATATTTGCCAAGAAGTCTGCCCATGGAACAATAAACCTCTCAAGCGAGTGGAGGCCAGCGAGGAAGTTGACTGGGTTAAGTTCTTTGAAAGAAATCCTAAATTGATACTAAGTGAACTTGAGGACATGTCCAACAGACAATACCGCAAAAAATTCAAAGGCACTCCTCTTGAAAGAACAGGAAGAGTGGGCATGATCAAGAACCTCAACAAATTAAAGAGCTAATTCCCTCTTCAAGAAATGATAAATATGCGTTGAGGCCATGCTTGGCTCATGGTGCGCAAGCTTTTTTGGTTCATGTGTTGTTACATGGTTGTCATTATCCAACAACTTTTTAGCAAATGCTTCCATTCCGCCAGCACCAACGACTACGTCATCAGCACCAGTAATTAGGTGAACTCTGGAATTAGAAGTCTCTATGTTTTCCTTCTCTTCTTTAATCCATGGAAATACATTGTCACTGTCAAGCTCAGGGCAAACTAGCTGACGTCTAATATTTAAAGTCTTTTGGTAAAATGAAGACTCAAAGATATGAGTATTTTTATGTTGTCCAATTCCAAGTCCCACACCAATGGCCATAGAGTTATTGGACTTAAAGGTTTCAAGCTCCAAGGCTTTTACACTCATTAGAGCACCAAGACTATGTCCTCCAAGTATAAATGTTTCTGGAATGTAGCCCTCACTTAATTCAGATTGTAAGTAGCTCCATGCATAGGAAAAACAATGGTGGGCCTTAGACTTGAATACTTCAAAAGAGCTAACTTCATTTATGCTACCTAGATAGTGGCCAGGCAGATCAAATATCACTGAAGGAATTCCGGATTCGCTCAACCTTTGGGCCCAGGAAATTGTATCGCTTTTGCTAGCAGTGTAGCCATGGGTGAATATTGCACAGTGTCCGATTCTATCTTTAACATCTGGAAGAAATACGGCACTGTTGAATTCAAAGTCAGGACTATTTATCGTTTTAAATTTTATTTTTACACTCATGGGCTAAAGCTAGCGCTAAGTTTTCGCTTTTTCTAGTATTTAGCATCGCAACAATATATCAAAATTAAGAAATTATGATTGACACCTTCTCATCAAATAACTAAAGTAATGACTCTAAATCACAACGCCCTGATAGCTCAGTTGGTAGAGCAAAGGACTGAAAATCCTTGTGTCCGTGGTTCGAGTCCGCGTCGGGGCACCAGATTTAGAAACTTAAAAGCCCAGTTTAACCCACTGGGCTTTTTTTATTCCCTTAAATTAAGCTATTAACTCAAAATCACTTCCACTGAAGTCGAACTTTTTTCTTCTGACTTTCTGGGGAACTTGAAAGTTCCTGATAATTTAAAAGCCCTTTTTCAGCTTCTAATTCTTCCTGAGTATCGTCTAAAAATATCATCTTCCATGCTTTAAAGTGAAAACTTTGTTTCTTGTATTAAGTAAGCCTTAATGATTTTGAGCAACTATAAAGTATGAACTTGTCACGCTTTTGCAATTAGCTATGGGAACATTAGGTATGTAGAGGCAAGCATGGAACTTGAAATAGAGAGCATTAAAGAAATGATTTATGTGGTTCGGGGGCAAAAGGTAATGTTGGATAGCGACCTGGCAAAACTTTATGAGGTTGAAACAAGTGCGTTAAATAGACAGGTAAAGAGAAATATTATCAGATTTCCCGAAGACTTTATGTTTAAGCTCACCAAAGAAGAACATGGTAACTTGAAATGCCATTTTGGCATACCAAATTCGAATTATGGTGGACGAAGGTCTCAACCCTATGTTTTTACTGAACCTGGAGTAGCAATGCTTTCTAGTGTGTTGCGTTCAGAAAGAGAAGCCTTAGTGAATATATCTATAATGAGAACTTTCATCAAATTGAGAAATTTCTTGGTCATGGAGCAAGATAATTCAAATAAAATTAGCTCATTGGAAATAGGAACCAACAAGCTATTCAAGGTTGTCTTCGAACGACTCGACGATTTAGAAGTAAAATTACCTTCCCACGATAGGAATAAACTCAAAATAGGAATCAAAAAATAAAATTAAGGCCGTGGTTCAATGTCCTTGGTTTGGGGGCACCAGATTTAGAAACTTTAAAAAGCCCAGTTTAATCCACTGGTTTTTTTTATATCTAAAACTCACTTACCAAATCATTAATATATCCTGGCATCTCCAATCTCGGCATCCATACGATAGCCCATTCAATCTCATAGAACTTGCTGGGATATAGATCGAAAATCTTGTAGCGGGCCTTAGCTTGCATAAAGTGTTCTTCGTCTAGGACTGCCACGCCTAAGTTGGCTTCAATAAGCTTGGGAATCATTAGAGTGTTGTTAACATAATGTCTGTTCTTTAATTGATTGTGATTTATTTTGAGCTTCTTGAAAAACATGTCAGTAAATGGATCATTTTTAGCGTAATCAATGATTACTGGATCCTCTTTTGATTTCTTAAAGTGAGAGCCACCAACCAAAACGTACTTTCTCTTTTTTAAAAGCTTTGAGTCAAATTCAAGTGGAACAGCTTCTCTTGGAATGATTATAAAGTCTGTTTTTCCTTCCTTAAGTTTTTCAATCTTGTTGTCATTGTCATCCACATCAAAATCAAAATAAAGATGTTCGTATTTTGTTTTTAATTTTTCGGCAATTGGTAATAATTTTGAGTAGGTGTAGTAGGTTGAGGCGCTAAAGCGAAGAGTGATAGGGCTTACATATGCTTCGCTAGAGATTTTTGAAAGAATATCAGACTCCATTACCTCTTTAGCCTGGGCAAACTGAAGAAGTTTCTTGCCAGCATCGGTTAAAAGCATTCCCTTCTTTGTCCTCAGAAAAAGTGTCGTGTTTAAATCCTTTTCAAGAGAGCGCACTCTTTGGGTTATTGCCGTTGGTGTAAGGCCTAAGGATTTAGCCGCTCCTTGTACGGTTCCTTCTCTATAAATCTGTAAGAAAGCATCTAACCCTAAATTTGATAAACTCATAATTATTGATGCTAACATGAAAATAATGAATTTAATTTTTTGATGAAATAATTATAGTTTGCATCAACATGAGGGGGACATATGAAAACAATATTGATTTTAATCTCAGTTATTTCGATGAGTTATGCTTGTGCTAGTGTGGGAACAAGACCTTCAGGGAGAGTTATTTTTGTCCATGGAGCAAACCTTAAAGCTTGGTCATGGCACCTTCTAAGAACTAAATTGCATGTTTCAAGCACTGCTATCGACCTACCAGGGAGAAATGATGAAATTCCTCATAAAGAAGTTACACTAAAATCTAGTTCTGAGTCGCTCTGTGAAAAATTGACCTATAATGACACTCTGATTGCACATAGCCAGGCGGGAGCTATCGTTAATCATGCTATTGGACTTTGTCCTGAGAAGAAAATTAAAAAGATTATTTATATAAGTGCGGTTGTTCCAATGCCAGGTGAAACTGCGTTTCAAAAACTATCTAAAGAAGATGAAAGCTTTTACTTAAAAGGGATAACTTACTCTAAAAATGACGCGAGCATGGTGATCACCTCGGCTGACAAGTACTTAGATGCTTTTGCTCAAGATGCTGGCCCTGAAGAGAAGAGATTCATTTGGATGAATTCGACTGATGAGCCGTCCAAGATCGGAGATGATGAAGTTAACTTCGATTATTCTGAGTATGAACGCATTCAAAAAGTTTATATAAGAACTTTAAAGGATAAAATCATTGGGAGTGCGACCCAAGACAAAATCTTGGCCAATTCTAAAATTGAGACAGTCTATGACGTTGACTCGGGGCATCTGCCTATGGTTACTGAGGTTGATGAGCTTCTAAAAATACTTAAGCCTCTAATCAAGTAATGACAAAGCCTTGGAAATGCTCTGAACCCCCGCAGGTCGATATTCATCCGCTTGGGGGCACTAGATTTGGAAACACCTAAAAAGCCTTGTTTTTACAAGGCTTTTTTTTTACCCTTTTCTCAACTCTCAAAATAAGGGATCAATGATGAAAATTTTTAGTGACTGGGAACAGGTTCAATTTGAGGAAATTGTGGATTTATATAATGCAGTTGGCTGGGAAGCCTATACTCAAAATACGGAGTCGCTTAAGAGAGCCTTCGAAAAATCAACCTATGTACTTGTTGCTTTAATCGATGAACAGGTTGTTGGAGTTGCAAGATCTATTTCTGACGAAGTATCTATCCACTATCTTCAAGATATTCTTATCCACCCTGATTTTCAGAAAAAGGGCATTGGTAGAGAGCTTCTCAATTTGATACTAGAGCGATTTAAGGATGTTCGAACTCATATGATTTTGACCGATGACGAGGAGAAACAATTGAAGTTTTATGAATCGCTCGGCTATAAAAATACTAAAAGCTTAAAGAATACTCCTCTAAACACTTTTGTAATGATGAAGCATTTGGACCTTAATTAGTCTGGGCATGGAAATTGCTTTATTTCTGAAAATGCGGTCTTTTAAGGGGGAAACCGAGCTGTTAAGAATTCTTTAGGCTCCTTTTATCTCTATTTGGCTTCATTTTTATTCTTGAATTAAGTAATATGTCTAAATGCCCAATAAGGCAACCTACTCAAAACCAATAAATTTATAGTATGAAACTTCTAACAATTCTACTGATACTGAATTCACTGAACTCTCTCTTTGCTAGTGACTTAGCAGTTATTGAACTTGGATACATCAAAGCATCTGACAGGATCAATAATTATACCAAAAAGTTTGTGGGAAACCTGAATCATATTTTAAAGCAGAAGGGGTACTTTGCTAAGGCCGTACCTCTTCCTTCTGTTCGTGACTTACACAATTCCAATGAGGGAATTATTCATGGTGCACTTTCACGCTCTAACCTCATTGATAATAGTGTATATCCAAATCTAAAGCTAATTGAAACCCCGGTAGCCTTGTTGAAGTATCAACTTAACAAGAAGAAAAATAAAAAATTAACAAAAGACCAAAGCTCAATTCGACTTGCGTGTATTAGAGATGATCGTTTGTGCAAAGGCATGCTTGGTAAGGGCTTTAAGGTTGTTGAGGTAAACACCCATAAAGCACAAGGTTTAATGCTTAAGTCAGACAGAGTAGAGCTTGTAATGCGAGTGAATATAAAGGCGACAGGAGTCAAAGAGGATTTGCTCGTCCCAAAGTTGAATGGCCTTAAGCTTGAGGGCTATACTAAGCCCTTCGTTGTAAATACCTATACATATATAAATATTCAAAAGTTTCCTAGGATCTACAAAGCTCTATCTGATGCTTACAAAGTTTTAAAAGCTAAAGAGTGGGAGCTTAAAAAGCTTTAAAGAGCTGCCGGCCATAAGTGGCACCCTAAGTGCATTAAAAACAGATAGCAATCTCTTTTTAGCGTGTTTTTAGCTATATAGCTGCTCTATTTATACTAGAAACTGTATAGATTTAAGACACTTGTAAATTGGAGGCGGGAGATCTAAATGAGATATTTATTCATACTATTGTTAATATCAAGGTCCTGGTCCATGGCGATCGTTAATGACCAAGATATGATAAATAAACTCAACAAGACCGTCGATGAAGAACTTGAAATTGCTCTTAATACACTTGGAGATAAGCAACTCAACCAGATTAATGAATTAGTTCAAATGAAAAATTCTGGCAATCTAAAGTTTAAATACTTCTCCAATATCAATAGCCGTGGAATGCAGAACAGTGATGATGCTTGTGATTGTTCAACCATATTTATAAATAAAGACTTCATTGACACTGGAGTTGTAAGTACTTTGATTCATGAATTTGAACATCTAAAACATGAGCTACTGCTTGGAGAAGAATTCTTCAAAGACAATCCCGAAATAGACAAGCTTACTAGTATCTTTGGAGACTTTTATTTCGGAGGAAATAATAATCAAAAAAAGAATCCCAAATTTTATGAAGCATTATATGTTGGCTCGGCATTCTTGTTTTATACAGAGTTTAGAGCATTTAAAGAACAGGTCGATGCGATAAATGCCGGTATTAAGGACACTGTCAGACCGGAAAGAAGTGTCGCAGATATAATTGAAACAATTGCAAATGATTACTTTATTAAGCGTGGAATACAAGTGAACTCTGAATATGCCATATATCTAGCAGAGCTTTCTTACTCCCTGACACCTAAGGAGTTTATGCTTTTTATATATGAAAATAAGAAGCTAAGTAACTACTTTATGGTCTTGCAAGAGTAGCGTCCTGAAGGCTTAGATTGTGAAGTATATAACAATAAAAAATTAGAGGTATCTTATGTCGATAGAAAATGAGAATCAATTCAAGAAGATGTTAGAAATAGGTTCAATTGTGGCCAATTGTCTTGAATACCTCAAAGCAGAAGCCAAAGAAGGGATAACAACTTTGGAGTTAGACCATCTTGCTGAAAAATTTCTTGCTAAATATGGCGCAGTCTCAGCTCCTAGATCTGTATACAATTTTCCAGGTTTTGTATGTTTTAGTCATGAACGTGAAGTAGCTCATGGACTGCCATCAGCTAAAGTATTACGTAAAGGAGATCTATTAAATATCGATGTCTCCGCATCCAAAGATGGTTACTTCGCTGATAATGGGGAATCATTTGTTGTGGGAAATGTGAAAAATAAGAAAAGAGTGCTTTGTCAGCACGTTAAAACAGCTCTAGAGCTTGCACTTAACGTCGCTCGAACTGGAACAAAGATCAATAGAGTAGGGCTTGCCGTAGAACAATATGCAAAAAAGCACAATTTAACTTTGATAAGGGACCTGGGAGGGCATGGGGTTGGTCAAGCCCTTCATGAGGAGCCCGAGTTTATTGGAAGCTTTTGTGACCCGAGAGACAATAGAACTTTTACTGAGAATACTGTTGTGGCCATCGAGCCTTTTTTATCCAACGGAGCACATTATATTAATGAGTCTGACGATGGATGGACACTTTTTCACGATCGCTTTTACTCTGTTCAGAAGGAGCACACTGTGATGGTTAGAAGTGACAAGCCTTTTATATTTACTAGGCCCACAATGAGTTTTGTGTCGTAGTTCATTTCAGAAACGAGGACTTAAGAGAAGATAAGATCTTTTTTACTTCCTATGAAATCAATAAAGGCCCTGGTTTTCTTGGGGAGATTTTTGCTTGCCGAGAAAACTACTTGCAGTGGTGCTTTCTCATGCCCCCAACCGGGTAGTACTCTAACCAATGCACCTGTTTTAATTTCTTTCAAACACATAGTGTTTGGCAATAGAGCGATACCCTTAGATTCAATAGCAAGTTTCTTCAGCATGGGGAAGGAGTTTGCTCGAACTGATGGAGAGAAACCATATTGTTGATACATCTGATCCAAGGGGTCTAGTTTAATTTCATTCCAGTATGAAAGAACTTTATGGCGTTTTATATCACACCAACTATTAGGAGTGCCCATTAAGTCTAAGTAATTAGCGCTGGCAACAAGAATAAATTGGGTATCTGTAATTTTCTTTTGTTTTAGTGATGAGTCTTTTAGTTTCCCCGCTCTGAGAGCTACATCAATATTGTTAGCTGTTAAATCGACAAATGAGTCACTTAAAAGAACTCTAAAATCAACCTGGGGGTTATTTTGTGTAAACTCGCCTATCAGGTTTGGCAGCACATCCTCTCCAAAGTCTATTGGCGCTGAGATTGACAGTGTCCCTGAAACTTCTTGGCCTTCATCTGCAATGGACTCCACTGCTCGCTCTAGCTCATGAATGAGTGATTGAGTTTCTTGATAAAGTGTCTTTCCTTTGTCTGTTAGGCTTATAGATCTAGTGTTTCTCTTGATAAGTTCGGCCTTCAACTCTTCTTCAAGACGTGAAATAGAGCGGCTCACCCTTGATTTTGGCTGCTTTAATTGGTGGGCTGCCTTAGTAAAACTACCAAATTCAGCTACTTTGATGAATGTTTTTAGTAGGTTAAAGTTCATTTATTGTTCTGTTCTTGGAACATTGTAACTCGAATATGTCCCCTTTTGCAACTGGCTGGTTTTATCGATAATGATCAAACAAGCTGAACATCCTTGGAGGATTCTGTGAAAAGAAGAAGCTTTTTAAGAAAATTAACTTTTACCTCATTTGCCACATTTATTCCAAATTTAGGCTGGGGTCTAGAAAAACTAACTAAGGGGGAAAATATGAATAAGGTGTTACATAAAAATAAAAGTAGAGGGATTGCAGATCATGGCTGGCTTAAAAGTCATCATACTTTTAGTTTTGCCGGCTATTACAATCCGGATCGGATGGGGTTTGGCGCATTGAGGGTTATAAATGACGATGTGGTGGCTCCTTCAATGGGTTTCGGAACTCATCCTCATAACAACATGGAAATAATTTCAATCCCCCTGAAAGGTTCTCTTAAGCATAAAGATACCATGGGCAATGAACATGTTATTGCTAAGGGTGAGGTACAAGCCATGTCCGCAGGAACAGGGCTTCAGCATAGTGAATTTAATAATTCTTCCAAAGAAGATGTTAACTTTTTGCAAATTTGGGTAATGCCAAAAAAACAAAATATAAAGCCAAATTATTCTCAGAAAAAGTTTAATGAAAGGGATCGTCTCAATAAATTTCAACTTGTTGTTTCCCCTGATGGTCAAAAAGAATCTGTTGAAATCAATCAAGACGCTTTCTTCTCGCTAGTAAATATCAACTCCAGAAAAGAACTGGTATATTCCAAGTATTCTAGGGACAATGGGTTGTACTTTTTTGTCTTGGATGGGGAGTTAGATATAGGGAGCGAGTCACTTTCTACGAGGGATGGACTAGGAGTTGTAAGTGAGGATGAAATTAAAATCCTAGCAAAATCAAATAGTGAATTATTAATTATGGAAGTTCCATTAAGAGCCTAAAGGAGTCTAAAGTGTCAAAAATTATAATTATAGCTGGTAGCAATAATAAGAACCTCGAAGTTGCAAATGAGTTTAAAAAAAACTTGGCGAGCAAAGATGTGGAATCAGAGGTCTTGGATCTCGTCTCTCTTAACTTGCCTTTGTACACACCTGCGGCAGAGCTGGAAGGGATTCCTCTTGATATCGCAAAATATAAGAAGATTATTGATAATGCTCAGGGATTTATTTTCTCTATCCCAGAATACAATGGAGGAGTGCCACCTGTTGTAACAAACTTTATAGCATGGATCAGTAGAAGCGGTGATCTGAACTGGAGGGAGTCTTTTAATGGAAAGCCTGCTGCACTATCAAGCTTTAGTGGCAGCGGGGGAATTCAGGCCTTGGTCGCATTGAGAACTCAGCTCTCCTATATTGGGCTAAACACGATTGGTCGCCAGGTGCGTGCCACATATAAAGAAAATCTCAACCTTGAAGACGTTAATGCTGTTTCAGACCTATTAATTCAAGGAATGAAGTCCTAAATTCCAAGGGAGGAATTTTTGCCTTATTATAAACTTTCCTCCCTGTGAGTTTTTATTCAAAGTGGCTTTTTAAATTTAAAAGGTATTTTTTCATGATCTGGTCGTAAGCGAACCAAACAATTTTTTTAGGAATAGGAAAATATGCTGTGTGTCTGGTCATTTCATAATCAAATTCAACTGTATAGGTTGCACGCGTTTTTCCATCGCTTAACTGCTCAACTTTTCTTTTGCTAGAAAGAAAGAATGGTGCATCTTCTGGAGTTTTATAAAGGGCCAACTCCTGGTCAATAAGTTCGACTAACTGGACTTTGGTTATAAAGTTTTTCTTTAATGCTATGTGGGCGTCCTCAGTATAATTTGTCCCAACTTCGAAAGGGCCATCTGCCACAATACTATTCACTTCATCTCTCCATAGATGATCATTCAAAGTATTGGCGAATACTTCGTAAACAGTGCTCGATTTCTCGTCAATGACAATGCTTCTTGAGACCTTAACAAGGTTAAGTTTGGCAAGAGCAGATGTTGAGATTAGAAGGGCAAGGGATAACAATATAGTTTTCATACCAAAACTATACGGTTTAATTTTCCAAAATTCTAATGAAAAATATCTTGGCGATAATGCTCTAGCTTTCTTTAACCTGTTGAAATTACAGGTAGTTTGTTTTTTTTGAAAAAATAAGTGAACTATTATTTCTCTTTTAAAGTCTAAGTATTAGGTCTGAAATAATACAGGCCATAAATGGGGAGTAACTAAATGAAGAACTTAATGTTAGCTACAATTGTATTAGGTTTTGTAAGCGGGCCGGCCATGGCATCCAAGTCTGAGCGCAGACAGGCCAAGATTTCAGCATGCGAAGGAAAAGAACAAGGAAGCACTTGCAGTTTTGAGGGAAGAAGGGGAAGTGTTGAAGGAGTTTGTAAGGAAGGTAGACGAAATCCCGATGTGCTAAAATGTGTAAATCCAAATCGAAAGAAAAGAAACAAGAAATCCAACTAAGGAGCTCATATGAAAACAACAACCTTTATTTTGTTATTTTTATCACTCAGTCTGCAGGCCAATGCAAAACAAAATGGAAACAGATGGAACATTATTAAAGCTGCTTGCGAAAGCAAATCAGAAGGTCAGAAATGCTCCTTTGAAATGAAAGGAAAAAAACTTGAGGGAGAGTGTAAGAAAGGCAAGCGGGATGACTCATTGCTTGTTTGTAAACGCTCCGGAGGAGGAAAAATGGCCATTCTTAGGGAGTTAGACCTTACAGATGACCAGTTAAAAAGTTTGAAAGAATTCATGTCGAGTCACTCAAAAAAGAGAAAAGACTTAAAGGGTGAAGGAAAAGCAAAGAGAGAAAAAATGAAGCAGCTATTTATTGCTGGAAAGTCTGATGGTGAACTAAAGAAATTGCATGAAGAAATCTCATTAGAACATCAAAAAAGAGGTAACTTAAGACTGGAAAAAATGATCTTTCTAAAAAATCTTCTGACTAAGGAACAACGTGAGGCATATATCGAAAAAGGTGGTGATCGACCTAAACGTCGTGGAAGAAGGGGACACGGACCGAAGTAATGCAAAAAGTTAAAAGATTTATTTTCAGCTCCAATAGGACGAAAAATGATGAGCTCATTAAACGCTTCAAGAAAGAGTATCTGGACAATGAGGCGTTTGTGCGCTCATCAATATATTGGATGGTAAATTCAAACTCAGTCGATGACCTCGTACAGGAGACATTCTTAAAGGCCTGGAGGGGATTTGATGGCTTCCAGGATAACTCCTCTTTTAAAACTTGGATTTATAGAATTGCTATGAATGTGGTCTACACCCATTTTCAAAAGAATTCTAGAGTTTACGAAACACTTGAAGGGGTGGAGCAAAGTGACTCAGGTAGTGATCCAGAGATTTCAGACTTGATCTCTCTAGGCCTCATGAAGTTAACACCAGATCAGAGACAGGTTTTCTCTTTGCATTATCAACTGGGCTTTACCTACAGGGAAGTTGGAGAGCTACTTGAAATTTCGGAAGGTACTGCAAAATCTAGGGCCAATAGTGCTAAGACTAAGTTTGTAAGTTTTTTGAATGAAAATGGATTTAAGTATGAATGACGATGAATTAAAAAAGTTTTTAAGATTGAATGGGAAAGTTGCTGAAAGGCCTTCAACCGAATGGGTTGAGATTCTTGGCAAAATAGAGCGTGATCACTCCAGGCCGTCTTTTTTTGACAAGATAAAGTCTTTAAATTTCGGAGTTGGACTGGCCGGAGTTGCAGTTGTTTTAATTGTTGGAATCAGTACAATTAAAGAAGAAAAGGAACTAGAAAAACTCAGTCGAGTGGAGGAGTTTTTGACAGAAGACACTTACTTCACTGAGGTTGAAGAGACTTACTCTTGGATTAGATAGGTTGAATCCATTTGTAGTGATTAACTAAAAGGGCAACAATGCATCTAAACATCGATCCATCCTCACCAGCGGGGGATGAAATTTCTTTTAACCAATTCTTAGCAGTTGATATAAGAGTGGGTGAAGTTCTTGAAGTCGAGAACTTTCCTGAAGCTAGGAAACCAAGCTATAAATTGAAAATTGATTTTGGGAAGGGGGTTGGAGTTAAAAAATCCAGCGCTCAAATTACTTCTCATTACTCGAGAGAGTCCTTGGTCGGAAAGAAGGTTCTTGCAGTGGTAAACTTTCCACCAAGACAGATTGGCAAGTTTATGTCTGAGGTTCTAGTAATGGGATTGGCCGATGAAAACAATGATATTGTGCTCATGAGTCCAGACAGAGAGGTTCCAAATGGAGCGAGGCTTCTTTAAAAAATGTATGTTTCCAGCTCTTCTTTTGTTGAGTTTTTACGGATGTAGTAAAAAATCAATTTCGGAGGCAATAAGAGCGGTGGAAAAGATGAGTTTAGTTAAAGAGTATAAGAACTCTTCAAGCTTTATGGGTGAAGGGTACTGCTACTATGTCTTTCAAGGAGTGCTTGATCCTGTTCAGATTCCACCAAAAACTTTCTCTAAGTTCATAAAAGGTGGAACTCTTAGTTTGAAACATCTAGAGAGTTATAATGAATGGCTAAAAGGCGAGAAGGGGCAACTATGTCAATCCGTTGTGGGTGATAAGTTTAATCCGATTAGTCCTGAAGGTGATAAACAGTACGTAATCTTTATGAACTTGGAAGCAATTGAAAATGAGGGCAAAGATCCAAAAGTTACACTTAATCACGAAAAACTTCATGTAGCATTTTCTCTTTTTAATGAGAGAAGAGATCGAATTAAGGAAGCATGGCATGCGCTAACCAAGGAACAGAAAGAGAGGTTTAAAGAGTCTCACCCAGGTTATAACTTCTCAAATGATAACGTAGTTCTTAGAGAGTTTTTTGCATATAAATTTCAAGATAGTTTAAAGGAAGGAATGAAGTTTCTTGTCGAATAGTCTTTAATAAACTGTCTCATTGGCATTGCAGATCTGGGCATCCCACTCCACTTCATATTGCATTTTTGGCTAGATAAACCTTGATTAAGGCATGAGTTTTTCACAAAGTTTGAGAAATTATTATACAAAAACCTTTGCCTAAGAATCTCTATTTTCAAACCTAAGATTTAATTTTACCACCTTAATTCGTACTAGCGATTGAGGTGGCCTTGAGACTGAAGCAATATCCAACTCTGGAGATTCTATTCATATTTTTGTGGAACTCTGGATTCATTGGGGCCGAATATGGCCTTAGTAGATCAGGTCCATTCACTCTTTTATTTTGGCGATATGGCCTTCTAAGCGTTCTTCTTGGTTTGTGGCTTATGAAAATCGGAAGGATGAACTGGCCTGGTGGCAAGTACGTTTGGCGGATGGGAGTTGTTGGGGGTCTTGCACATGGCGTGTGGCTAAGCTGTGCTCTCATCGCCTTGCAATTGAAAGTTCCCGCAGGCATTGTTGCTTTGATTACGGCATTGCAACCACTACTAACAGGTGCTGTCTCAGGTATTGCCCTTAGAGAAAGAGCAAGTGCCAGACAATGGATTGGTCTAGTTTTGGGATTCATTGGAGTTGCCGTTGCAGTGGAAGCAAGACTTGTGCATGATGGAGAAGCTCCAACTTGGGCATACATTCTACCTTTTATATCAGCAGCGAGCATGACCATCGCCAGCGTTCTTCAACGATTATGGGGAAGAGGGACACTCCTCGTCTCGCTTGATGTTTCATTGTTCTTTCAATCTGTTTTTACGGTTGTTGCTTTATTTGTTCCTGCGTTCTGGATTGAAGGGCTAAATACTTCATGGGACTTTCCCTACATAAGCACATTAATCTGGTTGGTGCTTGGTGTTTCCTTGGGTGCGTATTGGACAATGTGGAAACTCCTGTCAAAAAAGGAGGCCGCTGTTGTTTCAAGTCTCTTCTACCTAAGTCCTCCTGTGACGATGTTTATGGCGTGGCTTACCTTTGGAGATGTTCTTTTGGTCTCAGACTTTTTAGGTTTGGCCATTACTGGTGTGGGGCTCATTTTTGTGTATGGCGTTGAACCAAGGCTGAGCTTATCAAAAGTGACCCAGAAATAAGTATCACTATCTATTTGATTTTATACGAAAAAAAATGTTTTTGTAAAATAAACTGTACATTGAGGTTTGTGTAGTTTATTTTACATTTTGTCAGGTTTATTTCTTTAGGAGAAAGAATGGGAAAGACAAAAATGAAGCTCAAAATTAGGAATAATGTTCATGTTTTAAGAGCTGAGAAAAGAATGAGTCAAGAGCAATTGGCCAGCGAAATAGAAGTTACACGAGCGACCATTAACTCTATCGAGAAGGGAAATTACAATCCCTCACTCGAGTTGGCATTTAGAATTGCTGAGTTTTTTGAAAAGAACATAAATGAAATATTTAGTGTGGAGGGACGCTATGAATAAATTAGATAAGCTGTTATTAAAGTACATTGTTTTTGGATTTCCTTTTGTCGTTGGACTTATGATTTGGGGAGGTCTTGGAGATGCATCTGAGCTAAGTAGGTCATCTGGTGTTGTTCGCATCGTTTGGGATTGTTTAGGTTGGAACCTTATGGCCTGGATTTTAGTTTCACTTTATTTCACATCAAAGGTGGTCATTTCTAAAGGGTTTCGATCTACGACACTAAAGGCCGCAACTAAAATGCGGGAAAGGGATGAAAGAGAGGTATTGATAAATGGGAATGCCGCAAAGTTTAGCTTTCTATCCACACTGGCAATTTTATTTCTATTCTTGTTTATGTCGCTTTTTACGGTAACTGTGGGGAAGAATTCTGATGTAAATGAAGTTGTGGGGGAGAAGCGAAACTTTATTTCAATCGGCCTTAACCTCTACCCATTTGATGACAAGAGCAATAGTGTTAAGAGTGCTGATGGTGTGGAGTTGGTAAACTACTCTGGGCTGCCTCTATCAAACTCCATGATGTTTATGTTTTTGATTTTGTGGCAAGTCGCAAGCTTTAAAATTGCCGTTAAAAGAGAAGAGTCGGTATTGGATTAGTTTGAAGATGTTCTTGATCGAGAAGGAGGTCGGCCAGTTTGTAGGTTTGTTACCTCCTTCCCTGAATCGCGCTCTTCAACTGGCATTCCGCTTTCTGGGGCGGAATTATGTCTAAGGGCTATTAAAAGCGATTTGAGTTCTTCGACATATTTGCGATTAACTAAAATCTCGTGTTCTTCATTAAGTGAACCTTTTGGATAGTCTTCGAGGATCTTTTGATACTGCTTAATAATTTCATCTGTAACTAACTTCAACAAAGTCTCCAGAGCTTCTTTCTTTTGTCCAGAGTTAATGCCAGGTAAAAGAATGTCTTTTAAAATTTTAGAGCGAAGGGATGAGAAGGCACAGTGGTCTGTCAATGGATGGTTTTGGTCAATCTCGCTAAAGCTCCTACAGTCTGCATGTGGAGACTCTCTTTTTGGCTTTGCACCTTTTAAAGTGTGTTGCATTACTTCAGGGTCTTCAAAGTGCAATACAGCAACTGCGTCAGCAATAAGTTCATTGTAAGGGCGGACAAATTCCAACATAAAGTCTCTAGTGCCCTTGGTGTCCTTTTCCAATTTATCCCTTCTGTTCTCCAAGGTTAAAAGTTTAGCTAACACCCCCTTGCACTGTTTGCTCTTACATTCACCATCTTCCTGTAGTGGAGCGATTTTTCCAACACTCTTCCTTATTTTATTTTCAAGCTCTATAAATTCCTCTGTTTCAGGAAATGCCTTGTAAAAATAATTGTGAAAAATTGTGTGGCCTAGTTCATGAACTAGAATTGCCTGCTGAGTCTTTGAATCTTTGAATTTTGAGTCTAGCCCTATATGCACACCGGCTCCTGTATTCTCAGCTTTGACCAATTTTTCTCCATTTAAAACAAGTGATGGATTATCAATTTCAATAGGGGATAGTTTAAATACCTCGTGGGATACGCCGTCAATACTTTTAACCTGATCACAACTTAGAGGTGAGGCGTCTTTAATGAGTAAAACTTCGAAAGCTTTCGAATCTTTACAGAAATGTTCGGTCTTTGCATTAGTGGAGAATGCAAAGACCAGGATTGTTAGATGAATTAGTTTCATTAATGATTCTGAGCGCTCTTACCCTCTGACTTTTTTTGAAATCTTTTAGCGTAGGTCTCACCTGAAATTAAATCATCGTTTACTTCAGGGCTGCCACTCATTGCAATACATTCGTTTTTATTTTGATTTCCAACTTCCATGCCCTTGGCAAAGAAATGAAGTGATCTTGAAGCAGAGATACAGATGAGAGTGCAACCATTGAAAAGCTTCTGTTTGTAATCATCCTCTCCAAAAATCATATCAGTTTCGAATCTTTCCTTTTCATCAGCACACGCGTCAATGCATTTGTCTTTTGCGTGATTCACTGCTTGAACAGAGCTCGCCCCAGCATCACACTGTTCTTTTAATGCACTTTCAAAAGCACTGTTTACCTCTTTGAAGTAGGAAACGGGCGCCTCTTCTAACGCATGGCTTGAAGAGAGAAAGAACCCATAAAGATGATCCTTGCTTAGGCTTGGAGTATCACAAATAGGATTTGCTAGAACTTGAGATATAGAAAATATTGATAGTAGGACTGTAAATCTCATTAATGCTCCTGAAATTGTCGTTTCATCCATTATCGAATGAATTGACCTTAAGCTTGAGTGAAAAAGTCTACTTTTAGGCTTTTTGATTCCAAGTTACTGAATTTACGAATAGATTCAACCCCTAATATCTTGTAAACTCGAGGCCTATGGAATAACATCCCCGCTATGAGAGAAAATTGCTATACATGTATGAGGCCTAAAAGCTCATGTATGTGCCCATATGTCAGCCCTATATCAACCAAGACTAAATTTATAATTCTTATCCATCCTATGGAATTTAAGAAGATTAAGAATGGAACAGGAGTGCTCACCAAGTTGCAACTTATAAATTCAGAGATCGTGGTTGGTTTGGATTTTACAAAATCAAAGCGTGTAAATGAAATTATCGAGGACGATGGAAAAGAATGCTACATACTGTATCCCGGTGAGGACTCAATAAATATTTCAAGGTGTGAAACCGCGGAGACATTTAGTAGTCAGAAGCAGAGGGTTGTTTTTATCCTTGATGCAACTTGGCCCTGTGCTAAAAAAATGATAAAACTTAGCAGAAACCTCCAGGCCCTTCCATTTATTAGTTTCAATAATAGTAAAAAATCAGAATTTTCAATTAAGCAACAGCCTCATGAGTTGTGCCTTAGTACTATAGAGTCAGTAAAACTTGTCCTGGATGAATTTAATAGAATAGGGCTTGAAGATGCAGTTACGGATTCCTTTTTGAGACCATTCAAAAAAATGGTCGAGTATCAAGTTGCATGCGTTCTGGATCCAAACAACAATAATCACCATAGAGTTGAAAGAAGAAAAATAAGAAAGAAAGAATTTTATAAGACGAATCCTCAAAGAGCGCTGTTCTATAGCAAAGATAATTTTGGGTGAGGACCTTTTGTGCGTGTAGTTATATTTTGGTTTTTACGGATTGAGTCATCGAAAAAATCAATATTTTTATTTGCGCATTACTTATACAAAGCTTAAGATTTTCTTATGTTTAAATCTTTAATTTTGATTCTTCTAAGTGTTTCCGTTTATTCCTCAACCAATTCGCCAAGTGGTGCAAAGGGTTTTTATAAAATAGATAAAGGATTAAGCGGTTTCGAGTTAAAATCCAAATTGAAGAGTATTTTAAAAAGAGGCCATAGAGACCGTGGCTACAATGCGTTAATTAAAGTCTATATTAAAAGCGACGCCGACTTAACCTATGACGGCGATGGTTCCATCGTTGATATGTACAGCGAGAGGCCAAACTACTCTGACTCGTACAATTATGACAGCACACATGAAAGCTGTGGCAGTTATAGAAGAGAGTCTGACTGCTTCAACAGAGAACATATTTTTCCTCAATCGATTTTTCATAAAAGAAGTCCCATGAGATCTGACTTTTTCCATGTATACCCAAGTGATGGTTATGTTAATGGAAAAAGAAGCAACCACCCGTTTGGGGAAGTGGACAGGCCAAGGTGGACATCTTCAAATGGTTCCAAAGTTGGTAAAAACACTTTTGGTGGTTACAGAGGAACTGTCTTTGAGCCAATCGACGAGTTTAAAGGTGATATTGCCAGATCTCTGTTTTACTTTGCAACACGCTACGAAGATCAGATTTATAAGTGGCACCATGAAATGCTCAATGGGACAAGAGACCAAGTCTATAAAAAGTGGTTCGTAAGGCTACTGCTAAAATGGCATAGAATGGATCCTGTCAGCGAGCACGAAATAAGAAGAAATAATGCTGGCCATGAATATCAAGGAAATAGAAATCCTTTTATTGACCATCCTGAGTGGGTTGAGGCCATCTGGGGCAACTAGTGCAAGGCCCTTTCGACCGTATCAATTAGCTTCTCTTTATTAACTGGCTTCGCTAGGTATTTATCGTAACCACATTGTAGTGCTCTGGCCTTATCCTCCTCTTGGGCAAAGGCCGTTAAAGCTATGGCCGGTATATGTGTTCCCTGACCTTTCTCTTTGATCCTAACTTCTTTAATTAGATCATAACCATCCATTTCAGGCATCGCTATGTCACTAATAAGCACATCCGGTCTTTCTGACTTCATTTTTTTTAATGCATCTTGGGCATTGTCGGCAGTGTAGACCTTTGCCTTATGGGATCTCAATATTCTAGTGATTAGGTTTAGAGAATCCGGCTCGTCGTCCACAGCAAGAATGCTAATGTCATGGAGATCGTGCTCTTTTACCTCTTTTGGCTTCCCTGTGTCTTTCTTGGTCGCCACGGTAGCGCTTAGACTTGCGAGTGGAAAGGATAGCTTGAAAGTCGTGCCTTGGTTTTGTCCTTCACTTGTCACATCTACAGTTCCGCCGTGCAAGTCGGTAAGGTGAGAGACAATTGAAAGACCAAGTCCCAAACCACCCATGGACCTTGTGGAGGACATCTCTTCTTGTCTGAACTTTTCAAAAACATGAGGCAGAAACTCTGCATCGATGCCTTTTCCTGTATCAATGACTTGTATGATACAGTGCTGATCTTTAATAGAGCTTTTGATGGCTATCTTTCCGTTTTCTGGAGTAAATTTAATTGCATTGCTAAGCAAGTTCCAAAATATTTGAACAAGCCTTGTTTTAACACCCATAATTATGCACTGATGAGGATCATTTTGAATGATTTCAATATTCTTCTTTTTCGCCTCAAGCTCAACACTTTTTATGGCCGTCTCCACCGCGTCCATGACTTTTACTGGCCTAGGCTGAAACTTTAATTTTCCGGAAATTATCGACGAGATATCAAGAAGGTCTTCAATAATGGCGCTTTGGGCCTTGGCGCTTCGAAATATTGCTTGAATTTGTTCTCTATGATCTGGGGTGAGCTTCTCCTCAAGCATTAATTGGGAATGTCCATAGATTACGTTTAATGGTGTTCTTAGTTCATGTGAGACCGTGGCCAGGAATTCGTCCTTTAAACGGTTTGCAAGTTGCGCCTCTCGATAGAGAAGAGTGTTTTCTAGCGAGAGTGTTGCAACAGATGTCAGTTGCTTTAAAAGCTTTACAGTGTCCTGGCCAAAAACTTCGCCTTTAGAACCCTTTACCATTGTTACAATTCCGTAAAGTTTTCCTCTCATAGTTAGAGGTAAGGCGATGACTTCACCGATAGGACTATCTTCATCAGACTCGGAAATCACATAAGACTCTTTTTCCAAGACTTTTTTCTTTATACCCATCTTTTCCACTGTCTCGAGCTGACTATGTTTAGTTTCATCTGAGTAGGAATTTGGAAAGGATGCTTGAGATATCTTTTGCTCTCCCTCCTCTGAAAAGTACACAATACATCCGCAGTCAAAGTTTTCTGAATAGAAGTTTGCCAGACTTTTGAGGTTTGTCTGTGTGTCCAGTGAGCTACTTAGTATTTGGCTCTCTTTGGCAAGAAGCGCATTTGCCTGAGAGCTTTTTATTAAGTCCTTCTCGTTTTCTTCAAGTTCAATTTTTCCCTTAAGGACTCTTTTTGCCATTAAAAATATAATAGCGGAGAAAATGAGGCCAAAGCCTAGAATAATCCAGTGCAAGTTATTTCCTATTTGTGCCTCTAATAATGGAGTGCTCTCATAGGTGAATATCAAATCCTTATTGGCAACCCTTAGTGTCTTTGTCTCGTTGTAAACTCCGATATGATCTCCATTGGAATTGTAGACATCAACCGGGGAGCCTGTGGTCTTAAGCGCTATTTTTACTGATACGAACTTAATAGTGTTGGTCTGCTCTCCAAGAATTGTGTCGAATAATTTTTGGCTGTTGAAAACCCCAAACACATAGCCATTTTTCAATAATGACCTTTGTTCCTTTCTTCCAGGAACTAAAGGCGAGGAGTAGGTTGGATGAAATATGTAAAATCCCTCAGTGTCACTCCCTTCTTTAGTCATGAGATCGAATTCTCTAGTAATCGTTGAGGTTCCATCAATAGATGCTTCCAGCATGGGAACGGCCCTTGCCTCTTCGCTAAATAGATCAAAGCCATGTAAAGGTTTTAGTATTGTGTAAAAAGGTGCTATTGACTTAACCGGAGCGTAGACGCTTCTGTTGGCGCCTTCTGGCCAAATCTCGTAATCAGAAACTCCACTATCTCTCACTTCTGATATGAAAGATTCCAAATTTTCAGATGAGACTATTTTTGCAATCCCCATGGCAGTCATGCCTGGGAAGTTTTCTTTGATACCAATGTTGCTTGTGTATTGATTGAATTCAGAAGGAGATATTGCCCTATTGTTCATGAACATCGCGGCAGTGCTGTTGAGAACATTTTGATAATAGTCCATTCTGTTTGCGAAAGCGCGGTGAATGGTTGCCGCGTATTCTTCAAATGTGCTTTTGCTTCGTTCCTGCTCAACAAAGTATATATATGTGGCCACAACAATGGAGCCACCAAACAATATGCAGAATATTACGAAGGCCTTGAGAAAGGCGTTCTTTGTTTCCTTTAATGGTCCTATAAACTTTTCCAAGCTCACTCCTGTTCTAATCAAATGGTAGCAACTATTGAGCGGTTAGGAGATTGAACAAAGCATTGATTCAGTTCTGCCCAAGTAGTGTCAAGGCCAAATGTGGGGAATTCGAAAGCTAAGGCGCTAAAATGGCAAAGAGGTAGATATGAAAGTTATAGTTGTGGGGGCCGGTTTTGGCGGAATAAATGCCGCCAAAACTTTGTCTAAAGATAAAAACATTCAAGTCGTTGTGATTGATAAAAGAAACTATCATCTATTTCAGCCTTTTTTATACCAAGTTGCCACAGCAGGTCTTTCTCCTGCGGATATAAGTGTACCAATTAGAGCATTCTTCAGAGGTCAAAAAAATGTTGAAGTGATCATGGCCGAGGTGCAAGGAATAGATCAAGATAAGAAGCTTCTAAAGCTTTCCAACAACAGAACTTTAGACTATGACAAGGTAGTAATTGCCGCAGGCGCAAAGAACCATATTTTTAATCAAGATTGGGCTCCCTATGTCCATGGATTAAAGTCCATTCAAGATGCTCTCTCTTTAAGAAAAAAGATCTTAATGTCTTTTGAGCTCGCTGAGGTGGAAGAAGATCCTGTTAAAAGAAAGGCCTACACTACCTTTGCGATTATTGGAGGAGGACCTACGGGGGTTGAGCTAGCAGGGGCAATTGCGGAGCTTGCGAGGTTTACCCTTAGCGAGGACTTTAGAAATATTGACCCAAGCGACACCAGGGTTATTTTGATTGAGGCGACCAATAGGGTCTTGTCCACCTTTGATCCTGGCCTTTCAAAAAAAGCTAAACGGGCACTGGAGAAGTTAGGCGTATCTGTGTGGCTTGAGAACAAGGTGAGCAACATATGCGAGGGCAAGGTGGAACTTGGGAGCGATGTAATCAATGCCAACACAATAATATGGGCTGCGGGAGTAGTCTCAACTGACTTGGCCAAAGAAATGGAAGGGGATGTGGGGGCCAAGTTAAAAAGAGGAAATCGGCTTCTTGTGAATGAACATCTCCAAGTTGTGGGATGCGATGATATTTACGCCCTAGGCGACATCTCTTACTTTGAGAATGAAGAACTTCCAGGTATTGCCCCTGTCGCCATTCAGCAAGGAAAGTACATAGGAAAATCAATAAGAAGGCTGGAGAAGGGCAAGGATATAAAGCCTTTCTCTTATAAAGACAAAGGCCATATGGCCACTATTGGTAGAAGTAAGGCGATTGCTCAAATTGGAAAACTTCGTTTCGGTGGAACAATCGCCTGGTACATGTGGGTTTTTATTCACATCTACTTTCTTATTGGGTTCAGAAACAGGGTTTCTGTCTTTCTCCAATGGCTTTGGTCTTATCTTACCTACAAGCGGGGAGCAAGGATCATCAATTAAAGAAGATCCCTAAGCTGCTGTTTTGTAAGCTTTGGGTGCATAGGTGAGTGCTCTCTAGCGCCATGTTTGTCATGACTCTTCTCATTGGACCCATAAACGTACTTTTTAAAACTCTTTGTAAAGTCTTGTCCGCTAAAGCCATTTAGCTCTTTCAAAAATATTTCAGTTGTCCACTGTCCATGAAGATAGTCTTCATACATCTTCTTTAGAAAGCCTTCGAGATTCCCATTAAGTTTTAAGTTTAAGAAGGCCATAAAGCTTGCGCCTTCAGAGTAGGCCTTTCTAGTAGTGGTTCTTTTATAATCTGAGAAAGCTGCAAGATTTGTTGAAGAGTAGCTAGGGGAGCTAATCGCTCTATAGCCTTTGTCTCTCCAGCTTGCGATGGCCTCGTCCAACCATCCGGAGTTTCCGTTTGTAGGCAACACTCCTCTTGCAAAATAACTATGTGTAATCTCATGTCCAAGGGCGCTTCTAGAAGTAATAGTGGCACCACTGTGCTCCATGCCACCCATTCCGGCAATATAAGCTGTGAAACTTGGGTGTCCCCATGGACCAAACTTTGACTCGAGCTCCTTGAAGATCTTTAAAGTTTTCTCTTTAATTTCATATAGAGACCAGCTGGACTTGGAATAGGTAACGATAGGGATTTCTCGGCCGTCAATGGACTTATGAGTGAATGTTTTTACTTTGAATCTGCCTTTCTCACTTAGATGGAAATAAAGAGAAGATGTGCTGAAGTACTCTGGAAACTTTATATGAAAGTGATTAGTGGACTTTTCAGTTAGCTTTCCATTAGAGAAAATTCTATGGGGCGTTTCAGTGCCTGTAACCTGCACATCCATTTCTATTTCGAATTGATCGAATTCTAAATTTGTTGGCAGGTACTGCTCAAGATATCTTCTGTCTGTGAGATCGCTCATCCAGAAGCCAGAACGCGCGCTGTCGCTTGTGAAGTCTGTATTTGTTTCAATTTCCCCTGTAATTTCGAAGGTATGAAGTCCTGGAGCTAAAAACGTATTTATAGATACGTACTTGGTTTCATCCCCTGGAGAATTAACCTTTTTAAGTAGGACTTCTTTTCCATTGACCTTAATTGAACTTGGAGAGTCCACAACATCAAATATTGGGCTTCCTTCTGTTGGTTGGCTGAAAGTTATTTTGGCGGTGTAAAGCGCCTTTCTTTTGGCCACATCATAGTTCAGTGAATAATTTGCTTTAACGAAGTCAACAAACACGAATTTGTTTTCATTAAAACTGAAGTTTTGAGGAGCATGGGCCAAGTTAGCAAAAACATGCGTGACGGATAGCAGCATTAGTAAAGTAAATTTAATCATATATTTCTCCTTCCTTAGGAACTTTAACAATCCATTCAGTGAATAAAAATCATAGCGAAATAAAAACACTTAGGCAGGTTTAAAATTTATAAAAAATTAAGTCTTTCAAGATGCTAAATATTACAGGGTCTAAGGCCAAAATGCTCAAAAGGTTTTAAGTTCTGGCCAAAATTTGGTGGAGGGAAAAATGTTTTTTGCGTCTTTTGGTTTTTTATTCTTATTTTCAACATATGCTTTGGCCATAGATTGCCCATTAGTAGAGATTAAAGAGTTTAAAAGCAATCCGAAGTCTTTTATGGAAGCGCCGCTTCGCAAGTATGATGAAAACTGCGAACCTACCAGCTTCTCTCTTTTTGACAATAAGTCCATTTCTGACAAAAGCTTTATCGCTAAAAAAGATCAGGCGAGAAAGTCTGTGTGTCACACAAATACAGATGGAAACCAGGTATGTTTGGCAAGTATCAGCCCTGGGGACGATGTGTTAAAGGGAAGAGCTCCTATTGAGACGTTAGATAGAGCTGAAAACCTAGTGGACCCTCAGTATCTCGTTAAAAACATTAATGCTATGGAAAGCCTAGGCCTTATGCAGGGGAGAGTTAACACTCAACCATGGTCTGATTGGTACTGGCCAATTGCTGTGGGGCAGCTAAGCTTTAGATATAATGACAATAACATGATGTCCGCCTACAGCATGAAATCTCCAGATGAGAATAGTGTGTGGACATGGGTGAATGAATGGCATAAGCAATCAATGCCTGAAGACGTAAATCTTCTTTCACCTTCCGAAAAATACGACCTTCTAGTTGGGGACACCAATTATACTTTAACTAAAAAAATGCTTCAGGCGGGTAGCTACTACCAGCAAAACTTTGGAAAAGTTGAAAGCTGGATGGGGCTTTGCCATGGCTGGGCACCTGCAAGCTATATGCTTCCAAGACCTGTAAAGACATTGCCTGTAACTTTGGACAATGGAAGTGTGCTTGAGTTTTTGCCAAGCGATCTTAAGGCACTTGGGACTCTTCTATGGGCAAATGGCCTTCAAAGCACAAGAATGGTTGGAGGGAGATGCAACTCTAGTGAACCTGAAAAGGATGAGGAAACAGGCAGAGTGATAGATCAAAACTGCTTTGACACCAATCCTGGCACTTGGCACATGGCGACCGTTTCTGAAATAGGCAAGAAGGGCTCTCCATTTGTTATGGACGCAACTTTTGATTACGAAGTGTGGAATCACCCTGTTCTTAGTTACAGCTACAAATACTTTAATCCAAAAACATATAACTACGCCAATACCTTTGAAGAGGGCAATGTGAACTTGGCAGACTTTGATGAAGACAAGTTTAAAAACTATAGGTCAAAAGATGCCAACAGTGTTGTTGGAATTGTTATGGAAGTGGTTTATCTAATTGAAACAGAGCCACAAAGAAAGTCCTATGACAGCGCAACTATGGATGCCAAAAGCAGAGTTCAATATGTCTACGACCTTGAACTGGATGAAAAAGGAAATATTATTGGCGGAGAGTGGTACACTGACAAGCACCCTGATTTCATTTGGACTCCTTATACAGGAAGCAAGGCAAACTCTGTTGTTGATGAATACATCGCCGCTGACCAAATATCTTTGCAAAACATCAGCAGAGTTCGCCAACTTGCGCCTTACGCCTCAGCTGAAGGTCAACCTATAGCTCGAGTTGTAGAGGCATTGATGAAGGCTGCAAGCGAATAGCGATGAAACTCTTTTCCACACTAATTCTTTTAATGTGCGCCATTCCGGCGCACTCTGAATTGGCATGGAAAACACTAATCTACATGCAGGCCGACAACGACCTTGCTCCCTACGCATTCTGGGATCTAAGAGAGATTGCTGCATCCACTAAGGCCCATGGCCGCTCAAAAACAATCGTTCACTTAGACCTTCCTGGCAAAGACAAGCTCTATGAGTTTGAAGTGCTTCCTGATAACAAGAAAGTTTCACAAACTTTAGAGGACTATCAGCTCGCAACTTTGAAAGATTACAATCTAAAAATGCTTCGAGAAAAGAACGAGGCCTCTTCAAAGGGGCAGGAAAAGCAGCTGCTTGATTTCATTGCCAAAGCAAATGAGGACTACCCCTCTAAGAACACTATGCTTGTAATATGGGGCCATGGAGAAGGCTATGGGGATGGCACTCAGTTTGGTGGCGTGGCCATAGACCAAAACCCTGAAGATCGGTTGGGAATTCCACAATTAGAGAAGCTTCTAGAAGAATACTACGAACAGGGGCATAAAAAACTCTCAATAATTGCAATGGACGCGTGTCTGATGCAAACAATTGAGGTGGCCGCATCTTTAAAAAACAAGTCAAACTATCTTATAGGAAGTACTCAGATACAGAACTTTAAAGGACTTCCATATCATCTAATAAATGATTATGTGGAATTAGAGCTTGAAGAAGAGGCCACATCCAGCGACTCATCGGAATCTTACTACCTTTCCAAAAAAATACCATTTCTCCTTCAAGAATATTACAAAGATGAGTTTGAATCTGAGACAGTTAGCAGTCTATCTGTTTCAGAGCTCGAGCAGAGCTTTCTGCCAGCATTTGATCGCCTTTTTAAAAAGCTAAACCAAAGACTTGAAACCTATCCCTTTGAAGTTCTTGGACTCAGGAAGGCCATAAGTCAGGTGCCATTCTTCCTAGGCCAGACCAAAGATCTTTCTCTTTTACTCTCAAGATTAGAAGAGTATTTCTTGGAAGAAGGAGCTGAGGACTTGGCAAGACTCTCGTCAAGAGCTCAAAGTGCTTTGAATTATTCGATTCTTTCCTATGCTTATGGCAGCGATTATCGAACAGGTGAGGATGAGTTCTATTTAGGGAGATTTAAGGCCTTTGGAATATGGCTTCCGAACTCTAAAAAACAATATAGGCAGAGGATTGATAAGTTTGAGAAGTCCAAACTGTACGCATCTGCCACATTCAAATCATACAGAGAATTCTTGCGTATATTGTTTGAAAAAGGCCTGCTTTAGCAATCTTTAGCCTATAGAAAATCCACGCATAACATAAATCTAGTATCAAAAATCCTGATCCATGGTATGTCCAATGAGTTAATTGCTTAACAAGGGGATACAAATGGGAATTACTGCCAAACTAATTACATGTGTTTTATTTATGGCGAATGCCTGGGGGTACTCGGGAAATCAACAACCCAAGTGGATGGTTGATAATGCAAAGTATGAATTTTACTCCTTGCCGCTGGAGGGAAGCTTAAGCAGTGAGAAGACGCCTTGGTCAAGTTCATTTTGGCCGCATATTTATGGCGGAATTACTTTTAGATGGAATGACTTTTATGAAACACCAAGCTTTGCGCCACTTCATGTGCAAATTAGCGAGATAGATGAAGAGATTGAAGAATTGCAAAAGTCTCTTTTTACTCAAGATAATGGCGTTGAGGCAAATTTCCAAATCCTTGGAAAAGTTCAAAGTTTAAAAAATGAAAAGGCATCATTGATTGCTGTGAAATCTTTGGAGCACAAGAAATACTTTTTTGATCTTGAGAGACCAAGGCGTTTAAAAAATCTGAAAAACTATTCTCAAGAGGAGTTGGATAAACTTTCTCCTGCAGAAAAGTATGATGCCTATATGTATCTTGCCACTGGTAAAAACAATGGGTTCAAGCTTACAAGAGATGTGCTCAATATGACCTCTCCGCATTCCGCTTATTGGGAAGGTATCTGCAATGGCTGGTCAAGCGCGGCATTGGAGTTTAAAGAGCCTAAACCTCAATCAATTTCAGCGAATGGAGTGACCATTAATTTCGGAAGCTCTGATCTAAAAGCTTTGCTAAGTCACTACCATGCTGCAATCACCAATAACTGGGCCACTGCAAAGAAATCAAACACAGGCAGAGTTGGAAACCGGTGTGACACTGAATTTCCAAAAGAAGCATGGTTTATAAAGGACGGTGTCGAATATTACAAAAAAATTGAAAATGGAAAGATCGTTATAAACAAAGCTCCACCAGAATGTGTGGACACAAACCCTGGCGCCTTCCACATTGTAATGGCCAACTTGATAGGGCTGCAAAATCAAGGTTTTGTGGCGGAAGTTGTGCGCGATAGTGAAGTTTGGAATCAGCCTGTTTACAAATATGAAACTAAGATCATATCTGAGACTGACCAAGTTCAATACGGCACCCGAGGAGCTGTAAAGCAGGTGGAAGTTGAGACGGCCATGCATTACGCTAACGATGGCGGTCGCATGTTTTGGATCGCTGATGGAAGCGATGATGAGTTTTACGCTTGGTGGGAGCAAACCACTGGAACTGCCAACTATAGATCTGACAAAAAGAATCTTCGTTATATTTTAGACCTTGATAGAAACAACAATATCATAGGCGGAAGATGGCTAAGTTATGAAAGGCCAGACTTCTTATGGTTAAAAAAGCAAAGAGGATTCTTGGGCTCAGGGATGTTTCACGGGATCGTGGACTACATGAGTGGGCTTAAGAACCTTGTTGAACTTCAAAATTATTAAAATACTACAGCCAGAGCACATTGTTGCTTAGCTCATCAGCTCCGCTCTGGCTAACTTTCTCTGGAAAAGCTGCAAGAAGCTTTTCTTCAAGGGCCGCCAGGCCATCTTCATAAGCTTTAAGATAGCTCTTTTGGGTAAAGCCCTCTTTAACTTTTAAAACAATCTCTTCAAGATCCGCTTGAGTTATTTTTTCTTTAATGTTTTTTCCAACTAAAACTTCAATTCTTTTCTCATAAAGACTTGTATAAATTAGGGTTTCATTGGAGTGGCTTGCTTTCTCAGAGCAGTGTGTGAAAAAGACCTCTAAGGCCTTCTCTTGAACCTCTCTTTCAACTTCTGAGTCTACCAATGCCCAGGATTTAAAAAGTCTGAGTCTGGAAAGAGGTAAGAACAGAAAAGTTAAAATCAACTGACAAAGAATATATAAGTAGGAGTAGCCAAACTCTATGAAGTAGCTCAGTAGGAGTGTTGTAAAAAAAGCTAAGAAAATTGAGCTTCTCAGAACTGCCCCCGGGTAGGGATCAGATTCTTTGGCCACGACCAAAACAAGTTCAGCTCCGGTGTTGTTCTCAAATTGGACAACTCTTTCTTTGAGTTTTGCTTCTTCTTCTTTATTTAAAATTTTCTTGTTTAATATCATTACCAACTCCCTGAAGCTCCACCACCGGAGAAGCCACCGCCTCCTCCTGACCAGCCACCACCAGATGACATACCTCCACCGTAATGACCCCTGCGCCCTCCAGAGGAAAGAACGGCCATAAGAAAGTTAAGTGGACCAATCATACCTATGATAAAGCCAAAAATAGCGGCCAAAATTATGAAGAATATTTGTCCCACAAATAAAAAAATCAGGCCTGCCAAGAAGGTTGAACCTGCGACGGATCTAATTAGGGGATTCTTTCCTATAAATCTAGTTATTATTGGGAAGAATACGAAAAAGATAATTAAAGGCAGAACAAGAGACTGCATTTTCTCTTTTTGATGGCGAAGGGCCACTAGCTTTCTGGCCCTAGAATTTTGAGGGACCACATCTTTAACATCAAATTCTAAAGCTATCGCATCCAATGCCTGGTTAAATCCAGTAAAAAAGTTTCCTTGCCTGAAGTTTGGTACGAAGATGTTTTGAATAATCTGGTGGGAGTCCACATCTGTAAGTTCTCCCTCAATGCCTTCTCCAACTTCAATTCGAATCTCTCTGTCATTTTTAGACATTAAGACAATGACACCATTACCTTTTTCCTTTTCGCCAATTTGCCACTTTTCAGCGACCCTTATGGAGAACTCTTCAATTGACTGCCCCAAAAGGTCCTGAATAATAAGAATTTGAATCTGAGGCCCGTTAGATGCCATAATCGATTTAATTTTCTTAGCGAGGACAGCTTGGTCCTTAGGCGACAATATGTTGGCCTGGTCGATCACTGGCGAGGTCAAAGTGGGAATCGAAAGTTCTTTGTCCAGCTCAGGCTCCACAGAAGAGCTTTCTACAGGAACGCTAATGTCTTCTTGAGGAGCCGATTTCTCTTCATCATCGAGAGAGAAAGGTTTACTAAGGTCTTGGGCCTGTAAACTGAAACTTAGAATGAATGTTGAAATTATCTTTAACAACATACTCTAGAAGCTCACCTTTGGAGTTTTGGTCTCCTCCGGCGTTACCTGAAATTGAGGCTTTTTATCATAATTAAAAAATATGTTGTTTGTTAGGTTTGTGGGAAAGACTGTCACAAGGTTATTAAACTGCTGAACAGATTCGATGTATCGTCTTCTGGCAATTGTAATTCTGTTCTCTGTGCCTTCGAGCTGTGACTGAAGCGCCAAGAAGTTTTGATTGGACTTAAGATTTGGGTATCTTTCTGCGACAACCATTAATCTGCCTAAGGCCTGACCAAGTTGTCCTTGGGCCTGTTGGAATTTTTGTAAAGCAGCAGGATCCAAGTTTTTAGGATCCACAGTTACTTGAGTGGCCTTTGCACGTGCTTCAATCACTTCAGTAAGAGTTTCTTTCTCTTGGGTGGCGTAGCCTTTAACTGTCTCGACTAAGTTTGGAACGAGGTCAGCTCTTCTTTTGTATTGGTTTTGAACTTCTGCCCATTTGGCCTCAACATCGTTGTTGGCTTGAGGAATGGATTGAACACCACATCCTGTAATGATTAGAGCAGTGAATAGAACGAGGATCAACTTCTTCATAACATTTTCTCCTAATAAACAAAAAAAGCCCGATTATGTATCGAGCTTTCTTTGTAATATATAGATAAAATGTTGTCTAATTAATTAAAGCTTTGCAACCTTAGAAGCAAGTCTAGATGTTTTTCTAGCAGCAGTAGCTTTCTTAAGAGCACTTGTCTTAGCAAGCTTTGCAATTAGAGATTGAACAACGTTCATTTGCTTTTCAGCATTGGCTTTGTCAGAAGCGTCAATGTGAGACATAAGTTTTTTGATTTCAGTTCTTACTCTAGAAGTTTTCCACTTATTAGAAACTCTTCTTGTCTCGTTTTGTCTTATTCTTTTCTTAGCTGACTTATGGTTTGCCACAATTTTCTCCTAAAAATTATCTTAAAAAATAAAAAAGCAATCAAATGCGTAGCGTGATTTATAGTGAATTCTTGTCTAAATGGCAAGCCCTTTCTTTTTAAATAACAACAAATTTCCTTGGAAAAACTTGATTGTAATGCTGCGCGATTGACCTTACGACCTAATATTAGCATATTAACCTGAAATTTTTTCAACAAAAGGTGTGAGAGTATGAATATTCAGACAGTAGGTGTCGTTGGAAGCGGGCAAATGGGCAGAGGTATCGCCCAAGTTGCGGCCTTCTCCGGATTTGACGTTGTTATGTATGACCTTAGCCAAGAGTCTTTAGACTTTGGTATGGAATTCATTAAAAATCAATTGGTTAGAGGTGTTAAAAAAGAAAAGTGGGACCAAAAAACAGCTGATGACACTTTTGGAAGAATCCAGCCTAGCTCTCAAATTGAATCTTTGGCCAAATGCGACCTTATAATAGAGGCCGCTACTGAAAATAAGAATATTAAGTTTAAGATCTTTGAAGATTTGGATGCGGTAGCGAAACCGGAGGCAATCCTGGCAACCAATACCTCCTCTATATCTATCACTGAAATAGCCTCTAAAACTAAAAGACCTGACAAGGTTGCTGGTATGCACTTTATGAACCCAGTACCTGTAATGAAACTAGTTGAGGGAATTCAAGGGCTTGAGACTAGTGAAGAGACTTTCGCTGCAGTTGAGAAGGCGTCAGAGAAAATGGGAAAAACTTTTGTAAGAGCAAAAGACATGCCTGGCTTTGCTGTAAATAGAATCCTAATGCCAATGATCAATGAAGCGGTATACGCATTACATGAGGGTATCGCCAGCGTTGAGGATATCGATACTGCAATGAAGCTTGGAACCAATCAACCGATGGGACCTTTAACTCTTGCAGACTTTATCGGTCTTGATACTTGTTTGGCGATTATGGAAGTGCTTCACGAAGGACTTGCCGACACGAAATACCGTCCATGTCCGCTGCTTAAGCAATATGTTCAGGCAGGAAGATTGGGTAAGAAAGTTGGAAGAGGTTTCTACAAATATGAATAAAGAATTCAAAACTCTAGACTATAAAAATGAAGAAGGCATAGGCTTTCTGACATTCAATAGACCAGACAAGCTGAATGCTCTAAATGCCGATGTAATAGATGAACTAGGTGAATTTTGCGAGTCTGTTAAAAATGAAAAGCTCATAGGACTTATTGTAACTGGTGCTGGTGAGAAGGCCTTTGTTGCTGGTGCTGACATTCAAGCAATGAGTGGTATGAATTCTAGCGAGGCTTCAAGTTTTGCAGGAAGAGGACAAAAGGCTACTTTAGCTTTGGAAAACCTTCCTTTCCCAGTCATTGCAGCTGTGAACGGCTTTGCTTTGGGTGGAGGGCTTGAGATGGCACTTTCATGCGACTTCATTCTTGCATCTGAGAATGCTGTTTTCGGTTTGCCTGAGGTAAGTTTGGGCCTAATCCCTGGCTTTGGGGGAACTCAAAGACTTGCAAAAGTGGTTGGAATGAACCGCGCAAAAGAATTGATCTATACTGGAAGAATGGTAAAAGCTGAAGAGGCCGAGGATATAGGACTATCCTTATCAACACATGCAAGTAAAGAAGAGCTAATTCAAGCTTGTGTTTCTATTGTGAAAAAGAGTTCTAAAAACTCTATAAACGCCATAGCAATGGCCAAGGATGCCCTCAACAGAGGCCAGTCTTTGAGCGTTGAAGATGGTCTAAAAATTGAACAAAAGCTTTTTGGGGAAATCTTCTCTTCATATGATATGAAAGAGGGGACAACCGCATTCTTGGAAAAAAGAAAACCTAATTTTAAAGGAGAATAAATAATGTTGCTCGACGATTCATACAAAGAGATTAAAGATATGATTGCCAAATTTTCGGACAATGATGTGGCCCCTTTGGCCGCTGAAATTGACAGAAATGGAGCAATTCCAAAAGAACTTATCCAAAAGCTTGGCGAGAACGGATTTTTGGGAAGCTATGTGCCTGAAGAGTACGGCGGAGCAGGGATGGACTACCTTTCCTATGCAATGATCGTCGAAGAGATTTCTAGAAGTTGTGGCTCCACTGGAGTTCTTGTTTCTGCACATACCTCTCTTTGTGTTTGGCCAATATTGGAATTTGGAAATGAAGAACAAAAGAAAAAGTTTCTTCCAAAGCTTGCCAGCGGCGAACATATAGGCTGTTTCTGCCTTTCAGAACCAAACGCTGGAACGGACGCTGGGTCACTTACAACGTTTGCTGAAGACAAGGGTGATCACTACGAACTAAATGGCGTTAAAAACTGGATCACAAACGGCAAAGAAGCGGATATTGCGATTGTTTTTGCTAAGACTGAGAAGACAAACGACTACAAGGGCATCAGCGCGTTTATCGTAGAGACAAAGTCAGAAGGCTACTCAATCATTAAAGAAGAAGAAAAGCTTGGAATCAAAGGCTCTTCGACGTGTCAGCTGGCTTTTGACAAAGTAAAGGTACCAAAAGAGAACTTGCTAGGGCCTGAGAAAAAGGGCTTTAAGATTGCCATGGCCACTCTGGACGGGGGAAGAATTGGCATTGCTTCTCAAGCTTTAGGTATTGCTGAAGGAGCATTCAGATATGCTCGTAACTATGCTACTCAAAGGGTTCAATTTGGTAAGCCAATCTCAAGTCTTCAGGCAATTCAATTTAAAATTGCAGATATGAGCACTAAAATCGCGGCATCAAGACTTTTAATTTACCATGCAAGTGCTTTAAAAGATAAAGGCCTTTCTTTCACTAAGGAAAGTGCTCATGCAAAACTCTTTGCTGCCGAGGCTGCAATGTGGGTAACCACTAATGCGATTCAGGTCCTGGGTGGAAATGGCTATACCAAAGAGTACCCTGTGGAGAGATACTTTAGAGACGCGAAGATCACAGAGATTTACGAAGGAACATCAGAAATTCAAAGAGTGGTAATCGCCGCAAATGAGTTTAAAGAAGTTCAATAAAAAAAATTGTGTAAACAGGTATAACTAGGTTGGCATTTAGACTGCTCGATGATAGTTTTACCTGTCTTATTACTTTTTATTTAGGGAGTTAACGCTCATGGCAAAGGCCAAGAAGAAAGCAACAAAGAAAGCAGCGAAGAAAAAAACTGCCAAAAAAACTGTTAAAAAAGCAGCTAAGAAAGTCGCAAAAGCGGCCAAGAAGGTTGCTAAAAAGGCGACTAAAAAAGTAACCAAAAAGAAGACCGCCAAGAAAAAAACAGCTAAAAAAACAGCTAAAAAAACCGCTAAGAAGTCCACGACTAAGAAAGCGGCAAAGAAGAAAACTGCCAAGAAAGTAGCTAAAAAGAAGGCTGCCAAGAAAGTCGCGAAGAAAAAAGTGGCAAAAAAGTCCACGGCTAAAAAGACGGCAAAGAAAAAGGCTACAAAAAAAGTGACTAAGAAAAAAACATCCAAGAAAACGGCTAAGAAAGCTGCTAAAAAAACTGCAAAGAAGACAGCTAAGAAAACAGCTAAGAAAACAGCGAAAAAGGTAGCTAAGAAGACTGCTAAAAAAGCGGCACCTAAAAAAGCGGCCAAAAAGACTGCAAAAAAAGCTTCTAAAAAAACAGCCAAAACAACTACGGCCAAAAAGGCTCAAGAGCCCAAAGCTCCAGAGAGCAAAAAACCAACAAAAGTTGAGGCCAAGAAGTCGACAAAAACAGCGTCCAAAGATACTGATATGAAACAGGCTAAAAAGGCTAAGGCCAAGAAGGCCGTTGAGACAGTAGAAGAGGCGTCAATGAAGCAACCTGTGAATGAAATCGAAGAAGCTTCCACTAAGGTTCAAGACGAGATTTCAGCTCTATCCGAGAACTTCAATTGGGAGGACATTGCTGGTGCAATTTCAAGCTTGGACTTCTTTGTGGATCATAGATCTGATGAGTGCTTGGAGAAGGGATGTGAAAACCTTCGTACAACTCAGCAGTATTGTAGACTTCATTATATCGCCAATTGGTACGATATTAAGAGAAAGAGAGACATACTTAAAGAAGGTATGCTTCAAGAGTATATTGAAGAGTTGATCTCTAAATATCCTCCAAAGCTTATTGAGTCTATTCTGACTGATTTACATGATGATAAAGACTTCTTTAAGGCCTTAAGTGAGCTCAATATAACTAGTGAATTTGACTTTGAAGAAGAGGATTTTGACTCTGATTCAGATGATGAAGACATTACTATTGAGACCAGATCGATAGGATCGAATAGATTTGACGAAGATAATTAAAAAAAGGGCCTTTCGGCCCTTTTTTTTTATCTAAAAATCTTCACCTTTTAAAATTTCTTCAGCCTGAAGGCTTAGAGATACATTCTCTCTAGTAATCTTGTAGTGGAAAGTGTGTTCTCTAAACTTGTTCTCTGTCCAATTAGGACAAAAGTCACTCCAGTCCTCATTAGCAAAAATATCATCGAGGATATGGCCACTTAGGTCTACCAACTCTTTTAAGGCCTTGCTTAAGTCCTTACTTTTCATATCTTGTGATGTGTCATGAGAAATGAAAATTGAAATTGGCGCTGCAAGTTGATCACTGTGGTGAATGTAGGAGATGACTACAACAAATTCTTTATCAAAAATCTGACCATATACGTCAAAAAACCTATTATCTTTTTCCGACTGATCTAAATATGTTTCTGTAAGAACTTTAACGAACTCTTCAGTCCACTCTGGAGGAAGGCTTTTGCCCTTAGATGTGTCACTCTCGTCATATCTGCCTAATAGCATTAGATGCTCCTTTTTTATTAGAAGGTAAGGGAATAGCGCAAAGCGTTCAAATAGCCAAGAGGATTTGATTTTTGACTATTAGTTATGGAATTATAACCCCGCAAAGTTTAAAATAACCTAAAGAAAAAGGATGAATTATGACTGTTTATATCTTAGGTGGGGCAAGAACCCCTCAAGGAAGTTTTTTAGGGACTCTTTCAAATGTTCCAGCTCCAAAGCTTGGCGCAACAGCTATTGAGGGAGCTTTAGAGAAGGCCAATGTTGACAAAAACAACGTTGACGAAGTTTTTATGGGCAACGTGGTTCAGGCCGGCGTTGGTCAAGCTCCAGCAAGACAGGCGACTTTGTTCGCTGGCCTTGGAGAGAATGTTCCAGCAACAACAATCAATAAGGTCTGTGGTTCAGGCATGCAGTCCCTAATACTAGGAGCAAGAACTGTTCTAACTAATGAAAATGATCTTGTAGTATGTGGTGGTATGGAGAATATGTCTATGGCCCCACACATGCTTATGAATTCTAGAAATGGACATAAGTTTGGAAGCACAGAAATGAAAGATGCCATGCAATGGGATGGATTGTGGGATGTGTACAGCGACCAGCCTATGGGGAACTGCGCTGAAGAATGCACAACTGAATTTCAAATGACTAGAGAAGAGCAGGATGCATATGCAACAGAGTCTTTTAAAAGAGCTCAAAAAGCTCAAGCTGATGGCATCTTCAAGTCTGAGATAGCTCCAGTTACCATCAAGACAAGAAAGGGCGATGTTGTAGTTTCTGAGGACGAAGGACCAGGGAAAGTTAAGTTTGATAAGATGGCCGCTTTGAGACCTGCCTTCAAAAAAGACGGAACGATCACAGCAGCAAACGCTTCAACTATAAATGATGGCGCATGCGCTCTAATTCTTGGCTCTGAGAAATACAAAGACCAAGCAAAGTTTAAAATTAGATCTTGGTCTAATCATGCTCAAAACCCTACATGGTTTACCACTGCTCCTATTGAAGCGATTAAAAAGAATCTTGAGAAAGAGAATCTGCAAGTTTCGGATATTGACCTTTGGGAAATCAACGAGGCCTTCGCCGCAGTTTCAATGGCGTCAATTAAGAAGCTCGAGCTGGATCACTCAAAAGTAAATATCTATGGTGGAGGCGTAAGTCTTGGCCATCCAATCGGAACTAGTGGAGCAAGAATTGTTCTTTCTCTTATGAATGCGTTGGAAAGAAATGACAAAAAATTAGGTCTTGCCGCAATTTGTATTGGCGGTGGAGAGGCCTTAAGCGTAATTGTCGAAAGACTATAATTTTAAGGTGGCCGTGTGAGTGATAAAAAAGCAGGTGCAAAATCTGGTCTTAGAAAATTAAAACCAGGTGAAGTACTCTTCAACGATGGAGAGAAGGCAAACTCTCTTTATATTATTCAAAACGGCCAACTTAGACTTTTCAAGCCCAAGGGCAAAGGCTTCATTGAGATTGCTGTTCTGCGAGCGGGTGAAGTTATAGGGGAGATGGCCTACTTCGACAGTGAAGGTGGAGGCAAAAGAAGCTGTTCTGCATCTGCTATGGTTTCCTCTGAAGTCATTGAAATCTCCTTTACCGCTTTTGCAAAAACAATGTCAGGTCTCAACCCTTGGTTTAAGACTATCATTAATACCCTGGCAAACAGACTTAGAAGCACCAATGCTCGAGTTAAAGAGCTTGAGTCCAACTCCACTTCTGTAAACTATAGCACAGGCAAACACACTGGATATGAGTTCTTCAAAAGCAGCGACATAATCAAAATACTTGGCGCTTTCTTTTTAGTTTTCAAGTCTCATGGAGAGGAGCATTCAAGTGGTGTTGCTCTTCATAGAAAGACACTTGATCTTTATTGCAAAGAGATATTTGGTGTCATTGAATCCAAAATCGATGAGATGGCGATCGTTCTTCAGGACGTCGGGCTTCTTAACTTTGAAAATGACAAAGACGGACATCCTAAGATTTGGGTTATGACTAGTTTGGACAAGCTTAGAGCTTTGTTTATTTTCTATAATACTGAAAAATATCTAACAGATGACAAAAAGTTAAAGATTAGTAAGAAGTGCCAGACCTTCCTTGAGAGAATCTGGGAAAGAGTTCAGTCTCAACCGAATTCTGAAAGTGTTCTTACTGAAGTCGCTATAAGTGACATGCTAGAGGCCTGGAAAGAAAAGCATATCAATGTAAACTTGGATCACCTACAAGATGCTAGAAACTATGGAATTGTGGGAGAGGTGATGGTCCAGGATGGAGGCAAGCTCTCTCTTGAGGTTAATTTTCATAAGCTCAAAAAACAGCTGCCTAATATTCAGTTTATGAACAGAATCAACGACGCCAACGAACAAAAGTCTGGCTAAATGGCCATTGGCTTATAATAAATGTTGATGTCATCGCCACTTTTAATAATGCTTGTTCCATTTAATTTAATGAAGTAGCCAGACTTCAAGACCTCTGGCGTTACAGGAGCGTTCGTAGGTCCTGGAACTTTTATGTTCTTAGAAGGCTGGTAACCAACATAAGTCCAACCATTGGTATTGTCGCTATTTATTGTTTCACCGTTGATTTCAATTTTAATTGTACCTACCTGGGGCTCTCTTGGTAGCACTACGTATCCAAAGTACTCAGTTGGAGTTCTAGTCTTTGCTATTACACAGTCTGGGTAGGATATACGGGCATTTCCATTCAACTTGATAACAAGTCCCGTAACAGGCTCTCCTTCATCCGGAGCATACCTAGTGTTTATGTTTGATTTGTAGCCTAAGTACTCAAACCCATTGCTTGAACTCTGTGGAATTTCAATCTTCTCGCCGTTCTCCTTTACCCGTAAAACGGTAATGTCGTCCTCTTGAATCGATGAGGCACTCGCTGAACTAATTTTCCAATGGTCGTATTTGTGGCCAACAAGTTCATGGTGAATACTGTTGTTCACTGTTTGGAAAAGTGTTGAGTAATTGCCAGAACAAAGGTCTCTAGCATGGTTGTATTGGGAGTCGTCCGATAGTCCAAAGTTTTGGTATAGATCCCTAGACATCTTGGCGTAGCGGCTATTGCCACCATGATAGTTCCAGCCGTTACACTTTCTATGAGGAGCTAAGGAGATAAATCTAAAGCTTTTCGCGTTTAGTGAAGATTTTAAATTTATAAATCTGTTCTTTTTATTGTTAAAGGCCGTGTTGTCATAGTCAATCATGCCGTTGTTTGTTGAGAGTGTGGTAGTGTCGTCATAATTAGAAATCATTACGGTGACAAGGTTGGCGTTCTTTCTAAAAATTTTGTTGTTTTTGTTGCTATTTATTAGATTGTAAACTCGATCAAAACCTTCTTCTGTGTTGCCGCCATGGGCCTCTGCGAAGAATACTGAACTATTAATATTTTCAAGCTTTACTAGATTGAAGTTGCTTATAGGACCTGACAGTGTGTCCGGGTCGCTAACTACTAAAGGGTAGTTGGTGATGTTGTCGCCCTGGTTAGGGTTCAAAGGGGCGATATAGACGTGATAGTCAAACTCGTTTGAAATAGTTGAAACGGTTTTAGCTATTTCTCCTTTTATGGCCTTAAAACTGTCTTTAAGTGTGCTTCCCGAATTGTCCACCACAAAGAGAATGTCCACAGGCGGCTTTACAAAGCGCATATTGGAGCATGCATTCTGTTGAAACGTCTCCAAGTCGGGAGCTCCAAAGGTTTCGCCTACAGTGTTTTGTGTAAGTATTTCCTCGCCGCAAGAGGTGAGGAGAGTGGATAAAACTAGAGTGAAAAGCAGCTTTTTAATCATATTTAATTCCTGTTATTTCATAGTACTAATCGGACAAAACCAGTATTCCTTTAATTTTGACGGCAAAATATGCCTTGTTAGCTCATATAAAGAGTGTCTGAGTTAAAATTATAGTTAAGTACTTATAATTATTAGAGCGGAGTTCAGATGAGTCACAAATGGTATTACGTATTTGCTGGTGAGAGAAAAGGTCCTGTGGAAGAGGAGGAGATTATTTCTCTTATTCAGGCCGGAAAGCTCAAAGACGAGGATTACGTCTGGAGAAAGGGATTTGAAAACTGGATGAAGCTTGCCATGGTTGATGAACTAAATACCCAAGAGCAAGAACCTGAAATGCCAGCTCCAATTCAAGAAGAAAAAGAAGTGAACCTAGCTGAGTGCGATAAAAAAGAAAAAGTGTTCTTTATCAAGACTGGAGCAGATAGGGGAAAAGCTGAAGTGGAATATGGCCCCTTCTCCCTGGAAATTTTGAAAAAGCTCTATGATGAAAATAGAATAAACGGCAAAACCTTTGTTTTCTCCAAGGAGATGGCGAACTGGAAACCCCTTGCTGATGTGAATGGGTTTGAAGAAGTGTTTGAAGAGGCCCCTCCTGAAATTAAAGAGGAAGATAGAAGGGCCTTTAGAAGAAAACCTTTTATCGCTCGCATGTTTATTGAAAATGAAAACACTGTTTTTGAGGGAATCTGTAGAGATGTTTCTATTGGCGGTATGCAGGTCTTAGTGGACCATTTTCCTGTTAGTCCTGGGAAGAGAATCTCCATTAACGCTCACCCTGAAAACAGCGACTATCACTTTACGGCCTCCGGTGAAATTGTAAGGGAGCTCGAAGGAGGACTGGGATTCTCATTTAGATTTATAAATCTGAACGAGGAGGCGGTTCAAGCAATCAACTCCTACATTGCCCAAGAGCAGAGTTGAGTGAGCTAAGCAAACCTCATATTTACAATGATGGCAATTTCCCCTCATGTGTTCAAGGGGCGCATGTTGCGTTCAAGCAGTACACAAACGGAAAAAAACTAAAAAAGAAAATCAAGCATATCATTTTGCAACATGGCGCAGTTGAGTATCATAGACGCCATATAGATCTAATCTCCACTCTTCTTGGAAAGTATAAAAACGGTTTGATCATCTCATGCATGGACCTTGTTGGTCATGGGTACAGCGGCGGGGCGAGAGCTTACGTTGATGAATTTGATAGTTATCTAAAGGACTTTTTGACGTTTTCAGAAACAATTTCTGAACTGTATCAAGAGCATGAAGTTGAAAGCACTCATTTTATTGCCCATAGTTTGGGAGGGGCCATCGCGGTAAAAGCAATGGTTGACTGGAAGGACCAAATCCCTTTCAAAGTGGACTCTATGGTTCTCACAAATCCATGTATAAAACCAAGTATAAAGTTGCCAGGATTGTTAAAAGACTTTGTTTCCAGCGCTGGTAAAAACATGGGAAAAAGCAGAATCCCCAGCTTGTACAGGGGCAAAGACCTTACAAACGATAGAAGCAAGGCCATATCATTTGACGCCGACCACTTAAACTCTAACTTTATAACCTCCTCAATGGCATCTGCAATTTTGCAGAATAGCTCAGTGATTATGTCTTACTCTTATTACCTTCAAACTCCTTCTCTTTTTATTTTATCGGGTCAGGATAAGATTGTGGATAATGAGGCAACTGACTTGTTCATTGGCGCAATGTCCAAGTCGTTAGCGAGCAAATTAGTGTACGACGAGGCCAAGCATGATATTTTAAATGAAACTTGCGCAAAGGAAGTTTTTCAAGAGATAATCGATTATATTGATAGGACGCAATTGGAGATAAAATGAAAATGTTTTTGGGCCGCTGGGCAAGTCTATTATTAGCATTGACAGTAGTTAGCTGCGCGGGCACTTATAGAGGCCAAAACCGTATACAAGAAAGCACTATCACTATTCATGGGGGAGTGTACAAAGATTTAGAATGGGATGAGGATCTTGAACTTAAACGAACCTCATTCTTTCAGGGCGCAAACATGCATTATGATGTGATGATTAGCGAGCTTAACAAAGATTCTGAATTTAAAAACTGGCTTGGTAGCGATGAAAAGCTTCTGCAGTCATGCAATCAGTTTTTCGTGGCGCTTCTCTATAGAAATCAGTTGAGAGGTGTTGGTCACTCCACGGTTATAGAACAATTAAGAGGTCTAGGAAGGGAAATTGTTGAGATTCCAAGCTTCAAAAGCAATTTTAGGCAGCATTACATGGCAAAAGAGATGAACTTTATCCCATATAGGGTAAAAGGAATCTGTGTTGAATCTGCCGGAAGTCTTGATAAGTTAGAGATTTTTATTCCAGGTTTTAAACAACAAGATATTCTTTAAAAATCCTTAATATCAAGTGCTTAGCACTATTTGAGCGATTTATTTTCATTTAAGAAAATAATTAAAAATCCGATACAGTGTAGAGGATTTTTATATGAACGATAAAAAGTTTGAACGTTTTGGAAAATATTTGATTTTGGATCACCTGGTCGACGGGGGAATGGCCAAGATATGTAGGGCCAGATTTCTAGGCGAACAGGCCAACAAAGTCGTTGCTATAAAAATGATTCAAGCACAGTTCTCCAAAGATCCTTCCTTTGTTCAAATGTTTGAAGATGAGCTAAAAGTAACTTTTGGCCTTCTGCACCCTAACATTGCACAAGTTTACGACTACGGCATGGTGGATGAACAACTCTACACCGCCATGGAATATGTTGACGGGGCAAACTTAAAACAATACCTGGACAGACTTAGAGCTAAGAACTTCGTTTTTCCAGTTGAGATATCAACTTATATTATTTCTCAAGTCTGCCAAGGACTTCACTACGCCCACACATTTACTGATAAACTCACTGGCAAACCATTCAACATTGTTCATAGAGATATCTCTCCTCACAATATTATGCTCACATATGATGGAGCGGTAAAGGTTATTGACTTCGGGATTGCCAAGGCCGACTCCAATAGTGAAAACACTCAGGCAGGAACGATTAAAGGAAAGCTCTCTTATTTGGCTCCAGAATACTTGGATGGCCTGGAGCTTGATCATCGTTACGATCAGTTTGCGGTAGGAATCACCCTTTGGGAACTTCTATGCAGCAGAAAGCTTTTTAAGGCAACCAATGATTTGGCGGTTTTAAAACTTGTTCAAGCATGTAAGGTTCCGGCACCAAGCTCAATTAATCCGAATGTGCCAAAGGAGCTTGATCAAATTGTCCTTAAAGCTCTCGCAAAAGATAGAAATCAACGCTTTGAAAATATGGATAAATTTAATAGGGCCTTGGTTAAGTTTCTTTATTCAACTTATCCTGATTTCAATGCCACAGACCTTGGGTATTTCGCAAACCAACTTTTTAAAGATGAAATAACGAAAGATAAGGAAAAGTTTTTTGAATATGGAAAGATAGACATTAAACCATATATCGAAGATGCTTCCAAAGCTGCAAATAGTGTTCTTGAGAAGAGCCCAACTGCTCCTAAAAGTGAACCAAACCACCAGTTTAAAAATGAAATTGACCTTGGAATCCAGAAAGACGAAGTTAAGGACCCTACAGAGGCCTTAGTTTTGGATGACACCAAAAGCAGATCTAAGCTTACTCAACACACAAATAGAAGCAAAGTCGTAAGACCTAGAAGTGTTGAGGGGGCCACTACAGCAACTAGCACAGCTTCGAGAGTTAGAAGAAGAAAAGGCGAAGCATCCGGAAAGTCGAAGGTGAGAGGATCGCAAACGACGAGTAGGAGAAACGATAAAGGTGGAGGAAAGTCAGTCTTTATGATGGTGGCCGGACTCGCAATCGCTGGGGTTGTCTACACCAAATCTGATATCCTTCTTGAGATGATCGGAGTTTCCAATAGCGTAAAAAAACAGGCAACAAGAGTTGTTGCTAATAAAAATATCGAAAATGAGATTCTACAAGAAGGCTCCATTCATTTTGGAAACCTTGACTCATCAATGAGAATTTTTATTAATGGTAAGCAAGTTGATACTGTGGGCATAAAAGCGCACTTTCCATTAGACACTCCATTTAGTGTGACCATAAGGAAGAAAGGTCACAAAAAACATGAGTTTCAGAAGACTTTCAAGCTTACGTCCGCACAACCCAGGTTGAATCTAGCGATACCTGAGTTGGAGAAAGAGAGAGTGGGGCTTTTAAGCACATCTCAGAATTTTACTTCAGGTTCTAAACTCATTATCGACATAGATGGTGAAAGAATTGAAAAAGTTTTACCTTTCAATAACATGAGAGTGCCTGCTGGCCAATATGAAGGTGTTATCGCAAATCCACTTCTTGGAACAGAAAGAAAGGTTCTTTTTGAAATTAAAGAAAATAAAAGACTCTTTTTGGAGTAACGAGCTTACTTCTGCTTTTTTTCGAATCTCTTTTTGACCTTAAATCTATTGGCCTTTCGCATATTAAGCATCTTTATAATTTCAGCCGCGGTCTCTTCTAGCGCTTTGCCGGTTACATTGAAGACTGGCCATCTTTTGTTTTGCGAAAAGATATTGTTTGCCCATTCTATTTCTTCCGCAACCTTCCTGATGTCTGCATAGTCGCCCTGGCGATCAACACCAAGTCTTGTTAGTCTGTTTTGTCTAATTTGATGAAGTGCTTCTGGGTCGATCGTTAGGCCAAAAATCTTTCTTTGATCAATTTCAAATAGCTTATCTGGCATTGGCACATCCATTACTATTGGGATGTTTACAACCTTTATGCCTTCCATTGAGAGATATATTGATAGGGGGGTCTTGCTGGTCCTGGATATGCCAACAAGAACGACGTCCGCCTCTTCCAAGGTTTTTACGTTTCTTCCATCGTCATGATTGAGGGTAAACTCAACTGCAGCAACCTTCTCAAAGTATTGATCGTTTACGGCGTGAAGAAGACCCGGCTGATAGTCAGGCTCCATCTCAAAAATATTGGCAAAGCAAGTTAGAATCGGTCCCAAAAGATCGACAGAGCGAACATGTTCAGTGCGACTAAGTTCTTGCACGTGAGATCTAAGCTCCGGAGAGACTATTGTGTAAACGACCATGTCATGGTGAAGAGCCGCTTCTTGAAAAATAGAGTTAATATGCTCTTTAGTTCGGACATTTTTAAATCGAGTAAAGAATATTTCTTTGTCAGGAAATTGTGTGATGGCGGCCCTTGTCATCTCGGTGGCCGTCTCTCCTGTTCCATCTGAGATAACAATAACCTTTAAGTTTTTCTTCGGCTCTATAGTCATAACTGCCTTATCTGTTTAAAAAAATTTCAAAGTCGCTGATAATTTGCTCTTGATCCACAAGTGGATTATACTCATTTTTTTCCACTTTTTTAAACCAAGTTCTTTGCGCTTTGGCCAATTGTCTTGTGGATATATTTATTCTCTCTCGAAGCTCATCCTCATTTAACTGTCCCTGTAGGAACATAGAGGTTTCTTTGTAGCCAATTGAGAGCAGTGGCTTTTCCCTTCCTGTGAAACCATTGTCTAAGAGATCTTTGACCTCGTTCACTAGTCCGCTCTCAAGCATGCTATTTGTTCGCTTTTGGATTATTTCGAAGTGCTCATCTTTGGGGGGATTTAAATAAATATGGAAGAGGTTCCATCCTAGTTTGTTAAAGTTTGAGTTGGTTTCCCTTTGCGACATCATTCTATCTCTTTCTAGAGAAAACTTTGTGCCTACTGTCCACCAGTGTTCAACGGCCCTTCTTATTCGGTAGTGATCATTCTCATGATACTGTTTGAAGGAGTCATGGTCATTTTCTTTTAAGATTTCAAGAAAAGGCCCAATACCTTGATCAGTATATAGTTTATTGGAGCGTTCCCGGATTTCTGGTTTAACTGTCTCTGATTCAAACATTCCGTACAAAAGAGCTTGAAGATAAAAACCACTCCCACCCGTTAAAATAACGGCCTTGTCTCTGGAGTGAATATCTTGAATAATTGGAAGCGCCATCTTTTCGTAATCAGCGGCATTTATAGGTTCTTTGGCCGAGCGAATGTCAATCATGTGGTGAGGGCACGCGCCCATTTCTTCAATGGTAGGCTTGGCCGTGCCAATATTAAGCTCCTTGTAAAATAAAAGAGAGTCAAAGTTTACAATTTCCGCTTCTTTCAAACGATTGCAAAGCTTTATTGAGGTGTCAGTTTTACCCGAGGCAGTCGGACCGGAGATGATACAAACAATATTCTTCATAAGAGCTTCAACAACTTTTCACGGGTCAATTCCACTACTATTTCCTCTTTGATCAATTCAGGAAGAGACAAGTCTTGCAAAGCCTTCTTATGTTGTCTTGACCAAGAACTTTGTTCTTCTATCAAGAAACTGGCCAACTCACTAATTGATTTAGCTTGATTGAGAAATGCCTCCAAATACTCTTTGAAAGGAAAGTTTTTTAGACATTGAGGAAATGTTCGTAGAACGTAGTTATTCTCCCCAATGTTATCTATTTCAAAACCAATAGCAAGTAGCTCCTTGCTTAGGGAAGGGGAGATCTCTTTTGAAGGCCTTAAAGGCTGGCTCACTAGTAGCGGCATAGGAGTTTTATCTCCATTTGTGATGAGGTGGTCTAGCCATGTCCCCATAAGCTTAGGTGTGTTTAGAAGGTAAACCTTTTCCTTGTGGGAAAATAATGAGCAGTCTTTGAAGGTGTTTATTACATTTATTTCATCAACCTGCGAAGCCTCTGTAGTGGTTGTGCCTGTGTCCAGTCTTTCAAAGTAGTTTTGAAGAGAGGAATTGGAAGAGTCAAAGTCGTAGGATCTGTATTCCACTTCTTTTGATTGCCTATCTTGGCCGATGTTTGGCATCGTGAGGTTTTGCTCAGTTGGACGGTTTGTTGTGACGCTTCGTTGCTTGGCGAGTCCGTCCTTTATTGCGCTTGAAATCAGTGAGTAAATTTTGGAGGCCTCAAAAAATTTAACTTGGATTTTATTAGGATGAATATTTACATCCACCCGTTCGCTAGGAATGTTAATGTAGGCGCAGTAATTACCTGTTTCTCCTTGAGGCCAAAGAGAGTAGGCACTATTTAAGATAATCTTATGAATCGCGGTATCTTGCACCAAACGGCCATTGACGAAAAGAAATTGGGACTTGCCAGCATTTCCACGTGAGGACTCCCTGCTTAGAAAGACTCTAAAGTTTGTTTGGTCATAGCTTGAGTTCAGCTCCACCAAGTTTAATGGACGATTCTTTTTTATGGTCTCTTCAACTCGTTTTTTTAGGTTCTCGCCACAGGCGCCAAATACCTTTTTGTCTTGGTCATCCCATTTAATACTAATTTTGATATCGGGTTGAGTTAATAGGAAGGCCTTGACGATTTTATCAAGTTGGTTCTTCTCTGAGGTTTTTGATTGAATGAACTTCATTCTCGCGGGAGTGTTGTAAAACAAATCCCTTATGTACATACTGGTTCCAGAGACATCCAGAATGTCTTTATCCTGATCCAAGGTTACAACTTCACCACCGTGAATCTTTATGGTGCCCTCTGGAGCTCCTTTTTGATTTGTGACGCAACTAAGCTTGGTTATTGAGGCTATGGACGCCAAGGCCTCTCCACGAAAACCGTAAGTGGACAATTTGTATAAATCTTCAAAGTTTTCAATTTTTGAAGTGGCATGCCTGCAAAAGGCGAGGTCTAAATCCTCGAAAGGGATTCCCTTGCCATTGTCCTTAACGCTCACAAGATCAAGTCCATTGTTGGCGAGCTCAATGTCGATTTGGGTGCTTCCTGCGTCTACGGAGTTCTCCAAGAGCTCTTTTAAAAGAGTTGATGGTCGCTCAATAACTTCCCCGGCCTTAATTTGATCAATGATATGCTCGGGGAGAAGTTGAATTTTATTTAAGTCGCTATGGGCCATTAAGATTTAAAGAAGTTAACTTGGTTCCTTCCACCTTCTTTGGATTTGTAAACGGCCGAATCGGCCCTTTTAAACAGGTCTGTACCTGTGTTTACACCTTGTCTATAATCCGCAACTCCAATAGAAGCGGTTACAGGTAGGCGTTGGCCATCATAAATGAATTCATGGGATTCAACAAGCTTTCTTAGTCTCTCTGCAATCTCAAAAGCTTGCTTTAGATTCGTGTTCGGAAGAAGAACAACAAATTCCTCCCCACCGTATCTGGCAAACACATCTTGTTTTCTTATTCCGTTGTCTCTAAGAAGCTGTGCCTTTTCTTTTAATACATAGTCGCCGGCATCATGTCCGTAGTTGTCATTTAAGTGCTTAAAGTGGTCTAAATCAAAAATAATTAATGATAGAGGAGCACCTGTTAGTTTGGACTTTTTTACTTCCAAATCCAACTTATTGTTAAAGTAAGTCTTGTTATAGCAACCTGTCAGGCCATCGGTGCTTGCTTCCCTTTGAAGCTTGTCGTAGGTGAGTCTCTCTGTATCACCTTGGGGAAGGTATTTTAAAGCAATTGCTCCAAGTTTTACAGTGTCACCTTTGGACAGTTCAACCGTGCCCTCAATTTTTGAATTATTTAAATAGGTTCCATTGCTTGAGCCAAGATCCTGCAGGGTGCAAACACCTGCGTTTATGACAACTTTAAAATGCTTTCTTGACACGCCGTTAAATTCAAGTGGGATAGTGCAGTCAGGGTTTCTTCCAACAACTGTCTCTCCATCGTTTAGGTCAAAAATTGTTCCATTGAGTTCCCCACCAACAACTAAAAAGCATGCCGGGCGGTTTTCCGCTTCTTTGTCTGAAGCCGCCAACGCTGCATCGATGTCGGTTATTACTAGGGTGGCGTTATCATCACTCATTTTAAGGTCTCCGAATTTATGACGAATGGATAAATTATAACCAAATATTAGTTAATTATGTACCATCTTATCGGCAGGTCAGTTTAAATTTTTAAGGTATTCGTAAGCATATTTTTTGCCCAGTTCAACCCCTGGTTGATTAAAAGCGTCAATTTCCATGTATTCACCCATCAACGCGGTCAGACTTTCAAAGAATAAAATCAAGGCCCCCATATGCTTGGGGTCGTTTCTGTCTATCGACATTTTGATGACATTCTTTTTTTGGTCTTTTAGTGCCTTTAGAGTGCCATTGAATTGGGCTTCAATAAGTTGATTAAGCTTGAAACTTTCCAGCTTTTTGGCCGAGTCCATCTCAAGCCCACTTCCAAGGTTAAAATCCACTGACTTGTTTTTTACTTCCAAAAGAAAGATGACCTTGTCTGATGGCCCTTCCATAAACAATTGCATTTGGGAGTGCTGATCTGTTGCTCCATATGCGGGAATAGGAGTTAGTCCCACATTGGTTCCAATGGAGTTCACTTTGCCTAGACTCTCGCCCCATAGCTGCACGAACCAGTGAGAAAGGGTCTTAAGCTTTGATGAGTAAGGCATGAGAACTGTTTGATTTACATTTTTGTCTTCCAAAAGGCACATAATATGAGCACCAGCTTGAAGAAGAATATTCTCCTCTAAGTTTGAGTTAAGAAGAGAGGCCTTAATCTCGTTTGCACCCTCAAAAAGCTCGTCAATTTGGATACCTGCAAACAGAGCAGGAAAAAGCCCTACGTGACTAAATACAGAAAAACGTCCACCAATATCATAAGGAACTTGCAGACAACTGTATCCATGCTTGTCAGCATACTCTTTTAATTGTCCGTTGCTTGGGTCTGTGCAGAAAACAAAGTGGTTTTTAAGCTGTTCCTCCTCAATGCCATTGTCGCGAAGAAAGTTTCTGGCAATTGAGAAGTTGGCAATAGTTTCAGCGGTGCCCCCGGACTTGCTTACAACGTAGAACAAACTTTTTTTAGGATTCTCAATCTCTGACAATACATCTGAGATGTATTCGGCGTCGGTGTTATCCATGAAGCTGAACTTTACTTTTTTGTTTGTCTTTAAAGCATCAATCAATGCTTGAGGGCCAAGAGCGCTTCCGCCAATACCAACTTGGATGAAATGAGTCTTTTCTCTGTGCTTTTCATACATGTCCTGGGCCTTATCCAAGTGCTCACTGTGGTCAGTGAGTTGAAAAAAGCCTACCTTTTCAGAATCTATAACCGCTTTGAATTTTTCAAAGTGATTATTTAAATCATCATTCGAAAATCTTTTAGAGTCTAAATTCGCTTGAGTTTGAAAATTTACAGATAGATTCATTTTTATCCTCTTGTTCTATAGATATTGCTTCCTAAGTGATCTAGCAATCACGACCTTCTGCACTTGGTTGGTGCCCTCAACAATTTGTAATACTTTGGCATCTCTCATATATCGCTCTACTGGATACTCTGTAGTGTAGCCAACGCCACCGTGAATTTGCACAGAGTCTGTCGTAACTTTCATGGCCGTGTCTGTTGCCTTCATTTTTGCCATTGAGGCAAGAGCAACATCCTCATTTTTGCTATCCAGCTTTTTGGCGGCAGCTTCAACCATTAAGCGGGAGGCCTGTGTTTCTGTGGCCATATCCGCCATCATCCACTGTAGCCCCTGGAAGTCAAATATAGGTTGGTTGAACTGCTTTCTTTCTAAGGAATATTTAATCGCCTCATCAAGAGATCTTTGCGACAGGCCAACTGCGATAGCGCCAATTGTTATCCTTCCTGCGGCGAGGGCGCTTTTGGCGATCTTAAATCCTTGGCCTTCAGCTCCAAGCATGTTTTCTTCAGAAACAAAACAGTTCTCAAAAACCAATTCTCTAGTAGGACTTGTTCTCCAGCCCATCTTGTTTTCTTTTTTTCCATAGCTAAAACCTTCTTGGCCGTCTTCTAAAATGAAGGCCGAGATTCCACTACCACCTTCGCCGCCAGTTCTGGCCATAACCACGTAAGTCTTGGCAACGCCTCCGGATGTAATCCACATCTTTGAACCGTTTAGGATGTAGCCACCCTCAGTTTTCTTGGCCGTAGTTTTAAGGGCACCAGCGTCGGATCCGGCATGAGACTCTGAAAGGCAAAATGCCGCAATCTCTTCACCGCTGGTTAAAGAAGGAAGGTATTTTTGTTTCTGTTCTTCTGTTCCAAAATTGCTGATCATGCCCTGAACCATAGTTGAAACAGACACAGTAACGGCGTAGGGAACTGAACTTTTGGCAATTTCTTCTAAAACCGCACAGAAATCCTCATATCCAAGGCCTGCTCCGCCGTATTGTTCTGGCAAAGTCATCCCGGTTAATCCCAATTGGCCCATTTCATTGAAGATTTCTTTTCGAAATTTGCCCTCGGCGTCATCCTCTTCCATAAAAGGTTCAATTCTATCCTGACGAAACTTTTTTACGCTGTTAATCAATTCTTGTCTAAAATCAGTCATTTGGCATCTCCTGTACAATTGTGGGTTTTATACCAATTTGAGGTTATAAGTTCCAGATATCTTTGCTGTACGCCGCGGCAATTGAATCCAAAAGCTCAGTTTCTAGCATTGAGCGAACGATCGTGCTAAAATAGCTCGTAATCAAAATTAAGGAGAGAGTATGCTGTTTGATGGAAAGTCCATTCAGGTGGATCTTAAAGAGGAAATTGTTCACTTTATTTTTAATATCAAAGATAGTTCCGCCAATGTCATAGGCAATCTTATGATGGAAGAGTTTCCAAAGGCGCTGGAAGCTGTTCAAAAAGAGAGTTCTGCGAAAGGGATGATCTTAAGAAGTGAAAAGGATCACTTCATATTTGGAGCAGACATCACCGAATTCATGGAGCACTTTAAAAAGCACAAAGATGATATTGCCGAGTGGCTTCTAAATATGAATACAGTTCTTAACGGAATTGAGGATCTAGACATACCAACGGTGGCAGCTGTAAACGGATTCGCTCTCGGGGGTGGATTCGAGGTTTGCTTGGCCGCGGATTATAGGGTTGCCGCTAAAAAGGCTAAAGTAGGACTTCCAGAAACAAAGCTTGGAATTATGCCAGGATGGGGTGGAAGTGTAAGGCTTCCAAGACTTACCGGAGCTGACCACGCTATTGAATGGATAACATCTGGAAAGCAATACAAACCGCAAGATGCTCTTAAAGTTGGAGCGGTAGATGCTGTGGTTGAGAATGATAAAGTCGTGGAGTCGGCCCTTGTCCTTCTTAATAGAGCGATCAATGGCGAGCTTGATTTCATGAAGAAGCGCCAAGCAAAGAAAGAGGCACTTAGACTTAATCAGATTGAAGGAATGATGACCTTTGAAACTGCCAAAGGCTTTGTTAAAGGAATTGCAGGCTCCAACTATCCGGCCCCTGTAAAGGCGGTGGAAGTAATGCAACAGGCTGCAGGCATGACACGAGACGAGGCCATCAAAGTAGAGGCGAAGGCCTTTGCAGAACTTGCTCAAACTCCTGCAGCTCACAATCTAATTACAGTGTTCTTGGGAGACCAGTATCTTAAAAAGGTTTCTAAGAAATGGACTAAAGATTCAAGTAAAGTTGAAAAGGCCGCAGTTCTTGGGGCGGGCATCATGGGAGGCGGGATTGCTTACCAGTCAGCTTCAAAGGGCACGCCTATTGTAATGAAAGACATTAATGAGAGCGCGATTGAGCTAGGACTTGGAGAAGCAAACAAGCTCCTTAAAAAACAAGTTGATAGAAAGAGAATCGATGCTTCTCAAATGGGAGCGACTCTTGGAAAGATTAGGCCAGCACTGAGCTATGGAGACTTTGAAGACGTTGACATGGTTGTCGAGGCCGTAGTCGAAAATAAAAATGTAAAGAAGAGTGTTCTTCCCGAGGTTGAGTCAAATGTTAAAGAAGATACAATCATTGCTTCGAACACTTCGACTATATCAATTACAGATCTAGCAACATCTGTAAAAAGACCAGAAAACTTTTGTGGTATGCACTTTTTTAATCCTGTTCACAGGATGCCGCTTGTTGAGGTTATCAGAGGCGAAAAAACAAGTGACAAGGCTATCGCAAAAACTGTTCAGTACGCTCTTCAAATGGGTAAGACCCCAATTGTTGTTAATGATTGCGCAGGCTTTTTGGTAAACAGAGTTTTATTCCCATACTTTAATGGATTCAATCTCTTGATCGCCGATGGCGTTGACTACAAAAGAATCGACAAGGTTATGGAAAAGTTTGGATGGCCTATGGGTCCTGCTTACTTAATGGATGTTGTTGGCATTGACACTGGCGATCACGCTGCCGCAATTATGGCAGAAGAGTTCCCTGACAGAATGAAAATGGAAGATCAAACCATTGTGGAAATCATGCATGAGAAAAAGCGTCTTGGTCAAAAGAACAAAGTGGGCTTTTACAAGTATGAACTCGACAGGAAGGGAAGACTTAAAAAGACTGTTGACCCTGAAGCCGAAGAAATCATTAAGAGCGCTGTTAAGAGAAATGTGGAAGTTACTGATGAGGAAATCATTGATCGAATGATGCTTCCTATGATCTTTGAGTGCGCAAGATGTCTTGAAGAGAACATTGTTAACACTCCTGTAGAAGTTGATATGGGACTTCTACTTGGACTTGGCTTTCCTCCTTTTAGAGCGGGAGCATTAAAGTACGCGGACGATGTGGGTCTTTCAAAGATTGTGGAGAAAAGTGAAAAGTTTTTAGAACTTGGAAAGCTTTACCAACCAACTGAAGGGTTTGTTGAAAGGGCTAAAAATAACCAAAACTATTACAATAATTAGGAGATATATATGAAAAGAGCCGTGGTTGTAGACGCCGTAAGAACGGCAATGGGTAAATCAAAAAATGGATCGTTCAGAAACGTGAGAGCGGAAGAGCTTTCGGCCGCTTTGATGGAGGCGATTCTAGACAGAAACCCATCTGTGAACCCAAATGAGATTGAAGATGTTATCTGGGGATGTGTTCAGCAGACACTAGAGCAAGGATACAACATCGCAAGAAACGCCGCGCTTATGACGCGAATTCCAAAGAGTGTGTCCGCACAAACTGTTAACAGGCTTTGTGGCTCATCAATGACAGCTCTTCATATGGCAACTCAGGGGATTATGAGTGGAATGGGAGATCTTTATCTAGTTGGTGGTGTTGAGCATATGGGACACGTTCCAATGACTCATGGGGTGGATTTTAATCCTGCTTTCTCAAAAGTTGCCGCAAAGGCCTCCGGTTCAATGGGACTTACCGCTGAAATGCTTGCGACTATGCACAAGATATCACGAGAGGACCAAGACAAGTTCGCTCTTAGGTCTCACCAAAAAGCGTATGAAGCAAACAAGAGTGGAAGATTTAAGGACGAGATTGTTCCCGTTGAGGGACATGACGAAAATGGAATTCCTTATCTTGTAAAAGAGGATGAAGTTGTCAGACCTGACGCTAGTCTTGAGGCGCTCGGAAGTTTAAGGCCAGTGTTTAACCCAAGAGGTGGGAGTGTAACTGCCGGAAATAGTTCTGCTTTAAGTGACGGTGCGAGTTGTCTTTTGGTGATGAGTGAAGAAAAGGCAAAAGAGCTAGGTCTTGAGCCACTTGCCTATGTCAAGTCAATGGCATCTGCTGGATGCGACCCTTCAATTATGGGTTATGGGCCAGTTCCAGCATCTCAAAAAGCTTTGAAGAGAGCTGGAATGAAGGTTGAAGATATTGATCTTTGGGAGTTAAATGAGGCCTTTGCCGCGCAATCTCTTCCAGTTTTAAAAGATCTAGGTCTTTTAGAGAAGGCCGAGGAGAGAGTTAACGTTAATGGAGGAGCTATTGCTCTAGGACACCCGCTTGGGTGCTCTGGCGCAAGAATTGTTGGAACGCTTCTTCATGAGATGAAAAAACGAGATCTTAAAACTGGTGTGGCCACTATGTGTATTGGTCTTGGCCAGGGCGTTGCGACTGTATTTGAACGAGAATAGTTAGCCTCTAATATTCCTTAAAAATAAGAGCTCTCCATTAGGAGAGCTTTTTTTGTCCTTATAAAAACCTCATTTTTAAAATGTTTGTGTGCAAACTTAATTCCTACTGTAATAAAATAGCTTTGTATACAATGTAATTTTTGGAGTAAAATTCAATATTTTCTTATACTTAGCCACTGTCTAAACTTTTGACACCTATGAAACTTTATTGGCTAAGACAAAAGTTAGATTTTTATTGGAATAGAATCTAGTCACTAATCTACAAGGAGTGACTGTGGCTACTAAATTGATGTTGGTATTTTTACTGTTTTTAAAGCACGGGTTTTGCGCTGAAACCAAGCAAGCAGAGTGCAACCAAGATAATAATTTTTGTGTGAGTGAAAAAGAAAGTGCCTTTGAGCGTTCTCACTATAAAGAAATGTTAAAAGGTGAAGATCTTTTCGGACAGATTAAGCATCTTGATGAAGATGACCTGAGAGAAATCTACAGAAACACTAATCCTGGTTCCGAAGTAAAACAAAAGCAATACTTTATTCCTCTAGGACTTACTGATACTGAGAAAATCGCATCCTTGGCCGCCGCAAGTATTGGTCTTGTTGTTTTTAAATCGGATCAAGCAATATTGGATTTTGTGCAGGATAATAAGAATGATGTGACTCATAAGATGGAGAGGTTTGGTTACTATGCAGGACGAACTGGAATCGCTCACCTTATTGCAGGTTCTTATTTGATGGGAGCAATCTTTGATAATGGAAAATTAAAAGATGTAGGTGTTTTAACCTTGGGCTCAATTGTCGTTTCTCAGACAATTACAGAGTTTTTCAAAGTGGGCTTTGGTAGAAGCAGACCTAGGGATGCAGATGGAGATACATATAAATTTGGAACAGATGGAAAGTCATTTTTCTCCGGACATTCCTCGGGAGCATTCACTGCTGCGGCAGTTTTGGCGGAAGTTTATAAAGATACCCCTGTTCCTTACATAGCCTATGGACTTGCAGGTGTGGTTGCCTATGCTAGGGTTCATGAAATGGGTCACTATCCGAGCGATGTTCTATACGGCGCAATTGCCGGAATTCTTTCTGCAAATATAACAATGAGGGCAATGAGAGGAGATGACTCCCTTGGCGGAATAATGGTTACCCCAACATATACCCCCGATCCATTAACAAAGGACATGACCTTTAACCTAAATATCAAATGGGAGCCTAAAAGACCCGCGCCGGTTGTGTCATGTGAGGATATTGAAGAGCTTGGTCTTTCCACAAGGGAAACAGTCTCAAACTGTATGCAAAAGGCGTGGCTATTAAATAACTAAAAGAATATATGAAAAATATTCACCTTAGCTTTTATGGCAATGCGTTAAGTGATACTGAGTTCTCCTAATTCAATATGAAGGAGAACTCTTATGAAAAAACTTATAATGCCACTACTACTGGCGACCACGCTAACTAGCACTACAGCCTCTGCACGACATGGAGGGTCGTGGGATGACTTAGCCTACAGTGTTTTTGGAGGAGTAGCTGTAACGGCAACTGCAGCGACTTTTTACCCTGTCCCTGTCCTAGCTTCTGTGACCAGTTGGTATGTGTATTCATTTATTACTGAGCCAAGATATTACGAAGGCCTAGCAGAGGACTCAATAGAGGTTCTTGCTGGAAACTCATCAGTGGAAGATTCTCTATCTCTTTCCATGTTTAAAGAAGATCTATTAAATCACCAAGAAGCTGTTGAAGCTAAGTTCGCAGAGCATGGTCTTGATGTAGACCTTGAGCAGATCTCAGATGAGGAATTAGCAGAGCTTGCCCTGGCAACTGCCCAGAACTAAAAACCAAATCTATAAGGAGTTTTTTATGAAGAAACTAATAATGCCACTCATCCTAGCCGCAACTCTAACTAGCACTACAGCTTCAGCTTCCGAAGGCGGAACTTTGGAAGACTTTGCCAACAGTTTTGAAAATGCTGCCTCCACTTCGGTGGCGGGTCAGTTCGCTGTAACAGCAACCATAGGTATCTTTTACCCTGTGCCTGCCTTGTTATCAGTAAGTAGTTACTTTGTTTTGGCTGGAATGCCAGACCCAAGCTACTATGAAGGCCTAGCAGAGGACTCAATAGAGGTTCTTGCTGGAAACTCATCAGTGGAAGACTCTCTATCTCTTTCAATGTTTAAAGAAGACCTTTTAAACCATCAAGAAGCTGTTGAAGCTAAGTTTCAAGAAGAGGGATTTAACATGAATCTTGAACAGATCTCTGATGAAGAACTGGCAGAATTAGCACTAGCAACTTCTATGGTTGAAAAGTAGGATTTTCTTTTGAAAAAGTTAATAAACACTTTGGTCCTTGGCATTGCCTTTGTTAGCACAAGCGCTATGGCCAACCCATATAGCAATTCGAAAGAAGTCTTTTACACATCTATTGGAATTGCAACAACTGCCGGAGCTGGGGCCGTATTTTATCCAATCCCAGCATCACTAACTGTTGTGGCCTTCACTATTGTGGACAAGTACGTAAAGCCACTTAATTATGAAGGACTGAGCTCTGACGCTATTGATGTTTTAGGCGGAGCAATTGAACTTGAAGAGTCCGCAGCTCTTTCTCTTTTTAAAGAAGATCTTTTAAGAGATCAAAAGGCCGTGGAAAGCGTATTTGAAGAGCATGGACTTGAAGTCGACCTTGAGCAGATCTCTGATCAAGAATTGGCAGAGCTTGCCCTGGCAACTAGTCACGTTCAATAAAAAAGCTAAATTTGTCTTTAAGAAAACGCTCCTTTTGGAGCGTTTTCTTATGCCGGTCTTTGTAAAGTTTCATTTAAGCATTAGATTTATAACACTCAATTCACTAATATAGGTTGTATGAGGAACTATATCTTATCTTTTTTGATCCTTTTTTTTAGCTTCTCGGCGATGGGCCAAAATACTCCAGAGGTACTCGCTAATCAATGGATAAAGGCGATTCAAGGCAATTCAGCTAAAGATATGCGATTGTTAATTCATCCCCGTTGTCCCTCTAAGGCGATAAAGGATGAAGTAATTAATAGAATGATTTCCGGTCCTTTTCCAAAAGAGTATAAAGTTGAAGTGAAAAAAATAAATGCTTCTTTGGATACTTTGAAAAAGGTCTATTTTGTGACTCCTTCCAAACACCTACGTTTAAAATACACTACTAAAACTAAGAAAGATCGACAGAAATATGGCCTCGGGAAAACCTTTCCAATCGCCCTAGAAAATGAAAAGTGGTACTTTGCAACTTGTATTCGTAAACAACCTAATCAATAACTTCTAAGTATTACTCTTTTAGATACATCAATAAAACACGCTCCTCTCAGAGCATTTTTTTATGCCTACCTGTATTAAGCTTCTTATGTTGTTCTTAGTTTTAGCTCACCTCATTTTCATTTATGACAAGCTTCAGCCTAACCGGTTGATCAAGACTGAATATTCACCTGCATTGCTGTAAAAAGCGTGCAGCTTCCGTGACTCCCCAATGAAGGGGAGCCTTTATCAAAAGGCA
>CERC01066869.1_pt1 | contig 150067 bp, 123 predicted proteins | sample 530921 | NCBI WGS metagenome assembly CERC01 (sample SAMEA2621099, study PRJEB7988) | marine metagenome | isolation source: saline water (ENVO:00002010), including
GCACTCTTGATGGCAGATTCAAGAATTTGCATAGTTATCATATTGTTTTCTAAAGAGTATACATTGTACGGTTCTAATTGAAGTGTGCCATTAATAACTGCAGCAAAAACGGCGAAAGGGTCATTGTAGGGCTCTTCCCGCTCTCCCAGAAGAAATGTTTCTTCGGTATAATCGCTATAGCCCTTAGAAAGTCTTATTCTTAATTGGGTAGGATTGTCAGAGTAAATAGCACCTTTAGTGCCATAAAGTTCCATATCTTTTCTGCCAATTGGCCAGTTCCAAGAAGGTTCTAAGATGGCCATTTCATTCTCATAAGTTAATATAATAGTTGCATCGTCATCAACATTCGGGTTGTTTTCTTTTTGTAGTTGCTGTGTTACGGCAGTAATGCTTTTTGGTCTTTTACCCTTAGTTATCCATGTCATTAAATTGGCGCCATAGCAACCAAAATCTGTTATAGCACCGCCACCGTTTAAATTGGGATCCGTTAACCATTCTAAAAATTCACTGGAGACGCCAATGTTTTTAGGTCCCTTATGTCCATCTCTAATAATTACTTTTCTTAATTCACCAATTTCTCCTTGTTGGTATAGGTCAATAGCTTTGACATTGGTTTTGTACCATGAAGTTTCATAATTGGTCAATACCCGAATATTATATGTGTCTGCGAGTCTTTTAATTTCCTTAGCATCATCATAGGTAGTCGCCAATGGTTTTTCTACCATAACATGAATTCCTTTTGGGGCACATGCTTTCACTACTTTTAAATGATCCTTAATATTGCCAAAAGCTGCAACTGCATCAGGGTTGACCATGTTAATCATTTCATCCATGGTACTGAAAACGATATCCATAGAGAAACCAAATTCTTTTGAAAGTTTTATGGCCAGTTCTTGGTTGGGTTCTACAATTCCTACCATGTTCATGTCCGGTTGCTGGCCTCTGCCAAGAATCCATCCAACGTGTCCATGGGTTAGTCCTGCTACTCCTAATTTTAACGGAGGTTCTTGAGCACTGACCAAGGTCGTTATAATCAAGGTTAAAACTAGAAGTGTATTTTTAAAATTAAAGTTAGTTGACATTATCAATTAATTCATGGGTTGGCTTTTGTTCCAATAAATTTGTACTTATGGTAAAGTAAAATGTACTGCCTTTGTTTTCTTCGGAAGTCACCCATATTTTACCTAAATGATGATCTACAATTTTCTTACTCCCATAAAGCCCAATACCTGAGCCTTCAAATTTAGATTGGTTGTGTAATTTGTGAAAGGCATTAAATATTTTTTCTGACTGCTCGCTTGGAATTCCTATACCGTTATCTGCAACGCTGAATAAATAATCATTATCTCTTTTTTCAGATGTAATGGTGATTATTGGGTCCTGAGCAGATGATTTAAATTTTAAAGCGTTATGAACTAAATTCTGAAATAGCATTCTAATGTCGCTTGGTCTGGCAATAAGGGTTGGTAATTCATTAAATTTAATTGTAGCCTTTGTTTCTTTAATTTTTTCAGAAAGGTCATCAAGAACAGATTGCAATATTACAGTAACGTTTACAGATTCCATACCGCTTGAGTTTCCAATTTCAGCATATTTTAAGAGACCTTCTACTAAGTTTGTAAGTCTAGTAGAACTGCCTTGCAAATGTTTAAGATAACTACTGAAATTAGTATAACTAGAAATGGCGTGTTGTTTTTCCAATTCGCTGGCAATAACATTTATGTTGTTCAATGGTCCTTTAAGGTCATGGGTAACTATAAAGGTAAATTCTTCTATATGGGTATTTTTAAGTTTTAATTCATTGTTCAATACCTCTAGTTTTTTATTCTGGTTCTTTAGGTTGTCTTGTGCCTTTTTTAAGTTGAGTTCACTTTCTTTTAAAGCTTCAATATGATTTTCCAAATCTGTAGTATAAGCCCTAGTTTTATTTTGATCGTACATTCTAAAGGTTAGTGATAGCCAACCTAAACTCGCTAAAAATGCAAACACTTCATCAAAAGGAACGTCTATGGTGCCAAGTATTGGACCATACATAGTAACATAAATAGTAGGCAGTATAAACGCAAGTACATCAAAAAAAATGATGATGTTTCTTAACCTAGGATTTTTACGATACCCGATAAACGCTAGAAAACCCATGGTAGCAAAGGCAACTCCTTGTCCAAAATAGCCACCAATTAGGAGTATAAGCGACATAAAAACCAATGGAGGTAATAATGTCATGTATAACCTAGTTGCTTGTCGGTAATCTAATCGATTTAAGATAAAGCCAATGCCAAATACCACTGCAACAATAAGAGCGAGAATTTGTTCTATATGCGAATGAAAAATTAACGTGTATATAAAAACCAAAAAAGTGAAAATAGCGGATATGATGGTAATTAAACCAAATTCGTCGGTAATGTCCCTGCTTTTAGATTTATGAGTTTTTGATGTCGTATTTAACTGTGACAAATGATTTAAATTTTAATGTAGTCAATTTGAGTTCTAAACAAATAAACAAGAGCGTTAATGTTTGATCAGTATCAAATTAAAAGTAATTGTTATACATATATTCGTTAAAAATGAAATAGAAACATAACTCAAACAGGGGAAGTTGTAAACAATTTAATTTCTACTTAAATATAATCAAGTAATACTTAACTAGCACAATATTTTTTGCTTTAAAATGGCTTTTTAATTTATTGCATTGGTATTTCCATTAGCAATATTTCAGCTTCGCTATTTACAGTTATATTCAAGGAATTTACATCCCAGATACCTAAACCATCTCGGGAGTTCATCTTTTGGTTTTCAATTTCGACTTCACCTTTGATAACAAAAATATATACTCCGTTTCCATCCAAATGAACTGTATAATTGTCCGTAGCACCGGTGTCATATTTTCCCAAATAAAACCATGCATTTTGTTGGATCCAAACTCCTTGATCGTCTTCGTTAGGAGATAATATTTGATATAAATTGTTTTTAGTTGCAACTTCTGTGGTCGAAATTTGATCATATCTTGGAGTTATATTTCGTTGATTAGGAATAACCCATATTTGCAAAAACTTGACCTCATCAACTGAACTTTGGTTATATTCGCTGTGGGTAACTCCATTACCGGCACTCATTACTTGAATATCTCCTGCTTTGATAATTGTACTATTGCCCATATCATCCATATGTTGAAGGTTACCTTCTAATGGTATGGAAATAATTTCCATGTTTTTATGGGGGTGTGCCCCAAAACCACGCCCCGCTGCAACCGTATCGTCATTTAAAACTCTTAAGGTTCCAAAATTCATTCGTTCTGGGTTATAATAATTGCCGAAACTAAAACTATGATAAGAGTTTAACCAACCGTGATCGGCATGACCTCTAGTGTCCGATTTGTGAAAAATTGTTTTCATAAGTATATTTTATGGCTGTGAATTTAGTCGGTAACTGTGATGATTAATTACGTTACCTAGTGTGATGATAAAAAGTTGGTGAACAATTAATTATTAGCTGTTATAATAATTTTTTAGTCCAATAAATAAGGTAATATAATTTAATTGGTCAAAGTGCGTTATTCACAAAAAATCCCTCAGTAAAATGAAAACCTTTATTTATATTTTTTTAGTGCTTTCTTTTTTTTATTCAAATGCACAAACAAGTGCAGATGCAGCTAAGCATTTGGGTGCAGGCATTGTAATAGGAGGAGTGGGAGGTTATGCCGTAAATAAAATTTCTAACGGGCAAAGTGGGTGGACTTGGGCAGGAGCAGTAGGTAGTGCTTTTGCGGCAGGAATTACAAAAGAAGCTATTTATGATTCTTCGCGAGGAGCCGAATGGGAAACAAGAGATGTGGTATTTACAACATTGGGCGGTGTAATATCTGCATTGGCACTAGAAGTTTTTACTGGAAATAGTGGAAATAGACGCGGTAGCTATAAAAGAGGAAAAAGTTGTGGTTGTATGGTTACCCAAATATATACTGCTCCTAAGATTACTTTACCCATAGTAGTTGAAACTGGCACTGGTGATATATTCTCAGAGGTACAGGCAGCCTATTTACTGAATTGATTTATAATAACCCTTTTGCTTTTATCTCTAAATATTTATTGATGGTGTTTATGGTAAGGTCTTCGGGCTTTGTCAGAATGGTCTGTATGCCATACTTTTTTAGTTCATTGACCACTAGTTGTTTTTCATAAATAAATTTCTCTGCAATTGCCTGTTCAAAAACTTCTAGTGTATTGTTGGGTTTACATTTTGCATACGATACAAGTTCTGAGTTTTCAAAGAAAATAACGACCAGTAAATGTTGTTTGGCAATAGCTTGCAAGTAAGGAAGTTGGCGATGCAGGACATCAAGGGTTTCAAAATTGGTATACAGTAATAATAGACTTCTTTGTGATAAATTTCTTTTGACATCAATATATAACCTACTGAAATCACTTTCAACAAAGTTGGTCTTGAGGTTGTAAAGTGTTTCTAATATTAAGTTCATTTGTGAACTTCTGCGTTCTGCAACAACTCTGTTTTCTATTTTATTGCTAAAAGAGAAAATACCTGCTTTGTCATTTTTTTTGAGGGCAATGCTGCTGATGACCAAGGTAGCGTTTATGGCGTAATCCAGTAAGCTGAGTGAATTAAAAGGCATTTTCATAACCCTGCCTTTATCAATTACAGAATAAATCGGCTGTGACTTTTCATCTTGAAATTGGTTGACCATTAGTTGCCCTCTTTTGGCAGTGGCTTTCCAATTTATATTTCTTATATCATCACCTTGTATGTAATCTTTGATCTGTTCAAACTCCATCGTATGACCGATTCGTCTAATTTTTTTAATGCCAAATTCAAGTAATCTGTTGCTGAATGCCATAAGGTCATACTTGCGAAGTTGTAAAAAAGAAGGGTAAACAGGTACTTCTTTATCTTGGTCAAACGTATATTTTTTAGCTAAAAGGCCAATGGGTGAAATGGCGAATACATTTAAATTTCCAAAACTATAAACGCCCCTTTCTACGGGTCTTACAGTATAGGAGTATAGTTTCTGCTCTCCAGGTTTTAATAGGCTGTTAAAATTGAAATCTCGCTTTTGAAATTGAAACGGAAGTTCATCTATAATGGTTATTTGAGCAGAAAACAAATACTTGTTGTTGACTTCTATCTTAATCGTATTTTCATCACCATTAGAAAGTTTGTCGGTAACAATTCTATGCGCTGTAATTAGCCCTTTTGACAGAAATAGTAAAATGGCATCGGTAATAAGTAAAGCTATAAAAAGGTAAAATAGAAGCTTTGGAATATATGCAATGTTTTCAAAAATATAAGATAGTAGAAAACATAGGATAACTCCTGATAGCACCAAGAAGAACCTTTTTTGAATAAATATATTTTTGAAAATCTTTTTCACTGAAGTTTATCTTGGGATTTCTATGGTTTGAATTAAATCCTTGATCATTTTCTCAGCTGTATAACCCTCCATTTCACGTTCTGGAGTCAGAATAATTCTATGGCATAGTATAGGGCTTACTACTTTCTTTATATCATCTGGTGTAATAAAATCTCTTCCGTTAATGGCGGCAACGGCTTTAGAAGCGTCTAAAATGGCAATAGATGCCCTTGGAGATGCGCCTAAATAAAGGTTGGCGTTTGTTCTGGTATTATTAACGATTGCTGCAATATATTTTAGAAGATTATCTTCCACGACAATATCTTTGATGACCTTTTGGTAAGCGGCAATTTGTTCAGCCGAAAGAATAGCATCTATAAGTGATTCTACATTATTGTTTTTTTGATGGTGTTTATTTTCTAAAATCTGTACTTCTTCTTCTAAAGTTGGGTAGTGTACATTGATTTTAAAAAGAAAACGGTCTAATTGGGCTTCGGGTAATCTGTAGGTACCTTCTTGCTCTACAGGGTTTTGGGTAGCAAAAACCAAAAACGGAGGTTGCATGTCAAATTCATTACCATCTATGGTTATTTGTCTTTCTGCCATAGCTTCAAAAAGTGCAGCCTGTGTTTTTGCCGGAGCTCTGTTTATTTCGTCGATCAATATAATATTTGAAAAAATAGGACCTTTTTTAAATTCTAATTCAGATGTTTTAACATTGAAAATAGATGTTCCAAGAATATCACTAGGCATTAAATCTGGCGTAAACTGTATTCTGCTAAAATCTACGTTCATAGTTTTTGCAAGTAGTTTTGCGGTTACAGTTTTGGCAACACCTGGAACCCCTTCTATAAGTGAATGACCATTGGCTAAAATTGAAACGATCAAAAGTTCGATCATTTCTTGTTGACCGATTATAACCTTTCCTAATTCGGCTTTTACCTTGGTAACAGAATCTTGAAGCTTGGTAAGATCTATTCTAGAATTAAATTCTACCTGCTGTTCGTCTTGTGTGTTATCTTCCATAAGATTGTTTAAATGTATTTATTTTCTTGGCAAGTACTATAGCGTCTTGTTCAGAATGTATAGGTTTGTTTTTAAGACTAAGAATGAACTCGATGAGGTCTTTGGTTTCTTCTATCGATTTTCCTGCCTTAGCACTTAATTGTGCTATTAGTTTTTCATCAAGAACCGTAGTGTTTACATAAAACCTATTTCTAATATGGGTTAAAAAATAGGTGATTTTTTTATGGTTTAAGTTGGTGTAGTCTTTCTTTTGATGGTATAATGAACCCACTGTTTTAGCAAATTCTACGGAAGAATTTTCTAATGGTTTTATAATTGGTATTATTCGTTGCTCTCTTTTTGCCTTGAAAATAACAAATAGCAATAAACCAGTAATTGTTAGGTAGTAACTCCATTTTAAGGCAGGTTGATTTAAAACGAACCTCATTGGAGAGGTAATTACTTTACGCCCAGATTTCTTATAATCGTCCCATATTAGGGTATTGTCATTCAAATAAGCGAAACTTTGACTACTGTAACCAATTTTATCACTTAACATATAATAGTTGGTATAAGCAATAGGCAGGGTGTTGATAATAAAATTTCCTTTGCCAAATGAAGTTTTTATGAAGTTGGGACTTATTTTTATTTCATTGGGGGTGTTATTTAGCAATGTGGAACTTTTCACGTGAATATGACCTAAAATTTCTGTTTTGGCGGTATCAATACTGGTTAAATATGCAGGGTTGACACCTCTTTCAAAATAGAAAGCCTCTTCATTAAAATGTGCATTGGTAAATGATGCTTTAGTTGAATCTTCTTTTATGTCATACCGTTGTTCAATGGTGATATTCAATGTGTCTGCCAATTTACCGGTAAGGTTGCTCGTAGCTATGAATACCTGATTGCCTTCGTCTACAAATTTTAATAGTTGGTTTGTTTCCTGTTCGTCCAAATAAATAAAATCATTGATCAAAATGTAATTGGCGGCAGTTGAGGTATCTCGATCTACTAGCACATCATAGATGTTTTCTTCTACAGTTTCAATATCGTTATGCGGAAAAATAGATGCCAATTCATTATAAAGCACATAGCAACCGAACGGAATTTTAGATGCCAATGTGTAAGACGGGCTCCAATTGATCGGTCTTGGGCGTACTATTTCTGTTACAATGATACCAATAAGCACCGCAACCAAAAGACCAAGTATTATTTTAGAACGTTTTCCCAAGTTACTATTGAATTAGTTTGTTGATTGCTTCAAAATCTAAGACAGATACGGTGTATCTATCGTTATCTATATCTTGTTCTCCGTACCATATATAATCGTATAGATAGGCTATTCTTTTAAAACCTTGTTTTAACTGTGGTTGTTGAATCTCGTTAACGTAATCTGTATTGGTTTTATCAAAATGCCAATCTATAATATCTTTTTTAGACAGTTTTTGCAGTGATAATAGAAACTGGTAACGTACCGCTAGTCTGTAGTCTTTATTTGCAAGGGCCTCATTCAATAAGTTGCCGATATCAACACCTTCAATGTGTTCTTCGGTAAGGTTAATATCGTTGATCGTTTCAGCCTTTTTTTGAAAGATTGCGCTGAAATTTTCTTTGATCAGGAATTTTACGAGTAGGTAAATGGCGAGAATTCCTAATAAGAGATAAATTAGATATTCTAAAAGTTGTAATACTTCTGGAGATAGGGTAATGCCAAACACATCGAATAGCCCTTGTCCGACCCAATTTAAAAATCGAGCAAATAAATTTTGAGATTCGCCGGTTTTAAAGGTATAGTTGAATTCATCGTCTGAATATTTCTTTGTCAGGTCATCTTCAAAATTTCTCAATGTTAAAACTGATGAAGTATCGGTTTTAACAATACTATCTGTTTTATGTTGAGCAAATGAGAAAAAGGTCATCAACAAAAAGAAAATATAAATGAATGGTAGTCTCAAATTAATCGTTTTGTCCTATTTGTTCAATTCTTGACCTTGTATTTTCATTATAAGTCTTTTCATGTAATGCATAATATAATATGCCATTGATAAACTGGGAAAGACATTGTCCGTATACCGCAATAATCAGGAAAATGGATAACCCTAAAGTGTAAACAATTGTTGAAACAATAGAATTTGTATAATCTACATCGTTCTCTACAACATGAAAAGTATACACCCCTATTATAATACCGGGTATGGTCAAAGCGATCATTAATAGTAAACCTAATAATAAACCTAAAATAAAGTTTACTCCTATAGATTTCCAAAAACTACCGGTTACAAGTTTCCAACCTTCGCCCAAGGCATCGGTAACGCTTTTTTTATTTTGAAGCATATCAAAAAAAGAAACACCGATCCAGGCTGTTAAAAAGAACTGAACAATATACTGGGCAAAAAAGCCTAGTAGGGGTATAATGGCTAAAATTATGGCCACTATAAAATAGACAAGGTAAATAGGTATAAGCAATAGGACAAAAAGCAAAATATTTCCAAATTGGCTTTTAGCATATTGCCAAACTTCTTTTTTGTCTACGTTAGAATCTTTGGTTTCCTCATATTTAATCATATAACTAGTAGAAAGCGAATAATTTAGAAAAGCAACTCCCAGAAAAATAATAAAGAATAAAAATCCTCCTATACCTAAATAGACATAATACTCTTCTTCAGCAGCTAAATTATCGGAAAACGGACTTTGCCCAGATTCGTGTGCTATCATTCCTATAAAACCAGAAACCAATAGGTAACTGGTAATTAAAAGTCCTATTAAGAAAACACCATTGTAGCTTAAGAAAACATTGGTAAAGCTTTTTATGTTCTGTTTAAAAAAATCAAAATAAGCGGAGATAATACCGCCGAATTCACGATTAACCTTTAGCGGTATGTAATTGTCTTTCATGTTTGGTATTTAGTAAAATAGGATATGCTATGTAATAAAAAATGATTAGGAATAATGATGCTCCAATAATTATGAATGCCAACCAATTGGGCATATTGGTATACCTTGTTATAAATCCTTCAATAAATCCGGCAATTATAAAAAACGGTATGGTGCTGACTACAACTTTAAGCCCATCTTTGGCACCCTTCATAAAAGAGACGCGCCTAGCGTACGTTTTCGGAAAAAGTATGCTGTTGCCCATTATTAGACCTGCACAGCCGGCAATAATAATAACCGATATTTCTATGGTACCGTGAAGCCAAATTTGTTTATTGGCCTCAAAGAAAACTCCTTTGGTATAAAAAAAAGTAATGAATGCCCCGAGCATTACACCATTTGAAAATAATATATATGCGGTGCCTATACTTGTGATTACCCCAAAGGCAAATGCTAAAAAGGCAACTCTAATATTGTTAATGGTAATTCCCAAAAAAGAACCAATTTCACTACCGCCTTTATAGATTGCTGCTGGATCACCGTTAGCTATGTTGTTAAGTGTTTCATTAACATAGGCATCACCTAAAATCAACCTTACAAAGGTAGCATCGTTAATAGCGGATAAAGAGCCAATGGCAGATGCGATAATAAAAATTAAAAAGGCAATGCCCAAGGTGTTATGGTACTGTCTGAAAAAAAGAGGGAATTCTGTAATCCAAAAACTGAGAATTCGATTTTTACTTTCCTTTTTGTTCTTATAGATTTTCTGGTGGGCAAGAGAAGCAAGTTCGTTTAAATACAATAAAGTCTTACTTTCTGCGTAATACGTTTGCGCGTATGCCAAATCATTGGTCAGTTGAATATAGCCATTGGCAAGTTCATCTGGGTCGGTAGAAGCACCTAGGTTAATAGCTTTTTCAAAAGCTATCCATTTTTCCTTATTTTGCTTTACAAAAGCAGCTTCGCGCATAAACTATATTTACCTTGTTAAATTTAAGATTAAATGAATAACCTTCAAATCAATACAACGCAAAATGTTAACCTTAATTATACTATTGTTAGTATTGGTGAAAGAATTGTAGCGTTTTTTATAGATGCATTTATACTTTACCTCTATTTTATCTTGGTGAATTTAATTGGTGATGCTATAGGTTATATATATTCAGATGGATGGACGCAGAGAGGTTTAGTTGCTTTAATTTCTTTACCGGCAATGTTTTATACACTTTTAATGCATATTACCTTTAATGGTAGAACCGTTGGTAAAATGATTATGAAAATGAGAGTGGTAAAGGTAGATGGTTCACCAGTTCATTGGAGTAATTATTTAATTAGATGGATGTTACGTTTGGTTGATATTTGGATTTTTCTTGGGTCTATAGGTTTGCTCACTATTTTATTCTCCGATAAAAAACAGCGTTTAGGTGATGCCGCGGCAGGTACGGTGGTCATTAGTACAAAGAATAGGACAAAGGTATCCCATACCATTTTAGAAGAGGTGGAAGATGCTTATGTGCCTCAAATCATGAATGTTACTATGTTGACCGATAAGGATGTTAGACTTATTAAAGAAACATTTGGGATAGCTAAAAAAAGTAATGATTTTAAGACGTTAAAAGCGCTTAGAGAGAAAGTTGAAAGTATCTTGCAGACCAATTCGGAATTGTACGATATTGCGTACTTGGATACCGTTCTAAAAGACTATAATTACTTTACGCAAAAGATCTAGCCCATGTTTTATTTCATTATCGATATTTTAGGAACCATTGCTTTTGCAATATCTGGGGTGTTGGTTGCTATGGATAAAAGGTTAGATGTATTTGGGGTTTTGATCATTGCATTTGTTACAGCTGTTGGGGGAGGCACCTTACGAGATCTACTTATAGGTATTAAACCCGTTGGCTGGCTTAATGCCCCAGTTCATTTATTGATTATTGTAGTAACCGTATTGCTGGCAATCATTTTTGTGAAGCAATTAAAATACGTAAGAAAATCACTTTTTTTGTTTGACACCATTGGCATTGGTTTGTATACCATGGTAGGTATAGAAAAAGGTTTGGCGGCAGATCTTTTACCGGTAATGTGTATTGCTTTAGGAACCATTACCGCCTGTTTTGGTGGCGTTATAAGAGATATATTGTGTAATGAGATTCCTGTAATATTTAGAAAGGAAATTTATGCCACCGTTTGTATATTAGGTGGGTTGGTGTATTTTGTATTGATACAGTTTCCTATAAACGATACCATTGCTTATTCTTTGGCTATACTTACTATAATAATTATGCGGGTATTAGCAGTTCGCTTCAAAATTTCCCTGCCCAATATTTATAGAAATCAAGCTTAATTCTGAGTGGTTGGCTATGGTTGCTTATTCTATAACTTCAGCTTTTTGAATATAAACATTTCTCATAGGCCAATCTCCTTTTTCTACAGGTACGTTATTTATTTTATCAACCACATCCATGCCATCAATGACCCTTCCGAAAGGAGTATAGTTATCATCTAAGTGATATGAGCCAGGGTCTGTAACAACAATAAAAAATTCAAATGGTGATGCTAGTTTATGTGGATTGTCCATTTCACTACTTGGCATGGAAATAGTGCCCCTGTGGTGCTTATGCCCTTTTCTGGTATCTGGCGGCAATAGATAACGACCAATTTTAGATCGTTTTTCTGCTGTCTTTTTGTCATCAGAGTTTCCACCTTGAATAATAAAATTCTTTACCACTCTATGAAACTGAGTATCGTTAAAATATCCTTTTTTGGTGAGGTATATAAAATTGGCCCGGTGGTAGGGTACGTTATCAAATAATTCTACGGTAAAACTGCCAAATTTTGTGGTAATTCTGACCTTGTTTTCTTTTAGGGTCTTTTCATAGTTGAAAAAGTAATCAATGGCATTCTCTTCGGTAAGTTCAAAAGCATCTTTTTCTTGTTCTTTTTCAGCTTCATTTTCAGTAATTTTAGTAGAGTCTATCGTTGTCTTGGCTACGGTAGTAGTACTATCAACTTTCTTAGGGGTATCTTTGCAACTGTCCATTGCAAAAAATACTAAGAGTAGTAAAGAATAGAATTTTGGTAAACGCATGAATTTTAATTTTTTTGAACAACAGATATCAAAAATAAAGGATCTACCGCTACCGGGAGAAGCTTCGCAATACAAAATGGCTCCAGAAAGCCGATTAGAAGAATTACAACGTATTAATATTTCTCCGAAAAATCCTAGAAGGGCAGGGGTAATGGCATTGTTTTACCCTACAAATAATATGGGAACAAACTTGCTTTTGATTTTACGTAAAACTTATAAAGGGGTACATTCTAACCAAGTTGCTTTTCCTGGGGGCAAAGAAGAAAAATCTGATGATGGTCTATTGACCACTGCGCTTAGGGAAACGTATGAAGAAGTAGGGGTGGCACCAAACGACATTACGGTGATCAAAGAAATTTCAGAAATCTTTATACCCCCCAGTAATTTTATGGTTCAGCCTTATATTGGGCTATATCGAAATCCAAAACCATTTGTAAAACAAGATGCAGAGGTTGAGTTAATTTTAGAAGTTCCTCTATCGGATTTTTTAGATGATACATTGGTAGTTTCAAAAAAAATGACCACATCTTACGCTGTGGATATTGAAGTACCAGCCTTTAAATTAAACGGTTATATCGTATGGGGGGCAACGGCAATGATGATGAATGAGATTAAAGAGTTACTAAAGCAGGTGTTGTAAGGCATATTTAATTATTTTAGCATTCTATGGGATTATTTGATAAAAACCCTTTTGGGCATAATTTATTCATTAAAAAATGGCTAATACGCATTTTGGCCGTGCTATCGCATCAGCGGTATAAGCGCTTTAATACGTTGGAAATTGAAGGGTCTGATATTATTAGAAATTTACCGGATAAAAATGTGTTGTTCGTAAGTAACCATCAAACATACTTTGCAGATGTTGTGGCTATGTTTCATGTTTTTAATGCCAGTTTAAGCGGTCGTGAAGATTCCATTAAGAACTTGGGATATATTTGGCAACCAAAATTGAATATGTATTATGTGGCCGCTGCAGAAACCATGAGGAAAAGTCTTTTGACCAAGATAATGGCCTATGCGGGATCTGTAAGTGTAGAACGTACTTGGCGTTCAGAGGGCAAAGATGTTAAGCGCCAAGTAAAAATGAGCGATATTTCTAGTATAGGCAAGGCCTTGAACGATGGTTGGGTAATTACTTTTCCACAAGGTACAACTACCCCTTGGAAACCTTTAAGAAAAGGTACGGCACACATTATCAAAAAATATAAACCAGTGGTTGTGCCAGTGGTTATTGATGGTTTTAGACGTTCTTTTGATAAAAAAGGACTTCGTGTTAAAAAGAAAGGAATACTTCAATCTATGGTTATTAAAGAGCCATTGGATATTGATTACGAAAATGAATCTACCGAATCTATAATAGAAAAATTGGAGTACGCTATTGAGCAGCACCCATCATTTTTAAAAGTGATATCAAAAGCCGATCTTTTGGCTATTGAGGAAGAGAACAAACAGCGTAAATGGAATCCCCCTTCTTAAATAGTAAGGTTTCTAAGTTCACTGTAGTTCTGCTTTAGTTTTCTAAGTAGCAGTCCGTATAATAAGAAATAAATGCCGCCCATGACCAAGGTTAGAATTACTCCAAAAATACCTATGGACATCATTATGGTAATTTTTAATTTTTCGGGTGATATGTTTGCAAGGCTATCTTTTAATTCTGGGAAGGCATTGACCATATTATCATTTAGGTAAACACCTATGATCATTATGATTATGGTCATCATTATCATGGATAATGAAAAAATAACGTAATGCTTAACGGTTTTTCTAGTCTTTATGATTTTCTTCATTAGACTTTTGGAGTTGTCCAAAACCGAAATTTCCTTAAATCTTTTATAGAACTGAAAAATAAAATAAAAGGCTATGATATAAGTAAATCCAGAGAGTACTACAAGGTATTTTGAGACACCTATGTTTTCATATAGCTCCATTCCATCACGCATAGATGGTAGTAGATATAAAAGGTGCGGTACGGTAAATTCCAATATACTGATGATAAGGATCCACCTAACAATTGAGGAAGATTTCTTCCATATCATTTTATGAATCTCGTCATAGCTTAATTTAGGAACATCGAATTCCTTTTTTTGCCAATCTTTCTTTAATAATTCCAGTTCATCCGTCATACGCCTATGGATTCAAAATGGTTCTTAATTTTGTTTTGATACGGTTCATTTTAACCCGTGCATTTACTTCGGAAATACCTAATGTTTCAGATATTTCAGTATAGTTTTTATCTTCAAGATATAAAAACACCAACGCTTTATCAACGTCATTTAATTGTTTGACCGCCTTGTACATTAATTTTAATTGTAGTTCTTCGGTCTCGTCATATTCGTCGGCTTTGATCTTAAAAATTACAGACTCATAATCAGCTGTGTCAATTCTTCTTTTTTGTTTTCGATATAGTGTAATGGCAGTATTTAGTGCCACACGATACATCCAAGTACTGAATTTGGCATCGCCCCTAAATTTGGGATAAGCCTTCCATAATTGAATGGTAATTTCTTGAAACAGATCATTGTGAGAGTCGCGGTCGTTTGTATACAGCGTACACACTTTATGGACAATGTTTTGGTTGTCCTGTAGCTCGGTCACAAATTTGTGTTCAAGTTCTTTATTCACTCTTGGTTGGCTGTTCTTACGTTGTTAGTCTATAAAAGGTTTTGTTTGTTACAATATATTTAGAAATACATAAAAAAAGTGCCAATTAATACCTTGGCACTTTTAAAATCTATAACATAAGACTCTATTTTCTATAATCTAAGGCAGGTGCTCTATCACCTAAAAGAGGAATGTATTTAAAATCTGCACCTCTTTTTTCTAAAAATTCAGCTTTAGCGGTCTCTACCAATTTTTTATCCTTAAAAAGGTCTATTGCAGTTTTAGTCAAGGTCTTTGCGGCTACCATCATTCCTTTTCTACCAATGGAGGTTCCACCTGCAGCAACCGCTTGCCAACTGTGAGCCGGTGTGCCAGGAACCCAGGTAGCGGTGCCAAAACCAACTGTAGGTACGGTAAAGCTAACATCGCCTACATCTGTAGAGCCGTAAGCCCTAGCTTCGGTTTTGTAAGGTTGAACATTTTTAGCAGTAGCAAGATCCGCTTTTTCCTGTCCTAAGGTTACAGCTATTTTATCAGCAAATTCTTTTTCTTCTGCTGTGTATTCTATACCGCCAACTTCAGAAAGATTGTCGTGCATTACTTTTTGTAATGTTAGGTTGGGCAGTAATTCGTGTGTACCACCGATCATCTCATAGTCCATTGTAGTTCCTGTTCCCAATGCGGCACCTTCGGCAGCTTTTACCATTCTGTCGAATATATCGATCACAACATCACGTCGATTATGACGTGCATAGTAATAAACTTCTGCAAAATCTGGCACTACGTTGGGTGCTTTACCTCCAGCTGTAATAACATAATGTATTCTGGCCTCTTGCGGAATGTGTTCCCTCATCATATTGATCATCAAGTTCATGGCTTCAACACCATCAAGGGCAGAACGTCCTTTTTCTGGAGAACCGGCGGCATGGGCAGAAATACCATGAAATCTGAATTTTGCCGATTTATTAGCTAACGCAGCACCTGCGCTAGCTGCATTTTGTGACCCGGGGTGCCAATGTAGCGCTATGTCAACATCATTGAAGAGACCTTCACGAACCATATAAACTTTACCCGATCCACCTTCTTCAGCAGGAGTTCCATAGAAACGGATGGTACCTTTTGCCTTATTGGCCTCTAACCATTCCTTTGTTGAAATTGCCGCTGCCGTAGATGCCGTACCGAACAAGTGATGACCACAGGCATGACCAGCGGCGGCACCAGCAGATTCTTTTTCAGCGGTAGCTTTTTGGGATAGTCCCGGTAATGCATCATACTCGCCCATAATGGCAATTACGGGACTGCCACTGCCATATTCCGCAATAAAAGCGGTAGGTATACCCGCTACTTCGGTTTTAATGGAGAAACCGGCATCCTTTAATGTTTTTTGTAATAGACCCGAGCTCTGTTCCTCTTGGTATCCCATTTCTGCGAATTCCCAAATATTTTGAGCTATATTTCCGTAATCATCACTTTTTTGCTCTAATTTTTTGATTATGTCTTTTTCGCTCTTCTGAGCATTCATAGAAAAAACTGAAGTACCTAGTACTGCCAGTAAAATAAGGGTTTTGCGCATTTTCGTGTTTGTTTGAGTTAGAGCTTAAAGATACTAAAAACACATTATTATTTTAAAGTAGGAGTCCATTTGTTTAATTTTGTCAGTAAGTAAACTACTATGAACATACCACTCTCAAGCTATCCTAGAATTGTAATTATAGGTGGTGGTTTTGGCGGAGTATCTCTAGCCAAAAAATTAAGTAAACAAGAAGTACAAGTTGTCCTTATAGATAAGAACAATTATCATACATTTCAACCACTATTATATCAAGTGTCTACAGGAGGTCTTGAGCCAGATTCCATTGCCTACCCCTTGCGCAAGGTATTGATCGGATATGACAATTTTTATTTCCGTTTGGCAGAAGTAGAACATATTGATGCGACCGGTAAAAAAGTGAATACCAACATTGGGGATATAAGTTATGATTATTTGGTGGTAGCCACAGGTTCTGAAACCAATTTCTTTGGAAATAAGGAAATTGAGGAGCATGCCATGTCAATGAAATCAATTCCGCAATCATTGAACTTACGTAGTTTAATATTGGAAAATTTTGAGCAAGCGCTTCTTACCGATGTCTATCACGAACGCGATGCATTAATGAACTTTGTAATTGTTGGTGGCGGACCAACTGGTGTTGAGTTAGCAGGAGCTTTGGCTGAAATTAAAAAAGGAATATTACCAAAAGATTACCCTGATCTAGATACCCGAAGAGCACAAATTAATATTGTTCAAGGTGGAGATTGTTTATTGCCGGGTTTTAGTGCGCAAGCATCTAAAAAAGCAGAAGATTTTTTAGAAAAATTAGGGGTTCAAGTATGGAAAGGGGTTAGGGTTACCGGTTATAACGGTAAAACCGTTACCACAAAAACAGATTTGAAATTCGATTCTGCCGCCGTCATTTGGGCAGCAGGTGTTAAAGGAGCCGGAATTAAGGGGTTGGATGGTGAAGATGTTGTGGCTGGTGGCAACAGGTTAAATGTTAACGAATTTAATCAGGTAATAGGATATCCGGAAATATTCGCTATTGGCGATATTGCTTGTATGGCTACAGAAGATAACCCCCGTGGTCATCCAATGGTAGCTCAACCGGCAATTCAACAAGGCAGGTTGTTGGGTGAGAATCTGGTGAGGTTAATAGAACATAAGCCAATGAAACCTTTTGTGTATAATGATAAAGGTAGTATGGCTACTATAGGGAGAAATAAAGCAGTATGCGATATTAAGAAATTTAGGTTTCAAGGGGTATTTGCATGGTTCGTTTGGATGTTCGTTCATTTATTCTTTTTAATAGGGTTTAGAAATAGAATGGTCGTATTTATAAACTGGGTATACAATTATATAAGGTTCGATCGAGAGGCAAGATTAATTATTAGACCGTATAAAAGAGATTACAGTCAGTTTAAAGACTAAAGAAGAGGTGTTATTTCTTGCTACCGCTGTAAGTTAAGTGTTTGGTAGTTAAAGTTTTGATAAGTATTTCGTTAGGTGTACTATTTAAAATATCTTTTGTAGGAATTTATTTTCAACATCTGATATCCAACCTATGAAAGTTCTCGTGCGAAGTTTTCTGTTCATGTTTGTAATTGTTGTCAATGGTCAAGCAATAGAAGAGCCTCCAGAGAAAAATCAACCTTCTTCATTGACGGGAATAGCGGTTACGGGGCATGCATATCCTGTTTCTGCAATAGGTGATGTTCACAAATCTTTTATGGTTCAATATGGGGTTACAAAATCTTTGCAATTAGAACTTCAAGGGTTTTACGATACTTATATTTTGTCGGAAAGATTTCGATCTAGTTTAATGGTAAAGTATTATCTGAATAAAAGATTATACTTGCTCTCTGGTCTAGATGCAGAAATTGCAACTGAAAATTCAGAAGTTGGACAAGCACCTTATCGACTTGGCTTTGTAGCGGGAATGGGATATGATGTTACAGAGAACTTCATGCTTGAAATAAAAAGTAGTATTCAATTGAACGAAACTGGTATAGGTGCTTTTGGTGAAACTCAAATTGAAATGCCATCTGTTTATACCATTGGCAGTAAATGGAAATTTTAATAACTTTTTCTAGGGTGGTAGGTATTCATGACCTCCGCCAAATGAGATCGGTCTACGTGCATATAAATTTCTGTAGTGGTAATACTCTCATGTCCTAGCATTTGTTGAATTGCACGTAAATCTGCACCATTTTCAAGTAAATGAGTGGCAAATGAATGTCTAAAGGTGTGAGGGCTAATACTCTTGTTTAATCCAATAGTGGTCGCCAAGTTCTTAACAATAGTAAAAATCATGGCTCTGGTAAGTTGTTTTCCTCGTCGGTTCAAGAACAAAATATCTTGAAAACCTTCCTGAATTTTTAAATGTACCCTAATTTCATTTCGGTAAATATCAATATATTTTTTATTCACGTGACTTATAGGTACAAATCGCTGTTTATCACCTTTGCCGGTAACTTTAATAAAATCTTCATCAAAAAAAAGGTCGGAAATTTTTAAGCTAATTAGTTCGGAAACTCTTAAACCACAGCCATATAAAGTTTCTAGCATAGCTCTATTTCTTTCACCTTCTGGTGTACTTAGGTCAATGGCATTGATTAAATTATCTATTTCAGTTTCTGAAAGCGTATCAGGTAACTTTCGTCCTATTTTTGGAGATTCTATTAAGTCTAAAGGGTTGTCTTTTCTATAATCTTCAAAAATTAAGTATCCAAAAAAGCTTTTTAAGCCAGATATGATACGTGCTTGTGATCTGGGGTTTACTACTTTGGCCACCTCATATATAAATTGCTGTACGGTTTGTTTATCAATAAGAATAGGGGTAGTATTAATGTCGTGCGCTTCTAGAAAGGTCATAAGCTTTTCAATATCTCTAGAGTAACTTAGAATAGAGTTTTTAGATAGTCCGCGTTCCAGTTTAAGGTAGGTGGTAAAATCTTTAAGCGCATGTTTCCAATTCATGGTTTAAAGATAAAGAATACATTAATTCTGTAGTAAATAATGTATAGATGGAAGAAATACTGGTTTATTGGTATATGTAAATACTTGTTAAATTTTTACTTTTACACCTATTAACTATAAAATGGACTTTTAGTCAATAGTCCTATTAATCAATCAATTTTTAATTAAGTCAAGTACATTAAAAAAACAACAAAATGAAAAAACTATTATTTTTAGTAGCAGCGGTTATTTTAGGAACAAATGTTTCTAACGCACAATCTGATTACACATTTGCAGCCGGTTTAGGTCTAGATTTATTTTCTGGGGTAACATTAGTTGGTCCAAGTGCAAAATATTTCTTTGCAGAAGAGCATGCAGGTCAAGCGGAGTTGATGTTTGAAAGCGGATTAACAACTTTAACAGCTCTTTACGAATACCATGGTGATATTTCAGGAGCTGATGGTTTACAATGGTTTGCTGGTGCAGGTCCTTCAATCTTATTTTTTGGAGAAGGAATAGGGACAGAGATAGCACTTAGACCAATAGTTGGTTTAGACTATAAAATTGATGGAGTGCCATTAGCTTTTTCGTTTGACTGGAGACCCTTTATAGGTCTTGGTGATCTTCTTGGAAATGAAGTTGGTGCTTTTGGTATCGGCGTTAGATACGTAATTGAATAGAAATTTCAGCACTTTAATATTAAAAGGGGAAGCTAAGCTTCCCCTTTTTTTGTACTCCAATAGGTGATTTTGTGTTAAAATAGAATTATAAAACCTATTTAAAAGCAGTGTGTACAACTACTTTAAGGGTGTTCACAACAAAGATTCATGTAAGCTAAGTCTTACCTTTATTTTTGATGAAAACAAACCAAACCAACCATGAAAAAGTTTTTTATAGTACTTATTGTTTCATTTTTTTCGACCGGTATTTATGCTCAAGAAGGGTTTAAGCTTGGAATACAGGCAGGTTTGCCATTTAATGATTACAATGAAGCGGTAAGTGTAGTACTTGGTGCAGATTTCTCGTACATGTACCCGTTAGGTGAAGTTGTTGATGTTGGTCCGGCTATAGGGTATATACATGGCTTTGCTGAAACTTTTCAAACTACAATTATAAGGGAAGAGCAAAAAGCTGTTCAATTTATGCCATTATCGGCAGGTGTTCGTTTTTGGACCTCCAATTATTTCTCTTTTGGCGGTAATGTTGGTTATGCCGTGGGTATCAATGATGGTAACGAAGGTGGACTTTATTATAGACCTACTTTGGCTTACTTAATGAGTTCAAGTGTAGAGGTCAATGTTTCTTACACAGGTATAGATATAGATGAGACCTCTTGGACTACTTTGACACTGGGTATTGTTTTCAACTTTGAGCCTAAGTATAGAACTCGACGTTAGTTTCGCTGTTCTTTAGTTAACTATTATACTTCTTTGATTTCTTATTAATTGTTAAGTAACATTCGTTATTTTTGATACATGAAGATTATCATAATTAACGGTCCTAACCTAAATCTATTGGGTAAAAGGGAGCCAGAAGTTTACGGTGCACAGACTTTTGAAGATTATTTTTCAAAATTGCAGTTTAAGTTTAAAGATGTTGAGTTGGAGTATTTTCAATCTAACATAGAAGGAGAACTTATTTCTAAAATACAAGAAACTGGTTTTAGTTATGATGGTATAGTCCTTAATGCTGCGGCATATACCCATACTTCTGTTGGTATAGGAGATGCGGTAAAGGCTGTAGAAACTCCTGTCATAGAAGTTCATATTTCCAATACCCATAAGCGCGAAGAATTTAGGCATATTTCCTATATATCGCCTGCTGCCAATGGGGTTATTCTGGGCTTTGGATTAAAAAGTTATGATCTAGCCATTGAGAGTTTTTTATTTTAACTCAAAAAAATAATTAACATCTAGAGTGCGATGTACATTCGTAAATAATAGCAAACTATGCTGTTATGAAAAGAATTGTATTTCTGTTATTTGGTTTTGCTATGTTACTTATTGTTTCATGTAGTGATAAAGACGAGTTGGCACTTAGTCCAAATCCAAACGCGCCTATTGATTCAGTTGGGGTATTGACGACCATAAATGCTTTTTCAAATTTATCTTTTTCCAATCCTTTAGATTTACAATCTCCAGATGATGAAAGTAATAGAATTTTTGTAGCTGAAAAAGATGGGATTATAAAATCCTTTTCAAGTGAATCTGAGGTAAGTGAAGTAAGTACATTTTTAGATATTACTGATCGCATAGCCACCGAGAGCGAATTAGGGTTGCTAGGCTTTACTTTTCATCCAGAGTTTAGTACAAACGGTTTTTTATATGTTGTCTATACACCCAATGAAGAATTGGCGGTGATATCTCGTTTTAAGGTTTCTGAAAACGATTTGGATATTGTAGATATGTCTAGTGAAACTATTTTATTGGAAATTCCCCAGCCAGATACTAATCACAATGGCGGTCAGTTGGCATTTGGCCCTGATGGGTATTTATATATTGCATCTGGTGACGGTGGTGGCTCTGGCGATCCCAATGGTAATGCACAGAATTTAGAAAACTTATTGGGTAAGATATTGCGTATAGATGTAAATACTACAGATGCTGGGTTAAATTACGCTATACCAGCAGATAATCCTTTTGTAGAAGTAGAAAATGCGAGGGGTGAGATATATGCATACGGATTAAGAAATCCGTGGAGATTTAGTTTTGATGTAGCTACCAATACCATTTGGACTGGAGATGTTGGTCAAGGAGAGAAAGAAGAAATTAACCTTATTGAAAAAGGAGGTAATTACGGTTGGAATATTCTTGAGGGAACTTCTTGTTTTCTTGAAGATGATTGTGATACCGCAAACACTATGGCGCCAATTTATGAATATGGTCATGAAGAAAATGATAGGTCCGTTACCGGTGGTTATGTGTATAGAGGAAGCAGTTTACCTTCGTTACAAGGTTTGTATGTGTATAGTGATTTTGTATCCGGTAGAATTTGGGCTTTAGATGTAAACGGTAATAATAAATTGATCGTAGATACGGATTTGGCTATATCGTCATTTGGTACGGATGCAAACGACGAGTTGTATATATGTGCTTTTGATGGTAGTATTTATCAATTGACTACTGAAATAAAAGAACAGCCTTAAGCGTTGTCTTCTGGCTTTAAATATTTTTCTTCAACATAGAATGTTGCGAAGGGTAGAAGTGAAGCTATACCGAAAATGAAAACTTTCTTAAATGACCATTTATGGGTAAAGCCAACTATTAATGTAAGTGCTATGAAAGCGATAAAAAGCACTCCGTGGGCGTAGCCAACATATTTGTTTGGTTCTGGTATTTCTGCCCAGTATTTTAATGGCATGGTCACCCCGAACAACGCCAAATAGGAGATTCCTTCTAAAATTGCCGTTGCTCGAAATAACTTTAACATGCTAAATTATATTAAGTAGTAAATTATAAATGAATAACTTCGTCATAAGCTGCTGCCACTGCTTCCATAACAGCTTCGCTCATTGTTGGGTGTGGGTGAATTGCTTTAAGAACCTCATGTCCCGTAGTTTCTAGCTTACGGCCAAGAACCGCTTCAGCGATCATATCGGTAACACCTGCACCGATCATATGACAACCTAACCACTCACCATATTTAGCATCAAAGATTACTTTTACAAATCCGTCAGAAGCACCCGAAGCTTTCGCTTTACCACTTGCCGAGAAAGGGAATTTACCAACTTTGATATCTATTCCTTTTTCTCTAGCCTGCTTTTCGGTTAAACCTACAGAGGCTATTTCTGGAGAGCAATAAGTACAACCGGGTATATTACCGTAGTCTAATGGCTCAACATGCATTTCTGCCAATTTTTCAACACATAAGATACCTTCTGCCGATGCTACGTGAGCAAGTGCTGGTCCAGGAGTTACATCACCAATGGCATAGTAGCCAGGTATGTTGGTTTGGTAATAATCGTTCACCAAAATCTTATCACGGTCGGTAGCAATACCAACATCTTCTAACCCTATGTTCTCAATATTGGTCTTAATACCTACGGCAGAAAGAACAATATCGGCTTCAAGAACTTTTTCTCCTTTAGCTGTTTTAACGGTAGCTTTTACCCCGTCACCAGAAGTGTCAACAGAAGTAACTTCTGCAGAAGTCATAATCTTTACACCTGATTTTTTGAAACTTCTTTCCAATTGCTTGGATACGTCTTCATCTTCTACCGGTACAATGTTAGGTAGGTATTCTACAACCGTAACTTCGGTCCCCATAGAATTGTAAAAGTATGCGAACTCTATACCGATTGCACCACTACCAACAACGATCATTTTTTTAGGTTGCTTATCTAAGGTCATTGCCTCTCTGTACCCAATGATCTTCTTGCCATCTTGCGGCAAGCTTGGTAGCTCTCGGCTTCTTGCGCCTGTAGCTATAATAATATTACTGGCACTATATTCCGTAGTGGAACCATCTTCAGCCTTAACTGAAACTTTTTTACCAGCTTTTAAAGTACCGTAACCTTTAATAACCTCAATTTTATTCTTCTTCATTAAGAATTGAACCCCTTTGCTCATTCCTTCTGCAACACCACGGCTTCTTTTCACGACAGCATCAAAATCCTTATCGGCACCTTTCACTTTTAAACCGTAATCTTCGGCATGTTGCAGGTATTCAAATACTTGTGCAGACTTCAATAAGGCTTTGGTAGGTATACAACCCCAATTTAAGCAAACGCCTCCTAGACTCTCTTTTTCTATAATGGCAGTCTTAAAACCTAATTGTGCAGCCCTAATTGCGGTAACATATCCACCAGGACCACTACCTAAAACGATAATATCGAAAGTGCTCATATTTTGATTTTTTGTAGTTTTAATTGAGGTGCAAAAATACAAAACCTTTATCAAATTATTTGTAGGTTTTTAAAATATGACCTTTAATCTAAAATTGTGATATTTTATAAGGAGTCATCCTATATGTGGTATATAGGTTTTAAAGTAAAAAAGAGGTCTTTAAGACCTCTTTTTTATTTCAAAATTGTTAAGCTATTTGAACTATTCTGCAGGAACAAAATTTAAAGCCACACCGTTAATGCAATGGCGTAAGCCTGTTGGGGCTGGTCCATCCTCAAAAACATGACCTAAATGCCCCCCGCAAGTGGCACAGTGCTCTTCGGTTCTTTTGTAACCAATTTTATAATCTACATCATAAGCTACATTACCTTCTATTTCCTCATAAAAACTGGGCCATCCGGTACCTGAATCAAATTTGGTATAACTTTTAAATAAAGGAGTGGCACAGGCGGCACAAACATATGTACCTTTTTCTTTGTTTTTAAGAAGTTCACTGGTAAACGGATTTTCAGTAGCAGCTTCGCGTAGAACGTAATATTCGGCATCGGTCAATTCTTTTCTCCATTCACTGTTGGTTTTTTGAACAGGAAATTCTTTTTTATCCTTATCAATGCTGCTAGATGTCATCTCTTTCTTTTGGGCATTACCCTTACAGCTTACAAAGAGTATTAAAAGTGCAATAGCAAAATGTAGTTTCATATTATATTTTTTTAATTATGTCGATGAATTTATATAATCCTTTCAATGTATAGTAATTACGATACTTTTTTGGTTAAGGTTTTAATAAAATAAATAAAAGCCTTTGAAGATTATTCAAAGGCTTTTACTCATATAGGTTAATTCCAGGGATATTTATTGTAATGTTACTTTCTGGACTTCATCTTCCGTAATACCTAAATGTGACATTACAGAGTTGATGTTAGAAGTATCTAACTTTCCAGTGGTAGATTCTGCTGGTAATATGGCGATTCTAAATACTTGGTCATCAGTATCACCTGGTTGTAAAGTTGATAGGTCAAAATCTGATTCTAAGAAAATACTAACATCAAAAAAAGTATAATCGTAATTATATTGTAACAAGCCTTGATCTAATATTCTAGTTTGTGGCATTAACCTCCAAATATCAACAGATTCACCGTTACTATCTTCAGTTACATCCCATAGCATGTAAACTAAAACTACATCAGTTTCAAAAACTTCTATAGTTTGTGGAAACTCGTAAAATATGGAATAGTCATTGTCCAAGGTGAAAGTACCCTGTATGTCTATCACTTTGCCCAAGATATTAACTCCGTCCGCGCCATCGGCACCATCAGCACCATCAAATCCATCAAACCCTTGTGGTCCTTGTGGTCCTTCACACGAAATAAAAAATAGCGTTACAAGTGCTCCTAGAAATACATTTATTTTTTTCATAATGTTATAATTTTTGGTTTGAGTTTTTATTTTGAATTGTTATTTCAAAAAGCGTTCCATTTTTGGTATTTAAATATATAAATCGGATATTAACTGCTATATTTTCAACAAAAATGAAATGTAGTTGAGCGTCTTTAAAAGATGATTAGCTTTACAAAAATAAACACTCAATATGCCTAACGTACAAGTTTACTCATTATTTACAGATTTTGATATCAATCTTTTTAAAGGAGGAAAGCATTATCGACTATATGATAAACTAGGATCCCATATCGTAGAAGTTGATGGTGTAGCCGGAACATACTTTGCTGTATGGGCACCTTCGGCGAAAGCGGTTTCTGTTGTCGGTAATTTTAATTTATGGAATGCAGAGGAGCATCAATTAAATGTGAGATGGGACAGCAGTGGTATTTGGGAAGGTTTTATTCCCAAAATTGGAAAGGGTGAGATCTATAAATATAAAATACAGTCTAACAATAATGATATTTGGACAGAGAAAGCTGATCCTTTTGCCAGGTATTGTGAGCATCCGCCTAACACGGCATCAATAATTTGGACTGCTGAGCACAATTGGAAAGATGATGCTTGGATGGGCTATAGAAAAGATAAGAACGGTTTGGATAAACCTTATTCGGTTTATGAAGTTCATTTGGGATCTTGGAAGAAAAATGCCGAAAATAAATTTTTGACCTATAAGGAATTTGCAAAAGACCTTGTGGAGTATGTAAAGGAAATGGGGTATACACATGTGGAGTTTATGCCTATAATGGAGTATCCTTACGATCCTTCTTGGGGGTATCAACTAACAGGGTATTTTGCCCCCACATCAAGATTTGGGTCGCCCGAGGAGTTTAAATTACTGATAGATACATTTCATCAAAACGATATAGGGGTCATATTAGATTGGGTGCCGTCTCATTTTCCGGAAGATGCGCATGGTTTAGGCTTTTTTGACGGCTCGCACTTGTATGAGCACCCAGATAGAAGAAAAGGATATCATACAGATTGGAAGAGTTTGATCTTTAATTATGGTAGAAATGAAGTGAGGGCTTTTCTGATTAGCAATGCTTTATTTTGGTTAGATCAGTTTCATGTAGACGGCTTGCGTGTAGATGCCGTAGCCTCCATGTTATATTTAGACTATTCTAGAGAGGAGGGTGAATGGGAGCCAAATATGTATGGTAACAATGAGAATTTAGAGGCTATGTCCTTTATACGTGAACTAAATGAAGCGGTATATACCAACTTTGAAGGTGTACAGACCATAGCGGAAGAATCTACTGCATTTTCAGGCGTATCAAAACCGGTGGCACATGGTGGTTTAGGTTTTGGTATGAAATGGATGATGGGGTGGATGCATGATACCTTACAGTTCTTTAAGAAAGAACCCATCTATAGAAAACACCATCAAAATGATCTTACCTTTAGTATGACCTATGCGTTTACCGAAAATTTTATGCTACCATTTTCTCATGATGAAGTAGTTTATGGTAAGCAGTCTTTGGTTTATAGAATGCCGGGAGATGAGTGGCAGAAATTCGCAAATTTAAGATTGCTATTTGGGTATATGTTTACCCACCCGGGTACAAATTTAATGTTCATGGGAGGTGAATTCGGTCAAACGGCAGAATGGAATTTTCAACAAAGTTTAGATTGGCATTTGTTACAGTACAGTGTGCATAAGGGAGTACAGGATTTTGTAAAGGATCTAAACCATTTATATAGAAATTCTCCGGGTTTATATGAAAAACAATTTAGTCCAGAAGGTTTTCAATGGATAGATTATGGTGATCATGAAAACTCGGTATTAACATACGTTCGCAAAGGACATGATGAGAAGAACGATTTGGTGATTGCGTGTAACTTTACTCCTGTACCAAGAGAAAATTACAGAATAGGAAACCCGAAAAAAGGAAAACTAAAGGAAATTTTAAATAGTGACGATGCCAAATATGGTGGCGGTGGCAACCTAAATGATAAGATAACATCATCAACCAAGCCTTCGCACGGTCATAAGAAGTCTATCGTAATAACGATACCGCCTTTAGGGATAGTAATATTGAAATAATCATAATAAGTTGTCGTTTAAACACATCCAATTGTAAGAGTTTCTGATTTACCGACTGTTATGCTAATAATTAAGAATTCATGATCACAAACACAGAGCTTGAATATAAAGGTAATTTATATCCAAACCACATCGTTGAATTTGCACAGGACACTGATAAAATCTATTTCACCACAGATAACGGAGTAGTATTACAAATAACTATCCTTAGGGGTAGTATTATACGGTTTAGGTACGCTACAAATTACAACTTTGAACCTGATTTCTCTTATGCCATAGACCCCGAGGCTACTATGGGGTATAGTAAATTAGAAGTGGTAGAAAATGATACGGAATATATAATTTCTACGGCACGTTTAAATATTCTGGTAGATAAGAAAACGTTACGAACCCAGATTTCTGATTTAAACGGTACTATTATCAATGAAGATGAGTTGGGCTTTCATTGGGAAGAAAATTATGAATATGGTGGAAATACCGTAAAGTTGAGTAAAATTACCCAATCTGGTGAAAGTTTTTATGGAATGGGCGATAAAGCCATGCATAGCAATTTAAAGGGTAAAAGAGTGGAGAATTGGGTAACTGATCAATTTGCCTACGCAAAAGAACAAGATCCACTGTATAAGGCCATTCCTTTTTATATAGGTTTAAATAAAGGTATAGCCTACGGTATCTATTTTGACAATAGTTTTAGAACAGGCTTTGATTTCTCTCAAGAACGAAGAAATATTACCAGTTTTTGGGCAGAAGGTGGAGAAATGAACTATTATTTCATATTTGGTCCAGATATGCCAAAAGTGGTCAGTTCATACTCTAGCCTTACCGGTACACCAGAGTTACCACCCATGTGGGCATTAGGTTTTCATCAATCTAAATGGAGCTACTATCCGGAAAGCAATGTAAAGGAAATTGCCAGTGAATTTAGAAAGTTACAAATACCATGTGATGCTATTTATCTAGATATAGATTACATGGACGGCTTTAGGTGTTTTACTTGGGATAAAAACCATTTCCCTGACCCAAAGCGAATGATTCAAGAATTGGAGGAAGACGGATTTAAGACCGTGGTGATGATAGATCCAGGTATAAAAGTAGACCGCGATTATTGGATTTATAATGAAGCCCTTGAAAATGGTTATTTCTGTAAAAGAGGAGATGGTCCGTTAATGCATGGAAAAGTGTGGCCGGGAGAATGTAATTTTCCTGATTTTACAAACCCAGCAGTGCGTGAATGGTGGGCAGAATTGTACAAGGAATTTATGTCGGATTTGGGTGTTCATGCAGTGTGGAACGATATGAATGAACCTGCTGTAATGGAAGTTCCATCAAAAACGGCCCCATTAGACACTAGGCATGATTATGATGGTAACCCGTGTACCCATAGAAAAGCACATAATGTTTATGGTATGCAAATGGTTAGGGCTACCTATGAAGGTGTTAAAAAATATGTATATCCAAAAAGACCGTTTGTAATAACAAGAGCGGCATTTTCAGGGACCCAAAGGTATTCTTCTACGTGGACAGGAGATAATGTGGCTACATGGGAGCATTTGTGGATCGCTAATGTACAAGTGCAACGTATGTGTTTAAGCGGGTATTCATTTGTTGGCTCTGATATTGGTGGTTTTGCAGAACAACCAGATGGCGAATTATTTGCTAGATGGGTGCAATTGGGAATTTTTCACCCATTTTGTAGAGTGCATTCCAGTGGGGATCATGGTGATCAAGAACCTTGGTCCTTTGGATCTGAAATAACGGATATCGTAAGAAAATTTGTAGAACTACGCTATCAGTTATTACCGTATTTGTATACGATGTTTTACAAGTATACCAAGGAAAATGTACCTATGGTGCAGTCTTTGGTCTTTTTTGACCAAGAGGATAATCAAACTCACTTTAGGACAGATGAGTTTATATTCGGTGATAAGATATTGGTATGTCCAATACAAGAACCTAATGCTCAAGGACGCCGTATGTATGTGCCAAGGGGCGAGTGGTACGATTTTTGGACAAATGAATTTGTAGAGGGAGGTAAGGAAAAATGGGTTGCGGCAGCATTGGATATGATTCCGATCTTTGTAAAGGCAGGATCTATTATTCCAAAATACCCTATACAGCAATATGTTGGAGAGAAAAAAATAGAAGAGCTTGTTTTAGATGTGTATTATAAAGAAGGCACTGAAACCTCTGAAGTTTACGAAGATGCCAATAATGGTTATGATTATAAAAAAGGAAGATATTCTCTAAGTAATTATAAGCTTACGGGTAAAGACAACTCCTTGATCATTCAATTGTTCAAGGATGGTACTTTTGATACGGAGTATGAGAAAATGAAGTTGACTTTTCACGGCCTTCCATTTGAGATCAGTAGTGTTAAGATAGATAATGAAGAAATACCGCTAAAGAGTATAAGCATTAATGATAACAATGATTTGCTTATAGACAAAAACTTTACCTTATTGCATTTATCAGGAAAAGAATAACTTTGTAGTTTTCTACCATTAACTAAAATGAACAAAAAATGAAAAAACTAGTATTAATAATATTCGTCTTTATAGGCGTTTCGGCTTGTAAGGTTAATCCCTTTACTGGTCAAAAAACATTGAATTTTTACCCAAATAGTCAAGTATTTCCATCTGCATTTGCACAGTATGACCAATTTCTAACGGAAAATAAGGTGGTTACAGGTACTGCAGATGCGCAAATGATTACTAGGGTTGGTCAGCGAATTTCTTCGGCTGCTGAACGTTGGTTAACGGCTAATGGGCATCCAGGTTATTTAAAGGACTATGCTTGGGAATATAATTTGGTAAATGACGAAACTGTAAACGCATGGTGCATGCCAGGTGGTAAAATTGTTTTCTATACGGGTATATTGCCCATAACACAAACAGAGACCGGTGTAGCTGTAGTTATGGGGCACGAAGTTGCCCATGCCTTGGCTGATCATGGAGCACAGCGTATGAGTGCAGGTACATTACAACAGTTAGGTGCCGTAGCAGGTAATGTTGCAATTAAAAATCAGCAAACCTTAGGTATTTTCAATCAGGCATATGGTGTAGGTACCCAGTATTTAGGTATGCTGCCTTTTAGCAGAAGTCACGAGACGGAGGCAGATAGAATTGGCTTGCAGATTATGGCAATAGCAGGTTATGACCCTTATGAAGCTGCGGAATTATGGAAAAGAATGAAAGCGAACAGTGGTGGAGAAGCACCGCCAGAATTTATGAGCACGCACCCATCTAACGATACCAGAATAAACAATCTTACAGCTTGGGCGCCAGATGCCGCTGCAGAAGCCGCAAAATTTGGGGTAACAAATTTTAAGTAAAACTTTAAGGATTATTGTATATTGAAGCCGTTCAGAAATGATCGGCTTTTATTTTTATATATGGGGAAGACACTAGTTTTAAAAGGAAGTAAGAAATTATTGAATGCTTGGGCCTTTTATGATTGGGCAAATTCCGTTTACAGTTTGGTAATTTCGTCGGCAGTTTTTCCAATATTTTATGGCGCACTTTTTAGAATTGCCGGTATTGAAAAGGTGACCATTTTTGGTGGGGAAATAGCAAGAGCACCATTAATAAGTTACACAACATCTTTAGCCTTTGTTTTTATAGCTATCATAACACCGTTAATTTCAGGCGTTGCGGATTATTTGGGAAACAAGAAGGTTTTCATGAAATTCTTCTGCTACTTAGGAGGGTTGTCATGTATTGGTTTATACTGGTTTTCATTGGAAAATATATACTTTGGGTTAGTATGCTACTTTTTTGGTCTTGTAGGGTTTTGGGTGAGTTTTGCCATTAACAACTCCTACCTGCCGGATGTTGCTTTTCCAAAACAGCAAGATGCAATTAGCGCTAAAGGATTTACATTAGGGTATATAGGAAGTGTGGTGCTTTTGGTTTTTAATTTGGCTATGGTCATGAAACCGGATTTTTTTGGAATAACCACAGATGAATCTGGTGCGGCCGAAATTAAGGCCATGAAATATTCTTTTGTAACCGTTGGTATATGGTGGATACTTTTTGCACAGTACAGCTTCTACTATTTGCCAAAAGGCTACAAAAAAGAAGGGGAGCGAACCAACATTGTTTTAAATGGTTTTAAAGAGTTAAAGCAAGTGTGGCATCAGTTAGGGGACCAGGTTAAGTTAAAAAGGTATCTAGGTGCATTTTTTGTCTATAGCATGGCAGTACAAACTGTGATGTTGATAGCAACTTATTTTGGGGAAGAAGAAATTGCTTGGGGTACGGATTCTGAAAGAACTACGGGGCTTATCATTAGTATATTGGTTATTCAATTGGTGGCAATTTTAGGGGCTACGGTTACCGCAAGTGCATCAGAAAAATTTGGTAACATAAAAACATTGATCGTGGTAAATGGCCTTTGGGTAGCCATCTGTATTTATGCCTATTTTGTAATAACGCCTACGGACTTTTATATAGCCGCTGGTTGTGTTGGGTTGGTTATGGGTGGTATACAGGCGCTTTCTAGGTCTACCTATTCTAAGTTTTTGCCAGATACTACAGATACCACATCTTTTTTCAGTTTTTATGATGTTGCGGAAAAGATTGGAATTATAATAGGAACATTTTTATATGGGGCAATAGCTCAGAGAACGGGTAGTATGAGAAGTTCTATCATCTTTTTGGGCGTATTCTTTCTGATCGGCATGATATTGCTTGTGAGAGTACGCGAAACAAAAAAGCCCCTTTAAAAAGAGGCTCAGTTGAATTGATTGTTCGCTATTTTGATCTTATGCTTTTATCCTTTTGAAATATCGCCAGAACCAGAAGTTTTTGTGTTTACTTTTTCAGGATTTCCTCTATAGGAAATATCCCCAGAACCAGATACCCTTGCTTTTAAAGACTTATTTGCGGTAACCTGTATATCTGCTGAACCGGATATTGTTGCGTCAACATTATCAGCTTCTAGGTCATATGCTTCAATATCTCCACTACCTGAGATTGTAGCTTCAAAATTGGTGGTGTCACCGCTTAAAGTAATATCTCCTGAACCCGACATTGAGGCAGATATATTTTGAACATCAAGGTCTAAAGTAATATCACCTGATCCTGACATTGCTGTTTTGAAATCATCAGTTTTGATTTTTGTTTTGCCAACAATATCACCTGATCCTGACATAGAAACAGAACTTATAGATTCAACGGGTACGGTAATATGAATTCCAGATTTCCAATTGCTTGTTTTTAAATTAACACCCTTTTCTGTCTTGATCACCAGTTTGCCGTCTTTAACTTCGGTAATTATGTACTCCAATAGATTTTCTTCACCTGTTAAGGTTATTTCACCCTCGTTGCCAGATACCAAATCAACATCGAACCAGCCCGATACGGCTACACCGTCATAATCCCCTGTATTTCTCTCAATGGTAACATTGTTACCGTTTCCTTTAATAGTCTTTCCCCATTGCGCTGAACAAGATAGGGAGATTAACCCTGCACATACTAATACACTTAATTTTCTCATGATATTCATTTTTAATTGATTGATTTATTTTTAATTGATTGATTTATTTTTTGCTAAAACTTATGCCGCCATAGTCGCTTGTAAGTATAATTTTGTTGCCACTGCCTTTAGCACCATAAAATCCTTCATAGTGTTTGTCAGATGATTTTTCTATGCTAATGTTAATAGTGAAGTCATCTTTGCCACTTACACCGGCATAACTGGTAGAAATATCGAAATCAAAATGATAGGCACTGTTGTATCCAATTTTAACTCCGGTATAATCCGTTCTAATTTCTACATCGCCAGCGTCTGCAGCAAGTTCATCTATTCTAATGGAGCCATAGTCAGCTGTTATAGATACATCTCCATGAACGACGCCTAGTTTTACTGTGATGTAATCACCATTGCCATCTATGCTTTGTAGTTCTTCAATGTCCATATTGCCATAGTCACTGGTATAATCTAAATTGCCCATTTTGCCTATACTTGCATTGGTGTAATCAGCATTGATATGAAGGTCGCCGGCTTTCTCAATAGTAAAGCCCGAGTAATCTGCTCTAATTTCACCACTGTTGATAAAACCAATTGTGGATTTTGAAGTATAGTCAAAATTTAAACGGTTGTTACGGCCTCTAAGCTCACCAAGTTCAAGTCTGCCATAGTCACAGTTTATTTTGGCGTGCCCGTCTATTCTGTCCAAAATTATATTGCCATAATCATTACTGAGGTCAACATTGTTTTTAACGGGCACCTTAATGGTGTAATTGATCTGCATATTGACGTTGTTGTTATTTCCCCAGCTCCATCCCCAGCCATTGTTATTTTTGTTAAAAATGGTTTTGGCGTAAACTCTTTCGTTATTGGCTTCAAAATCAACTGAAATTTCATCTAATTTTTTTTGGACCTTGTCTTCATTGTTACCATTGGTCTTAATGTGGACTTCAATTACTACTCTATTTTCATTCCAAGAAGTTATATTTAAGTTGCCATAAGAATTGTCTATTTTTAGCAACGCGTTGGTACTTACGTTAAACTCTTTTTTAATGGTCTTTTCTTTGGTATGCTTACCATCAAAAGAAGTGTCATTGGCGAAGGCTACTGTTGAGAAAGCCAAAAATAATAGCCAAGTATATTTATATAGTAAAGTTTTCATCATGTGATTTTTTAATTGATTTAATATTTTCAATTTGAATCATAACCTCGTTTAAAAGATCGATTCTGGTTTGGAAATTGGTAATCATGGCACTTAAAATTAACTTGCTGTTACCTCCATTTAAAAGGTCTTGCTCCATTTTGGTATAGTTCAGCTGAAGCTTTTTTAGTTGGACCATGGTGTCATTAATAATTTTTTCTGTTTCGGGTGATTTTTCTGAATTCAGTTCTTTTACCTGCTCTTCGATTAAATTCGCAAAATAAAATTGCGTTTTTGATGCTTCTGGCGAAATCTCGGCAACTTTTTCTTCAATACTTGATGCTGTGTTGAATTGGGATAATCCAACCGTTAATAAAATGGCAAATGATGCTGCGACCGATAGAAAAAGTAACCAACTGTTCTTTTTCTTGGGTGTAAGTGTAGCCACGCCTTTAGACTCGTTCAGTTTTTCTAAGAATCGCTGTTCGTGCCCGCTGGCGGGTTCGGCATAATCCAATTTGTTATGTAGCTTTATAAAAAGCTCGTCAATAGTATCTTTCTTCATTAGACTGCGAGTGTTAGTTTTTTCCTTAAACTTTCTTTTGCTCTAGAAACAGTAGTTCTGCAATTGGCATAACTAATGTTCATGATTTCACTAATTTCATCATAATCAAATCCTTCAATTAGATGTAAGGTCAAAGAAATTCTGTAGTTGTCTTTTAAATCTTTCATGGTTTCCATCACTTTTTGAGCCTTTAGTTCTGTAAACACATGGTCAGATGCAATTCCGTCATTATCTTCGACCCTGTACAATACCTCATCTAAAGCAACTTCGTTCTTTTTTTGTTGCTTTCTATATTGATGTATACTGTTATTAATAACAATACGCTTTAACCAGGATCCAAAAGTTACTTCCCCTTTAAAAGTATGCAGTTTCGTAAATGCGCTTAAAAACGATTCTTGCATAATGTCTTCTGCTTGGGCAGAGTCTTTTACGATTCTGAGTGATGTATTGTACATAGCCTTGTAATACCTGTTGTACACTTCTAGCTGTGCACTTTGTTTACCGGCTAAGCACAATTGCACTAGCTCATCAATATGTTCTCTTTGTTGGCTCAAAAAGTGATTGGTTTATTGAAAGATGAACCAAAATACAGTTTGTTACAGTTTGATGGAAATAAATTTTAATTATTCCATAAGCAATAGTTGGGTATTTATTGAAATGATTTATTTCAGTTGGCACAAGAATTGAATTAGATAATAGCAAATGAAAGTGCAAAAAGCCGTATTTAACTGATTTTCATTGTTTTTACGGCAATTATGTATAATTTATAAAAACTAAATTCTGTTAATTTAATGACAGAATGACCGATATATGAGTATGGGAGATTCTAAATTTTCAAATTTTGACAATATGTCTTTACAAGGAATAGACCAAGATTCTGAGCTAATTCCATTATTGACTCCAGAAGATGAGGAGCAAATGAATAGTGAAACCTTGCCAGAGACCTTGCCTATATTGCCTTTAAGGAATACAGTACTTTTTCCTGGTGTAGTAATTCCTATTACGGCGGGTAGAGATAAAAGTATTCACTTAATTAAGGATGCCAACAACGGCTCAAAAGTAATAGGTGTAGTTTCCCAAAAAGATGAGGAAACGGAAAATCCTGATGTAAAGGATATAAACACCTTGGGTACGGTAGCCAAAATTTTACGTGTGCTACAAATGCCAGATGGTAATACCACCGTAATCATTCAAGGTAAAAAGCGTTTTGAGATTGCCGAAGTCTTAACTAAGAAGCCTTATATAACAGCTACAGTTAGAGAAACCGCAGAAGTAAGACCGGAAAAGAACGATAAGCAGTTTTTGGCAATTATAGAGTCTATTAAAGAATTGGCTTTAAAAATTATAAGGGATAATCCAAATATTCCTAGCGAAGCATCTTTTGCTATTAAAAACATTCAAAGCGATTCTTTCTTAATAAACTTTGTTTCTTCCAATCTTAATTTGGATGTAAAGGCGAAACAAGAGTTGTTGGAAATAGGCAGTCTGCAAGAGAGAGCGTTGGCAACATTGAAATATATGAATGTTGAAATGCAAAAGCTTGAACTAAAGAATGATATTCAATCAAAAGTTAGAAATGATCTAGATCAGCAACAGCGAGAGTATTTCTTGCACCAGCAGATGAAGACCATTCAAGAAGAATTGGGCGGAGTTTCTTATGATGAGGAGCTAGAGGAGATGAAGGAGAAGTCCAAGAAAAAGAAATGGGGCAAGAAAGAAAGAGAGCATTTTGAAAAGGAATTGTCGAAAATGAAGCGGATGAATCCGCAGGTGGCGGAATATTCTATTCAAAGAAATTATTTGGACCTGCTATTGGATTTGCCTTGGAAAGAATATTCTAAAGATAAGTTCGATTTAAAAAGAGCAGAAAGAATTCTTGATCGTGACCATTATGGTTTAGAGGATGTAAAGAAGAGAATTGTGGAATATTTAGCGGTTTTGAAGCTGCGTAATGATATGAAATCACCAATTCTTTGTCTTTATGGACCTCCGGGAGTAGGTAAAACTTCATTAGGTAAATCTATTGCAGAGGCGTTAGGTAGAGAGTATGTAAGAATGTCATTAGGTGGTTTAAGGGATGAGGCTGAAATTAGAGGTCACCGAAAAACATATATTGGTGCAATGCCGGGTAGAATTATTCAGAGCCTAAAAAAGGCGGGTAAATCTAACCCTGTTTTTATCTTAGATGAAATAGATAAGCTATCCAATAGTCATCAAGGTGATCCTTCATCTGCTATGTTAGAAGTATTAGATCCAGAACAGAACAGTGATTTTCATGACAATTTCTTAGAATTGGGTTATGACCTTTCTAAAGTGATGTTCGTTGCTACTGCAAATAACTTGGGCAGTATACAACCAGCACTTAGAGATCGTATGGAAATTATCCATGTAAGTGGGTACACTATTGAGGAAAAGGTTGAAATCGCTAAAAAACATTTGTTGCCAAAACAATTGACAGAACATGGTTTAGATGCGAGTCATTTAAAAATTGGCAAACCACAATTAGAAAAAATTGTAGAAGGGTATACAAGGGAATCTGGAGTACGTTCTTTAGAAAAGCAAATTGCCAAAATGGTACGTTATGCAGCGAAATCTATTGCCACTGAAGAAGATTATGAAGTAAAGGTGAGTAGTGAAGTTATCATAGAAGTTTTGGGTGCGCCTAAAATGGAGCGTGATAAGTATGAAAATAATGAAGTGGCAGGTGTTGTTACCGGATTGGCTTGGACCAGTGTTGGTGGTGATATTTTATTTATAGAATCTATACTTTCAAAAGGTAAGGGAACCATGAGTATTACGGGTAACCTTGGTAAAGTGATGAAAGAATCTGCAACCATTGCCATGGAGTTTATAAAATCTAATGCTGATCGTTTTGGTATAGATGCCGCGGTATTTGAGAAATATAATGTTCATATTCATGTACCAGAAGGGGCAACACCTAAAGATGGTCCAAGTGCAGGTATTACGATGTTGACCTCTTTAGTGTCATTGTTTACGCAAAAACGTATTAAAAAGAGCCTTGCAATGACCGGTGAGATCACATTGAGAGGCAAAGTGCTTCCGGTAGGTGGTATAAAGGAAAAGATTCTTGCCGCCAAAAGGGCAAAAATTAAGGAGATTATTCTCTGTGCAGATAACGAGCGTGATATTAAGGAAATCAAAGAGTCGTATTTAAAAGGGTTAACGTTTCACTATGTAAAGGAAATGTCAGAAGTTATTGACATTGCTATAACAGGGGTTAAAGTAAAAAACGCAAAGGAGCTATAACTTAGCTTTTCTTTATACTTTTGATAGGATGAAAAAAATCACCATTGCAATAGACGGATTTTCCTCAACGGGTAAAAGTACTTTAGCAAAACAATTAGCTAAAAAGCTGCAATATATTTATGTAGATACGGGTGCCATGTACCGCGCGGTTACCTTGTTTGCTATGAGGGCAGGTTTGGTAAATGCCGGCAATGTTGATGAAGATACGTTAGAGCAAAAATTAGGTGATGTTGAATTGAAGTTTGTATTCAATTCTGAATTGGGTTTTGCGGAAATGTATTTGAACGGAGAAAATGTAGAAAAGGAAATAAGGACTATGCCGGTTTCCAAGAACGTTAGCCAAGTAGCCGTTTTAGAGGCAGTTCGTAAAAAATTAGTAGCCTTGCAACAAGCAATGGGTGTTGATAAAGGTATTGTTATGGATGGCAGGGATATTGGTACAGTGGTGTTTCCAGATGCGGAACTTAAAATATTTATGACCGCTTCACCTGAAAAGAGAGCTGTAAGAAGGTATAAAGAGTTATTGGATAGGGGAGAGAATGTCGTCTATGAAGATATTTTGGAAAATGTTCAAAAACGAGATTATATTGACAGTAATAGAGAGATATCTCCTTTAAGAAAAGCTGATGATTCAATTGAGTTCGATAATAGTGACTTAGGACTGGAAGATCAGTTTCAAAGAATTTACGAACATTCGCTTCGGGTTATAGAAAAACAAGTATAAAAAAAGAGGTTAGTTTTGCTAACCTCTTTTTTATTATGTAGTATATGTATTATTTGTTTGGAATAACCAATACTTGATCAGGATGAATTACATCCGGATTTTTTAAGATGTTGGTATTCGCTTCAAAAATAGCTTTATATTTCATTGGGTCACCGTAATATTCTTTAGCTATTTTACTTAAAGACTCACCGCTTTTTACCACGTGTCTGTGATAAACAGAATCATCTTCTACTGTAATGTTCGCTTTAATATCAGAAGGGCTTTCACCGCCCAATGCTTTAATTTTATCCCAGATCAAATCCTTTTCATAAGGAGTTTTTGCTTGTCCTTTTATTTTTAGAACATCTCCTTCAACAGTTACGTTACCGTCTTTGATACCTAATTGTTCACCTAGGTCCAAAACCCCTTGATATTTCGCTTTAACGCTCATATTTTTACTTTTTTTAATGGTTATTATAATGCTTCTAAGATAAGCATATTTAAGATATTTCATTCCAAAATCATGCCATATTCTTTAATTGAATGGTATATAATAAGTTGTGTTGTCTAATTTAAATAAAATGCTTATTTTTGCACACCTTTTTTGCAAGGCATTCAAGAGAAAAAGGGATTAGATAAACAAAAAGATATAACTACTTTCATAGTCGTTGCTTAAATCTTGATAAGATTATGGAATACAAATTATTGATCAGCAAATGGCTGAAGAAAAAACAAACGCAGAGGTAGAAGCTACTACCGAAGCAACACAACAAGCTGTAGAGACTCCACAGCAAGATCCACAAGAATTTTTAGAGAACTTTAACTGGGAAAAATACGAGCAAGGAATTGAGCGTGTAGATGACTCAAAGTTGAAGGAATTTGAAGATTTAGTAGCTGAAAATTTCGTTGATACTGCCGATGAGGAAGTAGTAGAAGGGAAAGTAGTTTATATTACTGATAGAGAGGCTATCATTGATATCAACGCAAAATCTGAAGGTGTAATTTCGTTAAACGAATTTCGTTACAACCCAGGTTTAAAAGTAGGTGACAAAGTAGAGGTATTGATCGATATTCGTGAGGATAAAAGTGGTCAGTTGGTTTTATCTCACAGAAAAGCGAGAACTATTATGGCTTGGGACCGTGTAAATGCGGCTCATGACAAAGAAGAAATCGTTAGTGGTTTTGTGAAGTGCAGAACTAAAGGTGGTATGATCGTTGACGTATTTGGTATAGAGGCTTTCTTACCAGGTTCTCAAATTGACGTTAAGCCAATTCGTGACTATGACCAGTATGTAAACAAAACAATGGAATTCAAGGTTGTAAAGATCAATCACGAATTTAAAAACGTTGTTGTTTCTCATAAAGCACTTATTGAAGCTGATATTGAAGAGCAGAAGAAAGAAATCATTAGCCAATTAGAAAAAGGACAAGTATTAGAAGGTGTTGTTAAAAACATTACTTCTTACGGTGTGTTCATTGATCTAGGTGGTGTTGATGGTTTAGTTCACATTACTGACCTTTCTTGGAGCAGAATCAACCACCCGAACGAGGTTGTTGAATTGGATCAGAAATTAAATGTTGTAATTCTTGATTTTGATGAAAACAAATCTAGAATTCAATTAGGTCTTAAGCAATTGGAGAAGCACCCATGGGAAGCTTTATCCGATGAAATTAAGATTGGTGATAAAGTAAAAGGTAAAGTAGTTGTTATCGCTGATTACGGCGCATTCATTGAAGTTGTTGAAGGTGTTGAAGGTCTTATCCACGTATCTGAAATGTCTTGGTCTACGCACTTGCGTTCTGCACAGGATTTCGTAAATGTAGGTGATGAGGTAGAAGCAGTTGTATTGACATTGGATCGTGAAGATCGTAAAATGTCTCTTGGTATCAAGCAATTGACTCCAGATCCTTGGACTGATATTACTACCAAATACCCTGTAGGTTCTAAACATAAAGGTATTGTAAGAAACTTTACAAACTTTGGTGTTTTTGTTGAGCTAGAAGAAGGTATAGACGGTTTAATTTACATCTCTGATCTTTCTTGGACTAAGAAAATCAAGCATCCATCTGAGTTTACTAACGTAGGTGATACTTTAGAAGTTGAAGTATTGGAATTAGATGTTGAAGGTCGTAAGTTGAGCTTAGGTCACAAGCAGACTACTGAAAACCCATGGGATAAATATGAAACTGAATTCGCATTGGGTACAGTTCATACAGCAACCATTTCTGATGTAGTTGATAAAGGTGCAACAATTGAATTTAACGATGATATTACTGCATTTATTCCTCAACGTCATTTAGAAAAAGAAGATGGTAAAAAACTAGGTAAAGGCGATGAAGCTGAATTCAAGATTATTGAGTTCAACAAAGACTTCAAACGTGTTGTAGCTAGTCATACTGCAATTTTCCGTGAAGAAGAGCAACGTAATGTTAAGGCGGCTGTCAAAAGACAAGCAGCTAGTGCAGATGAGGCTAAGCCAACTTTAGGTGATGCTAACGATGCGTTACAAGCGTTGAAAGACAAAATGGAAGCTGATTCTAAGAAGAAGTAATTTCATTAGCATACATCCTTAAATAGGATAGTTTATAAAAGCCCGGATGCATAATCCGGGCTTTTTGTATTTATGATTGTTTGTTGTTTCTTAAAGGTAAGTCGCAACGGAACTACACGTCATTCTAATTGATTTTGTTTTGCCTTTGGAATAGATGATAATCAAAAGGCTATCAGCAAAGCAAATAGGTTTTACTATTTTAAGTTTAGAATTTTAATTTCTGAAATAAGTAAACAATATGGATATGTTGAAGAAATGAATATATTTTAATGTCTTGTTAATAGGGTAAATAGTAAAAGCCCAGATTTTCATCTAGGCTTTATTAGTTTTCATTCAGTCGGTTCCTATTAGGGTTCAAACATAAATGAAATACTAGTGGAGATTGTTATGTAATTAGACTTTTTATGTAATTGTGTTTGCGCAGAACAAGGTCAGGTTGGCAAAAAAATTAATACACCTTTTTCTTCACGAACCAGATATCTTCAAGGCTTAAGTTCAAGGTAAGTAGGTGATAGTTCTCCTTTACCAGAACGTTTTGCAATAGACCTTTAGATCCATAGCTATATGAAAGGTTGATCATAGAATGGGTTCCTCTACTTGTTGGTATACCAATACCTGCTGTAAAATTGTAGCCCTCAACTTTTTCATCACTAATGGCTAAATATCCATTGTCATAATTATAACCTAATCTATATGCTATTCTTTGACCATATTTATAGCTGGTTGGGTCTTGAATATATTCTAGTCCAAAAGCATAGATGTCTTGGTCTTCATAACTACCTATATTTTCAGATTGATCGGTGTTGGTCCAAAAATTCTTTTTGTAATCTGCGCTAAATGTCAGCTCTTCAATAGGTTTAATGCTCATACCAAATCCCAACTCAAGGGGTAATTTAAAGTCTGATACGGTATCTGAACTCTCGTCCTCTACAGTAATTTCAATACCGGATAACGACTTGTTGACAGACCTTTTTAAATTGCCGTTTAAACTTGTAGGTAATTGTACAGTGCTACCTATCGTAATTTTTTCGTTAACATCATATTGCAGCCCAAAACCAAGTCTTGCACCACTATAATTTGTTTTTTCTATAGATTCAAAAGCAGTTGCATTGTAAGTAAAAGATTCCGTCTCTTCAATGTTACCGAATAGGAATGAAGCACTTAAACCTAACCTAAGCTTAGGAATTAAGGCATAACCAATATTAAGTTTAATATCATTTAGACCGCCCAAACCGTTTACGTTACTTTCAAATGAATTTGTAGACCCTTCAATGTTGCTACTTACGCCAAGTAGGGAATATCCAACATCACTATAAGGTACCATGGTTATGCCTGCACCAAAATTTTCTGCAATTCTAAAACCAAAGGCGATATTGGAAAAATTGACATTTGATTTTTCTTCATTGTCCGATGTATTGCTGTAATTATTAAATTCTCCGGTAACCCCAATATCATACAGGAAAGAGTTTTGGGGTATTAAGGCGTAATTGGCAGGGTTTAAGTTATTCAACTCGTAAGTCGATTTAATACCAATACCGCTATAGCCTAAACTATTGAACTTTCCAATACTGGTTTGGTTAATAACACCTAGTCCGTATAAGGAATAAGGAGAACTGGTTAATGCTTCTGATTGTGCTGAAATTTGCTGTATGCCAAGAAAAGCTCCTATGGTGACCACTATAATTTGGTTAATCTTCATCGTAAATACCGTATGTTAATTCTAAAATTGTTTCGTTTTCCCCATTACCGTTTCCGCTCATAATAAATCGATCTACAGTAGAATTATAATCAACAGGAAGTAAGATTAAAGCATCATCAATATCCCTGTCCTTTAGGTAAAGCTCTTCTAAATAATAAGACAAGGATATTTCATAATAGATGTCATTAAATTCTTGATTGTCCCTGTTTAAAATAGCATAGGAAGTAGAGGACAGGGTTTCGGTCAAATCATTGTTTTGGTCAACGACATATACCGCAAGGGTGTCTCTTAGTTTTAGATTGTCGTTATAAGATTGAGCAACTGGTTTTATTTTAAGGGTGCCGTCCAATATGGTGCCACTGCCAGGTATGTCGTAAAGACTCGTAATACTTGGAAATTGTACCCTCATGGCTATTCCTATACCAGATTGAATGTAACTTTCGTTGTTAGAATCGGAACTTTCTAAGTTGACCTTGCTATCTGTTAAGCCCTGTAGCGGTGTAATAGGGTCTTCTGCGGTTATGCTATTAAAGAAAGGAATTGGTGTGGTTGTTGCGTTTATTTGAATATCAAAATATTCCTGTTCAGATTCATATTCGGTTTCTGTACTGTAATATAAGCGCATGTAAGTATTCTCGGAAGATTTTGAAAAACCGATGATTGAGCCATTGTCGGTTTCGTCAGGTAATAGCGCTATGCCTTTAAAGTAATCCCTATATTCATCAGAATTTACAATGTCTTTCTCCTGTAGTTTGGAGAATATATCCTTACCAAAATCGTCTATCATTTTTATGGTTATAGAGTCTCCTGCCAAAGGTCTTGGGTTGTATTCGTAGAAACCCAGATCATCTTCATCATAGCTGATTTTACTAGTATTGTAGAAGTAATCATCACTTTCGGGATTCAGGTTTTCTATAATTTTTTTAATGTGAATGGTGTTTTTCTGTAGCGTGTCATTGTAGTAGTAATTATCATAGCCCAAGACCATTACCAAACTATCAAATACCGCCTCAGAATCTATGGTATAGGTCTCTGGTAAAAACTGCATGTAGCTAGATGCCCTAACGGTACCAAAAACAGCATCTGAATATTTTCCTGTAAGAATTCTTGTAGATTCAGAAGTAGCTAAACTATCGAATTTCATGGTAGAGGTACTCACCGTTAATGTATCGATCAATATGAGGCGAATGTTACTATCGGTAAATGTTTCACCGGCTACAAAATCGGTATCATTATATATGTCATCACTGCAAGAGATAACGACTATTGTAAATAAACCACCGATCATTATGATGTGGAGTGCACGTAGTTTGTTTAAGAACACCTTCATTTAAAATTAAGTTTTCATCAAAGCTAAATACCCAATGCGGTTGTAAAAACCTGAATAGACGAATCCGTAATGTTAAGGGATGAAATCTATTATTTAAACTATTAATGAAATGTTTGTGTTCGTAGATGAAAACCTAGGATTGGTATGTTAAAAATCAATCTTAATCTATTGTGTTTTTTAGAAGCCTGGGGTCTCTAGTAGATTTGATTTTTCAAAGAAAGAACCTTAAAACAAAAAAGTAATGAATAAAAGAAAATCGTATGTATACAAAATTACCGGGTTGGCGCTTTTGGCCATGGTAGTTACAAGTTGTTCAAGTGATGATGAAGAGGATTTAGGTAACTGGGTAGATAAATCTGTATTTGATGGTAGCCCAAGAAGTAGTGTATCTGGTTTTACAATAGATAATATTGGGTATATGGGTGTTGGTTATGATGGAGACGATTATTTGGCTTCTTTTTGGGCATACGATATTGAAGGTGACTACTGGTCTCAAAAAGCGGATTTTCCTGGAGCTGCTAGAAATGCAGCCGTAGGTTTTGAGATTGACGGTACTGGTTATATAGGTTCTGGGTATGATGGTGTAGATGAATTGACGGATTTTTATAGCTATGATACTGCCTCTAATACATGGACAGAAATTGCCTCTTTACCAACAGCAAGAAGAAGTGCTGTAGGTTTTGGAATTAACGGCTATGGTTATGTGGGTACAGGGTATGATGGCGAAAATGATAGAAAGGATTTCTATAAGTATAACCCTGCAACCGATACTTGGACTGAATTAGTAGGTTTTGGAGGAAATAAAAGAAGATCTGCCACCACTTTTACTATAGATGGTTTGGTGTATTTAGGCACTGGAGTGTCCAACGGGGTATACTTAGATGATTTTTGGGTATTTGATCCTGCTACTGAAAGTTGGACCTCAAAGTTAGACCTTGATGAAGAAGATGATTATGCTATTGCAAGAAGTAATGCCGTTGGATTTACGTTAAACGGATACGGTTATATAGCAACCGGAGAATTAGGTGGTGCTACCAATACAGTTTGGGAGTACGATCCAGCTTCAGATGAATGGGAACAAAAAACATCTTTTGAAGGAGCTACAAGGCAAGATGCCATTGCTTTTTCAAATGGAAGTCGAGTATTTATAGGAATGGGTAGAACTGGAACATTATACCTAGATGATTTAGATGAATTTTTTCCATTGGATGAGTACGATGACGAAGATTAATTTTTCATAGTGAGTGCAATTGTTAATTTTTTGGGTCAATCTGTGAAGGTTGGCCCATTTTTAAACATTTATTTATGAGTTCTACTGTAAAATACTCGCTTGCTATTGTGCTATTTTTGGTACTTGGCTTTGGCATTGTTATGTATATTCAATCTGAGCCCAGCCAAAACCAAATATTTGAAAGTCAAATAGTAAGTCTGGATGATGGATTTGGTTATAAGATTTTGAGAGGAGAAAAGATAGTGATCGTACAAGAGTTCGTTCCCGGTCTTCCAGGTAAGCAACAATTTGTTTCTAAAGAAGAAGCTCAGAAAACGGCAAATTTGGTACTATCTAAATTAGAAGAGGGGAAATCGCCAATTTTATTACCGGCAGATCTGGCGAAATTGAATATTTCAACCCAAGTAGGTCATTGATAATATATGAGATCGATAATTAATAATAGAATTCAGATAGTTGTCCATATCAGCATTTGGATTCTGTTTTATGGACTCACATTTTATCCTGTACTAAATGATGCAAGACCTATTCCTTCAGATGTGTTTCCAAAGCTCATTGTAATTATAGTACTATTCTATTTCAATTATTTTTACTTAGTACCAGAGTATTTACTGAAAAAGACAGTGCTCTTTTATTTATTTCTTTCACTGGGACTTTTGATTTTTTCGGTGTATTTGCTCAATCATTTTTTTCCGCCAAGAATACCTGATAATTTCTTTATTCAACAAGAAAGACCAAGAGGTCTTGGTTTTATGCCGTTTTATAGAACGTTCGTAAATCTTGGAATACCTTATGTGATCAGTGCTATTTTAAGAATGTATGTGGAGTGGAAACGTAATGAGAATTTACGTTTATCGGTTGAAAAGGAAAATATTAAGTCTGAGCTACAATTTTTAAAGGCGCAATTAAATCCACATTTTTTGTTCAATTCGCTTAATACCATTTATGCCTTATCTGTAAAAAAATCTCCCGACACCTCAGAGGCAATAGTTGATTTATCGGAACTTATGAGATATATGATCTATGAGGCAGATAAAGACTTGGTGCCTTTAAATAAAGAACTGGATTATATAAAAAGTTATATACAGTTACAGCGATTAAGACTATCTGATAGTGAAAATGTATCCTTAAAGATTACGGGGGAAGATAGAGGGCGTGCGGTACCGCCTTTGCTATTTATCTCGTTTATAGAAAATGCCTTTAAATACGGTACGGATTACAAGGGTAAAACCTATGTGAAAATTTCATTGATAATTACAGATGCCTCTATCTATTTAAACGTTAAGAATAAAATTGGAATTTTTAGAGAACCCACCAAGAACTCGGGTATCGGACTTGAGAATATTAGAAATCAGTTAGAATTGATATATCCAGGCCTGCACAACCTAGAGGTTAGTAATGACGGCCAAGATTATGAAGTTTCTTTGACCATTTACCAAAAACAATCAAGCTTATGAAATGTATAATTATAGATGATGAGCCTTTGGCGATTGAAATACTAACGGGCTATTGTGAAAAGCTAGACTTTATAGAGTTAGTGAACTCATATACCAATCCGCTCGATGCTATTACCGAAATCAAGGAAAAGAAAATAGATTTGATCTTTTGTGATATAGAAATGCCCCAAATAAACGGTATAGATTTTATGGGCACTTTAGATAACAGACCGTTGTTCATATTTACCACAGCTTATTCACATTATGCGGTAGACGGGTTTGAGTTGAATGCAGTAGATTATTTGGTGAAACCTATACCTTATCATCGTTTTATAAAATCAGTATCAAGAGTACAAGATTTAATTTCAAAAAAACAAAAGCCAATTATGGAAGCAAACGTTTTCTCATCTACCGGTGATAGTACAGTAGAAAAAAAGTTCATTTTTGTGAAGGCGGAATATGAAAGTATAAAAATAGATTTGGACCAAATTGAATATGTACAAGGTTTAAAAGATTATTTGAAAATTCACATTGCCAACACCAATAAAACCATTTTAACGTTAATGAGCTTTAAGGAGATTATGAGTAAGTTACCTGCAAATCAATTTCTTAGGGTGCATAAATCCTATGTGGTCAATGTAAATTACATTAAAACGGTACAGCGTAACAGAATAGTTATTAATGACATGCGCATACCTATTGGTGAAAGCCATAAAGAAGCCTTCTTTTCTATCTTGGGCTTATAGATTTCACGTTCATTGACCTAAATTTATTTTTTTTGATTTTACTTCCTTATTTTGGCTGTCAAAGTTTAGATAGAATTATCTATTTTTGTTAAGCTAAAAGCACGGGTGCCCATTATGAGTCAAAAAGTTTTACTCTCTTCCAAAGAAATACATATCATCCTGCACAGATTGGCTTGCCAATTGCTTGAGAATCATTTAAATTTTGAAAATACAGTTTTAATTGGAATTCAACCAAGGGGGAAATTTCTTGCTGAACGCTTGAATAAAATTTTAAAGGAGGAGTATAAAGTAAAGAAGATAGACTTGGGGTTTTTGGATATTACTTTTTATCGTGATGATTTTAGAAGAGGGGAAAAGACCCTAGAGGCCACAAAAACAAAAATAGATTTCTTGGTAGAGGACAAGAACGTTGTTTTAATTGATGATGTGCTGTACACTGGTAGAAGTATAAATGCGGCTTTAACTGCTTTGCAATCTTTTGGCAGGCCAAAAGATGTAGAGTTGTTATGTTTAATAGATCGCAGATTCAGCAGACATTTGCCTATACAACCCAATTACAGAGGTCGCCAGGTAGATGCCATAAATGATGAGAAGGTAAAGGTGATGTGGGAAGAAAATGACGGGGAAGATATAATATACTTAGTAAATAGATAAGAAAATGAGCGAACTGAGTGTTAAACACTTACTGGGAATTAAATACCTAAAGGAAACCGATATTCAGCTTATTTTTGAAACTGCCGATCATTTTAAAGAGGTGATCAACCGGTCTATTAAAAAAGTGCCTTCGCTTAGAGATATTACCATTGCCAATATATTTTTTGAGAACAGTACTAGGACTAAACTGTCTTTTGAATTGGCGGAAAAGCGTTTATCTGCAGACGTGCTTAATTTTTCCGCAAGTCAGTCTTCGGTTAAAAAGGGTGAAACCTTAATAGATACGGTAAATAACATTCTATCTATGAAAGTAGATATGGTGGTGATGAGGCATCCTAACCCTGGTGCGGGCATATTTTTATCCAAACACGTAAATGCATCAATCGTAAATGCTGGCGATGGCGCACATGAGCATCCAACACAAGCATTGTTGGATTCTTACTCCATACGTGAAAAATTAGGAGACGTTGCAGGTAAAAATGTAGTGATCGTTGGTGATATTCTTCATTCAAGGGTAGCTCTTTCAAATATTTTTGCGTTAAAATTACAAGGAGCAAATGTTAAGGTGTGTGGTCCTAAAACATTGCTTCCTAAGTACATAGAATCTTTAGGGGTCGGTGTAGAAACCAATTTAAGAAAAGCGTTGGAGTGGTGCGATGTAGCTAACATGTTGCGCATACAAAACGAAAGATTGGATATAAGTTATTTCCCGACCACACGAGAGTATACCCAACAATTTGGGGTGAATAAAAAATTGCTTGATAGCTTGGATAAGGAAATTGTAATAATGCACCCAGGTCCTATAAACAGAGGTGTAGAAATTACAAGTGATGTGGCAGACTCCAAGCAATCTATAATATTGAATCAGGTAGAAAACGGAGTTGCCATTCGTATGGCGGTAATTTATTTATTGGCATCTAAAATAAAATAATATGATTTTCACCAAAGAAGAATCGTTGATTATTGTATCTCAAGAAGAAATTTCAATTGAGCGTTTTTTAGATAATTTGCAGAAAGAATATGCAAAATTAAAAAACGATAATTTGGTGTTAGACTTGTTAAGTTTCTCAAAGTTGACACCTTATAATGTTATCTCATTTTTAGAAATAGCAAGAATGCATAAAAAGAACGGACAGTCGTTCGTTTTGGTATCGGATAAAGTGTCTTACGATGATGTTCCTGAAGAAATTAATCTTGTGCCAACCCTTCAAGAAGCTAGAGATGTTGTTGAAATGGAAGAAATAGAACGTGATTTGGGTATATAACAATACGCAAAGCACAGATAAGAATACTTAAGTACTTATTTTATGCGCCTTACTGTATTGGGTTGTTATGCGGCAACACCAAGAACGCTTACGAATCCTACGTCACAAGTTTTAGAAATTAATAATCAAGTTGTATTAATTGATTGTGGTGAGGGAACCCAGGTAGAGCTTAGAAGGCATAAAATAAAGTTCTCAAGAATAAACCATATTTTCATTTCTCACCTACATGGAGATCATTTTTTTGGACTCCCAGGTTTTATTTCTACCATGAGATTATTGGGTAGGGAGAAAGCACTTCATGTATACGGCCCCAAAGGAATTAAAGAGGCTATTACATTGCTTTTGAAATTGGGAGATTCTTGGACAAACTACCCATTGTTATTTCATGAACTTACCAGTAAGGAACAGGAGCTTATCTTTGAAGATGAAAAGATAAGTGTAACTACCATACCATTAGATCATAGGGTATATACAAATGGCTACTTGTTCAGGGAAAAATTAGGCAAGAGAAAGCTGAATGTTACTGCGGCAGAAAAGTATGGGATTGACAAAGCTTACTATAACAATATAAAAAACGGAAAGAATATAACTTTGGATAGTGGCACTATTGTACCCAATAGTGAATTAACCTTTGATCCGCCTGAGCCAAAATCTTATGCATTTTGTAGTGACACCGTTTATGATGAAAGTTTGGCTGAAAAGATTAAAAATGTAGATGTTTTATATCATGAATCTACATTTTTGGAAACAGAGACCGATCTTGCCGTGAAAACCAAGCATGCTACCGCTAAACAAGCCGCAATGGTAGCAAAAAAAGCTAATGTAAAAACCTTAGTGTTAGGTCATTACTCTACCCGTTATAAATCAATAGCATTGTTTAAAGAAGAAGCTTCAACTATCTTCAATAATGTGCTTCTTGCTGACGACGGAAAAACATTCGATTTTTAAACCTTTTAATACGTTTTTATAACGTTTATTTTCCTTTCTTTTTAGAACTTTGTTTATCTTGTTTTTAACACGAAAATGATGCAGAAAGATTTAGGTGATTATAGAAAATCCTATGAGAAAAGTGCGTTGGTAGAAGACAGTATATCTGATAATCCAATACAGCTATTTCAAACATGGTTTTATGAGGTAGAAAATTCCGATGGGGTAGATGAACCCAATGCTATGACGGTTTCTACGGTAGGTTTAGATGGTTTTCCTAAAAGCAGGGTAGTACTTCTTAAGAAATATACTCATGAGGGTTTTATCTTTTATACGAACTACAATAGCGAAAAGGGAAAAGCTATTGGTGAAAACCCAAATCTCTGTCTATCCTTTTTTTGGGCAAACTTAGAACGCCAAGTAATCATAAAAGGTGTTGCCGAAAAATTGCCCGAAAATCTTTCTGATGGTTATTTTGAGTCAAGACCTGAAGGAAGTAAATTAGGGGCATTGGTATCGGATCAAAGTACTGTAATTGATTCCAGAGCCGTATTGGAAGATAAATTGGCTAAGTTGGAAAAAGAATATAACGGTAAAGAAATAGAAAGGCCTAAGCATTGGGGTGGCTATTTGGTAAAACCTTTATCTATAGAGTTTTGGCAAGGCAGACCTAATAGACTGCATGATCGAATTAGGTACACCCTTACCAGTGAATTTGATTGGAAAATGGAACGATTGGCTCCTTAAATATGTTAACATGAAGAATCTATTTTTAATGCGCCACGGTAAGTCTTCTTGGGAGCTAAATGTTAGTGATCAAGATAGGGCACTTTTGCAAAGAGGGGTTAATGATGCCCATTTGGTTGCTATGGAAATTGCCAGACAAGATATTAAAATAGATAAAGTATATACTAGCCCCGCAAACAGGGCATTTCACACTTGTATGATTTGTCTTAGAATTATTGGCCATCCTTTAAATAATTGTGGTATAGATTCAAATTTGTACGACTTCTCAGGTGATCAGGTTTTTGAGTTTATAAAACAATTAGAGGATACTTTTGAAAATGTTCTCATTTTTGGGCATAATCATGCCTTTACCTATTTAGCAAATTCGTTGGGAGATAAACATATAGATAATGTGCCCACCAGCGGTTTTGTTCAATTACAGTTTAAAGAAAATTCATGGGCCGCTATCACTCAGGGCTCAACAATACAAACCATATTTCCGAAGCAATTAAAAGCATGATAAAAAACAACAACCAGTACGTAAATAGAGAAATAAGTTGGTTATGGTTCAACGAGCGTGTGCTACAAGAAAGTGCAGATAAGAATGTGCCATTAATTGAAAGATTACGGTTTTTAGGTATTTTCTCAAATAATTTAGATGAGTTTTTCAAGGTGCGTTATGCAACGGTTAAGCGTATTGTAGAAGCTGGTAAAACCGGCAAAAGTGTACTTGGGGGAGAAAAGGCAAAAGATCTTCTAGAGGAGATTACGAATATCGTAATTGAACAACAAACAAAAAGTTTATCAATTCTTAGAAGAATTGAACATGAGTTGGAAGGGGAGAATATATTCATTATCAAGGAAACGGAATTAAACGATAATCAAAAGGATTTCGTGAAGGCCTATTTCTTAAAGGAAGTTAGTCCGCAATTAATGACTATCATTTTAAATGATTTAACACGTTTTCCTACCCTGAAAGACACTGCAGCGTATTTGGCTGTAAAAATGGTCATTAAGAGTGATGATAGTAGAAAAGAGAAAAGATATGCCTTAATTGAAATACCCAAAGGAATTGATCGCTTTATTGTATTGCCAGATGAAGGAGATAAAAGTTATATCATAATACTAGATGATTTAATTAGGTACTGTCTTGGAAATATATTTACCATGTTCGAGTATGAATCTATTTCTGCTCATATGATCAAGATAACAAGAGATGCCGAACTTGATATTGACAACGACCTTAGTAAAAGTTTTATTGAAAAAATTTCATCTAGTGTAGAGCATAGAAAAATAAGTGATCCCGTACGCTTTGTATACGATAAGAGTATTGGCAGGGACACCTTGACTTTTCTAAAGGAAAAGATGAACATAGAAGATACGGATAGTGTAATACCAGGTGGTAGATACCATAATCGTAGAGATTATATGGGTTTTCCAAGCTTGGGAAGAAAAGATCTTTTATATGATAAGATAGTTCCGTTACCGGTAAAGGGGCTTAGTGTAGAAGGTAGTATTTTAGAGAGTATAGCCAAAAAAGATTATTTGCAGTACACACCCTACCATACGTTTACCTATGTATTAAAATTTTTACGTGAAGCTGCACTTGATCCAAAAGTACGTTCCATAAAGATTACGGTTTATAGACTGGCAAGTAACTCACAAATTGCTGCAAGTTTGATCAACGCGGTTAAAAATGGTAAACAAGTAACCGTTCAAATTGAGCTTCAGGCACGTTTTGATGAGCAGGCAAATATTGAATACGCAGAGCAGTTACAGTCTGAAGGGGTTAAATTAATATTTGGTGTTCCAGGGCTAAAGGTTCATAGTAAAATATGTTTAATTGAGCGCGAAGAAAATGCAGCTTTAAAGCGATACGGTTTTGTGAGTACAGGTAACTTTAATGAATCTACCGCAAGAATTTATACTGATTTTACTCTATTTACGGCAGATGATTCTATACTAAAAGAGTTGAATAAAGTCTTTGACTTTTTTGAGACTACCTACAAGATCAACAAGTATAAACATCTTATAGTATCTCCGCATTATACCAAAAATGCGTTTATGAAATTAATTGATAATGAGATAGCAAATGCCAAGCAAGGCAAAGTGGCTTTTATCAAAATAAAGATGAACAGTTTTACCTCTTACAAAATGGTAGATAAACTGTATGAGGCTAGTAGAGCGGGGGTAAAGATCCAGTTGATCATAAGAGGTATATGTTGCTTAATACCAGGGGTTGAGGGTATGAGTGAAAACATAGAAGCTATAAGTGTTATAGATAAGTTTTTAGAGCATACTCGTTTCTTTGCTTTTGCAAATGGTGGCGATACTAAAATGTATATATCATCTGCAGATTGGATGACTAGAAACCTTGATTATAGAGTTGAAGTTGGTTGCCCAATTTATGATGAGGATATAAAAAAGGAATTGATGGATACGTTCGATATCTGTTGGAGAGACAATATGAAAGCTCGTGTGTTTAATGAAAAACAAGACAATGCATACCGTAAATCTTCCATACCTAAAATAAGATCTCAGTTTGCTACGTACGACTATTATGCTAAAAAACAGGAATCTTAAAAAAAGTATTTTTTGAAAGTAAGAAAATTTGCGGCAATTGATATAGGCTCCAATGCTATTAGATTGCTAACACACAATGTTATTGAGGATAAGGGTAAAAAGACTCAATTTAGAAAAAGTGCATTGGTAAGGGTACCTGTAAGGCTAGGCGAAGATTCTTTTACCGTTGGTGAAGTTTCTGAACAAAATGAAGCCCGTTTAATAAAGACCATGAAAGCTTTTAAACTTTTAATGGAAGTGTCGGGTGTTGAAAGGTACCGTGCATGTGCTACATCTGCAATGAGGGAAGCCAATAACGGTAACGAGATAATTGAGAAGATTGTAAAGGAATCTGGGGTCAAAATAGATTTAATAGACGGTAAACAAGAAGCTGCTATTATAGCTTCTACAGACTTAAAAAACTTGATTAAAGATGATCAATGCTATTTGTATATAGACGTTGGTGGTGGTAGTACGGAGTTTACCTTGTTTTCTAATGGTAAAATTCAAGTGAGCAAGTCGTTTAAGCTGGGTACGGTAAGACTTTTAAATAATATGGTTAAACCGGAAACTTGGAATAAACTAGAGGAGTGGATCAAAACAATTTTAAAGGATAAACCAAAATTATCGATTATAGGGTCTGGTGGCAACATTAATAAGTTGCATAAACTATCAGGTAGAAAAGAAGGTGAGCCACTTTCTTACATTTGGTTGAACGCGCAATATCATTTTTTAGACAGTCTAAGTTATGATGATAGGGTGTCTGAGCTAGGATTGAATCCAGATAGGGCAGATGTTATAATTCCCGCAACCAAAATTTTTCTCTCGGCCGCAAAATGGAGCGGGGCAAAGAAAATTCATGTTCCCAAAATTGGACTTTCAGATGGTATTATAAAAGATTTGTATTATTCAGAAACTAAATAAGCCGCGTTCTATCCGTGAATGCTTTCTTTTTTGCCTAGGTCTTTCATGATCTGGGCTTCATATTCTAAAAGACTGTTCCATTTTTTGTTCACCTCTTCAAGATCTCCATATTTACGAGCAAACTTTAGGAACATGGTGTAATGCCCCGCTTCACTAATCATTAACTTGTGATAAAATTCGGCTAGTTTTTTGTCTTCCAGTTCTTCGGATAATAATCTAAAACGTTCGCAACTACGCGCCTCAATTAAAGCTGCATATAATAATCTGTGTACCAATTGGGTAGTTCTACTACCGCCCTTTGGGAAATATTTAATAAGTTCTATAACATATTCATCTTTACGATCCCTGCCCAGCACATTTCCTCGCTTTAAGATAAGGTCGTGTACCATTTTAAAATGACCCATTTCCTCTCTAGACAAGGCTATCATTTCCTCAACAAGTTCAGTATATTCAGGGAAAGATACAATGAGTGATATTGCTGTACTTGCGGCTTTTTGCTCACAATACGCATGATCTGTCAATATTTCATCAATATTCTTCTCAACAATGTTTACCCATCTTGGATCGGTAGGTAGTTTTAAGCCTAACATAGTTCTCTTTTTTTCAAAATTAGAAAGAATTTAAAGACCTAACGAATTTTAATCAAAAACCTAGACCGCTTCCTGATGAATAATAATTATTTTTGATGTAGAGACCATCCAAACAACAAAAATGCATAATCCAATAGATATTCAAAATATACTGAACACATACGGGGCGCCAGATAGTGTCGCTTGGCTAAAAGGTAAAATTGAAAGTTTAAAAGAAAATAAATCTTCTAAAGATTTATTTATGACCTATAGTCTGTTAAATGTAAAATTTGATGCTGCAAACGTAATATCATTTGATGCATTGGATACAACGAGTTCGCGCTATTTAAGTGGGCACAAGGCAACTTTGCTACAGGTGTCGCGTATTTATTTTTTAGCAGAGGTATTAAGTCAAGATATTGAATATTATACACCAAAGGTTGCCAATATTATACAAGTGGCAGATACCGGTGAATTGGAAACCTTCTTAAAGTATTTAGTTTTCCTGCCCAATCCAGAGGCATATAAACAGACAGCTGTAGAAGCGTTAAGAACTAATATTGCAACGATTTTCGATGCTATTTCATTGAACAATCCGTATCCGGCAGAATATTTTAATGATCAACAATGGAATCAAATGTTTTTGAAGGCGGCTTTTATGGAAAGAGACCTCTCGCAAATAGCATCCATTGATGAAAGAGCTAATGAGGATTTAGCTAGAATAATATCCGATTATGCACATGAAAGATGGGCTGCAGGTAGAAAAATAGATCCATTGTTCTGGAGACCTGTTTCAAAATTTTTAAATGAGCAGCTTTTGGGTGATATGAAGACATTACTAAACAGTGATGATGTAATAGAAAATTTAGCCGGAGCTCTTTGCTGTTATTATTCGGAAAACGAAAAGGTCCTTGCGCTATTGAATGGTAAGCCAGAGCTAAAACATAAAATTGCCGATGGGCATACAACTTGGAACACGATAAAACAACAATAGAATGGAAGATAAAATGATGATCATTGACCCGCATGTACACATGACGTCAAGAACAACAGATGATTATGAAGCAATGGCAGCAGCGGGAGTTGTAGCAATAATAGAACCATCCTTTTGGTTGGGTCAACCAAGAACCCAAGTAGGTTCTTTTCAGGATTATTTTAGTAGTTTGGTGGGTTGGGAGCCTTTTAGGGCCAGTCAATTTGGTATAAAACATTATTGCACTATCGGTTTAAATTCAAAAGAAGCAAATAATGAGGCTTTGGCAGAACAGGTAATAGAATTGTTACCGTTGTACTTACATAAAGAAAATGTGGTCGCTATTGGTGAAATTGGATATGACGATCAAACACCTGCAGAGGATAAGTTTTTTAGAATGCAGCTAGATATGGCTAAAGAACTTAATATGACCGTACAGGTACATACGCCTCACCGAGATAAAAAAGCAGGAACCATAAAGAGTATGGAGGTATGTTTGGAGCATGGTTTAGATCCTGCCAATGTAATAATTGATCATAACAATGAAGAAACGGTAAAAGAGGTTCTTGACCGTGGTTTCATTGCTGCTTTTACCATCTATCCCAAAACAAAAATGGGCAACGAGCGTATGGTAGAAGTTGTTAAGAAATATGGTAGTAATAATATTATAGTGGATAGTTCGGCAGATTGGGGTGTAAGTGACCCTTTAGCAGTGCCAAAAACAGCATCTTTAATGCTAAAAAGAGGTGTGTCTATGGAGGATGTTAGAAAAACCTGCTATCAAAATGCATTAGATGCTTTTAGTAAAAATGATAAAATGAAAGAAGCGCATTGGTTGCAGCCAGATAGTATTAATCAATCGCAACTTTTTAATGATAATAGTGTTCTTAGGGGGCAAAAACCTCGTATTGACGAAGATCAAATCATTTAACAAATGAGAGAAAAGTTAATGGGTTTTGCTGGTTTGGCAAGACCTGCGAATTTGCCAACTGCCGCAGCGGATATATTGGCAGGTATTGCCATTATATTATATCTTAAGGATATAGTAGTGGTTAATTTTATGAGTGGGCATTGCGGCAATGTACTTTCTTTGGTTTTCTCATCAATTGCCTTATATGCAGGTGGAGTGGTTTTTAACGATGTTTTCGATGCAGATCTAGATGCGGTCGAAAGACCGGAGCGGGCAATTCCAAGTGGACTTGTACCCAAAAAAGAAGCTATTTATTTTGGTACAATTCTCATGCTGATCGGTATAACATTGGCATTTAAGACTACTGTATTATCAGGTTTAATATCTATTGCTTTAACCGTAGCTATTTTAACATATGATGGCTACTTTAAACAATTTGGTTTTGCTGGTCCCTTAAATATGGGAATTTGCCGTGGATTAAATCTTTTAATGGGTATGTCTATTCTTGGAAGCCTAACACATTGGTACATTTCATTGGTTCCTGTTGTCTATATTTTTGCCATCACATTGATCAGTAGAGGAGAGGTTCACGGAGATAATAAAAAACATATTGTTTGGGCAGGTATCTTATACGCAATAGTTATTCTATCCATTACGTTAATTGTAATGCAACAGAAAGACAATCTCTTGGTGCTATTACCGTTTATATTAATGTTTGGGTTTTTAATTTATTCGCCTTTAATTAAAGCGTATAAAGTAAATTCACCTAAAAACATTAAGAAAGCTGTAATGGGTGGTGTATTGTCACTAATTGTGATGAACGCTTGCTGGGTGGCCGGTTTTTCTAATTGGTATTTGGCATTGGCCGTTTTATTATTATTACCATTATCCATGCTTTTGTCAAAATTATTTGCAGTAACATAAAATACGTATGCAATTACAACCTATAAAACAGTCTTTTCAAGTACAGTATGATTATCAATTATATTTTACTTCTGGACTATTTGCTTTAGAAAATCAAATGTTCGTAAACTTAATTGCGGACTATAAAGATTTTGAACCTGTAAAACTATTGTTTGTTTTAGATGACGGAGTTAAACATCATCATCCCTCTTTAATACCTCAAATTGAAGATTATTGTAAAGCACACCGGCAAACTATAAAATATACCGACACTTTAGTGTTGCCAGGGGGAGAACAAGTAAAGAATAGTGATACAGCTATTGAATCAGTGTTAAAAGGGGTAAACGATAATAAAATTTGTCGTCATTCTTTTGTGGTGGTCATTGGTGGTGGTGCTGTAATTGATATGGTCGGTTATGCGGCAGCTATAGCACATAGAGGCGTTAAATTGATAAGAATACCTACAACGGTATTATCACAAAACGATTCTGCAGTAGGGGTAAAGAACAGTGTAAATGCATTTAAGAAAAAAAATTTTCTAGGAACATTTGCACCGCCGTTCGCCATTATTAACGACAGTGATTTTCTTGAAACCTTAGAACAGCGCGATTGGATTTCCGGAATTTCCGAAGCCATTAAAGTGGCATTGATCAAGGATAAAACCTTTTTTAAATATATTGCCGATAATGCGGTTGCATTAAAAAATAGGGAAATGGAGGCTATGCAGTATGTTATTTACAAATGTGCCGAAATGCACATGCATCATATTGCACAAGGTGGAGACCCATTTGAATCTGGATCGTCTAGACCTCTGGATTTTGGACATTGGGCTGCACATAAAATGGAATTCATGACCAATTATGAGTTGCGACATGGTGAAGCTGTAGCCAAAGGCATCGCATTAGATGTTACCTATGCGCAGTTAGTTGGATTGATTTCTGAAGAGGATTTGCAGCACATTTTGGATGTAATGATCGCTATTGGTTTTGATTTATCACTCCCGGTGCAGAACGATGATAAAATTGAGCAGTTATTAAACGGTATAGAAGAGTTTAGAGAGCATTTAGGGGGGCAATTGACAATAACCCTTATTTCTGATTTGGGCGTAAAGCACGACGTACATACTATTGATATGGAGTTAATGTCCAAGGCCATTACTAAACTTAATCATCAATTCGCATTAAATTAAATGCAATGCAACTGAAAAAAAACCTTCACCTAACATATTGTACAAATATTCACCCTGGGCAAGATTGGAAAAATACTTTTGAAAGTATTAAGCGTCATGTGCTTGGTATAAAAAATGAAGTTTCAAAGAATCAAGCTTTTGGTTTAGGACTGCGCCTATCAAATAAAGCCAGCGAAGAGCTTGACATGGGCAGTAATTTGACCGACTTTAAAAAGTGGTTAAATGATAATGATTTGTACGTGTTTACCATGAATGGTTTTCCTTATGGAAATTTTCATGACGAGCGTGTAAAAGATTTGGTACATGCGCCAGACTGGACTACAGATGACCGTTTAAATTATACCAAAAGATTGTTTCGTCAACTTTCAGAATTAATTCCCGCGGGATTGAACGGCGGAATTTCAACATCTCCAATCACCTATAAATACTGGCATAAGACCCTTTTGGAAACAAAAAATGCATTTGAAGCCGGTGCTAAGAATATGCTTGAAGTTGCCAAGCAATTGTTTAAAATTGAACAAGCTACAGGAAACTATTTGCATTTGGATATTGAACCTGAACCAGATGGTTTGCTAGAAAATAGCGATGAGGTTTTGTTGTTTTATGCGGATTACTTGGTTCCTATAGGTAGAGCTTATTTTAAGCAGGAATTAGGTTTAAATGCAGATGAGGCAGAATCTTTAATTAAAAAATATATTACGGTTTGTTATGATGTTTGCCATTTTTCATTGGCTTATGAAGAACCTACCGATACGTTTGCCAAGTTCAAGGCAAATAGTATAAAAGTTGGTAAAATTCAAGTAAGTGCAGCGTTAAAAATCATTTTTAACGGTACCAATGATGAACGAATTTGGGAAGAGCTTTCACAATTTAATGAGCCTACCTATTTACATCAGGTAACCGAAAAATTAGACGGAGAGGTTAAGACTTATAGTGATTTGCCCTTGGTATTGGAAGGGGATAGGAATCATGAAGAACTAAGGGCCCATTATCACGTGCCTATATTCTTGGAAAAATATGGTGAACTGTTTTCTACACAAGATCATATTCTAAAAACAATAGCATATATTAAAGAAGACCCAATTTCAGAGCATTTAGAGGTAGAGACTTATACATGGGATGTACTCCCAACAGATTTAAAACAGGATTTATCAGTGTCAATAATACGAGAACTAGAGTGGCTTAAATCACACATGTAATATGAAGAAAACGGTTGTCATTAATGTAGTTGGGTTAACAAAACGATTGATAGGTGAACATACACCGTTTATAAAATCATTTTTAGTGAGAGGGCAGGCATCATACATAGAGCCTGTGCTACCTGCCGTTACATGTGCTGTTCAATCTACCTATGTAACCGGTAAATGGCCATCTGAACATGGTATAGTTGGTAATGGTTGGTATTTTAAAGATGAGTGTGAAGTAAAGTTTTGGAGACAGTCTAACAAACTGGTAGAACAACCAAAAATATGGGACGATCTCAAAGAAAAATATCCCAATTTTACCTGTGCCAACCATTTTTGGTGGTACAATATGTATAGCAACGTGGATTTTAGTCTTACACCAAGACCTAATTATTTGGCAGATGGCAGAAAAATTCCAGATGTATATTCTTATCCTGCTGAATTAAGGGATGAAATGCAAAGTACATTAGGGACATTTCCGCTTTTTGAATTTTGGGGACCAAAAACTACCATCAACTCATCTAAATGGATTGCAAATGCAGCTTTGTTGACGGATAAGAAACATAATCCTGATCTAACATTGATTTATTTACCCCATTTAGATTACAATTTACAACGTTATGGTCTTGATTTTAAAATAATTTCTAAAGATTTAAATGAAATAGATGCTGTAGTAAAACAATTGGTACAACATTATGAGTCTTTAGATGCCAGGGTAATACTTCTTTCCGAGTATGGAATTACAAATGTAAACAAGCCAATTCATCTCAATAGAATATTAAGAAAAGAAGGATATATAGCTATACGTGAGGAGCGTGGACTGGAGCTTTTAGATGCTGGTCAAAGTGATGCTTTTGCTGTTGCAGACCATCAAATTGCCCATGTGTATTGTAAAAATGACAAGGATATTGATAAGGTAGCTACATTGATAAAAGCAGTTGAAGGTGTAGAGAAAGTGTTATATGGTGAAGATTTAAAGGACTACTATATTGATCACGACCGCTGTGGTGATATTGTAGTAGTAGCAGATAAAGACTCATGGTTTACTTATTATTTTTGGTTGGATGATGCCAAGGCACCTGACTATGCCAGAATGGTAGATATTCATAAAAAACCGGGGTATGACCCTGTTGAAATGATGACCAATCCAAAAGATAAGTTGGTAATGGCAAAAGTTGTTGGAAAGCTCATAAAGAAAAAAATGGGCTTTAGAACGGTAATGGATATTATACCAATAGATGCCACTTTAATAAAGGGTTCTCATGGTCGTATAACAGAAGACGTTGAAGACTATCCAATTTTTATAAGTAATCATAGCTTTGGTAAGAAGGATCAAACTATTAGTGCAATACAGGTACGTGATCTTATTGAAGATCACCTATTAAACTGAATTTAGATGAATGTATTATTTAAAACATTAGGATTTGTATTTGCAATTTTATTTGCGATAGGCGCAGTGTTACAGTACAATGATCCAGATTCTTTACATTGGATTATCGTGTATGGTATAGCGGCCTTAGTGTCGTTGTTATTTGCATTGAAAAAAGTGAAATTTGTTGTGCCGCTGGTATTGGGTGTATTTGCTTTTATAGGTTTTGTTTATTTGTATCCGTCAGATTTTCAAGGTTTTGATTTAAATGATGGAGATATTAAAACAGTTGAATTGGGAAGGGAAGCTTTTGGGTTATTGATAATTTCGGTGGTTCTTTTAGTATTCGCTTTTAGAATAAAGAGAACGCTATAGATCTAAATCGAACTCTTGTCTCAATAAATCGATCACAGGGTTTTTCTCTCTTAGTTTTTCGTATTTTTCTTCAGGAGTAAATGCAAATTTCTTTGCCGTTGTTTCATTCACCGTAATGTCTAAGTGTACGAAGTGATTGTTTAATTTGGCACGTAAATATTCCATTAGCTCAAACTGTTCGCGCTCAATCTCCTTTTTCATTGTACTGTTAGGAAGCTCAATATGAATTTTAAAATCTTCCTTAAGTTTTGGGACATCGGTGTGTAAGTTTGATGCTAAAATTTTCTGCCCTTTTTTATCTATAATTTCTATAAAATCAGCCCAATGCTTGCGTAAATCTTCTTCGGTAAAATTTTCTCTTGGTAGATTTTTTTCGTCGATAACGACTTCAATTCTGTTGAGTTCGTGCTGTTTTTTGGCGTTTAGACTTTTAATTGAAAGACCTGATACCCTTTTGGTGGGACGATTGATTTTAATTTTCTTATCATCCCTTATATCGTTGGTTTCCGGAGTATTAAGTGGCTCCGGTTTCTTTTCTTCTAATTTAACTTGTGGGTTTGAAACTACATTAGTTTCTTCTGTCCTAGTGTGATCAGTAGTAGACGCTATTTTTGTTTCAGAAGAAATACTATCTTTTGCCGGTTCTGCTTTGGTGCTTACCGTTTCGGTATTATTATTCTCAACAGGTTTCTCTATAGTCTGGTTTGAAGAATTAGCAACTTTTGGAATCTGTTTGTAAAATGCTGAAGGAGCAATAAAATCAATGGTCTTATTTTGAAGTGCTACTGATTCAGGATTTTTTTTTTCTCCATCAAAATCGATAGAGGCAAGTTTCATAAGTGTCAATTCAACTAGAAGGCGTTGATTTTTACTTGTTTTGTACTTTAAATCACAATCATTTGCAATATTCAACCCTTGTAATAAAAAGGAAGGAGATGTCCTCTTACTTTGCTCTCTATATAATTGTTGGGCTTCTTCGCCTACCTCTAATAAAGTAATGGTGTCTGGGTGTTGACATACCATCAAATCTCTAAAATGAGATGCTAAACCAGATATAAAATGGTGTCCGTCAAAACCTAAAGACAATGTTTTATTAAAAAGCAAAAGTAGATTTGGAATCTTATGTTCCAATATTAGATCAGTGGCTTCAAAATAAGTATCATAATCTAAAACGTTCAAGTTTTCTGTAACTGCTTTACGTGTTAAATTAGATCCAGAAAAGCTAACCACTCTATCAAAAATGGACAAGGCATCTCTCATGGCACCATCAGCTTTTTGGGCTATAATATGTAGTGCATCATCTTCCGCATTTATTCCTTGATTTTCTGCTATATATTTTAAGTATTCAGCGGCATCTTTAACCGTAATTCTTTTGAAATCGAATATTTGACATCTAGAAAGAATAGTAGGTATAATTTTATGCTTTTCTGTGGTTGCTAGTATAAAAATAGCATGCTTTGGCGGTTCTTCTAATGTTTTAAGAAAAGCATTAAAAGCAGATTGAGATAGCATATGCACCTCATCAATGATATAAACCTTGTACTTGCCAACTTGTGGTGGTATGCGTACTTGGTCAATTAAATTTCTAATATCGTCCACAGAGTTGTTAGAAGCGGCATCCAACTCAAAAATATTGAAAGCAAAATCTTCATTCTCCTGTTCTGTGCCATCAGAATTTATTTGCTTTGCCAAAATACGTGCGCAAGTTGTTTTACCTACACCTCTAGGACCACAGAATAAAAGCGCTTGTGCCAAATGATTTTGGTCAATGGCATTTTGTAAAGTATTGGTTATAGATTGTTGACCTACAACATCTTTAAATGTTTGAGGTCTATACTTACGTGCCGATACGATAAAAGGTTCCAAAATGCTACTCTCGTTTATTCTATTACAAATATAAATATAGCTTGGAATACTTACGAGAATTAAGGTTACAGATCATCTTTAGTTATCAACAATTGCAGTACATTTGCGCAAAGCAGACCGCCTTATCGCTGCCAAGCAATTGGGAGAGGAAAGTCCGGACACCATAGTGCAGTATAGCGGGTAACGCCCGTCCGTTGAAAAGCGAGGACAAGTGCAACAGAAAGCAAGTACAGTTAGGCTGTAGTGAAACCAGGTAAACTCTATACGGTGAAACGTCATGTAAATCGGTGTTTAAGGGCTGCACGCCCAAGCCGAAGGGTAGGCGGTTAGAGTACTGGGGTAACCCTTTACCTAGATAAATGATAAGGAGTTCTAATGATTTTTAGGATACAGAATCCGGCTTATGGTCTGCTTTTTTTATTTTTCAAAAAAACTAAAAACACTACCACCATATTTTCGTGAGTTTTGGTAGAAAGGTAATTCTGCTAAGCTGGTGCGGTTAGAATGTTCAATAATTAATACACCGTCTTCTAATAAAAGGTCGTTTTCAAAGACCAACTGAGGTAATTTTTCAAAATCGGTAAATTCCATATCGTAAAATGGATCGGCAAAGATGATATCGAATTTTTCGGTATTTCGCTGTAAAAAACTAAAGACATCGCTCTTTAAAGTTCTAATGTTCATATCTAATAGGGAAACCGTCTTGTCTATAAAATCTATACAACCACCATGGGCATCAACGGCAAGTACATCATCTACGCCTCTAGATGAAAACTCGTAACTGATGTTTCCGGTACCGGTAAAAAGATCTAAAACCTTCAAATCAGGAAAGTAGTAAGAATTGTTCAAAATATTGAACAAGCTTTCTTTGGCCATGTCTTTGGTAGGTCTTACAGGTAATTTTTTAGGGGCTATTAAGTTACGACCTTTATGCTTTCCTGAAATTATTCGCATTATATAGTATTAATGAGCGTGAAGTCTATAGAACTTGAAGATGGTTCTCCAAGTTTTATTAATTGTTGGGTTGAGGGAGCGAAAATGCTTATATGTTGTATATAATTGTAACATAATTTAAAAGTTGCATCATCTTCTTCAATATCTCCAAAAAGTTTTACAATAGCTGTTTTAGGGTCTAACTCCAGCTGTTCTAAAACAAATAACAGGTAATAGGCAAAATCTTCTTTGGTGTCGTATTTAAAGCTGTTGTAAAGCATTAATTTACGTTGGTTCAAAACCGTAATGTCCAGCTGGTCTTTGCTAACATGCACAAAGCATGTAGTTTCTTGGTTTTGTGTTTGGTTGTTCATTAAAGATTGTAGCAGTACCGTGCCATTATGCATATAGTGGAATTCACCGAAAAGATCATAAATATAATTGTTGATATTTACGTAAGGCACATATACAATTACTAAATCGTGATTTTCAACTTCGTCATAAGCCAAAATATCGTTTGCCAAAATTTTGGTGTTGAACTTTAAGTACTCGTATAAATTATCGGCATTGAACAATGATTTAGGAACTAAACCAAAGAGGGTGTTTCTATGAACTGTAACCACCTCGTCAAACTGCATATTTTCTATATCATGTTTCAGAAATAATTTATGCAGTTCATCCTTTGCTTCCATAGGGTTTTTTTCAAATGCAAAATCAATCCTATCAGATAGCAATAATTTTTGCGAAACAGTATCTGCCACACAAAAAGAAAGTCCATTCAAGCTAACCTGAATGGACAATTTCTTAAAATTTTTATCCGCTATATTTAAGCTATTATTTCTTCTCTTTTTTGTCATAAATAGCAGGCCAGTTACCAGTTGTGCTAACATCTTCAAGAGAACCTACTTTAATAGACGCTCCATTAACCTCTTCTACACTTAATGCGGCTTTTTCACGAGCCAATAAATCTTTGGGCTGATCGTATAGTACTACTTCTTTGTCAACTTTAGCTTCAAAAACAGGGGCTTTATAGCCACTCTTTTCTACAAAGGCAGATTTCATTGTAAATTTTTCTCCGTTTGCAGCTGTAGGTACTTCCATTAAGCTTTTATATCTGGTATCTGCTTTAAAAAGAGAATCTTTTACAGAAACAAAACCTAATGTATCAATAATTTTTACCTCTCTTAACATGTCAATACCGTAAGCTTTATCGAACTCCATAAATGAAGAATCTCTCTGCTGTGTAATTACATATTTACCGGTATCGATAAAACGAATAAGACTATTGAAATCATTTGCATACTTGCCATTAACAGTTTTGTAAGCCTCTTGAGAATTTCTAATATCCTTTAGCTTAGCAATAACTTGTGCAAAACGCTCTTCTTTTACCTCTTTAAATTTGATTGGTCCGGTAATGGAGTTGTAAATAAAGTATCCTAAAGCGATACATCCAATCCAAAGTACAATTTGTATTACGGTCTTCATTTCGTATGTGTTATTTTTATTTAGTGGTCTTCACAAATCTACAATTTTTTTTTAATGGTAAAAGTTTTTAGCCTAAAAATCATCTTTATCTTTGGGGGCTCATGAAACCAATAACACCCGCTTCTTTCTATACTATACTAGAAAACAAATTTCCTCATTCACCAACTGCCACACAATCAGTGGCTTTGCAAAAATTGGCAGAATTCACACTGTCAACAGTTAAAGATGAAGTTTTTTTATTAAAAGGCTATGCCGGTACCGGAAAAACTACTTTAATTGGCACTTTGGTCAATAGTTTGTGGAAAGTTCAAAAGAAAGCTGTGTTGATGGCTCCTACTGGTAGGGCTGCAAAAGTGATGTCTAACTATTCGAATACGCAGGCATTTACCATTCACAGAAAAATATATTTCCCGAAAAAGCAAAGTGGTGGTGGAGTGCAATTTGTGTTGGCACCTAATAAACATAGAGATACTTTGTTTATAGTCGATGAGGCTTCAATGATTCCCGATACCGCTGCAGATTCAAAGTTATTTGAAAACGGTTCCCTTTTAGATGACTTAATGATGTTCGTTTATTCAGGACATAAGTGCAAGTTGTTGCTAATAGGTGATACGGCACAATTACCACCAGTTCATTTGGTGTTGAGTCCGGCATTAGATGGTAATAAACTTTCCTTAAATTATAATAAGGAAGTCGTTAGGTTAGAACTAAGCGAAGTGGTAAGACAAGCGGGGGATTCTGGTATATTGGCGAACGCTACATTATTGCGAGAGCAACTGCAAAGCGATTTTTTAGAAGATTTTAAATTTGATGTAGACCCTTTTACAGATATTGTAAGATTAATAGATGGCAATGAAATACAGGAAGCCATAGATAGTTCGTATGCGGAGAACGGAAAAGAAGAGACGGCATTTATAGTTAGGTCAAATAAGCGAGCAAACTTATACAATCAGAATATACGCGAACGTATTCTTTATCTAGAGAATGATATTGCCGTTGGAGATTTTATGATGGTGGTAAAAAATAATTACTATTGGTTAAAGCCAAGCTCTGAAGCTGGATTTATAGCTAATGGAGATATTATTGAAATACTGGAAATATTCGATATCAAAGAAATTTATACTTTCAAATTTGCGGAAGTAAAGGTGAAAATGGTAGATTACCCCAACATGGCGCCATTTGAAACGGTATTGTTGTTAGATACTATAACAGCAGAATCTCCTTCACTATCTTATGAAGACGGCAATAGGCTTTATCAAGAAGTAATGAAGGATTTTGCCCATGAAACTTCAAAGTATAAGAAATTTTTAGGAGTAAAGAATAATAAATACTTTAACGGTTTACAGGTTAAATTCTCATACGCTATTACATGCCATAAATCTCAAGGTGGGCAATGGAATACTGTATTTGTAGAACAACCTTATTTGCCAAATGGTATTGATAAGGAATATTTAAGATGGTTATATACAGCGGTAACCAGAGCGAAGAATAAATTGTACCTTATAGGTTTTAAAGATGATTTTTTTCTTGATTAAGAAAAGATTATTTTAGTATTTATGGACACGGAAAAGAAGTCTTTTCCATAGTGAGATCAACATGACAACCGATACGATTTTAAGCATTTTTTTAGGGGTAGGATTAGCAGCATCTGTTGGGTTTAGGGTGTTTTTACCATTGTTTGCATTAAGTTTGGCATCTTATTTTGGAGTATGGGAACTAAATGATAATTGGCAATGGATAGGTAGTCTAGTTGCCGTATTGACATTGGGCGTGGCAACCTTACTTGAAATTTTTGCCTACTTTATTCCTTGGTTCGATAATTTACTGGATAGTATAGCCGTGCCATTGGCAGCAATAGCAGGTACTGCCGTAATGGTATCTACAGTGGCTGATCTAGATCCCGTAATAACGTGGTCATTGGCAATTATTGCAGGCGGTGGTACCGCAACAGCAATTAAAGGCGCAGGTGCCACGGGCAGATTGGCATCCACGGCTACCACCGGAGGTCTGGCCAACCCGGTAATTACTACCGTTGAAACAGGTACTGCCGCAGTAGTGTCCGTTGCCTCGATATTTGCACCTATATTAGCAGCCGTTTTGGTCATTATCATATTAGTTATCATTTTTAGGATTTACAGAAAATTACGACCAAAGGCTAATACTTAAAATATATTTAGTTGAAGAAAATAGCAATGATTCCTGCCCGATATGCGGCATCGAGATTTCCTGCAAAATTAATGCAGGATTTGGCTGGTAAACCGGTCATTTTAAGAACTTACCAAGCTGCCGTACATACAAAGCTTTTTGATGAAGTTTATGTGGTTACCGATAGCCAGGTTATTTATGATACCATTGTAAGAGAAGGTGGTTTGGCTATCATGAGTGTTAAAGAACATGATTGTGGCAGCGATCGTATTGCCGAGGCGGTAATGCAAATGGACGTTGATATTATTGTAAATGTACAAGGCGATGAACCATTTACAGATCGTGAAAGTCTTGAGGGTGTAATGCAGGTGTTTGAAGATGACGTGCATAAAGAAATTGACTTAGCATCGTTAATGGTTAAAATCACGGATGAGGAGGAAATTAATAACCCAAATACGGTAAAGGTAATCGTAGATAATAGGGATTTTGCACTCTATTTTTCAAGATCGCCAATACCTTATCCAAGAGCAAAAAACAAGGATACTGTCTATTATAAGCACAAAGGTATTTACGCTTTTAGAAAGAGTGCTTTGATGGATTTTCAACGACTGCCAATGCTGCAATTAGAGGCTACCGAAAAAATTGAGGCTATACGTTATTTGGAATATGGTAAAAAAATAAAAATGGTAGAAACCAATGTTCAGGGCATAGAAATAGATACACCTGAAGATTTAAAGAAAGCGCAGAAGGCATGGAAATAAATTTTGATGGAATTAATGTAATTGGTTTTGATGCAGATGATACCTTATGGGTAAACGAAACTTATTTTAGGGATACTGAAGATAAATTTGCCGATCTTTTAGAGAAGTATGAAACTAAGAATAAAATAGATCAAGAGCTTTTTAGAACTGAGATTAAAAATTTGGACCTTTACGGTTATGGCATAAAAGGATTTGTACTTTCTATGATCGAATGTGCGTTGGAGCTTTCAAATAATCAAGTTGCTCCTAAAACGGTAAGAGCACTTTTAGATTTAGGTAAAGAGATGATAACACAACCCGTTGAATTATTAGAGGGAGTAGAAGAAGTACTTCAAAGTTTAAAGGACAAATATCGTTTAATTGTACTGACCAAAGGTGATCTCTTGGATCAAGAGCGTAAATTGGAGCGGTCAGGTTTATCAGAATATTTTCACCATGTAGAAGTGTTAAGTGATAAGAAAGAGAAAAACTATAGTGATTTATTAGAGCACTTACAAATAGAACCGGACGAGTTTTTAATGATCGGAAACTCTTTAAAGTCAGACGTATTACCACTTGTGAATATTGGAGCAAGAGCGGTTCATATACCTTTTCATACCACATGGCAGCATGAAGAAGTAACGGAGGTTGTAGATAATAATGGTTATATGACAATGTCTACTTTGACCGATGTACTGAAATACGTTTAATGAAAATGCAGGTGAACAAACAGATGGCAAAGAGCAATATACCGACCAAAGCATCACAAGAATTCCGTAATTTTCCTATGGTACCTAGAGTGGTCTATGGTGTGGGTAGTTTTGATACTCTTGGAGATATTTTGATGCCAAAGAGAAAACATTCTGAAGCACCAATGATATATTTGGTTGATGATGTTTTTGAAAATACAGAATTGATCAATAGAATACCTAGTATATTTTGTGATCAAATTATTCTTATTTCAGCCAATGAAGAACCAAAAACAGAGCAAGTAGATGCCTTGGTGTCTATGATTAAGGAAAAGTTTACAGAGCTTCCTTCCGGTATTATAGGTATTGGGGGCGGAACACTTTTGGATTTGGCAAAGGCTGTAGCGATCATGCTCACTAATAAAGGAAGTGCATCAGATTATCAAGGGTGGGATTTGGTGAATAAGCAATCAATATATCATGTAGGTATTCCCACTATTAGCGGTACAGGAGCTGAAGTTTCAAGAACTACGGTTTTAATGGGCCCCGAAAAGAAGTTGGGAATCAATTCAGATTACACCACTTTTGATCAAGTAATTCTAGATCCGGATTTAACCGTTGGTGTGCCTAAGGAGCAATGGTTTTATACGGGGATGGATTGCTTTATTCATTGTATAGAATCACTTAATGGTACTTTTTTAAATGCATTTAGTAAAAGCTATGGCGAAAAGTCTTTAGAACTTTGCAAAGAAGTGTTTTTAAAAGATATCGAAGCATCCGATAGTAGAGAAAAATTAATGATGGCATCGTGGCATGGTGGTATGAGTATAGCTTATTCCCAAGTAGGCGTTGCACATGCCATGAGTTATGGTCTAGGTTATGTTTTAGGAGTAAAGCACGGAATAGGAAATTGCTTGGTTTTTCAATATTTAGAAGAGTTTTATCCTGAAGGAGTACAGTTGTTCAATGCAATGTTGGAAAGGCATAATATAGTATTACCAAAAGGAATTTGCTCTAAATTGACTGATTCGGAAATGAATACAATGGTTACGGTTGCTTTAGGTATGGCGCCACTTTGGGAAAATGCCCTAGGAGAGCAGTGGAAAACTATTATCACCCCAGAAAAGCTTAAGGCTATTTATCAAAAAATATAGTCTCATTTAAATTACCTCTTACATTATAATATGAGGCTTTGCCAAATAGGCAGGTCAATACCCAAGTAATATGCAGCAAATAGCAAAATTCATTTATTTTAAATTATTAGGGTGGAAGCTAAATGGAGTTTTTCCATCACATTTAGATAAGTTTGTCGCCATCGTAGTGCCACACACCAGTTGGTGGGATTTTTTATTGGGGCTGTTGATACGAGCGGTTTGGCAAGAAGAGATAAACTATGTAGGAAAGAAGAGTCTGTTTAAAGCTCCTTTCGGTTGGTTTTTTAGGTGGACAGGTGGTGCGCCAATTGATCGCACTAAAAATAGTGATACCGTAAAGGCTACAGCACATATATTTAGTGAACGGCAAAAATTTAGATTGGCACTATCTCCGGAAGGCACCCGAAAAAAAGTTGAAAAATGGAAGACTGGCTTTTATTATATAGCCAAAACCGCAAATGTGCCTATCGTTTTAGTTGCTTTTGATTATGGTAAGAAAGAGATAAAACTTTCAGGTCCGATAACACCCACAGAGGATAAAGAAGCTGATTTTAAACAGTATCATGCTTTTTTTGATCGGGTGGAGGGGAAGTGTTGATTATTTTAGTGTAGTTAACTGATTTAAATTCTAATATTATAATTTGAAAAAGGAGACCTGACAAGGTCTCCTTTTTTATTTATTATAAACGATAAAAATTATTCTTCCATTGAATGATATACATTTTGTACATCATCATCTTCTTCTAGTTTTTCTAAGAGCTTTTCTACGTCTGCAGCTTCTTCCTCGTTTAACTTTTTAGTGACTTGGGGAATTCTTTCAAATCCAGATGATAAAATTTCTATATCACGGTTTTCCAATTCTTTTTGTAAAGCTCCAAAGCTCTCGAAAGGTCCGTAGATTAGAATTCCATCGTCATCAACAAAGACTTCTTCTGCTCCAAAATCGATCAATTCCAGTTCCAAATCCTCTGGGTCAATACCTTCTGCAGGTATTCTAAAATTACAAGTATGGTCGAACATAAATTCAACAGAGCCAGAAGTACCTAAATTACCATTACATTTATTAAAATAACTTCTAACATTGGCAACCGTTCTTGTATTATTATCAGTTGCGGTTTCTACTAAAACAGCTATGCCGTGAGGTGCATACCCTTCAAAAAGAACTTCCTTATAGTCACCAAGACTTTTGTCACTAGCTCTTTTTATAGCGCGTTCAACATTGTCTTTAGGCATGTTGACAGATTTCGCGTTTTGTATAACGGCTCTTAGTCTGGAATTGGAGTCTGGATCTGGTCCGCCTTCTTTTACGGCCATTACAATGTCTTTACCTATACGAGTAAAGGCTTTTGACATTGCCGACCATCTTTTCATTTTACGTGCTTTTCTAAATTCAAAAGCTCTTCCCATGGTAAATTATTTTAAACAAATGTACAAAAACGGGTAATGTTCAGAAATCATTGAAATGAATTTCTTTAGTGCACCGTTTTAATTAAAATTCACTTTCTATAATATCTTCTATAGTTCTAGCTAAAACAAAATCTTTTTCCGTGACACCATTGGCATCATGGGTATTTAAGCGAATGTTTAATGTGTTATAAACATTGCTCCAATCTGGGTGATGACCTTGAGCCTCACATTCAAAAGCAATACGTGTCATCACTGAAAACGCTTCTTTAAAATTTTTAAATTCAAAGGTGGTTTCTATGGCTCCATCCACATACTCCCATCCGTCAAGTTGACCTAAATAGTCCGCTATTTGTTGATCTGTAAATTTTTCCATTTCTTTCATAATTGTTTCTAATTTAAAACATGATGGTCAATAATATCTTGAAAAGTAAATTGTAAATTTTTGGGTAACTTATTTGTTTTTGGAAGTACGGCTAAATATCTATCCTCATTGGTAGTATAAACTCTTTTGATTATAGGGTTAAAATTGCCTACGCGTTCTAATATTTCTTTTATAAAATCTTCATGATGTGTAAGGTCATTACTGCCTAAGTGATAAATACCCGTTTTATTTCTATTAATAAGGTAGTGAATTTGTTGAGTAAGCTTGTCATCATTTGTCACATTTAATATCAAATTGGGAAAAACTTCTACCGATTCATTTTCTATAATAGATTTTTTCATTGCCTTGATTCTTGGCGATGCGTTACCAAAAACCATAGGGACCCGTAGAATTGCCATTTTTTCTTTTGGCAATCTAAGAAGCATATTTTCAATCTTTATTTTTAGTCTGCCATATACACTCTCAGATAATGTTTTGTCCATTTCATAAGAAGGGTATTTGCTGTAGGCGTCAAAAACATTCGCAGATGAAATAAAATAGAGCTTACACTTTTCTTCAGCGACATACTTGACCATATGGTCATGGGCAATAACCAAGGCAGCAAAATTTCCTCTCAAGGCAGAAATTATAACTTGAGGCTTTATCTCTTCTAAAACTTCAACAATATCATCTTCTTCAACATTGTATTGAACAAATTGTTTGTTAGATGAATATGAATTTGCCGCATGACAATAAGTGCCATAAGTATCGAAGTAATTACAAAGTTCTTTGTATATAGCATTACCTATGAAGCCACTTGCGCCAATAATCAGTATTTTCTTTGTCTCTATTTTCAAAAAATGGAAAGTTCTGTTTCTGTGGTCAATTTTTCCAACGCCAGCATACCTAATTTTGAATTCCCTTTAGGGTTTAGTCCCGGAGACCAAGTTGCTACGCAAAATTTGTTTGGTAGTAAGGCTACGATACCGCCACCAACACCACTTTTACCTGGTAGCCCAACTTCAAATGCAAATTCACCGGCTTCATCATAAAAGCCACATGTAAGCATGATAGCATTAATTCGTTTTACCTGAGATAAGGTTAAATAAGCTTTATTTTTTCTGCATTTGCCATGATTCATAAACATGTAGAAAGCATGTGTTAACTGTTTGCAATTCATGGCAAGGGAGCATTGATGAAAATAAAAGTCTAAAACAGCATCAACATCATTATTTAAATTTTTATATGACTTCAAAAGATTGGCAGCCGCAAAATTCCGGAATCCTGTTTTCTTTTCGGAAAGTGCCACGGTTTCATCATAATCTATGGTGTCGTCATTTGCAATTTGGCGTACGAAGGATAAAAAATCTTCTTTAGGGTTCTTCAATTGAGAAACTAAAATATCTGCAATAACGATTGCCCCAGGATTTATTAATGGATTTCTGGGGATACCATTTTCCAATTCCAATAGGGACAAATGGTTGAACGGATCGCCAGAAGGTTCAACATCTACCCGTTTCCAAACATCTTCCCCAATAAGGCCTAAAGCCATTGAGAGTGTTAAAACTTTAGAAATACTCTGTATGGAAAAAAGTTCATTTGAATCTCCTGCAGAAAAATTATTTTGATGATTGTCAATTAGATGTATGCCAAAATTGTTAACTTCAACTTTTGCCAATTCCGGTATGTAATCTGCAATTTTTCCTCTTTCCTTTTCTTTGGATGCGGCTTCATTAATTGCATTTAGAACACTTTGGTAATCTATCATTTACTTTTGTAAAATGGTAATTTAACTATCGTGGCAGGTATTGCATTTTTTCTGATCTGTATGTTGATTTTACTGCCAATTTCGGAGAAAATAGGCGGTACATAGCCTAATCCAATTCCGGTTCCTATTGAAGGTGACATAGTGCCAGAGGTGACTTCACCTATGGTTTTACCGTTACCATCAACAATGTCATAGCCTTGTCTAGGTATGCCACGTTCATCTAATTCAAATGCGACTAATTTACGTTCAGGACCCTGTTGTTTCTCTTTTTGCAAAGCTTCAGAATTAACAAAGTCTTTCGTGAATTTGGTTATCCAGCCCAAACCAGCCTCAAAAGGAGAGGTAGTGTCGTTAATATCATTTCCATATAGACAATATCCCATTTCTAATCTTAAGGTATCTCTTGCGGCCAAGCCAATTGGTTTTATTCCAAAATTGGCCCCAGCTTCAAAAACCTTGTCCCAAATTTGTTTTACTTCTTCATTTTTACAGTAAATTTCAAATCCGCCAGAACCTGTATAGCCCGTTGCAGATATGATTACATTTTCTATTCCAGCAAAATCGGATACTTCAAAATGATAAAATTTAATATCGGATAAATTCACGGAGGTTAGGGACTGCATTGCCTCTACGGCTTTTGGACCCTGTATGGCCAAAAGCGAATAACCCTCAGATATGTCTCTCATATCTGCCTTAAATTCTGCATTATAAGAAGAAATATGATTCCAATCTTTTTCAATATTGGATGCATTTACGACTAAAAGATATTGTTCTTCTTTTATGCGATATACAATAAGGTCGTCAACAATACCGCCATTTTCATTTGGTAAGCAGCTATATTGAGCTCGCCCTATGGTTAACTTAGATGCATCATTAGAAGTTACTTTTTGTATTAAAGCTAAGGCAGTAGGACCAGAGATTAAAAATTCGCCCATATGTGATACATCGAAAACCCCAACACCGTTACGAACAGTTTCATGTTCAGCATTTACACCTTCGTAAGAAACAGGCATGTTGTAACCGGCAAATGGAACCATTTTGGCACCAAGAGATTCATGTGTTGAAGTAAGCGCAGTATTTTTCATCTTCTATATATATTGACGATGCAAATTTATCGAAAATAAATAGAAGCCAATGTGGCTGACCAGGGAATTGAGAAAATATTATAACCTTGAAGTTATCTAAGAACTTAAAAGAAAATGTTTAAGTTCATCATAACTAGCAATTTTAATGGATATCTTGGTTTTGTTCATTACTTTTTTAATTTGTGCAGGAATCTCCAACTTTTCATCAAGGGTTTCCTCAACAATATCTAAAAACTTGACCGGGTGAGCGGTTTCTAAGAAAATACCATAAGTATCAGGATGTAGCTCTTGATATTTCTTTAGTCCTAAATAACCTACGGCACCATGTGGGTCGGCAACATATCCATTGATATCATTAATCTCTTTTAAGGCTTTCTTTGTTTCGTTATCTGTAAAAGAGTATGCAGAAAGATTGTCCTTTAGCAAATTAAAATTATTCTGAAACAAGTGTCTAATTCTAATGAAGTTACTTGGGTCTCCAACGTCCATAGCATTAGAGATAGTAGCTGTAGACGGCTTTGGTGAATATTCTTTGGTTTGCATAAATTTGGGCACGGTATCATTTACATTTGTAGCTGCGATAAAGTGTTTTACCGGCATGCCTAAACGTTGTGCCATTAGCCCTGCACAGATATTCCCGAAATTACCGGATGGGACTGAGAATATGATTTCCTTATCTTGGGATTTAGCTTGTTTGTAGGCAAAAAGAAAATAGAATAATTGCGGTAACCAACGTGCAACATTAATGGAGTTAGCAGAAGTTAATTTCATGTTATCAAGCAATTCCTTATCCAAAAATGCATTTTTTACCATTGCCTGGCAATCATCGAACATGCCGTCTACCTCTAGTGCCGTAATATTTTGTCCTAAAGTAGTCAGTTGTCTTTCTTGAATGTCACTTACTTTACCGCTTGGGTACAGTATAACAACTTTTACACCATCTACGCCTAGAAAACCATTAGCAACTGCGCCACCGGTATCGCCCGATGTAGCTACAAGTACGGTTACTTCATTTTTTGATGCTCTAGAAAAATATCCTAGGCACTGTGCCATAAAACGAGCGCCAACATCTTTAAAAGCCATGGTTGGACCATGAAAAAGTTCTAATGTACCAATGTTGGAAGTAATGTCAATAACCGGAAAATCGAAGTCTAGCACCTCTTTTAGTATATCCTTCAATACATTATCTGGTATAGCTTCTGTTACAAATTGACGAATAGCCGTAAAAGCGATTTCCTCATTGGTAAGATTTTCAATATGCTCAAAAAAGGAAGCTGGTAGAGGGGTTATTTCTTCTGGAAAATATAAGCCTTTATCCGGTGCAATACCATTGACAACGGCGGTATCAAAAGAAACTTTGGGTGCAGTATTGTTTAAACTATAGAATTTCAAGATGAGTATGTTTAATGGTTAGTAGTAAACTACTTTTTATTTATAAAATTTTTACGCCTTCGGTGTTTATTTTAGAGACATGAATTTCGTAGTCTATTCCAATTTTATCATAGACTTTTTTCATGGACTCACCTACTTTTAAAGCGGTATCTTTTCCTTTGCTGAATGCAAAAATAGAAGGTCCTGATCCAGATATACCAGATCCTAAGGCTCCGGCTTCCAAAGAAACCTTTTTAACTTCGTCAAACCCCGGAATTAAAATAGAACGTATTGGTTCAACAATATGATCTTCTAGGGAACGACCGATTAAATCATAATCTTTTTTGAAAAGTCCGGCTACTAATCCACCTACATTTCCCCATTGTTTAATTCCTGTTTCCATAGAGATAGTTGTTTTCAAAATCTTTCTGGAATCTGAAGTTTTTATTTCTATCTGCGGATGAATTATGGTCAAATATAATTCAGTTGGAGCCGGTATATCAATGATATCTAGCGGACTATAACTGCGTACTAGGGTGAAACCGCCAAATAGGGCGGGAGCCACATTGTCTGCGTGGGCTACATCACTTGCCAAACGTTCACCTTCCATGGCAAATTTTACCAATTCAGTTTTGCTAAAGGGGTTGCCCAATAAGTGGTTCATGGCCCAAACAGCACCTGCAGAACTAGCAGCGCTACTACCTATACCACTGCCAGGTTTTATTTTTTTATCTATTTCGATTTCAAACCCGCCGTCATAATCAGAGGCTAATAGAAATGCGTTACCGGCAACTCCTGCCACATTGTTCAATGTCTCTTTTGGTAAATCTTGTCCGGTAAGTTGTGTTATTTTAATACCTTTTTGAGGCACTTTTCTAACCACCATTTCATCACCGACCGAGTCTAGGGCGACACCAAGCACATCAAATCCGCATGAAACGTTGGCAACTGTTGCAGGGCAAAATACTTTAATTTCGTTTGTAGCCATAATGAAAGTTATAGTTATGAAATTTAGAAATTACCTATTCGTATAATATCGGCGAATATTCCTGAGGCCGTTACAGCAGCGCCCGCACCCGCACCTTTAATTATCATTGGCTGGTTAGGGTATCTTTCAGTGTAGAAAAGAACAATGTTATCACTACCTTCTAAATTATAGAAATCATGACCTTTAGGTATTTCCTGTAATCCTACACTTGCTTTTCCATCATCGAACTGGGCCACATACTTAAGCTTGCTATCGGATTTTTTTGCACTTGAAAACAAAGACTGAAAATGTGGCTCATGCTTAATCAAAGAGGCAAAGAAGTCTTCATTGTTGTCAGTATTTAAACTTTCTTCGGGTAAAAACGGATTGTTTTTTATATCGCTAATTTCTAGTTGATTACCACTTTCGCGCGCTAAAATCAAAATTTTGCGCATGACATCAACACCACTTAAATCAATTTTCGGATCAGGCTCTGTATAGCCCTCTTCTTGAGCTTGTTTCACCACATCGTGAAAAGTAGTTTGATCATTGAAATTATTGAAAACAAAGTTTAAACTACCAGAAAGAACAGCTTGTATTTTCAATATTTTATCACCAGAAGCAATCAAATGTTTAAGAGTATCGATTATTGGTAAACCGGCACCAACATTGGTTTCAAATAAAAACGGAGCGTTGTATGTCCTGGCTAAGGATTTTAAATGTGAATAGTTTTCAAATTCAGATGAACATGCAATTTTATTACATGTAACTACAGATATGCTATTGCCTAGATATTCACTGTAGGTTTTTGATACTTCTTCACTGGCTGTGTTATCTACGAAAATACTATTTCGGTAGTTTAGACTATTTACTAAGGCTAAGAATTTGACTTTATCCGCTTTTTCTCCATTCGCAAGTTTGGTAGCCCAATCATTTAGGTCAATTCCTTTTTCATCAAAAAGCATTGTTCTAGAGTTGGACATTCCAATAACCCTAATGTTCAATTTTAAATTCTCTTTTAGGAATTTACGTTGCTCTCTAATTTGCTCTAAAAATTTAGCTCCAACATTTCCAACACCCATTACAAATAGGTTCAATTGTTTAATGTTTTCTTCAAAAAACTCCTCGTGCAAAGCGTTCAAGGCCTTTTTGACATCTTTTTCGTCAATAATGCAAGAAATATTCCTTTCAGAGGCACCTTGGGCAATTACTCTAATATTTACATTGTTTTTACCTAAAGTACTGAACATTTTACCGCTTAGACCTTGGTGACTTTTCATATTATCACCCACTAAGGCAACAATGGCTAAATCACTTTCAGGAATAACCGTTTTAATGCGTCCCCTTTCAATTTCGTATTCAAAAGCTTCGTTGACGATACTAATTGCCTTTTCTACATCATTGGCAGATATACCTACACAAATAGAATGTTCAGAAGATGCTTGTGTAATTAAAACAACACTTATATCAGCTTGAGAAAGTACTTCAAAAAAACGTTTGGATATTCCTGGTATACCTACCATACCTGGACCTTCTAAAGATAATAGGGCAATGTTGCCAATATGGCTAATACCGCGTACCGTTTTACCTTTTTCGTTTTTAGATTTGGTTATTAAAGTTCCTTTTTCCTCTGGGCTAAAAGTGTTTTTTATAACTATGGATATTCCTTTAGATAGAACGGGCTGTATTGTTGGAGGATAAAGTACTTTTGCTCCAAAATGCGATAGTTCCATTGCTTCTTCATAGGAAATATGCGGAATGGCCTTCGCTTGTTTTACCATTTTTGGGTTAGCTGTGTACATACCACTTACATCTGTCCATATTTCCAAAATATCGGCATCTACCGCGGCAGCATAAATAGCCGCGGTATAATCTGAACCACCACGGCCTAACGTAGTAGATATGCCTTCTTCAGATGTAGCTATAAAGCCTGGGCAAACTGAAACCTGTTTTTTTGAAGAATTAAAAAATTCCTCGCAGTTAGCGTTGGTTTTGGTGAAATTCACCACATTTTTACCGATTAGTTTATGTGTGATTATTAATTCTCTACTATCCTTAAAAACGGCATCAAGCTTTTCATTAATTAGATATTCGCTAATGATATATGAAGAAAGAAGTTCACCGTAACTTACTATTTTGTCAGATAATTTAGGCGTTATTTCTCCAATAAAGTAAGCGCCCTCAAGTAATGTTTCAAGCACATTGAATTCGCTTTTTACTTTGCTAAGCACCTTGCTTTGAGTGGTAACGGGAATTAATTCTTTAACCGTAGCTAAATGTCTTTCTTCTAATGTATGTAGTATTTCTTTGTATTTCTGATCTTGTGCAGATGCCAAAGAACCGGCTTGCAATAATAAATCTGTTACTCCTCCAAAAGCTGAAACAACCAAAATTATAGGGTCGTTGTATTTAGAGATTATATTTTTAATTTTAACTATATTTTCAGGCTTGGCTACAGATGAACCACCGAATTTTAGAACTTTCATGATGTGTAATGTTGACTTTGTAATTTAAGATATGGTGTAATTAAACACGGGTACGGAGATATATAGTTTTTAACCCCAAAGGGTGAAACGTGCCGTAGCTGTACCATAAGTAATAGTAGCTGAAGTGAAATCTAATGTTATGTCTGTTATATAGCAGTCCATAAATACTAATGGTTGAAAGTCAAAAGTAGTACATTTGATAACTTAAACAAATCATTCCACAATTTTTTACGGAATAGTTATTTTTTAGATATAAATACAATAAAGAATGAAATTATATAGCGCAAAACAAATTTATAAAGCAGATCAGATTTCTATAAAAAAGGAGGAAATTGGTAGTAATGAATTAATGGAACGTGCTGCTTTGCAACTTTTTAATTGGATGCATTTGCGTATGCAAGGAGCTCCAGTGAAAATTCATTTATTCTGTGGAATAGGTAATAACGGGGGCGATGGTATTGCGCTGGCCCGACATCTTGTGGATCATGGTTATAATTTAGAAGTATATGTTATCAATTATAGTGAAAAGAGGTCAAAAGACTTTTTAATTAACCTAGATCGATTAAAAGATCGAAAAGTTTGGCCGCATTTTATGAATTCTGATGATGAGCTACCAGCAATAGGTAGGGAAGATATCATCGTGGACGGCATTTTTGGAATAGGTTTAAATAGAACACCTGATGATTGGGTGATAAAAGTTATTCAGCACTTAAATAATTCTCAGGCATTTATTCTTTCAATTGATATTCCTTCAGGATTGTTCACCGATCAAGGACCTGAAAATTTTGATGCTATTATAAAATCTAATTATGTATTGAGTTTTCAAACTCCTAAACTAGTTTTCTTTTTGCCGGAAACTGGTGGTTTCATTGAGCAATGGGAGGTACTTGATATAGGTTTGGATCCTGAGTATTTAATGCAGACCGAAACGGAATATGAGTTAATAGGGAAGAATGAAGTATTGACATTGTATAAGCCTAGGGAAAAATTTGGACATAAGGGTACCTATGGTCATTCATTAATTGTTGGTGGAAGTTATGGGAAAATAGGTTCCGTTTGTCTTTCGTCTAAGGCTGCTCTTTGTGCCGGTAGCGGGTTGGTCACATCCTATGTCCCCAGAATTGGTTATACTATATTGCAGACCGCATTACCCGAAATAATGGTGTTGACAGATCTTGAAGAAAATGAACTTACTGAAATTAAGTTTGATATTGAGCCAAGTGTTGTAGGGATAGGAATGGGAATGGGTACAAGCGATGTGTCTATTAAGGCATTTACAAGTTTCTTAGAGCAAAATAAATCTCCCTTGGTAATAGATGCAGATGCACTTAATATACTTTCTAAAAAGAAAGAACTGTTAAAAGAGCTTCCTGAAAAAACCATTTTAACGCCTCATCCAAAAGAGTTGGAGCGATTGATCGGAAGTTGGAAAGATGACTTTGAAAAGTTGAAAAAAGTAAAGGAGTTTTCAAAAAAATATAATTGTATTGTAGTTGTAAAGGGTGCACACACTATTGTGGTTTATAATGACAAGGGATATGTAAATACCACTGGTAATCCTGGTATGGCTACAGCAGGAACAGGTGATGTGTTAACAGGTGTAATTACAGGGTTGTTGGCGCAAGGTTACCCGGCACTGGATGCTTCAATCTTTGGGGTCTATTTACATGGCAGATCTGGAGATATAGCCGTAGAGTCTACTGGTTTTCAGTCCTTAACCGCTTCAGATGTTATAGATAATTTGGCAAATGCATATTTGGATTTGTTTAAATTGCCAGAACAACCCGTTACGGAAGAAGAAAATCAGTCCAATCAATAATTCTTAAGAATTCACCCTTCTTTTAACCCATTTTAATGCGTTATCAAATTCTATGAAGAATTTCATAGGCTTTTTGTAAAAAAGTTTTTCGATCTTAAAGTTATGCATGTCGATTTCTTTTACTGAAACGATTGCAAAAGCTTTAAGATTGTCTAGTTGTTTTAAGTAGTTGTAAATGGTTGGGTCAATGGCAAATGAGTGCCTACGTAGACTAATGAACCCAAAATTCTTATCTCTAAAATGAATTTCAGCTATACCAATAATTTGGTAAGCTCTTTCTAATGTTAATGTAGCGCCCTCGTCAAAGATGGATACCATGTAATTCTCATAAACCTGAATTTTGCCTGTTTCTAATTCGTACTCTCGCACAATTACTTTTTTCTTGGTAGATCCAACTTTCATTCTTTCAGTATTAATATAGTGTGTCTTGAGCGAAAGTAAAGTGAACTGCAATCTTTGTGCAAAATTTTAGTTTAAACGCGAAAATATCGTTCGTACTGCGTATAGCTATGAATGGCTGTATTTCTATTCTTACGACTTAGAAAGTATTGTACGAAAAAAGAGCCCTAACAAGGGCTCTTTTTTTATACTGTAAAAGTGAGAAAATTTACGTTTTAGGAGACTCTTCCTCGGCTTTTTCAATCTTAATGGTCAATTCTTCGCTCTTTTTGTCAAGATCAATATAAATACTGTCACCTTCCTTAAGCTTAGAATTTACTATTTCTTCCGCTAAGGCATCTTCAATGTATTTTTGAATTGCTCTTTTTAACGGTCTTGCACCATACTGCTTATCAAAACCTTTCTCAGCGATATAGTCTTTTGCTTCGTCAGTAAGATTCAAGTGGTAACCAATATCCTTGATTCTCTTGAACAATTTAGCTAGTTCTATGTCAATGATCTTATGAATGTCCTCTCTTTCCAGGGCATTGAATACAATAACATCATCAATTCTATTTAAAAACTCTGGGGCAAAAGCTTTCTTTAAGGCATTTTCAATAACACCTTTCTGGTGAGCATCTTCCTGAGATTTTTTTGCAGCTGTACCAAAACCTACACCTTGTCCAAAATCTTTTAATTGTCTAGCTCCAATATTGGAGGTCATAATAATGATAGTATTTCTAAAGTCGATCTTACGACCCAAACTATCTGTTAAGAAACCATCATCCAATACCTGTAAAAGCATATTGAAAACATCTGGGTGAGCCTTTTCAACCTCATCCAATAGTATTACCGAATACGGTTTTCTTCTAACTTTTTCTGTTAGTTGACCACCTTCTTCATAACCTACATATCCTGGAGGGGCACCTACCAATCTAGAGATGGCAAACTTCTCCATATACTCACTCATATCAATACGTATAAGTGCGTCTTCAGAATCAAAAAGTTCTTTTGCCAATACTTTGGCAAGTTGGGTTTTACCAACACCGGTCTGACCTAAGAATATAAATGAGCCAATTGGCTTGTTGGGATCTTTAAGTCCCGCTCTATTACGCTGAATAGCTTTGGAAACCTTTGCAACGGCGTCGTTTTGACCAATTACATTAGATTTGATCAATTCCGGTAGACCAGCTAATTTATTACTTTCTGTTTGCGCTATTCTATTAACAGGTATACCGCTCATCATAGAAACCACATCGGCAACATTTTCTTCGCTAACGGTTTCTTTGTTCAGTTTACTGTCATCTTCCCATCGCTCTTGAGCTATGGCAAGTTCTTTTTCCAGACTCTTTTCGTCATCACGTAATTTAGCAGCTTCTTCGTATTTCTGCTTTTTTACCACACTGTTCTTAAGTTCACGAACATCTTCCAATTTCTTTTCTAATTCAAGAATTTGCTTTGGGACATCCATATTAACAATGTGTACTCTAGAGCCAGCCTCATCTAAAGCGTCGATAGCCTTGTCCGGTAAAAAACGATCGGTCATGTACCTGTTTGTAAGTTTTACGCAAGCTTCAATAGCTTCGTCAGTATAGGTTACATTATGGTGATCTTCGTATTTACCTTTAATATTATGTAGAATCTCCACTGTTTCTTCAACAGAAGTAGGTTCTACAATAACCTTTTGAAAACGTCTTTCTAGGGCACCATCTTTTTCAATATATTGTCTGTATTCATCTAAAGTAGTTGCACCAATACATTGAATTTCGCCTCTTGCCAATGCAGGTTTAAACATATTTGAAGCATCTAAACTTCCAGTTGCGCCACCGGCACCAACAATAGTATGAATTTCATCTATGAATAAAATGACATCATCATTCTTTTCAAGTTCGTTCATGACCGCTTTCATGCGTTCTTCAAACTGTCCTCTGTATTTAGTCCCGGCAACCAAAGAAGCAAGGTCAAGCGTTACCACTCTTTTATTGTACAGAATTCTTGAAACTTTTTTATTGATTATTCGAAGTGCAAGACCCTCTGCAATGGCACTTTTACCAACACCTGGCTCACCAATTAACAGTGGATTGTTCTTTTTTCTTCGGCTAAGAATTTGTGAAACCCTTTCAATTTCTTTTTCTCTACCAACAACAGGATCCAGTTTATTTTCCTCTGCCATTTGTGTAAGGTCCCTACCAAAATTATCCAGAACCGGAGTTTTAGATTTTTTGGCACCTTTTTGATTAGAAGCAGAGCCAAAGGTGCTTTCTTTTCCTTCATTGGACTCTTCAGAGTCACTAGGAAAAGATTCGGCCGTTGGGCCATCTACCATATCGTCATCACTTGTAATCATAAATTTAAACTGTTCTTTAACACCGTCGTAATCGACCTTAAGTTTATGTAAAAGTTTTGTTGTAGGATCGTTTTCATTTCTAAGGATACAAAGTAGAAGGTGCGCAGTATTTATAGAAGAACTTTGAAAAAGTTTAGCTTCTAAAAAAGTTGTTTTTAAAGCACGTTCAGCTTGTCTTGTTAAATGCAAGTTCTTTTTATCTTTTTGTACGCCACTAGCGTTAGGGTTAGAAGGACTTAGGATTTCTACCTTTCTACGTAAGTGTTCTAAATCGACTTCTAAAGCATCTAAAATGCTAATGGCCTTCCCGTTTCCATCTCTAAGAAGCCCAAGCATGAGGTGCTCGGTACCGATAAAATCGTGACCAAGTCGCAATGCTTCCTCCTTGCTATAAGCAATAACATCCTTTACTCTTGGGGAAAAATTATCATCCATATACTATATTATCTTCTATAAAATTACTAAATCTCATCCAATCATTGGCAAATACCGTACCTATAATCGTTAAAGTTATTGTAAAAGCCATTAAAACCCGCTTTAATAAGTGCGAAATTAGCGGATAAAGTAAAAATTAACATAACTCTGCCAAGTGTTAATAAAAATTAATATTATTAAATCCACATATTCTTGAAACGCCTAGGATTTAAGTATATTGGCATGCTTTTTTACTAATTAAAAAACAGAAGATTTTAAAATGGCTGACGGTGAAAAATTGATTCCCATTAATATTGAAGAGGAAATGAAATCTGCCTACATTGATTACTCAATGTCGGTCATTGTGTCACGTGCCCTGCCAGATGTTAGGGACGGATTAAAACCCGTACACAGAAGAGTTCTTTTCGGAATGCATGAATTAGGAGTTAGAAGTAATAGCTCACATAAGAAATCTGCACGTATTGTAGGGGAAGTTTTAGGTAAGTACCACCCACATGGTGATACTTCTGTATATGATACCATGGTGCGTATGGCTCAGGAATGGAGTTTGCGCTACATGCTCGTAGATGGTCAAGGTAACTTTGGATCAATAGATGGTGATAGCCCTGCAGCAATGCGATATACGGAAGCCCGTATGCGTAAAATTGCAGATGACATGTTGGCTGATATTGATAAAGAAACGGTTGATCATCAATTGAATTTTGATGATTCTTTAAAAGAACCTACGGTTTTGCCAACAAGGGTGCCAAACCTTTTAGTGAACGGTGCGTCTGGTATTGCGGTAGGTATGGCTACCAATATGCCTCCTCATAATTTATCTGAAGTAGTAGATGGTACGGTAGCCTATATTGATAATAATGATATTGAGATAGACGAGCTGATCACCCATATTAAAGCACCAGATTTTCCAACCGGTGGTATTATATATGGTTATGATGGCGTTAAAGAGGCTTTTCATACAGGTAGAGGTCGTGTAAAAATACGTGCAAAGGCTAGCTTTGAAGAGGTTCAGGGAAGGGAGTGTATTGTGGTTACAGAGATTCCTTATCAGGTGAATAAGGCAGATATGATCAAGAAAACTGCCGATCTTGTAAATGATAAAAAGATAGAGGGTATCTCTAACATTAGAGATGAATCTGACCGTAACGGTATGCGTATCGTTTACATTTTAAAGAGAGATGCTATTCCTAATATAGTATTGAACATGTTGTACAAATATACGGCATTGCAATCCTCATTTAGTGTAAATAATATTGCATTGGTAAATGGTAGACCGCAGTTGTTGAATGTCAAGGAAATGATACATCATTTTGTTGAGCATAGACATGAAGTAGTGGTTAGGCGTACTCAGTTCGAGTTGAAAAAAGCTGAAGATCGTGCCCATATACTAGAAGGTTTAATAATTGCTTCTGATAATATAGATGAGGTTATTGCAATAATTAGAGCTTCCAATAATGCTGATGAGGCAAGGAACAACTTAATTGAACGCTTTAAATTAAGTGAGATTCAAGCCAAGGCCATTGTTGAAATGCGTTTACGTCAGTTGACAGGTCTGGAGCAAGATAAGCTTAGAACCGAGTATGATGAAATTATGCTTCTTATTGCCGATTTAAAAGATATTCTTGATAAAAAGGAGCGAAGAATGCAAATCATCAAAGATGAGCTTCTTGAGGTTAAGGAAAAGTATGGGGATGAAAGAAGGTCTGTAATCAATGTAGCAGGTGGAGATCTTAGCATGGAAGATATGATTCCAGATGAGCAAGTGGTAATTACCATTTCTCACGCAGGTTATATCAAGAGAACTCCTTTGACCGAGTACAAAACGCAAAATAGAGGTGGTGTAGGTCAAAAAGCATCCTCAACCAGAAATGAAGATTTCTTAGAGCATTTGTTCGTTGGTACCAACCACCAATATATGTTGTTCTTTACGCAAAAAGGAAAATGTTTCTGGATGCGCGTGTTTGAAATACCTGAAGGTAGTAGAACGTCTAAAGGTAGGGCAATTCAGAACCTGATCAATATAGAACAGGATGATAGCGTAAAGGCGTTCATTTGTACGCAAGATTTAAAGGATGAAGATTACATAAATGCACATTATGTGATTATGGCTACTAAAAAAGGTGTGGTTAAGAAAACATCTTTAGAGCAATATTCAAGACCACGTCAAAATGGTATCAATGCCATCACCGTTCGAGATGGTGATGAGTTGCTAGAAGCTAAGTTGACCACGGGAACAAGTCAAATATTCCTTGGACTTAAATCTGGTAAGGCAATTAGGTTTGAAGAAAGTAAAACTAGACCAATGGGTAGAAATGCTTCTGGTGTTAGAGGTGTAACTTTGGCAAATGATGAAGACGAAGTAATCGGTATGGTGTCGGTTCATAATTTTGAGGAAGAAATTTTAGTTGTTTCTGAAAAAGGTTATGGAAAAAGATCTAGTATAGAAGATTATAGGGTTACCAATAGAGGAGGTAAAGGGGTTAAGACTATTAGTGTTACTGATAAAACGGGCGGACTTGTAGCTATTAAAAACGTTACCGACTCTGATGATTTAATGATTATCAACAAATCTGGAATAGCAATTCGTATGAGCGTAGAGGATTTACGTGTTATGGGAAGAGCTACACAAGGTGTTAGGTTGATCAATATTAAAGGTAACGACTCTATTGCTGCAGTTGCTAAGGTTATGAAGGATGAAGATGATCTTGAAGAATCTGAAATCCTTGATATTGAAGTGAATACTGAGGGTGCAACTGAAGTAGATGATACTGAAGAAAAAGATGGCACAGAGATTGATAATCCTGATACCGAAGAATAAACTTAAATAATAAACACTAATAATTAATATATTAAAAATGAAAAATAGGTTATTACTTGTAGCGGCACTGACATTTACTATGGTCGGTTTTGCTCAAAAGAATGAAATAAAGTCTGCGGAAAAGGCATTAAAATCTGGCGATGCTACAGCAGCCAAAACTGCTATAGAAGCTGCTTCAGGTACTATTGCTGCAGCTGATGAGAAAACTCAGGCGCAATATTACTTTACAAGAGGTAAAATTTATAGCGATTTAGCCAAAAAAGGAGATAATGATGCATTTGAAAAATCTGCGAATTCTTTCAAAAAGGTTATTGAGATAGAAGAAGCTTCTGGTAAACAAAAATATTCTTCTGAGACTAACCAATATATGGCAGCTTTGACTGCAGATTTGGTTAACTCTGCGGTTAGCGATAACAGTAACAATAAGTTTAAAGAAGCGGCTGAGAAGTTGTATATGAGCTATACATTGAGTCCTAAGGATACATCTTATTTGTACTATGCTGCAGGTAGTGCTGTAAACGGTGGTCATTATGAAATGGCGTTAGATTATTATAACAAGCTACAAGAAGTAGGTTATGATGGTAGCGGTGTTGTGTATAAGGCTACGAATGCAGCTTCAGGTGAAGTTGAGGAGATGGATAAAGTTCAACGTGACCTTATGGTGAAATCTGGTACTTATACCAATCCTGTAGATGAAAAAACGCCATCTAAAAAAGCTGAAATTGTTAAGAATACAGCGTTGATCTACACTCAATTAGGGCAAGATGAAAAAGCTTTAGAAGCATATCAGGCAGCTAGAAAAAATGATCCAGAAGATGTAAATCTTATTTTAAACGAAGCAAACCTTTATTTCAATCAAGGAAATAAAGACAAGTTTAAAGAATTAATGGCTCAGGCAATAGCACTTGCACCAGATAATCCAGATTTACATTACAACGTTGGTGTAATTAGCATGGAGCAAGACAATTATGAAGATGCTCGTGTATCTTACAAAAAAGCGATAGAGCTTGATCCTAAATATACCAATGCATATTTAAATCTTTCTACAACCTATGTAAATGAAGGTAACAACCTTATTGATGAAATGAACTCTTTAGGTAATAGTAGAGCGGATATTGCCAAGTATGATGAATTGAAAGAGAAAAAGGATAGCTTGTTCAAGCAAGGTGCAGATGTTTTGGAAGATGCATTGAAGAACAACCCTGGTAATGAAAATATCATGACACAGCTTAAGAATATTTATGGAGCTATGGGTGATACTGAAAACTTTACTAGAATAAAGAAGTTGTTAGGAGAGTAATTCTAACTTACAGCAAAATGAAAAAGGCCCTAATTAGGGCCTTTTTTTATACAACTTTTTTAATGACTCTTAATTGATGCGTGTATGTTCTAAGGTCATTATTGAAAATACCGGTATGGTCTAAGCGATCTACTCTTACTTTACCATTTACATGAATTACATAATTATCCTCCATTATGATGCCTACATGGTCAATATCCCCATTAGCGTTATCAAAGAATGCTAAGTCTCCAGCCTCACTTTCTTCTACAAAACTTAATGCGGAACCTTGTTTAGATTGGCTTTCTGCCGTTCTTAGAAGGTGGTAGCCGTTTATTCTATATACCATTTGGGCAAAGCCGGCACTGTCTATACCAAAAGGCGTTTTTCCACCTTTAAGTTCGGGTGAGTTTAGGTATAACAATGCGGTTTTTATCAGCTTTTCCTTTGGTTGCTCTGTATTTGTAAATGTTCCATTGAATGTAATGGGTAAAGAAGCAATTTCTGGTATGCATGACCCTATTAGAATTGGTGTTAAAACTTTATTATGGTCTTCAATAAAAGAAATTAAATCTGAGACATATTTCAATTCCTTTCTAGTTTGAATATCATTGAATTCATCTTCAGGTATAAACATAAGTTGGCTATTCATAATCCAACCTTCACATTTATCAAAGACAGTTTTTATCCTAGACCAGTTTTTTCTGCATTCTAAAACCTTGTAATGTTCCCCGAACAAAAGTTGTGTTACCAGTTCAGATGCCTCATCGGGCATGCTTCGTACTGGTAGAATACTTAAAAAACAAATTCCGTATTGCATGAATGTTATTTAAAACTTAAGCTCTTTCGACAATGATCGCCGATGCGCCTCCACCGCCATTACAAATGGCTGCAGCACCTAGTTTTGCGTTATTTTGCTCCAATACATTTAGTAATGTAATCAATATACGTGCGCCAGAACATCCTAATGGGTGACCTAGAGAAACGGCACCGCCATTTACATTGACGTTTTTATCGTTCAAGCCTAATATTTTCATATTTGCGAGTCCAACTACGGAGAATGCTTCGTTAAATTCAAAGAAATCTATTTCTTCCAATTTTAAATTAGCCTTCGCTAGCGCTTTCGGTAATGCTTTTGCCGGTGCTGTAGTAAACCATTCTGGTTCATGCGCTGCATCTGCATAGCTTTTTATTGTTGCTAAAGGTGTAAGATTTAGTTCAATGGCTTTTTCTTTACTCATTAAGACTAATGCTGCGGCACCGTCATTAATGGTAGAGGCATTGGCAGCGGTAACTGTGCCTTCTTTAGAAAATGCCGGTCTTAAATTGGGTATTTTGTCAATAAATACGTTTGAGTATTCTTCGTCCTTAGTAACCATTTTTGGTTCGCCACGTCTTTGCGGAACAGCTACGGGAATAACCTCATTATCGAATTTACCGTTTTCCCAAGCTTCTGAAGATCTTTTGTATGATTGAATGGCGTAGGCATCTTGATCTTCTCTGCTAAATTCATATTTAGTGGCGCAAGCATCTGCACACACGCCCATTGCATTTTGATCATATGCATCAACCAAGCCATCTTTTTGCATTCCGTCTATTAAAGTAGAAGGACCAAATTTTGTTCCGGTTCTCATATGTACATAATGCGGTATAAGACTCATATTTTCCATTCCGCCCGCAACTACAATATCGGCATCACCCAAAGCAATTGCTTGAGCCCCTTGCATTACGGCCTTCATGCCCGAAGCACAAACTTTATTTATGGTTGTACAAGGAACGTTATTTGGTATGCCGGCAAATATTGCAGCTTGTCTGGCCGGTGCTTGTCCAGTACCGGCTTGAACTACATTGCCCATTAATACTTCGTCAACTACATCTGGACTAAGATCAATTTTTTTTAAAGCACCTTCAATAGCTATGGCTCCTAATTTTGGAGCTGGTATTGTGGATAATCCGCCCATAAAACTACCTATAGGGGTTCTTACGGCTGAAACAATAACTACCTCTTTCATGTTTTTAAATTTAGATGAAACGAAATTACTAAATTCTAAAGCAACCCAAGTGATATCATCTCAATTACTAGTTATCAGTTTATTATTTTCTATTTTTGAAGAACCTAATACAATTTTCTTTTGGATAATCTTTACAAACAGCAATCGCTCATTTTCAAATATATACTCTATGTAGTAGCGGTTGCATTTATAGTATTCTTCTTGCCCAAAGGAGGTAAATTTAAATATGAGTTTCAAAAAGGAAAACCGTGGCAGTTTGAAAACCTGTATGCCCCTTTTGATTTTTCTATTCAAAAGACGGATGCTGAAATAGCTAAGGAAAAGCAAATTATAGAAAATAATCAATTACCGTACTATAGTTATGATGAGGTTATAGTAGAAAAAGTTAGAGAGTCATTTGATGATGAATTTGAGTCTCAATGGGGAAATACAGAGCTGACTAGAAACCAAAAAAGCCGATTAAAATATTTTGCCCAAGTCATTTTAGATTCTGTTTATGCAAAGGGAATATTACAGAATAATGGCAAACAGGTACAACGTAATTTCATTTATTTGGTAAAGGGAAATGAGGCAAGTAAAGTACGCGTTTCAGATTTTTTAAAGGTAAGTGAAATCAATAACCTGGTTAGCGCTATACTTGATGATAATAATTTCAGCGCATTTGAAAAGGAAATACAAGCCTTATTTTTTGATATTATTGAGCCTAACGTAAGTTTTGATAATAATCTCACCCAAAAAGCTAGGGCAGAGGCGTTGTCAAAACTTTCTTATACGCGTGGTACCGTTGATCAAGGCCGTTTGATCATAGCTAAAGGAGAAGTGGTAGAGGCAGAAAATTTAAAGATTTTGGAATCTTTAAAGTCAGAGTATGAGTCTGAATTGTGGACTGCCAATAATTATTACTTTATTTTAATAGGTTATACCGTTCTAGTGGCATTGGTATTGATCATGCTATTTTTATTCCTAAAAAAGTATAGAAGAACCGTTTATGAAAACAATGTAAAAGTCACTTTTATATTTTTCAATATTTTATTAATGGTATTTGTAACCACAATGGTTATAAAGTATAATGATCAATTGGTTTTTGTTGTCCCGTTATGTATTCTACCGTTAATCCTAAAAACTTTCTTTGATGCAAGATTAGGATTATTTGTACATGTCTTGACCATACTTATTCTTGGTTTTGTGGTGCCTAATAGTTTTGAATATATATTTCTTCAGATTATTACGGGAATAGTTACCATTCTAACGGTGTCGGAATTATACAAAAGGGCTAACCTTTTTGTTAGCGTAGGGCAGATTACATTAATATATATTATAGGTTATTTGGCTTTTCATACCATTCATGAGGGAGACTTAAGTGATATTGAATGGTATACCTTGGGTCTTTTTCTTCTAAATGGAATGATTACGCTGTTTGTTCAGCCTTTGATCTATATCTACGAGAAAGTTTTTGGATTGGTGTCCGATGTGTCCTTATTAGAGCTTTCCGATACCAATTCCAAACTATTAAAAGAATTAAGCAATAAGGCTCCGGGAACATTTCACCACTCTTTACAGGTAGCCAATTTAGCCGAGGCTGCGGCCAATGAAATTGGTGCTAATGCCATGCTGGTAAGGGTAGGGGCATTGTATCACGATATTGGTAAGATGAACGACCCTACTTATTTTACTGAAAACCAAGTAACCAATGTAAACCCGCACGATGAACTTAGTCCAAAAGACAGTGCTAGAATTATCGTGGACCATGTAATAAAAGGTATTGAAATTGCCAGAAAGAATAATATTCCCGATCGAGTTATAGATTTTATACGTTCTCACCATGGTACTACTTTGGTATTTTATTTCTATAAGAAGCAAAAAGAAATTGATGAAAATGTAAACGAAGAGGATTTTAGATATCCAGGGCCTTTACCTTTTTCAAGGGAGACTGCAATTCTTATGATGGCAGATTCAGTAGAAGCAGCATCAAAAAGTTTAAAGAACCCAACATTTTTAATTATTGATGAGTTTGTCGACAAAATAATTTCTGGTCAAATGAAGGCAAATCAGTTTTTGAATGCGGACATTACATTCAAAGAAATAGAGACAATCAAGAAAATCTTCAAACAGAAGCTTATAAATATTTATCATTTGCGTGTGGAATATCCTGAGTAACAGCAAGATATTTTTTTATTAAAAAAAAACGTAAAAATTGTTGTGTATAATCAGTTATACTTACTACATTTGCATCCGCTATTTAGAGCAACAGTTCATTGAAGAATTACTGGAGAGGTGCCTGAGTGGCCGAAAGGAGCGGTTTGCTAAATCGTCGTAGGTGGAAACACTTACCCAGGGTTCGAATCCCTGTCTCTCCGCAACAGTATGTTGAGAGACATATTTTTTGATAACCAATTCGGGGTGTAGCGTAGCCCGGTTATCGCGCCGCGTTTGGGACGCGGAGGTCGCAGGTTCGAATCCTGCCACCCCGACAAGAAGCCACTGAGAAATCAGTGGCTTTTTTTGTTTTTATACATTAAAAAAACGGTATTGCCTTTTAAATATAATTACATCTAGAACCTTCATTTGTAATATATCACAATTAAAAAAATACTGTTTTCTCCATAATTTGTTAAACGCCAATAAACTCTTATTTTAATTGATAATTCGGCAATAATTAGCTAAAATTTTGCTATTTTGATTATTAAATATTCTTTACTGCTATAGGATAAGCTATAAAGTTCTAAAGGATGATATTTTAATCGGATTATAATGAAAAGGAAGATACTTTTATTAATTTTTTGTGGCTTACTTAGCTATGTTACCAATGCTCAATTCAACAACTTTAAGTTTGAAAACTTAGATACCGTTGATGGTTTATCGAGCAGTACTTGCTTAACTATTTTTCAAGACTCAGAAGGTTTTATGTGGTTTGGTACTATTGACGGCCTTAATAAGTATAATGGGTATGAGTTTGAAGTGTACAAGTCAATATTAAATGATCAGAATTCAATTAGTAATAATAGAATTAATGCCATTGTAGAAGGGGCAGATGGTAATTTATGGATAGGTACTAACAATGGCTTAAATTACTTTAATAAAAAAACGAATAGTTTTCTTAGGGTAGATCTGTACAAGCAACTTTCCTTATCTAACAATCCACGTAAATTTATAAATGCTTTACTTTTTGATGAAGAAAATAATGCCTTGTGGGTAGCTACCAATAATGGTGTCATAAAAATACTACTGGAAGAGTTTAATGCAGATGTATCTGAATTAAAATTTTACTATTATCTAAATGATGATTCTAACTTAAATTCGTTGGATAATAATATTGTTAATGTAATTCTTAAAGATCAAAACAATGAAATTTGGTTAGGAACCAATGGCGAATATTTAAATAGATATAATGCTGAGCAAGATAATTTTGATCGTGTATTCATTGAGAACACTTCTAACTACGAATTAAACCATATACCCAAGAATATATTTGTTGATGCTGACAATGATTTTTGGATAGGAAATAACCTCTCTAACATTATTCATTGGAATAGGTCCAAGAATACCTTTTCCCATATATCATTTACAGATGAAACGGATATTGCTATTCGTGATATGCATTTAGATAAAGATGGTAATATCTGGGCATCAACAGATGGTTATGGCCTGTTCATTTTAAATAAGACCGAAGAAAAAGTAATTCAGAATTTAGTCAATAACTTTTCCGATTCATTTTCATTACCTAACAATAAACCGTCTAAAATTTATGAAGATTTTAATGGTATTTATTGGATAGGTAGCTATGATAAAGGGGTTAGTAAGTTGGACCCTTCGCAATACGCTTTTGGTCATTATTACTTTCAACCGGGAAACCCATACGGACTAAACGAAAAAATTGTTCAATCTGTTCTCCAAGATTCTAAAGAGCGCCTATGGATAAGTGCTTATAATGGTGGTTTAAATCTATTAAATCAAGAAAACAATACCTTTCAGCATTTTCCACATGACCCCAATAATCGTAACAGTATAAGTTCTAATAGAATTTTGTACACTTTTGAGTCTAAGAATGGGCAAATCTGGGTATGTACTTTAGATGGGGGGGTAAATAGATTTGATCCAGAAAGTTATAATGTTCAACGTTACTTGCACAATGAATCTAACCCCAATACCATAGGTCAAAATTCCGTTTGGTCAGGGGTAGAAGATAATGATAATAGAATATGGCTTGGGTTAAGAACAGAAGGTTTAAGTCTCTTTGATCCTGTATCCAATAAGTTCCATAACTTTAAAAATGTAGCCGGTAAGGAAAATGGACTTGCCAGTAACTTTATATTTTATTTATTCGTCGATTCTAGAAATAGGTTATTTGTTGGCACTTCATTAGGGTTAAACTATATTGATTTAAACCAGTTCAAAGAAAGAATACCTGAAACATTGACCTTTAATGAGATTAAAAAACCGGGTATTGAAGACAACCTTATCAATCATATTTCTGAGGATCATTTAGGAAATATTTGGTTGGGTGCAGATACTGGTATTTATAAATTAGATTCAGATTTTAATGTTCTTAAATCATATACCTCAAAAGAAGGTTTGCCCAATAATTTGGTGGTTGGTGTACAAGAAGATGATAATCACAATTTTTGGATTACAACAAAAAGCGGACTCTCATTTTTAAATACGGAAACAGATCAATTAAAGAACTTTAATATTCATGATGGGTTGCAAGGACCAGAATATCAAAGTAAATCTATTGAGAAAACCAGTGACGGTAGAATTATAATAGGAGGCATAAACGGATTTAATATTTTTCACCCAGATGATATTACATTAAAACCCTCATCACCACTAAAACCTAAGATTACCCAGTTTACATTGAACAATATGCCAGTAGTTGTTGGTGATACGGTCAATGAAAGAATTTTATTAGAAGATAGGGTAGAAGAGTTGGAAAATTTAAAATTGAACTATGATGAAAATTATGTTGCGTTCGATTTTTTGGCACTTCATTTTGAAAACCCAGAAAGGGTACAATATGCCTATAAGTTGCAAGGTCTTGATAACGATTTTGAAACCATTGGCACAAAAAGAGAGGTGAGCTATGCCAACCTAAGTCCGGGGAAATATGGCTTTGAGGTAAAAGCATCTCTAGATGGCAATTGGGAACAAGCTAAGGCAACCATCGTTAATTTTGAAGTTCTTTCGCCACCTTGGAAAACCTGGTGGGCTTATCTACTTTATTCATTGTTTGGTGTATTGCTGTTTTATTTGATAATGAGATATTACACACAAAAAGTACAAGAAGCACAAGAACATGAACTGGATCAGTTGAAACTTCAATTCTTTGTCAATGTTTCCCATGAATTTAGAACACCGTTGACCTTAATAATGAACCCGGTCGATAAAATTTTATCCAATTATTCCTATAATCCGGAAGAGGTGAAGTCTTCAGCTATTTCAATACAGCGCAGTGCACGTAGATTATTGCATTTAGTGAATCAGTTATTGGATTATAGAAAAATGGATGTCGGTATGGCACCCCTTCAGCTCGAAAAAGGAAACATTGTTAAATTTAGTGAAGACATATTTTCACTGTTTGTAGGTCTTGCCAATAAAAAGGAAATTGAATATAGATTTATCTCAGAGTCTGACAGTATCGACTTTTTGTTCGATTTGGATAAGGTTGAAAAAATTATAACCAACCTTATTTCAAATGCCATAAAATTTACCAATGCAGGTGGCGAAATCACCTTTTCAATAAAAAAGGTATCCCAGAAAAAAAGCTCGTCCAAACTATTATTTCTTAAAAAGGAAATGACAGGGGATTTTGTTGAAATAACCGTAACAGATTCGGGAATAGGCTTAGATAAAGAGCAAATTAAAAACATCTTTTCAAGATTTTACCATATAGATGTAACTAAGTCCGGTACGGGAATAGGGCTGAATTTTACGCAGGCTCTGGTGGAAAAACATGGTGGAGAAATTTTTGTGGAAAGTGAATATGGTGTAGGTAGTAAATTTGTGGTGAGATTACCTTTGGATAATAAGTCTACTCCGGTTGAAGTCGAGAATGTAAAAAATGAATTCCTGATCAATTCCATGAAATCTGTAGAATATGAAATGTATATCGCGGATGATGAAAATCTAATTCTGCCAAACCCTAATACTGAAAGTGAAATTGAAAAACCAACTATTTTATTGGTTGAGGATAACAAGGAGCTTCGTCAACACTTAAAGAACGATTTGCAAGACAAATACAAGGTTCTGCAGGCAAAGAATGGGGAAGAGGGCTTAGAAATGGTTAAAAAACGTTACCCAGATTTGGTCATTAGTGATGTTATGATGCCAAAAATGGATGGATTTGAAATGTGCAGGTTGATGAAGACCGAGTTCGAAACTTGTCATATACCTGTCATACTGCTTACGGCTAGAAGTTTGGAAGTAGACAGGGTTAGTGGTTATGATAATGGTGCAGATGCTTACTTATCCAAACCATTTGTTACCAGTGTGCTAAAATCAAGAATTAGAAACCTAATTGAAGCGAAAAAGAGACTTAGAAAACGCTTTTCTGAAATTGGCGGTATTTTCCCATCAAGTGAGGTTACTACCAATAATATGGATGAGGTGTTCTTAGATAAGGCAACAAAGGTAGTATTGGATAATGTTGATGATGAGGATTTTAAGCAAGATGATATATTAAAGGAACTCGGTATAGGTAGGTCACAATTTTATAGAAAGATAAATACCTTAACAGGTAATAATCCTAGTCATTTTATAAGGACAATAAGATTAAGGTATGCTGCAGAACTGTTGGAGAAAAATTGCTATTCTATAAAAGAAGTTACCCATATGTGTGGCTTCAATTCAACGGCTTATTTTAGTAAAACCTTTAGAGAATTATTCAATGTAACCCCAACGGAATATATGGAGGGTAATAAAGGTGAACCAGTAAAAGAGGACAATTAATGTATGGCCATCTAAATTTAAATAGGTCAATAAAAAAGAATGCAATTGTACATATAATATAATTGCATTCTTTTTTTAGCATGCCTACTGGCCAGGTAACTAATTTTTTTATGTGCTATTAATTAAAAAGTACTGACAGCGTATAAGGGCAATCTATAAATGAATTGTATGCTTTTCCATTTCCATAAACCGATTCATGTTTACTTTTTATACTTTATTCAAAGGAAAGTTTCTGCATAAAAAAAGGCAGCAATACATTACGTATTACTGCCTTTAAACTAACTCAACACAATTATCTTAGTAACCAGGATTCTGGTTTAGGTTTTCATTTAAACTTGTTTGCGATGTAGGTATGGGAAATAAGTAGTTATCTCTTGTAAAATTACGTGTAGCAGAAGGTTGAACGATCAACGCTCTTCTTTCGCCCACGCCTGTTTCGGTAACTCCTTCTCCAAAGCCATATCCGCCTGGCGTGTATAGGTCTGGGTTGTTTTCATAAACAGTACCTTCTATAACTGCACCATAAATAGTTTCACCTAGTTCTTCCTCGGCAATACCCCATCTTTTAAGATCATTGAATCTCGTTGCACCTTCGGCATAAAGCTCTATAGTGCGCTCTCTTCTAATTTCGGTTTCAATATCCATATTATTGGTAGCCAAAAAGGAATTTGTTAATGGTGGTAAACCAGCTCTAGCTTTGACCAAGTTGATAGATTCATCCATTTGGGCATCGGTTAGGCTTCCATTCAATTCATATAAAGCTTCTGCGTACATTAAATAAACTTCTGCTAAACGAATAAACGGCATGTCATAAGCTTCAGTTTTTGTAGCTCTGTAGGCTTCATCCGTACCCCATTTCCAACTCATGAATTTAGAGTTGAAATAGCCAAAATTGTTGGTACCGTTCAACAGAACATCTCCGTTTTGAGGAATTTCACCAAGGGTTTTATGGTACGTGAAATAAGCTCTCATTCTGTAATCCCTATTTTGAAATTCATCTGATGTATTTTCATAACCTTGAAATAATGGAGATTGGTCAATTGGCAATCCATCTGAACTTAAGAAAAGGTCCATCATTTTTCTACTAGGCTTAACTCTACCTTCATAAACATGGCTTAAAAGGTCACCGGCCTGTCTAAAGGTGAAATCATATTTGTTATAAAATATGAACTCCTTATTCGTAGCCTTGTCTAAACCTGCTGGGTTAGAACCACCATCTTCTAAGTTGAAAAGGAAGTTAGAACTTAAGTTGTCTAACTCATCATTGTAATCCCATAGTTCAAAGCCACCTTGGTCCATTACGGTTTTGGTAAGTGTAATTACTTCTTGTAAATAAACATCTATGTTAGAAGCATTAAAACCTTCACTACCGGCACCTGTACTTGTACCATCGCCATCGGTAGAAGTACCTACGTATTTCATCCAAGTAGCTTCGTGTAATAAAACATCTGCTTTAAAAGCCATTGCAGCCCATTTACTGATCTTACCTTTATCTTCAGAAGCTATTTCTTGCTCCGTAGGTAAACCTGCGATAGCATCATCTAAATCCGCTAAAATTTGAGCAACAACTTGGTATCTGCTACTGCGAGGAGCGTTTAATTCTTCATCACCAACATCTAAAGGTCTGGTAACCAAAGGAACACCACCAAAACGCTGTACTAAATTAAAATACTGGTACGCTCTGTGAAACTTAGAGGCAGCCACATAAGGAACAATACTTTCTTCACCTTCGTAAGCCTCCGCTCTTTGTAATAAAAGATTGATATCTCTAATAGTAGAGTATGGGGTAGAGTAGTATCCGTCAGATTCAGGAGCTCTAGTATCGCCTCTACTATATATTTGCATATCACTATCTTCGGTATATCCTACCAAATCAGAACCGTGATCAGCATAAATTCCTTGATCATACCTCCACGTCATTAGGTCTGTATAGAATCTGTTAGAGCCGGTTAAAAAATGATCAGCTTCAGTATAGTAAACCTGGTCTGTAATAGATGCAGGTGGATCAAGGTCAATGAATTCGTCTTCACAAGATGTAAAGAAGACCATTAAACATGGTATTATTATATATTTTATTTTTTTCATCTGTATATGATTTTATGATGTATAATCTACTTTTATAATTGTATTAGAGCGATACTTTTAAACCTAATGCCCAAGTACGCATAAAAGGGTATGCACTATTGTTAGAGCTCGCTTGAAACTCTGGATCGTAACCATCTTTAACGCTAGTTAACTCGAACAAATCGTTTCCTGAAAAATAGATACGTAAGTTATTAATAGGTGTATTTCCAATGCTTAAATCTCTAAAGGTATACCCTATGATAAGCGACTTTAATCTCATATATCTATTATTCTGTAAGATATGATCTTTAGAACGGTAGTTCCAAGCAGATAATCCACGTTGAGTGGTCAACCTAGGAAATTCAGCATCTCTATTATCTTCGGTCCAAGTTCTACCTAACCATGTGTTAGATTGATTTTGCCATTCAGCTTGAAAAGGTTGCGCAAAATATCCTGTTCTATAAATGTTATGCTCAAGAGCTCCTTGAAAGAAGGCACTAAGATCAAAGTTCTTATACTTTAAGTCAAAATTGAATCCGTACACATAATGTGGAGCGGCATCTCCACTATAGGTTAAATCTTCGTTATCTAATGTACCATCTCCGTTAGAATCTACAACACGCATATCTCCTGGTCTTAAAGCGTCATTAGATGTTTGTAGCGGTAAAATTCCACCTTCATTTAAGCTAGCATAATAAGCATCAACTTCTGCTTGAGAATCAAAATAACCATCCGTTTCCCATAAGAAGAAAGAGTTGATAGGTCTATTTAAAATATTTCTTCCGCTTTCAGCATCGTTTAAGTTCTCAAAAATTGTTTGAGCACCGTCGTATTGGGTAATCTCATTTCTGGTATCACTCATATTAGCACTAACTGTGAATTCTAAATCGCCAATATTCCCTTGGTATCCTAACATGGCTTCCCAACCATCGGTTTCCAATGTTCCAATATTGGTAAATGGAGTTGCCGTACCTAATACAGATGTTTCAATACCTCTAACCAACATACCTACGTTTTCTTTTTGGTACAAATCAAAAGAACCAAAAACCTTACTGTTGAACAGTCTAAAGTCAACTCCAATTTCCTTGGTTACAATTCTCTCCCAAGTAGTACTGCTACTAAATAAGCTACTAGCAACAGAAGTTGCCTGTTGACCGGCATTTGTTTCTCCAAATACGGTATTGCCAAAACCTACGGTAGATAAGTAACTAAAATCACCAATACCAGAAGTACTACCCAATTCACCGTAACCACCTCTAAGTTTTAAAAAGGAAATTAAGTTGCTTTCTTTTAAGAAGTCTTCTGAACTAATTACCCAACCACCGGAAACACTACCGTAGTTAGACCATTTAGAGCCTTCGGCAAATCTAGAAGATCCATCTCGTCTACCTTGAACCTCTAATAAGTATTTGCTTTTGTAATCATAGTTAATACGGCCAATGTAACCAAAGAAACCCCAAGATGTACCCCCACCAGAAGTGGTCACCAATTGATCTGTAGCTCCTAAATTGATATCATAAACGCCATAATCTACAAAACCGTTTCTTTTAATGGAATATTCGTTTACATCGTTTTTTTCAGCTTCAATAGCTAAAAGTCCAGATATATTGTGATCACCAAATTGGTTTGCGTAGTTTAAGGTGCCCTTGTAGTTCTTATAAGTAATGTTACCATCATTACTGTCAGGACCGGTACCTTCTTGAATAGAGGTAGTGTTATTTATATTGTTAGAGAATTTTCCGCCCCAACTGTAAAGAGGTACGGATACAAAGTAAGATTGATATTCACTATTTTGTCTACTAATGGCATAAGACCCGGTAAAATCTAAATGGTCCGTAAATTTGTATTTTGCCAGTGCGGATATTTTAAACTGCTCTACGGTTTTGTTTTCACGACCACCATCTATTACTTGAGCTACACCATTTCTGTCACCTGTAATAAGGTCACCACCAAAGTTGGCATAATATTGACCATCTGGATTGTAGGTTGGAAAAAGAGGGGCATCATAAGTGGCAGCTTCTCTCCCAAGTCCACCAGAAGGTCCAGAGAATTTGTTGTTGAAATATGTAATATTGGTGTTTACACTAAGTCTATCGCTAATATCAGCGCTATAGTTCATGGAGAAGTTATATCTATCAGAACTATCATCTGCAACTTTTAAACCACCTACGTTGTTATCATAACCAGCGGAAATACGAAAGTTACTCGTCTCGGTACCACCAGAGATACTAATGTTATGTTGGCTAGAATAAGAGTTACCGAACATTTCATCAAATCTAGGGGCGTTACCTAACCAAATATTACCGTTAATGGGTAGGTCATAATATCCTTCATCACCAGAAGCGATTCTATCAAGAGTTTCAAGGTCGTTCCAGAAGAAATATCTTGGTGGCTTACCAGATGCAATATCTTCACGAGCCGCTGCAGCATATAACTGTCCGTACTGTGACATGGTTGGTGTTGGTGGGCGTATACCTATGGTACCTACTCTGGACACCGTGCTGATATCTACAGAAATCTTTCCCTTACCTTTTTTAGTAGTAACCAATATAACACCACCAGCAGCACGAGAACCATATACAGAAGCAGATCCACCTTTTAGTACACTAATACTTTCAATGTCATTAGGGTTCATATCATTAAATGATGATGAGTTTATAGAAGGAATACCGTCAATAACAATTAAAGGTTCTATTCCATTAATAGATGAAGCACCTCTAATTAAGAAGTTGACACCTTCGTCACCTGGTCTAGATGAAGTACGGGTAACAACAAGACCGGGAGTTCTACCTTGAAGGGCAAGAGCGGGACTACCAACAGCCAAATCTTCAAAAGCCTCTGCCTTTACCTGTTCTACAGAACCGGTTAGGGTTTCTTTTTTGGCAGTACCATAACCAACAACAACTACTTCATCTAAAGCAGTAGTGTCCGGTTCTAGAGATACGTTGATTACAGTTTTGGAACCTACGGTAATCTCTTGCTTTAAGAACCCTAAATAGGAAACAACAAGAATGGCATCTGAAGAAGGTACGTTGATAGAATAATTTCCATCAAAATCGGTAACGGTACCTGTTGTTGTGCCTTTAACGACAACGGCAACACCAGGTAGACCCATGCCGTCATCACTACTTACTATAGTACCCGTTATTGTAAGTTGTTGTTCTGAGTTCAACAGGTCAACATCACTATTCAAAGTATTACTAGCCGTAATCGCGAACGCGTGGTTTGTGCACAAAACTACAAACCCAACCAATAAAGGTATCATGGTCTGTAATTTCCATTTAGAAAGTTTGATTAGTTTAATCATAAGATTGTTAATTTAATTAGTTAATTAATGTCGTTTCATCAGTTTCCCGATACAGTAATTATCATATTGATATTTGTTAAGCCAATGTTAATTATAATTGGAGCAAAGGGTTATAAATTATTACTCAATGGTTATAAATTATATTCCTTTTTACTGAAACAGGGGTTAAATCCGTTTTTTGGGCAGGCACAAATTGTCTGAAACACATTTTTTTAACAGTTTTTTTGTTGGTTGTTGATTCAACAGTACAAGCTAAAATTTTTGCATAATAATCTATACCTATTATATAAGTACATATATTAAATTATCAACACTATTATATAATTATTTGATTTACAGTATTTTATTTAAGATTTTAACGCATCTGATTATACGGTTTTAGGCTTGTGTCAAATTTCACTTCACTGTACGGTAATATGTGCGAATTCACTTTTATGAAGTAGAAAGTTGATTTATGGAAATTTCAGAAGGTTTTTATGGAAAAACATAAGGGCTATATGTAAAATGCCAAATATTCTATGATTTATGGGTCATTTTGAACGCTATTTTATAGTGATTGAATGATAGTTTATCTACTTCAAAAGACATTCTTAATAAACTTGTTTAACAGTAATTCATCAGCATTTTTATCAGTGGAATTTTCCATTTCCGAATCATTTCTACTGAATTAAACATTTACAAACTAAGGCAGTTTTTGCCTCATTATTAAGAAAAATATGAATCGATTATTCCTATTACTTTTTGTCTTAACGTTGACTAATTGTTCTAACCAAGAGAAGAATAGCGTTGTTGATACTAAAAAAATATTGTCTCAAAATGTAGAAAAAACAAAAGAAACATTAAAGGTGTTGACTCCAGATCAAGGGTTTGCCAGAAATATACCCAAGGAACAGACCAATTGGGAATTGGTTGGGGTTAAAGATTGGTGTAGCGGATTTTGGCCAGGAGTAATTTGGTATGCTTACGAGGCTTCAGGTGATGAAGAGCTTCGCGAACAAGCAGAGAAATTCACTGCGCCGCTTAAAAGTATAGCATATAGCCCGGCAGAAAATCATGATATTGGTTTTATGTTGTATACCAGTTATGGTAATGGTTATAGATTGACCAATAATGAGGAGTATAAGAATGTACTGCTAGCCGCGGCAGACACTTTAGCTACCCTTTATAACCCTAATGTAGGTTCTATATTATCATGGCCATCACAGACCCAGTTTAGACATAATACCATTATAGATAATATGATGAATTTGGAACTATTGTTCTGGGCGGCAAAAAACGGGGGAAAACAAGATCTTTATAATGTAGCGGAAAGCCATGCTTTGGTAACAATGAAAAACTTGGTAAGAAAAGATAGCGCTATTTATCACGTAGGTTCTTTTGATGAAACTACGGGCGATTTCTTAAAAGGGCAGACCCACCAGGGTTATGCGGATGAATCTATGTGGGCAAGAGGTCAGGCATGGGGTATTTATGGTTTTAGCGTTGCTTATAGAGAAACACACAGAAAAGAATTTTTAGACACGGCAATAAAGGTCTCTGAGCACTATTTAAATAGATTGCCCCAAGATGGTATTCCATATTGGGATTTTGATGATGTAAATATACCAGATGCTCCAAAAGATGCTTCCGCAGCTGCAATTGCTGCATGTGGTTTGTTAGAATTGTCAAAGTATGTACCTAGTGAAGAACTATCTAAAAAATATATAACAGCGGCAAGAAAAACAATTAACCTGTTATCAGAAGCGCCTTATTATAGTGGTGAAACCAATCAAGCCCTATTATTGCATTCAACAGGTCATTTACCTCATGATTCTGAAATAGATATTCCTATTATTTATGCTGATTATTATTTTATGGAGGCATTGCTAAGGTTGCAGAAAATGGATGAAAATTCATCGCAATTGGCAAAATCATAAGAACTGATCTCTACGATTATCTAGGGTTATACCTCAATATGAAAAAATACTATTGAGGTAATACTTGTATTAAAGTCTTTCTTTTTTGAATTAAGAAATATACGAACATGAATAAAAAAATACTTTTATGGTCCATTACCGCTGCCTTGGCCGGGTTTTTATTTGGCTTTGATGTAGTGGTCATTTCCGGTGCGGATAAAAAATTACAGGAACTATGGCAATCGTCAGATTCTTTTCATGGTTGGGTGGTTATGGGTATGGCACTTTGGGGTACTGTAATTGGAGCTATTTTTGGTGGTAAACCAACAAATAAGTATGGTAGAAAAAAAACCTTGATTGTTATTGGCGTCCTTTTTGCCTTTTCCGCAATTGGGTCTGCATTGGCCAACGACCCTTATATATTTGCACTTTTTAGGTTCATAGGCGGTATTGGTGTAGGAGCTTCTACCATTGCGGCACCTGCGTATATATCTGAAATTGCACCGGCAAATGAAAGGGGGAAATTGGTAGCTATGTACCAATTTAATATTGTGTTTGGAATATTAATAGCCTTTTTATCAAATTACCTATTAAGTGGTAGTGGTGAAAATGATTGGCGATGGATGCTTGGTGTAGAAGCTATACCGGCCATATTGTACATCTTGTTCGCAATGAAATTGCCAAAAAGCCCTAGATGGTTATTATCAAAATCTAGGTTAGAGGAAGCAAAAGAGGTGTTGGCAATAATCAATCCTACTATTAACGTCGATGAACAGCTAAAAGCTATCGAAGGCGCTGATGAAAAGCCAGATGCTTCCGAAACCATTTTTATCAAAAAATATCGTTTTCCCCTTACTTTAGCCTTTTTAATTGCGTTTTTCAATCAATTTTCGGGAATAAATGCCTTTTTATATTATGCGCCTAGAATTTTTGAAGAAGCGGGTTTAGGAGAAAGTACAGCTTTATTAAGCAGTGTAGGTATAGGGGTAACCAATCTTGTTTTTACGCTTTTAGGAGTGTTCTTGATAGATAAATTGGGGAGAAAAACCCTTATGTATTTTGGTTCTGTAGGTTATATAGTTTCTTTGAGCTTAGTGGCTATGGCATTTTTCTTTAACTGGACAGGTATGGCCGTACCCATATTCTTATTCATTTTTATAGCAGCACATGCCGTAGGGCAGGGTGCGGTAATTTGGGTATTCATTTCTGAAATATTTCCAGATCATTTAAGGGCATCCGGTCAATCTTTTGGTAGTGCCACGCATTGGGTTTTGGCTGCATTGATACCCTCATTAATACCCTATTTATTTAGTCATCCATCAATTGGAGCTGGGGCGGTGTTTTTATTTTTTACAGCAATGATGGTTTTACAGTTATTGTTTGTTGCTTTTATGATGCCGGAAACAAAGGGAAAAACTTTAGAGGAACTTCAGAAAATACTATTGAAGAAATAAATTGTAGAAGAATGGGAAACAAGAAATATTTTTTATTGGTTTTGCTATTTCATATGGCCTTATTGGTTTCAGCTTCAAGTGTTGATACATTGATCGTACACAGTAAGGCAATGAACAAGGACATTAAAAATGTAGTCATCACTCCCAATGGATATGGAAAAAAGAATACTCCCTATAAAGTGGTTTATTTATTACATGGTGCTGGCGGTGACTATAAAGCTTGGCTAAAAGTAGCACCAAAGTTAACGGCGTATGCTGATCAATATAATATCATTATTGTTTGCCCAGATGGAGATGTAAAAAGTTGGTATTTGGACAGCCCTATAGACCCTACTTTCAAATATGAGACCTATGTGTCAAAAGAACTGGTCGCTGAAGTGGATGATAAATACAACACTGTTAAAAATGCAAATGCAAGAGCTATAACGGGCTACAGTATGGGTGGTCATGGTGCCTTATACCTAGCTTTTAAACACTATGACGTTTGGGGAGTTGCCGCTAGTATGAGTGGTGGTGTAGATATTAGACCTTACGCCTTAAAATGGGGAATACCAGATCGTTTGGGCAGTTTTGCCGAAAACCCTGAGCATTGGGAGAACAATAGTGTAATCAATTTAGTGCATTTGATCAGTGATAAGAAGTTGGTTTTTCAAGTAGATTGCGGTACTGAAGATTTCTTCTACGAGGATAATAAGAGGTTACACGAAAAATTAATGGAAAGAAAAATTCCGCATGAATATATAGAACGCCCAGGAAAACATAATCCGGACTATTGGAGAAATTCAATTAAGTATCAATTGTTGTTTTTCAACGAGTTTTTTAATAATCATACAACCGACCAATAATGCATTTATACTCAATTATAATAAATAGAACTTCAAAATGCTTACTGCTGGTTTTTGCATTGATTTTGTCATGCTCAAAGGTTCCGGAATATACCGTAACATCACCAAATGGTAAAAATGTATTTACGGTTTTCCCCGGTTATCATAGTGACCATTCTAATGGATTGGGATTTGATATTATGTATGAAGGTAAGCCAGTCTTGCTTCCTTCAGTATTGGAAATTTCTACCAACCATTTTGATTTGAAAGGAGATTGGTCCGTATTGAGAGTCGATGAAAATAATGTTGAAAATAGCTGGACAACAAGGTTTGGTGAATTGAGCGAAGTGCCAGATAATTATCGAGAAATAAAAATCCATCTAAAGAAAGGTAAAACACTTGTAAATTTCATTGCTAGGGCGTATGATGAAGGTGTGGCCTTTGCCTATGAAATTCCTGTACAAGCTGACATCAAGGCCCTGGAATTAGATGAAAATATTTATTATAATTTTGAGAAAGACCATATGATGTGGTCTACTCCAAAGCGAGAAAAAGGAGTTTTAACAGCACAAGGCGAGTATAAAAAAATTCCGTTATCAGAGATAGAAACGGGTATTGAAAGACCTTTGTTAATTGAAATTGATGAAAACCTCAAAATAGCTCTTGCCGAAGCAAATTTGGTAGATTATGCCCGTTTAAGTTTTTCTAAAGGTGCTTCCAATAACAGTGTGCTATCAACTTTAGATGGTAAAATGGAAGAAGAAATTCAGGATACCATCACGGGGGCTTTAATTTCGGAACGTAAGAATGATGTGTTTAAAGTAAATAAGCACCTACCATTTCAATCGCCATGGCGTGTAGTAATGATGGCGAAAAATGAAGGTGAATTATTAGAAAACAATTATATACTTCAAAACTTAAGTGAGCCTAATCAACTAAAAGATGATTCTTGGGTAACCCCGGGAAAGGCATTGAGAGAAGCCACGCTAACAACAGAAGGAGGTATGACGGCGATCGATTTTGTTGCGGAACACAACATGCAATACGTTTTGTTCGATGCTGGTTGGTACGGTAATGAAATGTATGAAGAATCAGACGCTACGACCATAACCTTGGACCCTAAAAGATCCAAAGGTCCGTTCAATATTGAAGCCATCACCAAGTATGCCGATGAGAAAGGAATTGGTATAATCTTATATGTCAATAGAAGGGCTTTAGAAAAGCAATTGGATGATATACTGCCCCTGTATAAAAAATGGGGTATTTCAGGAATTAAATTTGGCTTTGTCCGTGTTGGCGATCAAGAAGCTACTGCTTGGTTGCATAATGCTATCAAAAAGGCATCTGAATATGGATTCATTGTAGATGTACATGATGAATACAGACCTACAGGTTTCTCAAGAACATATCCTAATTTATTGACACAGGAAGGTATTGAGGGTGATGAGGAAAGTCCTACGAATGAGCAGACACTTAACACCATGTTTACAAGAATGTTGGCAGGCGCAGCGGATAATACGGTTTGCTATTATAATAGCAGAGTAAATAAAATGGGCTCGCATGCATCTCAGTTGGCAAAAACTGTTTGTCTATTTAGTCCGCTGCAATTGCTTTATTGGTATGACAAGCCTGCTTCTTCTTTAGAGAAAAATGATGGTCTATGGGGAGATACCAAGCATATAGGCAATGAACCCGAACTGGAATTTTTTGATAATGTACCCACAACGTGGGATGAAACAAAAGTGTTGCATGCCAAGGTAGGGGAGATTGGAGTATTGGCAAGAAGAAAAGGTTCGGAATGGTTTGTAGGCGGAATCAATGGAACGGCTCCTCAGCAATTGGAAATCGATTTCAGTTTTTTAAAAGAAGGGGATACTTATAAGGCAAAATTATATACTGATGATGAAATGGTTGAAACCCGTACAAAAGTAAAAATTGAAGAATTGCAGCTTTCAAGTACAGAAACTTTAGATTTAGAGATAAAACCTAATAACGGATTTACCATGCATATAATTCCGGTTAAGTAAAACGAAAATGAAATTAGGCATACAGAACATATTCCAAAGTATATGGTTGACAATAGCATTTGTTATAGTTGGGGGAATAATGGTATATGGTCAAAAAAGTGTTCATCCTAGAATTTATACAACCGATCAAAACAAAGCCGTTTTTCTTCAAACCATTGAAAATGTTCCATGGAAAAAGGAATTGGTAACACGTAAAAAAGAACGGTTACAAAAGTATATAGCCCTTTGGAAAAATGATAAGGAATGGTTGGTGTCCCGTTTACAAATGAACTGGAAAACCAAGCATGATAAAGTGTATTTAGAAGGCGGTGATTTTTCTCATTCAGAAGGTAAGGCACCTGTGCCCACTGTTCGTTTTTCTGGTACAAGAGATTGGGCAACAGAATATAGATCTCCTTCGTTAGAAAATATAACTCCGTATACGGACAACCCTAAGGGACTGTATTTAGAGCATAAAAAGACGGGTAAAAAGGAATGGGTAGCACCTAAAGAATCTGGTCATATCATTGAAGGTATTAACCGCAAGATCATGTCTTTAGTAGAAGATTCAGCCTTTTTATATTGGGTAACGGGCGATAGGGTATATGCAGATTTTGCTACCCCCGTTTTTGCTACTTACATTGAGGGTATGTACTACAGAGATGCCCCAATAGACATGGCAAATACCAATCAACAATTTCTTTCTGGGCTGGCAACTTTTGAGGTTATCCATGAAAAAGTACTGATACATCTCATTACCACGTACGACTTTTTATATGATCATTTAAAGGCACAGAAAATAAACATTTCAAAAGCAGAAGCTGTGTTTCAAAAATGGGGTGATCAAATTATTAAGAATGGTGTGCCCAATAATAACTGGAATCTTTTTCAAGCACGTTTTCTTACTTATGTGGCCTTGGTTTTAGAACCAAATAGTAATTACAAAAATGGTAAGGGTAGGGAGTATTACTTAGATCATACTTTTAATACATCAACCGAAAGACAAATTTCCATAAAGGAATCATTGTTGGTTTACGATCAAGAAAACGGTATATGGCCAGAGTCTGCATCTTATTCAGTGCATGTAATTACTACCTTATTAAATATTATAACCCTTTTGGACCATTTTACCAATGCCAATGAGTTATCTAATTTTCCTATAGTTGAAAAAGCAGCTTTGGCATCTTTTCAGTATTTGTTTCCTTCTGGGCATACCATTGGATTTGGAGATTCTTCACATAAAAAATTACCTGCTGAAAATTTTGAGTTATTGATTACCAACTATCAGAAATACGGTGCGAACGAAAAACGGAACATAATTGCCAATTTACTGAACGATATGATTGCCGAGGGCGATTATAAAAGGGAAGTTAAAGACTTGTTTCAATTATTTTTCTATGTCAATAATGTGGTGCCAAATGAGGAGGAAAATGAATTTGATCTTCCATTGGTTTCGCCTACATTTTACGCACCAAACGTAAGCTGGTTCAACCAAAGACTGGGTAGTGAAGCAAATGCTATGATGGTTGCCACAACAGGATCTTATGGTAACCATGCGCATAGTAACGGTATATCTATAGAGTTGTTTGCCAAGGGATCAGTACTTGCACCAGATATGGGAAAAGGGTCAAGTTATTGGCACAAAGATCATACAGAATACTATTCCAGAATGCCGGCACATAATACGGTGGTAGTCAATGGTATTTCGGATTATGAACCTATGAGAAGCCATCATCCATTTCATTTGGAAAATAGTTTCCCCAAAACTGGTGAAACCCCAATTTTTGATCAAGTTACTTTTTCTAATGTTTCATTTGTTGAGCCTAAAACCAAGGCTCGGCAATTACGATTTACTTCGTTGATAAAAGGTCCTTCAGGAGCCGGTTATGTCGTTGATGTTTTTAGGTCTAGAAAACCAGGTAGTGATGGGCAAAGGCATGATTATTTTTATCACAACCTTGGGGATGCATTTAAGATCAGTTCAAATGAAGAGGTTTTGAAATTGGAAGATACCGAAGATTTAGGGAGTCATCAAGGTGATTTAAAGGCATATGATTATCTCACCGAAAAAAAGAAGTTGACAACCGCCAAAGCGGTTAGTGCTAATTTCAATTTTACATCAGAAGATGGTACCTCAGATTTAATGGAAGTTTGGGTAAAGGGCAGTGCTGATCAAACACTTTATTCAGCAATGGCGCCCAAGTCTAAAGCGATAACAAGTGGTACTTCTCCAAAAGAATTATTGAACAAACCAATACCAACATTGATCGTTCAACGAAATGCCGAAGCATGGGAGAATCCGTTTGCCATGGTATTTAACCCTTTAGGAACAGATGAAGATAATCCTATTTTAGAAGTTGAATATGCTCAAAAAATAGAAAATAGCACTGCTCAACAGATCCAGGTAAAATTTAAAGATGAGGCAACGCAAGATAACATTGTACTAAATGAAAATGAAAGTGTTATTTATGATCAAGGTAATCTGTATCAAAAAGGATTGTTGTCCATAACGAGAACCGAAGAAAACAAAGCGCAACCTTCTTTTATTTTTCTTTCGGGTATGTACAGGTATGAACATAACAATTGGGGAATTCAGGCATCTGGCGCTCCAGTGACTCTTTCCTTTGACATTAAAGAAAACGAAATAATACTACAGAACGATCAGCCTGTTGTTTTGAATATGCCTAAACCTAAAAACGGTAGTGAGGCAATATTATATATCTATGAAGATAATGAGTTAATTGACACACGCAAAGGACTAAAAAGCTGGGTCAATGATGAGCAATTAGAATTTAGATTATCAAAAGATTATGCAAAAGCTGTTATCAAATTTCAAAGTAGTAATAATGAAAAATAAAAAGCCACATCATATTTTGACTCGCAGCCTCATCGTATTGGTCATTTTCATTGGTGGTTCTTTAACGGCACAGAACAATTGGAGTACAACCATACCTGGAAAGGACTTAAAAGAGTTAGTGTATAAGGTAGTCGATGGCGATACGTTAAAAATGCAGTTATACTCTCCGGATAATTGGAGTACCGCAAAAGCATATCCAACAATTGTATTCTATTTTGGAGGAGGTTGGAATGGTGGTAGCTTAGACCAGTTTAGGGCACAAGCTGGGTATTTTGCTTCAAGGGGCATGGTAACGGTATTGGCAGATTACAGGGTAAAAAGTAGACATGGTACCACACCATATGAATCCGTAAAAGATGCAAAATCTGCAGTTAGGTATTTAAAGGGGAATGCGGCTAATTTGCAAGTAGATACTACAAGTATGGTAACAGCAGGTGGTTCTGCTGGCGGACATTTAGCCGCGGCAGTAGCTTTATTGCCGGGAGTTAATGAAATCACGGACAATTTAGAAATAGATACCAAGGTAAGCGCAGTAATATTGTATAATGCCGTGGTGGACAATGGTCCGGGTGAAGGTGGTTTTCAGCATGAGAGAATGGGTGAAAACTATCTGGATATTTCGCCTATACATCATATAGAAAAAGGTGCTCCGCCTACATTATTGTTTTTAGGTGCTCAAGACCATCTAATTCCGGTTTCTGTGGCAGAAGAGTATAAGTCAAAAATGGATGCGGTAGGTAGTAGATGTGATGTTTTTATTTATGAAGGGCAAGGTCATGGATTCTTTAATCCTAAAGTAAAAACAGCTGAGTATTATAAAAAGACAACTTACGAAGCAGACAAGTTTTTAAATTCTTTAGGTCATATTAAAGGAAAACCAACAATAGAATAACATAAAATTTATGAGAAAATATTGTCTTTTGGTTTTGATTTTAAGTTTTGTGTATTCATGTACCACAGAGCAAAAAACCGTTGATTTATATGTAGATGTCAATGTAAATACTTCTGGTGACGGCAGTATGGACAATCCTTTCACAACAATTTCAAATGCTTTGACCAAAGCGAAAGAAATTAAATCAACTTCTTTGAATACGCATGTAAACGTTAATCTTTTGGAAGGTGAATATTATTTGGATAAACCTATAATGATAGATAGCTCTTTAAGCGGACTTTCCATAATTGGAGCTCATCCGGCTAAGGTAATACTTAAGGGATCTAGAAAACTAGTGGCACAATGGCAGAAGTTCAATGAAAATATCTACGTAACACAAGTGCCCCAAAATTTAAGTTTTGATCAGTTGATCATTGGTGACGAACCACAAATATTGGCGAGATACCCAAATTATGATGAGAATGGAGGGTACTGGCAAGGGCATGCTGCAGATGCTATTGGTAAAGAGAAAGTAGCTACGTGGAAAAATCCCATTGGTGCGTATTTTCATGTATTACATAATGGCAGATGGGGCGGTTTTCATTATAAAATCATAGGATTGAACGAAGATGGTACACCAAAATTGGAGGGCGGGCATCAAAATAACAGACCATCAAGGCCACATGAAGAATACCGTATGGTGGAGAATGTATTTGAAGAGTTAGATGCACCAGGCGAATGGTTTTTAGATAAGGCGAATGCTAAGTTATATTATTATCCTACTACTAAGATCAATTTGGAAAATGCCAAGGTTGAGGTCTCTACCCTAAAAAGTTTGATTCAGGTTATTGGTACGACCAAAAATCCGGTTAAAAATGTTACTATATCAAACATTGGTTTACAGCATACGGAACGCACTTTTATGAAAAAGTATGAGCCATTATTGCGAAGCGATTGGACTATTTATCGCGGAGGAGTAGTGTTCTTTGAAGGCACTGAAAATTGTACCATAACAAATAGTATTCTTAAAGATTTAGGCGGTAATGCCATTCTGGCTAGTAAGTATAATGCTGACTTGAGAATAACCGAAAATCATATCTATGATTGCGGTGGCAGTGCCATTAGTTTTATAGGTGATCCTTCTGCCGTTAGGTCACCGGCTTTTCAATATGGTGAAATAGTCCCATATTCGGAGATGGATACTTTACCCGGTCCAAAAAATGAACTATACCCAAGAAATAGCTTGGTAGAGAATAATTTAATTCATCGTATCGGTAGAACCGAAAAGCAAACAGCGGGTGTACAAATTGCCATGGCTATGGATATCACCATACGTTCCAATAGTATTTATGACGTACCACGGGCAGGTATAAACATTGGTGATGGCACGTGGGGCGGTCACTTAATTGAAAAAAATGATGTTTTCAATACCGTACTGAAGACCAGTGACCATGGGTCTTTTAATTCGTGGGGGCGCGATCGTTTTTGGCACCCTAATAGAAAAGTGATGGATAGCATGACCTTAGAGCACCCCAAAATGTATACTTGGGATGCCATAAAAACAACGACCATTCGCCAAAATAGATTTAGATGTGATCACGGTTGGGACATTGATCTGGACGATGGATCTTCCAATTATCATATTTACAATAATCTCTGTTTAAATAATGGTATTAAGCTCAGAGAAGGCTTTGAGCGAGTTGTAGAGAACAATATTCTGGTAAACAACTCACTGCATCCGCATGTATGGTTTGCCAATAGTTTAGATGTATTTAAACACAACATTGTTGCCAAAGCATATCAAGATGTAGGTTTAAAGGGCTGGGGAGATGATTTGGACTATAATTTATTTTCTAATGAAGAAAGTATGATGAAATCTCAAATTTATAGTAGGGATATTCATAGTACTTATGGTGATCCACAATTTAAAGATCCCTCAATCTTGGATTTTACCGTAACTGCGGATTCTTTAGCATCGACAATAGGGTTTAAAAATTTTCCAATGAATGGGTTTGGAGTACAAATTCCCGCATTAAAGAAACAGGCGAAGACTCCTACAGTTCCTGTTCTTAATTCCAATAACACGTTGGAGGAAGATAAGAGTCCTACTGTAGAATGGCTTCGTAACAGCTTAAAAAGTGTAGATTCTGAACAAGAGCAATCTGCTTACGGATTAAATTCTGCGGCAGGAGTGATCGTTTTAGGGGTTTGGAACAAGAGTCCCGCGGTACAGAATAACGGACTCAAAAAAGGAGACGTGATCATTGCGGTAGAGGGGAAACCTATTTCAACCGTAAAAGATTTTTTCATCATGAACCAAAACCATCAAAATAAAGGCAGATTAGAGGTAGTGGTCATGCGTAATCAATCAGAGAAAAAACTAACAATTCAAACAAAATAATAATCAAATTAAGTAAACAACAACGACATGAAGAAATTAACTAAAATACTAACGGCATTTGTACTGGTAGCTAGTATGAATACTGGTTGTGCACAAACCAAAAAAGTGGTGCAATTATCTGATGATGAACGAATGGAATGGTGGCGTGATGCCAAATTCGGTATGTTCATACATTGGGGTGCATACTCAATAATTGGAGGGGAAAGAGGAGAGAAAATTGCAGGTGGTGGCGCAGAATGGGCTATGGATAAATTAGATTATACCATAGAAGAGTATGAGAAGTTTCCGGCAATGTTCAACCCAGAATTGTTCAATGCCGATGACTGGGTGAAAATGGCGAAAGATGCCGGTATGAAATACATTGTTATCACTTCTAAACATCATGATGGTTTTGGTTTGTGGGATTCAAAAGTATCGGATTATGATATTATGGATGCCTCACCATTTAAACGTGATATTATTAGGGAACTAGCGGAAGCTTCAAGAAAGCAAGGCATTAGATTTGGTGTATATCATTCCATAGTAGATTGGCATCATCCTCAAGCACAAGGCAATTTATTTCCAAACTATAATGCAGGTCAAAAAGACCAGACCGTGGTTAATCCAGAGTTTCCTCAATACTATAAAAATTACCTAAAGCCACAGGTAAAGGAATTGCTTACCAATTACGGCGATATTGATATTGTTTGGTTTGATGGTGATTGGATCGCAGATTATACAACGGAAATGGGTAAGGATATGTACGGATTTATTCGCGAAATGCAACCCAATACCATAATAAACAATAGAGTGGACAAAGGACGAAAAGGTATGGAAGGCATGGATCGTGAAGGTAATTTTGCAGGCGATTTTGGTACACCTGAACAAGAGATACCAGCAACCGGTATTGCTGAAGATTGGGAAGCTTGTATGACCATGAACGGTACATGGGGCTACAAACCAGACGATACCAAATGGAAAAGTAGTGAAGATCTTATTCAAAAATTAGTAGATATCGTATCAAAAGGGGGCAACTTCTTATTAAATATTGGTCCTGATGGTTACGGTAGGTTTCCATCACAAAGTATTAGACGGTTAAAAGCATTGGGTGAGTGGACAGATGCCAATGGCGAGGCAGTTTATGGGGCAAAAGCCAGTCCATTTGATATGCCAGAGTGGGGTAGGTATACCTCAAAAGATGGCGTTATTTACGCACACATTTTCAATTGGCCAGAAGATGGAAAGTTGAAGTTGAACAAGGCGATTAAGCTTAAGAACGCTTCTATGTTGACGAATGCAGCAACATTAAAGACTCAATCTACCGCAGACGGTATAGTTGTAGAGTTGCCAACAGAAAAACCTGATTCAGAGGTAATGGTTTTAAAACTAGAAATATAGGTAATTTATTTAAACGGATCATTGATCTAAATGGTGTTTAAAAAGCTAGAATTAGATGACATAAGGGTTATGTTAAGATGAAATCAAGAATTGTATTTGGGGTTAGTCTAATTTTCCTGTTTTTAGGATGTACTAACCCTACAACACCAGAATTTGATATTAAAAATGGACTTATGTCCGTTGAGGCATTTGTGTCCAATTTTGAGAAATCATCTTATGCCAAAATTTACAGGTTAAATGAGTTTAATGCCGGTTTAAATAGTTATGTAAATGTCTTTGAAGAAAAAGCAGAGGTAAGGTTCATTAACAGTAGCACCAATGAAGAAGTGGTTTTAGTTGAAGATGTAGAAAATGAAATTTACTTGCCGCCGCTAGATTTTGTTGCGTTAGAAGGTGATACTTGGCAGTTATACGTAAGGTTGCAAAATGGTACAGAATATACATCTACACCAGAAACAATGTCCAATGTTGTACCTATTGTAAACTCAACCGTAGCATATGATAAAGAGCTTGAGTTTGTGGCTAGTGAAGGCAAATTTGTGCCCGGCCACCAAATTACTTTGAACGTAACTGATCCTTCAATAAAAGGTAATTATTACTATTGGACATATAAAACCTTTGAAAAGAATACTATTTGTGTTTTTTGTCCAGAGTATAATTTTTTTAGGGAAGGTATGTGTGTTGAATATACAGATCCGGAGAGGGCACAAAATGTTCCGCCATATTTTACCTATTTCTGTGAATCTGATTGTTGGCAAATACGCTATAATAATCGGGTCAATATCTTGGCAGATGAATTTATAAACGGTAGTACATTTGAGTTACCGGTAGCAAATTTGCTTTTATATAATAAGAGTAAGATTTTAATAGAGCTTCAACAGTATTCAATTTCTGCTTCAGCCTATAAATACTTTTCGGTTTTAAAGGATATTGTTGATGACAGTAATGGGTTAAATGCTCCACCTCCAGCGGCATTATTAGGAAACATCATTAACCCAAACGATGAAGAAGAGGTTGTTTTAGGAAGGTTTACGGTTGCGGCAGCATCGTTGAATAGAATTCTTTTGAGTCGTGACGGAATTGAAGAAAACGAATTGGAACCTTCAATTATTCCTTTACCCGAAAGCGCTCCAATACCGGAGGAACGTAGGGTATATGAAGCACCTTGTTATGAAGAGTCTCGTTATTTGACCTATACGGAACCAGAAGGATGGAATTAGATTCTAAAATCTATTTAAAAATAACTGAAGTATGAAAATAACTTTTTCATATCTACTGTTTTTAGTACTGTACATCACAAGTATCAATGTGTATGGTCAAGATTTTGATCTAACTATAAAATTAAAGAACAGCCTTACCAATGAACCTTTGCCTAATGCAAATATTTTTATCATGCCCTGTTCTTGCGGAGGAGCATCAAACGAAAATGGTGAGTTAACCATCAAATTAAAACAAGGTGAATATACGGTAAGAACCTCTTATGTAGGCTTTAATGAAAACTTACAGAATATAGTACTGGAAGAAGATACGATCTTGGAAGTCTTTCTTGAAGAAGAAAATGAAGTATTGTCGGAAGTTGTGGTAAGGGCGAAAAAAAGAAACGAATTATTGGAATCACCACAAATGGGTGTATTGCAGTTAAACGCTCAAGAGATAAAAAAAATGCCTGCGGCTTTAGGTGAATTTGATGTTTTAAGAAGCGTAACCCTAATGCCGGGAGTAAATAATTCAGGGGAAATAAGTAATGGAATTTCGGTGAGAGGAGGGTCTTTAGATCAAAATTTATTGTTGTATGATTATGCACCGGTATTTAATCCTACTCATTTATTCGGTCTATTTTCTGTTTTCACGCCCGATGCCCTTTCCTCTGTGGATATTTACAGAGCTAATATTCCTGCAAGATATGGCGGTAGGTCAACGTCCGTATTGGATATAAAAGTGAGAAATCCGTATGTAGATAAGTTTAAATTATCTGGAGGGGTAGGTTTGGTATCTAGTAGACTAACCGTTGAAACACCACTAGTTAAAGATAAATTAATGGTCATGGCTGGCATACGTGCCGGATTATCGGATTTTTTACTACCCATATTCTCAGAACGCTTAAAGAATACAAAAGCTAGGTTTTATGATAGTACCATGAAGCTTTTATACTTACCTACAGAGAAAGATCAAATTTCATTCACGGGTTTCTATAGTAAAGATTTTTATCAACTTGATTTAATTACTAAGGTGGAAAACATCAATGCTGAAAATAATCAGTATGATTTTAAAACGTTGAACGGTACACTTAATTGGTCACATACCTTCAATGAAAAGGTAAGTTTAAAAACCATTTTTGTTGCAAGTAATTATTCGCCAAAAAACATTTTTCCAGAATTGGAGAACACCAATGAAATAGAATATAAATCTGGAATACATTATTTAAGCCTAATTTCTGAAGTATCTAAAAAGGTCTCTGATAAGCTGGATTATTATACGGGTGTACAACTAAATAATTATAAGATCAATCCAGGAGAATTGGATCCTGGTTTATCAAACGGCGTATTACCCGTAAATCTTCTTGAAGAAAACAGTTATGAACTATCGGGCTATGCTAATGCGAATTGGAAACCTAAACGTAATTTGACATTATCTGCAGGATTACGCTACAACTATTTTCAGTTTAATGGACCGTATGTTCTTAATAATTACGATGAAGCAGGGGAAGTGGTCTTAGAAAGTAATTTTATAGAGAAAGGTAAAAAAGTAAAGTCATACAATAATCTAGAACCTAGATTGGGTGTTAATTTTAAGATTGATGAAAATACTTCTGTCAAAGCAAGCTACGCAAATGCAAATCAGTATTTACAGAATGTGTACAACAGTACAACGCCCTTACCAACATCTAGATGGAAAACTTCAGATAGTTTTATAAAACCACAAAGTAGTAATGCTTATGGACTTGGAGTATATAAAGACCTGAAAAATAATGAAATTGAGGTAGGTGTAGAAGGTTATTTTCGAAGTTCTAAAAACAATTTGACCTATAGGCCAGGAGCAGATTTCTTTTTGGCAGAATCTATAGAGCAAAGTGTAGCCCAAGTAGAAGGAAAAGCATATGGTGTAGAACTGAGTTTTAAAAAAAAGGTGGGCAATGTAAACGGATGGTTAAATTATACATGGTCTAGAAGTTTGTTAAGGTCAGATGAGGAGAATCTTTCAAACAGGATCAATAATAATAATTGGTTTAGTTCAGATTTTGATAGACCTCATATAATTAATGCTTCGGTCAATATCATTGCTGACAAGTATAATACGGTAAGTTTTAATTTTACGGGACAGACCGGTAGACCATATACCATTGCAAATGGGGTCTTTGAGTTTGAAGATATTAATGTTCCTATATTTTTGGAACGTAATAATGATCGGTTGCCAACGTACCATCGTTTAGATTTTTCATGGAAGGTATCTTATAGTAAAAAGAAGAATCCACGCTGGGTGGGAGATTGGACGTTTACCGTTTATAATGTCTACGGAAGAAAAAACGCGTATAGTAGATTCTACTCACAGCGAGATGGTAATTTAGATAAGGATTTTTTCGGGGGATTTCCTTTAGGCTCTTACCAGTTAGAAGTATCCAACAGTCCAATTTTGGCACTAACCTATAACTTTACTTTTCTGTAGAAAATAGCATGTACTTTGACGGTACTGCTATAACGTACCCTATCTATTTGTTTACAATTAAATATATCTCCGGTTTGCAATATTCCCTGAATTGCAATGAATTAAAGGTTGCGCATCATAATTTATACACATTGAACTATGATTTAAGCCATTTTTAAGTAAAAAAAGTAACATTGCTATGGCTATAAGAATAGGGCTTGTAGTTGATCATAAACAACAAGGTTGTAAGAATTTTTTAATGCGAATATGGAAGAACGTAAACGACATATAGTATATGCACTTATTTTGGTTTTATCACTCATCATTTTAAATTCCTGTACGGGTCAAGAAAAGACTAAAGTTAAAAAATTGGATATCAAAGCTTATTTGGATCTTGCAGATAAAGACACTATTTATCCTACTGACAAGCAATTGGCAATGCTTAAAGAAATAATGCCAAGAGAAGCATTTCAGCCAGCACCTAAAATATCGAATAGGGAGTATTGGAAAGGTATTTCAGAAACGAGCTCAGGTAAAGAATATTTGACGAAGGCATTGGAGCTTTTAGATAAAAAACCCGAAGTACCCATTACGGACAGTATTTATAGACTTGCCAATAAAGAAGGTAACCGGGGTATTTACAAACCAAGGTATTACAGAACTATGGATCGTTTAGAACGCTTTATTCTTGCAGAATGTCTGGAGAACGAAGGACGTTTTTTACCACAGATCAAGACGTATAGCAAAGCTATAATGAGTATGAAATCATGGTTGCACCCTAATCATGATGATGATAAAAACGGAGTTTTAGAAGGTAGGCGAATATCCATTGACTTGGGTGCACGAAAATTTGGGGGTGTACTGGCATTGGCTGAAAATTTGTTGGAAGATAAATTGCCAAAGTCATTACAAGATGAAATTCATAAACAGTTGCAAAGGCGTATTACGGATTCTTATTTAAAAAGTACAAAGTATTTAGATGAGAATAATAAGTGGATAAAGAGTACCAGTAATTGGAATTCCGTTTGTACCAGTGGCACGGTGTTGACCACGATTACCAGTTCAGAAAGTTATGAGAAGCGTTTGGCAACTGTAGGTGCTGCGCTTAATAGCATGGCGTATTATTTAAGCGGTTTTGGTGATGATGGGTATTGTTCAGAAGGTTTGGGATATTGGGGTTATGGCTTTGGGCATTATTTGTATTTGGCTCAAATATTACATGATTATACCAATGGAAGTATAGATTTATTTACTTTCAATAATGCTGAAAAAATGGAGAATGTTGGCAATTTTCCGGAAGGATTTGAAATTCAGAAGAATGTTTGTTCTCCGTTTTCAGATGGGGTTTCATCCATCTCAAGAAAGGGTAGTAATTTCGCCGATGTTTTATCTGCAAAGCATTACGGTGCCATTCCACCGACCGAAATAAGAATGGAGGAAGCAGCAGAGCAATTGATCGCTTGGCAATACCCGGAAATGTTTCAAGTTGTTGAAAAATCGAAGTCATCGGAATTACCTGATCATACATACTTCAATGATTTTGGAATGGTCATTTCAAGGGGAAAACAGGAAATTCCATTTTCAATTGCCCTAAAAGCAGGTCATAATGCCGAAAATCACAATCATAGTGATGTGGGTACGTATAGCCTGGTATTGAACGATGAAATTATAGCAGGAGACATAGGTGCGCCATCATATAGGGCAGGATCTTTTTCTCCGGATAATAAAGCCAGAAGTTCTTGGGGGCATCCCGTACCTATGGTCAACAACACCTTACAGTCTAACGGAATTGAATTTAAGGGAATTATTACGGAAACAGATTTCAGTGATCAAATAGATAAGGTGGTTATGGATATTTTACCTGCCTATGAATTACCAATGTTAAAAACCTTGGAAAGGACGGTAACAAATAATAAGTCTGGTAAAGGAACTATTATAATTGAAGATCATTTTGTAGCAACGGAGCCTGTTAGTTTTGGATCAGCAATAATGACTTTAAACGAGTATGAACTTGTAGATGGTAAAACCGTTATTTTAAAGACAGCCAACCAGCAAGTAAAAGCCGAGATTAAGGGCAAAGATTTTGAATTTCACATTAAAGATGAAAAAGTACCAGTGGAACATTTAAGGGAAGGCGGTCCTGCATATAAAATTGGAATAGAGTTTACTGAACCTAGTGTTGAGGGAATTCTGACCATCAAATTTACACCAATATCATAATGCGAAATAGACTTTTAGTGATTTGCTGTTTACTCGTTTCTATAGTTCATAGCCAAAACAATATTTTAGATAAATTGGGTGTAGCACCAGTTGAAGGCGGACTCATTATGGAAGATTATTGGGTTTGGGGAAGTTCTGTGATAAAGGGAGAAGATGGAAAATATCATATGTATGCTTCAAGATGGCCAAAATATTTAAAGTTTCATCCTGGGTGGATGATCGCTTCTGAAATTGTACATGCCGTTTCAGATTCAGCTGAAGGTCCTTATGAATTTAAAGATGTTGCGCTTGGAGCTAGGGGTGCACAGTATTGGGATGGTAGGTCTTGCCATAATCCAAAGATTGTGAAATATAAAGAGCATTATTTGCTCTATTATATGGGCTCTACCCATCCGTTTGAAGAGTTGACAGAAGAAAATTCAGATGCGCTAACATTAAATAGCAAATGGTGCATATCCGGTAGATGGGGTAAAAGGGTTGGTTTAGCCACTTCTAAGAGTCCAAATGGACCATGGAAACGGTTAGACACTCCAATTTTAGATGTAAAACCAGATTCTTTTTACAGCTATATTACTTCAAATCCTTCGCCATTGATTAAAAAAGATGGTTCTGTGGTATTGTTATTTAAAGGTCGAAGCTATAGAGAAGATAAAATTACGCACACTGACCAATTTATAGGTGTGGCTACGGCAGATTCTTTTGACGGTAAATATAGCGTTGTTGGTAATGAACCACTTTTCTCGGCAGATAAATTTGGGGAAGTAGAAGACCCACACATATGGAGCGATGATAATGGTTTTCATATGATAGCGAAAGATATGACAGGTGCAATTACAGATGGGTATCATGGTGGAGTGCTAGCACATTCTAAAGATGGAATTCAATGGGCATTGGATAAAAATCCCTTGGCATATACCAGAGAAGTAATATGGAATAACGGACAAACTATTGAGCAAGGTCAGTTGGAAAGACCGTTTGTTTTAGTTGAAGATGGAGAGCCAACCCATATTTTCTTTGCCACAATGGATGGTCCAGGAGGATTTGGTAATGGTACCAAAACATGGAATATGGTAATACCACTAACAGATAATAAATAATACACACATGAAATTAATAGGTAAGGTTCTATTTCTATTATCGGTTTTTTCGATAACAACGTCGTTTATGATTTATGTTGTAGATAACCAACAGGAGGTCATAGAAGTACAAACACTTTCTGAATTCAAAAAGTACTTGAATAAGGACAATGTAAAGGTAAAACTGGCAGCAGGCAATTATCAGATAGATGATGCTAAGAAAATTAGGTTTATGGAGTTTACAGGTAATAACAGCTACTTTGACCTTACTGGGGCAAGATTTATGGTCGATACAAAATTGTTTAGTCGTAATGATCTAGAATCTAGTAATGATGGTAATGACATGTATTGTGCCATTGAGGTTTCTGGTACAAATGTCACGCTTGTAGGTTTGTATATTGAAACCTATGGAGATACACCAGGTAAGCAGAGCAAGAATAAAATATTCAATGTAGTTGGTGATGATGTTACCCTTAAAGATATAGAAATCCGTACGGCAGGATCTAGTCCATGGGGCTATGGAAGTTTATATGGTTTAGGTGGGGGTGATGTTCGAAAAATGAACGGTATTCGTGTAGGTTATCCCGCAAAAAATGCAAAATTAATAGGTTGTAAAGTCCATATGAGAGCCATGGGGCATGCCATTTTTTTACAAGGTGCAGAGAATACGTTGATAGAAGATTGCCATGTAGACGGTTTACTTAGAACAACAAATGCCATTCTTAAGGAAACTTCAGGTTATCTTTTTGATAGGGATTTTTACGCATTAAAGCCAAAACATGAACATAAACCCGGTTATGTTGAAGGAACCATTATTGGTAGAGATGGCAAAATTCTGCCAAATGAGATTATTTCTTTAAGCGAAGACGGAATCCGAATGTATCCGGAATACAACGGTCATAAAACTTTGAATACAACAGTGAAAAATTGTACGGTTACGCAAATGCGAAGAGGTATTTGCACGGGTTTAAGCACATCTGGCGATAAAATTATTGATTGTGTGGTACGCAATTGCGTAGCTACCGGATATAACATAGGTAATGCAGATACAGTAATTAATTGCAGTGCAGATGCAAAATATGCAGAAGCATTTTGCGTACCCTATACAGATGCCAAAGGGGCTTATGTAGAAATGAATATTTTAGATAGCAGAAATGGCTTGGCCAATAATCTATTGGCGAAAATTAATGGTACGGGGCATGAAGTAATAATTAAAATGGCAGACCCAGCTTATATACCAGAAAATTTAGAGATAAAATTATCGGTTTGGGAGGGCTATGGCAACTTCAATAAAAATGCGGTCATGCATGCCACTGATATTAAATTAGAGAATGAAACTACAGCGAAAGTGCTTTTATTTCCTGGTACCAAAAATCCCGAAATAAAAAGTGAAGGTGAAGTGGTTAAGGTTTCAAAATCCAAATAAAATCCAATGATGTTTACAATTATAAAAAGGCTGAAAATTAAAAGTAGAGCAGTAATATGTACCTATGTTCTAATAGGATGTATCTCAATATCTTTTGCCCAGAGTACTGAAAAGATACCTCTACCGACCAATTTAGAACAAGGCTATCCAAGGTTGTATATTACTCAAGATGAGAAAAAAGACCTTCAAAAAACCATTAAAAAAGAAACTTGGGCAAAAGAGGTGTTACAGGGCATTCATGATCGAATTGATACTCATGTAAAGCGCCATCAATCAGATCCGGAGTGGATGGTTTCAAGACTGCAAATGCATTGGAAAACCAAGGCGGCCAACATTTATGTAAATGGGGTAAATTATTCACATGCCGATGGTGAAGCACCAGTGCCTACGGTTCGTTTTGTAGGTGCAAGAGATTATACCACTCCCTATGGTAAACCTGATTTAGAAGATATTCTGCCTTATATGGATGACCCAAGGGGATTGTATTTGCCCAATAGAAGTAAAGAGGGCAAACCATTTGAGTGGGTACACCCTGCTAAGACCGGTAGGATTATCTACTCGATAAACGAAGAAATAATAGGTCTTGCACGTGATGCCGCCTTCATCAATTGGTTAGAAAATGAAGAGGAGTATGCTAAATTCTCCTTCGATGTTTTTCATAAATATATGGAGGGCATGTCATATAGAAGTGAGCCCATAGATTTGTTGAACGGTCACATACAGACCCTTGTTGGTTTTACTAATTTTCAGGTGATACATGAGAATGTTCTAATTGAAATAGCTGAACTCTATGATTTTTTACATCCGTATATAGAAGCAAAATATCCGCAGCATATTGCCATGTACGATAAAACCATAAAACGTTGGACAGACCAGATCATTAAGAACGGTGTACCGCAGAATAATTGGAATTTACACCAAGCAAAAATCATATTGAAAGCTGCAATGGTTTTACAAGATGACCGGTTTTATGAAGACAAAAAAGGCAGGGAATATTACATAGATTATATATTGAACGTAACCTCTGCACGTCAATGGTCATTGACCAAATTTATGGATTATGGTTATGATAAGGAAAATGGAGTTTGGGCAGAATGTCCTGGGTATTCTATGGGTGTCACCAAAGATTTAACGCACTTTGTGGAAGACTTCAATAATACGTTTGATCATAATATTTTACCATACATGCCCATAATGGAAGATGCGGTAAAAATGCTGCCACAATATCTATTTCCTAATGGGCAAACGGTTGCCTTTGGTGATAGTTTTTATGGTCCGCTGAGTTCAGAACCAATGAACGATATGATCCGTATTGCCCAGAAAAATAATAATGTAGAGCTAGAAGAGGAATTTACGGCAATGTATCGCTTATTTGCAGATAATGAAGCAGGGCAAAAGAAAAAGCCAAGAGCCGATATAAGTTCGTTCTTTGCCAGTAAACCGTTAGAAATCAATCCGAAATACAAAAAAGGAAATTTGGACGATTATGTTACCCAAACCTTTTACGCTCCTAATGTAAGTTGGCACGTACAACGCATGGGTAAGGGCAAAAACGGAATGATGGTTTCTTTAAATGCATCACTGGGAAATCACATGCATGCAAATGGAATTAACATGGAATTGTACGGAAAAGGATTGGTACAAGGTTCTGATCCAGGTAAAGGTGCTGGCTATTTACAACCGGTGTATTTGGAGTTTTATTCTCAATTTCCGGCACACAATACGGTCATGGTAGATGGTGTATCATCCTATACCGAAATGCTCAGCTATCATGCATTTGATTTGATGGGACAATACCCAATTTCAGGACAGAAAGAGGGGTATTACAAAGATATTACCTATTCTGATGTCTATTTCTTGGAGCCCGAAACGCGAAGCGACCAATCACGTTTGGTAAGCATCGTAAAAACAGGTGAGGAAACAGGATATTACGTTGATATTTTTCGCTCGAAGAAGCAACGCAAGGGTGATAAATTTCATGACTATTACTACCATAATTTGGGTCAGACCATGAAGGTGATGGATGCGGATGGAAACCCCTTAACACTTTTACCCAGTGAGGAAATGGGCTTTGCGGGAGGACATTTGTACGCGTTAGATTATATGTGGGATAAAAAATCCGTAAAGTTAGAAGACGACTATCAAGCCGAATGGAAAATAGATATGCCAGATGGTGAAGATGATATTTTCATGAACCTTTGGATGAAAGGTACAGAAGGTCGTGAGGTATTCTCCATTAAATCACCACCTAATAAAGGATTTAAGGGTAACCACGGTTTACCATATGATGTAGATAAAGCCCCTTATTTAACGTTGACGGCAAGACAACATGGCGAGGCTTGGGAGCATCCATTTGTGTCGGTATATGAACCTTTTACGTCTTCTAAAGGAAAAAGTATAGAGAAGATTTCAAGTTTTGAAGACCAAAATAACAGTAAAGGTTTTGTTGGATTAAATATTACACATACGTCTGGAAGAAAAGATTTGGTGTTCTCTACGGTCAATAATCAAACAGCAACTTATGGTGAAGTAAGTACAAATGCTACGTATGCATTGATTGGTACTGAGAAAAATGAGAATGTAGTCCTATTTATGGGCAATGGTACACAATTGAAAACAAAAGATTTCGTGATTGCTTCAGTTGAAAAAGGTAATGTGGTTTTAGAACTGAAAGATGGTAAACTGTATTTACATAATGAAGTTCCTGTGAAAATATTGATTGAAGGCGTTGCAAATGACTACCCAGTAGGTCCTTATCGTTTAATAAAGTAAAATAGTTATGTTGCTAGGCTAGTCAAGAGTGAAGAATAGCTCATTTTCAGGAAAAATAATACTCATGAAAAGTTCACAAAAACAGATTTTTATTTTTTGCGTTGCACTAATGACAATGTTGCATAGTTACGGTCAAGAAGCAAAACCACCTAATATTATTTTCTTGATGACAGATGATCAAAGGTGGGACAATTTAGGGTGTTACGGCAAACCCGAATTTAATACACCCAATATTGATAAGTTGGCAAGTTCTGCTGTGGTTTTTGATAAAGCATACCAAGCCGTAGCAATTTGTATGCCCAGTAGGGTCACCATGATAACAGGTCGTTTTAATTCTAATCACAAAGTAGGTTTTGTTGCACCGACCGATTATACCTTATCTCAAAACGATTTTAATAATGGATATCCTGCCATTCTAAAAAGAGCAGGATATCGTACCGGATTTATTGGAAAAGTTGGTTTTACGGTAACCAAAGAAGCACAAAGACCAAGTATGCCTAAAGAACAATTCTATAAGCGGAATATGGAAACTGTTTTCGATTTTTTTGCGGGTAGCCAAGAACATGATAGAAATGGGGTAGTCATATGGCCGGAAAATGATGAGGGTTTACAGGAAATATATAGAAAAGAAAGAATTAATTCTGGCAGGACCTTAAGAACGGGAGCGGCAATGTTACGCTTTATAGAAACCCAACCTAAGAATCAGCCCTTTTGCCTATCTGTCAGTTTTTATGCCGTAAAACATGATAGGGATAAGGATATGTACATGCCTCATCATGAGCAGTTTAAGAGTAGGGAAATGTCTGTTCCAGATAATTGGGTAGAAGGCGGTAATGAGGAATTGCCCGTAGTTGTTAAAGAAAATGCTCGTGGTGTACGTTTGCACAAACAAAGATCGTCTACTTCAGAGTTACAACAAAAGTTAGTTCGTCGTTTTGCAACACAAGGGTATAGTGTAGATGATCAAGTTGGTCTATTGGTGGCAAAGTTAAAGGAGAAGGGGATATTAGATAATACAATTATCATTTATACTAGTGATAATGGTCGTTTTCAAGGCTCTCATGGTCTTTTTGATAAATGTTTATTATATGAAGAATCGGTAAAAGCACCTTTAATTGTATATGATGGTAGGGTGCCTGAAACAGAACGTGGATTTCGGGAAAATGCCCTTGTATCATCTGTAGATATTGCTCCTACTATTTTATCGCTTGCAGGAATAACTGCTCCTAAAAGTATGCAGGGAAGAGATTTTAGTAAACTCTTGAATAAGACTCAAGAGATGTCTCAATGGAGAAATGCCGTTTTTATGGAAGACCTTTTTATTGAGGAATTGTTTCACCAACGTTACAATGAAAATATTGATGAAATAAATCAAGATTTGATAAACGCTAACAGATCTTACCGCAGCCGTGGCATAAGAACTGGCCGCTACAAATATTTTGTTTATTATGAACATGATCCAATTATTGAGGAATTGTATGATGTGGAGAATGACCCTTTTGAACAAAATAATCTAGCGAATAATGATGAATATACTATTGTGCTACAACAATTAAGAAAACAAACAGAAAAAATGTATTTAGAGACACTTCATTAAGTAGTAGAATAAAAAGGACATTTTCTATGGCAATTAATTTATAAAGAATGAAAGCAAACTATAGGGTAATTCTATTCTTGATACTTTTTACGGGATTAGAATGCAGTTACGCACAACAAGCAAATACTTTAAAACTATGGTATACGGCACCAGCGGCAGATTGGAATGAAGCTTTGCCAATTGGTAACGGTCGTTTGGCGGCTATGGTTTTTGGGAATCCTATTACCGAGAATATTCAATTGAACGAAAGTACCTTATGGGCTGGCGGTCCGCACCGTAATGATAATCCAAGGGCAAAAGAATCTTTGTCCAATATACGACAACTCATTTTTGAAGAAGACTATGATCAAGCTCACGGTATCGCTAATCGCGATTTTATTTCAAAAACCTCTCATGGCATGCCCTATGAAACGGTGGGGAATTTAAGGTTGAATTTTAAAGATCAAGAAAATTACACCAATTACTATAGGGAATTGGATATTGAAAATGCAGTGAATACCATCATGTATTCGGTAAATGGTGTGGAATTTAAAAGAGAAGTTTTTACCTCTTTTACGGATGAGGTCATTGTAATGAGTTTAACAGCCAATAAAGAAGCTCAAATTAGTTTTACGGCAACTATGGATCGCCCAGAACCGGCTAAAGTAAGATTGTTTACTGAAAACAGTGATGTTTTGGTCATGACAGGTTTTGGTAGTGATAATAAGAACAAGCGTTTGCCAGAAGATACTGAGCCAGTTAAAGGTGAAGTAGAATTTGATGCCAGAATAAAAATTGTTCCGGAAGGTGGAGAAATTGTTTCTACGGCAAGTGAATTAAAGGTAACAAATGCAAATAGTGTGATGCTGTACATTTCAATAGCTACAAATTTTGTGGACTACAATGATGTAAGTGCAGATGCTCATAAAAATGCAGCAGACTATTTGGCTAAAGCATCCTCTAAAAGATATGACCAATTGTTAAGCCGTCATTCAAATTTTTACCAAAAGTATTTTAATAGGGTCTCATTACATTTAGGTAGTACAGATGCGGCAAAAAATCCTACTGATGTTAGAATAAAAGAATTTAGTACCGGTATAGATCCATCGCTAGTTGCCCTGTATTTTCAATTTGGCAGGTATTTATTGATTTCATCTTCGCAACCAGGTGGTCAGCCGTCCAACTTACAGGGCTTATGGAACAACCTATTGGTACCACCATGGAAAAGTGCCTATACCGTAAATATCAATACAGAAATGAATTACTGGCCTGCTGAGGTTACCAATTTATCTGAAATGCATGAGCCATTAATTGAAATGGTAAAAGATCTTGCAGTAACGGGAAAAGAAACCGCAAAGGTTATGTACGGCGCAGATGGGTGGGTAACCCATCACAATACAGATTTATGGAGAATTACCGGTCCTGTAGATGGGGCAACTTGGGGAATGTGGCCAACTGGCGGAACATGGTTAAGTCAGCATTTATTCGATACCTATGAATTTAATGGTGATATAGCATATTTAAAAACGGTTTATCCAGCTATGAAAGGTGCCGCTGAGTTCTGTTTGAGTATGTTAACTCCAGAACCTGAAAATGGTTGGTTGGTAATTTCACCCTCGATATCCCCTGAACATGGACCCAAAAACCGTTCTAAAAATGTATTTATCGCGGCAGGTACAACCATGGATAATCAATTGGTGTTCGATATGTTGACAAAAACAATAAGAGCGGCAAAATTACTAGAGGTAGATGATAAAATGGTATCTAAAATGCAGTCGGTTTTAGCGAAACTACCTCCAATGAAAATTGGTCAACATCATCAGCTTCAGGAATGGATGCAAGATTTAGATGACCCTACCGATGATCATCGTCACGTATCTCATTTGTACGGTTTATATCCTTCAAATCAAATATCTCCCTATAGAAATCCGGAGTTATTTCAAGGTGCCAAGAATACTTTGATACAAAGGGGAGACCCATCTACCGGATGGTCAATGAACTGGAAAATTAATTTGTGGGCTAGAATGTTAGATGGCAACCATGCGTATAAATTAATGGGCGATCAAATAAAATTAGTGGGCAGACCAGACTCGCCTAAAGGCGGAGGTACTTATGCCAATATGCTAGATGCTCACCCGCCATTTCAGATTGATGGTAATTTTGGGTTCACCTCTGGTGTAGCGGAGATGTTGGTTCAAAGTCATGATGGGGCAATTCACTTATTACCTGCATTACCAGATATATGGGCAAAGGGCAAGGTAATGGGTCTTCGGGCTAGGGGAGGTTTTGAGATCAAGGAGTTGGAATGGAAAGATGGTAGAGTTGTAAAAGCTATAATCCGATCTAATCTAGGCGGAAACCTTCGTGTACGAGGGTATGATAGATTGAAGGATCAAAACGGTAATGAATTTAAAGTTGCGACCACGGAAAACGTGAACCCGTTTTATCAAGTGCCACAAATTAAAAAGCCCGTCATATCAATAACAAATCCAGAAGAGCTTGTTTTAAAACCTACATTCTTATATGATATAGCTACAAAAGTTGGGCAAGAAGTTATGCTACTTGCCAAGTAGTTTTATGAATTAAAATCAGGTTTGCTTTTCAAGTGTAATCTAGGGTGGCATTTTAGAGGTAATTGATAAAACAGTGCATAGGTAAAATGACTAAAACTGTAATCATTGTTTATCGGTGATATAAAAGTGTGGTTTATTAAATTTTACTGTAAGAGGCTTTATAAATATAAACAAAGACCAATAATCTATATTGAATGAACTATAAATTATATCGCAAATCTATATTAAAAATTACTTTCGATATAAGATCCATAATTCAGCAGTTCTATTGTTGTTGGTAAGTTGAACTAGGGGATAGATATTGATGAAATTAAATGAAATCAAAGAATGAATAAAGGCAGAGTTTTGAGCAAAGTAATCGTAGTTTTTTTAATAGCTATTGTTGGTCTTGGTTGTAAGGATAAAGAGAAGAATAAACCGGTTGAGGTAAAAAAGAAGCCTAACTTTTTATTTGTTCTGGTAGATGATCAATCTCCTTTCGATTTTAAATTTTATGATTCCACTTCATCATTAGATGCCCCAACGATAACCCAATTGGCAAAAGATGGTTTAATAGTAGATGATGCCAGGCACATGGGGGCAATGGTGGGTGCGGTTTGTACCCCATCTAGACATATGATCATGAGTGGAAGAACGGTTTGGAGCCTACCTTCTATGCAAGGATACATCAACCCTAACGCACCTGAAAATTTGGAGGAAAACACTATTGGTGCGGTTTTCAATAGAGCAGGCTATAGCACTATGCGTACTTGTAAAAAGGGAAATTCATATCCAAAGGCGAACAAACAGTTTACCGTGGTGAAAGATGCTACAAAACGCGGAGGAACAGAAGAGTCTGGTAGTGCTTGGCACGCTGATCAAGTATTGACTTATTTAGACGGTAGGGAAGAAACAGCAGACGAGAATCCGTTCTTTATTTATTTTGGTCTTTCACATCCACATGATATTCGGGACGGTACGCCAGAATTATTGGCAAAGTATGGTGCAACAAATCATACCGATAAGAAAAATCTTCCGCCTGCAAATGAAAATCAACCACCCTTACCAGAAAATTATTTAAATGCCCACCCTTTTCATCATGGGCATTTAGAATTACGTGATGAAGAAAATGTTAGTGGCGTTTGGAAAAATAGGGATGAGCAAACCGTTAGAAACGAAATAGGGAGGGAATATGCCTGTTCAGAAAATATTGATATTCAATTGAACAAGGTCTTAAATAAATTAGAGGCTATGGGAGAATTGGATAACACCTATATTATTTATACTTCTGACCATGGTATAGCGGTTGGGCGTCACGGTTTAATGGGGAAGCAGAATTTATATGAGCATTCATGGAGGGTGCCATTAATTGTAAAAGGTCCTGGTATAAAGGCAAATCAGCGTGTTAAGGGTAATATATATCTGACCGATATTTTGCCAACCCTGTGCGATTTAGCCGAAATAGAAATACCGGAAACGGTACAAGGGAAAAGTTTTAAGCCTATTCTTATGGGAGAGCAAGAAAGCCTTAGGGATGTCATGTACGGCGTGTATGCTGGCGGTTCAAAACCAGGTATGCGTACCGTAAAAAAAGGAGATTGGAAATTAATTAAATACGATGTTTTAGACGGTAAGGTTCGTGAGACACAATTGTTCAATCTTGCGGAAAATCCTAATGAATATATAGCAGAACATAGTAAACCTACAGAAATGCAAAATGACTTGTCAGAAAACCCAAAATACGCAGCTAAGTTGGCAGAAATGGAAAAATTACTTTTAGAGGAAATGGAAAATTACGGAGATCCATTCAGGTTATGGGATCAAGAAACTAAATAACTATACATGATGATTTTAAAAAACACACGTAGTATTACAATTTTAACGCTACTATTTTTTAGCGTATTAATGAGTTGGGCGCAACAAGCTAAAACAACGGAACAGCCTAATATCATTATTTTTCTTTGTGATGATCTAGGGTATGGAGATCTATCATCATATGGGCATCCTTTCATAAAAACTCCGAATATTGATAAGTTAGCGGCAACGGGCATTAGAATGACAAATTACTATGCTGCAGCACCGGTTTGTTCACCTTCCCGTGTAGGGTTGTTAACGGGGCGTAGTCCCAATAGGGCAGGGGTATACGATTTTATACCAGGTCCTAAGAAAAGTGAGGATTTAAGGGATAAGGTCCACTTGCAAGAAGGAGAGGAAACCATACCGGCAATGTTAAAAACCGTAGGTTATGAAACTGCTTTGGTTGGCAAATGGCACTGTAGTTCTTTATTTAATAATCCTGCACAACCACAACCAGATTATTTCGGGTTCGACCATTGGTACGCTACCCATAACAATGCATCGCCAAGTCATAAAAATCCAAAGAATTTTGTAAGAAACGGAGAGAAGGTTGGTCAGCAAGAAGGGTTCAGTTGTCAGTTGGTGGTAGATGAAGCTATGAGCTGGTTAGATAATAGAAAAGGAAATCATCCATTTTATTTACAGGTAACGTTTCATGAACCTCATGAACCGGTAGCTTCACCAGAAGATTTAGTGCAGGAGTACTTGCCATATTCCAATGGTCTTGCTGAAGCCGAGTTTTTTGCAAATGTTGCCAATGTAGATAAGGCTGTGGGCAGGTTATTAGCATATTTGGAAGAAAAAGGAACAGAAAATACCTTGGTCATTTTTACTTCTGATAACGGACCGGAAACATTTACACGTTACCCTGGCGCAAAAAGGACCTTTGGGCAAACAGGTGGTTTAAAAGGGAGAAAATTATGGACCACAGAGGCTGGTATTCGTGTTCCTGGTATTGTGAATTGGATAGGAAAACCTATGTATACTGGTACTACGGATGCTGTTGTATCCGCATTGGATTTTCTGCCTACATTATCAGAGCTTACCGGAGCCAAATTACCAAATAAAGAGTTAGATGGTGAATCCTTTTTATCCCTGATTAAAACAGGGAAATTTGAAAGAAAGAAACCATTGGTTTGGGGTTTTTACAATGCCTTAAACCAACATAAAGTTGCTATGAGATATGGTGATTATAAAATATTGGCACGTTTAAAAAACAACGGTGAATATCTTCCACAGATAATGAATGTATACGATGGTAATGAAGCTTTGATAAAAGAAAGTGAACTAACCGATTATGAGTTGTACAATTTAATTGAGGACAAAATGGAGTCCGTAAATCTAGTAGAAACAGAGCCCGAAAAATTTACGGAAATGAAAAAATTACTTCATACGGAGTATGGTAAGTTGCTAGAAGGTAGTCATATATGGAGAAATGAAGTAGACTAAGTAATAGTGGGGTGTAATATTAATGTTTTACTGTAAATGTGTTTTATGAAAAAGGTGATAGCTTTTGTTTTTATACTTTTTATGAGCTTACATCTCGTGGCCCAACAAAAAAATGTGCTTGTTATCTGTATAGATGATTTAAGACCGGAATTAAAATCTTTTGGTGCAGCATATATACATTCCCCTAACATAGACAGCTTAGTAAATAAGGGTAGGGCATTTACAAGGCACTATGTAAATGCCCCCAGTTGCGGCCCATCGCGTTATGCGTTTTTAACAGGACTATATGGATTGCAGTATAGGGGTGATGCTAATCAATCTTTATTCAAAAGGGCAGAAGAACTATCTGAAGATTCCAATGCTATTTCTCCAAGTATGCCAGAATGGTTCCGCAAAAATGGGTATACCACGGTATCGGTAGGTAAAGTTTCTCATCATCCCGGTGGTAGAGGAGGTACACTTTGGAATGATGATCAAGTACCTGAAATACCTAATGCTTGGGATAAGCATATTATGCCCGTTGCAGAATGGGAAACACCTAAAGGAGCAATGCATGGCTTGGCGTATGGTAAAGTGCGTACACCCAATGATAGAGATATCATTGAAACGGTAAATGGTGATGATAAAAGTTACCCGGACGGTCATATTGCAGAAGAAGGTTTGCGGCAGCTTGATTTATTGTCTAAAAAAGATAAACCCTTCTTTCTGGCAATAGGGCTCATAAAACCACACCTTCCTTTTGGGGTTCCTGAGCACTATTTAAAGTATTATGATGATGTTGAAATTCCTACTTCTCCACATACCTATAAACCAAAAGGGAAAACCACATGGCACGGCTCGGCAGAGTTCATGAATTATAATAGATGGGATAAGGATCCTAATATTGATAAGGAATTCGCTTTACAGCTTAAAAGGTATTACGCCGCATGCGTTAGTTATGCCGATAAGCATGTGGGTGATATCATTAAAAAGTTAAGGCAAACGGGTGCGGATAAAAATACGATAGTGGTTTTATGGGGAGATCATGGTTGGCATTTGGGAGAACATGCAATCTGGGGCAAACATAGCTTATTTGAAGAATCTTTAAGATCACCGTTAATAATTTATGACCCTTCCATGACTGGGAAAGGTCAAAAAAGTGATGCCATTGTAGAATCGGTCGATGTTTTTCCAACATTATGCGAATTAACGGATTTACCCGTTCCTGATTTTACCAAAGGAACATCTTTAATACCCATTTTAAAAGATGCCAAGGCAAGTGGTCATGAAGCTGTGGCAATTAAGGCACATGCAACTACCATACGAACAGATCAATACAGATTGGTTCAACATAAAAGCGGCGAAGTAGAATTGTATGACCATAATACACCAGAGGGTGAAGTGCTCAATATCGCAGAGGATCATCCAGAGACCGTACGGCGTTTAAAAAAATTGATCACTGCCAAAATGGGAATAAAAGCTTTTGTTTTCGCTGATTGATATATAGCCCATTGGTAAGTAAGTGTATAGCTATAGGTTATCATCACTTTGCAATATAATTTATATACATGGAGCATAGATTTATAGCCTTATAAGTTCAAAGAATTGATATTAGTGGACAATTATCAATACAGAAAAAATGGTAGGTATTTTGTCTTTAATAGCTGTTGAACAAAAAATGGCATTATGCTGTAAAATGTTACGGCGAAATATATGGTTACCTATTATTTTGTTTGGTTTGGTTTTGGTAGCACAGGTTAAGGTATATCCTGCACCAAATGGAATACAATTAGCTAAAACATATAAGGTAGCGGTAGATGGCTTGGATGTTCCTGTTTACTCTACTAAAATACCACCGTCTAAGCCCATACCAAGGTTGAACCCTTTACGGGGTGAGTTCGGTAAAGCATTTATTGCTTCTTTTGATATGAAGGGGAGTGCATCAGTTTCTATTGCATATCATGAAAAAGTGGAATCGGTAAAGATTTTACCCTCGTCTTATAACATAAAACCGAATTTTAAAGGAAATAGCGTTGATTTTCAATTAGATGAACCCGGTCATGTAACTATTGAAATTAATGGAGAGTGGCATGAATCTTTACATATACTAGCAAATCCTTTTGAAGAAAATATACCCGATCCCAATGACCCTAATGTCATTTATTTTGGACCGGGAATTCATAATATATCACAAATAACAGTTACTGATGGGCAGACCTTGTATGTTGCAGGTGGGGCCTATATAAATTGTGTAGTTCCGGAAATAGAGGAAGAAATTGAAATTAGAGGGCAATTAAGAAAAAAACCAACATTTATTTTAGAAGGAAAAAATGTAAGTATAAGGGGTCGTGGCATTATTGATCAAAGTGGTATTCCAAAAAAAGAAAGACGATACACAATTTTGGCGCTTAAAGCAGAAAACGTAAAGATTGAAGGTGTAACAATTTTTGATCCCAGTCATTGGACCATTCCTATTCAAAGTAGTGATAATATACATGTTGATAATATAAAAATTATAGGTTGGCGTGGTAATGCAGATGGTGTTGATATTACCAGTAGTAGAGATGTATTGGTAGAGAATTGCTTTATGAGAACGTTTGATGATGCCGTAGTGATCAAGTCCTTTGGCGGATATGGAGAGGTGAAAAACGTTCACACAAGAAAGTGTGTGGTTTGGAATGAGCTAGCCCATGCTTTTAGCATTGGGGCAGAAGTTCATGAAAATATCAGTAACGTACTTTTTGAAGATAGTGATGTTATACATGACGTAGGTAGGGAGACAGCGTTAAGGGTATATCATTGTGATGATGCGGTAATAAGCGATGTCACTTTTGATAATATCAGAATTGAAGAAGCCCGTAGGTTGATTTCCTGTTGGATAGGAAAAACACGCTGGACGGAAACCATGGAACGTGGACATATTAAAAATGTAACCTTCAAAAATATTACGGCAACTTCCGCGCCAATAGATACCACACTTACAGGGTTTCAAGATGGACCAGATTGGAAACCCTATAGCATTAAAGATCATGCAAGTATGGAATTGATCGGTTATGATAAAGATCACATTGTTGAAGGGGTAGTTTTTGACAATGTAATTCTAGACGGTAAAAAAATTCAAGTTGAAAATGTAATCATCAATGACTTTGTTAAAGATGTTGAGGTCAAGAAATAAATAAGCAACAATCCAGATAAAGCTAACAATCTTTCTTAGGAAAATAGAGCAATTTTAAGGTGTAAGAAAAAAGAATATATGAAACAGATAAAGCCATTTGGCAATCATTTATGCGTAATTGCGGTACTAATGATGTTCTTCTCGTGTGCTGGGAATAAAGAAGAAGCACCAAAAAAACGACCAAATATTTTGTTCATCATGTCAGATGATCACGCGTACCAAGCTATAAGTGCGTATGACAGTAAATTGATACAAACACCAAATATAGATAGGTTGGCAAAAGAAGGGATGTTGTTTACCAATGCCAGTGTTACCAATTCAATTTGTGCGCCATCAAGGGCAACAATATTAACAGGAAAGCATACCCATATCAATGGTAAAATAGATAATTTAATGCCCTTTGATACTACACAGGTTACTTTTCCTCAGATTTTTCAAGAAAACGGGTATGAAACTGCCATGTTTGGAAAGTTACATTTTGGGAATAATCCAAAAGGTGTGGACGAGTCTATGATATTACCAGATCAGGGATTTTATCTGAATCCGGATTTTATAGATACCAAAGGGGATACTACGACTATTACTGGTTATGTTACGGATATTATTACCGATTTAACATTGGGTTGGTTGCAAGAAAAGCGCAACAAGGAAAAGCCGTTTATGATGATGTACATGCACAAGGCGCCACATAGACCTTGGTGGCCAAGTCCGGAAAAGTTTGCGGAATTTACGAATAAGGAATTTCCAGAACCTGAAACCCTTTTTGATGATTATAAGAATAGGGGCACCGCTGCAAAAACGGCGGAAATGAATCTATTGACCCATATGATGTATAGTCATGATAGTAAAATTAGACCAGAACTTCTTCAAGAAATGGGTGATAAGGTATCACCAAAAGTTGAGGAATTCGAGAATGGTTTTTATGGTCCTTATGGCAGGGCAAATGCAGCTCAAAAAGCGAAATATGATGTGGTTTTAGACAAAATAAATGCTGATTTTAAAGCAAATTGGCCAAACATGACCGAGCAGGAAAAAATGCGATGGAAGTATCAACGCTACATGCAAGATTATTTAGCCTGTATTTCATCTGTAGATGATAATGTTGGTCGTGTTTTGGATTATTTGGATGAAAGCGGATTGGCAGAAAATACAATAGTGGTTTATACTTCTGACCAAGGGTTTTATTTAGGTGAGCATGGCTGGTTCGATAAAAGATTTATTTATGATGAGTCTTTTAAGACACCGTTATTGGTTCGTTGGCCCTATAAAATTACCCCTGGTAGTAAAGAAAATGAAATGGTACAAAACCTGGATTTTGCACCCACTTTACTTGAAGCCGCCAATATTCCTGTACCAACGGATATGCAAGGGGAGAGCTTAATGCCCTTACTAACGGGAGAAAAGGAAAAATGGGATAGAGATGCGGTGTATTACCAGTATTATGAATACCCTAGTGTACATATGATAAAACGTCACTATGGCATTGTGACCAAAGAATATAAGCTGATTCATTTTTATTATGATGTTGATGAATGGGAATTATATGATAGATTAAAAGATCCTCAAGAGCTCAACAACGTTTTTAATGATCCAGCGTATGCATCAGTAGTCAAAGAAATGAAAACAAAGTTAGATGAGCTCCGGGTAAAATATGGAGATTCATCTGAATTGGATCAGAAGTATATAGAGATTTATAAAAACATGAAAACAGAAAAGGAAAATGATTTTTGGTAAAAAAATAGATAAAAGTATTGTAATAAAAACCTTAGTTGTTGTTCATTTTTTGATTTGTAGTATGTCTTTATCTGCGCAAACCGAAGTTGCTTCATTGGCAGCTTTGGTACCCTATTTAGCGCAAGATAGTGTCAATGTAGTTGTAAAGAAAGGTGTATATAATATCACGGTAAAGGATATAGAAAATGGCACATTTAAATCTCACACAAATATTGATGATCATAATGCATTGGTGCTATTGTTGTTTAGTGGCAATAATAGTACTTATGATTTTACGGATGTGACCATTAACGTAGAAACAAAGGTCCTTACGGCATTTAAGAACTATCGTGAATTTTATGAACTTCAAATAACGGGTAATAACAATGTTATAAAGAACTTAACCCTGGCAGATGTAGGATCTGTGCATGACCATCCAACTAGAAGGGCTTGTAATGTGGTTATGGATGGAGCTAGCAACAGAATAGAAGGGCTACATTTAAGTACCAAAGGATCTTACCCGTATGGTTATGGAGAAACGTTTGGAAAAGGAGGCAAAAATGTAATCCCTCATTTTAAGCATTCTGCCTTTTTGGTTCGGGGTTATAAGAATCATGTGAAAAACTGTACAATAATTCACCGATCTTATGGACATGCCTTGTTTATGCAGGCGGCAGATGAACCGTTAATTGAAGGTTGTTATATAGAAGGTACCATGCGATCAACAGATGATATGCTTGCCGAAACCGGAACGGGTACAGATGGAGATAAAGCAGGTTTCATGACATATTTTGGGTATAAGTTACCACCAGGTTATATGATGAGCCTGGGCGAAGGAGGTATAAGAGCATATAATGGAGGGGAAACTATAATTGATGGTGTGGAGTATAACCGTGGAACTTCTAACCCAACGATCATTAATTGCACGGTAAAGAATATGAGGGCAGGTGTAACACTGACCCATGCAACAGGTAAAAAGTATGTGTCGGGAACTACAACTATTGGTTGTGAGAGAGGTTTTTGCATTGGCACGGGAGATATTGTAGATTGTTATGCAGATACCCAATATGGTCCAGCACTTGGGGTAGATTATATTACGGACAGTGGTACAAATGCAGATATAACCTTGCTACCGTATGAAGGGGAGTCCTATAACGGTAGTGGTCATGCAGCCATCATTATAGGAAGCAATCATAAAATTACCCTTAGGAGTGCTATCCCTGATCCTGATCAGAATTTAAAAATTCAAATTGGTGGTGATAACAAAACGATAGGCTTACTAAAATCAGATGAAAATTATACCGCATCGCATATTTTACTTCATAATTTAACAGCGTATCCCATTGTTCTCGATGAAGATAGCAGTGGTATTAAGGGAGTATCTGCGGGTAAGGTTATAGATGAAGGGCAAAATAATCACCTTTCTTATAAATCAATTTTTCAAGATTAGAATACAAATAACGCACAAGAATTATAATATATCTATGTTTTTAAAATCATATCTATCGGTATTCAAGTTTCATAAAATATCCGTAGTCCTTTTGGGGACTATGGTCCTACTATGCACATCATGTCAAGAGGAGAAAGGTCCGGTCTCCGCCGTTGAAAAAAAGCCTAATGTAATATTGATATTGGTAGATGATCAAGGTTATGGTGATATCGCGGCTTTGGGTAATCCATATATAAAAACGCCGAATATAGATAAGCTGCATGCTACAAGTGCCAGATTTACGGATTATCACGTAAATCCTACTTGTGCGCCAACAAGGGCAGCACTTTTAACAGGGCATAATGCAAATAGAACGGGAGTTTGGCATACCATTAACGGTAGGTCTTTATTATTGGAACGAGAAACGACCATGGCCGAGATTTTTAAGGAGAACGGCTATTCCACTTCAATTTTTGGTAAATGGCATTTAGGGGATAACTATCCGTTTAGACCAGAAGATAATGGTTTTGATGAGGTATTGTCTCACGGCGGTGGCGGTATGGAGCAAACTATGGATTATTGGGATAACGATTATTTTGATGACATGTACATACATAATGGGGAATTAAAAAGATTTGAAGGGTACAGTACAGATATTTGGTTCAATGAGGCAATTAAGCATATTGAAAAAAATAAGGATAAACCTTTCTTTTGTTACCTACCTACCAATACTGCGCATTCACCATATTTTGTAGCGGATAAGTATATAGCACCATATAAGGATAATGACGCCATTCCGTTACCAGCTTTCTATGGTATGATTGCCAATATAGATGAAAATATAGGTAAGTTGGTTGACTATCTGGAAACCTCAGAATTGATGGATAATACCATACTTATCTTCACCACCGATAACGGTACCGCACAAGGAGCCAAAACAGATGGACACCGATTAGACGGCTTTATTAAGAAAGGTTTTAACGCAGGTATGCGTGGGGTAAAAGCCAGTAAATACGAGGGTGGTCACCGTGTGCCACTATTTATCCATTGGAAGAATGGAGGAATTACCGTTGGTAAGGATATTAATGAGTTGACCGCTCATTTTGATGTATTGCCAACTTTGGTAGAAATGTGTGGTTTAGAGGTGGATGATGATATTTCTTTTGACGGGAAGAGTTTGCTGCCCCTAATCAAAGGGGAAAGCAATGATTTTAAAGAACGTATTGTAATTACCAATTCTCAGCGTACCGAGAATCCTGAGCCATGGCGTAGAACATCCTTAATGCAAGGTAAGTGGCGATTGGTAGATAGTACCGAGCTTTATAATTTAGAAACTGATCCAGAACAGCGAGAGAATATAGCCTCTATGCATCCTGAAAAAATGAAACAATTTAAGGAAGCATATGATCAATGGTGGCAAGATTTGCTTCCAACGTATAATGATCTTCCAAGAATTTATGTTGGTCATGAAAAGGAAAATCCTACCAAATTGTATTGTCATGATTGGCATACAGAAGGAGATAGCCCTTGGCACCAAAGGCATATAAGAACGGGTTATAGGGATAATGGTTATTGGGCAATACATGTGGACCAGCCAGGTACATATTCAGTAAAACTGCGTAGATGGCCAGAAGAAACACAGTTGGCCTTAAATGCAGAGGCACCTATTAGACCAGCAAAAGAAGGGACCAGTGTTTCTGCAAGTAAACCCGGTAAATCTTTACCAATTACCAAAGCGAGGTTAAAAGTGCAGCATTTCAATAGTGAAATTAAAGTGGATTCTACTCAGAAATATGCAGAATTTAAGGTGGATTTAACCGAGGGGGAAGCTGAACTGCAAACATGGTTTACATTGGATAATAATGAAACACTTGGTGCATATTTTGTAAGCCTAGAAAAAATTGAATAGGTTAATTGATTGATTTTTAAGGGTTAAATATATTGTGATTCATAATTTATCGATAATGAATCATGAGTTATAAGTATATGGGGATTATTTTTTCATATTGCATAAGGTCATTAGGCAACTTAAACAGGTTATGGGTAAACACAATCAAAATTTTAATATCGCAGCATTGGTGTTAATGACCTTTCTGTTTAATTATGGCTGTGCCCAAACGGCTAAAGTAATGGTCTTGAATGATTCTTTAGAAGTGCGATCTACACTTTTATATGAGGAAAATTTTAATGGAGACCTAAGTTCTTGGCAGGTGGAACAGATGCCTGGGGGAATAGCTAAAATCAATAATGAAAAGCTTGAAATTGATGATGTCGCAGGTTGTACAATTTGGTTTAAAAAAGAATTATCCGGACCAATAATGATCGAATACGATGCCTATATCATATCGGACGGAGGTGAAAACGACCGGGTTTCTGATATGAACTGTTTTTGGATGGCGAAAGATGTAGAACATCCTGATAACTTATTTGAAAATTCAGCCAAAAGACACGGTAAGTTTACAAATTATGATAGTCTACGGCTGTATTATATGGGCGTAGGTGGTCATGACAATACCAAAACCAGATTTAGAAGATATGTAGGTAATGGAGAAAGACCGTTATTGGCAGCACATGATTTTTCTAAACAGGAGTTTTTGTTAGAGCCCAATACCACGTATCATATTAAAATCATTGCGTATGACAATGTTATTCAATATTACAGAAATGGAGTCAAAATGATCGATCTAAATGATGATGATCCTTATACCAGTGGATATTTTGGGTTCAGAACGGTGAACAATCATATGACAATTGATAATTTTAAAGTATACAGATTAAAACAATAATAAATATATAATTAAATGTCTACAACCTATAATACAAGATACGCTTCTAGCCCAGAGGCAGTTAAGAAATACGATACAACCGCTTTAAGGGACGAGTTTTTGATCAATGACCTTATGAAAGAGGGCGAAATCAATTTCACCTACACCCATTACGATCGCTATATTGCCGGTTCTGCAGTGCCAAAATCTAATTTGAAACTGGAAACTATTGATCCTTTAAAGGCAGCGTTTTTCTTGGAGAGAAGAGAAATGGGTATCATCAATGTAGGTGATTCAGGAGCCGTTGAAGTAGACGGTGTAAGTTATAGTCTTGGTCATAAAGACGCACTCTATATTGGTATGGGTGCAAAAGATGTTATTTTTAAAAGTGATGACCCTAAAAAACCGGCTAAGTTTTATATCAATTCAGCACCGGCACATACCAATTTTCCAACTAAAAAAGTAAGCTTGGAAGAGGCGAATAAATTGGAGCTTGGGTCCTTGGAAACTGCAAACCATAGAACGGTTAGTCAAATGATTATTGGTGGAGTGGTAACTACATGTCAGTTGCAAATGGGTATGACCAAGTTAAAGACCGGTAGTGTTTGGAACACTATGCCGGCACACGTGCACGATCGTAGAATGGAGGTATATTTTTATCTAGATGTGCCAGAAGGTCAAGCAGTTTGTCATTTTATGGGTCAACCCCAAGAAACAAGACATATATGGATGCATAACCACCAAGCGGTAATTTCACCACCATGGTCTATACATTGTGGGTCAGGAACTTCAAATTACACCTTTATCTGGGGTATGGCAGGTGAGAATTTAGATTACAGTGATATGGATGTTGCTGCAATAACAGAATTAAAGTAAAATTATGTCTACAGAATTATTTAGTTTAAAAGGAAAAGTGGCATTGGTAACCGGTAGCACCCATGGTCTAGGTATGGCAATGGCAAAAGGCTTGGGACTTGCAGGTGCAAAGTTGATCGTTAACGGTAATTCATCGCAAACTAAGATTGATGATGCCGTTGCATTTTATAAATCATTGGGTATAGATGCATACGGATTCAAGTTTAACGTAACCGATGAAAAAGCGGTTGAAAAAGCTATTAACGATATTCAAGCTTCAGTTGGCACCATTGATATTCTTGTGAATAATGCAGGGATCATTAAAAGAACACCTCTAGAAGAAATGGAAGTTGAGGACTTTAAAGAAGTTATCAATGTTGATTTAGTGAGTCCGTTTATAGTATCTAAACATGTGGTGAAAACCATGATAGCCAGAAAGCAAGGTAAGATTATTAATATTTGCTCAATGATGAGTGAATTGGGTAGAAATACCGTAGGGGCTTACGCGGCCGCAAAAGGCGGATTAAAAATGTTGACCCAAAATATGGCTACAGAATGGGCTAAGCATAACATACAGGTCAATGGTATAGGACCAGGGTATTTTGCAACCAGTCAAACCGCGCCTATACGTGTAGATGGTCACCCTTTCAATGAATTTATTGTAAATAGGACACCGGCAGCAAAATGGGGAGACCCAGATGATTTGGCAGGTACAGCGGTATTTTTATCGTCTAAGGCGAGCGATTTCGTAAACGGACATATTTTGTATGTAGATGGTGGTATTTTGGCAACCATTGGTAAACCAAGTAATGAAAACTAAAATTATGATTAACCAGATCCATTTAAAGTATTGTGCAGTAGTAGTTACCTTATTTTTAATAGGCTGTACAGGTGAAAAACCGTTAGAAATTGAAGTTGTAAATCATTTGAATATTGATCGTTCATTGGAGACCGTTGAAATTGATTTGGCACTTTTACAATCTGACGAATCTTTAAAATTGGTCACGGGAAAATCGTACAAAGTCAGTGAAGTAGGTAGTGGTACTGAATTAGTTTCGCAGCTGAGCGATGTTGATGGAGATGGCGCGGCAGATGTTCTTCTGATTCAACCGGAAATAGCGGCAAATTCAAGTAAAACTTTTAACATCACACTTAAGGAGGCTGTAGCAGGGTCAGAAGATGTTCCTACATGTTATTCAAGATTTGTTCCGGAGCGAACCGATGATTATGCTTGGGAAAATGATAGGGTAGCATTTAGAACCTATGGTCCTGTGGCGCAAAAAATGATAGAGGATAGTATACCCGGTGGAACATTATCCAGTGGTATGGATGCGTGGTTAAAAAGGGTGGATTATCCAATAATCAATAAATGGTACAAGAAAGAATTGGAAACTGAAGGCACTTACCATGAAGATGACGGCGAGGGTTTAGATAATTTTCATGTTGGCACCAGCAGAGGAGTAGGTGGTATTGCTGTCAAGGTGGACACTACATATCAATTTTCAAGAAATTTTACAGATTATAAAACTATTGAAACCGGACCGCTCAGAACTAGTTTTTGGATTACGTACGCACCATGGAAGGCGGGAGATAAAACCATAGCGGAAAAGAAGTTTATTTCTTTGGATCGTGGAAGTAACCTGTCTAAATACAGAGTTGAAGTCAACGGCTCGGAAACCATTTCCGTTGGCCTTACACTTCATGAAAAAGATGGGGAAATTGCTGCTGAGGTAGAACAGGGTTGGGTCAGTTATTGGGAACCATATTTTGGCTCTGAATTAGGAACAGGTGTTGTAGTTCCTGCCAACGCTATGTTGGGATATGATAAATATATGACCAATGCCAAAGATCTAAGTAATTTGTATGCACAAGTTAAAGTGATAAATGGCGAAGCGGTTTATTATACCGGATTTGGATGGAAAAAAAGCAAACAATTTAATAGCAAAGAAGAGTGGAACGCTTATTTAAAGGAATTTGCCCAAAAGGTGAACGCACCATTAGAAGTTAAAGTGAAGTAGTTGGTTACTTATACGGATGATTGTTTTGCACCATAGTTGAGTTATATGAACTCATAGCAAAACAATCATCCATTTTATATTAGTTGATTTTTTTAATCAAATGATTTGGAAAATCTTTCGTGTTCTCACAGCATACTTGCTCCATTACCTGTTGTAATTCGGTCTTTAATAATGAAATCGTATGATTTCCTCCTTCATTTCCCAATGCCGCTACACCGTACATAAAAGAACGACCTAAAAAGGTGAATTCAGCACCAGAAGCCATTGTTCTGGCAATATCCGGACCAGAGCGTAAGCCGCTATCCATCATAACTTTTATTTGGTCGCTATATTTTTCTGCAATTCTAGTCAACGGTCTTATAGTAGATTCCCCTGCATCTAATTGTCTACCACCGTGGTTAGAAACAATAATACCATCAATACCCAGTCGTATGGCTTTTTCGGTATCCATTTCAGAAGCCACGCCTTTGAGTACCAATTTACCTTTCCACATATCGCGGATAGGTTTAATTTTTTCCTCGTTTAATCTACCGGTAAAAGTTTGGTCCATGAATTTTCCTAGTTGTTTTAAATCTAGGTTTTTGGGCATATAAGGCTTAAGCGTTTCAAAGTTGGGCTGACCATGAATTAGGGTTTTCATTGCCCATTCTGGTTTTCCTAAAATTTGTAGAATATTCTTTACGCTCATTTTTGGTGGCATAGCCAATCCATTTCTAATGTCCCTTGGTCTAAACCCAAAAGTTGGTACATCTGATAAAATAACTAGAACTGGGCATTCTGCCTGTGCAGCTCGGTTGATCATATCATCGCGTAATCTATTTTCGGTCGGATGATATAATTGAAACCATGCCTTACCTTCGGTAATTTCAGAAATTCTTTCAATACTACTTGTAGAAACCGTACTTAAAACAAAGGGTACATTGTGTTCAAAAGCCGCCTTGGCTAGAATTTCCGGAGCATTGGGCCACATGAGCCCCTGGAGACCAACTGGTGCTATACCAAAAGGAGCATCGTATGTATGCCCAAAAAGTTCGGTTTTCATATCGGATCCCGTATGCTTACTTAAATAGCTGGGCGATAATTCCACTTTTCTGATATCGCTCGTATTTTTAATGAGGTTCACATCTTCATTACAACCACCATCCAAATATTCAAAAGCAAATTTTGGAATTTTTTTCTTCGCCTTGTTTCTTAAATCGGTAACTGAAGGGTATTTGTTGTTAATGGCAATTTTGGCTTTACTCATAATTCAAATATTTTGTTCATTAGTCGCCATTTTTCTCCTGGTTTTGAGTTTGGTATAGCTTGTTGATACTTCCACATTAAAGTTTCCCATTCTTGCACTTTGACATTTCTTTCATCAGCTTGTTGCTTTTTGTCAAATGAGAATAAGGGGTTGGTTTCCATAATCATGAAAAGCCTGTTTTCTACTAGATAAATATCTAAATTTTCAATGTGAGAACCTTTGATACTTTCAATAATTTCTGGCCACACATTTTTATGGTGCTCAATATATTCGTTGATCAACGTTTCATCGTTCTTCAAATCTAACGCAAAACAATGTTTTTGATTCTTCATGCTAATTCTGATAATATTTA
>CERC01066866.1_pt1 | contig 139763 bp, 135 predicted proteins | sample 530921 | NCBI WGS metagenome assembly CERC01 (sample SAMEA2621099, study PRJEB7988) | marine metagenome | isolation source: saline water (ENVO:00002010), including
GTTGGCCCTATATGGTTTTTTCGTTAACTTGTGCAACAGGCACAACGGCTATAGTTCATTGCGGCGGAATTTCCTCTCGGAAATTCCTGCGTGTTTGCTAACTTTGGTTTACGGCGGAATAGTTCTGTCGAACCATTCCGCAACGAAACCATAGCCAAAACCGTTGTACCTCATTAACCAAAAATGGATAGAATAGAAATTTATACTAGTAAAAAAAAGTCAGTTCTTTTAGTCCTTGCCTCAATAGCGTTTGTTGCTATTGGAGTTTGGATGCTATTAGAAGCCGATAATTTGACAGGATGGAGAGCTAAAAATCCAGTATTCACCCGCTTAATGGGTATTGCTGCAATTCTATTCTTTGGATTTGGAATATTTGTTGGAATAAAAAGACTCATTAAATCCGAAATAGCGCTGATTATTGACAAAACTGGACTGAATGTAAATCCTAAAAAGTCTTTAACTGAATTTATAAAATGGAACGAAATACTCGGCTTTGAAGAAATCAAAATACACAGTACGAAAATACTAATTATTGTAGTAAAAAACCCTGATTATTGGCTCGAAAAAGAGACTAACGCAATTAGAAAAAAAATGATGCGATTCAATATTAATAGTTATAATTCTCCCTTCAATATTGCAGCATCCGGAATTGATATTAGCTCAAATGAATTGAATGAAAAACTGAATAAATACTTCGAAAAATACAATAACGAGTTACAACATGATATATAGCAAATTGGGCGATTAGTGTTTAACCCAAAGGTTGTTGTCTATTTGCAAAGTCGCCAAATCTTTTGATTTGGTGTTAAAAGAGAAAAATTAAAACAAAATACAACGATTTGGCTCAGTGCAAACACGAAAGGTTATCGCTTTCTACTGCCCTATTTTCCATGTACTAAACGTTAGGCGTAAGCAGGAAAATCCATGAAAAAATTATTATTCTTTATTTTAATTACCTCTATTAGTTGTTTAGATGAGAAATCTGGAACAATACATGTATTGAATAGTAGCGAAATTGAAATATCAAATTCAAATGGACTATATCTTGAAAGCGTTGAAGTTGGCACCGACCCAATTTTTGGGAAGCAAAGCCTAAATATTATCCTCCAAAAAAAATATTCAGAACATTTTGAAAAAGAAAACCATCCGAATATTTGGATATTGCCTACCGAAATAGGACTAGAATTGATCGAACAGAACGTTTCTAAAAATGGTGAAATTCTATCCCAGACCAGGACTGAAGATGGACTGAATGATAAAAGCTCTACTGATAACTTTATGGTGAAATTAGATTCAATTACATACACTTTAATATTCAACACAAAAGAGTTAAAAAACAAAACCTATACAATCTATTTCAAATCAATCGCTGGAGAAAGTCTAAAGATGAGGGACGGATATTTTAACCTGCTAAACAATCTGAAATAAGCCCGCAGCTAATAAAACCATAAACAATATGGACTTAGAGCAAAACAAAAGAGTATGTCTATGTTTATGATGTTCCAAAATTGAGAATCACCCGGTAGGGATATATTCAACATTAGCTTTGGAAAAATAAAACTAAACAATAAGCTTTAGCTGCGTGCTAAGAACGCAACAAAAGGTTTTCTTGCCCATATACTAAACTTCACCGAACGGTTGGCAACAAGCTAAAAACCCAACCAAATTTAGAATTCAGGCAACCATTTAATTAGATTTTGCGTCTTTATACATACAAAGGCACTTGAATTCTAAAACTTTAAAGGACATGTTAGAAAACCCAAAGGTGAATATCAAAATTAAACTTGCTGCTTTATGGGCTTCAGCAACTTTCTGTTATTTATATGGAGATTATTTTGAACTCTACACACCAGGAAAAATAAACAGTTTACTTACAGGCGAAAATATATTAGATAGTCCCACTAAATTATTAATAGCCTCAATGATTTTGGCAACTTCATCAGTAATGGTTGCACTTTCAATTATTCTTAAACCGAAAATAAATCGTGTTCTGAATATTGTATTTGGAATTTTGTTTACAACAATGATGCTATTTATTGGCTTCAATTCAAATACCGAGTGGTATAGTTTCTATGTATTCTTGGCGTTTTTAGAAAGTATCATTACCGCATTAATTGTTTGGTATGCTTGGCAGTGGCCTAAAGAAAAACAAATACTTTAAAAAAAAAGCCAGTTACCTTCAACGTATATAATTTATTGTTAGTTCTAGTCTACTTACCAAAATTCATACAGATTGCCTATTCAGTTTTTATTTGCTAATTTAGGTACTTAACCACGCAGCAAACCATTGCCAAACACGTTGAGCGTCATTTGAGGAACCTATGAAAAAAGCAAATTTTAATCTAGCATTTCTGATTTTAATTATAATTCTATTTTCATTATTTGTGTATAGCGGAATAGAAATCTCTGAGGGAAAATCAGAAAACATAGAATGGAAAACTGGACGTTTTATAATGACCGATTTGACTAAAGTAATCGGGATTTTATTAGTTCTGACCTTGCCAACTTATGTTTACTTAAAGAAAAAATATTACTCTACTAGCCAAAAAATATAAATTGGGACATTGTACTATAATTCTGGACAAAAAATCCAATCGGTTGCTGAACTGGACGTATTCTAAGTAATAAAAGAGAGCCAGTTATTCCCGATAGCTATCGGGATTGTCAAAGTCAGAAGCTTCCCCATTTATAGCAACCTTTATGTACTCTTTTGTTCTTTCTGATGATATCAACAATTTAATGAGAATCAAAATTAAACGGTGTATCCTTAAATACGCTCCTAATTATCAATTGAAAATTCATGCAATCAAATATTTTTATTGCCAGGCAGGCATTTTTCGTTGGAAAAATACGTTAGAGTAAAAACAGGGAAATATCCTGCAAACACGAAACAATCATTAAAAGAATGAAATTCTTACACAAAATATTTGGACAAAGAAAAGATGAACCTATAAATACATATTCTGATTTTTGGGATTGGTTCGTGAAAAACGAGAAAGCGTTTTTTACCATTGTAAAAGAACAATCAAACATTGAAAATAAATTCTTTGATAAATTGACTCCAAAACTTAATGAATTAAAGGATGGTTATTTCTTTCTGACCGGTATGTATAACGACAAAACTGCAGAACTCATCATTACACCTGATGGAAATGTTAAAAATGTGGTTTTTGTTGAGGAACTTATTGAGTCTGCCCCAAAACTTGATCATTGGAGATTTACTTCATTAAAACCAGCACTTGATATAAAAGATATTGGGATTAGTATGGCTGGTCTAAAATTCAACGAAGAAAAATTAAGTTTTTACGCTAATGAAAATCCAGATTATCCAGATGAGATTGATATAACGATTGTGCATGCTGATTTTAACCATGAAAATAGATCTGAAATTATAAATGGAACTTATCTCTTTTTGGACAATTATCTTGGGGAATTGAATTTCATTGAAATAATTGACAATTTAGATTTCCAAGAAAAGAAAGATGCGGAGAAAGAGTTAATACCGATCGGGAAACTTAAAGACTTTATCACATGGCGACAAAAAGAATTTGTAGAAAAATACGATGGAATTAGAACAAACTCTGATGCCGATTCATGTTCAATCATTAAAGCAACATTTGAAAGTGGGAGAAAACTGATTGCTGCAATAAATACTGACCTAATAAAATGGGATAGAAAAGCATCTCACCCATGGATTTTGAGTATTGAAATTAAATATAACGGCGAGTCAAATAACGGAATGCCCGATGACAGTACATTTAAAAGGCTTAACGTTTTAGAAGATGAATTGCTTGCAGAATTAAAAGATAAGGATGGTTATTTATACATTGGGAGGCAATCTGCTAACAATCTTAGAGAGATTTACTTTGCATGTAAAGACTTTAGAAAACCATCAAAAGTAGCCTTTGAATTTCAAGAAAAATATAAAGATTCAGAAGAAATAGTTTATGACATCTACAAGGACAAATATTGGAAATCATTTGACCGTTTTAACCCAGACAATTAACGTCTTCCGGCAAAATTTTTAATCGCAATTTTAAAAAGCTTGTAGCCCACAAACCCATACCATACACTAAACGTTACCAGTAACTTGAATGGAATTAACAGACCGAATTGAATTCTTTCATTGATGGAATAATAAATTAATGGTAACAATGGGCATTAATTCATTGTGGTAGGATTTCCTAAACGGAAATTCTTAACTTCAAACCAAGGTTTGATTTTGGGCAGACAATTTCCTTTTGGAAATGTCAAAAACCAAATTAAAGCCAAAAAACGGTATGTATCATAAATTCAGTCTTATTGAAAAAAAATATATAAGTTTACTTCCTATTTCTGTGCCCAACCAACCCGTTTTTGCGATCAAAAAAACAAACCGTTTGGTTTGTTCAGCATTAAAAACACTCATTCAACATTACATTCTTTGTATTTTACCGATGCTTGTGCCATTTCCGTCGTTGCTTACTACAATTTTCAACTCCATCTACCAGTAAAAAACAGACTTGTTGGTCGGTTCACCACTTCAAGATAATTAGATGGGAGAGTCTATCTAAGAAATAAAAAAACAGCTATTGTAAGTAAGACGATAATGAAATTACCATAATTTCTTACTTATTAGTATCTTACCTTTCTATGCCCGATAAAATACATCTTGAAAATATCTTGTTTTTAGATATTGAGACCGTGCCGGAAAAAAGTGCTTTTGACCAGTTGGATGATACCACCAAAGAACTGTGGGCTCATAAATCTCAATACCAACGAAAAGACGAAATTACGGCAGAGGATTTTTATGAACGTGCCGGTATTTGGGCGGAGTTTGGTAAAATCATTTGTATTTCGGTAGGTTATTTTATTATTCAAGGTGACCGAAGAAGTTTTAGGATCACCACATTTCACGGTGAAGAAAACAAGCTTCTACAGGATTTTAAAGACCTATTGGACGAGCATTTTAACCATGCCAAGCATGTGCTTTGCGCCCATAACGGTAAGGAGTTCGATTTCCCGTACATTGCTAGAAGAATGATTATTCACGGCATATCATTGCCCCAGAAACTAGACTTATTTGGCAAAAAACCCTGGGAAGTACCACATATAGATACCATGGAACTTTGGAAGTTTGGTGATTACAAGCATTATACCTCCCTAAAATTAATGGCACATGTACTGGGCATACCATCGCCCAAAGAAGATATTGATGGCAGTATGGTACGCGTGGTCTATTATGAACAGAACGATTTAAACCGCATTATCACCTATTGCGAATTAGATGTGCTTACTACCGCCCAGGTTTATTTACGACTAAGAAACCAATCGGTATTAAAAGAGGATGAAGTAAAGAAAGTAGCCAAATAATAGATTTGAGTTAAAAAAAGCATCTAACGATATAAATACATGACTAATGATGTAATTTTGTTTGTACCATCATAGTTTTAAAAGCGACTTATTTATGAAAAAGTGCATCCTATTATTCTCGGTAATTGTCTTAGTAGCAAGCTGTGTGCAAGAAAAGGAAATAAGCTCTATAAATCCTGAAAACTGGACCAAGAGAAAAGCGACCATAAAAACGATGGATTCTTTAGAACATGGTAAATCTTACTTATCTATCTATTCCCAAATATATAGCAGCTCTGAGCATAAGACCCATAATTTAACGGCTATGGTAAGTTTACGCAATACCAGTGATGTAGACACCATATACTTGACCAAGGCCGAGTATTTTGATACCCATGGCGTATCATTACGCAACTACTTTAATCACCCAATATATTTGGCACCTCTTGAAACCGTAGAAATCATTATTGATGAGATGGATGTTGAAGGCGGTACAGGTTCTAATTTTATTTTTGAATGGCATGCACCCAAAAATTCCCCAGAACCATTGTTTGAAGGCGTAATGAATTCCACTGTTGGGCAACAAGGACTTTCGTTTACCACACAATCCAGAAGAATTAACTAAAGCTATTTAATACTTATAGAACTTAGTACTCTTATTCACATCAAAATCTTGAATCTGTAAAACGTAAAGACCAGAAGGCAGGTCTGAAACATTGATTCTTGAGTTTGTGGCCGCATCCATTTTTAATTCCACACCGCTAGTGCTCATTATTCTATAAACCGCCGTATCCGATGTTTTTACGTTTAACTGAATTTCATCTACCGCAGGGTTAGGGTAAACATTAAAAGGAATTTGAGAATCGGCACTTAAAGCGCTTAACGTTTCCAATTGCGTCTCTTCGCCCGTAAAAGTAAACGTAGCTACATCACTATATTCAGAAGCAATGTTCTGTGAGCAGAATGTTCTTAATCTAAAAGAGTAGGTTTGATCCAATGACAATCCCTTCCAAATAAAGCTATTGACAGAAATATACTCGGTAGTCCATTCTTCCTGATATATTTCTTTATACTGAATTTCATATAAGGCATCCTCACTATCATTCCAATTTAATGTTACTTGAGCTGCTTCTGCTTGTTCCAAGGCAACTTCAGGAGCATCAATAGAACAAGAAGTCATTAAAACGCCAGATACGATCAAGGAAAAATCTTGAGCATCGTTAACAAGTTCTCCTTTATGGGTAACCGTAATGGTATACGTACCACTTGCATTGGGGATTTCAATTCTTTCAAAAGGATCTACTTTATTATCCCCTCTGATAGCTGCATTATTGGCTTGAGCCGGGTTCAATTTCCAAGGTAAAAAGGTTTGTCCGTTTCTTGTAACTCTAATGTCAAGATCGTTTACCAAGGCAGCCGTTGTGCTGTTCAGCTCACCCGTATTTACAACGCTAGATTGTACATCTGTCCAAGAAATAGAAGCGATCAATGTGTCATCACCATTGGCAGTAACCTCAAATGAAAATGAATCGCCGTTTTGTAAAGACTCTTCTGCCACATGGCTTGTAAAATCTTTATTGTTCAATAACTCGGCAGCACTTTTAGCATTCATGATACCCCATCCCATTTTGTAATCAGGACCTTCAGCATCTATATCATCTGCAGTATGCAAAGCCAAACCCTTTAAGGTAGCGGCTTTCATGTACGCACCGTAAAGCTCTTCATGATATTGTTGTAACAGTAATAACGAGCCCGTAACCCCAGGTGTAGCCATTGAAGTACCCGAAGATGTTTCATAACTTGTATTGCTGGCAGCATCTGTAGACAACACAGAACCACCGTTACCTGCCAAATCTGGCTTAATTCTACCATCGTCAACAGGACCAAAGCTACTGTATGCGGAAACATCGGCACTTTTAAGGTTTCCGTTGTTATCTATTTTAGAATTGGCACCGGCAACCGTAATATTGTTCTTAGAAATTGTAAAACCCAATAATACATCAAATCCATCTGCAGTTTTACCGTATGTAGGTGTGTCATTATCCATGCTTTTTTGAGCATTTCCAGCTGCGGTAACCATTAAATAATAAGGAGCGTTGTACATAATTTTATCCCAATCCTGAGCAACTTTGGTATAGGCACCAAAATACCAATCTGGTACACGATCAGCCTTAATCCCGTAAGAATGGTTAGAAAGCAAAAGACCATTGGCAGCTGCTTCTGCAACCTCTATTTTATCTCTTGTCCAATCGTGAGAAATAACATTGGCCTTATTGGCAACGCCTCTAGCATCTTTTTTAAGACCTGTAGAGATAATACTGCCCGTAACATGGGTGGCATGGTTATCTACTTCAGAATTCTCATCTCCGATCGCAATTCTAGAAGTATACTCTACATGATGTTGTAATGCAATACCGGCATCCCAAACCCCAACGTTCATACCATCACCGTTTAAATCCAAACCCATTAAACCATCTGTATTTAAAGTACTTGCTCTTGACACCAAACCTGCTTCATTTGAATATGTTTCATAGTATAGCGGACTACCATCTGCACCTATACCCTGTAATTCAATTTTTTTACCGTTGGCCAACGTTTCTTTAATTTTCCAATTGTTCAGTTTGGCTACCTCTTTTAATTTCGTTCTTTCAAGAGCGTATTCAGAAATTAAGTTAGACCTGAAACTTGCCAAAGCCGTTTTCTTATTGTTTTCCGAAATTTGTAAACGTTGTTGAGAGGTTTGTGCCATGGCCATTTGGCCCATAGTGAAAACAAATAATAGTAGCAAAAGTATACTACTAGCACGGTAGGTAGATTTGTAGGTAGTCATCGTTAGGTTATTATTGTAAGATTTGGACTACAAATATAATAACCATGGGCAGTGTTCGGTGAATGAACACTTTTATTCGATGAATTACCTAAACATTACGGCGAACCTGTTGTGAAAACGCTATTTTTTGATGTGTAGGATTTTTCTTTCTAATTATTTCCCTGTCAAGAGTTGAAAGTAAACATAGCATAGACCGGAAAGTGATCGCTATAACCCCCTAGATATTTGTCAGAAACGAAGGTTCTATAAGGAGTACCTTTATATTTCCCCTTCTTTTCCCTAAGCGATTTATGGTCAAAAATATCCGCCTTATCAAAACTATGGGTGTTCTTTTCATAATTGAAAAATGAATTGGAGACCAAAATTTGATCGAACATATTCCACTTGCTTCCATATACGGAAGACCCTCGGTTATTTGGTATATGCAAAGTTTCCATAGGGTTAAATAGTCCGGCTACATCTTTTAAAGTCTGCATACTTAAAGAAGATGGATCATCATTAAAATCGCCCATGACAATAATATTGGGGTCCAATTCTTCCATTCTAATAGCTTCAATACGCTGAATTATTTCCTTTGCCGCAATTACGCGTTTATATTCCGTCTCAACACCACCATCTCTTCTAGACGGCCAATGATTTACAAATACATGCACCAACTCTTTATTCAACTCTCCCTTTACATATAGTATATCTCGTGTGGTATCCCTTACGCCCCCAACATTGTCTACCAACAAAGCCAATGGTTCTGCATGCAACACTTTAAAAAAGCGTTTACGGTAAATTAGCCCAGTATCTATACCGCGTTCATCGGGAGAATCAAAATGTATAAAACCATAGTCCACATCATCTAAAGGATCGGTATCTAACAATGCCTTAAGCACACTATTGTTCTCTGCTTCTGCCACACCTATTAAGGCAGGTGGGTAAGGGTGTTCCTCATCCCCTATCTTAAAAATAGTTTTTGCAAGTTTTTGAAGTTTACGCTGGTATTTTTCAACGGTCCATTTTTTTACTCCATTAGGGGTAAAATCCTTGTCCAAAATATTCACATTACGTTCTGGATCAAATAGATTTTCTAAATTGTAGAAAGCAACCGTGTAGCGCTGTTTTTTAGTCTTTTTCTTAAAAAATGGTAATCGCATGTATAATATTAATGAGTAAACTACTTCCGAGCACGTACTCTTGATTATCGAGTCAATAAAAATACGAAATAGCTTATGGGTAATTGCTTAATTTTGCACTTTACGGTATTATGATAGAAAAGAAGAGTATAGATTATGAAAAAGCGGTTCTTATTGGTATTATCAATAAGGAACAGAATGAAGAAAAGGTAACTGAGTATTTAGATGAGTTAGAATTCCTTACCTACACCGCTGGTGGAGAAGTAACCAAAAGGTTTGTACAACGTATGGATGTACCTAATCCAAAAACACTGATCGGCAGTGGTAAAATGGAAGAGGTAGAACGTTATGTTCAAGAGAACGAAATAGGTTCTGTTATTTTTGATGACGAACTATCACCTGCACAGCAACGTAACATTGAAAAAATATTACGCTGTAAGATCATTGATAGAACAAGTTTGATCCTGGACATTTTTGCACAACGTGCACAGACCAGTTATGCCCGTACCCAAGTAGAGCTGGCACAATATGAATATTTGCTGCCAAGACTTACCGGACTTTGGACCCACCTTGAACGACAAAAAGGTGGTATAGGAATGCGTGGGCCCGGAGAAACCGAAATTGAAACGGATAGACGTATTGTACGTGATCGTATAACACTGCTTAAAAAGAAGTTGGCGAAAATAGACCGCCAAATGGAAACCCAAAGAGGTAACCGTGGCGCTTTGGTACGCGTTGCTTTGGTAGGGTATACCAACGTGGGCAAATCTACCTTAATGAACGTTATTAGTAAGAGCGATGTTTTTGCCGAGAACAAACTGTTTGCCACCTTGGATACCACGGTAAGAAAGGTAGTTCTGGGCAATTTACCCTTTCTTTTAAGTGATACGGTAGGATTTATTAGAAAACTACCTACGCAATTGGTAGAAAGCTTTAAAAGTACCTTAGATGAAGTTCGTGAAGCAGATTTGCTTTTACATATTGTAGATATCTCTCATCCACAGTTTGAAGAGCATATAGACTCTGTAAACAATATTCTATCGGATATTAAAAGTTCGGATAAAAAAACCATCATGGTCTTCAATAAAATAGACCAGTATGAGCATGAAACCATTGATGAAGACGATTTAGTTACCGAGCGTACCGGAAGGCATTTTACCATTAATGATTGGAAACATACCTGGATGGAAAAAGTGGGTGACCGTGCTATTTTTATCTCTGCATTGAACAAAGAAAATTTAGATGAGTTTAGAAAACGTGTCTATGATGAGGTAAGAGACATCCATGTAACCCGTTTTCCATATAATAATTTTCTTTATCCAGAGCATTTGGACGAATACTAAATACCAATTTTAATAGAATTGATGCAGTTCATCGATGAAATGAAACCGATGGTAAATCTCACCACACAATGCGATCAGTTCACAACATAAATTGTTTTCAGCAAGACCTTATGCATTAATTTTACAGTGTACTTAAGCAAAGGTATTGACCCCAAATCGATATTTTACTTATGAAAACAAAAAGTAAAACCCCAAATTTTACGATAATTACTTAACCGAAAAAAGCCCTCTGAACAGAGGGCTTTTTTAATTTGTACACTTAAAACTTCTTATACTTAGAACGCATAGTTAAGACCTACCAAGAAGTATGTCTGTAACTTGTTATCTACAGTATCAAATGTTTCAGCAGGGTTATCAGCTAATGCGAAATTTAAAGCTTCTTGCTTGTTGTCACGTAAACCAAATTCAAAACCTAAACCAATACCGTTCCATAACGTGTAACCAAAAGAGTTGATCCAAGTTAAGTTAGAAAGGTCTCCGCTCTTGTAGCTTTGAAACATAGAAAGGTTAGACTTGAAATTGATCGCTCCAAATTTTTTGGTATAATCGGCAACGATCTTAGCACCTAAAGAAGACTCAAAAACTGCATCGTTATCACTAAATACAAAGTTGTAGTTTAATGGGTGTATTACAACCACTAAATTGGCATTAGGGTTCCAAGTAGCACCAACCCCTAAATCAAGGTATCCAGGATCGTTGAAGTTATCTAGTATAGTAGTTCTATATTCACCTAAACCAGAAATGGCCCACGTTTTGCTAATATTTCTACCATAAAGAGATGTGATGTTAAATACATCGGTACCTTTTTGAAAGCTATCATCATCGGTATCGTCGTTCTTATCATCGAACTTTACCCATCCAAGGTTTACATTCGCAGAATTTCTCCAAAAGAATTTTTCTTCCTTTAAGTTGGCAAACGCATTTACGGTTACACCAATGTTACCAGAAGCTAAATCTGGAGTTCCTTGACCATACCAGTTGTTAAAGCTGCTCAAGTTTGCACCAATAGTACCAAAGGCACCTTTTTTCCAACCTGGCAAGGCGTCAATTTTACCTTGTATAGCATCTGCCCTACCTTGTATAGCCGCTATTGAATCTTTAGCTGCACCTAACTGTGTTTTTAATTCCTCTTCCGTTTGAGAAAAACCAACGGTTGCTACAAAAGCAAGAGCTAGGGTTAATACAATTTTCTTCATAATACTTAATGTTTATAGTTTATAGTGGCGCAAAGGTAATATTATTGACGCCATCTATAAAAAGGAAAATGTTATTTTCTTTTGTATAAAGGCACAGAAGAGCAAGCCTCACCGTACATGATAGACTTTGCTACAGGCTTTAAACGCTCAGCCAGAAAAAGATATGCGTTGGCAGGAACAGGTTTTTTACTACAACCTTTTATGATAATTAATCTATCTTGATATTCTGATATATCTATATTTTCAATTACGGATTGATATATACTGGTTTCCAGATCTACCAATGAACCCTGTACCGCCTTTTTGGCAATACCGCTAAGCTTTACACTTAGCAATAAGTAAGCCCAGCCAGGTATTATAGCATCTGTGGAACAATGCATGGCAACGTATGCATCTGTATATTGCGACCAGTCATGGCCATCAACAAAGGCTCTAAATTCTTTTTCTTTGAGAATAAAGCCTTCATACAGCCAATCTTTGATGTCCAAAACCATTCTTTCACCTTTTGGATAGTAATCCTCAAGATTAAAGGTGATCAATTTGCTTTGGGCAACTTTATTTACAATTTCCTCTTCCATAGAAGCACGTTATCAATTGCTTGGTCTAATTAAAGTAGACCTAATTCTAATTTAGCCTCTTCGCTCATTAAATCTTGGGTCCAAGGTGGATCAAAAGTAATTTCAACCTCTGCATCTTTAATGGCATCCAATGATTTTACTTTCTCTTCAACCTCTGCAGGCAAGCTTTCCGCTACTGGGCAGTTAGGAGAAGTAAGGGTCATTAAAATCTTTACTTCATTGTCCTCGTTCACCAATACATCATAAATTAAGCCTAATTCATAGATGTCCACAGGAATTTCCGGATCATAAATCGTTTTTAAAATACGAACAATTTTCTCCCCTAATTCTGCACTATCCTCTGCTATATTTTCGTCACTCATAATTTCTATTCTTCAATTTGTGTTTGATACGCCACTGCGTATAACTTCAGTTGTTTGATCATACTCACCAAACCATTTGCCCTTGTGGGCGATAAATGCTCTTTTAATCCAATTTCATCAATAAATTGGGTATCCGCATCTAAAATATCTTGTGGCTTTTGATTGCTGAACGCCCTAATTAAAATGGCAATAATACCTTTTGTAATAATGGCATCACTATCCGCAGTAAAAACCAACTTATTATCTTCAAGCTCCGCATGTACCCAAACCTTGCTTTGACAACCCTTTATAATATTATCATCGGTCTTGAATTCTTCTTTGATCAAAGGCAAAGATTTGCCCAACTCGATCATATATTCATACCGTTGCATCCAATCATCGAACATGGAAAATTCGTCTATTATCTCTTCTTGAATCTCTTTTATTTCCATTGCTTTATTTTATACAAAAATACGATAACAATTGATGCATTTCAAACCTTTACATTACCAATGAAACTTTGTGTTACAACAACATGCTTTTTGCTTTTAAAACACCGGCGATAAGCACATCTACTTCATCTCTGGTATTATAAAATGCAAAACTTGCACGCACAGTACCCGGTATTTTAAAGAAGTCCATTATTGGTTGAGCACAATGATGACCTGTACGTACCGCAATACCCAATTTATCTAGAATGCTACCCATATCATAAGGGTGTATACCTTCTATATTGAATGATATCACAGACGTTTTTTTCTTAGCTGTACCATAGATTTTAAGTCCGTCTATCTTCAATAGTTCTTGTGTAGCGTACTCTAATAATGCTTGTTCATACTTGGCAATTTCCTCAAAACCTATGGCATTCATATAGTCCAATGCCGCGCCAAAAGCAATACCACCACAAATATTAGGCGTACCCGCTTCAAATTTATGAGGCAAATCTGCATAGGTAGTTTTCTCAAACGTAACCTCCGCGATCATTTCGCCACCACCTTGGTACGGTGGTAATTTATTTAGCCACTCTTCTTTACCGTATAACATACCAACTCCCGTTGGTCCACATATTTTATGAGCGGAGCAGGTATAAAAATCAACATCCAAAGCTTGTACATCTGCCACTAAATGCGGAGCTGCCTGTGCCCCATCAATTAATACGGCAGCGCCAACCTTATGTGCCTTATCTATAATTTCTTCAATAGGGTTAATGGTACCTAACGCATTTGAAATATGATTGCAGAATACCAATTTCGTTTTATTGGACAACAGCTCTTCGTACGCATCCATCAGTAATTCCCCTTCTTGATTCATTGGAATTACTTTTAAAATTGCACCGGTACGCTCGCATAACATTTGCCAAGGCACAATATTGGAATGATGTTCCATGGCAGAAACAATTACCTCATCACCTTTCTGGATCAATGCAGAGAATCCGTTGGCAACAAGATTTATACTATGCGTTGTTCCGGACGTGAATATGATTTCATAAGATTTTGCAGCATTAAAATGCTTCTGAATCTTTAATCTAGCCTGCTCATATTTATCTGTAGCCTCTTGCGAAAGCGTATGCACCCCACGATGTATGTTGGCATTATAGTTCTGATAATAATCTACAATAGCATCAATAACCTGTTGTGGCGTTTGCGATGTAGCGGCATTGTCCAAATAGACCAATGGCTTACCATTTACCTCTCGCTTAAGTATTGGAAAATCTTCTCTTATTTTTTTAATATCTAACATAGTCAATCTTCTTATATACAAAGATACCCGATAATGAAAACAATTATTATTGAAATATGATTTTGTTCATCATCGGATTAAAATAAAAAAAAGGATAGTTAACAAAATAACTATCCTTTAAATACATCTTACTATAGAAATATTTTACAAATCAAACCCAAGGTTCACCCCAAGCTTCTTAGCAATCAGTTTATTTATTCTAGTCTTTAGTTCAGGAATACGAACAGAAGACAATACGTTATTTGCAAAGGCATACATTAATAATGCTCTTGCTTCTTTCTGTGGAATACCTCTAGATTGCAGGTAGAATAATGCATCTTCATCTAACTGACCAATAGTACAACCGTGGGAACATTTTACATCATCGGCAAAAATCTCTAATTGCGGTTTTGTATTGATGCTAGCCTTGTCACTGATTAAAATATTATTGTTCTGCTGAAAAGCATTAGTCTTTTGAGCAATTTTATCAACGATAATTTTACCATTAAATACCCCAGTTGAACTATCACCATAAATACCTTTGTAATCTTGGTGACTTTCACAATTAGGTTCAATATGATGCACTAAGGTATGGTGATCTACATGTTGCTTTTCACCTAATATAGTAACACCTTTCATGGTAGAGTCTATATACTCCCCATTCTGATAAAAATTAAGGTTGTTACGAGTTAGTTTACCCCCAAAGGAGAAGGTATGAACCTTAACGACACTCTTATCTTTTTGATCGATATAGGTATTGTCTATTAATGAAGCAGATTCAACATCGTTCTGAATCTTATAAAAATCTACGATAGCACTTTTAGCGGCAAAAATTTCCGTAACCGCATTGGTAAGTACCTCGTTTGAGGTTAAACTCTGGTGACGTTCAATTATTTGTACCTCGGCATTTTCTTCAACAACGATCAAATTACGTGGTTGCAACATTAGTGAAGCCTCATTACCTGTGGAGAAATGTAAAATTTCAATAGGTTTTTTAGGCATCTTGTTCTTAGGAATATAGATATATGCCCCTTCTCTACTAAATGCCGTATTCAAAGATGTCAATGACTCGTCTTCAGATGCAATTTTATTGAAATACACATCTATAACCGGTTTGTACATTGGCTTGGTAAGTGCAGCACTCATTAAGCAGATATCTACACCGTCATGTGTAGTCTCAGAAAGGTAAGAACTGTAAATACCATCTACGAAAACAATCTTATAAGAATCGATCTCGTGTAAGAAGTAACGCTTTACATCTTTATATTCCAACGCATTATCCTCCTTTGGAAAAATGCTAAAATCGATTTTCTGTAAGCTATTAAGCGAAGTATATTTCCATGCTTCCTCCTTTTTGGAAGGAAACCCTTTTTCCTCAAAGTTCTTTATAGCCGCCATACGAACATCGTGTACCGGATGCTCTACATCCACGTTGTTCTCAAACGCCATAAAAGAGGAAATCAATTTATCTTTTAAATCCATATATCTTTAGTATTAAGTCCTTAGTACAAAGTAATAAGTACTCTATACTAAGTACTTTGTACTTAGTACTAATTTTTTAAACCGCTGTTTCTTGCTTTAACCAGTCGTATCCTTTCTCTTCTAGTTCCAAGGCAAGTTCCTTTCCGCCAGATTTCACAATTTTACCATTGTGCAAAACATGAACATAATCAGGCACTATATATTCCAACAAACGTTGGTAGTGTGTAATTAAGATAACTGCATTATCCTTACTCTTTAACTTATTTACACCGCTAGCGACAATTCTTAGGGCATCAATATCCAAACCAGAATCGGTTTCATCTAAGATAGCCACCTTTGGCTCTAACATTGCCATTTGAAAAATTTCGTTTCTCTTTTTCTCACCACCAGAGAATCCTTCGTTCAAAGATCTAGATAAGAACTTGCGGTCAATTTCCAATAATTCAGATTTCTCACGGATTAATTTCAACATATCCTTGGCAGGCATGTCCTCTAAACCTTTTGCCTTACGAGATTCGTTAATGGCAGTTTTCATAAAGTTGGTTACAGAAACGCCTGGAATTTCCACTGGGTATTGAAAAGAAAGAAAAACACCTTTATGCGCTCTTTCTTCTGGAGATACATCCTCTAAATCTTCTCCGCTTAGTTCAATAGACCCTTGGGTAACTTCAAAGTTCTCATTACCTGCAATTACAGAAGCCAATGTACTCTTACCTGAACCATTTGGTCCCATGATAGCATGCACTTCACCTGCTTTAACTTCTAGATTAATTCCTTTTAATATTTCCTTATCCTCTACACTAGCATGTAGATCTTTAATTTTCAACATAATATGTTACTTTAAATATTCTGGTGCCTATGGCTTTTTTTAATATTGACTTTTCTTATCCTACAGAACCCTCTAAACTAATTTCCAATAGCTTTTGGGCTTCTACAGCAAATTCCATCGGTAGTTTGTTCAGTACCTCTTTACTAAAACCGTTTACGATCAATGCAATTGCCTTTTCAGTATCTATACCTCTTTGGTTACAGTAGAAAATTTGATCTTCACCAATTTTACTTGTAGTAGCCTCGTGCTCTATCATGGCGCTTTTGTTCTTTGCCTCAATGTACGGGAAGGTATGTGCACCACACTCGTTACCCATCAACAAAGAATCGCATTGAGAGAAGTTTCGTGCACCTTCTGCACGGCTGTTCACCTGTACCAGTCCTCGGTAACTATTTTGGGATTTACCTGCAGAAATACCTTTAGAAATAATAGTACTCTTGGTGTTCTTACCAATATGAACCATTTTAGTTCCCGTATCTGCTTGTTGGTAATTGTTTGTTACTGCAATAGAATAGAATTCCCCTATGGAGTTATCTCCTTTTAAGATACAAGAAGGATATTTCCAAGTAACGGCAGATCCTGTCTCTACCTGAGTCCAAGAAACTTTGGCGTTCTTTTCCACCAATGCTCTTTTGGTAACAAAATTGAATACTCCGCCTTTACCATCTTTCCCTCCAGGGAACCAGTTTTGTACCGTTGAGTATTTAATTTCCGCACCATCTAAAGCAATAAGCTCTACAACGGCTGCATGTAATTGGTTTTCATCTCTGGAAGGTGCAGTACAACCTTCAAGATAACTTACATAACTATCTTCATCAGCAATAACCAAGGTACGCTCAAACTGACCTGTACCTGCTTGGTTTATTCTAAAATAAGTAGAAAGTTCCATTGGGCAACGAACACCTTTTGGAATGTAACAGAAACTACCATCAGAGAAAACCGCAGAATTTAAGGCTGCGTAAAAATTATCTCTTTTTGGAACTACAGAACCAATATACTTTTTCACCAATTCTGGGTGATCTTTAATAGCTTCAGAAATGGAACAGAAAATAATACCTTTTTCCGCCAAGGTCTTCTTAAATGTCGTTGCTACGGATACCGAATCCATTACAATATCTACCGCTACATTTTGAAGTTTCTTTTGCTCATCTACAGATATTCCCAACTTTTTGTACATCTCCAACAACTCTGGATCAACATCATCTAAAGTTTTGTTCGGATCTGCTTTCTTTGGAGCAGAGTAGTAAGATATCGCTTGAAAATCTGGTTTTTGATAATGTACATTAGCCCATTCTGGCTCTTCCATTTCTTTCCAGTACTTAAAAGCCTCTAATCTCCAAAGCGTCATCCATTCCGGCTCTCCTTTTTTCTTAGAAATAGCAATAACGATCTCTTCGTTTAAACCATTGGGAAACGTTTCGGATTCAATATCTGTATAGAAACCATACTCGTATTCTTTGGTTTCCAGTTCTTTCTTTAATTCTTCTTCTGTATATGCCATATATTGTACTTAAAAAGCAAAACAAATAGGTTTAAAAACTAACCATATCCCTTTTACATATTTAAAACTTCACTTCATTCTATAATGAAAAACTTTCGCCACAACCACAGGTTCTTTGTGCGTTAGGGTTGTTAAAAACAAATCCTTTTCCGTTTAGACCACCTGAGTATTCCAACACAGTTCCTACTAAATATAAAAAGCTTTTTTTATCTACGATAATTCGTACATTATTGTCTTCGAACACTTTATCAGCTTCATCTTTCTTATTATCGAAGTTTAACTCGTAAGATAATCCACTACACCCGCCACTCTTAACACCAACACGCACAAAATCTTTAGAAGCATCAAAACCCTCTTCTGTCATGAGGCTGATGACTTTCTGTTTAGCCGTTTCTGATACTTGAATCATAATATCTTGATTTAATCTAAAAATAGTTTACAAATATACGTTATAAGTAGGTTTTTACCATAGAACCTTACATTATTATAACGTATAAGTCAATAGAGAAATCCTATGATCAACTGTTGAAGGTTATTTAATTTTTAGAAGTACAAGGTCTGTATTTCCTTTAGAGGTCAAGGTATTAAAATCAGTACTTGCCGTTTCTCCCACCACCATTACACTTCCGTCCTCATTTTCAATGAGATCATATGCAAAATCCAGTCCCGATCCACCATAGGATTTCTCCCAGACCAATTCTCCTACACTGTTGGTTTTCACCAGCCAAATATCATTCTCACCATAATTAAACGAACTGTCCTTATCATCACTTTTTGAATTACCGGTAATGTAGAAACCGCCATCTTTACTCTGCACAACAGCTTGTGCCAGATCAAACTCCGATCCGCCATAGGTCTGCTCCCATATAAGGTTACCTTCGGCATCAATTTTAATCATCCACACATCAGACCCTCCATGATTGACCAATACATCTCCATTGTTACTAAATGTATTTCCTACCACAACATAACCATCATCTGAGGTTTTTGCTATATCATATGCAACCTCAATACCATCGCCCCCAAATGAATGCTCCCAAAGCAGATTGCCAAATGCATCTACCTTAACTACCCAGAACTCATAACTACCATTGGTGCTACTAACATCGTAATCATCACTTTCGGTAAAGCCGGCCATTACAAAACCACCATCATTACTCTGAACCACGCTGTGAGCACGGTCATTGTTTGTTCCACCAAAATAACCTCGCCATTGAATACTTCCATTTTCATCTATTTTGGTGCCCCAAAATTCACCCACACCATGGCTGGTAAGACCGTTTCCTTTTTCAGTATTGCCGTCGGCCCTGGCCGAGGTAATATCTAAAAAACCCGTAAAAAAGTACCCACCTTGTGACGCCTCAAGAATATCGTATGAATGATCATGTCCAGAAAAGCCGTAGCTACTTTCCCATTCCAAAACACCTTGTGCATCTAATTTTAAAATCCAGTTGTCATGAAAACCTTGATTATTGGTAGCATCACCATCACTACTCATGGCATAACCCGTTAGCGCATAACCACCATCTGTAGTTTGAACCAAACTCTGACCGATATCGTCCATACTACCGCCATAAGTTTTGTTCCATTGTAAAACTCCGTTGGCATCAAATTTTAAAAACCAATAATCATTTTCTTCCTCAAACTTTGCAGCAATATCACCATCAATACTACCTGTATATCCTAAAACGGCAAAACCGCCATCGTTTGTTCCAATAATTGCCTGAGCACTTTCGTTTCCACTACCGCCAAAATTTTTGACCCAAACCAACTCCCCTACAAATTCAGAATCTAGCCCGTTAAAAGCAACTTCTGCATCTTCTTTTGCACAAGAAAAAACAACACACAGCACCAAGAACAAAAGAATCCGTCTTATCATCAGTTCGATTTTTTAATAATAAAGAAACCGCTATTGATATCGCTTACAACAATATTGGCACTTTCAAAATAAGGATAAACACTCCAAACACCTGAAAACTGCGTATTATCATTTTCAGGGTAGGTATCAAAATACCCTGTTTCAACAACCACACTGTTCTCAATTTCAGAAATATCCAAAATTCGCACACCGGCTGTATAATTGGCCAAGAAAAACTCATCTTGCAATACATAACCATTATGATCTATGGCATTCGTAGGACCTAAATACGTGTGATGCAACACGGGATTCTCTAAATCTGCCATATCAAAAATTAGCGTACGTGTTTGAAAACCTTGTCTCACCTCATCCAATTCATCACCTAGTATAAAAAAACGCTGATCTTCCGTAAACCAACCTTGGTGTGTATAGCCAATATTAGGATATGGCAACGTGGCCAAGGTTATCGGTGTACTCTTGTCCGATATATCCACGACTACCACTAAGTCTTCATTAGCACCCACAAATATTTCCGCCCCTTGATAATCAGCATCAGGTCCATTATATGTAATCACTTGGGCATCATGCGTATAGCCATTTAAACCCCAACCACCTGCAAGTACAGGAACAATAGGATTTTGTAGATCAAGAAAATGCACTCCGCCGTTAAACTCATCATCCCTATCAGTACCGACCGGATAGGCAAAACCAGAGGTTTCATTTATTACGATGTTATGTGCATTTCCAAGTCCGGTATAATGCCCGTCCGCCGTAAATTCTTGGGGAGGGCCAACAACATTTCGCAACCGCTTTAAATCAAACACCTGAACACCATGACCGTTAGCCTCTGAGACCACATAAGCAAAATCTTCATACACTTTTACATCTCTCCAGGAACTGGCGGTTGTAGCTGTTGGTAGTTTTCCTAAGTACATGGGGTTTTCAGCATCGGAAATATCTATAAATACCGTACCATTATCCAAGCCCATTATGGCATACTCCTTACCTGTTTCGGCATCAGTCCACCCCCATATATCATTAGCCTCGCTAGCAGAAAAATCGTCCAAAGAAATATGCGCTACCAAATCATAGCCATTACAAGGGTAAATACCTGCCATTCCATTATTGCATGGTACACTTCCTATTTCGTTAGGTATGTTGGAAGGCGTTTCATTTTCTACCTCATCGCCTAGCTCTAAATTGGCGCTATCATCTGAAGAACAGCTAAAAAGCAAAGAAAATGTTAAAAACCAAATCACCTTTTTCATGCAATCAATTTATAGTCAACACTTAAAGATACTAAATGCATTCATACAGAATGTATTAAATCCGTTAACCATTTAAATTTCAAAAGAATTCGATTATCTTCATTACCGAATCAAACAACAACAACTTATGTCAAACAACAAAATCAACGACAAAAAGAACACCCGCCGAAAATTTATGAAGAATACCGGTATGGCGGCAGCCGGTTTTATGATCGTACCAAGACATGTACTTGGAGGAACGGGCTTTATTGCTCCGAGCGACAAACTTAACATTGCAGGTATTGGCGCAGGAGGTAAAGGGCAAAGCGATATTACATCGTTTGCCGAGAGCCCCAACGTTAACATTGTTTCGCTTTGTGATGTAGATGATAGACAAGCGGTTACTTCTAGAGAAAACTTCCCAAAAGCCAGTTATTACAATGATTTTAGGGAAATGTTAGATAAAGAAGGTAAAAACATCGATGCCGTTTCTGTTTCTACACCCGATCACAACCACGCCGTTGCAGCTTACCAGGCAATGTCAATGGGCAAGCACGTGTATGTACAAAAACCTTTGACCCATGATATTTGGGAAGCAAGAATGTTAACAGAGGCTGCCAAAAAATTCAAAGTTGTTACTCAAATGGGTAACCAAGGTGGTTCTGGTGATGGTGTACGTACCATGAAAGAAATTTATGATACCGGAATTATAGGTGAGGTACATACCGTAAAATGTTGGACAAACAGAGCAATTTGGCCACAGGCATTACAAACACCAACTAAAAAAGATCGTATTCCTAAAGGTCTAAACTGGGATCTTTGGTTAGGTACCGCACAAATGCGAGATTATAACAATGCCTATCTACCATTTGATTGGAGAGGTTGGTCAGATTTCGGTACAGGTGCACTAGGTGATATGGCCTGCCATATTATGGATCCGGTATATAGAATTCTTCCAATTTTATATCCTGATACCGTAGAGTGTAGTGTATCTGACTCCTTCAGTGGCAATTTCCAATATAAAGATTACCCTAAAAGTTTCCCGAATTCCAGTAAAATACATTTAAGCTACCCAAGAACGGATGGCAAAGGAAAAATAAAAGTAACCTGGATGGATGGCGGACTATTACCTGAAAGACCAGAGGAACTAGGTGATGATGAAGCTTTAGGAAACTGGGATGGTGGTGTATTGTTCATAGGTACCAAAGGAAAGTTAATGGCAGATTGTTATGGTGCAAATCCGCGTTTACTTCCACTGAGCCTTAACGAACAGTTTGAAGTTGAACAAACCATTGCTCGTGTACCAGAAGGGCACTACTTACAATGGGTAAACGCTTGTATGGCCGGTTACGGTAATGCAGAGACCAGTTCATCCTTTGATTATGCCGGACCATTTACAGAAAGTATCCTAATTGGCAACTTGGCATTAAAATCTTATTTTGAAGTAGACCCTACGGTAGAGAACCAAAGCTTTTGGGGCGGTGGCAAACAATACCACGGTAGAAAACGCCTACAATGGGATGCCGCAAATATGAAAATCACTAATTTTGAACCCGCAAATAAATACGTAAAACGCACCTATAGAGATGGTTATTCTTTAGGATAAACACGCAACAACTTTATAATTTTAGTACTAAGACCGATGCTTTTCAGCTTCGGTCTTTTTTATGCCATACATCTTATTTTACTTCTTATTTTTGCAACATGCTAGAAGATAAAGAACAAGAAAGAACATCATTGGAGAAACTGGGCGAATTTGGGCTCATTGAACACCTTACCAAGGGTTTTGAAATAAAACAAGCATCTACACTCAAAGGAATTGGTGATGATGCCACAGTTTTAGATTTCAAGGATAAAAAAACTGTAATAAGTACCGATCTTTTAATTGAAGGCGTTCATTTTGATCTTGCCTATATGCCATTGAAGCATTTAGGGTATAAATCTATCATGGTAAACCTATCCGATATTTATGCCATGAACGCTACGGCTACACAAGTAACCATTTCTATTGCAGTCTCTAATAGATTTCCGCTAGAAGCTCTTGAAGAATTATATGCTGGCGTAGCTACGGCATGCAAAACATATAATGTTGATTTAGTGGGTGGTGACACTACCTCTTCCAAAACAGGTTTAATGATCAGTGTTACCGCTATAGGTATTGCCAATGAAGAAGATATTGCTTACCGATCAGGTGCACAACCAAACGATTTATTGGTTGTATCCGGTGATTTGGGTGCGGCATATATGGGCTTGCAAGTTCTGGAAAGGGAAAAAGAGGTTTTTAAAGTAAACCCTAATAGTCAACCCGATTTAGAACCTTATTCTTATATCGTAGAGCGACAGTTGAAGCCTGAAGCAAGAAAGGATATACCTGAGTTATTAAAACAATTGGAAGTTCATCCTACATCAATGATAGATATTAGCGACGGTCTATCCTCAGAAATTCTTCATTTGAGCAAAAGTAGCGGATTGGGAATTGACTTGTACGAAGACAAAATTCCGTTAGACCCTACCGTAATATCTGCTTGTGAAGAATTCAAGATAGACAGTACCCTTGTAGCGCTAAGCGGTGGCGAAGACTATGAGCTATTGTTCACTATTGACCAAAAAGAATTCCCAAAAATTAAAGGCAATCCTAACCTTACCGTCATAGGGCATACCACGGGAAAAGACGAAGGGGCTTACTTAATTTCTAGGAATAATACGAAGATTCCGTTAACCGCACAGGGTTGGAATTCATTTGACCAATAAATACCTATTATGACTATGCTACCTGTTGTTGCGTAGCCGTATGTCTTCTTTGGTAAATATGTTCTAATGTTCTATTGATATCTTGTAATTCAGGTGTCAATATAGACAGGTTGCCACTTACGTCTGTGGTTACTTCTTTTTGACAATGAATACATTTGTACTCCTTAATGTGAGATGTCACTTTCTTAGAAATGGAATAGTGATGGCCAAAGATGCTGCAGAATATTTTTTTCATGCTGTAGGTTTTATTGCAAGAATTCCGATTTGGGTGATCGAGAAAATGCGGTTAATATATTAGGTTGAAACTCAAGGAAATTAGCATACGCTTATTTTCCTTTTGTTAAAGTACAGTATATTAAAGGACTGAACCACTAATTGTTGTGAGTTTCACCTATGCTGTTGTCAATGCTCTTTTTTTTGCGGTTTCAAAAAATGAAAAAGCTTGGCTTACCTGTTATTTAATAATCTTTCACTTAATTTGTACCTATGTTTAAAAAGAAGGAAACCCTTGTAACCGCCTTTGCTCTATTCTCTCTTTTTTTTGGAGCGGGCAATCTTATTTTACCTCCCCTATTAGGGTTTAATTCTGGAAATCAATGGTTGGTAGTTACTATCGGTTTTGGACTCTCTGCCGTGGCCATTCCCGTTCTCGGAATTTTAGCTCATGCAAAATTACAAGGTTCCCTTATAGACTTTGGCAATAAGGTCTCACCTATTTTCAGCTTAGTATATGCATTTTTCATATACGCTATTGCCATAGCACTCCCCAGCCCTAGAACAGCATCTGTAACGCATGAAATGGCCATTCAGCCATTTTGGGATATATCTTCTTGGTATACCAGCAGCATCTATTTTGCTTTGGTGTTATTGTTTGCGCTTAACCGTTCTAAAATATTGAATATACTGGGCAAGATATTGACGCCGGCTATCATTTTAATTCTTCTTTTGGTAATAGGAATAACGATTTTCTCTTTCCCCTTTGATTTTGGAAGCACTACGATTGCCAGTCCGTTTGCCAACGGAATACTGGAAGGCTACCAAACATTCGATGCTATTGGCGCTGTAGTTGTTGGTGGGGTAATCATCATATCCATCAACCTAAAATATGTTGATGCAACCTATGACGAAAAGAAAACATTAATTAGAAATGCTGCCTGGTTTGCCGGTTTGGCCTTGTTTTTAATTTATATGGGTCTTATTCTTTCTGGAGCCTTGTCTCATGCTGTTTTTAATGCAGAAACGACCAGAACCGAAATATTATCCGGTTTAGCAAAACAGAGTTTAGGTAACATTGGTAATTTGTTCTTAAGTATACTGGTAGGTTTAGCATGTTTTACCACCGCAGTAGGTATCGTAACCGGTACGGCAGATTTTGTAGCATCAAGATTTAATGAGTCAAAATCGGCATATACCATTATGGCTATTATTGGTAGTGTATTAGGTGTTCTTGTTGGTCAGTTCAATGTAGCTTATATTATTGCCGTAGCCATACCCTCTTTAATGTTCATTTATCCCATTACCATTATACTCATTGTTTTGAATGTAGTGCCAGATAAATATGCATCGCCTTTGGTATTTAGAGCGGTAACCATAGCCACCATACTATTTAGTATTCCTGATTTCTTGGGAAGTATTGGAGCAGTAACACCTGAAGCAAATACGTTTTCGTGGATTCCGCTTCAGCAGTTTAGTTTAGGCTGGGTCTTGCCAGCTTTGATTGTGTTCGTAATTTTCAATATTTATATAAACGCCAACAAAAAATAAATTACTGAAAACTTATTTCATCTAATTCATACCCAAAAACCAAACCTTCGTCAATTGGTTTCCGTAAGTGAGGTATACTAAAAAATTAGATTATGAAAATTTCAAATACGATTAAACTTGCCACTCTTGCCTTAACTTTAGGACTTACTACTTCATCCTTCGCTCAAGATGGTGCTATGGAAATGAAGAAGGACAAGAAAATGATGAAAAAGGAAAAAATGATGATGGAGACCAAAATGGTCGGTGGCGCTGAAATGTACCCTAATAAAAACATCATTGAAAATGCAGTGAACTCAAAAGACCACACAACTCTAGTTGCAGCAGTAAAAGCAGCAGAATTAGTAGAAACTTTAAAAGGTGAAGGTCCATTTACAGTTTTTGCTCCTACAAATGAAGCATTTGAGAAACTACCAAAAGGGACTGTTGAGACCTTGTTAATGACTGAAAACAAAGCGAAATTACAATCGATTTTAACATACCATGTAGTTGCTGGAAAAGTCAGCGTTATGGATTTAATGAAGATGATTAAAGATGGTAACGGAAAAGCTGAATTAACTACAGTAAACGGTGGCACTTTAACCGCAATGCTAAAAGGAAAGAAGGTTCAATTAAAAGATGCCGCGGATAATATATCCACTGTGACAATTGCAGATGTAAACCAATCAAATGGAATAATTCATGTTATTGATGCCGTGGTTTTACCAGGTATGTAAGAATTAATATTCCCCCAATTTATAGGAACGGCCCATTAAAAATGGGCCGTTCTTTTTTTTAAAAATCTATTTCTAAACTAATAGGGCAATGATCACTGCCCATAATCTGATCATGAATTTCGGAGGACTTTACTTTGTCCCAAATAGATTCACTTACCAAAAAGTAGTCTAAACGCCAGCCCACGTTTCTACCCCTTGCACCACCACGTGCACTCCAAAAGGTATATTTATTGAACGTAGTAGGGTGTAGTTTTCTAAAACTATCAACTAAATTGACCTCTTTCAACATATGGTCAAACCCATCTATCTCCACTTGGGTAAATCCAGAAGTTTTGTTGTAATTACTTTTGGGGTTGGCTAAATCGTTCTCAGTATGTGCCACGTTAAAATCACCTGTAATGATCAACGGCTTTGATTTTGAAAGCTCTTTTAAGTAATTGGTAAAATCTTTATCCCATCCGGCACGGTAATCCAATCTTTTTAGTCCACTACCACTATTTGGAATATAGACGTTCACCAAATGAAAGTGTTCAAATTCAGAATGGGTAATCCTTCCTTCTAAATCATGAATTTCTACCCCCATATTCTTGTTGAACGCCACGGGTTTCTGTTTAGAAAGAATTCCAGTACCAGAATATCCTTTTCTTTCGGCGCTATTACTAAACAGTTCATAATCTGTAATTTCTTTCAATGCTTCGGCAACCTGATCATCTTGCGCTTTGGTTTCTTGAACACAAAACACATCGGCATCAAATTCCTTTACAATATCCTCAAATCCCTTTTTAACCGAAGCCCTAATTCCATTAACGTTCCACGATACTAATTTCATGCTTGCTATTTAGTTGTTCATTAATTCCTCTATCTCATCTGCCTTGATCGGAATATTCGCCATTAAGTTAAAAGGTTCTCCTTTTTCTTGAATAACCACATCATCTTCTAAACGAATACCCATATTTTCCGCAGGTATATAAATACCCGGCTCTACGGTAAATACCATATTGGCTTTCATTGGTGTTTTCAAAGCCCCATAATCATGCGTATTCAAACCAATATGGTGACTTGTACCGTGCATGAAGTATTTCTTGTATGCAGGCCATTCGGGATTTTCATTTTGTACATCGGCTTTATCCAACAAACCAAGACCTAAAAGTTCTGAGGTCATTATTTTACCACATTCCTTGTGATATTCTGCCCAAAGCGTACCCGGCACCAACATTTTGGTAGCATCGTCTTTTACACGTAAAACAGCATTATACACCTCCTTTTGGCGTTTGGTAAATTTTCCGCTTACAGGTATAGTTCTAGTAAGATCACTAGAATAATTGGCATATTCTGCAGCAGTATCCATCAAAATTAAGTCACCTGCGTTACATGGTTTATTATTCTCTAGATAGTGTAAAACATTAGCATTATTACCAGATGCAATAATTGGCGGATAAGCAAAACCTTTAGATTTGTTTCTTATGAACTCATGCAGCAACTCAGCCTCAATTTCATACTCCATTACCCCTGGTTTCACAAAACTTAGTAGTCTTCTAAATCCTTTTTCAGTGATATTACATGCCATTTGCATAATATCAATTTCCTCAGGTTCTTTTACCCCTCTAATTTCCTGCAAAATAGGATTACTCTTTGCTACGCGATGAGCAGGGTATTCACGCTTACATTTTTCAATAAACCGATCTTCTCTAGTCTGTGTTTCTACCGCCTGCCTGTAATGCTCGTTTGTATTAAAATAAATAGTCTCGGCTTCGGTCATTAGATCGAAGAAGATTTTATCAAAATCTTGCAACCAACAAATGGTTTCTATACCAGACACTTCCGTAGCCTTCTCCTTGGTTAATTTTTCACCTTCCCAAATGGCAATATGCTCATTGGTTTCACGAACAAACAAAACTTCGCGATGTTTTTTATTAATGGCATCGGGAAACAATACTAGTATCGTTTCTTCTTGATCAGCACCGGATAGGTAAAATATATCTCTATGTTGCTCAAAAGGCAAAACACTATCGGCTCCTATCGGGTAAATATCGTTAGAGTTAAAAACTGCAATACTTTTAGGTTGCATGCGGTCCATAAACTTCTTACGGTTCTTTATAAATAGGGAGTTAGGTATTTGATCGTATTTCATGAATTTATATTTTGATATAAAATTACGCATTATGTGTTGTTTCCTTAAAAAATAGGGCATGGAATTATAAAATTTACAAGAATGTTAGCACAACTTCTTAGCTACAAAATGGCTAACTTGTATACCTAAACCAAACAAAGACAACTCATGAGAAAAATTGCTTACCTCATCTTAGGTGCACTATGCTTACAGGCATGTTCAGAAACGCCGAAAGAAGAAACACAATCTGACCTTTTTGCCCATATTGATACCGAAATAAAACAAAATTCCAAAGGTTATAGCACGTTAAAGGAAGCTACCGAAACTATAGGTCATAGGTTAACAGGATCAACCAACGGTGCACAGGCAGAAGAATACACCTATAACAAATTCAAGGAATATGGTTTTGAAGATGTAGTTTACCAAACTTTTGAAGTTAAGGCATGGGCAAGAGGCGAAGTTTCTTTAACCATCAACGAGGATGATGTTAAGGTAGTGACCTTAGGTCATGCACCTGTAGAGGCACACGTTACCGGTGAAATTGTAGACATGGGCAATGGACTAGATGCAGACTACGCTGCCAACCCAGATGCCGTAAAAGGAAAAATAGCTTTGGTATATATTAATATTCTACCAGGTAGCGAAGAAGGGTTAAGCAATTTACACCGTAGCGAGAAAACGGCTTTAGCCATAAAATACGGTGCTATTGGTATTATTATCATTAACCAAGTGGATAATGGTGTTTTGCTTACAGGTACAGCTTCGGTTACAGGAGAGTTGATTCCAATACCTGCCGTATGTATTGGCAAGGAAGATGGTATGGCATTAAAAGAAACGTTGAAGACCAAAAAAGCTACCGCCAAAATTGACATGACCAATACAAGCGATATGATTAAGGCAAGAAACGTAGTTGCAACATTACCAGGTACGGAAATACCTCAAGAAGAAATTGTTATTGGTGGTCATTTAGATTCTTGGGATCTGGCTACCGGTGCCATAGATAACGGTATTGGTTCATTTGCGGTGCTTGATATTGCAAGGGCATTTAAGGCTAATAATCTACAGCCAAAAAGAACCGTGAAGTTTGTAATGTTCATGGGAGAGGAACAAGGTTTACTAGGTTCTAAATATTTGGTAGAACAAGCTGTTGAAAACAATACCATTGAGAACATCAAATATATGATGAACCTAGATATGTCCGGTAACCCAATAGGTATGAATGCCGGAGGTAAATTAGATAATGAACAGTTCTTTAAAGATTTAGGTGCTGCCATTCAAAAACAGGATACTATTTATCAAAACAAATTCTCCAACAGATCTGGGCTACATAGCGATCACCAACCATTTATGCTTGAAGGTGTGCCCATTTTATCGGTACATAGTAATTTAGACCGTTCTATCTACGGCTGCTACCATTCTGATTGTGACGATTTTCATTTGGTGAATGAAGACCATATGAAAAATACGGCACGTTTTGGCACAATGATGTTGTATGCTCTGGCAAATGCCGATACTTTACCAGCAACAAAAATGGATAGTGAAACCACTAAAGAATTCATGATCAAAAATGATTTAAAAGAGAAATTGATCATTGGCAACGAATGGAAATGGGAAGAGTAATCTCCATCAAAAGAATATTATTAAGGCAGGGCATTGTACCCGCATTACTCTGCCTTTCTTTTTTAGCAGGATGCTCTCAGCAGCCTGAAGAAAAACCAGTAGATTATTTTGAGCTTGTTCGCCCAGAATTCACGGGTCAGCTTGCCTATGAAACTACAGATTTTGTAGAAGATTATTGGCGTGTTGTGGGCAACACCGGTTTTGATAAAACAATTCACCTTATTGCAGATAGTCTAAAAGCAGCAGGTTATGTATTAGAAGAGGATGCAAAAATTGGTGACCGGTTTACCTACCGTATTGAAAAGCGAGCAATGAACCGTCAAACCTGGGAACCTGTTTCGGCATCATTACAAATTGTAGGTCAAGAAATGCCCTTGCTACTTTCGCAAACCAATAGAAACATGACTTATTTAAATTCGGCTTCTACCCCAAAAGAAGGTATTCAAGCAGAAGTTGTATGGGTAAAATCTGTTGAAGATATGGAGTCCGCCTCCATGAAAGGCAAAGTAGTTTTTGCAGAAATGAGTGCTAGAAAGTTGTACAAAACCGCAATAAAAAACGGGGCAATAGGAATTCTCACCTATGACAACCCAGGGTATTTACAACCAGAGAAAAATACCACTTCAATTCAATTTAGAAGTCTTCCTTCACCATCTGATAGTGATTTCTGGGGCATTGCCCTGTCATATGAAGCAAAAGAAAAATTAGTGGCGCAACTTAAAACAGGTGCTACTGAAGTTCTAGTAAAGATAGAAACCAAAAGATATCCATCCGAAGAACTGACCATTGTTGCTGATATTAAAGGAAGTGAATTGCCCAATGAACGTTTGGTGTACAGCGCACATGTTCAAGAACCCGGCGCAAATGACAACGCAACGGGTGTTGGCACGCAATTAGAAATGGCTAAAACCACAGCCAAATTATTCGGCGAAAATAAAATAGCCTTTAAAAGAACCATGACTTTTTTATGGGGCGATGAAATTGTTTCTACCAACCGGTATATTCAAGAAAATCCAGAGCGTGCAAAAGGAATTAAATGGGGAATTAGTCTTGATATGGTAGGCGAAAATACTGCAGTAACAGGCGGCACTTTCTTGATTGAAAAAATGCCAGACCCCAGTGCTATTTGGACTCGTGGCAATGATAAACACAGTGAATGGGGCGGTGATGTTTTAAAGTTAGAAAACATGAAACCACACTATTTAAATGATTTTATAACATCGACCTTTAAAGAACAGGGCGAATTTGCGAATTGGGTGGTAGAAACCAACCCGTTTGAAGGTGGAAGTGACCACACTCCGTTTTTACAAGCTGATATACCCGGACTTTTACTTTGGCATTTTACAGACCAATTTTACCATACCGATAATGATCGTATTGACAAGGTTTCAAAAGAAACCATGAAAAATGTGGGTACTGCGGCACTAGTGAGCGGACTCACCCTAGTAAATTCAAATACCGCATTTGCCTTAGAACAAATATCTTTATTGGAACAAAAAGCCATAGATCGTTTACAAACCGAATTTCAGTTAAGTGTTAACGCTATTAACACTGGCAACACTATTGAAAATGAAAAGGCTATTCTAGAAGCTTGGGAAGATTGGTACCTTAAAGCCATCTCAACTACCAATGATGTAGTTTCAAAATCAAATGGCAATATTAATGACGCCATAAAAGAATCACAATCAAGGGTGTCGTTAAAATCACAAGAATTGATTAAGAAATTGAATACCAGCTCTAAAAACTAATCAGTAACTTACCATCGGCAGCATCAAAAACATTATAATGAAACAGTTTTATTTCCTATTACTAACCGGTATTTCTATAGTATCGGCACAAGTTCAACCAACTACATCTGAAAAAATAGAGGAATCATTGATTGCCAAACAGGCTATGGATGCCAATTCACTGGTCAAAAATATTCCATTAAAAAATGTAGGTCCGTCTGTAATGAGTGGTCGTGTAGTAGATTTAGCGGTCAACGACAACAACCCAACAGAATATTACGTAGCATACGCTTCTGGCGGATTGTGGTACACCAACAATAACGGTAACACCTTTACTCCGGTAATGGATGAAACCCAAACCCAGAATCTTGGCGACATTGCGGTTCATTGGCAAAGCGGAACCATTTGGGTAGGTACGGGAGAAAATAACTCATCACGTTCATCATACGCCGGTATCGGGATATTAAAGTCTACCGATAAGGGTAAAACCTGGCAACATATGGGCTTATCAGATTCTCACCATATTGGGCGCATTGTGGTAAATCCTGATAATGCAAATGAAGTAACCGTAGGCGTAACTGGTCATTTATATTCTCCTAACAAAGAACGCGGCATTTACAAAACCACAGATGGCGGTAAAACTTGGAAAAAAACTTTGTTCATTGATGACAATACAGGCATCATCGATGTTGCGGTTTCCCCTAATAATTATCAGATGCAATACGCGGCAGCTTGGCAAAAAGATAGAAAAGCATGGAATTTTAGCGGTAGCGGAGAAGGTTCTGGCATTTACAAAAGTACAGATGCTGGCACCACTTGGACAAAAATTTCAACACCCTCAAGTGGCTTTCCTATGGGAGAAGGAGTTGGTAGAATTGGCTTGGCCGTTTTTGATGACAACATTGTTTATGCCGTTCATGACAATCAATTTAGAAGAGAAAAATCTAAAGAAAAAAAGGAGAAACAGTCGGGCTTAACAAAAGATGATTTTAAATCACTCTCCAAAGAACAGTTCTTGAAGCTGAACGACAAAGAGCTGAACGAATTTCTAAAAACCAATAATTTTCACGAAAAATATAGAGCTGCCAATGTCAAGCAAATGGTTCGTAGTAATGCCGTACAACCGGCAGACTTGGCATTATATTTAGAAGATGCCAACAGTATGTTGTTTGATACCCCGGTAATTGGTGCAGAAGTCTACCGAAGTAATGATGGCGGTAAAACTTGGTCAAAACAAAACGAAGACTATATAGACGACCTTTTTTACAGCTACGGCTACTATTTTGCCCAGATTTCAGTTGACCCTAATAATATTGATGCCATTTACTTAGCCGGCGTACCCATTATAGCATCTAAAGATGGCGGCAAAACATATACGTCAATTAATGGTGACAACGTTCATGCAGATCACCATGCATTATGGATCAATCCAAAATTACCCGGTCATCTCATTAACGGGAATGATGGCGGAGTTAACACGAGCTACGATGACGGTAAAAATTGGTTTAAGAACAACTCTCCCACAGTTGGTCAATTTTATGCCATTGCCGTAGATAATGAAAAACCATATAACATATATGGCGGATTACAAGATAACGGAGTTTGGAAGGGACCGCACAATGCAGAAGAAAACAGCGAATGGCAGCAAACAGGGCAATACCCTTGGAAATCCATTTTAGGCGGAGATGGTATGCAAGTAGAGATTGACGATCGCAACGCTAATATCGTTTACACGGGATATCAATTCGGAAATTATTTTAGAATCGATTTAGAAAAAAACCAAAGAAATTATATTCAACCAAAACATGAGCTAGGCGAGTCTCCTTACCGTTTCAACTGGCAAACTCCTATTTTACTTTCTCCCCATAACCAAGATATTTTATATATGGGCAGTAATAAAATGCATCGTTCCTTAAATAAAGGAGATACATGGGAAACTATCTCAACTGACCTGACCCAAGGAGGAAAACAAGGTAATGTAGCCTATGGCACCTTGACCACAATTTCTGAATCTACCTATAAATTTGGAATGTTATATACCGGTAGTGATGATGGTCTAATTCAACGAACTGATAACGGTGGTGGTAGTTGGATAACCGTATCTAACAACCTACCTCAAAATTTATGGGTAAGTAGGGTCATTACTTCAAAACATAACGAAAATAGAGTATATGCTACGTTAAACGGTTACCGTTCAGATGACTTTACTCCCTATGTTTTTGTAAGTGACGACAAAGGGTCTACTTGGAAAAACATTTCTAATAACATTCCTACATCTGCCGTGAATGTTATAGTAGAAGACCCGGAAAATGAAAACCTTTTATTTGTTGGTACGGATAACGGTTTATACGTTTCATTGGATAGGGGAACAACATGGCAGTCTTTCCAAAATGGAATGCCCTATGTTGCCGTTCATGATTTGGTCATACAACAAGATGCCAAACATTTAGTGGTGGGTACGCATGGTAGAAGTATTTATACCGCAAATATCGCTGCGCTTCAAAATTTGACTTCAGAAATTCAGAACAAAGCGCTGCACGTATATACATTAAAGAATATTAAACATTCTTCACGTTGGGGTAATTCTTGGAGCTCTTGGTCAAAACCGAGAACACCTGGATTAGATATTACCTTCTACTCTGATAGTGATGATGTGTATGAAGCCAAAATAGTATCGTCAGATGATATTGTAGTGAGTGAAACTGAAATTATTGCAGACAAAGGTTTAAATGTTTTATCCTATGATGTTGCTTTCTCTAAAATTGGCAAGATGAATTACCTTAAAAAACACAAAACCGTTTTAAAACAAGCTGATAATGGGAGCACCTATCTACCAAAAGGAACCTATACCATAGAAATCAAAGGAAACGGAACTGTTGAAAAAACAACTTTTGATATAGAATAGTACAATGAAAATAGTAGATTGGAACGAGCTACCAGAACTAGGTGTTAGCCATGACCCAAGTATTAAGAAAAAGACATTGATAAATCGTGGTGAAATACCACAATTAATGATGTACGGTACCGCTGTTTTCAAGCCTGGTCAAAAAGTTGAGCTTCATAAACATGATACTATGTTTGAAGTTTTTCATATACAGACCGGTAAAGCCGTATTTACTATTTCAGGAAAGGATTATGAGGTTGGCCCTGGAAAATGCATTACTATAAACCCTGGTGAAATACATGGTCAACACAACCCATTTGACCAAAATGTAACTTGGACTTATTTTGGAATAGCTACAGATTAAGAATTATTATTTATGGAACTCACTTTAGGCATACCGGCACTACTTTTCCCTGCCATTTCATTGACAATGTTGGCATACAATGCAAGATACTTGGCTATTGCCGCATTAATACGCCAATTACATCAAAAATATCAAGAAACGGCATCGCAATCCGTTGGCCTACAAGTTCAAAAATTACGTAAACGCCTCACCATTATCAAAAACATGCAAGCCACTGCGATCTTCAGTTTTTTATTGGCGGTAATTACAATGACGCTAATCTATGTTGAACTTACATTTTGGGCAAATTTGATATTTAGCATTAGTTTATTTGCGCTAATGGTGTCTTTGGTTTTATCCTTGATCGAGGTTCAGCTATCGACAAAAGCACTAGAAATCCAGCTAAAGGATATGGAGAACTAATGGAGTTACTTGTTTAAAGAACCCCAAACTAATTACCTTACCGTTCGTCGATGTTTTTATAAGCTATTTAACTAATATCCAGTATATTTGCCGTCCGATAATTAATTGGCATGAAAAAAGTTCGAGATCTCGAATTAATTAATCAAATACGGGAAATAAGGGAGTTTGAATTTGGCGTATTCTATTTCTTTAAAGGTGGTATTGTAATATCTGAAATGCACGAAGGCGTTCTCTTTAGATGGGACAATGCAAAAAAAGCCGTTTATGCCGCCCAAGAAATTTACGACGATCATATTCCATTCATTTATATTGCCAATAGAATCAATAGATACCATGTAGCTCCTTTTGACTGGTTCAAGTTCTACAAAAATAGGTTTGATATGCAACATATTGCTGCGGTAGGTCCTTTAAAAGGTCATGCGTTAAGCATGTTCTTAAAAAAATTAATCTTCCCAAAAAGGATAAAAAGGTTCGTAGATTTAGACAAAGCTGTGGCTTGGGCAACTGAAATTTCCGAAAAATCTACAGAATCAGTAAATTAACATTATAATTTTGTTGAAAGATTAATTATTTGAAAGCCTTATTTACAAAAAAATCTTAAACATCTTCAAAATAGATTTTATAATCAGTCTAAATAGACATACTAAATCCTGTTAATTCTTGTTAATAACTAGCTTGTGATGTAAATTCGCATATAAAATTATCAACTAATGAGCGGATTTTTTAAATCTTCGATTGGTAGAAAGTACGCAATGGCACTTTCTGCTTTCTTTTTAATGTTTTTTCTACTTCAGCATTTTGCAATTAACATTTTATCGGTTTTCAGTCCTAATGCCTTCAATGAAGCTTCGCACTTTATGGGTACATTTTGGGCCGTACAATATGTTCTGCAGCCTGTTTTAATTTTCGGTGTAATCTATCATTTTGTGATGGGTTTCATCTTAGAAGCCAAAAACAGAAGTGCTAGGGTAAAAAAATACGCAAAAAACAATGGTGCTGCCAATTCATCATGGATGAGCCGTAATATGATTTACAGCGGTTTGTGCATTTTGGCATTTTTGGTACTTCACTTTATTGATTTCTGGATCCCAGAAATCAATACAAAATATATTCAAGGCGATATGTCTGGTTTATTGGGTAACGGTGAAGGCTTTCGTTATTATGAGGAACTTGCCCATAAGTTTGAAAGCCCATTACGTGTTGGCGCTTATGTAATCGCCTTCGTATTCTTATCGTTACACCTAATGCATGGCTTTAGTTCTGCATTTCAGTCTGCCGGTGCAACTAGCATGAGAAAAGAAAAATTACAATTGTTTGGTAAAGCGTATGCTATCATAATTCCACTAGGATTTATTTTCATTGCACTTTTTCATCATTTTAATCATCATTAATACCTATTACTTATGTCTGTATTAGACTCAAAAGTACCTAAAGGTCCGTTGAAAACGAAGTGGACCGATTATAAGAACCATATAGATTTGGTAAACCCTGCCAACAAACGTAATATAGATGTTATTGTAGTTGGAACAGGATTGGCGGGTGGTTCTGCTGCTGCAACTTTAGCAGAATTAGGCTATAATGTAAAAACATTTTGCTATCAAGATTCTCCAAGAAGGGCACACTCTATTGCTGCACAAGGTGGTATTAACGCAGCAAAAAATTACCAAGGTGATGGTGATTCTACATACCGTTTATTTTACGATACCGTAAAAGGTGGTGATTACCGTTCAAGAGAAGCAAACGTATATAGATTAGCAGAAGTTTCTGCAAATATTATTGACCAGTGTGTGGCACAAGGGGTTCCTTTTGCACGTGATTATGGCGGACTATTAGACAACCGTTCATTTGGTGGTGTATTGGTTTCAAGAACTTTTTACGCCAAAGGTCAAACCGGACAACAATTATTATTAGGTGCTTATTCTGCAATGAACAGACAAATTGCCCGTGGTAAAATTACCCCGTTCAATCGTCATGAAATGTTAGATGTAGTAAAAGTTGATGGTAAGGCTCGTGGTATTATTGCCCGTAACTTGGTTACCGGTGAAATTGAGCGCCACTCTGCACATGCAGTGGTTATTGCCTCTGGTGGATATGGTAATGTATATTTCCTTTCGACCAACGCAATGGGATCTAATGCAACAGCTGCTTGGAAAATCCATAAAAAAGGAGCGTTCTTTGCCAACCCTTGCTATACTCAAATTCACCCAACCTGTATTCCACGTTCAGGTGACTATCAGTCTAAACTGACTTTGATGTCAGAATCTTTACGTAACGATGGTCGTATTTGGGTTCCTAAAAGCCTAGAAGATGTTAAAGCAATTCGCGAGGGCAAAAAGAAACCTACAGATTTATCTGAAGACGAAAGAGATTATTACTTAGAAAGAAGATACCCTGCATTTGGTAACCTTGTACCACGTGATGTTGCATCAAGAGCGGCAAAAGAACGTTGTGATGCCGGTTATGGTGTAAATGCTACCGGTGAAGCTGTTTATTTGGATTTTGCCTCTGCTATTGAAAGATATGGTAAAGAGCAAGCTAAAATTCATAACATCAACAATGCTTCTGCTGACAAAATATATGAACTAGGTGCGGCTATAGTAAAAGCGAAATACGGTAACCTTTTTCAGATGTACGAAAAAATCGTAGATCAAGATCCGTACAAAACACCAATGATGATTTACCCTGCAGTACACTATACCATGGGTGGTGTTTGGGTTGATTATAATTTAATGACTACTGTTGATGGTCTTTACTGTATTGGTGAAGCTAACTTCTCTGATCACGGTGCCAACAGGTTAGGTGCCTCTGCGTTAATGCAAGGTCTTGCAGACGGTTATTTTGTATTACCATATACCATTGGCGATTACTTATCCAATGAAATTAGAACAGGTAAAATTGCTACTGATTCCCCTGAATTTGATGAAGCAGAAAAATCTGTAAAAGATAGAATTGATTTCTTCATCAATAATAAGGGACAACATTCTGTTGATTATTACCACAAGAGACTAGGTAAAATTATGTGGGATAAATGTGGTATGTCCCGTAATGCGGAAGGTTTAAAAGAAGCTGCAAAAGAAATTAAGGAACTAAGAGAAAGTTTCTGGAAAGAAGTTAATGTTCCAGGTGCTGCCAACGAAATGAACCCTGAATTGGAAAAAGCGGGTCGTGTAGCAGATTTCTTGGAGTTGGGTGAATTGTTCGCAAAAGATGCTTTGGTAAGAGAAGAATCTTGTGGAGGACACTTTAGAGAAGAATCCGTTGAAATTGGCGGGGAACAAGCAGGTGAGGCAAAACGTAACGATGCTGAATTTGCCTTTGTTTCGGCTTGGGAATATAAAGGAGAACCTGGTGATGCTGTTTTGCATAAGGAGCAATTAGAGTTCAACGAAATAGAATTAAAACAAAGAAGTTATAAGTAGTTGATGGTTGCTAGTTGCTGGTTTTAATGAACCAACAACGAACAACGAACAACCAAAAACGAAATAATTATGAATCTGACATTAAAAATCTGGAGACAAAAGGGACCAAAAGATAAAGGTTCTATGGTCGATTATAAGGTAACGGATATATCTGAACATATGTCTTTCTTAGAAATGATGGATGTTCTTAACGAGCAATTGATCAACCAAGGAGAAGAACCAGTAGCTTTTGACCATGATTGTCGTGAAGGTATTTGTGGTATGTGTTCAATGTACATCAATGGTGAGGCCCACGGTCCTGATAGAGGTGTTACAACATGTCAATTACACATGCGTATGTTCAAAGATGGCGACACTATCACTATTGAGCCATTTAGAGCAAAGGCATTTCCTGTAATTAAAGATTTAGTGGTAGACAGAAGTTCTTTTGATCGTATTCAGCACGCTGGTGGATATATTTCTGTAAACACTTCTGGTAATACCCAAGATGCAAATGCCATTCCTATTTCAAAGCACGCAGCTGATGAAGCTATGGATGCCGCTACCTGTATTGGTTGTGGAGCTTGTGTAGCAAGTTGCAAAAATGCCTCTGCAATGTTATTTGTTGGCGCAAAAGTATCACAATATGCATTATTACCTCAAGGTCAAGTAGAAGCCGTAGATCGTGTGAAGAACATGGTAGCACAAATGGATTTGGAAGGTTTTGGTAACTGTACCAATACCGGTGCTTGTGAAATTGAATGTCCTAAAGGAATTTCTTTAGAGAATATTGCAAGAATGAACCGCGAGTATTTAAGTGCTAACGTTAAAAGTTAGACTTAAAAATCATAAAATTTTAAAAATCCCGACCATTAAGGTTCGGGATTTTTTATTTTTAAGACATGTCAAAAGACTATAAACAAGAGCGAATTAAAGTACCACGATTCAATGAGGAATGTGGTTTTTACACTACTCCACAACGTTCTAAGATAATGAGTAAAATACGGGGTAAGAACACCAAACCCGAACTTGCCTTTAGAAAAGCCCTTTATGCCGCTGGATATAGATATCGCATTGATTATAAAAAGCTAATAGGCAAACCAGATATAGCCCTGCCTAAGTACAAAACAGTAATATTCATTGATGGTGAATATTGGCATGGTAAAAATTGGGAAGAGCATAAACCAAAAATTAAGACCAATCGTGATTTTTGGATTGCAAAAATTGAACGTAATATACAACGCGATCAAGAAGTTAACCAAGAACTAAAAAGATTAGGATACACTGTATTTAGGTTCTGGGAAACCCAAGTGAAAAAGGATCTTGAAAATTGCTTACAAATAACTATAAGCCATCTAAATTCTTTTGAAAAGAGCACAAAATAATATGTATAAAGTTCATTTAGCAAATGTTTAACCCTTGAAACTCCTTTATTAATAAGGCTTTAACGGACATTACTCCCTTTGGTGTGTAACTTAGTATCAAAGAAATTATTAATCGTTAAAAACTATATATTATGAAGAGGATAGCAATATTAGCTACAAATGGATTTGAAGAAAGTGAATTAAAATCTCCAAAAGAAGCCATGGAGAAAGAAGGCTTTAACGTAGATATTGTAAGTTTAGAAAAAGGAGAAATAAAAGGTTGGGCAGACGGTAACTGGTCTAACAGTTACACCGTAGATAAAACCTTGAACGAAGTTAGAGCTGAGGATTATAATGCATTGGTATTACCTGGCGGAGTAATTAACCCAGATTTACTTAGAAGGGAAGAAACGGCTTTAGATTTTGTACGAGACTTTTTTAAATTGAAAAAACCTGTAGCAGCTATTTGCCATGCACCATGGACATTGATTAGTGCAGGTGTAGTAAAAGGAAGAAAAATGACTTCATTTCACTCCATTAAAGATGACTTAATAAATGCAGGAGCTGATTGGGTAGACCAAGAAGTTGTTGTTGACGAAGGATTCGTGACAAGTAGAAATCCGGATGATTTACCTGCTTTTAATTCTAAATTAGTTGAAGAAATAAAAGAAGGAAAGCATGAAATGCAACATGCATAATGCATCTGAAGTGGAATGTAGAAGCCCAGCCATTTGGTTGGGCTTTTTTTATGTCCGTATTTAAAATTCATACATTTACTTCTATGAACTATGAACATCTTATAAACGCATCAAAATTACCAGATGTAAAGACGACGATTTTCACAACAATAGGCAATCTTGCAAGAAAACATGATGCCATTGATCTTTCTCAAGGATTTCCAAATTTTGAGGCAGATGAGAAACTAAAATCCTTGGTAAGCCATGCTATACATCAAGGCTATAACCAATATGCACCCATGCCTGGTTATTTTGGCTTAAGAGAAATTATTTCCGATAAAATAAACACACTACATAACAAACATTACAACCCAGAAAAAGAAATTACCGTAACCATAGGTGCAACTGAAGCTATTTTTACGGCTATTACAGCCTTTATTAGCAAAGGTGATGAGGTTATCGTTATAAAACCTGCTTACGACTGTTATGAGCCCGCTATTCTTCTTAATGGTGGCATTCCAGTGTATGTACAACTCAATGCACCAGACTATAGCATAGATTGGGAAGCCTTTCAGGAAAAAATCACCAGTAAAACTAAAATGGTGATTTTAAATACACCCCATAACCCCAGTGGAACGGTTTTATCTAAATGGGATATGGAGCAACTACAGACCATTTTAAAACCTACCAACATCATATTATTGAGTGATGAAGTTTATGAACATATTATTTTTGATGATCAAGCGCATGAAAGCGCATCAAGATATCCAGAACTGGCCCAGAGAAGTTTTGTGTGTGCCTCTTTTGGCAAAACTTTTCATGTTACCGATTGGAAGGTAGGGTATTGCGTAGCACCAAATGAACTAATGGCCGAATTTAGAAAGGTGCATCAATTTGCGGTATTTTGCGTGGACCATCCTGTTCAACGGGCATTGGCAACTTATTTACAAAACCCTTCCAATTATCTACATTTGAATGATTTTTACCAGGAAAAACGAGATTTATTTCTTATTGGGATAAAATCGTCCAAGTTTAAATATAAGCCATCACAAGGAACGTACTTTCAATTATTGGATTACTCCGCTATATCCACGGAATTTGATGAAGCTATGGGTGAACGCTTAATTAAACAAAACGGTATAGCCTCAATTCCTATTTCATCGTTCAATGTTGAAAATAGAAATGACCATATGCTCAGGTTTTGCTTTGCAAAAAAGACAGCTACCCTTGAAAAGGCAATTGAGATTTTGAACAGCCTATAAGCTTCAATTTATAAGGCAGCGTTTACTTTCTTCATAAATGCTCCAATTTTATTCGGTTCTAACCAACGTGTAACGACTACAAGATCATTTTCTTTGTCTATAACTATAAAATTACCTCCAAAACCGGCAGCGTAATAAATGTTTTCAGATAATCCTTCCCAATGTCTTGCACCCTTTTTATTCAACCACCACATATACCCATAGTTACTATTAGGTATGGATGGTGTTGTTGCCTTTCTAATCCAATCTTTGGAAATCAATTGTTTATTTTCCCACCTACCATTATTTAAGAACAACAGACCAAAGCGTGCCATATCTTGGGTACTGATAAACATTCCTGCCCCTGAATGACCTCCTCCAGTGACCGATTTCATTTGTAGACCATCTATCTCTGTCCATGCATTGTCATAGCCATACCAACGCCATGTAGTAGATGCCCCAATATTATCCATAATATTTTCCTTTAGTACCAACGGCATTGGTTTACGCCAAACCTGGGTTAGGGAATATGCCAAAACATTTACACGAACATCATTATATTCCATAACAGTACCTGGCTCTTTGGGCATTTCCATTTTCCAGTCATCAATATTTCCTTTACTTGGCGGTCTATCTGCCCAGTCCTTACCTCCCCATAGCTCACCTGACCAAGCCGAGTTTTGCTGTAGAAGATGTTCCCATGTAATTTTGGAATTATGGGCACCATCAAAAGTACCGTCCCATACGTAATCACCAACCAAATTTTTAGTGTCTTCAATGAGACCTTGGTCTTCTGCAAGACCGGCCATGGTGCTTAAAAAACTTTTAGTTACACTAAAGGTCATATCCACTCTCTTTGTATCTCCCCACTGTGCAACCACATAGCCATTCTTTAAAATCATACCAGCAGGTCCGCCTCTTTTCTTTGTAGGTCCCAATATTTTATGAAAAGGTTCGCGCTCAAAACCCTTAACAATTGCTATACGTAAATCTCTAGACCCAGAGTATTCATTGTCTTCTGCAAAAGCAATAGCTTCTTGCAATAATGCGTCTTTAATTTTAAAATCTTTTGGAGCACGCTGTTCCCAAGAAGCGTTCGCATTGGGAAAGTAATAATCTTGAGCATGAATATTTCCAATTAAGAAAATAGTCAAAAAGATGATAAGAGAATATTTCATAAATGTTGGTTTAAAGTTACAAGGTACTTAAATCGAACTGCATTAACCAATCGGTCTGTTCATCTGAGCCTATGAAATACGGGTGGGTATCAAATTTTTGAAAACCGTGACGTTCATAAAATTTAATTGCCCTTACATTTTCTTCCCATACCCCTAACCATAGCATTTTCTTCTTTTTTATTAATGCTATATTTTTAATGTGATGCAAAAATTGTTTCCCTAAACCTAAATTTTGATACTCCTTTAAAACATAGATGCGTTCTAACTCTATGCTATCAGCTCTTTTAACGTCTGATTGCGCAGAAAGTACGTTGAGTTTAAAATAACCCACCAACATATCATTTCTGAATACGAAATAAAACTCGCTGTTGGCATTTAAAAGTTCAGATTTAATTTTATTAAGGGCAAAAGCCTTTTCTATATAATCTTTAAAATCTGCCGGGTCGTTATCTTTTTCAAAGGCATTTACGAAGGTCTGCTCAGAAATCAATCTTAATTGTACCGCATCTTTAAGAGAACATTTGGTAAATGTGAGTTCCATATTACTAAAATAGAAAAAGGAGCAAATTACTTTGCTCCTAATCGGGGGAAATTCTATAAAAAGGTTGATTTGATAACTTATCTGTTTTTAATACCGCTCTACAAAAGCGGTATTATTATTCGCGGGCATTTTTCATATGCGAACTTTTATTGTTTTTCTGCAAATAATTTTCCTTCTGTTCTCATTAAAATAGTACCATTGTCGGTTTCTTCCATTTTTACAAAATCGTCGGGGAAATCTGTGCCTGGATAGCTTACTATATAAATTCCGTCGTGAACACTCCAAATGAAATCTGTTAGGTAAACCACTTGACCCTTGTTATAGCCATGAAACCTACCTAAATAAACGTCATTGAAAATCCATTCCTCATTATCAACCACTATTTTATTTTCATTGGTAGCAGTTTTCACTGTATGCTGCCAAATACCGATTATGGGGTCATTGTTCTCCTCTATTTTGGAACATGAGGTAACCAGTACCATCAGAACCAGGTAGTTGAATACATACTTCATATTAGGTTAAGTTTCAAAAGCGATTTGGGATTCACTCTTAATTACCATACAAATATATGTAGTCTTTTTCTTACTAAATAATATTTGTGGTAAAACTTAGCCAAACTGTTGTGAACTTCTACTGATTGGTTTATGAATTGAGCACCGTAATAATATTTAAAGAAATATCTAGACATGGTGCAAAAAAAAAGAGCGACATATTAGTCGCTCTTTTTTTTAATTCTTTAAAGTTAATTTATAGCATAAACAGCTTTTTAGTAAGTCTAAGAAATCCGCTTAAAAAGTCATTTCTGTAAACCTGTACCTTATGTTCTGGTGTAATGTTGTTTGTTTGAGAATTCATGGTGGTTAAGGAATTAATAGATTAAGGGTTTTATTGAGACCTAAAGATATATTTGTTTCCCCCAATTCTAACAAAAATTGTTGTGTATAGAATATAACCTGTTGTGAAAAAAATGAAAAGCACATTTCACCGATGAATTCTCGGTATTCTAAACTTCCATTTCTTTAACCTGATCAGGTACAATTAACTGACCCTCCGTAGCCTTCTTAATTTCATCAACACTAACACCAGGTGCTCTCTCTAACAATAGAAATCCGTTCTCGGTTACCTCTAGAACAGCTAAGTTGGTAACTATCTTTTTTACGCAACCCACACCCGTTAATGGCAAACTACAACGTTTTAATAGCTTAGAATCCCCAGCTCTATTGGTATGCATCATCGCAACTATGATATTCTCCGCTGAAGCTACAAGATCCATAGCGCCACCCATTCCCTTCACCATTTTACCGGGTATTTTCCAATTGGCTATATCGCCATTCTCAGCAACTTCCATTGCCCCCAAAATAGTCAAATCAACATGCTTACCCCTTATCATGGCAAAGCTTGTGGCCGAGTCGAAAAAAGAAGCTCCAGGTAATGCTGTTATCGTTTGTTTACCGGCATTGATCAAATCTGCATCTTCTTCGCCTTCCACTGGAAAGGGACCCATACCTAAAATTCCGTTTTCACTTTGAAACTCCACGCTAATATCATCTCGCACATAATTTGCGACCAAGGTAGGAATACCAATACCTAGATTAACATAATAACCGTCTTCTACTTCTTGTGCAATTCTTTTTGCAATTCCGTTTTTATCTAACATGAGCTTATTTTTGACGTACAGTTCTTTGTTCTATTCTTTTCTCATAATCCTTACCCTGAAATATGCGTTGCACAAAAATACCAGGTATATGTATTTGGTTTGGATCCAACTCACCTTCGGGCACCAACTCTTCTACCTCCGCAACGGTAATTTTAGCGGCTCCGCACATACAAGGATTAAAATTACGTGCCGTACCCTTAAAAATTAAATTTCCGGCAGCATCTCCCTTCCAAGCTTTTACAAAAGCATAATCTGCCTTAAATGCTTCTTCTAAAATGTACATTTTACCATTGAATTCTCTAACCTCCTTACCTTCGGCTACTTCTGTACCATATCCAGCAGGAGTATAAAATGCGGGAAAACCAGCCTGGGCAGCCCTACATTTTTCAGCCAATGTGCCCTGTGGTGTCAACTCTACCTCTAACTCACCACTTAACATTTGTCTTTCAAATTCATCGTTTTCACCAACGTAAGAAGATACCATTTTCTTAATTTGATGTTGATGCAACAATAATCCCAAGCCAAAATCATCCACTCCCGCGTTATTGGATATACAGGTAATATCCTTTACACCCAATCTTACTAGTTCAGTAATTGCATTTTCGGGTATACCGCAAAGACCAAATCCGCCCAACATAAAGGTCATTCCATCTTTAACGCCCGCTAAAGCTTCGGTTACATTATTTACAGTTTTACGTATCATTTTGTTATTAATTATCTTGTTACTAAAATACCGAATATAAATGGGATAAAATAAAAAAAGGTCTTAGCGCACGCCAAGACCTTTTTTAAATACATTACATTATCTCTTAAAAATCCAAATCATCTAGATCATCATCTGTGTCCGAATCAGTATTAGTGCCTTCTACAAATTTATCGCAATCAATTTCAATGGACATATTTTCAGGTTTAACAAAGTCTTCTTTTGAAATACCCAACTCCTCATCAGCATAATTCTTGGTCATATATAGCCCCCATATAGGCAAAGCCATAGAGGCACCTTGACCATATGTGATACTTTTAAAGTGAACCGATCGTTCTTCACCGCCAACCCATACTCCGGTAACAAGATTAGGCACCATACCCATAAACCAACCATCACTATTGTTTTGAGTGGTACCTGTTTTACCCGCAATAGGGTTGGTTAACTTATAAGGATAACCCGTTATAATTTCATCATACTCCGGTCTCCATTTATTAAACCCAGTTGTTCTTAAACGTGTACCTGAACCACCTTGGGTTACACCCTTCATTAGGTCTAAAATAGCATAAGAAACATCTTTACTTAAAACATCCTTTGTTTCTGGTACATACTCATATAGTACGGTACCATCTTTATTTTCAATACGTGTAACCATAACAGGCTTAACATATACACCTTGATTTGCAAAGGCACCATATGCACCAACCATTTCATATACATTAACATCTAACGTACCTAAAGCAATTGAAGGTACTTCTAGAATATCTCCCGTAAGACCAAGATTACGTACCATGCTCACTACAGATTTTGGTCCCACTTCATCAATCAATTGTGCCGTAACGGTGTTTACAGAGTTTGCTAAGGCTTTCTTTAAAGAATAGCTATTACCAGAATATTTGAGGTTAGAGTTTCTTGGACACCAAGGCTCCATGTTACCGTGTTTGCCCGCTTCTATACAATATTGTGTATCTGGGCGAGTTTCGCAAGGAGATAAGCGCAATTGGTCTATAGCGGCAGCATATACAAAAGGTTTAAACGTAGAACCTGCTTGTCTTGCTCCTTGAATTACATTATCATATTGAAAATGCTTGTAATTAATACCACCTACCCATGCTTTTACATGACCCGTTTGTGGTTCCATGGACATCATTGCCGTTCTTAAAAATGCTTTATAATAACGAATAGAGTCTCGCGGAGTTAAAATTGTATCTTTTTCTTTTGTTGGACTTTTCCAATCAAAAACGGTCATCTCTGTTTTCTTATCAAAAGACTCTCGAATCTCTTTTTCAGATTTACCCTCGCTTTTCATAATCTTCCATCGATCGGAATTTTTCATAGCCCGTTCCATAATTGCCTTTGTTTCTTCTGGCGTAATATCCAAGAAAGGCGCGGTTTTATTTCTATCCGGTGTATTTTGATGAAAGAACTCCGCTTGCAATTTTGTCATGTGCTCATTGACCGCTTCTTCTGCATTAGCCTGCATTTTTGAATCAATGGTAGTGTAAATTTTGAGTCCGTCTAAATACAAATTATACTTGTCCGGTTCATCACCAATGGCTGGCTTTGGATTTTTATCGATCCAATCTTTCATGAAACGCTGCAAATACATTCTAAAATAAGTAGCTAGACCTACGCTATGTGTTTCAGGATTGTAATTGATATCCATTTTCATAGCCTGAAGCGAATCTTTCTCCACTTCCGTGATGTAATCATATTTTGCCATTTGGGCAAGAACAACATCCCTACGGGTCTTTACCATTTCTTCTCTACGCAATGGATTAAAAAGCGATGAGTTCTTGAACATACCCACCAACATAGCAGATTCTTCAATTTTAAGATCCTTAGGTTCTTTACCAAAATATATACGAGCAGCCGATCTAATACCATCTGCGTTGTTACCAAAATCATAGATATTGAAATACATACTTATGATTTCTTCTTTGGTATAACTACGCTCTAACCGAATAGCAAGTACCCATTCTTTTATTTTTTGTTTTATAGCATCGAACTTGCTTCTAGAACGAACCCCAACGAAAAGCTGACGCGCCAATTGCTGCGAAATGGTACTGGCACCACCTTTACTTCCCAAATATGCGAATGCCCTTACTGTACCACGAGCATCAATACCCGAATGGTCTCTAAAACGAGCATCTTCCGTTGCAATAAGTGCATTGACCAGATTATCCGGAAGTTCTTCAAACTTTACATCTGTACGGTTATCATCTAAATAGAACTTACCCAAAAGTTTACCATCTGAAGATATAATCTGTGATGCCAAATTGGTTTGTGGATTCTCCAAATACTCATAGGGTGGCAATTCACCGAACAGCCCCCATGAGGCAGATAAAAATATTAGTGCCACTAAGGCAATACCAGATGCAAATAAGATCCAAAACCACAAGATGAATTTGGAAAAATTGTTGGTTGTTTTCTTTTTTACCGCTTTTGCCATTTTTTAAGGGGTGCTTTTTGTTACTTCTATACCTACATCAGTAATACCTTCTAGGTTAATAATACCAGAAACATTACCGTTTTTACGCATTGCTTGGGATACCTCAATAGTATATACGCCAGAAGTGGAAAAAACGATGTTTTCCTTATACCACAATTTACTTTCCTTTATACTACCATTGCCCTTGCCCAACCATGTACCGTCTGGTAAAGACATGGCATATTCAAGTGTGTCTTTAGTAACCTCACCTTCAGGTGTAGTTAGAGCTGCAATAATAAATAAATTACTATATGGAAAGGTATTGTCGTTTCTTACATTAATAAAGATATCATGTTCCGTAACGGTATCCATTTCACTTAGAGAAAACTCTAAAACATTATCCTTGTTCCAAACACCATCTTCCAATGTTCGGTATTCAGATTTTATAATATTGCTGTCACAAGAAGCAAAGAGCACAAGTGCTAAAAAACAACAAAATATACTACGCATTCTTCTTTTGATTTCTATTACGATTTCTATTCTTGTTCTTATTACGGTTTCGATTCTTGTTCTTGTTTCTGTTCTTGTTCCTGTTTCCTCCGCCTTTAGGCTTATCAAAACGGGTAAGACTATCTTGACCAACAACATTCTCAAAAACTACTTTTTCCTCTACTACAATTTCCATTGCGTACATTTCAAGGCTAGCTACCTTTTCCTTCTTTTTATTTTTTTGAAGGATTTCATTGACCTGATCTTTAGAAAGCACGTGCCAATTGCCCGGATCTTCTTTATAAGAAAACCAAAGCATTTCTTTAAAAATATCCGTTTTTTGACAGAAAGCTAAACCTTTCTCCGTAAACAACTTTGTATCTTGGGAAGGAAAGTCTTTAAGCGCATCTAAATACACATCTAGCTCATAATTTAAACAGCACTTAAGCTTACCACATTGACCTGCCAACTTTTGCGGGTTCAATGATAATTGTTGGTAGCGTGCCGCAGAGGTACTTACCGATCTAAAATCGGTCAACCAAGTAGAACAACATAATTCTCTACCACAAGAACCTATACCACCTAGACGCTGGGCTTCTTGCCTATAGCCTATTTGACGCATTTCTATTCTAATGCCAAAAGCCTTGGCCATGTCTTTTATCAACTGACGAAAATCTACACGCTCATCTGCCGTATAATAGAACGTAGCTTTAGAGCCATCACCTTGAAACTCAACATCGGAAATTTTCATTTGAAGTTTTAAGATAATAGCTATTTCCCGTGCTCTTTTCTTAATTTCTTCTTCTCGATCTCTACATTTTTGCCAAATATCAATGTCTTTTTGGCTGGCTTTTCTATAGATTTTAGGAGCCTCTTCTTCTTTAAAGGATTCCTTTTTTCGTTTCATTTGCACACGAACAAGCTCACCCGTTAAGGTAACCATGCCAATATCATGACCTGACTGTGCTTGTGTGGCAACTATGTCGCCAATGGAAAGTGAGAGATTTTCAGTATTCCTAAAAAACTCTTTTCTACTATTTTTAAATCTTACCTCAACAAAATCGAATGGTCGTTCCCCATTTGGGAGCGACATATTTGAAAGCCAGTCAAAAACTGTCAGTTTATTGCAACCATCTGTACCGCAAGTACCGTTATTCTTGCATCCCTTTGGTTGTCCATCCTTACCGGTAGAACAACTACTACAACCCATATTATATATATTGATTTGGTCGAATTTTCTAAAATTCACCAAAAAAGGTTCATAAAAAACTTATAGGTAAAGATACAGTTTTTTTAATGTGAAATAAAAGCTAAGTTCTCTCTAACCGTTTTAAAAAGCTTCAATAATTATTAGTCGCCCATAGGGTTGTCACAACAAAAGAGCGTTCAAAAAGCAAGCTTTAAACACCTAAAACAGCCTTAGCTCTGACGTTTACTATACAAACGAAGCTCTATTTTTTAAACTTCAATACCTCAGACCGTCCTTTCTTGAATATCTTATTGCTGACTACCTTACCTTTTCTTAGCGCCTTTTGCTCTTCATATGGTAACTCATGTACTTCCTTACAAGCATCTGAACAACAATTATTCATCTTTTCCGCACAAGACTTACATTGAATAAATAATAAGTGGCAAGCTTCATTGGCACAGTTCACGTGATCATCGCAAGGTGCGCCACATTGGTGGCAATTGGCAATGATGTCATCACTAATACGCTCTCCCCTTCTGTGGTCAAAAACAAAGTTCTTACCTCTAAACTTATTTTCAAGCTTCATTTGTTCCACTTGTCTGGTATATTCAATAATACCCCCTTCTAACTGATAAACCTGCTCAAAACCTTTATGTTTATAATAAGCACTGGCTTTTTCACATCTAATGCCACCGGTACAGTACATTACAAGTTTCTTGTCTTTCTTATGATCTGCCAAGTCCTTTTCAATGATATCCAACGAATCTCTAAACGTATCAACATCTGGAGTTATGGCGTTTTTAAAATGACCTATTTCACTTTCATAATGGTTACGCATATCCACTAGCACCGTATCTGGATCTTCAATAAGCTCATTGAACTGTTCTGCCCCCACGTGAATACCTTTGTTGGTTACATCAAAAGAATTATCCTCTAATCCATCGGCTACAATTTTCTTGCGCACTTTTACTTTTAGTTTCAAGAAAGAAAGGTTGTCTTGTTCTATGGCAATGTTCAATCTTACATTCTCCAAAAATGAAATACTGTCTAAATGTGCCTTAAAAACGCTGAAGTTTTCTGCAGGAACAGAAAGTTGGGCGTTTATACCTTCATGGGCAACATAAATTCGCCCAAGAACGTCCATTTCATTCCAATGGATAAAAAGGTGATTTCTAAAAATAGTGGTATTACCAATGTGTGCATAGGTATAAAAAGAGATCGTAAGGCGCTCCTTGCCCGCTTCTTCAATTAAAGCCGCTCTTTCTATTGCACTTAACGTATTGTACAGTTGCATGCTATACTAATAATTTAAGCCTGCCCATAGGCAGAAGGTTATAGAAAATTTTTGAAGGGCAAAAATAACGATAATTCTGAAGAAACCCCTATTTAATTAAGGTTTAACACCTTATATAAATTAAAAAGAGCCCTGTTTATAAACAAGGCTCTTTAAAGGCTATCCCATTTTTTCTTTTTCATAACATTCTTAGAGAAAACAAAAGGAAATAGCCACCAATAATCGCCAACACTAAACAGCGATCTATAACCAATAAAGCAACTTCTATTTTTAAATAGATGTCAAATACATAAATTGGTTGCGTAAACGGTTTCAATATTATATAGTTCAAAAAAGAATTGGTAATTTAGCTTTCCAAAAAATTATGAAAATGAGTTCTGAAAAAGAAGCAAAATTAAAAGCATTAAAGTTGACCCTTGACAAAATGGATAAGACCTACGGAAAGGGCGCTGTAATGAAAATGGGGGATAGTGTTGTTGCAGATGTTGAAGTGATTCCTTCTGGCTCATTAGGTTTAGATATTGCCTTAGGTGTAGGCGGTTACCCAAGAGGTAGGGTAATTGAAATTTACGGACCGGAATCTTCTGGTAAAACCACTTTGACTCTACATGCCATTGCCGAGGCACAAAAAAATGGAGGTATTGCGGCATTTATTGATGCAGAACATGCCTTTGACCGTTTTTACGCTCAAAAATTAGGGGTAGATATTGACAATTTAATTATTTCTCAACCAGATAATGGGGAGCAAGCACTAGAAATTGCAGACAATCTAATACGTTCTGGAGCTATTGATATTGTTGTTGTGGATTCCGTTGCGGCATTAACCCCAAAAAGTGAGATCGAAGGTGAAATGGGTGACTCTAAAATGGGGCTTCATGCACGTTTAATGTCACAAGCGCTTAGAAAACTTACCGGTTCTATCAGCAAAACAAATTGTACCGTAATTTTCATTAACCAATTACGTGAAAAAATTGGTGTTATGTTCGGTAACCCAGAAACCACTACTGGTGGTAACGCTCTTAAATTTTATGCTTCCGTTCGTTTAGATATTAGAAGATCTACTCAAATAAAAGATACCGATGGTAACGTACAAGGAAACAAAACAAGAGTTAAAGTTGTAAAGAACAAGGTTGCACCACCTTTCCGTACTACAGAGTTTGATATTATGTATGGCGAAGGTATTTCTAAAGTTGGCGAGGTAATAGACCTAGGTGTTGAATATGAAATAGTAAAAAAGAGTGGTTCTTGGTTTAGCTATGGCGACACAAAATTAGGTCAAGGTCGTGATGCGGTTAAAAACCTATTATTGGATAATCCTGAATTATTTGAGGAATTAGATGGTAAGATCAGAGAAGCCATTGCAGCCTTAAATGCATAAATTCAATAAAAATACTTTAGCAAGAGTAACTTAACGCAACCATTGCACTTACTTTTCATCTTATAAACAAAACTGTTATATGATGAGAAAAAAGATAATGCTGCTGGTAACTGTCATGGCATTTCTATTCAATGGTTGTTCTATTGATGATGATGGCGCCAATTTCCATTTTACAGCGCTGGAAATTGTAGAAGCAGAAGTACCAGAATCGTTTGATTTAAACGAAACCTACAAAATATCTGTAGATTATATAAAACCAGATAGCTGTACGTATTACGAAGGGTTTGATGTTGTAAAGGATTCCTTGACCGTTAGAAGCGTAGTTGCCATAGGCACCGTAAGAACAGATTTCGATGATTGCACTGAAGAATTAATACAGGAAACTGCATCTTTTAACTTTCAGGTAATCTATGATAAACCATATACATTTAAATTTTATACCGGAAACAATAGTGACGGAGAGGCAGAATATATGGAAATTGTAGTTCCAGTAAACAAACCTTAAAAACAACCGACCATTTGTGAGTCTAGAAGAACTCATACATAATTGCAAAAAAGGAGACCGCAAAGCGCAGGAACTATTGTATAGAGCCTACGCAACTACCCTCTTTGGCATATGTTTAAAATATTCAAAATCCAAATCTCAAGCAGAAGACACCCTACATGATAGCTTTATGACCATTTATGACAAAATAGGTCAGTTTAAAAACAAAGGTTCTTTTGAAGGGTGGATGAAAAGAATTACGGTCAATACCGCTCTTCAAAAATATAGAAAAGAAGAGTATTTAAATGTAGTTACGGATAACACAGAAGAAGAAGTAACCGTAGATAACGCCTTTAGCGATATAAGTCTACAAACCCTCTTGGGCTACATACAAGAATTGCCCAACAAATACAGAGCTACATTCAATTTATATGTTTTGGATGGATACACCCATAAAGAGATCAGCGAAATACTGGGTACTTCGGTAGGTACTTCAAAATCCAACCTCGCAAGGGCGCGCGCATTATTAAAAGAAAAAATAGAAACAAAGGTAACACAGTCCATTATTAGTGTCCTTATCATAATATCAAATCACTTTTTATAATCTAATATGATTATAGACTGAAATAGTACTAGATGCAGAGAAAAAATATAGACGAACTTTTTCGAGATAAACTCTCGGACTTCAAACAAGCACCGGACAACAAGGTTTGGCGTGCGATTGATGCGTCATTGGATAAAAGAAAAAAAAGAAGGGTTATACCTATATGGTGGTCATTAAGTGGAATAGCGGCAGCTTTATTGATCGGATTATTAATTTTTAATCCAATTACAGATGAACCAACTACCAATGAGATTTTGGTGGAAACTGACAATGCCCCTACATCCATTGATGACATTCAACCGAACATCAAAAATGAGGTCTTTATTGACTCCATAACTACCAATTCAAATGCAATTGTTGAGCAAAGCATATCTAATGAAGAATCTGTAAATGATCCTGAAGACAGTTCATTAAACCCGGAAAAACAAACCAATACATCTACAGTTTTAACCAAAAAAAACAACGATAAAAAAGCTCAAACCACAGACCATATTGCCAAAAACAATACTATTGACCAAGAAACCAATGCTTCATCACAAGAAACTTTAATTGCAGAAAACATCTCTAAAGAAGGTTTTGATGAAAACAACACGGTAAATTCGCTGAACGAAGATTTGAATTCAAGCGAAGCCATGGCAATCAATAAAAGAGAATCCTTTAAATCTCTAAACACGGATAATCTTAAAGAAGAACATACCGTTACTGCCAACACCCCTATTGAAGAAGCTACTAAAACAGTTGAACCCAACAAAAAATCAATTTTTGAGGAAATAGAACACCAAGAAGAATTGAAAAAGGAAAAAGTAGCGACCAATAGATGGTCCGCAGGTCCCAATGTTGCACCAGTATATTTTAATGCACTTGGTGAAGGTTCTCCAGTCAATTCTATTTTTACTCCTAATACCAAAAGTGGTAATATAAATATGAGTTACGGTGTAACCGTGGCTTATGCCGTGACTAAAAAACTAACTATTCGTTCTGGGATCAATAAAGTTGATTATGGTTATGACACGGAAGATGTAGCATTTTCCTCTTCTTCCAGTTTAGCTTCTAAAGGTGGTCAATTATCCACAATTAATTATGCCGAAACCTCAAATACATTGACAATTGCAAGTAACATTGTTACTTCTGAAAAGTATACCACTACCAATTTAGCCCAAGATGTTACAGCAAAAAGCCCTACAAGAGATGGGTTTATGTCTCAACAGTTTGGCTATTTAGAGCTTCCTGTAGAATTGAATTATGCCCTATTGGATAAAAAATTCGGGGTAAACATTATTGGCGGTGTCAGTTCACTTTTCTTAATAGATAATGCCGTATCGTTAACATCTGGAGATCTAACTACTGAAATTGGAGAGGCAAATAATATTAACGACCTTAATTTTAGTGCCAATATGGGTCTAGGGTTAAATTATAATTTTTCACAAAAAGTCCGTTTTAATGTTGAACCCATTTTTAAATACCAGCTCAACACATTTTCTGATGTAAATGGAACATTTAGACCGTATTCTGTTGGCGTTTATAGTGGCCTAACTTTCAAATTTTAACTATTCTTGATCAAATCATCAAGTATTGTTTTTCTTACTCGGTCCCGCAAGTTTACTGTGTCTTCTGGGCACAATGAGTGGGTCTCTACAAATTTGTGCACTCTAGCCCTACATTTACCAGGGCCACCACTAAAAAACGTAAAGGAAAAACGCTCTTTGTTATCATAAAATGTCATAGGCACTACGGGTATTTTATGGGCAATGGCCATTTTAAATGCCCCATCTTTAAATTTATCCAACAACACATGTTCTTCTGGAACACCGCCTTCTGGAAAAATACAAATACTTAACCCTTGCTGAAGCCTTTTCTGTGCTCTTCTGTACACTCCTGTTCTACTTTGGGTATTATCCCGATCTACCATAATACAAACTCGTTTATAGAAGAATCCGAAAAGTGGTATTTTCACCAACTCCTTTTTACCAACGAATACAAACGGATTTTTACTAACCACAAGCATTAACATTATATCTAACATGCTGGTGTGGTTGGCCACCAACATATAGCTCTTCTTCTTAATCAAACGTTGCTCATAAGTCACTTTTGGAAAACAAAACATACCGTACAGTATCGGCTTTGCCCATAGGTTTCTTGCCATCCAAAAAAACTGCGGATACCAAGTCTCTTTTGAGGCAAAAACGACCAATACAGGGAAAAATATAATGATAGGTATGGCTACTAGAATATAAAACCAAATTCGATATAAGGTCTGACCAATTTGTCTAACGACTTTAAGCATAAATCAAAAGTAGTTATTTAGGATAGTTTTTTTGTATTGTTTTACCTTTGCTTGATACAATTAAAGAAAATGGCAAGAATTTTAACAGGTATTCAAAGTACGGGAACACCACATTTAGGAAATATTCTAGGAGCGATCAAACCGGCAATAGAAATGGCCAATGATCCGTCTAACGAATCTTTTCTGTTCATTGCAGATATGCATTCGTTGACGCAAATAAAAAATGGCGAAGAATTACGCCATAACACTTATGCAGTTGCAGCAACATGGCTTGCATTTGGTCTGGATATTGAAAACACCGTTTTTTACAGACAGAGCGATGTACCGCAAACCACAGAATTAGCTTGGTACCTTAGTTGCTTTTTTCCATACCAACGCTTAACACTTGCCCATTCTTTTAAAGATAAAGCAGATAGGTTAGACGATGTAAATGCCGGACTTTTTACCTACCCTATGTTAATGGCGGCAGATATTCTATTATATGACGCCAACATAGTACCTGTAGGCAAGGATCAAATGCAACATATTGAAATGACGCGTGATGTCGCATCTCGTTTTCATGCACAATTAGGTGAAACTTTTGTATTACCAGAAGGAAAAGTACAAGAAGAAACCATGTATATACCTGGCACAGATGGTGCCAAAATGAGTAAGAGTAAGGGCAACTTGATCAGCTTGTTTCAGACAGATAAGAAATTACGCAAGCAGATTATGGGAATACAAACAGATAGCACTCCCATGGAAGAACCAAAAGATCCTGCTAACGATAACATATTCGCGCTATATAAACTTTTAGCTAGTCAGCCTCAAATTGAAGAAATGAGTGCTAATTATTTAGCAGGAAATTATGGTTATGGGCACGCCAAACAAGCACTTTATGAAGTCATTGTAAATAAGTTTGAAGAACCACGTGAGAAGTTTGAATACTACATGAACAACCTTAATGAGATTGATGACGCACTGGCATTAGGAGCTGAAAAAGCCAGAAAAGTTGCAGACGGAGTACTAGAAAGGGTTCGTGAAAAGTTAGGGTATTAACGAGTAGTTTAAAAAACTACAAAAGACAAAAACAGACCCTTTGGTCGGTTTTTGTCTTTAATATACTTATCCCATGTCTTAAAATCATCGTCATCATAAAGTCATTTCACGTTAAAGTACAAGAACCTAAGGAAAATACGTAACAAACCTAGAAAAACAGACCCAGTAGTTTGCTATAACTTCATATAGCCTCGAACAATTTCCCTGGCAATGGTCGTATCACCCCTTTCATTTCCATCGTCAATAAGGTAGATGACGTTCTAAAAATTGGCAGTTTACAATCTAAGGCAATACTATCCAATAACTGCTTGCCATTATTCTGTAAATATGTGTAGATGTCTTGCTCAATTTCATCAAGCTCAATGAACAATTGTTTTTGAATAGGCTTGGTTTCCTTTTTTCCTATATCCCAATCTAACAGATAAATCAAATCTGCCGCTGCGGTCATTACATGTGCCTTTTGCTGCTTTATTAAATTATTACAACCCAAACTGTACTTGTCCGTAGTTCTTCCAGGAACAGCAAATACATCCCTATTATAACTATTGGCAATATCAGCGGTAACCAGGCTCCCACCTTTTTCAGCAGATTCTACAACCACTGTAGCCTCACTTATACCAGCGATTACACGGTTTCTTTTTAAAAAATTTTCTCGTTCAGGATTACTTGTACTCCAAAATTCAGTATAGAATCCGCCATTTTTAAGCACTTCAGCTTGATATTTTGCATGAACTTTAGGGTAGATTTGATTTAAACCATGTGCTAGGCATCCTACAGTCTGTAGCCCATGTTTTATGGCTTCCCTTTGAATACAAATATCCACTCCGTACGCAAAACCGCTTATGATTACAGGATCCAGTGGTGCCACATCTTCTATAAACTGCTCACAAAAAGCCGTTCCATAACTAGTTATTTTACGGGTACCTACTACGCTAATAATTTTTCGTTGGGCTAGGTCAATATTTCCTTTCTTGAATAATAATATAGGTCCATCAATGCAATGCTTTAAATATTTAGGATAATGATCATCTAAAAAATATGTGCATTCAATATCATTTTTAGTAATATAATTGAATTCTGCCTCAGCAGCTTCCAAATGCTCAAGATCAAAAAGATGTTTGATTGTATGGGTACCTATACCATCAATTTTTAATAAATTTTGCTTTTTGTCTTCAAAAATTTCTGTTGGACTCCCGCAATGTGAAATTAATTTTTTTGCGAGGACATCTCCAATATTGGGGACATGTTGCAAACGAAGTATTGCAACAAGTTCATCGGCAGTATGTTGTGTAGTTTTCATTTCTTGTTCACAAATTAGGTGAAAAAATATGTTAATAAAAAGTTACGTAAGAGGTTTTTATACCTCTTTATTTTTTCCATATTTGCGCAACTATGGTTTTAGAACACTATATAAGCGATTTACTTTATAGGTACAACTGTGTTGTTGTCCCAGGGTTTGGAGCGTTCCTTACCCAAAAAAATTCTGCGAAATTAAACGTAGTTACCAATACGTTCAGCGCACCCAATAAATCCATTGTTTTTAATAGACAACTGGTTTCAAATGACGGGCTTTTGGTTTCTTATGTATCCAATGCCGAGAAAGTTTCTTATGAAACTGCATTGGTAGAAATAGAAAACCAAGTGAAAATTTGGCAAGAGGCCTTGATACAAGAAACGTCATTGCACTTAAAGAATATTGGATCTCTTACTAGGAACAACGAAGACAAAATATTGTTTCAGCCTGCAAATGAGACCAACTATTTAACGTCCTCTTTCGGACTTTCCAATTTCAATTCAATTCCTGTCTTAAGGGAAGAACTAAAAGAGGAAATCATAGAAATTGAAGAAAAAATACCGTTCGTTATTAGTCCTGAGCGTAGAGAAAGCGGTCGTTTTAGACCATACTTGAAATATGCTGCTATTTTAATGTTGGCCTTTTCAACAGGAATTACAGGATACAGAGTATACCAGCAGCAACGTACCAATGAGCAAGTTGCAAGACAAGATGCCCAAGAGTATGTTAACAAGCAAATACAGGAAGCTACATTTTTTGATCTTTCACCATTAGAATTACCAACGGTAACCATTGATGCCTCTTCTACTTCAACTACACAACCAACAGTTAACGAAGGTGAAGAAATGCATTATATTGTTGCTGGTGCCTTTAGAGTTAAAGGAAATGCGGACAGAAAAATAGAACAGCTAAAGTCACTTGGCTTTAATGCTGGCTATTATGGCACTAATGCTTATGGATTGCACATGGTTACATTCGATAGCTTTACAAATGCAAACGATGCTTTAAAAGCACTGCGTGAAATTAAGCTTACACAGTCCAAAGACGCTTGGTTATTATCTGAAAAATAAACCTGCACACATTTTATAAGTATCATTGATGCCCGTATCTTTGCGGAAAATTTCTATTTAATGGAAGCAAAATCGCCTTCAGCATCTCGTACTACAATGACAGATATGGTACTCCCTAGTGAGACCAATGCCCTACAAAATTTATTTGGAGGTGAATTATTGGCCCGTATGGATCGTGCCGCTAGTATAGCCGCAGGAAGACATAGCCGCAGAATAACGGTAACCGCATCTGTAAACCACGTTGCCTTTAATTTGGCCATTCCATTAGGAAGTGTAGTTACTGTTGAAGCAGCCGTTTCTAGAGCCTACAATACTTCTATGGAGGTGTATATAGATGTTTGGATAGAAGACCGCTATAACGGAAAACGAACTAAGGCAAATGAAGCAATTTATACCTTTGTTGCCGTAGATGAAACCGGTAAACCCACCGAGGTACCAGAGTTGGTTCCTGAAACACCCTTAGAGATCACTCGTTTTGAGGGTGCCCTACGCAGGAAACAGTTAAGTTTGGTTTTAGCAGGTAAAATGAAACCGGACAATGCCACAGAATTAAAGGCTCTATTTACCAAATAATTACTTTAAGCCACTTGTTCGTATAACTCCCTTTCCAATTCAGACTGATCAACATCAATTTGAAAAGAAACTTCCATGTCCGCACCTTTTGTATTGACCCAAACATAAAGTGCTGCTAGGACTACACTGCCTACTATAAAGAAAATACTGGAGAACAGCAATGAACTAAATAGGGCAATCATTAAACTTACTATAAGAAATACGGCATAGACCATCATAGGAATATATGATCTAAAACCCTCATAGGTTTCCGCTTTTAACTTTGTACTTCTTTTATTATAATTTTTATCGGTAGTTGTCGAATGTAATGTAAAGGTATTTTCCATGATAGTCTCCTTTTAATCAGTTAACCAAATTTCGCAAAAAAAATGAAACCACCTAAACATAACTTCATGTAAATCAGCATAATAACTAATTTTTAAAGAAATGATATTATTCAAATAACATAAAAATCATTATCACAAAATAGGGTATCAAAAATTGAAGTTATCGGGATCAGGACCAATACGTTCACCAGTTTCCAACCCATCTAAAAAGGAAATGTCTTCAGATGATAGTTCAAAGTCAAAAATTTCCGCATTAGCCGCTATACGTTTTGCATGAACAGATTTTGGAATAGCGACAATACCTTTTTGAAGATTATAACGTAGAATAATCTGCGCTACGCTCTTATTGTACTTTTTCGCCAAATCTGCACAAATATCCAACTCAAAAACCTTACCCTGCATAAAGGGAGACCAAGATTCATATTGAATTCCTTTAGCCGCACAAAAATCAATAAGGTCTTGTTGTACCAAATGTGGATGAAACTCCATTTGGTTAACCATAGGCACCACCTTACAATCTTGCAAAATATCTTCTAAATGATGTTTAAGAAAGTTACTTACCCCAATGGCCATTATTTTCTTTTGAGCATACAAATACTCTAAAGCTCGCCAGGTTTCTTTATACTTACCACTAACCGGCCAATGAATAAGGTAAAGATCTAGATAGTCTACACCCAAACGTTTTAAACTCGCATCAAATGCTTTTAGCGTTTCATCATAGCCTTGATCTTCATTCCAAACTTTAGAAACCAAAAATATTTCTTTCCTATCTATACCACTTTCACGAATACCCTTACCAACACCTTCTTCGTTTTTATAGATTGCAGCAGTGTCTATGTGCCTATAACCAATTTCAAGTGCACTTTTAACGGCATTAACCACTTCTTGATCATTATCTGACTGATAAGTACCCAAGCCTAAATACGGCATTTGTACTCCGTTATGTAATGTAAAAGCCCCTGTAAGGTCGGTAATATTGATGTGTTTTTCCATTTGAATACAGTTTAAAGACGGTACACCCATTCTTCTGGGTTTAAACGAGACGTATCTTGATATAAATAAAATTTTAACCTGGTCTGTCCATTGTTCCTATTGGTATATACGATACCCAACTCTTCCTTACTTGATACCTTATCACCTTTCTTCACATAAAGTTCAGATAGATTGTAATACGTACTTATAAAGTTACCATGCTTAATTTGAACACCTTTGTTACCACCGGGTACTGCTAAAATTGCAATGACCTCGCCTTCAAAAATCGCCCTGGCTTTGGCTCCTTCATCCGTGGCAATGATCACACCATTACTTTGGTGCTTGATCCCTGGGTAAACCGGGTCCGCATACACTCCAAACCCCTGACTCTTAATTCCCTTTTCAACTGGCCAGATCAGCTTTCCCTTATTCGCTGAAAAACTGCTGGCTATTCTAGAAGCTTCGGGGGTAAGAACAAATTTGCTGGTATTCTTGGAAGTGCTACCAGATTTTTTGTTAGAAGCAGCAATAGCACTTCGTATCAATTTTTCTATTTGTTGATCGATCTTTCTTGCCTCTTTCTTTTTAGCTTCGATTGCACTTGCATACTTGCTTTCATTTTTACGAATAGTTCCTAGAAGTGCTTTTTGAGATTGAATTTCGGCAAATAATTGATTCTTTGCTTTTTTGTTCTGGGCCAATAATACCTCTTTTAATTTTCGTTCCTCGTTAAGGTCGGCATTCAACCGTGAAAGCTCATCAGTTTTAGCCAATATCTCAGCTCCCTGTTCTTTTCTGTAATCTGTATACTGCTTCATATATTGAAGCCTTTTAAAGGCTTGAAAGAAGCTTTCTGAAGATAGCAGGAACATTAATCTATTTTGTTTGGATTTATTCTGATAAGACTTTTGTATCATCTTAGCGTATTCATCCTTTACCTCTTGTAGTTCGGTTTTTAATTTGCCAATATTTCTGATGTTGGTATTAATTTGCCTGTTCAACAAATTAGATTGTTGATTGGTTACCCGAATTAATTGTTGGCGCACCGTAATTTTTTTATCCAAGGCTTCCATCTGATCCAGAACATTGCCTTTCTCCTTTTTCTCAGCAAATAGCAATCTATTGATATCGCGTATTTCAGATTGAAGTTGTTCGCGTTTTTCCTCTAAAGCTTTTTGTTCGCTAGTCTGCGCTATTAGGTTTACCGAAGTAAACAATAATAGTAACAAAACACTAGGTTTAAATCTGAACAACATCTGTTTAAAGCTCTATTTCATTAAAACCCTTAGGAATTGAATATGGAAAATTGACCGTGCCGTTCAACTCCAAATTCTTAAATTCAAGGTCTATATTATTTTCACTATCCTTAGTAATTGCTTTTACCATAATTTCATTAGGTAAAATTTCATTATCCAAACTTTGATAATTTTTATAGGCAATCTCTAAAACTCTTTTCTCCAGCGGTTGCGAAAGTTGCTGTAAAGCCATCTTAAAGTTCTTTGGCTCAACCTGAAATAATGTTTTGTATAAAATGTCTTGCTCTTTAGGAGTTAAACGATAACTCTCATTTGAGATGCCTATATCGTATTTTCCTTGTCTTAAATCTATAATTGCCTGCCCTGTAAGCAAATTTTGTAAAATGGAAAAGTCAACTTCTGTACCCAATAAATCACTTAAATACGAGAAGTCGCCATCAAAATATTCATTTTCCAATTTATTATAAAAAGACACCCTATCTGGAGTAATATATGCCTTAACAATGCCAAGAGGAGCACTCATCCATATTGCCTTGTCCTTTTCCATACGTAGGCTCACTGATACGTTCTGTGAAGTTTCACCATCAGAATAACTAATTTTTACCCTACCTGCCAATGTTTTAAATCCAGCTTCATTTTGATAATGTGCCTTTATAACTGATTTGGATGATAGCTTAGCATCTACCGTACCACCAGAAATCACCTTTGTACTTTTACAAGATGCCATGAAAATTATCATGACCATAGGTAAGGCATATTTCATTTTTATTATTTTTAAAAACTTCATCATCTATACATCAAGATTTAATTTTACTAAGGTACATATTTGCTTTAGACGTATTATTGGTTGCGGTATAGGCTTTGACCAATTCTTTATAAATGGCATTTTCCAAAGGAATATCATCTATTAAATAATCTAACGCACCCTCTAATATTTCAATAGCATCTTTATGCTTTTGTAAGCTGTTCAAAGCAGCTCCGTTGGCATAATAAAAATAGGGTTGCGACGGAAAACTCTCCATTGCTTCTTCCGTAGTTTTTAACAACATATTATTCCCCGTATCTGTTTTGAGCATTGCCTCTATTCTAGATTTAAAACCTTCTATACTGTTTAAATCTTTATTGGGTGCAGTATTTACGGCTCTAACTGAATGTACAAAAGTCCTTTTCTGGTTAGTAATAGAATCCGTAATCTTTTTTGCCAAATACTCTTGCTTTTTAGAGATGTTTACACCTTTTAACAGCGTTTGTGCGGTAACATAATCTTCGTTCAAATAATAGATCTCCGCTAAATTCACCCTCATCTGAACATTGTTCCATGGTAATTCTTCTCTAACATCGTCTATTACGGATTTTTTGGCGTTAATAACGTCTACAAGTGTTTCTGCATACCAATAATTTTCTGGTTCTCCGTTCAATGCCTCTACCGCATACTCTTGTGCATTGATGTATTGCTTCTCGTACAAATGAAATTTGGCCAACTCAAAAGAAACAACGGTATTTTGAGGTTGTAAACGCTTACATTCCAAGAAATACGTAATTGCACGGTCATAATTTCTAATGCCTTTCTGCTTTAAGCCTTCGAAAAAATTTTCTTGAAAAGTATCAGAATACTCTTCAAGGAAAACTTCTGAACTTTGTTCAATATCCAATTCAGGCGTTTCTTGTGCACAAATGGTTAAGGGGGTACATAAAACCCCGATCACAAAACCCAAAAACACCGCCTTTACCATACTATTTATCAGATTTCTATTTTACACCTGTACTCCCAAAACCGCCTTCTCCCCTAGCAGTTTCAGACAAAATTTCTACTTGGTTCCATTCAGCACGTTCGTGTTTTGCAATGACCATTTGAGCAATACGTTCGCCGTTTTCAATTACAAAATCTTCATTGGACAGGTTTACTAAAATAACACCTACTTCTCCTCTATAATCAGCATCAATTGTGCCAGGTGCATTAAGTACGGTTATTCCCTTTTTAGCCGCCAAACCACTTCTTGGCCTTACCTGAGCTTCAATACCTACAGGCAATTCAATGAAAAGACCAGTTGGTATAATAGCTCTTCCTAAAGGTTGTAGTGTTACCGCTTCGGTAAGATTAGCTCTTAAGTCCATACCAGCAGACGCAATAGTCTCATAATTGGGTAAATCGTGACCTGACTTATTGATAATTTTTATGTTCATCTGTTTAGATATAATTTTTTAAGATTTTCAAATTCCAGCTTATATACCAAGCCCAAGAATACTAATAATAAAGGTATGCCAATAAATAGGTTCCTATCAAAAATGTAAAATGAAAGCGTAGAAAACAAGATGGACATTCCTAAATAAAAGATAATTTTTCTAAAGTTATATGGAATGGGATAATACATACGCCCAAAATAAAAAGAAAGCATCATCATAGTACCATATGCCATTAATGTAGCCACTGCTGATGCCATATAGCCGAAATACGGAATAAAAATCAAATTGATAATTATAGTCAGTACGGCACCTATCATTGAAATATAAGCGCCAAATTTGGTGCGATCCGTAACTTTATACCAAACGGACAGGTTATGGTAAATTCCTAAGAAGAAACTTGCCAAAACAATTAATGGAACTATAGGCATGGCATCCCAATATGATTCATTTAGAACAAGAAAACGCTTTAGAACATCAGAAAAAACCACAACTGACAATAAAATAATACTGCCCAAAACCACAAAATAATTTGTAATCTGAGCATATGCTTTCTGGGGGTTTTTGGTATCTGAATGACTAAAGAAAAAAGGTTCAATTCCCATTCTAAAAGCAGTCGCAAAAAGTGTCATGAACAGGGCAAGTTTATAGCATGCTGAATATTTTCCCATTTCACTTTTGGCAATATCTATTGGCAATAACTCTGATAACAGATAGCGGTCAAAAACCTCATTAATGGTAAAAGCAATACCGGCAACCATAACCGGCATAGCATAGCGGACCATCCTTTTCCAGAGATCTTTATCGAAAACATATGGCTTACGGATGTAAACCCTGATCATCAATAATAATGTAACACCACTAGCAATTAAATTAGCAATTAAAATATAAGGTATCTCATAATCTGGTTTATATAACGAGTTGAAAAAACCTGTTGATGAGCCTGTAGCTATCTTAGGTAAAAAGATCAAGAAAAATAAGGTGAGCCCTAGGTTAAGAGATACGTTTAATATTTTAACAATGGCGTATCGCATTGGCTTTTCATTAGCCCTTAACCAAGCAAAAGGAATAATAGCTAAAGCATCTAATGCCAATATCCCTAACACATAATTCATAAAAGGCAAGTCAATATTCAACGCAGTGGACAATGGCGTCTTAAATAATATGCCCACTAAAACCAATAAAGCTGTTGAGCCCATTATGGATAATAACGACGTGCTAACTACCTTTTTTCTATTTTCTGACTCCTTGTAAAAACGAAAAAACGCCGTTTCCATACCGTATGCCAAAAAAACATTGAAAATCGCAAACCAAGAAAATATTAAAGTAACCTCACCATATTTGCCCGGTGCCATTACATCGGTATAAATAGGTACAAGTAAAAATGAAATCATCCTTGGCAAGACAGTTGCCAAGCCATAGATCGCAGTTTGTTTAAAAAGTTTTTTGAGTGGATTCAAGCACTGTACATTAAGGCGATAAAAGTACCTATTAAAAGCCTAGTTACAAAGTTAGTTTTTGGGTGCGCCTTTATAAATTTGGGGTTGTTTTTGTTTTATGTCTGATACCTTTGCATATTTCAACTTTCCATTTTCGCTGTAACTCACAACGGCCTCATCTTTACCTAGGTTTAAATCTATAGCTTCAGGAGATTTTGAAGCAGTATTAGGTATTCTGACAACGATCACATTTTCGCCATTCACTGTATTGACAATGGCATCTACCTGTTTTTCCCTAAAATAAATATGATTCATTTGAATATCGGAATTCTCAATCAACGAAACCGGAATTCTCAATTCTGTACCAGAACCACTTTCTTCACGACCACTCACATATTCCTGACAAGACGCTTTACCTATATCAAATGAAGGTTCTGCTTGCAACTTTTTCTGAGAAGTACAACTAGTTAAACAAAGACAAAAAAGTAAAAAATAAGTATTAAGATATTTCATTAGACCATATTATACTTATAAAGATAATAAGTAATATGGGTTTAATACGTCATTTAACATGGCTATCACAATTTAATGCACTAATCTGCCTTCTGCAATTGCCTTAATTTATTAAGCTCGTTTTTTACCTGCCTGTAAATAAATACACAGAAAACCGTTAAAAAAACTATGGATGAACATAGTATATATACATAAAAACCATGTGACAGCGATACTTTGAACAGAGGTAACAGAATAATAAACCCAACGGTATAAATAATAATTGCCAATGGAGTAATTATAAAATGTGTAAACCTTCTGAAGAAGTAATATGTAGTCAAATCTTGTTTAAACGTATTATAGTCAGCACTAAAATTGATAGATCTTAATCTTCTTAAACTAAAGAGCTCAATACCTATTCTAACCATTAAACTACCGATCATTAAAGCGATCCCCAATAAAAATGTCGCATTTTTATAGCCGGAAACGTACAGTAGAAAAGCGAACAATGTTATGATTGTAATTGTTAAAACTGCATTCCCTGTTCTTTGTTTGTTTTCAATGGATTTTACACTTTTCAAGAGTGATTTAAAACTCTCTTCAGTTGCAGATATCTTAGATTGGTTTTGCCATGTATTTTGTAAATCTTCAAAATCATTCATGATTTGCACATTTTGTAAGTTGTTGTTTTATTCTATGTATTCTAGTTCTGACAGCGTCATGCTTAATCCCTATGATTTCTGAGATCTCTACTTGTGGTACATCTTCTAGTTCCAACAAAATTATAGCCTTGTTAGTGCTACTTAATTGGTTGATGCATTTGTACAATTGAAAAAGCATATCTTCTTTTTCTACAGGATCTTCACTACTCTCACTTATTTGCAAATCATCAATTTGTAGTTTTTTCTCTTCTTTCTTCTCCCTACGTATTTCTGCCAAACAAGTATTCACACAAATTCTATAGATCCATGTAGCTATTCCGCTTTCATTTCTAAACGTATCTAGGTTTTTCCAAACTTTAATGAACGTTTCCTGGGTCAAATCTTTGGCCAGTACATCATTACCTCCGGTATACCCCATGCATAAACGCATTACTTTAGGGTAATTAATCTCATATATCTTTTTATATGTTGTCTCTTTAGGTGTCATTAATCCTCTAATGCTTTAAGTACATTTTCAATGAACCAATCTGGTTGATCAAACATTATAAAGTGCGAAGAACCCATGGCTAATTCCAAGTTATATTCTTTAAGGGTTTTATATTGACTATTATATGTGGTTTTAGCCATTTCTATCCCATAAGGTTCTGTTGCCGCTAAAATGGTTACAGGTATATCAATTTTAGAAAGGTCGTTACGCAAATCCAATTTTAATAAATCAGTATAACCATAGACATATGTTTCTCGATCAGCTTTTATCATCCAATCTTTTATTATTTCTTGGTTTGATGCATCTAAAGCCATTCCGCTTGCCATTTGACTGACCATGGACTCAAAATCCTTATCGTTCATGCCCAATACTTTCTTATTATAAGGTGAATCATAAACCATATATTCACTTTTAAAGTTAGGCATCATTAAGGCACCGGTTGAGGGCAAAGCATCAATTATGATCAATTCTTTAAAAGCACTATTTTCTGTAGCAATCCAAAGTGCTAATGCACCGCCTAAACTGTGCCCAAGCAGAACAGCATTATCTAATTTGTTACTAGAAATATACTTAACCAATTCATCTTTAATTTTTGGCAGCCAAGGTTTTTCTATAGCGGGCACATCGCCAAAACCGGCAAACGTAAATACATGACATTCATAATCTTTAGATAGCTCTGCAACGGTAGCTTCCCAAACATCACCAGTACAGGCAAAGCCCGGAAATAAAAGTATTGGTTCACCTTTACCAAAGACTTCAACTTTAAAAGGGTTGTCTTGAGCAGTTATTGAAAAGGAGGAAATAAAAAATAATGCGAATACTAATAATTTAATTGTTTTCATCGTAAGAGTTTTTGTTTTGTTCACCCTTTAGATTCAAGAATTAAAAAATGTTACCTTTTTATTTGAAAAAATATTATTCCGGTTCTACATTCATCCTTTTTATAGCCGTTGTAGCCAAAATAAAGGCAATTAAGAGAAGAACCGCGGCAAGGGCATATGGAGCGCCAGGAAAATAAATTGAAGTCTCAGGCCTAATAAAATAATAAAATACGGGCGCAAATATAAATTGCCCTAAAATGGCCGTTATGCTAACCAGACCGGTTATAGAGCCCTGTAAAATTCCCTGCTCTTTTTCCGATACTTGATTAGAAATAACCCCTTGTACGGTAGGACCGGCAATACCACCCAATGCATATGGGATCAAGAACGCATACAGCATCCAAGGTTCATGGGCAAAAGCAAACAAGAACATACCCACTGTCCACAATAAAAAGCCATAGATGATAACCTTACGTTTTCCAAATTTTGTCACTAATTTACCAACCAAAAACCCTTGAACAACGGCAACCAATAAGCCAACTACCATAAGAGACAATCCTATTTGTCTCGGGTTCCAATCATACCGTTCTATCCCGTAATAAGACCATGTAGAAGGTAATGCCTGACCAGCAAGATTTGCCAAGAAAAATGCAGAAATCAAAAGTAGAATTCCCTTATAATTGCGCAATGCGAACAATGAAACCCCAGGAATCATCTTTGCATAGTTAATTTGTCTTCTGTTCTCCATGGTCAATGATTCTGGAACAAAGAAATACCCGAACAAAAAGTTTGCAAATGTTAACCCTGCAGCTATATAAAAAGGCAAACGTATATCTATTTCACCAAAAAAACCACCTATACCCGGACCTATAATAAAACCTATTCCGAATGCAGCACCTATTAATCCGAAATTCTTTGCTTTGTTTTCTTTGGTACTAACATCTGCAATATAGGCGGATGCCACGGTAAAACTTGCACCAGTAATTCCCGCTAAAAATCTACCCAAAAACAACCAAACAATAGAAGGTGCCCAAGCGTGGATCAAATAGTCTATACTTAACCCTAACAAGGCAATAAGCAATATGGGACGTCTACCATATTTATCGGATATTTCACCCAATACAGGCGAAAACAGAAATTGCATACCTGCAAAAGCCGTTGTTAACCACATACCATAGATAATAGCCATATGATTGCCTTCACCCGTTAACTCCATAATCAAATCTGGAATAATTGGAAGAATGATGCCTATACCGATGACATCAACAAGAATAGTTATGAATATAAAAAGTAAAGCGGTTTTATTGGATTTCATGGTGAGGACAAAAGTCGGGTAAAAAAGGTAAATAAAAGCAATAAAAACAAAAACCCCACTGGTTAGTGGGGCTTTTATATATAGTTTAAGGCGTTAAAGGTTTAGACAACATAAAGTCATCTGTATGTGAACATTTTTAATTGTTCAATGCCTCTGCACCACCAACAATTTCTAAAATTTCATTGGTAATTGCTGCTTGCCTTGCTTTGTTATATGTCAATTTCAATTGGTCACGTAGCTCAGTTGCATTATCTGTAGCCTTGTGCATTGCGGTCATACGAGCACCATGTTCACTAGCAAAAGAATCTCTAATGCCTTTATACAATTGTGTTTTTAAGGATTTAGGAATCAATTGCTCTATAATTTCAACTTTAGAAGGCTCAAAAGTATAATCTGCACTTGCCGTTTCTTCTACCTCTAATGGTACAATTGGCAAAAACTGCTCGGTCATAACAATTTGGGTAGCCGCATTTTTGAATTTGTTGTACACAATATCAATACGGTCATATGCGCCAGCCGTGAACAATTCCATTAAGTTCTCTGCTATTGCTGCAACATTATCAAAGGTTAGATCATCAAATACACCACTATGGTTAGCAATAACATTATAGCGTTTACCTAAATAATCATTAGCTTTTTTGCCTACCGCAACAAAATCAACTTCTTTACCTGCATAAACATTTTCAACAAGGTTTACAGATTGCTTTAAGATGTTGGTATTAAACGCCCCACATAGTCCTCTGTTAGAAGTAACCGATACGACCAAAACTTTATTCACCGCACGATTATCGGCATAAACACTACCAGAATCACCTTCTAAACTAGCACTTAGATTTTGTAGTAATTCGGTCAGTTTATCGGCATAAGGTCTCATTGCCGTAATGGCATCTTGCGCCTTTTTCAATTTTGCAGCAGAAACCATTTTCATGGCACTGGTAATCTGCATCGTTGAAGAAACCGATGAAATCCTATTTCGTATTTCCTTTAAATTTGCCATTTATTCAAGTTAAAAGTTATGAATGAAGAGTTATGAGTTTTTAATTATAGAAACTAAAATTCTAATAAGTTCTTCGCATTTAATTTTCATATCCTTTGGCACATTTCTTCCGGTAGCCTCTAATATATCCAACCAATACATGGTTTCATCCGCTTCCTTAAGAGCAATTCCAAACTTATTTTTAAAATCTTTTTTACTAACCCCTCTCTGCGCTTCTCTAGTATTAGTTCCAATACTAGTTCCACTTCTTAACAATTGAGAGGCAAGCTCAAAATCTTTATTTTCTTTTAATTTATCACAGTACAAAACAATATTACAAGCAAATTCAAAACTCTTGACCCGGATAGGGCTTTCATTTAAATAACTCATAACTCATCGCTCTGCACTTTTAACTTATTTGTATTTCGCAGAAAGCTCTTTACAAACAGAAGTCAAGGTATCTGTTACTTCATCTGTAAGCTTACCAGACTTCAAGGTATCTAGAACATCTCTGTGCTTAGCGTTCAAAAACTCCAAATAATCACGTTCGAATTCCTTTACTTTTTCAACAGGAACATCTCTTAACAAGTTTTTAGAACCTGCATAGATTATAGCTACCTGATCTTCAACCGTAAATGGATCATTCTGAGCTTGTTTTAATATTTCAACGTTTCTACGTCCTTTTTCAATTACGTTCAATGTCGCAGCATCTAAATCTGAACCAAATTTAGCAAAGGCTTCCAATTCACGGAACTGTGCTTGATCCAGTTTCAATGTACCGGCAACTTTCTTCATTGATTTAATCTGAGCGTTACCACCAACACGAGAAACAGAGATACCTACGTTAATTGCTGGTCTAACACCTTGGTTGAATAAATCTTGCTCTAAGAATATCTGTCCGTCAGTAATAGAAATTACGTTCGTTGGGATATATGCAGAAACATCACCTGCTTGAGTTTCAATAATTGGCAAAGCCGTTAAAGAACCACCACCTTTTACCATTGGTTTTAACACCTCTGGCAAATCGTTCATTTCTTTTGCGATATCATCATCATTGATAACTTTTGCAGCACGCTCCAATAATCTAGAGTGTAGGTAGAAAACGTCACCTGGGTAAGCCTCACGCCCTGGTGGTCTTCTTAACAAAAGAGACACCTCACGGTAAGCAACCGCTTGTTTTGATAAATCATCATATATAATTAATGCAGGACGACCTGTATCACGGAAATACTCACCAATAGATGCTCCCGTAAATGGTGCATATACTTGCATTGGTGCAGGATCAGATGCGTTAGCAGCTACAATGGTAGTATATGCCATTGCACCTTTATCTTCCAATACTTGAGCAATACCGGCAACGGTAGATGCTTTCTGACCTATGGCAACATAGATACAGTAAACAGGCTCACCAGCATCATAAAATTCTTTTTGGTTTAGAATGGTATCAATACAAACCGTAGTCTTACCAGTTTGACGGTCACCAATAACAAGCTCTCTCTGCCCTCTACCAACTGGGATCATCGCATCAATTGCCTTAATACCAGATTGCATTGGCTCTGTTACAGGCTCTCTGTAGATTACACCTGGAGCTTTACGCTCAAGTGGCATCTCATAAGTATCACCGGCAATAGGTCCTTTACCATCGATCGGGTTACCTAAGGTATCCACAACACGACCAACAATACCTTCACCAACTTTTACAGAAGCAATACGTTGTGTACGCTTAACCGTATCTCCTTCACCAACAGATTTAGAAGGTCCTAAAAGAACCACACCAACGTTATCTTCTTCAAGGTTCAAAACGATACCTTCAAGACCGCCTTCGAATTCAACCAATTCTCCATATTGAGCATTAGCTAGTCCGAAAACTCTAGCGATACCATCACCAACCTGTAATACAGTACCTACTTCGTCTAAAGTAGCGGTAGCATCGAATCCTGATAATTGTTTCTTTAAAATTGCTGATACTTCAGCGGCTTTTACTCCTGCCATTTTTAATTAGATATAAGATATTAGACAATGAATGTAACCATTCGTGGTCTTATATTGTTATTATAGACTATTTGAAAATTCTCTTTTTAAATTATTAAGCTTGTTGCTTACGCTAGCATCATACTGTAAATCTCCAACTCTTAAGATGAAACCTCCAATAATACTTTCGTCAATTTTACTTTCAATGGTAACCTCATCACCAGTAATAGTAGCAACCTGCTTTAATATTTTTTTCTCCATCGCGGCATTTAAAGGTACAGCCGTTGTTACGTAAGCAACGTTCTTACCTTTTAATTGCTCATTTAGGATAATGTATTTTAAGGCTACCTCATTTAACATACCTAAACGCTTGTTGTCTACCAACATTGTTATAGCGCCTTCCGTAATTGAATTACATCCTTTGAAAATTTCAAGTAATGCGCTCTTTTTAGAAGTACCGGAAACAACCGGACTTGCCAATACATCTTTTAATTCTTTACTATCTGAAATAGTAGTGGCGATTGAACGCATATCTTTCTCAACAGCATCCAAGGCTTTATTTTCCTTGGCCATGTCCAATATTGCCTTTGCGTAACGTAATGCAGCTCTAGATTCGCTCATTATTTCTTTTAGTTAAGTTTTATATCGCTCAACATGGTATCTACCAACTTCAATTGCTTGTCATTGCTAGATAACTCCTCTTTTATAACTTTCTCAGCTATTGCCACAGACAATTCTGCAACTTGACTTTTAATATCGGCAACAGCAGCTTTCTTCTCACTTTCTATAGCAGCTTGCGCTTGTTTCAACATTTTGTCGCCTTCAGCTTTTGCCTGCTCTTTAGAATCAGCTATCATTTTTTCTTTGATCTCACGAGCTTCTTTTAACATAGATTCACGTTCAGCACGTGCCTCTTGCAACATTCTATCATTATCCGCTTGTAAGTTTTGCATATCAGCTTTTGCTTTTTCAGCTGCGGCCAATGCTTCTTGAATACCTGTCTCTCTTTCGTTCAAAGAGTTCAAGATAGGTTTCCAAGCAAATTTTACCATTAAGAAAATTAAACCTAATAATAGAATTGTTTGTACGATAAACAATCCTGGTGAAAAATCATTCAATAAAACTTCCATATTCTAATCTTTAAAATCTAAATCAATAATTAAAAACATTTCCTGTAACCAACCGTTACAGGAAGATGTCTTTGGGTTTTCGTGTTCTTATTTTCCTAAGAACAAAGCACCGAATGCTAAACCTTCTAAAAGTGCAGCTACGATAATCATCGCAGTTTGAATTTTTCCTGCCGCTTCTGGCTGACGAGCAATACCTTCCATTGCTTTACCACCGATTTGACCAAGACCTAAACCTGCTCCGATAACGATTAAACCTGCTCCAATTAAATTGTAAGTTACCATACTAATTGATTTATATAATTAAATTAAAAAAACTCTTGTTAAATAAAATCTCCTCTAACATCCTCTACATCTGCCACCTCATGACCGTGAGAATCATGCTCATGGTCGTGATCATGTTCCGCTACCGCCATACCTATAAACAAAGCTGAAAGTGCCGTAAAAATATATGCCTGTAAAAAGGCCACCAACACCTCAATAAGGGTGATGAAGAATGATAAAACCAATGAAAGACCCGTAGCACCTGCCACACCTAAACTTTCTTTAAGCGTAAACATAATCGCAATTAAGCTCATTACAACAATATGCCCTGCAGATATGTTTGCGAACAAACGTACCAATAATGAAAAAGGCTTAATGATAAAAGCACCTGCCAATTCTATAATCGCCAAAATTGGTTTTACGAAAACCGGTACACCTGGCATCCACAAAATGTGCATCCAGTAATCTTTGTTACCGCTAACTGTATATATGATCAAGGTAAATATTGCCAAACAAGCTGTAACCGCTATTTGCCCAGTTACATTGAACCCAAATGGAGTAAGCCCCAACAAGTTCAACACCCATATAAAAAAGAATACCGTTAAAAGATACCCTGTAAATCTTCTGTAATGTTTTTCCCCAATGTTAGGTCTAGCAATCTCATCTCTAACATATAAAACAAGAGGTTCCAACACTCTACCAAAACCAGTTGGTACACTTTTCTTAGTATATTGTTTAGCTAAAGAAGAAAATGCAAACAACAATAACAAACCTACCAACAAGATACCAACAACACTTTTGGTAATAGAAAAATCTAAAACTTTATGCGCATTTGTTGCGTGATGTTCTTCGTCAAAATTTACAGATAAAGCACCAGCTTCCAACTCATAAATTTTGCTGTGAAGTTTTACAAATTTAGAACCGTTCTTTTCAACAATTACGTGTCCGTTATCGTCATGATGAAATTCTGATGACATAAAAGTCACCAAACCATTGCTTGACCAAAGTATTACCGGAAGCGGAAAACCAACATGCTTTCTTTCACCAGCATCATTGGTATAGGAGAATAAATGAAAATCATGAGAATCCTTAAGGTGATGTAAAATATACTCATCTACCTGCTCCTTACCACTTACCGCTCCTTCAGGTGCTGTGTCTGATACCGCGAAACTTTGCAATGAAAAACAAAGTATTAGAAGTTGTAATAAGGTTTTAATCGTATTTGAAACTTGCATCATTAGTTCTTTATCAAAAAATTAAGCTCCTAGAAATTTTGCGCAAAAGTAGTCAATAATAACATAACCATCCCAATTTTAAAGCTTTAAAATTTACAGACTTTTATTCCCCATTATTTTGGCAATAAAAAACACCTCTAGAAATAGAAAAATTAAAATCGGAATCAACAGCATTCCTCTATATAACTGAGGCATAATACGTTCTCCAAGTAGGTATGGGTAAAAGATCATAGCAAACAACGTAATCTTAAATACAAGTGCCGCCATGTATAGAAACCCTAATTGCTGAAAAAATGAATTGTTTTTAGCCGCAATGAAAAAGATAATCACCAATACGAGTGAAAACACATAATGAAATGTATAGGCTTTTTTCAATAATGGAATAAAATAAAGTTCAGCATTGCTTAAAAGCTGATCTTGTAAAATAAAAGAAGTCGCGCCCACAACAGTGAACACGACTATATATAAAATGATATTTTTTAGCAACGTTTTATTTATTTAATGCCATAACCTTTTTTATGACCAAGTAGATAGACAAAAATACTGCAAGTAAAGTAAATGTATCTTCTAAAAACGTTTTTTCATATTTTTCATCTAACCATTCTCCTAAAAGATTGCCCAAAAATATAGTGACACCCATTTGTATGGCAACACCAGATAAGCTTGCGGCGTTTCTTAAAAGCTCAGAATTATCATTGTCTTTACGAGGCTTTTGCGGCTCCATTGTTCGGTGCTTTAAAACCTGCAGGGTTACTTCCTCCTTTTTTACCGCCCATGTTACAAGAAGCATTAAAAGTAGCACCTGGTTCTACTGCCAGCTTACTTACAGATACCGTACCTTCTATTACAGCAGATGATTTTAAGGATAACAGATCAGATACCAATAATTCGCCATTAAAACTACCTTCTATATCTGCATTTACACATTCTACTTTACCATGAATATAGCCGTCTTTGCCAATGACCACTTTGCCAGAGGTTTTTACATTACCATCTAACTTTCCATCTATACGAAAATCTGCTTCTGAGATGATATCTCCTTTGATTTTGGTATTCTTCTCTATTCTGTTGGGTTGTCCTCCTATTTCATTCATAGCTTTAGGTTTTTGTCTGTCTGAAAACATTGTTCACGGTTTTGGGGTTAAAAGCGTATTTCTATAATCGATTATATTTTTGTGTACTTGTATAATCTTATAGTTCTCTGATAAAACTACAAAATTCTCATCAGCAACTCGGTAATCCTTATTATTTTTTAATAGCTCTGCATAGCCAAGTGCATAATCTTTTGACTTAAACCCATGAACTACTACAAATTGATCTTCTAGGTTATAAATATCTTTAGAAATCTTGTTCTTGTATTTAAGATCGGTAATTGATTTCTCTAACAGTTCCATCAGCTTTAGCGCCTTCTCATTATTACTTCTCTTAAAAGGAAAAACAACTTTCCAGTTAGAGGTTCCCTTGGAGTCTGTTTCCGGTGAAAATTCTTTTTGCTCCAGTTTAGGAAGATGCTCTGCTATCATTTGCTCGGCTTTTTTACCTTCTGGATTGTTAGGATACGTCAATGCCACATAGTTCAAAGCTTCTTTAAAAAGCTCAAAACCTTGCAGCCTACCAATGGCATTTGCTTTCAACATTTCAAACTTTGGAACAATAGGGTCACCTGTAAATCTATTGATGTTTTCCTCCGCACCTGTAATTACCTGCAAAAAGTGTTGTTCTTGATATTGTTTGAACAAATTCTCATAGCGTTTCTCTGGACTATCTGAACTGTCTGCCAGAACCGCTTGTGGGTTTAACAATATTTCCGCGTACCTAGAATCTGAGTGGTTGGCAATAATATCTGCCTTCATCCTCTCTTTCAACGGACTATCTACTTCTTCATATATCTTGTACAGGTTATATTTAGAAGGTAAGATCAAACGCTCTTCGGCATTTGAGGCTAGAACGTTTTCCAATTTCTCTGCCGCTAAAAGATTTTCATTGAACTTTTCCTTATAGATAAGCCCTAATTGATAGTTGGCAAAATTACGTTCTGTCTTTAAGCTATCTATAATAGCAACATCTGTAGGTAAACGATCCATGTAATAGTCTAACGAGAATTTCTCATCTTCACTAACTACACTAATACTATCATTTGCTCCCGGAGCATTCTTTAATGCAATATTCTCACTATTAATAAGCGACTTGTCTGACCATCGCCAATCATCTGTCAATTCTCTATTGCCCCAACGGTTTTTAAAGTCATTCTGACCATAGCCCAAACTAGTAATGTTATAGAAATAGAATTTGCCTTTATTCTCTTTACCGCCCTTGCTGTTGTTAAAAGCAGCAAAACCATCTGTAATTCTTTCCTTCTCTTTTTTCTGCGCAGCTTCCTTAGCTTTTTGTAGCTCTTCAATATGTTTACCAAAATATGCCAATTGCTCATCTTTTGGCATTTGGTAAACCGTAATTACACTATCTGCATAATGCACAATGTCTTCGTACTTAATAACATCTTCAAGGTTATCCCTTTTTTTCTTGATCGCCCTAAACTTCTTGGTATTCTCGTTAAGGTTGGTCAATACACTATCATAATAGGCACCTGCGGGCTTATAGATCCTTTCATCAAAATTATATTCTGCTAAATTCTCATAGTTGAGCGCATTCAATTTTGGCTTGTTCTGCGATGCTCTGAGCGATTTGTTGAAATACAATATTGCCAAGCTATCGGATTCTTGTTCTAAGTGAAACTCTGCCAATTGTCTATAAATACCATCTAAGTAAGGTCTGTTCTCCCTATTTAGCTCCATCTTGGTTAAATATTCCAAGATTTCTTCTTTATTCTCACCAGTGACTTGGGTATTCTTTAATTTTTCGATTTTGGCGTTGATCATATAAATCCTAGGGGACTTTCTATTCAACTCGATCACCTTATCAAAAGCATAATTGGCACTGTCCTTATAACCCAATTGATTGTACAACTGACCAATAATATAATAGTACCTTCCTTTTTCAGGATTCTTTTTTGTGTAATGCGATGCAATTTTTAGGTTTTGAACTGCAGTATCCGGAGCATTAAGATTTATATAGGCTTGTGCCAACATTGCCCTTGCATCTGCATACTCTTGATCTTTTAAACGCTCATATTTCATTAAGCGCTTTAAATTTTTTATCGCTAGATCGTCATTTTCTAATCTAATATTTACCTTCTCTCTCCAAATACTTGCTTCATTAAGCTTATCACTTTCCGAATATTTATTAAGAATGTAATTGAAGGATTCCAATGCAGGAATGTAGCGTTCATCAAAATAACGGGCTTTACCTAACAATAGAAAAGCCTCATCTATTTGAGGGTTGCGTTCTTCATCCTTAATATCCATACTATGCTTTTGAATAGCCTTTGTAGCTTTTTCCTCTGCAATAAGAAAATTAGGATTGTTGTCTTCTGAATCTAACTTTATTTCGCCGCTAACTTCTAAACGTTCTATGGGCAACACTTCAAAATAATCATCTTGATAAGTATCGTTCAGGGTTTCTCGCCCTTGTTCAAAAGCAATGTTTCCATTATACAACGTGTTGTACTTGGTATTGAGCGCGTGCCAATTTCGGTTTACGAACTTGTCTTTCTTAACGGAACATGCATTAAAAAGCATACTCGTTAAAACACCGGATAAAATAAGTTTGTTTCTAAGATTCAAAATAGATAATCTACGTATGTATGTTTAACTTAAAAACAACCAGATTATTATACCGTTTATCGGTAAACTGCATATTTATTTTTAAGCCGTGTCACCATTTATGAACCGCTATACCAAATTTTTACCGACCATATAGTTTGTTTTACAATAAAATGATCAAGAGCTTATGAGTTTACTGCCGATAATCTGATCCAATGCAACTTCGTCGGATTCTAACTTACTTGGATTAAAATTTAGAAAAGAAAAACCGACCTAATGGTCGGTTTTAAGTTCTTACACTAACTGTAGTACGTCTTATTGAAAACCAGTTAAATTTTACCATATGTGGTTCTTAACTGCGCTCTAAACGGACATATATTTTTAAATTATTCCACAACTACCTCAGCCTTTTCAGACCCAAAGAAAACTTCTAATTCTTTTAAAGTCTCGGCAGATGTTTCAATGTCTTTGACTACCTCACCTTTGTTCAGTACAACAATTCGCTCACATACTTCGGTTACATGAATTAAATCATGACTAGAAACCAATACCGTTACATCTTGCTGTGCAGCCAGATCTTTAATGATCTGCTTAAGGCGTATTTGTGTAGTTGGATCTAAATTTGCAAATGGCTCATCTAAAATAACCACTTTGGGGTTGCCAATAAAAGATGCCACTATACCTGCTTTCTTCTGGTTTCCTTTAGATAAATCTCTCAAGTATTTCTTTTGACCTAATATTTCGCCGTGAAAGAAGTCCTGATATTGTGCCAAGAGTGCATCTACATCGGCTTTATTTTGCCCACGTAGGTCCCCTATGAAATAAAAATACTCTTCGGGAGTCAAATACCCAATTAAAAAGGTTTCATCAATAAAGGAAGAGGTAAACGGTTTCCAATTTTCACTGGTATTTACTTGTACCTCGTTATTAATAATATGACCGGTAGTTGGTTGTATTAGGTCTAGCAACAAACTAAAAAGGGTTGTTTTACCTGCACCGTTATTACCTACCAATCCAAAACTTTGTCCTGTTGGTATTTCTAGGTTCTCTATATTCAATACTTGTTGTGAACCATATATTTTTGATAAATTTTCAATTGTAATCATAATCGTGTTATTTACTTTGGCTACGCTCAGCAACCTTTTTGTTCGTTATTGGTTAAAAGAAATAAATCCAATTTATCTGTCTGAATAGCTTATTAACAACTAGCCGACATTTAATGTCCTTATTCCTGTAACTTTATATTCCTTACTGAATTCTTTAAGCTTTCCTAATAAGCTTTTTTCTTTGTACTTATTACTTAATACCCGGTACTTATCAATCAACTCGCCTTTTCTTTAAAACCTGCAATCATTCCATATTTCTTTTTCTTGTATTGCTCGGTAATTAAACCTAATAAGTAATTCTTCATGGCAAAGCCTATAATTCCCATTACTGAAAGTACTCCTACCGCCACTTCTAAATTAAAAATGTAGTAAAAGATAGAGAATATAATGATTGGTACAATTAATACCGGAAGCATCACCAAAAACTGAGTAGCACTTGCACCCTGCATGTTACCAAACGGACTCTGATCTAACTCTATCCTTTTCTTATTAAACGAACCAAAATATAATATGACAGGTATGTTTACACCCAAGTTATATAAGGCACATCCAAAATTAATTGCCAAGGCATCCCAACCAAAGTAAACGTAAGGTATCGTCAATAAAAACATAGCTACAATGCTCACTGTAATTAGTGAAACCTTTGACTCCAGATACTTTCGCATGGGTATGTTTTGCGACATCATCATACTATAGTAACTACTATCCCAAGCCGGAATAAACTGCCCAAAATTACTTAAGAAAATACCTGTCATAAATATACCCACAAAGGCTTTCATAGGCATCATGCTACTATATATCTCCTGGGTATAGAATACCAGACCATAAAAGACAAACAATAGCGAAATATACACTTGTGACTTGGTTCTTTTATTTCTCCAAATCATTTTAAGATCTAACTGAAGAAAAGAGCCCATTTCGCCAAAGCGTTTGGTCCAAGCTAAATCTGAGGTATTTGCCTGTACCGATTTTGCTTTGAGCTTTGCATCTAGGTAAATTTTATCTTTTAAGTATTTATAATTTACATAGTACATAGCGACTGCAAGCGCAATAGGAATCAAAACCGTAATTGGGTATGCGTAAAGTGCATGAAAAACAGGAGCAAAAAAGGCCTTTACAGAAAACACACCGAAATAATCCAATCCGTAGCCTAAAACAAGTATGCTAACAATACCTATTAAAACCTTATCGTTTTTATTCACCAAAAGGTTTACATAATTTATGCTCAACACAATTGCAATAATGGCAACTACCCATAACAATACATTTAACGCCGGGTAACCGTTAAACAGCAAAACGACGGCAAATGGCACAATGAAAAATAATGTGAGTAAATTATAGATAGATGCGGCAGATCTACCTAAAATATAATGTGCAATGGTGCTTTTCTTTACCGGTGTGGTCAAAAAAGGTTTAATGTCCATTACCGGTAATTTCTGCATAAAATACCTGAGCATTAATTCCATCAAAATCCAGTAGATAAAATATTGGCTAACAATCCATAGCGGGCTTTGGTCCGGAAAGAACTTGCGGATTAAAAAATACATACCCCCACCGGTTACGGCGAGCGATATCAACATATACACCGCAAAAAACCCCATGACTATTTTTATCCCTAAACTTTTTCCAAGATTAGAGGATCTAAAAAAAGATTTCCATTGTAAGGAAGAAAATCGTTTAAACATTCGGTTGGTTTTAGTATTCTAAATATAAGTAAGAAAAATCTTGAGTTTGTTACAAGATGAATCGAATTTATATTTAAGACACCTTGAATGTCATTTACTACAACGACTATTCTTTATATTATTGATTCGAAATTTCTTTACAAACCAATAAATAAAATACACAATTTCAAATCACACTCAACTCCCTGTACACCATAACTATTCCAACAATTATAAAAATAAAACATCCAAAAATTATATTGATATCGTAAGAATAGTATGTTGAACTATAATTGTTATCATTCACAAAATCCTTCACAACTTTTATAAGGCGAAGTGAACCACCAATAAGCAGTATGACACCAAAAAATAAATTGATAAAGTCTATTTGTAGTACTTCATTCATTAATATTTAATTCAATATATAGATTAATCGTTTTTAATCTACAGTTGTAAAGCACTAAAAGTCCAGCAATATTAAATACAATGGCAAGAAGCCAAAACCACATAAAGTGAAAAGTGTTAAACCAAAAATATGATGTATTTAAAAATAATGATGGCAAGGACATTATTGAAAACATATATTGAGCTGAATGTATTTTCTTATATACTCCTTTAGGACTATAATACCAATAGAAGGCAATTATCTGCGGAATTATTAGCGACATCAAGGCTATTACTTTAAGGGTTTTATCGTTTAAAACTAATTGAGTAAAATAAATTGCAAACCCAATCATCATCAACACCAGAAAATAACTTGGTTTTTTGAAAAAGTTAAATATAGTATTGAATAGTGCTTTTTGATATGTCCAGTGTCTTTTTTTGTGTAGACTCTTTTGAAAATTAATAATGAAATTCTTCTTAGAATTAAGAAAATCTATCAATAAAACGTAGCAAGTATTATTTTCATATTCTGTTGCTAAGTGATCAATAAGCTCTACTCTTACATCTAAAAACCTGATACCGTTCGCAGTTAGATATTCTTCTATTTTCTGTATTTCAATAATATTTAATGCCATAGTACTTTTTGATTATTAAATGACATATGAGAATTATATAAGCTTGAAAAGTAAAAGAAAAATGAGATTGCAAATGCATGAAGCCCTATTGAAATATACATTAAAGAACCATCATCATATATAGACATAAAATTTGTCCACAATGGATTGTAAAGTACATAAACAAATCCAACCCCTATCGCATTAATTTTGAAAAGAAAGCTAAATGTAGTTTGATAGTCAGTGGTCTTAATTCGGTAATCGTAAACCATAAGGATTACAAAAAAAATTATATATACAGCTCCAATAATTTTTGATATCGAATCTAAGAATGTTATTGAAAAAATACCATTTAAAATAAAAGCAGTTAAGACTATAAAAAGAGAGGCTAAAGTTGATTTGAGATATACCTTCTTAATTTGTTTTACACTTTTACTAATCATTATTCGTGGACCATTCCAATACAAACCTAACCAGAAGCTAGAATAATTATCTAGCTCTATATTCCAACGTTGAGTCTCAACAGAAAATGCTTCATCAAAATCAACCGAATTCAATCGCATATTTTGACAAGTACTTTCAATTATATGATCATAAATTTCAGCACGTAAATCTATTTGAAACAATTCCTTTTTATCTAAAAAATCACGAATCTGTTTTAATTCTGATTGTTGTAATTTCATAACTCAATATTTAGTTAATGCTCCATTTTGGGTTTACCAATTGTTCCATATTTCTAATGAACTCTTCAAGTTCTGCTAATCGATTGGTCTTTTCTCTAACACCTTGCTCCGTAAGTTTGTAATACTTGCGTAACCTATTATCAACCCTTGTAACCTCAACATCTAATAAACCTTCTGCTTCTAATTTGTGCAGTGCAGGGTAAAGAGCACCTTCGGTAATTTTCAATTCCCCTTTTGTTATCTCTTTTACCTTTTGGGTAATTTCGTAACCATACATTTTTTCGCCTTCATCTAATAATTTGAGAATGATGGTATTTAAACTGCCCTTATATAATTTGGAATTTGCCATTGTTGTTTAAACTATAGAAGGGAAAGATACATAATTTTCTTATGCATAAGAAAATTATGTATAAAAATTCTATTTACTTGTTAGAAGTCAAGTTTCTTTTATTACCCGCCAAAAACTCCCGCTCCAATTTATTCGTAGTCTCAGCCAATGCTTTATCTAAAAAAGAAATCGCTAATTGTTTCTTTCCTATTTTCATATAATATTCCGCATAACAACCGTAATATAAATAAGCCCTTTGACCAAGTTCTGCAGCATCAATGTGCTTTAACAATTGATGTGTTTTTTCAAAATCAGATAACTGAAGACATACTGTTGCATGATTTAACAACGTAAACATATTGGGTTTAAACATATACAATTGTTCGTACCAATAAGAGATGTTTTTCCAATTGGTATCTTTAAATGTTTTGGCATTTAAATGCTCAGAGGCTATCGCAGCTTCATAATGATACACAGAGGTATCTTCATACTCCGTAGCTTTAAGCATAGCACTATTCCCCATCTTTATCAATGGAAAATACCACTTGGTACGGTCTTGATACCGCAAATTAACTATTTGATTGTCAGAGGAAACTTTGCTTTCCAGTCGTGACATATGAAAACAAAGCAATGCAAAAAGTGCATACAAACTGCCACTTCTAAATTGCTCCTTTTTTAAGAGTAGTTGGCAAAGGCGAATAGCTTCGCCACATAAATCTTCTTTTATTAACTTTTCCTTGTTTGTAGAATGAAAGCCTTCATTGAACGTTAAATAAATGACTTCCATAACCCGTGCCATTCGTTCTTGAACAGTTTCAGGACTTGGGTATTGAAACTGAATATTTTTATCCTGAATGGTTTTTCTTGCCCTTAGTAATCGCTTAGCGATAGTTTCCTCTTTGGTCAATAAGGCAGCGGCAATTTCTTTGATACTAAAACCGGAAATGGTTTTAAGTGCAAAGGCTATTTGTTCGCTAGGGTGTAAACTTGGGTGACAAGCAACAAAAATCATTCGCAACTGACTGTCTGCTACCTCATGATCTAAAAACAGTTCCTCTATTTGTAAAGATGATGCTCCAGTTGTAATGCTAAGGTTCCTATTTTTTTCGGCTTGTATACTACGAAGAATATCAATGGTTCTGTTTTTGGCGACACGGTTCAACCACCCCTCTGGATTATCGGGTATTTTAGTACGCCATTGCGAAGCTGCTTTTATAAATGTATCCTGTACCGCATCTTCAATGGTTTCTATATACGACAACCCGAAAAAACGGGTTAAAATAGCGACCATCTTCCCGTAATGATGTCTAAAAAGATGGTCAACTACTTTTTGTTCCATTTAATTTACTGCTCAAAAACCATTACTTCCCTAATCTCAACAGTACCGTCTAAATCATAATCTGGATAATCTTTAGCGATTTCAACTACAGCTTCAGCATTCTCTGCCTGTACAATATAGTAACCGCCTATCAATTCCTTACCTTCGATCAAAGGGGCGTCTGTAACGGTACGATTTGGTCCGGATACTCTTTTTACTTGGGGCATTAATGCATCGCCAGATTTAACAATGCCTTGTTTTTGCATTTTTTCGTTCCAAGCGAACCACTTACCCATTCGTGATTGTAGTTGTTCTGGTGATAAACCTAATTCTTGGTAATCTGCACCGATGAAAATCATCATAAAATCTTTCATAATTTAACTATTTTAATTTTATATAGAACTCGCTCTAAGTTCTCAATGTTTACCCCATGACGTTACCAAAATCAAATTAGGGACATTTTTTAGAACTATTTTTCAAAAAAAGATAAGTTAAGGATTATTTAAACTGAAATAACTTCTGTTACCATCCTCCACTACCACTAATATTTAATAATAGCTTGACAGTTCGAATTGAGCAACCACTATAAATTAATTTTTGTAGCTCTTTTTCCTCTTGTGGTTACTGTTACGGCACGATTTAAAAACTCAGGCTAGGTTTTACTTATATTATTGGCACTATGGGGTTTAATAATATTCCTCTATCTAGTATGGAGCCTCTTGCAAACGAGCACCAGTGTAGAGATTATATTATATTAATTTATTAGACCTGTACTTACTTGGCACAGCACTCGTCAAAGACCTGCGCTAGCGGGGGCTATTCGGAGATAGAAATATCAATCAGCTCCAGTTCCGATAAAAGAAATATAATTCCAATCAACAGCGAAAACATGCCAAATAAGAGTAGCTTAAAATTAACCGTCGCACCATAAAATTTTAACTCATCCTTTAGATTTTTAGACAAATCGTCATCAAATTCTTTATCATATTTTGTTTTTTTTAGTGAAAAATAAATCATTATCAACCCCAAAATCAGTAAACCAATAGCTTTGAAAAATTTCATAATTAGGATTTAACTATTTTAGTATTTAAAAAGAACCTACCCTAAGTTCTTATTGATTACCCCATGACGTTACCGAAATCAAATTAGGGACAATTTTTATAGGTTTTTTTCAAAAAAAGATAAGTTAAGAATTATTTAATATGATAAAAACCCTTCAAATACCATTGATGATTAGACTTTTTTGACAAATGTCATATGATATCGCAAAAGCATGCTTAATTTTGTAAATCGATTTAAAGAAATGAACATATGTCGCAATTTCACCCATTAACGGTAAAACATATTAAGAAATTAACGCCAACATCTGTTGCCGTTACATTTTCAATTCCTAAAGAATTGGCACAGACTTTCACCTTTACGGCGGGTCAGTATATCACAATAAAAAAAGAAATAAAGGGCAAAGAACTTAGAAGAGCATACTCCATTAGTTCATCTCCTGAAAAAGATGGCATCACAATTGGGATCAAAAAAGTAGATAATGGTGGATTCTCAAATTACGCCAACTCAGAATTAAAAGTAGGCGATACATTAGAGGTGATGGAACCAGAAGGTCGTTTCGTTTTTAATACTACTAAAGAAGTACAGAACATAGCAGCATTTGCTGCAGGTAGTGGTATTACCCCTATTATGAGTATTGTAAAGTCTGTTTTAGATAGTAACCCAAAAAACAAATTTGTTTTAGTTTACGGAAACAAATCTTACGAAGAGACTATGTTCTATACAGATTTGGTGAAATTGGAATTAGAATATGCCAATCGGTTTTTTGTGTACTTTACCAATAGTCAAACTCGTGAAGACAAGGCTTTATTCGGTAGAATAGATACCTCAACGGTAAATTATGCACTATTGAACAAGCATAAGGACGTTGATTTTGATGGATACTATTTATGTGGACCAGAGGAGATGATCCGTTTGGTACAAGATACTTTAATAGAGAATGAAGTAGATAAGGATAAAATCCATTTTGAACTTTTTACACCCACTGAAATAAAAGAGGAATTACCTATACAGGCCGATGGTCAAACAGCAGTTACCGTACTTGTTGATGATGAGGAATTTCAGTTTACGATGGACAAGAAAAACATAATTCTTGATGCCGTTCTTAAAGAAAACATTGATGCACCATATTCTTGCCAAGGTGGAGTATGTAGCAGCTGTATAGCCAAAGTAACCGAAGGAAGTGCTGAAATGGTCATGAACCAAATTTTGACCGATAAGGAAATTGCGGACGGATTTATTTTAACCTGTCAAGCCCATGCCACCACACCTACTATAAAGGTAGATTTTGATGATGTATAAAACTATATTAGTATAATTAAAAAACGCCATTATTATAATTTAGTAATGGCGTTTTTTATTTCCTTGGCTACCTTTTCAAAGGCAAAATTAAATTGGATTGCGTTATTGTTTTTAGGGGGTTAAAATACCTTTAATAGTATTTTCAATTCGCTAAAGGTATGTCTATAGAAATCATTGGTGTTTTTATCATCATTGCGGTAGTTATAATTTTATTTGCTTTTGAGGTTTTTCCGATGGATAAAATCGCTTTCTGCATTATTGCCGCATTACTATTGACCGGCTTGGTTTCACCTGAAGAAGCCGTCAGCGGATTTTCTAACAAAGCCGTAATCACCATTCTATGTTTAATGATCTTAGCGATCGGACTTGAAGAAAATGGAGCCATTTCTTATCTCGCAAAAGGCTTAAAGGTGCTAAAGAACTGGCCGGTTGTCCTGGCCATGGTCGCTATTATGCTGATTGCGGGAAGTATTTCTGCCTTTGTAAGCTCTACTGCCGTGGTCATTGTCTTTATTAAAATTGTTGCAGAACTACGCGAAAAATATCAGTTACCCCCAGGCAAATTGTTATTGCCTATATCTTTTGCAAGTATTTTAGGGGGCAGTTGTACCCTAATGGGCACATCTACCAACCTTTTGGTAAGTAATATAGCCGCAAGGTATACCGGTGAAAAATTGGGTTTCTTTGAATTTACATTGACCGGCATTGTTTTTTTAGGAATTTCAATGGGAATTATTGCCCTTTTTTATCGGTTTTTGCCAAAAGACACTGGTAAACTTTCAGATAATTATGACCTTGATCGATATCTATTGACGGTGACGGTAGAAAGTGATTCCCCTTTGGTAAACAAACCAATAGGCGAAAGTTTCATGTTCAAAGAAGTTGACATTACCGTTTTGCGACTAACACGAAAAGGCTTTGACCAAAACCTATTGAATCATGATTTGTTAATTCAACCTAATGATATAATTCTTCTGCACTGTAGTTTGGAAAACCTTCAAAAAATGCGTGCCGAAGGTTATTTTGAAGTGGATTCGGAAGACAAAGACCATTTTACATCCACTAAAAATACCCAAATCAAAAAAGTTAGTGATGCCCAAGTAAAAAATGATGAAAACAATGAGGAAGATGATGAAAGCCTTTTGTTAGAATTATTGCTGTTACCCGGTTCTAAATTTTTAGGCAGAAACTTATCTGAATTAAAAACCATGTTGATACCAAGGGCAATCCCTTTAGCGGTAAACAAGCGAAAGAAGCTACGTATTCTTCAGAACCGACTTCATCAAAGCAATCATGAGTTTACAAAGCTTCATGTAGGAGATCGATTATTGATACAAACCAAGCCCGAGTACGTATCTAATTTTGAAAACAGCAATAATCTAGCGGTATTAAACCAATATGAAGGTCGTGTGCCTGCCACGCCGTTTAAAAGAAACTTATCTATCCTTATATTAATTGCCACCATTGCCATGGCAGCTACCGGAGTTTTTGAAGTAATGACAAGTGTAATTACAGGAACCTTAGCTATGCTCCTTTTTAAGTGCGTAGAGTTAAATCGTATTTATGAGAAGATCAATTGGCAAATTATTTTCTTATTGGCAGGTATGATACCACTAGGTATAGCAATGAGCAATGCCAAGGCAGATACATGGATCACGGAAGAACTGTTGGCATTAATGTCCGGTGAGCAACCTATATTCATTATCGGATTGTTGTTTTTAACGACCATGATACTCAGTAGTGTAGTATCAAACAATGCTACGGCAATTATAATGGCACCTATTGGAATTTCATTGGCCAGCGAATTAAGTCTTGATCCTAAGCCATTTATTCTTTGTGTAATGTTTGCGGCAAATTTCAGTTTCTTTACTCCCTTAGGATATCAAACAAATGCGCTTATCTACAGTATGGGAATTTATAAATTCAAACACTTTTTAGTAATCGGCGGGGTTATATCCGTAGTGCTTTGGATTGTGGGTACCTTACTTTTGAGCGCAATGTTGTAATCAACTATTTGGTAAATACCTCCTCGAACTTTTTAACAGCAGCTTCATAGCCAATGGCGTAGGCTTTTTCTATACCCCTTCTATCTAACAAGCCAATATGTTCCAATTCTTTAGATTCAAGCACCAAATGACAATTATTGATCTTTTGTCGGTTAATGGCATAGATCATCAATCCGGTAACCCTGCCCGTTAATTGAAATGAGTTGTTTAAGTGCTTTTTCTCCAATTGAGATACGACAGATACATTACTTCCAATAACAAAATCTACCTTGGGCAAAACCGGTTCAGAAGGAAAGTTATTCATGATCCCACCATCTGCATATAATTCTCCATTATATTCCACCGGACTGAAAACCGGTGGTAATGCAGCGGAGGCCAATAAGGGTTTAATAAGCTCGCCTTCATGAATAAACAGCTCTTCACCTTTCTGTAAATTGGTTGCCACAACATATAGTTCCCTATTTAAGGCGGCAAAACTATCCACTGGAAAATACTGTTTAAAAGAAGTAATATAACTTTCACTATTGAGCAAACCGGGTTTGGCAACCGCAAAGTAATTATACTTAAAGAGTGGCGTTTCCTTAAAAAACCGAAGCATATCTTCTACTGGCTTATCCGCAGCATACAAAGCACCTACCAAGGCACCTATACTACTACCCGAAACCACATTAGCCTCAAGACCGAATTCTTGCATTGCCTTGATCACACCTATATGCGCCATGCCTCTAATACCTCCGCCCGAAAGTACCAAACCTATGGACTTAGAACCTATTTGCATCTATCTAAAATTAATTTCAAAAAAAATGCCAAGCGAATACTATTATTCGCTTGGCATAAAATTAATCATAAATACGGACTAAGAATCCAATCCGAATGCATAATAATATTTACTTCCGTCTTCATAAACGCCCTCTAACATTACTCCGCCTTTTTTGTTTTCCAAAACATCGGCTACATCTTCAATATCATTGATACGTTTACCATCTATATGTGTTATGATAAACCCTTCTCGCATTTGGGTTTCCTTCTTAATTTTACCAGGGTAAAGTTTAGAAACCTTAACACCGCCATCTATTTTCAGTTTTTTAGCGATTTCCTTATCCACATTCTCAAAATCCGCTCCTAAAAGGTTAAATACCTCTTTCTTTTCTTTTTTGATAAAATTGGTCCCACCTTGAGAATTATGTAACTCAACCTCAAACTCTTTTTCCTTTCCGTTTCTATTTACCACGATAGTTACCTTATCACCTGGTCTTTTACCGGCAATAATTTCTTGAAGTCTAGGTGATGTTGCCGTTTCCTTTCCGTTAACGCTAACGATAATATCACCAGATTCCATTCCCGCTAAATCTGCACCGCTATCCTCACCAACTTGCTCTACCCAAACACCTTTAGTAAAATCAACATCTTTTTCTTTTGCCAAGTTGCTATCCATAGTTCTAATGGTTACCCCCAACATACCACGTTGCACATTACCGAATTTTAACAGGTCTTCTACTACTTTGGTAACTATATTACTAGGGACTGCAAATCCGTACCCTGTATACGTACCCGTTGTACTAGCAATGGCCGTATTGATCCCTACTAGGTTTCCGTCTAAATTTACTAATGCACCCCCACTGTTACCTGGGTTAATGGCAGCATCTGTCTGAATAAAACTTTCTACCGCAAACTTATCGGTATTTATATGTATACTTCTTGCCTTGGCACTAACGATACCTGCTGTAACCGTAGAGTTCAACCCTAAAGGATTACCAACGGCCAATACCCACTCACCTACTTCAACATCATCCGAATTTACCAAAGACATGGTTTTTAAATTATCTGCTTTGATCTGTAATAGCGCCAAATCTGTAGTAGGATCCGTACCAATTACCGTAGCCTTGTACGATTGATTATTATATAAGGTTACCTCAACTTCATCCGCATTGTCAATGACATGGTTATTGGTAACAATATATCCTTGATCATTGATGATTACACCAGATCCCGTACCTACTCTAGGTCTAGATGAGGATCCTTGTGGAGACTGCCCCTTGAACATATCACCAAAAAACTCTTTGAACGGATCAGGCAGTTCACGAGCACCTTGATTTTGATATGATGATCCCGTTTGTGTAGATTTAATGTGTACAACGGCATCTAAAACTTTCTCTGAAGTTTCTGTAAAATCCAATGGTTTAATATTACCATCGTTGTCTTTGGTATATAATGCCTGTGCCCCGGGTATAGATTCTACCACGGTTACACCGCTAGATTCTTTTACATCTTTTTTGTTGAAATGAATTACCCCGTAACTTACGGCAAGGGCAATAATAGCTGAGAAGAAGTATACCTTCCAAGCTCCTCTAGAATTTGTGTTTGATTTCATATGTATATAAATTTTAATATTCTTCTAACTGCCTAGTGTCAATAGCTATGCCATGTATAGCCATGTCATTGCTAAAAAAAATTTAAAAGTTTTTGAAATTTTAAGGGATTTTTTAGACTAAGTGGTCTGTAACCTTAAAATTACATTACTTGAAGCATAAAAATTATGCTCATCAACTGATATTATAGCTTGTTTATAGGCTTTTGCAATTTGTAAACCCTAAAATGCTTTAGAGAAACAAACTGCTTGGTCTAAAACTGACATTTTGACTTAAAGTAAGGCGATTCTTATATTTTAATGATACAATTTATGTATAGTTAAAAAACCTTTGCCATATTTTTACGTAAGTTTAACAACGAGAAAGAAAATTGAATTGAATTCACTAGGTGCTACTGCTATATTGGTATTTGCTAATTCCGCCAAGGAAGATTTAGCCAATAAGCGTATTGCCAAAGGTGAACAATTGTTTAACATTCTTACCACGGCCACACTTCGTAAAGCAAAAAATACAGGTTTGCCCGTTTTTCATTTTTCCGAAGAAAACCAAATTGGCAACAGTTTTGGTGAACGTTTCACGAATGCCATAGCTTCCGTTTTTGAAAAAGGTTTTACAAGTGTTATTACCATAGGGAACGATACTCCTCACTTAAAGACTCAACAACTTAAACATACTGCCAAGCAATTGGCAAAGGGCAAGTCCGTTATTGGACCATCAATTGATGGCGGGTTTTACCTTTTAGGTTTACAAAAATCGAATTTTGAGGTAGGCGAATTTCAAGATCTACCTTGGCAACGCTTTGGCTTGTACCACAAAATTACCATGTGGCTACAAGAAGAATCAACGGCATTGGTGAAATTGCCCGTTTTACAGGATCTGGATACTGAAAAAGATCTAAAGGCTATTTTATCATTCTCAAAAGACTTACCCACTACCCTGCTATTGGCGATAATAGCAATATTACGAGTAAACAGAAGTCTATACTACACTAACCATCACTTCTTTCGTCTATTTCCAAACAGTTTTCTATACAACAAGGGCTCGCCTTTGGTTTCATTTATCTAGATCCCCCTTTATCCAATGGTTGGATAAATGAAAAACCAGTCGAAAAACTATATATGAAACACTTATTACTAGTGTTGACCTTGTTTATATGTACTATGGTCAATGCTCAAGAAACAATTACCGGTACTGTAAAAGATACCGATGGAAATACCATACCTTATGTCAACATTGTTTTGTCTGGCACGCTAAATGGCACTACCACTAACGAAAACGGCATATATACAATTGATGTACCCGAACTTTCCGGTGCTCTTGAATTTTCCGTTTTAGGGTATGAAACCAAAATAATTACCATAAATAACAGACGAACAATTGATATAGTCCTAGGCGACTCTTCCGAGGTCTTAGATGAAGTGGTATTAACGGCTTTAGGTCTAAAACGAGAAACCAAAGAATTAGGTTATGTAGTTCAAAGCTTGGATGCCAAAGGAGTTACAGAGGTAAAATCGGTCAATTTTCTAGACAACCTTTCGGGTAAATTGGCAGGGGTAACCATCAACCAAGGTGCTACGGGTGTAGGATCTTCCTCTAAAATTACCATTCGTGGAGAAGCGTCTTTCTCTAACAACAATCCTTTATTTATTGTAGATGGCGTTCCTATAAACAATAATTCGGTTTTCAATTTCACCAATGAAGCGGCAGCCGGATTTCAAGAAATCGATTTTGGAAACGGAGCCATGGAGGTAAACCCAGATGATATTGCAGAGGTATCGGTTTTAAAAGGACCAAGTGCTGCGGCATTGTACGGTACTAGAGCTTCTAACGGAGTGATTATTATTGAAACAAAAAGCGGCAAGAATTCAAAAGGATTGGGCATTAGTTATAACACCAGCTTTTTTGTGGATTCAGCTTTTCAATTGCCCGATTTTCAGAATGAATACGGACAAGGAAATTCAGGAGAGTTCGCCTTTGTAGACGGATTAGGTGGTGGAACCAATGACCTTATTACGTACAGTTGGGGACCACGTTTAGATGTTGGTAATCTTATTCCGCAATATGATAGTCCGGTTACCTTGCCAGACGGTACCGTTGTAAGAGGTGGAGACACCGCTCTTTATAGTGGAATACCTATCACCCCTACAGAATTTAGATCACAACCGGACAACTTAAAGAACTTCTATGAAACCGGTACTACATTAATTAATAATATTGCTATTTCCAACGGATTTGATACCGGTAATTACCGACTTTCATTTACGGACTTACGAAGCGAATCTATTATACCGGGTGTTGATCTAGACCGGCAAACGGTGAGTGCACGACTCAATTTTGAACCCATTGATCAATTACGAATAAATTCATCCATAAGTTATATCAATTCTAATTCTGACAACAGGCCGTCTAACGGTTATGGTTCAGAAAACGCAAACTACTCTTTGGTAGCTTGGGGACCACGCTCGCTGAATATAGAGAATCTAAAAAATTACTGGCAACCAGGTTTAGAGGGTATACAACAATACTCGTACAACTATACCTTTTTTGATAATCCATATTTCATTCTTAATGAAAACAGAAACTCGTTCAATAGAGATAGGGTATTCGGAAATATTTCCGCTAGCTATGATATCACAGATCATTTAACGGCAACAGTTAGAACAGGGATGGATTATTCTAGTGAACTACGCCAATTGCGAAGAGCCTATAGTTCTAATCGTTTCGTAAATGGTGGTTATGCGGAGCACGATGTATTCTATAGGGAGGTAAACACTGATTTTTTAATAAATTATACCAATCAGTTCAATGATTTTAATATAGATGTCTCTTTAGGTGGAAACCGATTAGACCAAAAAGCGTTTACTTCACAATCGCAAACTACAAGTTTGGCACAACCGGGTATTTTTAGGTTATCTAACGCAGCATCACCTATTGAAGTTTTCGAATTTGAATCAAATAAGAGAATCAACAGCTTCTATGGCTTAGCAAAAATTGGATATAAGGATTTTCTATTTTTGGATGTCACCGGAAGAAACGATTGGTCTAGCGCATTGGCTACCCCTTTTTCAGTAGATAATACCTCTTTCTTTTATCCATCGGTATCCAGTAGTTTTATAGTATCCAAGGTGGTCAATTTACCTGAGGTAATTTCATTTGCCAAGTTACGAGCAAGTTGGGCACAGGTTGGTAATGACACAGACCCATACCAAACTACAGGGGCATTTGTTGCACAAACGCCATTTAATGGGCAACCAACATTCAGCAATTCAAACACTATTGCAAATGCCGATCTTGTTCCTGAATTGACATCCTCATTTGAGGTGGGTGCTGATCTACGCTTTTTCAATGATCAACTTCGCTTTGATGTTTCCTTTTACAATGCTTTGACGAAGGATCAAATTATCTCATTACCTATAGGCATTTCTTCAGGATATACACAACAAGTGGTCAATGGAGGTGAAGTTCGCTCTAAAGGACTTGAGGTCATAGTAGGTGTTTCCCCTGTAATAAGTCAAAATTTTAAATGGAACAGCACCTTAAATTTTAGTACCAATAGATCAACCGTTGAAAGTTTACCGCAAGATGAGGGTAGGCTAACATTGGCGTACTCTAGAATCTATGACAGTCAAAACCAAACGGTATTTTTACAGGCAGAAGAAGGTGGTCGCGTAGGAGATCTATATGGAACCGGATATTTAAAAAATGAAAATGGAGATTTCATTTTAACCGATGAGGGTAGATATATACCGGACAATGAACTACAAAAATTGGGTAATTATAATCCTGATTTTATGTTGGGTTTCAACAACCAATTCAATTATAAAAATTGGAATATGGGCTTTCTATTAGATTGGCGACAAGGTGGAATCATAGTTTCTAGAACAAGGGCATTAGGAAATGTTGGTGGTCAGTTGGCTGAAACGGCCTTTAGACCAGAAACAGGTATTGTACCAGAGGGTGTAGTAAATACAGGCACCGATGACAATCCGGTTTATGAAGCAAATACTGTAGCGGTTTCCGCAGAAAGTTACTATCGTCAATTTTATGATAGAAACCACGAAGAAAACAACACCTATGATGCATCATTTTTAAAGCTACGCCAACTATCTATTGGTTATACGTTTAACAACCTTAGCCTGTTCAACCAAGATGCTACGTTGAGTTTATCATTAATAGGAAAGAACTTATTTGCTATAACAGAGAATCCGCATTTTGACCCAGAGCAATTAGCAGTACAAGGCCAAGGATTTATTAGTGGTGTTGAAGATATGTCATATGCCACAACAAGAAGTATAGGTTTTAAAGCCGGATTTAATTTTTAAGAAAGAAAAGATGAAACATATATATAGCATTTTAATCTTATTGTTGGTCATTGGCTGCACAAAAGATTTTGAGGAAATTAATACGAACACAAACGATCCCGTAACCGTACAACCTAGTCTTTTGTTAAGACAGGTAATTTATGACTATGGGGAACAAATGTCATATGAAGGTTTTACTGCCGGTAACCTACTAGGACAATATAGTACCGCTCTAGACTTTAACTTATTTGACAGGCATGATTTAAAGTCGCCCCAATTAGGTGGTAATCCGTGGCCTATATTCTATCAAAACTTAAGGGATAATGAAATCATATTAAAATTGTCCCAAGAGAATGCTGCATATGCCGTTTATGAAGGTCCGGCAAGAATTATGAAGGCATACATGGCGGCCGGGTTAACAGATTTATTTGGTGATGCTCCCTATTCAGAAGCATTTCAAGGAGATACAGAAACGGTTACGCCGTCCTATGACACTCAGGAATCAATCTACATGGATGAAGGTGGTGTTTTTGACAATCTTGACAAAGGAATTTTAGCCATTCAGAATTATTCAGGTACCATAGCTTTAGAGGGAGATATTCTCTTTAATGGTGATTTAGATGGATGGATTCGTTTTGCAAATTCATTGAAGATAAAATACTTGATGAGAGTTTCTAATAAAATAGATGTTGCATCGCAATTACAGACCATAGTAAGTGAAGGTAATTTCATTGATGATAATGAAGAAAATGCCATTTTCAACTTTACCGATGGTGAACCTAATAGTTTTAGACTTGCGCAACTTAGGGTTGGGGACTTTAACAACTATGTACTTTCTGAAACTATGGATGAAATTTTGACCAACTTGAACGATCCTCGTATTGGTCGTCTGTACCAACCTTTTGCCAACAGTGCAGATGGTGAATACAATGGGCTTTTAAACGGTATAGACGCATCAGTTGGGGTATCATTGGCAGATTACTCATTATTAGGTACCATTTTTAGGGAAAACACCGGTTTATTGGATGCGAATTTTATGACCAGTATGGAAACCCACTTTTTGTTGGCCGAAGCTGCTGAAAGAGGATTCATTTCTGCAGATACCCAAACTTTATACAATACCGGCGTAACACAGGCATTTGCCTACTGGCAGGTGGAACTACCTGAAAATTACCTAACAGAAGATGCCCCGTTGGATAACGGCAATACTATAGAGAACATCATCACTCAAAAATGGATTGCAAATTCAATAAACGGTTATGAAGGTTGGATAGAGTATAGAAGAACGGGTTTTCCGCAATTGAAAACAATATCGGCTAGTTTAAACAATAATTTGATACCTACCCGTATGCCTTATCCATCTGAAGAAGAAGCATTAAATAATGCCAATTATACCCAAGCTTCAAATAACACGGATGGCAATAGTATTAATGTACCTGTGTGGTGGGATGAATAACCGAGTTAGGAGTTAGGAGTTAGGGGTTAGGGGTTAGGAGTTAGGAGTTAGGAGTTAGGAGTTAGGAGAAAAAAGAAAAAATGACTGAAGTACAAATTTGGCAATGGGGATTAGTGATCACATCTAGTTTGGTGTTGTTCTTACTATCACCGTGGGCAAAAGATACCAATCAGTTTTTTAAAGCCGTGCAAAAGAAGAAAGCGCCCAATACCTTTATGTTAATGGGCAGCCTTATCATCTCATGGATATTTGCCAAAAGTATCACCAACGCTGCAAACTTAGGTCTGGATTTTGGTATCGTTGGTGGTGTAGCCTATGCAGGCTATTATTTGTCATTTGTCGTAGCAGGTATCGTCATTTACAAAATGAGGCTGCACGGTAAGTATACTAGCATACATCATTTTTTAACCTCAAAATTTGGTAAAACTGCCGTAACTATATTCTCCATATTGATTGCCTTTCGTTTGTTCAATGAAGTATGGAGCAATACCATGGTCATAGGTTCTTACTTTGGTGATATGGGCACTAACGCTTACTATTGGTCCATTTTAGTATTTACAGGTTTAACCCTAGCCTATGTTCTAAAAGGCGGCATGAGCAGTTCTATTTTTACCGATGTTATCCAAATGGGACTATTTTCAATACTATTAGCGGTAATATTGTTCACCATCTTTGGTAAAGACAATGCTATAACCACCACCGAAGTAGTAAATTCTGGCATTTGGTCTTTTGAAACCGGGCTGAATTTATTGTTCGCTGCCTTGTTGCAATCGTTCAGCTACCCTTTTCATGATCCCGTGTTGACCGATAGAGGTTTTATTAGCAGTCCTAAAGTAACATTGAAAAGTTTTCTGTGGGCAAGTGTACTTGGAGCTATTTGCATTGTTCTATTCAGCATTATAGGTGTTTATGCACAATCGCAGGGTATGCAGGGCCAGGCAGCTGTTCAAGTTGGTAAGGCGTTTGGTACTGTTATACTATTGGTCATCAATTTTATTATGATCACTTCGGCAGCATCGACCTTGGACTCTACCTTTTCATCTTTTTCCAAATTATTGGCTCTTGACCTAAACCTTGGCAACACGGTTAAATTTGGTCGTTGGTCAATGGTCGCTGTAGCAGTATTGGGTACGGTTCCGGTCTTTTTAGATGCTGAAATATTATCTGCCACCACCATTAGCGGTACTATGGTCATCGGTTTAACCCCCGTTTTTTTATTTTGGAAAGGTAGTGCTCCTAAAATCAGTTTTCATTTAAGTGTTTTCTGCGGATTGTTATTCGGTTTTTTATTGATTTTCAATTGGTTTCCAGATAGCTTAATATTTACCACTGGCAAGTATGCCAATTTATTATGGATTAATTTTTGGGGCATCTTATGCTGCCTTTTCGTTTATATGATACCTACATGGATAAAGAAATAAAACATTTGGGCACTAAAACAGGAAAGCTGTTGCTTTTTGGAGGTGTGTACAGCAACCTACAAGCTTTGGAAAAACTAATTTCAATAGCCAAAGATGCCGGTATTGCACCAGAAAACTGCATTAGTACCGGTGATATTACCGGTTATTGCGCACAACCGGAAGAAACTGTTCAGTTGTTTCAAAAATGGGGCGCTTTAAGTATTGCGGGCAATGTAGAATTGCAATTGGCAAATGATAGTGAAGATTGTGGGTGCGATTTTAAAAGCGGTAGCCGTTGCGACGATTTTTCAAAAATGTGGTTTCCGTACACCAAAGGGCATTTATCACAGCAATCATTAGAGTGGATGCATGAAATTCCTGAATACATCAGTTTTGAATATGGTGGTAAAAAAGTAACGGTAGTCCATGGAAATTATGGAAATACCTCTGAATTCATATTTAAGTCGAACGCCACGGAAAGTAAAGAAAACTGTTTTAAAGAGACTAATAGTACTATTATCATAGCCGGTCATTGCGGGTTACCTTTTCATCAAACTCTAAAGGAAAATGTATGGCTAAACCCAGGTGTAATAGGTATGCCTGCAAATGATGGTACTCCAAGGGTATGGTATATGATATTGGATATTATAGATGATGAAGTTGCTTATGCCCATCATTCATTTGAATATGATGCCGAAACCGCTCAAAAATTAATGTACAAAAACCATTTACCTGAAGCATATGGAGACACGCTTACATCTGGTATATGGGATAATATGGAAATACTCCCTGAACTGGAAAAAATGGGACAGGGAATTCCAATATATTTTAACCAAGAACAAAAAGATACGATACAAACTAAAACTCAGAAAAAGATGGCAAATACGTACTATGACCCAGCAGATTTAAGAAAATTTGGAAAAATTACAGAATGGAGCGAAGAGCTTGGTACCAAATTTTTTGACTATTATGGTAAGGTTTTCGAAGAAGGCGCACTAAGTGCTAGAGAAAAGTCTTTAATTGCATTGGCCGTATCTCATGTTGTCAAATGTCCATATTGTATTGACGCCTATACTAAAGACGGCTTACAAAAAGGCATTACCAAAGAGGAAATGATGGAGGCGGTGCATGTAGGAGCAGCTATTGAAGGTGGTGCCACCTTGGTGCATGGAGTACAAATGATGAACAAGTATAACAAATTGTCAATGTAAATTTCGTTGTTGGTTGTTCGTTGATGGATGTTCGTAACAGCCTTCTTCAATAATCAATACAATGAAATTAAAGCTGGTTTAAAAAAAAGTGCAAATGGAATATTCGCTATGAATATCCATGCAAAAAAAAGAAATTAAATGTTGTGAAGTTAGAGTTTAATGCATTTGTACAAAATGCCAACAACGAACAACGAACAACGAACAACTAAAAAATGGCTACAAAATCATTAAAAGCAAAAGGAAACGATTTAGCAGTTTCCAACAAGCAGTTAGAAATATTGAACGGAGGCATATTTGCTGATGGAGAGCTTCCTTATTTTAAAGACAAAATCGCAGATATTGGGCATTTTCCATTACGCCCCAAGAAACTTGAGATCCTACAGATAAACGTAGGCTATATGTGCAATCAAGTCTGTGAACACTGTCATGTAGATGCTGGTCCAGATCGTAAAGAAATCATGACCCGTGAAACCATGCAGCAATGTATTGAGGTAATCAAGAACACGGGAGCACATACCTTAGACTTAACGGGCGGTGCACCAGAAATGAATCCTGATTTTAGATGGTTTGTTGAAGAAGCGGCAAAAGCCGGCATTAAAGATTTTATTGTTCGTTCTAACCTAACCATTATACGTGCCAACAAGAAATACTACGATTTACCAGATTTCTTTAAAAAGCATAATGTGCATGTAATATCCTCTATGCCGCACTATACCCGTGGAAAGACGGATAAACAAAGAGGAGACGGAGTTTTTGACAAATCGATAAAAGCATTACAAGAATTGAACGAAAGGGGTTATGGCATGCCTGGCAGTGATCTAAAATTAGATTTAGTCTACAATCCGTCTGGCGCATATTTACCAGGAGATCAAGCCGCCATGGAGAAAGATTTCAAAAAAGCGCTTAAAGAAGATTTTAATATTGACTTTCACAACCTATTTGCCATTACCAATTTACCCATTGCACGTTTCTTGGATTATTTGATCGCATCAGAAAATTATGAAGATTACATGTATGCATTGGTAGAAGCATACAATCCGTCTGCAGTGGCAAATGTAATGTGTACCAACACCATTTCCATTAGCTGGGACGGTTGGTTGTACGATTGTGACTTTAACCAAATGTTAGATTTAAAAGTAGCCAGTAAGGTAAAGCATATAAAGGATTATAATGAAGATATCTTAAACGATAGAAACATTATAATATCACAACATTGCTATGGCTGTACAGCGGGTGCCGGTAGTAGCTGCCAAGGTACCGTTGCTTAGTAACAATTACCGATAATAAATGAACCGTTCAGTGAATGCATTGAGCGGTTTTTCTTTTACAAACCTTTTTATTTTTATAGCCACAAACAACCAAGGAGTATGTTTATTAACGCTATAGTATTGTTTTTCAACTAAAAGGGTGTGTTTACCGAATAAAAACGCATCTCATCTATAAATTCCATTAAATTATATAAATCTCAAGTTCTATAAACAGACCATATGGTCTAAATACCCAAATCTCAGTATTATGAACAAGAGTTTAAAGCGCATGGCTACCATGCAACGTATGCAGACTACAGGATTAGAATTGTTCTATTCCCAAGGATATTATAATACAAGTATAGACGATATCCTAAAAAGACTAGACCTCTCTAAAGGTGCTTTTTATTATCATTTTGATTCTAAGGAAGATTTCTTTGTTCAAATCATACAGAATTTATTGGCCCGTAAAATATATAGCACATTAATAGAGCCTATTGAAGGTCATGAGAACCCTTTAACGCTGATTACAAAATGTTTTGACGATGCTATGGAAACTGCCGTACATAATGAAATGGATTATGGTTTTATTCTAAGTAACTTCTTATCTGAATTCAACGGAAAGAACGAAGTCATCATGAAACATTTAAATGAAATTGTAACGGTTTGGGAAGTTAACTTGGTAACTACCTTACAAAAAGGAAAATTCAACGGTTTCTTGGACAGACATGTAGATTGCGAAGCCGCTGCAACCTTTTTAATGAGTTCTTATTTTGGAGTACGCACATTAATGACCAGCTCTGCTCCAGCTGCTAAAAAATACCGATTCATGTCTCAATTAAGACAATATTTTAAAAGTATAGAAGCAAAGGTTACTACCCCTTAAGTTGTAGGTTTTAAAATATCAACTATTTTCTGAACGATGGTTTCTGGTTTTATGGTTTCCATGACCTTATCATAATCTTCAGGGTGCTTATTTCCATAAATAGAAGTTGGAATAGCAGGATATAGATTCCTGTCGGATAAAAGGGCATTTTCATCGGGCTGATTAAAAGGTGAGAAACCAGCATAAGGGTGGGTAACCCCCCAAATTGTTACGGTTGGCACAGCATACATGGCAGCTAAATGAGCGTTACCGCTATCCATGGCCAGCATAAGGTCAAGATTGGATATTAAGCCGAGTTCCTCTGAAAATGATAGCTTTCCCGCAGCGCTAATACAATTTTTAAACTGCTTTTCCCATGAAGTAAGAATTTCTATTTCGCTGGTACCACCGCCAAATAACACCAATTTATAGCTCTCTGAAGAATCCAATTGTAAAACCACTTTTTGCATTAAGTCTAAAGGATACATTTTTCCTTTAAAAGCAGCAAAAGGAGCTATACCTATAACTTTCCGGTTATGGTTTTCAAGCAAAGTGGCAAAATCGTTAGACATGGGCTTTTTGGACATGGTCTCCATTTCGTTTTTACCAATGGGATAGCCTAATTTGCCGAATACAACGGCATATCTTTCAAAAGTGGATTTCAATGGCTTAAAAACATCTCTATCGGCATTTATCAAAGCTTTCTTTTCTGCCCTACCCTTGTCTAATTGTACAAATGGAATACCTGATAATTTAAAAAACTGTTTTAGTATTGAACTTCGTAAAACATTATGAATATCCGCAACGGCATCAATCTGCAATAATTGTAACTCCCTGTATAATTTCCAAAGACCTAAAATTCCTTTATGCCTACCTTTTACATCTGCCTTAAAAACTGAAACATTAGCTATATTATGGAATATAGGAGCAGTAAATGCTTTTGTTAGAACAGTGATTTTTACCTGAGGATATTTTTTAACAATACCTGTGATAACAGGAACCGACATAGCAACATCTCCCATAGCGGAGAGTCGGATGACCAAAATGTGTTTATGACTATTTATTGCCACGAAGGATGGGGTTTAGTTCCTCATCATTATACATCTTCATTTGTTTATAGACCTTCATATACTTAATGCCACTTTCAATGTCAGCAAGTAACTGGTCTATAGCTTGTGAAAGATCACTTTTTTGTTCCAACAAAACTTCTAACTTGGCCTGGCATTTTTCTCTATGTGCCAAAGCAGCATCTGACCTTGTTGCTTCTTCTTTCATGTGATAGATCTTTAATGCCAATATGGACAATCTATCTATTGCCCAAGCCGGACTCTCTGTATTGATAGTAGCGTTCGGCTTAACTTCTACCGATTGGTATTTTTTTAAGAAATAACTATCTATAAATTCTACCAAATCTGTTCTATCTTGATTGCTGGCATCAATTTTACGTTTTAAAACCAGGGCATCTGTAGGATTAATGTCCGGATCTCTAATGATATCCTCATAATGCCATTGAACCGTATCGATCCAATTTTTTCTATATAATAAATGCTCAATCTCCTCCTTGGAATAGGGGTTTTCAAAACTTTGGTAAACATCATCTTTTACATGATATTTTTCAATACTGTCATTAAAAATTTTAAACGCGAATTCGCTAAACATATGAGCCTTTTTTACAAAGATAAAGTTTATAGTTGTAACCTATAATTTGACCAGATAGACTATTAACGGAACTACAATGCTAGAAATGATTACAAGCTCTAAAAACTTAGGTTTTTTAATAGATTGAAGATAATTTACAATAAAGATAACCGATGGGAAAAAAGTAATTATGACCGCATTATTGTTATCTGAGGTCACTAAAATATTCACTACCAGACCAATGATAAATGAAAATGCAATTAACCTAATAACAATAACCTTACCGACACCAGATTTACTTAGGTGGATAAATGCAGAAAATGCCATGGCCATATTCAATAGAGCATAAAGCGTCATTTTTAAGCTGGTCCACCATTTTATTGGAAAAATGGCATCATAATCAATTGCAAAATCATAATGCTCAGCTATAAAATTAGGCTTATCAAGAAGTAAGACAACTCCATAAAGAATCATAAAAAAACAAAATCCAACGGATAAAATTACCATCCAATTTCTAATATTCTTAGGCTCATAGATATAAATTGCCGCGAATACTAAAAGCAAATATAGCAGTGCCCATTCGTAAAAGACACTTGAAATACAGATCCATAGACCTGCATCAAAAATCTTTAGCTTAATATTCTTCAAGGATTTAATACTCAGCAAACGCCTCATGGTCAATAGAAGAAAAAAACTGGTTAAAATAGCCTTACTATCACCCAAAGTTTCTGGAAAGACCACAAAAAGTAACGTAAAAAATAATATGGCATAAGAGTTTGTACCAGTAAGCTTATTGCGTTTTACAATAAAATCAACAACGAATACACTGAAAAGAAGAATGGCCAAAATACCAATAGATGGCATAATTTCCACTTCACTTATTTCAAAATCAAACAAGTAAAATTGAACCGACCAATAAAATAGAAACAAAAAAACCAGAAGAATTATGAAATTCACCGGTTTTGTTTTCTCAAAAATGCTTGAAATCATCTAAGCTTTTTATATTTTTGCTGGTAAATATAGTAATAAGATGAAATCATTTTTTGAAGGTATCGCGGATTTGTTCGTAAATGTATTGTTTGCACCGTTGGATTTTTTGCGTTTTACTGATAGTTGGGCATTAGCAAATATTCTTAATTGGATATTTATGCTAATAGGTTCAGTAGCATTTGTGTATTGGATGCTAGAGTTGAAAAAATACAATGAAAAGGGAGAAGAAGACAAGTCAAGTACTTCTCACTCTTACCTATAAAAAAAGTATATTTATTTCATCGGATTTTATAAATTGAAATCCGATGAAATAAGTAATTGTTAAAGATCAAATCCAAGATCTTTTCTATAGTTCATACCTTCAAAGGAAAGCTTCGCTACATTTTCGTAAGATTTGGATAGTGCAGTTTTAAAATCACTTCCAAAAGAAGTTATTGCCATTACCCTACCACCATTAGTTACGACCTTACCTTCTTTAAGCGTAGTACCGGCGTGAAAAACCAAGGAATCTTCAATAGATTCAATACCAGAAATTTCTTTACCTTTCTCGTAAGACCCTGGATAACCACCGGAAACGGTCATAACCGTTGTAGCGGTTCTTTCATCCAATTGTAATTCTATGTCAGCTAGTTTCTGATCGGCTACGGCCTTTAATAAATCGACCATATCATTTTGAATACGTGGTAATACCACCTCTGTCTCAGGATCTCCCATTCTAACGTTGTATTCAATAACCTTAGGGTCATCTCCAACTTTTATAAGTCCTATGAAGATAAAACCCTTGTACGGCATATTGTCCTTTTTAAGCCCCTCTACGGTAGGTTTTACAATTCGCTGCTCTATCTTGTCCATAAAGACTTTATTAGCGAAAGGAACAGGGGAAATAGCTCCCATACCGCCCGTATTCAATCCGGTATCGCCCTCTCCTATTCTTTTATAGTCTTTTGCAGTAGGTAACACTTTATACGAATCGCCATCTGTAAGCACAAAAACGCTTAATTCGATTCCGTCTAGAAACTCTTCTATAACGACAGTAGCACTTGCTGAGCCAAACTTTTTGTCTACTAACATAGATTTAAGTTCATTTTTGGCATCATCAAGATCATTTAAAATAACTACACCTTTACCAGCGGCAAGTCCATCTGCCTTTAATACATAAGGAGGATTAAGCTGTTCTAAAAATTTGAATCCGTCTTTAACTGTTTCTGAAGTAAAGCTTTTATACTGAGCGGTAGGAATTTGATGGCGCATCATAAATTCTTTAGCGAATTCTTTACTTCCTTCTAGAGTAGCCGCCAACTTTTCCGGACCAATTACAGCAATATTTTTTAAATCGTTATCATCTAAAAAGAAGTCATGGATTCCATTAACTAGAGGATCCTCTGGACCAACTACCACCAATTGAATATTTTCTTTTAAAACCAATGTTTTGATTTCTTCAAAATCATTTACACCAATTGGTACATTCGTTGCTATTTTATTAGTTCCTGCATTTCCTGGCGCCACAAAAAGTTTAGAAACTTTTTCACTTTGTGCTATTTTCCATGCGAATGTGTGCTCGCGACCTCCCGATCCTAATATTAAAATATTCATTTTATAAATAACCTTGTTTATTGCATAATTTATCTTGTTGTCGAAAAATCCCTATGTTCTTTCTTCTGTAATTCCTCTGTAGACAACGATTTGAAATAATCGTATACGATTTTTAGTCCTTCTGCCCTATGTACCTTTGGTTCCCACCCCAAGATTTCTTTAGCTTTACTAATATCAGGTTGCCTCTGTGTAGGATCATCTTGAGGAAGAGGCTTATAGATAACTTTTTGTTTAGTTCCTGTTAATGCTATAATCTCTTCGGCGAATTCCTTAATAGTAGTTTCGTGCGGGTTTCCAATATTAATAGGATCTGTATAATCGCTAAATAATAATCGGTATATTCCCTCAATCTGATCATCAATATAGCAAAAAGATCTACTCTGAGAACCATCACCAAAAACAGTTAAATCCTCTCCACGTAATGCTTGTCCCATAAACGCAGGTACAACCCTACCATCGTTTAAACGCATTCTAGACCCATAGGTATTAAAAATACGAACAATACGTGTATCTAACCCATGGTGTCTATGATAAGCCATTGTAATGGACTCCATAAAGCGTTTGGCTTCATCATATACTCCACGCGGTCCTATTGGGCTAACGTTACCATAATACTCTTCATTCTGAGGATGAACTAAAGGGTCTCCATAAACTTCTGAGGTAGATGCTACCAAAATCCTAGCATTCTTATCTTTTGCTAAACCAAGTAAATTTAGCGTACCTAAAGAACCAACCTTTAAGGTTTCAATAGGAATTTTCAAATAATCAATAGGACTGGCTGGAGATGCAAAATGTAATATATAATCCAGTTTACCTTCTAAATGAACAAATGTTGAAACATCATGATGATGAAATTCAAAATGCTCTAATGGAAATAGGTGGGCAATGTTCTTTAAATCTCCTGTAATAAGATTGTCCATTCCTATAACATGAAACCCTTCAGTGATAAAACGATCACAAAGATGAGAACCTAAAAAACCGGCAGCACCTGTAATTAGTATTTTTTTCATAATAATTCTAGTACGCTTTTTCTTCTCCTTTAAATAAGTTGGTAACCGTTTGAATAATAATACCCAAATCCAACAATAAAGACCAATTTTCTAAGTAAAAAATATCATATTTTACTCTATTGATTATATCCGTATCTGCTTCTATCTCCCCTCTAAAACCACTTACCTGGGCTAAACCGGTAATTCCGGGCTTTACACTATGTCTTAACATATATCTATTTGCTTTTTTCATGTATACCTCAGATAACGAAACCATATGCGGTCTTGGACCCACAACAGACATTTGGCCAAAGAAAACATTATAAAACTGTGGCATTTCATCTAAGCTTGTTTTCCTAATGAACCTACCTATCCTGGTAACTCGCATATCATTTTTTGTAACATGCAGAGCATCATTACCACGATTAACTGCCATCGACCGATATTTAAAACAATAAAACTCACGATTATCAAGACCATGTCTTTTTTGCAGAAACAACGTAGGTCCTTTAGACTCTAATTTAATCAATATAGCCATTAAGGGTGTAAGCCAGGATAAAACCAATAAAATAACAATTGAAGAAAAAATAATATCGAAAGTCCTTTTTATGAATGCATTTATTGAATCATGTAAGGCAATCTTTCTCAACGAAAGAATTGGAATATAGTCGTAGTATTCGTATTTCAGGTTTCTAGCAAAAATATCCTTGTTGTCAGGAATAAATTTAAGTGTTCGTAGGTTATTCTCTGCGAAATTAACAAGATGTGTTATTTGATCATTGGATAATTCGGCAACAGAGAAATAAATTTCATCAATATTATTTTCAACTACATACTCTAAACATTTCATCAGAGAAAAATTCTTATCTCTGACAGAGAATTTTTCTTTAAAATTTAAACCATAGTCCAACTTTGTTTGAAAAATCTTTATGAGCTGTCTTGTTTTTGCATTGTCCCCAATTACAATAACACTTCTTCCGTTACCCTTTAATAAAACCCTGAACTTTTTTAAAAGGAAAAAGCTTAAATATTTAAAAGAAAAAACAACACAAGTAACATAAACCACATAATTGGCTAAAGCCAGTCTACCCACATTAGGCTGTTTAAAAAATCCCATATAGGCATATAAAACTATTATGAACAGAAGAATTTGTCTTATTAAAAGTGAGAACAGTTGAATTACCCTAGCTTGTCTTTCTACTTCATAGAAACCATTTTTTAAAGAAATAATGGTCCAAGCAACAGACACATAACCTATGAACAAATAATAATTAACTAATTGAATTTCAAACAAAAAAACACCACAAATAAGTATAGTCAAATCAATTAGCCCCATTAAAGGTCTTAATAATTTCGACCACCTTCCCTTTCTATATTTCACTTGAGATTATTTATTAATTGTACAAGGTTTAAAACAACCTAAACATGATTGGTTACGTGTAATATGCAAATTAAAACAATTTGAATAAGAACAACTATGTTTCTATAGCTTTTGAACATAACTAGCATAATCAAATTCATTGATTAGATGAAACTATACTATTTACGTGAGAACTGAACCGTGATAAAAATTGATCCTCCCCAAATTTTCTAGCGTGACCCCTAATCCATTCCGCATCATATTTTGCCTCGTTCAATTCAAATATATCAATACATTTTTGAATAGAATAAGCTGTCTGTTCGTCGAAAAAGGCGCCGCTGGATTCGTCTATATTTTCATTCTCAATTACCGTTTCTAAGGCACCGCCTCTTTTATATGCTAAAACAGGAATACCATATGCCATTACCTCAAGAGGAATCATTCCGAAGTCCTCTTCTCCCGGAAAAATTAAAGCTCTCGTTCTATCTAAAAAAAACTCAATCTCGTCCCAAGACAAACTACCTAAAAAAGAAATATTGGAATTAGCCAATGAAGAAAGTTTTTCTTTCTCTGAACCATTCCCTATTATTACTAACTTTTTACCATTCTTATTAAACGTCTCAACTAACAAATCAATTCTTTTGTAAGGAGTAATAGCGCCAAAGCTTAAGTATATATCACGCTCTACATTCTTCACTAAAGGTCTTTCGAAAAGATTCAATTCAATAGGCGGATATATCACTGTTGAATTTTTTTCATAAAAATTTTTTACCCTTTTTGCTACATTTTCTGAATTAACCACATAACTGGTCACATTATCAATTGTTGTTATGTCCCATTTACGCAATCTTTTAAAAAAGTAATTTGCAATTGGCCTCAGCGGTTTGGACATACTCAAAAGATAATCTTCAGTAAAGCCCCAGCAATAACGCATTGGAGAATGAACATAGCAAACGTGCGGCGTCCCCGCCTTTATTTCGATTCCTTTGGCAGGCCCTGATTCTGAGGAAATAATTAAGTCATAGTCTTCTTTTAGCTTTAATGATTTTATACCTATAGGATATAATGGAAATAATTTTTGATAATACTTTTTCAAAAATGGCTGATTTAATACAGAAGAAATAATAGTATTCTTAGGTAAATTAACACCATAAATACTTTCATCCAGGAATAATGTATAAATATCTGCATCAGGATAAAGTTTTAAAATACTTTCTATAACCTTTTCTCCCCCTCTTCTGGTAATTAACCAATAATGTACTATAGCTACTTTCATATTTTTCAATAGTTAATAAAATACTGTTACCCTTGCTTACTATAAAATAAATCTGAAAAGAATGACACAAGTTTTAGGCAAAACTTAAAACAAATAGTTAAAAGGTACCCTAAGGCACTAATCTTGATGGTCATTTATTTTGTTAATATTAACAGCTCTCAAATATAAGATTGCTGAAATTACCGTAAAAAATACAATACCTTTTAAACGGTATAAAAAGGACTCTGACAATAAACCTAGCGCGAAAAGAATTAAGAAAGAAATATTTAAATCATCGTTAAAAATACTTTTTTCTTTATTTAAAATAAGTGAGTAAAACAGTAAGATCAATAAACTTATAATACCTAATATGCCCATGTCCATGTATTGTCTTAAATATTGGTTATGCAAATCATAACCGAAATACCTAATTCGTTCATCTCCATTTTTAATTACTTCTCGCCTTAGTACTTCATTGCTCTGACCTAGACCTTCACCAAGAACAAAATAATTATCGGAAATAGTTCTAAAAGCGGTTGGCCAGTGATATATACGCTCATCATTTTTAATAATATCTAATTTACCTGATAATAAGGGCAGCTTGGAACCTAAAAAGAATAGCGTAACCAATAAAAATAATAGACTTAATCTTTTTGCCAAAGAAACATTGTTAACCATTATATACTTTCCCAAAAACAAAAGATGAACCAAAAGATTTACCAATAACGGCATTCTAGAAGCTAGAATAACCAAGTTGAGATTTAAAAAAGAAATTAAGATTATAGCCCAAAAACTACTTTCATAGACCTTTAGCACTTTATTTGATAAAAGAAATATTATAGCACTTATTATCAAATAACTCCAATAAGTAGGATGAACACCGATTACATGTGGAAATTTATATTGTAAGTATAACAACATACTTCCTTTTTCTGCAGCCATATGTGTAACCCATTCATAGTTATTAATGACAAACCATGAAAATTTAATAATAGCATATAAGCCAATAAAAAAAGTAGTCAATATAAAAGTTTTGACAAAAATTTTAATCCTAGATGAATTCCATTTTGCGACAACTATTATAAAAGGAATAACTAACAACGAAATCTGCCTTTCAAGAATTTTTAATGCCAATTTAAAATCCGGAGATAGAATTGTAAACGTTATGAAGACTACGATCGCAATAAGAAAAGGGAATAATACCTTCTTATTGAAATATAGATTTTCTTTTTTGTTTTTTTCAAAAATAAGGGCAAGAGCAAATAAAATATATAAAAAGGGAACATACTTTTCCCCTAGGAAAATACCTATGAAAGGAAATATTCCTAAAAGAAAAGGCAGTGTATCATTTTTAGTCATTCAAAAATGATTTTTCACGTTTGTAATGACCAAGTCTGTTTTGATTTAAAAAGACAGCTAAAAATAGTCCATAAATCCACCCAGTTTGAGCTGCATAAACGTAAGGGTTTACCAAAATTTCAAAGTGTAAAAAGACAAAAAATCCGAAAAGGGTTAAATCTGTTCCTTTCCTATTTTTAAAAAACATATAACATAAATATATTACCAGAGTTAAATATCCTAATAATATTAAAATTCCATTTCTATAAAAAACGTCAACTATGAAATTATGAGAAGACTCATAAGGTGATCCATTAACCATAAAATTTATACTGCCCATACCATGCCCAAACAAAATTTCTAATATTGATGAATTTTTAATATGATTATTATACATGTCCCGTACAATTAAACCTCTGCCGGAAGATGCTTGCTCAATTGTTGTTTCACCTGAAAATATACTCAAAAATCTTTCACTGAACTGTAATGCTATATCTTGAGCTGCATTAGAGTATAATAGTACTATAAAACCAATTACAGTTAAGAAAAAAGAGGTTTTCAATAAAGAAGAGAGGATTTTTCCCTTAGGATCGTACAATGCTACCAAAAACAATGTTATTACCAACCCAAATAAAGCACCACGAGACATTGTAAGAATTATTACAATTATAAAATAAAGACATGATATAACTTTTACTATGCCTTTTTTTAAATGAAAGAAACTGATAATGAAACCTAGCCCAACAATTAGGCCAAAATTATTTACACCACCCGCAAAAATAGCCTCTACCCTAAACCCCCTTACAGAACTCAAATTAAATACTTTGTCCCAGTCATCTATAAAAATTCTTAACGAAAAAAGTAGGATGGCATAGTACAAAATTTTAAATAAAACCTCTTTGCTTATATAGTTTGAGTAATAATTACCCAATAAAAAAACAAGAATAAGCTGTAGATGGATTACAGAGAATACTAATTGTTCCTTCAACAAAAAACCTTTACTAACTAAAACATTAAAAATTGTAAAAAGTAAGAAGTAAATAAAAACACATATTGCGAAAAATGCTTCTTTTTTTAATATTAATTGTCCTTTAGATAAGAAAAGGACGATTATAAAATTTAAAAATATTAAAATAGTAGACAGATATACGCTTCCTACACCGTCCGTTAAAATAAAATTAAACGGAAGGGACAATAAAAGTAAGGATAAGCTAAACTTGGCTAACGAGAATGTCTTCAAAATCAAGTGTTAAATCAAAGTTTTTATAAATTTCATGATCAATGTTAATACCCTTAATTTTTATACCGATCGTTTTAAGATTAAAAATTTTAGCATCTATTAATGCCGTTGAAAAAAAACTATAAGCGTTTTTAGATTTTTTAAAGCCATCTATCATGTCCTTTACCACAATGACATTTTTTGGTAAATTGATACTATCTAACTGATTAATGCAAGCCGGATGAAGTTTTATTAACACGTTTTTATATTTATTAGATAAATATTCAATAATAACATTGGTATATTTAATTTCTTCTTCAGCTGAACATAATCCTGCTAGATGTAAACATTGCATTAAAAAAATAGCTGTTTCTGAATCTTGTTCTACTGCGCTATTATTGTAATGAGATAATAAATCTGCCTTGATAAAATCCAATTTCGCATCAACTTGATTGTCTTTCCAATTTTTATATTTAATTAAAAAATTCTTTTCCCTAAGAGAATATACATAATATGAATTCAATAAAATACCACCAAAACCGGCTCCTATAGCATATACTCCAAAAATCGTCTTCGAAAAACTGTTGACTATTCCTCTAGCTAATTCCTTACCTTTAGAAAACTTTAGAGGAAATACACCATGCTGTAGGGCTATATAGTAAATGTCAGGAAATTTAGTTTTTAAATGACATACTATATTATGACTTATAAAACCTTCCGATGATGAAAAATAAACAGTATCTAGCTTGTTCTCTATTATAAAAGCTTCTATTTCAGCGGTAGTTTTTAAGAGACTTTTTTTGGATAATAATCTTTTAAAGATATTTTTTATCGGGTTGCCATCAAAATTATTTTCCAAATTTGCCCTAAAGACCTCTAAACCATGAATATTTGCCATATCCATGAAGCGTTTATTCATTGCTTTTTCAAAGATTATTAAACCTTTATTTCCCTCCATTTAAATTGTGCTCTTAATAATTTTAATAGTAGAACTGTAAAATAGGTAACCATAAAACTGTATGCAGCCCCTAAAATTCCAAATTTAGGAATTAGAACGAGGTTAAGACCTAAATTTATTATAAATGAAACGGCCATAATGACTGTAATAGCCCTTTCATCATGACTAACATACAAAAACAAATGGGGTATCAATGACAAATTATTAAAAACAAATCCTAAAAGGAATATGTACAATAAATCTATATCAGCTATAAAGGCTTCTTTATCAATTAAACCAAAAATAAAAGGACTGATCAACGGAATTACTATTGCTAAAGAAATACTTGATACTAATGTCAACAGACCAAACTTTTTTAATTCAGAAATAAAAATCTTTTTATTATCTGCAAAACTTTGAATTAATTGTGGCAGATAGATAATGTAAAAACCACTTACAATAAAAATATGTATTACTGAAGCTATTGAAAACAGGAAAGAGTAGATTCCGGTATCCTCAAGACTAAGTAACTTACCTATTATAAATTTATCGGAGAATTCAATTCCTTTTAAAAAAATTATCAATACTACAAAGGGAAATATAGCCTTTAAACTTAGTTTCAGCTGTTCTGATGACATTCTTGTAAACATAGAACTTGTAAACGTGTGCAAAGTTCTAATAAAGCCCCTGTAAGCTATAATAAATAATAAAATGTAGGAAACTAGCATTATCCACAGAACTATTTCAAAAGTCAATGCTCCAAAAAAAACTTTATAAATAACAATTAAAACAACAAAAAGTAAACTTTTATAAATAAGCTGTATGTTACCTTTCCTAAAAGATTTATTTATCATCAAATACCTGTAGACCTCTTGTGAAAAATAATCACAAAGTCCAATTACCAGCACTAACACTACATTTACCGATGTAATCAATTCATTTGGAAAAACTATTAAGAACAAGAGTACTTGTGCAATTAAAACCAATGGAGCAATTGTGAAAAAAAACGAAAAATGTTCGTTATAAATTTGCTTTTTCTCTGTCGCTTGTGCTATGTTTCTATTGGTTATATTGTAATATTCCAATCCAAAAATAGTAGTGGATATTAGTACGAAGTAACTAATTAATTGAAAACTACCATAATCATTTAGACTAAGGTTTTTAGCTAAATAACCAAGTAACAAAAACTTAGAAGCAATTGAAATGCCCCTTGTAAATAAACTTTCTAAACTATTTTTCAACTAATGACTTTTAAAACCTTTGCAGGATTACCGGCAACTACGACATTATCAGGAACATCTTTGGTAACTATGCTACCTGCACCTACAATGGAATTATGACCTATTGTTACACCTGGTAACAAAATTGCATTAGCGCCTACCCAACAACCTTTTTTTAAAATTGTATTCTCTGCATTAAAATGACCTTGATCCATGATTGTTGTATTTAATGCTCCGTACTTATGGTTAGATACATAAATATGTACTCCTGAACCAATTAAAACATGGTCCTCAATTATAATCTTTCCTTTTTCCGGTTCACGTATGTCAGCAAATAACATACTGCCAGGTCTAATAACCACCTTATCGCCAATACTAATTTTTGAACAATTAATTGCAAACGCATATGGTCTAAATTCTGACCCAATGCCAAAATGACCAAATTTCTTTTCACATAATTTACGAGAAGTTTTCTTGAAAAATAGTCTCCAATGTGTAAATGGACAATCTGGTCCAAGGCGATCTGCCTTTTTGTCAAACCTTCTTTTATTTAAAAAACCGATCATAATCAAAATGTTTCTTGCAAGTATTCAAAAATATTCATCTCCTCTTTATTTTCCTTTAGGACCCTGGCAATTTCTGTACCTATAATTAATTTTTGAATTTTATAGTTTATTGAATTATCTCCACGAAAACTATATTGCCCTAAGTTAAGTTTTTCAATTACATAATCAGGTAGTTCCGTATGTGCAACATGATATAATTGACCTTCATAATCAAACGATGTAAAGTTACTTTCAAAATTAATAGGGTTATGGTTGGCTTTTCCCAACAGATCTTTTTGGTTTTTAGGGTACAAATGAACAAAGAACTTACTTTCTTGTTGCATATCGGTCAGTGTACCTTTTTTAAGAAAAACTATTTCTTTTTTACCATCAAAATTGGCAATGAATATTTTGTAAACACTATCTGAGTAAACACCTCTTTGAGCTAGAAGTTTTGAGTATTCACTACCAGTCTTCAACATCATTATTTGCTGTTTTTCCTTTTTGTCTAATTGTATATTTCTTTTGTTTGCCTGTAGAATAAGAATTGTTCCAACTATAATGGTTACAAGGGGTTTCAAATATAAGTTTGAAGATATACTAAAATTAACTTCTCTAAATTTTCTTCCATATTCTATAAATCTTGTCTCAAAATAAAAATAAACAACATAACTTAAAACTAAAGTTATAATCACAGCTAAGCTTAAAAAACTATAAGAATTTTCAGCTATATTAAGTTGTTTAGCTAGAAACCAATACACAATTGGATGAATAAGGTAAAGGGAGTAAGAAATATGGCCTAGGCGTTCTAAGATTAGATTAACCCATTTAAAATTAGGGAATTTAATAAGCAAAAATGCAGCCGTTAAAATAAAACAACCAGCACTATAAATTATTCTATTAGAACCGCTGATTATATGAATTAAATCGCCTTCTGACAAGGGTAACAGGAAAATAATAAGAGCAAGAAGTAATAGAATTGATCCGAGCTTATTATTCTCTTTCAATGCAAATAAACTACCTATTAATATTCCACCAACAAATAAAAATAATTGGTTTAATGGGTTGATATAGGTTTTCCATGCCTTACCTAAACTATCAAATTCTGATAATTGGAAAAAAGCAAAATACAGTGCGATAAATAAAGTAATTAAAAAAAAAACGGGAACTAAATATTTAAACTTCCTTGATGCTATTACAATAATGGGGAAGAGAGCATAAAAAACCAATTCATTCCCTATTGACCAAGCTCCAGTAGGTATATATTGATCCACGGCAAAAAAACCAAATAGTCCAGTTATATTTAGTAAAATCTTTTCGTAGGGATAACTTTTAGCTAAAAGAAGTATATTTAATAAAATACAAAACCATAATAAAGGGTATATTCTAGCCAAACGTTTTACAGAAAAACTCTTTATTGTTTTCAAAGTTAATTTATCTTGATATACAAGATATAATGTTAAGCCACTTAACACATAGAAAACCGAAACACCATAAATACCAATTTTACCAAGAATGGTTTCACTACCATATACTCCATAGGACCATACAAGATAATGATAACACATTATACCCAATGCCATTAGTCCTCGTAAATAATCAAGTGATGCTATTCGCATTAGTATAAAAGACTTTAACTAAGTTTCAGTAAAAATACTAAAACCAAAACAACAATTAGCATCTCTATGGTGCTGTAAAAACGAATCGATCTTTGTTAGTCTGATTACAGGCTCCGCTGTTTAGAGAATTCCACACACCCCTACTATTACCATTAACAACAGAACGAATTGAGAACTCATAAGTGCTACCAGATTCAAAGTTACTTAATGGTAAACTATAAGAGAATAATCCCCCACTGCGTGTAGCTTGCGTTATTTCAATCGAAACTCCTTCTCCTTCTAAAAAACCCTGCAGACCATATTCAATTTCGTAAACTACCTGATCATAAGATTGACAGTATTCATAATTGAAACCATAATGATAATCAGGCCAGCTTAGTTGTAATTGATCGTCAATAAAACTGCTCTCTGCAATGAACACCACATTGGCAATTGGAGAACGATAGGTTAAGACCTTTGTGTATTCCGAAAAAGAAGAACCACAAGCTACTCGTACAAAAATATCATAATTAGTATTTGCTTTTATATAATCTGAGTATTCATTATGGAAGGTAAGTTTGTTTAAATTAAAATAATCTTCAAACTCTAAACCAGTCCCTTTTTCTGTATTCTCTTCTACTACTTCTACAACGTAACTTGAAAGAGTATTTACGTAAAAGTTGATGTTATAACCATCATCATACACATCGCTTACAATTGCTTTACAAGGCGAAGTTAAATTTTCTTCACCAGTATTTATGCTTTTTGTAACCCATTCACCGTAAACATCATTACATTTTCCCCTAACAAGGAATGTATACTCAACATTTGGTTCAATATCCGGAAAGTTAAAAATATCAACATTGGTCTCTAAAGTATATATTTGTGCTTCGGCAGGTTTAGTATTACCGTTTGTCAACATGGCAACTTGCCACTCTTCTGCCCTTCTGGTAGGAATCCAAAAAGCTCTAAAATCGCCATTATCAACATAACCTATGAACCCCAAATTATCTGCATCTAGCTCATAACAAATAGGAGTGGTAAAGGTGTAAGGATTTGAAATAAATTCTCCTGTAATATCGGCCGTACAAATAGATTGCAGGTAAAAATCATATTCCGTATTTGGTTTCAAATCTTTTAGTTCAACATTCTCATCAGATGTATTCCCTTTAACACCTGTGCCTAACACAAAGCCTTTCTCACCATATTCATAATTTGAGGCGAAACCTTGTGTCTCTAACCACTTAATAGTGGCGCTGTAAGGTGATAAAGCCTCCAGACCAATATCAACATTTCTAGGGCATATCTCTTCAGTTTCTTCAATTACATCATCTGTTTTACAGCTATTGAAAAGTGTAAATAAAATTATTGATACTGAAAAAATGTTAGTTCTCATAAATACTGTCCGTATATTTTTAACACAAGAGCATCTTAGATATTATATTGCCGTCCACCCGCCATCCACCATTAAATTATGACCGGTAATGAATGAGGCGTCTTCTGACAGTAAAAAAGCAATTGCTGGAGCTATTTCTTCTGGTCGGCCCAATCTTTTCAATGGTGATTTATCTTCATACCGCTCTATAAACGAAGAGTGCTGAGCATCTTTAATTCCGCCAGGTGAAACACAATTTACCCTAATATTATATTTGCCATAGTAAGAAGCTAAATATCTACTAAAATTAATGACTCCTCCTTTTATAGCGGCATAAGCAGCAGGTGAAGTGCCGCCATACCCTTCATAAATAGTAAAATCATTACCGACAACACCATATATTGAAGCGATATTTACGATAGAGCCCGATCCTTGTTGTTTCATTACTTCTAAAACACACTGGCATAAGAAAAATACGCTATTCATCTGCATATCTACATTCTTTCGCCATGACTCTAAAGGTACATCTTCAAATTTATTGCCCCAGTCCTTTGTTCTCGGATAAGCATTGTTTACCAAACCATCTATTCTACCATACTTGGTATACACTTGTGCTACCAAATCCCTTATAGAATCTTCAGAAGTAACGTCGCAATTATAATCGCCAATTTCAATATTCGTATTTGCATTGATATCGGCATTGATTACAATAGCTTGACTTTTCCTTAAAAGCTCTAATGTTGGTTTGCCTATTAGACCACTACCACCGGTAACAATAATTACTTTGTTTTTTAATCGTTCTGCAAGCATATTTCTAATATTTCGTAAGCTTCATTAGCTGTATTAAACTTATTGTCTTTTGCAACGACCTCATGAATAAAAAACCGTAATTGATCTTCGTAGGTATCCATTATTGTTTTCTTGGAAGTGAAAATAATCTCCTTATTTTGATAAACCGTATTTTCTAGAATATCAATTGTTATTGTATGATCATCACAAACAATTTCAAGAGTTCTTTTTGGGTCTCTTCTAAAATAGTTTAGAACTATGTTAGCATTGAATGTTGTATACCCTAACATATAATTTGCATAATCATAAGCATCAATATTCAAAGAAGATTTACTTGAAAAAACCTTATGTACTTCTTGGGGTTTGCCAAATAACCAATAGGCATAATCTATTTCATGGATTAAATCTATATGTACCCCTCCTCCTAATTTTCTATTGGCACTATAGGTAGTTTTATAATCTATACCCGGTCTCCAATCTGGTAAATAAGATCCGCAATAAACATTTACTTCATTGATCCTTTTTCTTTGAATGTACTTTTTAGCAAATTTTATACAATCTAAAAACCTAAGGTTACACGCCACGTAGGTAATAATATTATTGCTATCAATTTTTTGTAATACTGCCTTGTTCCCCAATGAAGAAAAAAGCGGTTTTTCAATAAATAAGGGTATTTTTTTAGGTATTAAGTGTTCAATTGTTTCTTTATGTATCGATGTAGGATTAGATATTATGGCAAAATCAATTTCAATATGATCTAAATCATCAAATGAGAATATATTGATAATCCCCTTCTTGGCATCTGCTTTTAATGAAGATCGTATAGCATACAATTCAATATTAGGATCAATTTTCCTTAAAGCCGCAATATGTTTTAAAGCGATAGAACCAAGACCTACGATCAATACTTTCATAAATTCATTCCTAGTTTATCATTTGCCAAAAGATATTCCATCATATCAAAATCTAGAGGCTCGTCTAGGTCAAAACATATATGGTCCATTATATAATACAAACTTCTTTGTGTAATAGCCGACTTACAGCCGTTTACAAAAAAGGTTCTACGATAAAAATAAAATGAGGCATTCATATCAAAAACCTGCGGTGCCGTTTGTCTAGATCTTGTATCACTTGGGCATACCAATTTACAATACCCATTATCGGCATCTTCTACTACATTGAAATAAGGATTTTTATGAGGCTTAGATACTGAAAACAGATTTATGGCCATATCATCGGCCAAAAGCTTTTTAAAACCTTCATTTAGATCTTTCTGAGTTCTTAAAGGAGAAGTAATATCAAGATCTAATAGAATATCATATTTTTTATTATTCTTGCTTTCTTGAAACCTTAACGCATCTTTTAAAACATCAATTTTACCAACCGTATCATTCGCCAAGTAATCTGGTCTAATATAATCTGTTTCCAAGCCAAATGACAAGGCTACTTCTTTAATAGCACTATCATCAGTTGAAAGTAAAATATCTACATTATCATGTAGTGAAGCAAATTCCTTGGCATGTTTAATGGAATATGCCAAAAGAGGAACACCATTTAATTTTTTAATGTTTTTACCAGGAATTCCCTTAGAGCCTCCTCTTCCACATAATGTAATTAGTATATTCATTTAAAATTTAATTTGTTCAATATCTCTTTGCGCTTTTTCAAAATCTTCATGTTTGCCTACATCTAACCAGTAACCGGATAATGGATAAGAAACAACTTTTTTACCATCTTCAATTAATTTTTCCATTAAATCGGTAGCATTGAAAAAGCTTTCTTTAGGAAGATACTTTAACGCAGATTTTTTAATAAGATATATACCTCCATTAGAATAATAAGTGTAAGTAGGTTTCTCTTTAAAATTTACTACTTGACCATTATTTGTTTCTAATACGGCATAAGGAATGTTAACTTGATAGGGAATTGTAACTACTGCCAAATCTGCATCATTGTTCTTAAAATCTAAGAAAAAATGCTCGTAATCTAAATTGGTTAAAAGATCAGAATTTGTAAGCAGAACATAATCATGTGAAAAATCATCTATTTTAGATACCGCTCCAATAGTTCCTAAAGGTTTGTCTTCCCATACATAACTTAAATTAATATTTTTTTGCCTTCCGTTTCCAAAATAATCTTCAATTTGCTCTCCTAGATATTTTACCGATATCCAAAAATCATCTATTCCGTATAACGCAAGTCTATCTAAATTATGCTCCATAATAGGTTTAGAGCCAACTTTTAACAAAGGTTTTGGCGTATGCTCTGTTAAAGGTCTTAACCGCGTTCCTTTACCTCCGGCCATAATTACGGCATCAACAGGCAAATAAGATCGTATTAATCTAAAGTTAATAACGGTTACTACGATGTTATTATCGTCCAAAACGGGTAAAATTCTATAATTACCTTCTCTATATTCAATTATTTTCTCTAGATTCTTTTCACCTTTTCTGATAAATTTTGGATTGGGCTGAATAATTTTATTAACGTTATCTGTAACTTCAACACCATCTATTAATCCCCTTCTAATATCGCCATCAGTGAGCGAACCCAAAAGTTTATCTTCATCATCAACAACGAATAAAATAGCATCTTTTGCTAAATCTTGTAACTTTATCAAGGCTTCCCTGATGGTGCTTTCTGTAAGCAGTAAATGGTCTTTATAGTTTCTCAAAACATGTTGGTTTTAAATCGTAAAATGACTTTTTAAGATTTTTATTATTGAATGTCGTTAGTTGGTTCATTATCTTATCTGTTGCATCCCCATTACCAAATAACAGTTCTTGTTCTGAAATTTCATCCAAGAAATTAATATTTGTTGTTTTTAAAATAGCCGATGTAATTTCTTGCTCATTTGGTGCACAATGTATAACACTTATTGGGGCTACGCGACCTTTTTGTCTATCTCCAATATTGATAGTAGGAATATGAAAATATGGAACTTCTAGAATTCCACTTGACGAATTACCGATTACAAAGTCTACATATTTTAATGCTGAAAGGTACCTAAGTTGACCCAACGATGTAAAGCTAATTGCTTTTGCGATATTATTTTCTACATAGGCATCAATCATATCAATAATCGCTTTACCGCCTTTATCCGAATTGGGTTTTGTAAAAATTAATGTCGTATTTTTCATTTTATCTAAAGCGAACAATAATTCTTGAAACTGTACCTCTGCAGTACAATTCTCCATAGTAACAGGATGAAAAGTAATTAATACGGATTTTTTGTTAAGTTTTGTAGCAATAGATTCTTCAAAAGATTTTTTATCTAATAACTGAAGGTTTTTTATACTATCTATGCCTATTGCGCCAACATTAAATACAGTGTGGGGCTGTTCCCCTAATTGTATGATTCTATTTCTATATACCTCGCAACTTGCAAAGTGCAAATGACTCATTTTAGTAATTGCATGTCTAATAAACTCGTCATAAGCCCCTTCTGTTGTTTCACCGCCATGAATATGAGCTACAGGAATGTTACTGATCACTGCGGCCGTAGCTGCAGCAAGTATTTCGCTTCGGTCACCTAAAACTACGATCATGTCAGGGTTAAATTCGCTAAAAGTTTCTGCAAAACCTATTGTAGCCGTACCTACCGCTTTTGAGATATCCAAAGCACTATCCCCTTTTAAACCATCCTCAACTTTTGCATCTATGGTGAACCCGTCTTTTTCTATTTGTAAATACGTATTTCCGAATTCTGACATTAAATGCATGCCGGTAACAAAAAGTTGAAGCTGTAAAACTTTAGCGTCATCAATGGCTTTAATCAACGGCTTTAATAGGCCGTACTCTGCCCTAGTACCTGTTATGACAGCAATTTTTTTCATATTAACTCGTCAGCTTTGTAGTTTTTAGTTGCAATTGTACCAATAACCTCATCCCATTTCATAGGAGATATTCCTGTACCCGGCCGCTTTACGGTTATATTGTTTTCGTTGAAAACTTCTCCTTTAGAAATATCTACATTTGCTACAATACTTTTACGTGCAATAGGTTTGTTTTTAACTTCACTTGGGCTAGGCGCTTTTATACCATTGCCCAAAGCCTGTTCAATATTTCTTATTGCAGCCACCATTTTTTTAAGCTCTTGGGGTTCTAATGACGCTTTATGATCAGGACCGTCCATGCTATTGTCAAGGGTAAAATGTTTTTCGATAACAGTGGCTCCAAGAGCTACCGCGGCTATAGGTATCTCAATCCCCAAAGTATGATCAGAATAACCTATAGGTACTTTAAACACATCTTTTATAGTGTTCATTGCCGTCAAGTTCACATCTTGCATGGGTGTTGGATATTCTGTATTACAATGCAAAACAGTAATATCTTTTATATCTGTACCAGATGAAGTAACAACATTTATTGCGTCTTCTATTTCTGACATCTCGGCCATACCAGTAGAGATTATCACCGGTTTGCCTAAGCCACCTAGTTTTCTTAAATATGGTAAATTGGTAATTTCACCAGAAGGTATTTTCCACAAATCAATTTTAAGTTCTTCTAAAAAATCAATACTATCCAGGTCAAAAGCGGTTGATAAAAACTTAATATTCTTTGCTTTGCAATAATCAATTAATATAAGGTGGTCGTTTTTACTAAGTTCAAGTTTTTGTAGCATCTTTAACTGAGATTCTACTTCATCATTGGTATTTTGTTTTTGATAATCAGCTTTTTGAGCTGATTTACTAACAAGTTTTTTAGAGTTAAATGTTTGAAACTTAACGTAATCTACCCCTGCATCTGCTGCAGCATCTATTAATTTTTTTGCTAAAGTAATATCCCCATTATGGTTTACACCCGCTTCAGCAATTATCAGTACTCTGTTTTTCATTACTTTATTAGTTGTTTAGCAGGATTTCCTACCCATGTCCCTTTCCGATCTATATTGCTCAAAACCACTGAACCTGCTCCAACAATAACATTATCGGCTATTGATACCCCTTGTTTGATAACGGCCCTTGCCCCTACAAAGCAATTTTCTCCTATTTTAACGTTACCAGCTAACACGGCTCCCGGTGCAATATGTGAATAATTACCAATATGACATTCATGTTCTATTATACTTCCTGTATTGATTATACATGCTTTTCCTATTCTTGCCAAAGCGTTGATAGACACGTTAGGATTTATTAAAGAAGATTCACCAATAACAGCTGTATCAGAAATAAATGCAGTAGGATGTGCCAAGACCAATTGTTTAATATTTAGCTGCTTCAATAATGTATGTAATCTTTTCCTAATGGTATTAGAACCCATAGCTGGGAATACATAACAATCATTAACAAAATCCTTTAAATCAATATTTGCTTCATTCCCAAAATATTGAATATCATATGGGTTTTCTTTATTTTCTTGCTGATCAAAGTAACCTTTTACATAATATCCGCTACTGTTAGCAACATCAATAGCAACATAGGCATGTCCAGAATATCCTAAAAAATAAATATGTTTATTTTTTGACACTACTTGGAATATTAATTACACGCTGTTCTAACCAAACGGAATTGTCGAGATTTCCTTTTTGAGCTTTTTTAAACATGGGCAAGCTAGACATTAGTTTCCAAATAGGTCTGGTCATTACTCCTGCATCATTAGTAGCCGACAAGAACTCATCTCTATCATTAGGATTATCAAGTACTATGGAATTTAACCAATAGTTTGCAAATGTATTGCCTGGTTCTGTGACAAAACGTGCTGATTTATTACTAAAAAAGTCTATATATTTTTGGGCTAAATCTCGTTTGTTCTGTAGAATTTCAGGTAATTTTTCTAACTGGGCACAACCAAGTGCCGCATTAATATTGGGCATTCTATAATTATAACCAATCTGATCATGATTAAAATCCCAACGATGAGGAATTTTAGCGGTAGTTGTTATATGTTTGGCTTTTCTTGCCAGATGTTCATCATTTGTTAAAATCATTCCACCACCACCAGTAGTAATGGTTTTATTTCCATTAAAACTCAATGTACCTGCCAAACCTTTAGTTCCTGTATGAACATGGTTATCATAACTTCCTAACGATTCTGCTGCGTCCTCTATAATTTTGATATTATATGGCTTGCAAACCGCTTTCAAATCATCAATATTAATGGGCATTCCAAATGTATGCATTGGTACTACCGCCTTTATTTTACGTTTGGTCCTTTTATTGATACAAACCTCATCTTTAATGATGGTTTCCTCTGATAAAAATTGTTTTAATTTTTCAGGTGACAGTCCCATTGTATTTTTATCTACATCTATAAAAATAGGGTGAGCACCTATATAACTGATTGCATTACAGGTGGCTATAAACGTTAATGACTGAGTTAACACTTCATCTTCTCTTTCTACACCTGCAAGTTGTAACGCAATATGTAAAGCTGAAGTGCCGTTTACAGTAGCTATCGCATACTTTGAACCCGTAAAAATTGCTATATCCTTTTCAAATCTGTCGACAAATTTACCTACACTAGATACAAATGTTGTATCAATACATTCATTTAAATACTTTTTCTCATTACCGGCAAAATAAGGCTCGTGAAGAGGTATAAAGTCTTCGCTTTCATAATGCGACCTAATAAAATCTATTGTCTCTTGAATCATTAAAACTACATTTTACTATCTAAATACTTACCGGTTTCTTTATGTCCAAACGCAGGTATCATTTCAAAGAACAAATCTACAATTGCCCCTTTTGACCAAGTTCTTTGCTGTTTTATTTGTTCAATAGTCTTTTCAAAATATTCCAATTTTTCATGATCGACCTCAAGTTCGTTTTTTATGACCCCTAATTTTTGGAATCGGTTCATATCCAAGGTTTCCGAATTTGTAAAAAATTCTTCGAAATCCTTCTCTCCTGTTGTGTCGCTACCAGAAAACAGACAGGGCCATTTTCCTTCTTTAGGAAGTACTTTTACCAAATCTCTAGCTTCCTGTTCATTTTTGCATAAATAAGGTTCATAACCTAGAGATCTTAAATATTTTACTGCAATATCTGCAAATGATATTAAATGCAGCCCCTCATCTAGCTTTGGAAAAAAAATATCCCTATTATCGCCAAAAATACAGGACATTAAACAGAGTTCACCGCTTTCTTTAGGTATAACAAAATATCTTTTTATATCATTAGGGGCTACAATGGGTTGACCTTTTTTAATCCTTTGATCAAATCCATGTAATAATGACCCATCAGAAAAAGCCACATTTGCAAAACGGGCAGTGGAGATAGGTATCTCTGCACTGTTTCTCATTAAGAACATTTCCATAATACGTTTTGATGCACCCATCATATTTACCGGGTTTGCAGCTTTATCCGTCGATACACAGAAATATTTTTTTGACCCTTTTGCTATTGCCTGTTTAATAGTTTTATCGGTATTAAAAATATTGACCTCTATCATACGCATTAATGTGAACGGGTCTTTCTCGCTCCTAACGTGTTTTAAGGCGGAAAGGTTGAGCACATAATCATACGTGCCATCTGCTTCTATAAAAGCATCATATTCTCTAGAACCAATATCCAAAGCAAATGTTTGAAAATCACCGTCTATGTAACCAAAAGAACTACGAATATCTCTAACTAATTCCACCATATTATTCTCGCTAATATCAACGACATGGAGTTTTTTAGGATTTCGTTTAAATATTTCTTTTGTCACTGCCTGTCCTATAGATCCTGCGCCACCAATGACAAGAAACGAGGAATTACCTACTATTTTACTTAATTGGTCTTCATGGGTAGCAATATCATTTTCAAATAATTCCCTTTCCCTTCCAATAAGGTTAAGTATTTTCATAATCAAGATTTGTTTAAGGCTATTTCAGCACACTATTTACCGGTCTTCTAGCAAAAGTACGATAATTCTTATCTCTGCGTAATTGAACCACGTTCTGTAATTTATGCTCAATTAATATCTTTTTGGCAAAACCAAACCATGTACAAGAATAACCATCTGTAAAGTGTTCTATACCAAAGTTATTATTCTGAATCAATTTTTCTACTATGTGTAACGCCAAATTATTAGCGTTAGTAGGACATCCTAACTGCTCATCGGTCACAGATAGATTTTCTTCAGCTTTAGCTTTTTTCAATATAGTTTTATAAAAATTCTTACCAAACTCAGAATATAACCAAGATGTTCTTATAATACAATAATTGTCCATTATCTCTTGAATATGCTTTTCACCAAGTAATTTAGATTTACCATATTCATTAATTGGGTTAGGCACATCCTTTACAGTATACGGTGCATCCTTTTCACCATCAAACACATAATCGGTAGAAATGTGTATTAATGTTGTGTTATAACTTTTACAAACTTTGGCTAAATTCTTAACACCCTCTGCATTTACCCTATAAGCAATATCCGGTGTTTTTTCGGCTTGTTCTACGTTGGTATATGCAGCGCAATTTATACAAAAGTGGAAATCACCTGAAGCAAAGATTTTTTTTATTGACAAACTATCTGTTATATCTAAGTCTTTAGAATTCTTGAACGTAAATTTTAAATCTTTATATAACGGTGCAATCTTCTGCAAACATTGCCCTAATTGTCCATTTGCCCCAGTAATCAAAACCCCCTTCATTTTAACAATTCTTTGAAACTTGGCAATATCAAATCTTTCTCCGATACTGTTAATTCTTTTCCACTATAACCCCAATCTATTGCTAGGTCAGCATCGTTATATAGTATCCCAGACTCCATTGAAGGATTATAGTAGTTATCACACAAGTATGTAAATATTACATTGTTTGAAAGAGCTACAAATCCATGTGCCATACCTTTTGGTATAAAAATACTTTTATTGTTTATATCTGATAGATTAATTTTAATATATTTTCCAAAACTTTCACTATCGGGTCTTATATCAACAATAACATCATCTACTTCACCTTTTTGAACGGAGACCAACTTTGCTTGAGCAGCAGTTCCGGTTTGAAAATGTAATCCTCTTAGAACACCTTTTTTAGATATTGATTTATTTTCCTGAACAAAATCAACTTCATAGCCTAAAAAATCACACAGTTCTTTTTTTTTAAAAACTTCAAAAAATATGCCTCTGTTATCTTCAAAGAATTGAGGCTCTAGAATTAAGCAACCTTTTAATTTTGTTTCAGTTATTTTCATCTAATCAAACTCATTAAATACTCCCCATATCCGCTTTTTAACAATGGTTCGGCCAATTTTTGTAATTGATGCGCATTTATAAATCCTTGTCTATAAGCTACCTCTTCTATACATCCAATTTTTAAACCTTGTCTTTCTTCTATTACTTGAACGAATTGAGATGCCTGCATCAAAGAACTAAATGTACCAGTATCCAACCATGCAATTCCTTTATCAAGAACACTCACTTGTAATTTATCCCTTTTTAAATAAGCAATGTTCACATCTGTAATCTCCAATTCTCCTCTATTGCTAGGTTGTATTATTTCCGCAATATTTATTACATCATTATCGTAAAAGTAAATTCCTGGTATTGCATAATTGGATTTTGGCGATTCAGGTTTTTCAACAATTGAAATAGCCTTGCCCTCATCATCAAATTCTACTACACCATATCTGTTAGGATTATTAACATGATAGCCAAATATTATGCCGCCTTCAGGATCATTATTGTTCTTTAACAAACGCTCTAGTCCATTACCATAAAAAATATTATCTCCAAGTATTAAAGCAACCTTACTAGAACCTATAAATTCTTTTCCAATAATAAATGCTTCTGCTAAACCTTTCGGCTCTGACTGTACTTCAAATTCAAATTTACATCCCAGCTGACTTCCATCTGAAAGTAGTTTTTTAAATAAAGGTAAATCTTCTGGTGTGGTAATAATCAAAATCTCCCTTATACCCGTTGTCATTAAAGTCGATAATGGATAGTAAACCATAGGCTTATCATAAATAGGCATTAGCTGCTTACTCAGTGCTTTTGTCAAAGGCCATAAACGAGAACCCGTACCCCCTGCAAGAATTATTCCTTTCATAGTTTTACAATTGATACTTGTTTAAAAACCAGTTTACAGTTTTCTCCAATCCAATATCAAAATCTTCATTGGGCTTCCATCCTAATTCCCTAGATACTTTTGATGCATCTATGGCATATCTAAAATCATGACCTAAACGATCTTTTACAAATTTTATCTGATTTACATAGCTACCATCTGGTTTTGGTCTTAAAACGTCTAGAATTGAACATATTTTAGAAGCTATTGTAATATTATCATATTCATTATTGCCACCTAAAAGATAGGTGTTACCAGTTTTACCTTTTTTATAAATAGCTTCAATACCCGTACAATGGTCTTTTACAAAAAGCCAATCTCTTATGTTTTTGCCATTACCATAAATTGGAATTTTTAATCCATGTATTGCCGATCTAATTATGGTAGGTATTAATTTTTCGTCATGCTGTTTAGGTCCATAGTTGTTAGAACAATTACTTGTTACTACGTTCATGCCATAAGTATGATGATAGCTTCTGACCAGAAAATCAGATGAAGCCTTAGATGCACTGTATGGGCTATTTGGTCGGTAATTAGATTCTTCGGTAAAAAAACCTTCTTCACCTAAAGATCCGTAAACTTCATCCGTACTAATATGATGAAATCTATAATTTTCACCTTTCCAATAGGTTCTAGCGTTCTCCAAAAGATTAAAAGTGCCCTCTATATTTGTCTTGACAAATTGCCCAGGGGAACTTATGGAGTTATCTACATGAGATTCTGCTGCAAAGTTAATTATACCAGTAATATTATATGCTTCAAATAATTGGCTGACTAAATTTTTGTCACTTATATCCCCATTAATAAAGTGGTAATTTGGATTTTCATTAACTTCTTCAAGATTTTTTAAATCCCCTGCATAAGTCAATAAATCAAGATTAATTACTTGTAATTTAGGGTTTCTATTTAAAAAATAAGGGATAAAATTACTGCCTATAAAACCCGCACCACCAGTAATTAAAATTTTGCTGTTAGATTGGTGGTATCCCATAAGTTATACTATCGTTTTTGCTTTGTTATTTAAGTAGATCAAGGCTGAAATAATGAAGAAAACCGATAAAAATATTAATGGTATTAAAACGATACTTTTACCAAAAAAAGATTTTCGCTCTACCTGTGGCTGTCCTAAATTAATTATGCTTACGGGTACCTTACGCTCTTCTAATTCTAGCTTCTTAGCTTCAATATCTCTTATTAAACCTGTTTTATACTCAAATATATCAGCAATATTAACTTGTTCCTGATTATCTAATACAATTCTTTCCGTTGAATTATTATTTTGTTTTAAAGCTAAGCCATTAGTATAATTAGCAATAATTTCATCTACTTGTTTCAGTAACAATTCGTCTGCCTTTATACGACCAATGGCATTTTCACGATAAACTTCAAGAAGACCGTTAAAATATGTGTTCGTATTTATGTATTTAATAATCTTTTCAGCGAAAACCTTACCAAATGCCGCATCTTTATAATAGATAGAAATTCTATGGTTAAATGAGCTCTTGTTTTGTAGCTCTGCCCTTACGATATCTGCAATGGCATCAGTATTTTCAAAACTTTGGAGTAACTCTAAGTACTTAAGATCACTTTCAGAGTTACCAACTTCAGCAACTCTAGTAATTTCTATGTTTAATCCATTAAAATCTATATCATCAACACCTATGGATTTGAAAAATAAGGTGTCCTTTGATTTTATGTTTGATTGAATTTCGTTTACAACATCATATAAATAGTTTTTACTTTCTATTTGAGGCTTTACAATTACCTCTGTTTTATATTTTTTAGATATAATTTTATTTAGACCATACCCAATTGCAAGTCCTATGACAACAAGCCCAATGAGTAGAAGTAAGTTTTTTTTAAGATATAGGAATACTCTTAAAATATAACGGAAAATGGCATTGAAACCTCTCTTAATTAGTTGAAATAATTGCCCCAAATCAATTTCATCAGAATTGTTTTGGGTAGATGGTAATTGATTGCTTGCCATGCTATGTATTGAATATTTGTTTTAAAATTTTATCTGTAATAAGATATGTTGGTTTTACCCCAGTAGTTCCTAATCCGCCAGAAGCTAATGTACTACCGGTTTCTAAAGGGTTATCTGATGCATAATATGCATAACGTACTTTTACATCTTCTCCTATACTCTTTCTAATTTTTGAAGCACTCTGTATTGCTTTTTGGTAATGTACTCCCTCCATCTCCAGTCCAATAACGTTCCAAGTAGACTTGTGAAAAAACTTTAGTATGTCTTTGTTCTGAAGTGATGTTCCCAACACGGTTACCATAGTCCCTTCAAAAACCTTAAGACCATAACCCTCAAAATCCTTGGCACAAAGTTCATTATTAAATGGGTAATTATCTGCCGTACCTTCAAATATATGTGCAGATGGAATCATTAAATCTCCCTTACCGCCCTCTAATATACCTGCCTTACCCATAATGGAAACAGAATCTACGTTAATCAACGACGAACCGCCCTTCTTGGTTACATATGGTTTCAATAACTCGTCTATAGTCTCATAAGCCTGTTCGCCAAATGCGTAATCCATTACAAATATAACAGGTTTTTTATCATCTTGATTTTCAGAAAATTCGTACGAGCAGTTATTGATTTTTATTTTCGCCGTATCAAAAATTTGCACATCAATATTGGTTCCTGATGTATCATCAATAGCGATCATACCATTTTCTTCTGCTAAATCAATAACCTTTTTTCTTAAAGCAGCGTTCCCAGAACTACTAAGTGCTTCAAATATCTCTAAAGAATCAGTATTTGGAAATTCACTCTTTAAGGCTACTTTAGCAAATAAAGAATTCATAACACTGTGCATATTGGCAGAGATAATATGAATTGGTCTTTGCAATAAATTATTTTTGGTCAGTACCTCTTTTATATTATTTGCCCATCGTTCACCATGAATATGATGGCCCAAACGCTCTCTTAACAAAGCACTGAATGTTATAGTTCTTTTTTCACCTGTTATTTCTTCATCTAAGGCTAATTTACCTAACCAATAAATTACTTTTAAAAAACGATCGGGATTGTCTTTGGTACTGAATTTTTTATACACCTCCAATATCTCTTCAAAGGATCTGCCCAAGATATTAGCGGTATGAATAATGGCAATTTCACGTTCAGATTGAGGCAATTCATCTTTTTGAACGGCATTTTCAAGCTTTGTCCAATCCCTGATGGTTTTATCGGTATCTGTTATAAGGACCTTTTTACATATTTTCTCAGATTCAATGAACAAGAATGTAAGGTGAGTTAGAATGTCATAAATATCTGATCGTCCCCTAGTAATTTCAATATTCATTTGCTCCTCATCTATTCGGTAGCAATTTCTTCTTCTCTTTGGTGGTATTATTGGGTTAATGTGTGAAATACCATACCCTTCATCTGAAGTTAAATTAATAAAAGAGCACTGTTCTATACCTTCTGGCAATCTTTCTAGGACATAAATGAGTCCGTTCAATTCTGCTTTTTCTTCACCTACGGAACCATATATTTCAGGTCTTAATTGTAGGAGAGCATTTTTTAAAGCTTCTCCCGATACGCCGTTCGGTTTATAAAAACCTCTATTGAACAAATGGCGCATGGTGATGTACATGCGTTCAATTGCATTTGTTGACTCTTGCGCCCTTGTAGTTGTAATTGCTTTTCCCATTGAATATTTCGAACGAAATTACGATTTATAATCTGTTATTAAAAAGTTAGCTATTTCTTAGCTTATATTTTGATAAACCATCAGCAACTTTTCTATCATTGGATAATCTTTGTACTTTATTTTGTCCGCCAAGTTTACCTATTGACTTCATATATTCCATAAAAGCCCCATGCTGTACAGGTGTGATTTTTAATGTTTGTAACACCTTACCTACTATTAAATCGTAGTAATAGCTATTTTGTTGTTGCAAAGCCACATCTAACGTATTAATGAATTTGTCCATGTCACTTGGTAACTTTTCAAATTCAATGAACCATTCGTGATAGGGCAATTCGTTATGTGGAGGAACAATTTGCGGAGCTACCGTAAATTCGCTTACACTTGCATCTGTAGCATTCGTTGCAACCAACATTGCTTCTTCAACTTCTTTAGCGATTACATGTTCTCCAAAGGCTGAAATAAAATGTTTAATACGCCCCGATACTACAATTTTAAAAGGGTCCTTTGAAATAAACCGAATGGTATCTCCTAAATTGTAGCCCCATAGTCCCGCATTTGTGGAAATAATCATTACATAATCTACACCTAATTCTACATCTTTTAACGTAATTCGCTTGGGGTGTTCGTTAAAGAATTCATCAGACTTTATGAACTCATAGAATATTCCCGCATCCAGGAGTAGCAACATTCCACTTTCCTTCTGCGAATTTTGATAAGCAAAAAAACCCTCGCTTGCCGGAAAAAGTTCTATACTGGCTACTTTTCTACCTATTAATGCTTCAAACTTCTTTCTATAAGGTTCATAATTGACTCCGCCGTAAATAAAAAGTTCAAAATTTTTGAAAAGATCACCAACATACTCATTGGTATTTTCTTTAAGTTTTTCAAAATACATTTGTACCCAAGACGGTATACCCGCAATAACAGTCATATCCTCATTCTTGGTTTCTTCTACTATGGCATTAACCTTTGTTTCCCAATCTTCAATACAGTTAGTTTCCCAACTGGGCATTCTATTCTTCTGTAAATAATTAGGAACGTAATGTGCGGATATACCTGAAAGTCTACCCAACTTTACACCGTTCTTTTCTTGTAATACAGGACTTCCTTGTAAAAAAATCATTTTGCCAGTTACAAAATCGGCATTCCCGGTTTCATGTATATAATTGAGTATGGAATTTCTAGAGGCTTTAACCTGTTCTTTTATACTCCCTTCAGTAATAGGAATATATTTTGCACCAGAAGTGGTACCAGAGGTTTTAGCAAAATAAAGTGGTTTACCGGGCCAAAGTATATTTTCTTGTCCTTCTACCGCCAAGTTAACATATGACTTTAGTTCTTCATAATCACGTACGGGTACTTGGGCAATGAAGTCGCTATGTTTTTTAATGGTTTTAAAACTATGGTCTTTACCAAACTTTGTTTCCGCTCCTTTGGCAATTAAACTTTTAAAAACCTTTTCTTGGGTCTCAATGGGGTTGTTTACCCATTTATTGGTCCTTTTGGCAATACGGTGCGCAAATATTTTAGCAGCAATGGTCTTTAAGGACATTTTGTATTAATTAAAGTCAATATAATTGGTTGGATCAATTGGTGTACCATTGTCCCAAATTTCAAAATGTAAGTGTGGTCCGGTAGTAAGTTCTCCCGTATTACCAACAGCGGCAATTACCTCTCCCCCTCTTACGATATTACCTTGATATTTAGATAAAGAACCATTATGCTTATATACACTTAACAGTCCTCCTTCATGTTCTATAATAATAACATAACCAGTATCGGCCGTCCACTCTGAAAATATTACCGTTCCATTTGCTACAGCTTTTACCGGACTATCGGTAACCGCAGTAACATCAACTGCATAATGCTTTTCATTGGGGTTAAACCCCATAGATATTGATCCGGTGACCGGAGTAAACAAAACCAAATTCTTTTTATCTATTGTACGCTCAAACAAATTGTATTTATCTTCTAAAGCAACTTCGGCACGTAATAAGGAATCTTCCTTTATCGGACTTAAATCTACTGATGCTGGATCTAATTTATATTGTTGAAATAATGAATCTCTATTAACTACGGTATTTTCTATATCTCCCTTTAAAACCATACGTATATTATCTAAATACTTATTGGTATAATTTAAGGTTCTAATGAGTGAATCCGTTTTATAGGTCAGTTCAGTGGCTTCCTTTTTTAGCCTGGTAGATGAATACCCTGGTATATATTCCCTTAACGGTGTAAAGGCTATCAATAAGGTGGTAAGCCCTATTAGACCGATCATAAATAGAGATCCCGTAACAAATACATTGAGCCTACTTAATTTAAAAGAAATCTTTTCTTCAAAAGTACTTTCGTTTAGTATTACCAAACGGTACTTATGCAGTAATTTACGTTTTATCTCCTTTCTTTTTTTGACTTTCTTTTTGGCCATCTTAACAAAGATAAACTTAGAATTTAATTTTAAACCTATTCACTTAAGAAATATAACGGCAATAACGATAGCTTTTTGTTCGTATATACCCAAATTATAGTTAAAATATACAAACCATTAAACGTATTTGGATATACTGAAGATTTCTACAGTAGTTTTTAGTATCTTTGAAATCCATATTTAAATTATAGTCTTATGACATTCTTATCTACATTTTTGGCCATAGGCGCTCCACAAATAATATTAGTGGTAGTCGTAATTCTGCTATTATTCGGAGGAAAAAAGATTCCTGAACTTATGAGAGGTTTAGGTAGTGGAATCAAAGAATTTAAAGATGCCTCTAAAGAGGATGAACAATTAGGAGAAAAGAATAAGGAGTAATTACAAAATAAACTTCTTGTCAATCATTATAAAGCCCTGTTAAACAGGGCTTTTTGTATTTTTAATATTCAATCTACACCTTCAATTAGTTTGTACAAAGGTTTATTGATCAAGCGTTTAACAGCGCCCTTACGATGTAAGGTAGCTACTGAATAATCTACATACACGACAAAAAATACCTCTTTCACAACAATTAGTATTCAGAATACCCCTATAAATCTAATTTCGTTAAACAAACGGTACTAAAAACCTATGGCTAACCGTTTGAACTATACTTAACCCCCTGTTGAATTATTCATTCAGCTTAGATTTATATTTATGAGAAGTGTTTTAAATTTATTTTTTCTAGTATTTGTTCTATTTGCCCAAGCTCAGAATTTTGGAGATAATATAGAAGCAGATTTATCTCAAGAAAAGGAATATGGTACAAGAATGGTATCAGATTTTGAAGAAGAAGATAAGAAAGAATTTCAAAAAGCTGCAGAAGCAATACCGGTTCCCTACAGAGCTTTTAATAAGGTGGAGAACACAGAAAATGGCTACTACGTTATCTCTGGTACCTTCTCAAAAAGTAAAAATTTAAAGTCTCAAGTAAGAAAGCTTAACAAGAAGGGGTTTAATGCCGGTTACTTTCAAAATCCTGAAAATCAACTTTACTACGTTTATCTAAATCATTATGACTCTTGGCGCGACGCTTTAAACGACTGCTCTTCAAAATTTGGCGGCAGATATGAAGATCAAGTTTGGGTACTTAAGATACTTGACGGAGAAACGGAGTCTTTGCTCAATACAGAAACTGTACCTGTAGAAGATGTTACTTATGATATGCTTAAAGAAACTACAACGGTAAATACTGAATCTAAAACCAAACTTGTTAAAAGAGCCGATGAATATTTTGATAAAATGTGGTATGCTGAAGCAGCTAAGTTATACGAACAGGCATTATCAAAAGGAGAAAAATCATATTCTTATGACGTATTAAAAAAAGCAGGAGATGCGCATTACTTTAATACTGACATGGAGAATGCATATAAGTGGTACAATATACTTTATACCAAATATGAATCTGACATGGGCTTAGATTATTTATTTAAGTATGCTCATTCTCTAAAAGGTATTGGTAACTACAAAAGATCTAAAAGACTTTTAAAGTTATACAATAGAAAACTTGCCGGTGAGGAAGTGGAGCAGCAAACCAAGCATAATGAAATTGTGTTGGACGGACTTCTTAGAATGGAAGAGAAATTTGATATAAATAACCTTAGTATAAACTCAAAGTATTCAGAATTTTCACCAATGTATTATGGTGGTGATCAAATGGTATATGCCTCAGCAAAAGATTCATCTATTTTTAATACCAGAAGGTATAAATGGAACAATCAGCCGTATTTAGATTTATTTGTAGCTAAGGTAAATGATGAAACCCAAGACTTTAAGAATGCTCTTAAATTTTCAAAAAAAATAAATACTAAATATCACGAAGCCTCAGTTGCCTTTTCACCGGATAATGAGACTATGTATTTTACCAGAAACAATTACGGTAAAAAACTAAAACGAGATAAAAACGGCATTAATCATTTAAAGATATATAGATCTAGAAAGGTAAATGGCGAATGGTTAGAGGCAGAAGAGGTTTCATTTAATAGTGATGAGTACTCTACTGGTCACCCAGCATTGAGTCCAGATGGAAAACAATTATACTTTGTATCGGATATGCCTGGTAGCATAGGGGAAACTGACATTTTCGTAGTAGACGTATTAGAAGACGGCAGCTTTTCTTCGCCTAGAAATTTAGGTCCAGAAATAAATACCGAGCATAAAGAAATGTTTCCTTTTATTAATGACAAGAAATTGTATTTTTCATCAGATGGTCATGTAGGATTAGGCGGACTAGATGTATTTGAAGTAGCTTTTGATGATGAAGTTGGTTTCTTGGAAGTACGAAACGTTGGAAAACCGGTCAACAGTAAAAAAGATGACTTTTCATTTATTGTTGATGAAGAAACACAAAAAGGATACTTTGCTTCTAATCGTAGTGGCGGTAAGGGAGATGATGATATCTACTCATTTAAAACCTTACAGATTGAGGAAATACCAACCAGTATTAACGCTATCTCAGGTATTGTTACTGAGTTGATTACTGGAGATTTAATGCCTAACGCATTGGTTGAACTACTTGATGAAAACAATATTAAACTAAAAGAAATGGAGACCGACGAGAATGGTAACTTCATTTTTGAAGACTTGGATGCCGATACTAGGTATGTATTAAGAACAACAAAGGGTTCTTATTTTGATGACACCAGAGAAGCCGCTACTAAAGAAAATGAAATTGTTAATGTAGATGTTTCCATGAGAAAACTGAACGATATGATTGCTGTTGAAGAGGGTATTAAGAAACTCAAAACAGAGATGATCCACTTTAACTTTGATAAATCATTCATTCGTAAAGATGCTGCTCTAGAACTTGATAAATTAGTAGCCGTTATGAACGATTCACCAAACATGGTCATTAAAATTGAATCTCATACAGATTCCAGGGGTGATGCCGTATACAACAAATACCTATCAGATAAACGTGCAAAATCTACAAGAGACTACATTATATCTCAAGGTATTGATCCAAAACGTATAGAAAGTGCTATTGGTTATGGAGAAGAACGCTTAATCAATGAATGTGATGGTTCTGTTCGTTGTACAGAGGAGGAACACTACCTAAACCGTAGATCAGAATTCATTATCGTGAATATGTAATACAACTTTAACTAAAATAATAAAACCCGCTAAATAGCGGGTTTTTTGTTTTTAAACTCTTTTCTAATCTCTCTAAAAGCCACTTTAACCCATTTAATATACATGCTATCGATCCAATAAAATAATGACACCGGTCGTTCATCTGATCTAATAACCGTTCATAGATTTTGGTTTTAAAAGGGTACAGTTGGTAGTAATAATTATCCTTTCACCTAAACTATTCCATATAACTTTCTATTATGGTGAACTTTACACCCAGCAACAACTAATATATTGATTATGGAAAAAATTACTCTAGTGAAGGAAATATACATTGAAGCTTTTAGAAATTGGAAAAGCTATATCTTAGAGCATTACTTCAAAGTATTCTCTTGGTTATGTTTTGTGTTGATTGCTTTTGCCATGTACGCATTGATATACAGAGTATCTACCGGTTTTACATTTAGTAATCTATAAGACCGTATAATTTTAGGTTCTGAATAGTTGAACTTAATTCACATAAAAAAGGCTCAGGAGTTTCCTGAGCCTTTTTTATTATATCTGTCCCGTCCTGAAATAAGTTGACACAAATTCGACTTATTTATG